>Ga0315899_10000025_pt1 | contig 228549 bp, 168 predicted proteins | sample LakEriMetagenome_2_FD_203518 | JGI IMG/M metagenome (GOLD analysis project Ga0315899, IMG submission 203518) | Freshwater fungal communities from buoy surface, Lake Erie, Ohio, United States - Buoy 4 MA112 | ecosystem: Environmental > Aquatic > Freshwater > Lake | place: USA: Lake Erie, Ohio...
CAACAGTAAGATCATGTCGATAAAACGACGAGCGGGAGGCTATCGCAACATCGAAAACTTCAAAACCGCAGTGTTGTTTTACTGCGGTGGACTAGATCTCGACCCACGATAATGCCGGATGGACCAAAAAACCGACCGGATTCCGTTAGCAAGCGTTATGGCATTTTCACGAGCCAATTAGGACTCACGGTAAAGTCGTAAAAACAGCTTTAATTCATACCGAATTTCAGCATGAGCGTACAGCCCCCTCAAGGAGATTTTCTCCTGCTGGGGTTGGGGGATAGATCATGGGGCACTGTGCACTCTGGCGGATCTCTGTGAGAATAATCGCCCTGCCGCTTAAGGATGCGAGGCCCTTCACCGGTGCGTTGCGAAATATTCGGTCTTAGTCGATTCTCTGAGCATGTGAGCTGTGCCACTCTCCATGCACACCGCTACGTCGAAATCCACCCGAAAGCCGTTGGCGAGACGCAACGCCAGACTAGCACCACGATTCCCTTCAGATCCCTGATTTCGTCGCAAGGCAATGAGCGTACAATCCGTACACGTACAAGCACCCATGTTCGGTTTGGGTTACTTCGAATTGGACCCATTGTACAATTTGCACTTTGGTTTTAGCGATCGATACTGCAATTGTGGATTTTCGGAATCGGATGTATGTCTCACTCCCTATCCAGAATTCCTAGAAAAATCGAAGCGACGGCGTGGCGGTGACCATGTTGGCGGTCGGTCTCGCTAGGACGACGAAGATGGTCGCTGATCGATTGTTCCGCTTGGACCAGCTTCCCCAAATCGACTACTTCTGCGGTCCCTTTGCTGCGCATCGTCGCTCCCCAAAGGGCGTCGATGAGCTTTCTCGCATCTTGGCCAGTTAGCTCTTGCCAATCTGCGAGGGGATCGCTTCCGTCACTCCTCGGGGTGTTGGGATCGACGCGAAAGTACCTAAGCTGCGTACCCTGCTCGACCCAACCCCGGGTCGCATCCGGACGCATCGTCACCCGCAAGTACACCAAAACCAGGGCGCTTCGCTCGGACCCCCATGGCCACAACTCTTTAGGAATCCCGAGCCATGCGGGACCTATTTCCTCGGTCTCAAACCCCTGCTTGGCGAGCAATTCCATCGCGTAAGGATGGTTCAATCCAAACTGCTTCGCAAACTCTCCGTTCGGTCCATAAGCTGGTAATCCACCTAGATCCTCGCACGCGACCAAACTGTTGTCACCCAATCGAACTACCGCGTTCGAATCCTCCCGAACCGGAACCGTACCGACGGTTTCCGCTCGGAATCGCTCCGAAAAGAACCCTGCCTCCCCTTTGGCCTTTCCATACCTGACTAAGTATTCGCGCACATCGGTCCATCGCGCCAGGCCAGTGTCGAGTTGACGTATCTGACGCTGCTGCTGGGCAAATCTCTTGTCGAACGATTTCCACTTTTCAAACCCCTCTTGCACCATAGCAGCTAATTGCTGCTCGTTCTGTTTGGACAACGGACCGCGATCTCCATCGATCAATAAGTGTTGCAGTTCCTCGGGAGGAACCAAACAAATCACTCGCGAGAAGAGAGATTCAAATCGCTCGGGCTCGACCATCGTGCTTGCAATCAACCGCAGCTTTTCTCGGGCTGCTCGGTATGCGTGCTCTTCGCGACTGTCCTTCACAACAATCGTCTCTACGATGATGTCCCTGCGAGATCCAAAACGATGCACCCGCCCAACCCTTTGCTCCATGTCCATGGGATTCCACGGTACATCGATATGGACCAGCCGCCTTGCTATTTGTAGATTGATCCCCTCTCCTCCCGCTCGAGATGAAACCAAAAACCGTGGGCCATCTTGCCGCTGAAACGCATCAACCTCGGCGTACCGCGCGTCATCGCTCTGGCCACCGACTATGATTGCAACTTGCTCTCCCGTAACCTTCTTCAAATACCTTACAAAAGAAGTAACTGTCTCGATCGGCTGTGCAAAGAAAACTATCTTCTCTCCTTCTGACTTCTCGATTACGTGTTGACGAACGAATTCCCATTTGAAGTCTGTATCTCGTTCCACTAGCGAGACTCCCATCAGCAGCAGATCGAACAACGATTCTAGGTTGCTATCGTCAAGCGATCCAACATCATCCTCTAAGTCTTCTAGATCGGAAGAGCTCACTTGTCGCTGGATCTCTTTGTTCATCCGATTGAAAAGGCTGACTATGTCTTCATCCTCAGGGCCATTGCGGTATGGCCGCAATACCTCAAGGCTCTTACGCAATGCTTTGTTCGACGGTGTCGCCCCCAATCGAATCGCCTGTCGGACCAAATAACCCAGTCCTGCATGGGGGCTTGAAACAGCCCACTGCATGGCTTGTGCGCATCGCCAGCCCGCTGCCCGCTGCTTGGCCGTCGGTTCGCCCCATGGGTCCCGGTGCGGCGGACTGTAAAAATCATGTATGGCACTGATCCACGCTTGATAATCCGCCCCAAGATCGATCACTAGCGGAGGGAGAATCAACCGTCGAGGAAACAGCAATTGGCCATCCCAGTCAACCACATCCTCTTTAGTTCTAAAAATCACCCGTCCATTGATAGACTCTTTCGGTTCGTCTGCAATCTTGAGCAAGCCCACTAGATTTTCGAAGCGGCTAGCGTGTCCTTGATGCGGTGTGCCGCTCAAAAAAATTACTCTTCCGCGTCCAGATTGATTACGTATCAGATCTCGTACCAATTTGAACTTCTCTCGTGGATCTCCTCCTCCTTCTGCCCAATCCGAAAGATGGTGGCATTCGTCCACCACGAGAATGTCCCACGGATCGGTATCGAGAATCGCATCTCTATGTCCCTGATGAACGGCGCGATGGATGCTGGCGATGAGCCGAGGGTCGTCGAGCCTAGCGTCACCCAGTTGCGTGGACCACTGGCGAAATTCCAGACCTAGTCGATCGAATTCTTTTCGAACGTTGGATACAAGACGAGCAGGTGCAAGATATAGAATCCGTAGCGAGGGCTGAAGGTCGAGCAACTCTTTAATGATAAGACCGGCCTCAACCGTTTTCCCCAAACCGACCTCATCAGCGATCAAAACTCGTTTGAACGTCTCGTTATCCAAGACATGACGCACGAGGCTGACCTGATGGGCCAAGGTCGAAACATCGCGCTGATCAAACCGTCGCTGAGGATCTTCTGCGATAAGAAAGAACGAGAGTAATCGCGCCAAGCTTTTTCGTCCAAGTGTGCCTAGTTTGTTGTCTGCTGTTAGCCGCGAGAGTGTCTCTACCGGTGTTAGTACTCGCGAAACGCGTTTGATATCGTTACCGACCTCCACATTGGCATCCGAATGCTGATGGCGATCAAGTAATCTTTGAGGTGGTTTGCAAAGATCAACCGTTTGGAACCCAAACTCTTCGTCGAACTTTAGAGCTAAACGAGGATAGGGCCATTTGGATCCAAGGTAGAAAGAGTAATGTTTCATCGTTGGAAAGAGGCGACCTAGGAAGGCATGGATGTGATGAGATCGTTGATGCTCTCGAGCACCACTTTGCGTTTTTGTGCATCGCTTCGTTTGACGCTGTCTTTGTGACTTGCAACCAAAGCATTTGCCACCGTTTCTAATGGATCGTTATGATTCTTCCATGCCTCAAGAATCTCATCGTATACGGATTGATAGTTTTGGAGTAGGACACGAGTCGCAGGTTTTTTTGCAGCGTCTATTGCAACGTTTGCAAGGTTCTTGAATAGATGAGTGATGCGTCGATGCACGCCGGACCCAACGTGTTGGTTTTGCTCAACAAAATCCCGACATTTCTTTCCTATTGGCTCTTTGATTGCTTTGCCGAGTTCTTGTCGAACAGTAGCCCGCAATTCGTCGACGGCATTTTTCCCTATGGTTGCTAAATGCTTGGTATCGGCAGCGATCGCATCCCTTTGCGTCTCGATTAAACGAGGTTGAACTCGGCCTCCTTGCTCTTTAGCCCATTGGATCATTTGATCAACCAACCCCAAACAGTCGTCGGAGAACTCGCGTGTCTTCTTTCTTAATTCGCTCAGAATGGATTTCCCCCAACTCTCCGCGATGGGGTCTTCAAAGCTACTTGCATAGTCATCGGGAAGATTGATGTGTCGAGCTCCAATAAATGTACCTTCCCTTCGTACCGCCGCTTGGAGGGTCCGCCAGTTGGCAGATTCCAAACCTTGAAGGTAACTATCGATGGACCTGTGGGCAGCTAGACTTGCGTCACTGACTACTTTATCGATGGTACTGGGAAGCGTCTCCTTCAGGAAAGTTCTAAAGCCGCCCTGCCTTGCTCGAAATTCTTCGCGCAGCGGCTTGATAAAAGACTCCAGTTCCGCCCTTAGTTCCTCTGCCTCCTCCACTGCTCTAGAGGACTCTTCCCAGCGGGCTTTGATCGCTTCGATCTGGGTGATCAATCGCGTTCGAAAGCTCACAACCGCTTCGTCAAATCGGTCCAGCACCGTATCGCGATTCGTGTTAGAGAGCTCCTTAATACGATCGACCAGCTCAGGCACACCACTTTGCTGGGCCGTTTTGATAAAAGGGCGGTCGTCTTCATCGTCGATCAAAAATCTTCGGTACTCGGTAGTCGACAACGCCGAAACAATCAGGGAGTCGGACAACCTCTCAATTACTTCTCGCTTGCCGGTAAGTAGATCTGTATCACTTGCCCCCCAGACCTTCGAAAGGCACTCCTTGAGCTGTCGCTTCACAAGTACTTCGCATTCACCTCGGACGTCAAGAAGGTGCTCTGCTTTCGATTTATCCTTGTTTAAGTTGCGACGGTCATTCGCTATCTCATCGGCTCGGACCACTGCCACAATCAAGGAAACCGGATCAGCAGCGGGGTCGTCGATGGAGTGGAGCAATCGAGTCAAGAACCCACTGATCCTGAGCAATTGAGCATCGGCTTCCGTTATTCCGCGATGACCGACAACCAATACGATCGCTTTTGCATTGTTTCGCACCCATTTGTTGGAGACGTCTCGGTAGACATCCCCTTCGATTCCTAAACCCGGTAAATCTACAAACCGGATTCCGTGTTCCAATAGATCGGATGCCCAACCAACCGAGAGCTCTTTGATGATCGGAGACAGGTAGCCTGCTGCATGAGCGGTGAGTTCCTCTTTGAAGTCAGATTTCGATGCATCGATTTCGTAGATCGATTCCGATTTCTTGTCATCGGTTTTAAAGATGCTCTTGAGACGATTAACCCGAGTGCGATCTTCGCTAGCGCATTGGGTGCCCCATTTGCGTTCCTTACCGATGATTTCGCGAATCGAGTCGGCGATATAGGTAAGCTCCAAGCTCTTATCTTGACTACCCGCGATCAGTAACTGCGATTGCTTGCGCAAGGTATCTGTTTTGCTTTCCGCCGTCGACTCGCTGTTCTCGGTGTCTGTCTTGTTCTCAGCGGCAGCGTTGAGATCCTCTTGATCGAGTAGATCAGAGAGGTCTTTGTCGTCTGATTCCTCGATCGCGATTTGTTTTTCCCGCTTGATAGCGCTTTCGATCGCAAAGCAGATTTGCCAGATTTTGGCGGTAGAGTGATAAATCGCCGTAAAGCACGGTATATCCGATGTTGTGATTTCGATGGCTTGAGCGGTTAAAGGTCCCACGCCTCCACTGGGCACAACGGTGGTTCCACCGGCCACCATCGCGTTTATGAGGGTGCTCTTGCCAATGCCAGCACCGCCAACAAAGCATACAGTCAGCGGATTGTTTATTGTCTTTTCACGATGCTCGATTGAGTCGAGTTCCTTCTCGAGTTCGGGTACGCGATCTGGTATCTCCTGCAACAGGAATGGCTTTGCTTTCGAGCGGAACCACCTACCAAGTTCTTTGATCTCGCGAGATTTTCTACGCATAAGAACCTCTTCAGATTTGGACGTTATCTTTCTAGATTCCCAATCGTATAAGAACTGCTGGAAATTCGCAATTGTGCGGAAATCTCAAAGTCGGATTTCCACCGTCTCTCCCGCTATTTCTACACCTTTTTAGAAAATTGGCTTTCCTGCAGGTGAAGGACTCGGGGCAAGGAGCCAATTATCGACTAAAATTCTACGCTCAATTCATCAGACGGTGATTGTCCTAACCAATCCGTCGAGGGCGATCCATTCGGCGGCGGTTTGTAGAGTATCGGGACGGGGCATGGTCGTATAGTGATTAGAGACGATGGTTCAATTGGGACTATTTACTTGCGTCTCAACTAGCCCGCTGAGGCTGAGAGGCGGTGGACGATGGCGTCAAGGAGTGAGGCGCCCCGGTGTCGCGTTTGCGACTCCAACCTCTCCAACTCGTCGACCATCAACATCAACTCCTCCACCCTCGCGACGATCCGTCGCTGCTCAGGAAGTGGGGGAATGGGAATGAGTAGTTGCTCCCACTTTCCTTTGTTTATAATCGGCGTCGCGGAACCTGTCGAATTGGTGATGACTGAAGCCTGAAAATAACTGGCAGACATTGCGATATAAACATAGCGTGAGGACACTTCGGAAGGACGAAAACTATTGATCTGCTGATTGAAGCCAATTGTATTCCGGCAAATCGCTACCTTGCCAATTGAACCACCGATGCAAACCATCAGGATATCCCCTGGAAATCCTTCAGTTGTGTTATCGAGACCTTGCTTCGTGATCGTCTTTTCCGGTTCCAGTATCTCCCCACGAATGGTGATTTGCCCAGGACCAATAAACGGAAAACCTTTCCCATAGTTCGCTGTTTCTGCAGTTGAGGGTGTTTTACCTGTACGGCAAATACCAATAGACTCAAGCCTTTTCCAAGCCCAAGAACTCGGAAGTAAAAAAGGCCCTTTGGTGAGATTGGTTCCGGCCGTTCCCTCTGCGGGGTCTTGGGGGACGAGTTTGCCTTGGACGGCGAGAGTGAGGATGGTCTTGCGCAAGTCCGATGGACTGACCGCATACGATCCGTGAAACAAATAACCCAAATTCTCTACACTCGGCGTCTCGCTAAATCGCTTCAACGAGCCTTTCACCAACCGAACCTTACGCTCCTCTCGCTCTTGCTGCTGCGCCTCCAAAGCGTCACAAATACCCATCAACTCCTCGACCTTAGAAACGATATGTCGCTGCTCTGAAAGTGGGGGAAGGGGAATGGGGGTTTCACCCAAATTTTTCTGATTAATTGATGCTTGATTTATCGCTCGCTTAGCGATTGCTTTGAAGTAGCCTGACGTACGCATTCGTCGAAGGACAATATTCAAATAAAACGCGTCCACTTTCGAATCGGTTCGCAATAGTAATAAATTCACTCCATGGATTAGTTCTCCAGGTTTGCCAGTGTAGATCGCGGTCTTTCCGAGATGCGGCTCGCTGTTGATGTGACTGAAGAGAATATCTCCATGTCGAATTCGATGTTTCTTAATCACAGCTTCCGGTATATCGTCGGCAAACCCGACTCGCTCAAAATCAAAGGTCCCATCAGCAATAGTTTCAATTCTTGTTATTTTAAAAAAACCATGGGATTTCTTTGTTTTTCCACTATAACCGTTTCTCAATTCCGAAAGTATTGACTTTAATGCAACACTATCCCAGCGGCTATGAAGCTGTAAATTCTTGGCGGGAAATTTGGAATTGATTCCATTTCTAGATGCCTCTATCTGCTCAGGTGAATCTAAACAGATAGGTTGCGAGAACCGCCCCTGCACGGCCAGTTCCAGCACCAGCTCGCGCATGCGAGTTACCGCGTCGGGTAACTCCGCTATGACTTCAAACTTCTCAAAAAACCAATCGTTGTCCATCAACTTCATACACCAGATCAACCACTAACTATTAACTTCCCTGGGCCTGTTTTCATCTCGATGTAGCACGGCCTAAAAGGCCGTGCTACATCGAGATTGTACCACACGAACCTACTTGCGATAACGCTACGCGCTGATGGGCCACGAGACACGATACGATCTTGCTAACGCTATCGGGAACATCTCGCAGGGCGACTTGCGCCGCCCCCGAAGGAAGACGAAACAGCCAACTGATTTCGGAGTAATCAGCAACATTGGAAACAATCGTTTTATTTTTGGGAGAGGGCTCGCTCTAATTCGGCTTTTAATTGCGCTCGCGTGGTCGCTATCCTCGCTAACAACGCTTCGTACTCAGGTAACAACTCCTCGACCTCTCCTACCCCCTCCTGCTTGCTGTTGGGATTCTTAATGTCCAAATTAAATCCACCCTCGCGAATCTCCTCCATCGATACCCGCCAAGCTTGCTCGCCCTCCTTACGCTTGCTGTAATATCCACTCTTGTCGGGCTTGCCCCACCACTTCTTCTCGGCCTCAAACTCCTCGATCCGTATCGGCTTGCTCTTGTTGTAACTCTTACTCCCCTCCGGATATGGATGCTCGTAATACCAAACCTCCTTGGTCGGAATTCCCTTGGTGAAAAACAACAGGTTCGTCCTTATCCCCGTATAAGGATTAAACACCCCATTGGGCAATCGTACGATCGTATGCAAATTGCATTCGCTGAGCAACGACTCCTTGATCCGCGTCTTAACCCCCTCGCCAAACAATGTCCCATCAGGCAAAACCAATCCAGCCCGACCACCAGGCTTGAGGATCTTCATGATCAATACCAAAAACAAATCCGCCGTCTCCCGGGTCCGATACTCCCCCGGGAAATTCGACTCGATCCCGTCCTCCTCCATCCCGCCAAACGGTGGATTGGTCACCACCACATCCACCCGTTCACTCGGACCCCAATCCCGCAAGGGCCTTGCTAACGTGTTGTCATGCCGAACATTCGATGGCACGTCGATCCCATGCAACATCAAATTCGTCATGGCCAATATGTGCGGCAAATGCTTCTTCTCGATCCCCGTAAAACAACTCTGCAACGTCTGCTCGTCCGACTCGGTCGTGGCCTGACGCCTCAAATGCTCAATCAAACAGACCAAAAAACCTCCAGTGCCACACGCCGGATCGATCGCGGTCTCCCCAAGCCTCGGATCGACCTGGTCCACAATAAACTGGGTCACCGCCCTTGGTGTGTAAAACTCTCCAGCATTGCCCGCCGATTGCAAGTCCTTGAGGATCTTCTCATAGATGTCGCCAAACAAATGACGGTCGTCCGACGCATTGAAGTCGATGCCGTTGATCTTGTTGATCACCTGACGCATCAGCGTCCCGTTCTTCATGTAATTGTTGGCGTCCTCAAAAGCCATCCGTATGAGCTTGCCCATCCGATCGCTACCGACTAACGCCTTGAGCTTGGGCAAGAGGGTGTTGTTGACAAAATCGAGCAACTCATCGCCCGTGATCCCCTCATCGTTGGCGGCCCACGTCCGCCAACGCAAGGCTTTCGGTAGCGGCGAACGGTAGTCGTCTTGAAAGAGTTCAAGCTGGGTCTCGCGGTCGTCAAAGATCTTTAAAAAGAACAACCAACCGAGTTGCTCCAGCCGCTGCGCATCGCCATAAGTACCGGCATCCTTGCGCATGATGTCTTGAATCGACTTGACCAAATTCGATACGTTGGGCATCGTCTAAGCTGCTTTCGAGTAGAGGGCGTTTTCGAGCTCACGCACGGCGCTGAGGTACCCGGACTTGCCCCCAAAAAGATTGACGATCTCAATCGGTGTTCCAAAACGCCTAAATGGATCCACCTTGAGTATCTCCATCGATTCGACACTGCCAATCCCTGCATCGGCATACTTTTCGAGCAACGCCTCCAATACCGCACGGGCTTTGGACTCGTACTTAGAAAACACGTCCTGTTTCTTAACTTTCTCGGCCCTCTCTCGTCGTGTCAACGGAGGGCGATCAAAGGCGATATGGCACACTAAATCAAAGGGATCGAATTGCGAGCCAACTTCGGCAGCGAGCTCCTCTAAGAAAACACCCTGGGCGACCAGTGCATCGAGGACGGCTTGTTTGCGATCAGCCGCGTCCCAGGAACTAAGAAATTCATCGAGCGATCGAAACGATTTGCGTACGGCTTTGCGCGAGTAATCGGTCAGCGACTCGGTGATGAGCTTGCCGTCTTCGCCCAAGTACTGAACCCGCTCAAGCGCAACTTTAACGGGAACATTGTTGACGACATACCGGGTCGGCTTAGGTCGATCGCCTGGGAGCGAATACCCATCGGCACTGGCTCCTTCGTGGACGCTCGGTTGGTCTGCCAACTCAAAATCCTCCCAAAACGCGTCTGGCGAATCCTCTTGTTTGTCGGTATTCGGGTCGGGGTTGCTTCCATTGGGTGGCAGGACAGGCTCATCGCTTGAGGGTTCGTAGATTTGGACTGGATCACCATCAAATGTCGAGTCGGCAAACAAGGAGGTCGCACGACGAAAGTCCATGATAGTAAAGAAGAACTTGTGATAATCTTCGTTGATCCGCGTGCCGCGACCGATGATCTGTTTGAACTCGGTCATCGAGGCGATGCGTCGGTCGATGACAATCAGTTGGCAAGTTTCCGAGTCGACGCCCGTGGTCATGAGCCTTGAGGTGCAAGCGATCACGGGATAGGGTTCTTCGGGATTGATGAAGTTTTCCAATTGGTCTTTGCCTTCGACACTATCACCGGTGATGCGCATGACGTAGCGGTTGTTGGCGGCGGCAAGGTCGGCGTTATGGTTGACTAGTGCTTGACGCATGCGTTCGGCATGATCGATGTTTTCGCAAAAGACGATCGTTTTTGCGAAGCGATTGGTAGCCTTGAGGTATTCGGTGATCTTTTGGGCGACTAGATCGGTACGTTGTTCGAGGATCAAGGAGCGGTCAAAGTCCTTATCGTTGTACTCGCGGTCTTCGATGATCTGTCCGTACTTATCGGTTTGACCGTCGTAGGGGCGCCATCCATCGAGGTCTTTGTCGATCCCGACGCGGATGACGCGGTAAGGGGCTAGAAAGCCATCAGCGATCCCTTGTTTGAGCGAGTAGGTGTAGATCGGTTCGCCGAAGTAGGCGATGTTCGAGATATCTTTGGTTTCTTTGGGGGTTGCGGTCAGTCCGATCTGGGTGGCCGATGAGAAGTACTCGAGGACTTGTCTCCAAGCAGCATCGTCTGCGGCGCTTCCGCGATGGCATTCGTCGACGACGATGAGATCGAAGAAATCCGGAGAGAACTGCTTGTAGATATTTTGTTCTTCCTCATTACCTGTAACGGCTTGATAGAGACACAAGTAGATTTCGAACGACTTATCGACCGTGCGATTGGTGATCTTGGTCATCGCTTTGCCGAAGGGTTTGAAGTCTTTGGTTTTGGTTTGGTCGGCTAGGATGTTTCGATCGACCAGGAAGAGGATCCGTTTCTTGGTTTTGGCTTTCCAGAGTCGCCAGATGATTTGGAAAGCGGTATAGGTTTTTCCGGTGCCGGTGGCCATGACCAGGAGGATTCGTTTATCGCCTCTGGCGATGGCTTCGACGGTCCTGTTGATGGCGATCTGTTGGTAGTATCGGGAAGTCCGATTCGATCCGTCATCGTAGTAGTCTTGAGCGGCGATTTGAGCGGGGCCTTGCGTAAGTCCTTTGGCTCTGCAGTAGCGAGACCAGAGTTCCTCGGGGGATGGGAATTGATCGAGGGGTATTTCGCGAGTGACGGATGTGCCGTTAGGGTCGGAGGCGGCGACGGTTCGATCGTGTTCGAGGAAGGCATCTCCGTTGCTTGAGTAGGCAAAGGGTACATCGAGGATTTCGGCGTACTCAAGGGCTTGTTGCATGCCTGCCCCGACCGAGTGGTTATTGTCTTTGGCCTCGATGACGGCGATAGGGATATTGGGTTTGTAGAACAGGAGGTAGTCGGCTTTTTTGGCTTGGCCTCGTTGGACGGTTTTACCTCGGACGAGGATGCGGCCTTTGGTGAAATATTTTTCTTCGCGGATTTGGGACATTAGATCCCATTTATCCCCGTTGGGGCCGGTCAAAGCGGGTGTGATAAATTTCGAGCGGATATCGGTCTCAGAGAGTTTCTTTTTATCCATGGGGCGGCGGGCAATTCACAAGAATTGAGGTTGGCTCGAATGGAGATAGAGTTTAGCAAAATATCGAAGCTAGGGGAGAATGAAGTTTGAAGTTGGAAGTTGGAAGTTGGAAGGGTGAACGCGACGAGCACCCTGCTTGGCCAACGGCCATAATCACCATAGCCAGGGGCATCGCCCCTGGAAAACGATCACCCATTCCAGGGGCGTTGCCCCTGGCTACGATGAATATCGCCTTTGGCGAAAAAGACCAACAAACGTTTTACAATCAAACAGCCTCCAGCGCGCTTTCCTCTCCACCCCCGAACTAGGTTTTCTCCACTCTCTACTTTCTACCCTCTACTCTCTGGAGCCAACGGCTCCTCCCCCAGCCAAAGCCCTGGGGGCGAAGGGGGGATAAGAAGAAGTTTGAAGTTTGAAGTTTGAAGTTTGAAGTTTGAAGGGTGAAGGGTGACGGGTGACGGGTGAACGTGACGAGCAACCCAATTGGCCAACGGCCATAATCAACATAGCCAGTAGCATCGCCCCTGGAGAACGATCAAACGTTTGATGACCGATCAGAGCGACTTCAAGTATTCGACAAGTTGCCAGCGCTGCTCGTCGGTGAACACACCGTAAGTGTCATGGCCCGAGTTTGATTTTCCCGGTAGTGAAGTATCCAACAATGTGGTGCCTTCGGTTTGATCGATTTTGTTGCCCACATAAAACTTGGCCGTCCTTTGATTACTCGGCAGTAGCAGTTCGTACAAGTTAGGCATCAACACTGGGTCTTTCCCCGGTCTTTAGTTGGCCTAGTTGGCAAAAAAATTTTTGCGTAGAGGGCCTAGCCCTCTGCGCACACGAACGACCAATACCGAAATCTCGCAACCTTGCTTCGCCAAGGGTCTTCGGCATCTACGCTCGCGGGCATCGGCCCTGGCTCGCTTCGTGCCTACAACCCTAGGCTCCGCTCTACTTGTCCGCCTCCGGCGACTTGGGGATTCCTGATGGGGAACTCAGGGCAAGACGGAAGCCGATGCTGTTGTCCCGGAGCGACGGGTCGTTCCTGTAACGGAACGCCGACTGGCAAGACGCGGCATCGAAGTTCCAACTGCCGCCACGGATCACGCGAAGCGAGCCCTCTTGATCATATGGATCCCTGCACCATTCCCACACGTTACCGTGCATGTCGTGCAATCCCCACGCGTTTGGAAGCTTTTGGCCACACAGCGAAGCAAGCTTCGAAGGTAACATCTGACAGTATGATTCCAAAAGTGAGTCGTTACTACCACAACTCCAGTCTGTCGAACTCCCCGCACGGCATGCGTACTCCCATTCCCAATCGCTCGGCAAGCGATAGCCATTCGCCCCCTCAACCTGTTCCCACTTGTCAATTTGTTTTTCGCGACCATCGTAATCTTTGAACTCTTGCTTTCCTACATAGCGATATGCTTGCGTGAGACCTTGCCTCCGACTGAGCCAATTGCAATACATCACCGCATCGAGCCAGCTTACGTTCTGAACGGGATGATTCAGCGTTGGGCTAGTTTCTTCGTACTTGTAAAGCTCAGATTCCATTCGATCCTTGGGCTTTTCCCCCTCGTATTGGTTATCGTTCATGAATACCTCAAATTCCCCACGGGTTACTTCGCAATTCGCGATCCAGTACGGATGATCTGGTACGGTCGGGCGGTCTTCTGCGAGTTTGACAAATCGAGGATCGCTATGCAACGCCAACAGATCTGGATCCTCGCGCATATACGTTCGATCGGAATCGTCATCCTGACTCCACCACTGGAGTAAATCAAGAGATCGATTTGACCAGGTCCTTTTTTCCTCTGCGGAACCAACTTCGCTGCTAGCAAACAGAGCCAACGCACACGCCAGGTTGTAAAGCGATCCGCTATCGAGCGACTCTGCATTTGCAAGCCCCTTTTCGAGTCTCGCAACGGCTACCTCTTTGCGCCCAAGCCACAGCGGTACGAGACTTTCGATGTAATCGCGGTAAACATCATCAGTCTCGCTGGCCGACCACTGCGCCAGTGCCGCGTCGGCTTCCTCGGTTCGCTTTAATCGCGCCAGCGCAAGCAATCGAAGCTCGGCAATTTTACCACGCAATCCTGATATCGAATCATCCAACTCCATACTGAGCAAAGCGTCAAAATCTGCAAGTGCAGGCTCATACTTTCCAGTGAGGAACAGACTCCTGTCTCTTTTATAGCGAAAATTCGCTTTTGTGTTTTCCTCAGGGGATTGCTGTTGCTTTTCAGCGAGGATGGGATCGAGTTCGGACATGGGCAGATCCAGGGCAGACGAACTAACTTGACCGAATATCAGTGTAACTGAACCGCTGCGTCGATGCGATTTGGGGGAGTGAGCATTTTTTCAGTTTGGTTTGAATCTGGAAAGGTGAATGCTCGGCGCCGGATCAAACAAACGCATCTCGAAAGGGGCCCAGAAAACGCCTTTCCGGCGACCAATCGCTTATGGCGAACACAACGTCTGAAAAAGCTCCGGCGAACTCACCTTCCAAAGCCTTGCGGAAATCATTTGCTGTACGCCTTGTGTCGTTGCCGAAGGATCCGCAACCCCATGCACCCAGAACCAATGCTGTGTAACGATAGGAACGGGCCACTGCTAGCACTCGTGCAATGCGTTGTTTGAGCAGTTCACCAGCCTCAGGTTGCCCTATTTCTGGGGCATAAGGTGCTGCGCAGGTTAAAAAGCTCAGTAACCAAGGCGACTCAAGCGGAATCCCTTCTTCGGATCGGAAAACTGGAACATCCGGCGAATAGATCACCCAATCGGTGGAATCTGGTCGCCAGCGCTGGCGGTGTTCATCATACATCGGGTCGTCGATCAAGGTCAGGAACAAAGCGCTGGATCGGCAAAGAACCTCTTCCTGAGCTTTAGCCCCAGCGAGAAATCCACCACCTGGGGCAATTCCGTTGGCAAAATTTAACGCTAGGGGCCGCAGTCCGTCCGAGACGAATCTGAAGGCAGCACCTAGGGTTGTTTCGTTGGTGACTTGCACCCGAGTCTCGGTAACGCTAACCCCGGTTGATATTGGCAACGGGTCATCGGGTCGGATACTAACCTTTGCAGCGCAAGCAGCTTGTACGGCTTGTCCCCAATCGACTCGTCGGCCCAACGCATCGAGATAAAACCCACTTCGAGCTGCGTTTACTGCAGAGCGTCCCAAATTTGCCGCAACATCTCTTTCAATATCCAACTCCTGGCGACGAGATACCGCCATCTGATGGGAGTCCAAGCAATGAAGTATTCGCAAGCTACTGATAGTGATTGCTCCAGCCAAGCAGTTTGATCGTCAATGACCTATCTATTGGGAAATGCCGTTCCAGGGCCTGTCATTAGAAGGATCTTTAATTGTTGAAGAACCCCATTCCGGTCTTTTCTTCAGACAATGATTGTTACTTCGATTCTTTGAGCAAACGCAACATTGCTTGCCCCATGGCTTGACCAACGTCCATGTAGACTTCCGCTTTGCCACCATAATGGCCGTTGCCACTGCCCCCTTGAGCCATCGGATGCGTATATACCGTAGCGACATTTCCCTTGAACTCTGGGTACTTACCCGAATCCCCGTCGACCGAAAGATGAGCTTGAAGTACCGCTCCGGTCGGACCACCACTAGCCCCTTTGACCGCTTCACCCAACGTCGCGCAAACGAACTTGGCCTTCGGTGCGTTGAATTCCTTACGCAGTGCCTTAATAAAGGCCACGAGATTCTCCTCGTAATGGGCTGCATGTCCCGCGTTCCCCGCATCGCGTTCGCCTTGCCAAAAAAAGAAACCTGCAACTTCGTAGCCTTTTGCCCCAGGGTAGTGTTTCTCGAAATCCGCAAGCACTTTTTTTGCATCGCCGATATCGGTGTCCCATTGCTTACCAGCATACCAGTCAATGGGCTTACCCGATTTGTCTAGCCAGGGTGCAGGCTCGGTCTGAAGACCTTTCTCTGGATCCATCTCCCAAAACTCTGGCTTGTCTTTGTAACCTGCATAGACGAGTTTCTTTTCGACGCCCGATTTGTCTTTGGTAATATACTCTCTTCTGGCAGTCCCCGGTGGCAACAGATCCCATCCAAGTGCCCGATTGCCTATGCAACATTTGAGGATCATTACCGGTGCTTCGATGGCATTCCCTAGCGGATGACCGATTCCAAGTTCTGGTCCAATCGTGTTTCCTTGGACGCTCATCCATTCATTGTTCAGTGGCCCTTTGCCTGACATGTAGCGAACAAAACGTACATCGTTGCGTTGTATCCAATTACCAAGTTCGTCGATCAGATACGGATACTTTTTGTTCTCTCGAACAGCATGCTCCAATGAGATATCTCCCCCTTTGACCTTGCCCAAGCCGACCATGTTGGATTGTCCCAACAAGATGAACACTTGCACCGGCTGACTCATATCAGCCGGTTTGCCATCGTGTTTATCAATCGCGACAAGTGCTTCTTGAGCAACCGTAGTAGGAACTACCGAGCTCAGCGCCAGTCCGAGAGCAAGAACGATACAAGCGAAGAACTTATCCATAACGAGTCTCCCAAAAAAGTCTGCTACTGCTTGCTCAGGGTTTCATCGAGGTTTAAAAGGACTCTGGCAGCCAGGGTCCAAGCTGCTGCGTCTTGAGGGGTCGTGCCCTCGGGCAAATCCTTGAGCTTTCCAGGATCCCCAGTGAGTATCTCGCGTGGATTGAGCCAGCCATCTGCGAGCCTTTTGCGCTGCTGCTCTAAGAACTTGATCAACTGCTTCTTTTCCTCATCGCTTGCACTCCTAGAGGTCGCAAGCTTGTAAGCTTTCTCGATCCTTTCGACATCCGAAGCAGGTGACTCTCGTAGGATCCTCATCGCAAAGCCATTGGCCGCTTCGACGAAAATCGGTTCATTCAAGCCCGTCAATGCCGCAAGTGGTGTGTTGGATCGGATGCGACGTGCACAAGCTGCATCGCCGTTGGGTGCATCGAAACTACTGAGCACCGGATCGGGCATCGAACGCTTGCGAAACATGTAAAGAGCTCTTCGATAACGCTCTGGGCCTTCGGCTGCTTTCCAATACCCCGGATACACATAGTTGTAATCGAGCACATTCTGGGGAACCGGTGGGATCACACTTGGACCCCCTAGCTTGTGATGCATCAACCCCGAAATGCTCAGTACCATGTCTCGTACTGTCTCGGCATCGCAGCGGAACCTTGGGCCTCGGGTGAGCCACCGGTTCTTGGGATCTAGCTCGAGCATCATATTCGTCGCGTGCGAACTTCGCTGGTAGGTATCGCTCAATACAATCGAGCGAACGAGTTTCTTAAGGCTCCAATTCGAATCCATAAACTCTACTGCCAAAGTATCGAGGATCCCTTGGTACTCAGGTACCGGTGCCCGTGTGCCAAAGTCCTCGGAGGTCTCGACAAGACCTTGGCCAAAGATCTCCTGCCAGACACGATTGACTGCAACGCGCGAAGTGAGCGGATTTTGCTTATCGACCAACCAACGGGCCAACCGCAATCGAGCTGGCTCGGGGGTTTGCACAGGTGGATGAAAGCTACTAAGTAACTGCGGCTCGGTTGGTCGATCAGGTTGATCCCAAATCCCACGCTTGAGCGTGTAAGTCACTCGTGCTTTACGTGCATCCCGCTCGCTCATGTGCAGCACACTGGTCTTAGCACTTGGAAATCGCTTCCAATGATTCTCAATGGCAAGACTCTGATCTTTGGCATCTTCTCGAGTGGCCATCCAAGCTTGAAAAGCCTTCAGGGAAATTTCGGGGGATTCGATCATCGACAAGATGGCATCATGATCGATCGCATGAGCGCTAGGTGTTGGCGTGTCGGTAACGCTGATGCGACAGCATCCGATCATTTCCCCTTGTCTCCAAACGATTTTCAACTTGTGGTCTTGGAGGTTCTCGATCGGTTTTTCCAGTTGGAGGACAACCACCGAAGATTGATTGCGACGCCCCAATCCTCGATCGGACTTCCAAACGGTTTCATCCTTGCCATCTATCAAGTTGGCCACAGGGCCGGAGGAATTCTTGCCATCGGCAGACTTTTCTTCGGGGTTGCTAAAGTCGGCTGATGCTGCAGAGAACTTTTGCTTCTCCCATTCAGAGCTACCAGGTTTTTGAACAAAGAGTTCGATTTCGCGCAAATCGAACATCCCGACATTGCTACGGCCTGGCCCCCTGAATGGGAGCTCGCCATGGGTAAGGACTTCGAATTGAATCCCTGTGATCACAGGTAGAGTTGCTGGTGCGATCATGAAAATATCATTGCTGCTGTGACCTACCATCAAGATTGAGTCGTCGGATTCCTGGACAGGATGATTCAAACCACTGACCGTCTCGAGCAACTCAGCTCGCAGGGCTCGCCATTTTGGCCTCGATGCAAGGACTTGCTGTTTCCAAGCTTGGAAATTCGTTTCCCAATCCGGATGGGCTTCTTTGTACTGCGAGAGAGCCAAAGCGACTCCATCGCGGATTTCTTTGATCAGCGTGAGTTGTTCAGGCGTGTAGACCCAGGATCGGGACTCGAAGGTGTTGTTGAGAAAAGCGAACATGCCGTAGTATTCGTCATGGGTGATCGGATCGAACTTGTGGGTATGGCACTGCGCGCACTGGAGGGACATCCCCAAGATTCCTTTTCCGATGCAATCGATCCGATCGAACATTTCGACCATGCGGAACTGCTCAGGCACGATAGCACCTTCTTCGTTGATCATGCTATTGCGCAAAAAGCCTGTCGCGATGATCTGTTCCTGGGTCGGGTTAGGGAGAAGATCGCCGGCGATCTGTTCGATGATGAATTGATCGTAGGGCATATCCTTGGCTATTGCATCGAGTACCCAGTCTCGCCAAGCCCATTGGTCGCGTTGCAAGTCCTTTTCGTAGCCGTTGGTATCCGAGTATCGAGCCACATCGAGCCATGGTCTCGCCCATTTCTCGGCAAAGCGATCATCGGCCAAGAGTTTCTCAACCGTAGCGGCAAGGCCTTCGGCTTGAAACGCTTCGATCTGCTGTGGGGTTGGAGGTATTCCGATCAAATCCAGATAGACACGACGGCACAACTCCCAGGGCTTGGCTTGGGCTGTACTTGGCCAACCTTTTTTGTGGAGCGTGTCGGCCACGAGCCAATCAATCGCATGATTGACCTTGCGACCGTGTACGGGTTGGCTCAGGTCAACTTGGCTTCGCGAGGGTGGGATAAAGGCCCAGTGTTTGTCGTACTGAGCACCTTGGTCGATCCAGCCCTGGAGCAATTCGATCTGTTCTTTGCTCAGAGGCTTTTGCAAGCTTGGGGGAGGCATCATATGGTCGGGATCATCCGATAGGATTCGGCGAATCATTTCGCTTTCGGAGGCTTTTCCAGCAACGATCGCTAATTTGGAAGATTCGCCGCCAGCGATTGCTGATTCGCGAAGGTCTAATCGCAAGTTGCCTTCACGGGTTGACTCGTCAACTCCGTGGCACTGCCAGCAATGTTCCGAGAGGATCGGTTGGATCTGTTTTCGAAAATCGATGTTTTGTGCAAATGTGGGTGTGAGGCTTATGAGGCTAATGAAGCACAGGCATATGGTCACAAGGATAGCCCCGTGGGTAGCTTGCGCGATCGATCTTAGGTTTGGTAGGGTCATTGATAATGGGTTCATGAGGGAGGGTGGGCGGGAGTCGTGCGGGGTCTTAAATCGCATCGATTGGCATCGTATTATCCATGAAAATCGCGCACCGAAAAGCGAAAACTCTTTGGATTTAGCAGGTCTAAAGGTGGGGGCGTGGGTAAGGGTAAACCGAGGATTGCGTTAGCAAGATTTTGGCCATAGCGCATTCGGTAGCCGAGATAGCTTGATGTCAAGCGGGCGTTGATTTCAAGGGGAATCCAGAGGTCATTGGATTGAATGAGAAAATCGATTCCAACCCAACCTGCGTGTTTGCTAGGGATTGCATCGAGAAGGTTTCTTGCGAAGGCTTCGAGCCTTGTCGGGTCGGCATCAAGAGGGCCTTGGCCACCGATGTAGCCTAAGGTTTTCGAGTCGAAAAGTTGCTCGGTTGGCCCGAGGACTTGCAACGAGTTGCCTGTGGAATCGGATGCACCCACCACGGCAAGGCTTGCAGGTTTCCCGCATAGCCACGGCTGGACGATCCAGTTTTCGAGATTTTGTATGCAGGAGAGATGTTTGGATAGTTCGACCTTCGACGCGAACCTTTGCATATCGGTCGAACCAGCAGTGAGTCTACGTTTGAGCACCCATCCTTGGGACTCGAAGGGATGGGAATCGAGGGAATCTGGATCTTTAAGCCACTGGGTAGCGAGCTGCGTCGGCGCAGTGAGTTGTTTAGAAGATAGCCAGGCTTGGTATGTCTCCCATTTGTCTGAAACGCACAGGATGAAGGGATCTTCTGGAGCGATGATCCGGCAGCCTTGCTCTCTCATCGCTTGGGTTATCCCCGGCAGAAGTCCATCGAGTTCCGGGGCAATGACCATGGCGCAATCGGAGTTTTTGTAGACTTTTGTCCATTGCCTAGCGAGTTGCTCGATACTTGGGTTATTGTTCGATGCGATCGGATGGACATTCAGAAATTTCAGTGCTGAGGATTTGGAATTGTCCTTTTTCCAAGCTTCATGGATCGAGGGTTCAAGGGCGATCGATACATTGTGTTTGCAGCTAGCAAGGTCGCTGGCGAGGGACAAGAGCATTGCGGCACCTTCGTCTAAGAGTGGTGCGTAAGGCCCCGCTTGGCCGGTGTCGCGGTAGGCACCACTTGAGCAAAGGAATTCAAAGACACAGATGTGCAAGAGAAGGTCGCTTGTGGATCCTGGAGATCAATATTCGTCTCTTCGCAGATCGAGATTTTGGACAGCATGTTTTTGGGCGAACCAGACCCGCCACTGATCCATGTTGTAGCCGAAATTCTCGCCGGTGAGTCTCGATAGGGTGTTCAGGACTTCTTTATGTTGGACAAGGCGCCGTTGTGCTGGAGTTGCACCTCCACCGAGTCCGATGTTTCCGTTTCCGACGCCTGCATTGAGGCCACCTGGGTTGCCAGCTGGCCGGACTTCCTGGGTCGAGAGCAAGTGGTTGATCAGGATGCTTATGTAGCGTTTGTCGACTAGGGGGCTCATGCAATAGGCGGCTCGGTCACGAGTCGTCGTGTTGCCGAGTTTAGAGGCAAAGGCTGTCAGGGCAGATTCTTTGACCCACTCGTCACCGGTTTGAATTTGATCGAGAGCTTCACCTACAACTCCCATGTTGGATTCTTCGAGGGCGATGGAGACCAGGGCGGGGGTCGTCGAGCGGATCGGAAGTTGTTTGATCAGTTGCCAGCCGATTTGCTTTTCGGCTGCATCGCCTTCGCGGATAAGCTTCACGATGCGACTTAGGAGCAGTGGATTGTTTACGCTATCGAGATAAGCTTGCGCTTCGGCTTGGAGTCTTGGGACACCGTTGAAGAAGGTTTTGAGTTTCCCGTCGAACTCGCGTTCTAGATCCCGTTTCTGGATTTTGATTTTTTCGTCGAAGTCCAGCAGTGCTTTTTCTTGCCAGGTGTACCATGTCCGGCTTTTGTCCCCTTTGATTTTACCCCTGCGGTACATGACGACATCGCGACGAAGCCATTTTCCGGTGGCTTCGTCGGGATAGTATCGGAGAGCTTCCCAGTTTGCGCGGTCGGCTGGATCGAGTTCTGTGATCCGTTCGCGGTGCGCGTTGGCGATGTTGTTCATCTGTTCGTTGGCGCACTTTTCGACGATCGCACGATGTTCTTCGAGGGAGTCGTCTTTTTGAAGGATTTCTTCGGCGTATTTTTTATCGCGGTCCAAGGAGATTCGAATCCGGGCAATCCTGCGATCGACTTCGATGAGCGTGCCGTCTTCTGCTTCGATTTGTACCATCTGACCCGATTGTGGGTTGAGGACTTTGCCGTAGATGACTCCGCCGTCCTTGAGTTCGATGATATCGGCACGAGCCAAGAGGGGAACGAGCAAAAGGCTCATGGTTCCAATCGCACAAGTAGGATTGCGATAGGTTTTGCCGTTGGCTTTCGAAAGTTTCATTACCGGGACCCCTTACACGACTTGAAAGGCACAGAGTTGAAATTCTACGAAGATTTAACGTCCCGATCCAACGGGGAATCCAAGAGAAACTCCGAAACTGGTTATAATCGGTCAGAATTATCCCTCTCCAATTTGCCCTCGTTATTGTTTCGGAAAGAACCATGCGAAAGTCGATATTGATTGCGAATCTCATCTTTTTGTGTGTCGCATCGAGCCTTGTCAAAGGCGAGGATTGGCCCGGTTGGATGGGGCCAAGTCGCGACAACCAGTGGAATCCTCAAACCGTACCAAGTTCGTTTCCCGAAGGGAGGCTCAAGGCACTTTGGAGCACCAAGATCGCGGGGGGATATTCCGGTCCGGCGGTTGTTTCGAATCGTGTCTATGTGACCGATATGGTCACGCAGGCTGATGCCAAGGTGGACAACTTTGGCCGTAAAGCGTTTGATGGCACCGAGCGTGTGCACTGTATCGATGATGCTAGTGGCAAGGTGCTTTGGACGCATGAGTACCCGGTGACCTATGCGATCTCTTATCCTGCCGGACCACGCTGCACGCCGATCGTCGATGGAGACAATCTCTATACGCTCGGTGCTGAAGGAGATCTGTTTTGCTTTGAGGCAGCCACAGGTAAAGTGGTTTGGTCCAAGAATCTCAAATCGATTTACAAGACCGAGTCGCCGCTTTGGGGCTATGCAGCCCATCCGCTGATCGATGGCGAGAATCTCATTACACTCGCCGGTGGAGAAGGTTCTCAAGCAGTGGCTCTCAACAAGAAGACAGGACAAGAAGTTTGGCGGTTTGGGACGGCCAAAGAGACTGGCTATTCGCCTCCGACGATCATCCAAGCAGGGGGAGTTCGTCAGTTGATCTTGGTCAATCCTGAGGCCGTCAATTCGGTGAATCCAGAGAGTGGAGAACTCTATTGGTCGGTCCCCTATCTAGCCGACAATGGCTCGATCATCATGAGTCCGGTTCGCAGCGGCAACTATCTTTTTATAGGTGGTTATTCAAATCGAAATCTACTGATCGAACTGGTAAGCAACGAGCCGAAGGCCAAGGAGGTTTGGAGAAACCAAGCCAAGAAGTTCATGTCGCCAGTGAACGTACAGCCGATGGTCATTGGGGATATTGTGTATGGTTGTGATCAAAGTGGCGAGCTGATGGCATTTGATATCGCGACAGGGAACCGACGCTGGGAAACCAGCAAACCAATTAGCGATCGGCCTCAAGGAAGCGGCACTGCGTTTATGGTTAAAAGCGGCGATCGATTCTTTTTGTTCAATGAGTCTGGTGAGCTGATAATCGCCAAGATCACTCCGGATGGTTATCAAGAGCTAGCGAGAACCAAAATCATCGAGCCAACGAACAATGCCTTTGGTCGCGATGTGGTTTGGTGTGCACCGGCGTTTGCCAACGGTTCGATCTATGTTCGAAACGATGAGACAATTATCAAGGTGCCGTTGAAATAGGACTCATAGGACAAGCCAGATAAATTTTAAGGAGATCATCTGATGAAAGATCGCGGTACAGTAGGATCGTTTTCGAGGCGAGGTTTTGGCAAGACAGCTATTGGGCTTGGGGCTCTGGCTGCAGGAGTTTCGGGGACAGGAGCGAAAGCTGTCGCGTCGCAGAAAGCAATTGACGACAAGCCCGCCAACGCAAAAGAAGGGCGGCTGAATCAGTCGCTTTGCAAATGGTGTTACGATAAGAATCTATCGCTTGATGAGCTATGCGTTCATGCTAAGAAGATGGGGCTTGTGGGGATCGATCTGCTTGGTCCAAAGGACTTTGAGACCCTCAAGAAGCACGACTTGGTCTGCACGATGGTCACCTCGCACAAACTGACCGATGGGTTATGCGATCCGAAGTACTGGGACGAGGCGCTCAAGACCATCAATGATTCGATCGAGGCTGCTTCGGGAGCTGGGTTTCGAAACGTCATCTGCTTTTCGGGAAACGCTAGGGGTATTGATCGCAAGACGGGTTTGAGGAATTGTGCAGAGGCGCTTCGCAAGATCGTTTCTGTGGCGGAGAAGAAGAAGGTGATCTTGAATATGGAGCTCCTCAATAGCCGAGTCGACCATGCCGACTACATGTGCGATTTGTCGGCTTGGGGAATCGAGCTTTGCAAAGAGGTCGCAAGCGACCATTTCAAGTTGCTCTACGACATCTACCACATGCAGATCATGGAGGGGGATATCATTCGTTCGATTCAGAGCAATCATAAGTACTTTGGGCATTACCATACGGGGGGGAATCCTGGTCGTCACGAGATCGATCAAACGCAGGAGATCTACTATCCGCCGATCGCCAAGGCGATTGCCGACAGTGGTTTTGATGGCTACGTGGCTCATGAGTTTCTCCCAACCCGCGATACCGTCGAGAGTTTGGCTCAGGCGGTAAAAATTTGCACGGTTTAGGAACGTGGGTGTTTCGGAGCAGGGGGGCTAATTAGGAAAATCGAGAAAAATCGGCTGATTCGCTATTTTCCTTGATGGGATTTACCCAGTATGCTCGCCAAGACTATTGAGGGAAGGACTCCCGAAATGGATTCGCTCGTAATTATCTCGCTCGAAAATGGATTTAGAGGATCATGAAGATCATTAATGGAAACTCGTTCAGGGCTGTCGGTATGCTGGCTCTAGCGTGTTTGTTCGTATCACTTGGGAGTTACCGACTAAATGCTGCCGTGATAATGACGATTGGTAGCACAAATGCACCGGCTTCAACTCTTGGTGGTTTTACGATGTCACCATTGGCTCGCACAAACCCGCGGTTTGCTCTAGTCACCTCAACCTCAAGTTCTCCAAGTGTAGGCTTCAATCAGGGTGTTTACGAAACCGCTGCTTTTGATCCGAGTGCATCCCCTGCTCAGTCTGCACCTCCCTATTTTGCTTTGTGGTCGCACGGGTATACGGGAAATGTCTGGCACACAGCTGATTCGGGCAATACCAGATCGTTAACGTTAACGCTACCTGCTTCGACTAAGGCTTTCTATTTCTACGTTCAACCTGTTGATTTCGGGACAGTGTCATTCACGATCGATTATCCAGGGATCCAGTCGGGGTCTCTATCTGCAACCGGTAATCAGGGTGCAGTCTATGTTGGGCTTCACTCCAACGCGGGTGAGGATTTGACGTCCATTAAGATAACATCTGAAGACACTTCCGCTGGGGCTTTTGGTTTTGCTGTGGGTGAGTTTGGCATATTCAATACTGGTAGCGGTGGCGGTGGCGGAGGCGGAGTCGTTCCCGAGCCGACTTCGATGGCCATTTTTGGGCTGTCTGGATTAGCGTTCTTGGCCAAGCGTGTGAGATCCAAGCGTTGCAATGGATCTTGCTAGCAAGTCTGCTTTGCAATTTACCGACAAGATTTACTGGCCCGCGATGTTTTGAACTTCGCGGGCTAGCCATTTTCTGGCAAAGGCCCAATATCTTTCGATCGTCGGCTCGGAGAGCTTTAACTCCAGCGCGCACTGAGGGATCGTCAATCCACCGAAGTACTTAAGCTCGACGACCTTTGCATGGGCGGGATGGTCTAACGCGAGCTTGTTCAAGGCTTGATCCAAGAAGACAAGGCTCTCGGCTCGATCCAGGTTGTTTTCCAAATCCTTGTGATCGGGGTGTTCATCAAGGTTAAGTTCGATCCTTGGGAGCCTGCGATCTCGACGAGTGCGTTTTCGAGCATGGTCGATGATGACCCTTCGCATCGTTTGAGCAAAGAGAGCCTTGATGTCCTGTATGTCGTTTGCTGGATTGCAAAGATATTCGTTCAGGCGGCAATAAGCTTCGTGGAACAGATCCGCCGAGCTCATCGATTCGACCCGTCTTTCACCCTTGAGGATCGACTTAGCGATCGATTTGAGCTCAGAGTACGTTTGACCATCGGGAATGCTCATCCTGGCAGCCTCTCGAAAAAACCTTCCATGGCACAAGGGGAAACTACTCCAGGATTATCAGGGACTGGCTTCGAACCTGCAAGCAGGGGTAAAAGAAGTCCTTGGGAGAAATCATCAATAACGCTCTACTTCATCGGCATTCCGGGTTCTTGGATGCCGTTGGTCGTGAGGATCTGGAAGTGATGCACCCCGGCCGCATATGGATGGTCGCTGGTCCACACGATCTTGTTCTGCGGCGTTACTTCCACCATCGATACCCCCGTGTTGGCCCCGTGCGATCCAATCACCGTATTGCCATTGGCCAACCGCTGCGATCCACAAGGATCCTTAAACAACCCTCCCACATCCTCGTTGGTAACTTTCCAAACCACTTGCCCCTGGGGATCGAGTTCAATCACCTTGTTGCCATGGGTCAACGAAGCTACCGTGTTCCCATTGTCTAACCGTATCGCAGTAAATGGCCAATTCTCTGCCGGTCGCCCACCCAACGACTCAAAGTCGGTCTTGTATGTCCGAACAACACGACCATCGGGCGCGTACTCCTTGATCGCAAACGCCAACAAATGCGGGACCAAATAATTCCCATTCCGAAGCTGCCTTGCCATCCGCGTCTGCATGTGCGCATTGTCGGTCTCTGGCTCTAACGCCACCTGCGACTGAATCTTGCCCTCAGCACCAACCTCCAAAAGCCTCGGCTTGGGGCCTAACTCGGTCACCAATGTGTTCCCGTTATAAAGCCTCTGAGCCGTCCCTATCTCCTTGTTCGCAGGATCCAAATTGTAGCTGAACACGACCTCTTTCTTTTCAGTGACCTCCTCAACCCGATTGGAATAAGCCAAAAGCACGTTTCGATTAGGAAGCACAAAACCATCGCGGGATCCCCCCGCATGCTCCCAAACCACTTTGCCATCCTCGGCAATGATCGCGGTCTTGGCACCCAATACCAAATACGAATGCTTGATCGTCTCCTGCGCTGTCCCAACCGAACCCATGAGCCATAGAACCATCGATAGCAGTTGGATCAGCCGATTGTGTAACTTCATTGTTTTTTCGCTCTTTGGGAAAGGATGCGGTTTACTAGAATTCTTTTTCGAATGGGAAAAGCGGTTTTCGCCGATGCCGATAGTCTAACTGAAATACATCGGCACAGGTCGATCCTGGTGTGTTGACCCGAAGGAACCGTTGGCACACCTCCCGGTAGGCCGCAAGTGGAGCATGCACCCCCTTGGCCACCAACACCCGAAAACTCCATGGATCCAAGCCACACGATGTCAGTTGATTCAAACTAAATGGCACCATGCGACGCGATGTCAGCAGAATCGTCATCGGTGCCTCTGTCGTTTGGACAACCACCGATGGACCTTGGTCGAAATAACTGATGCCTCCATGACGCGGTCGGTCCTCGGTGAATCGACCCTCATGGAAACTCTTGACGGTGACTTGGCATGCCCAAGTCGCTCCATGCTGCTGATCGGTCTTGCCACCAATCCGCAATTCGATGTTTGCACCCACCGAAACTTGCTGGCATTGCTCGACGCTCTGGGGATCGTAGATGCAAACAAAGCTCGGGCCAATTTTTCGCTTGAGAAGCGACTCGGCAATGAGCGTTCCATCGGCTGCCGATCCCCCTCCAACATTATCGCCCATGTCGAGCAAACAGAACCTTTCAGACGCCTCGAACTGGACTTGATCAAGAGCCGTTTCGATTGGGATCAAGACGCCTTGCATCGCTTCCCTGGACTCCCAAATCGCATCGTAGAGTTCCTTGGCCATCGTCCGAGCGAGCTCTGGGTCGTTGTCGGTGACCGCGACCACGGCCGATCCCATCTCGGGCACATCGGCATAAGGGAACCCCAGAAGAATACTATTGCTGATCGCTTTGGGATTCTCAAGTTGCCTGTCGGCAATCTCATAGATGCGTTTCAAGTGCGGTTCGTCGGTGCTCTGACGTTCAATATTGATCACCAGCGGCAAAAACTCAGCATGCATCACCGGCCTTATCTCTCGACGCAAGGTCTTGGTCAGTATCTCGGCAGCTTCCAGACCCCTGGCATGTTGATCCAAGTGAGGGTTGGTGCGATAAGCGGTCAATGCATTGCAGGCTGTAACCATTCGAGACGAAAGATTCCCATGCGGATCGAGTGTTGCAACGATCGGCAGATCGGGACCGACAAGCTGTCGGATTCGGGACAAGAAATCCCCATCCGCATCGCGAGCATGCTCAGCGACGGCAGCACCATGAGCTGCAATCAATAGCCCATCGAGCGGCATGGCCTTGCGTGTCCTACTTAGGAGATCCTCGACGATCCTTTCCCAAGTCTCTTTAGGGATCGCCCCGGCAGGGGTAGCTCGGTAAGCCCCGATCGGTACGATCTGCGAGCCTGCAAGCCCTTGGATGAACCCTCCAATCTCATGATGGCTTGTCGCGAACTTGTCGATGAGCTCTTGGCCAAAAACGATCACGTCTTGTTCGAACCGTTCGAAGCTCGTCGGGGACTCGACGAAAGTGTTCGATTCATGCAATAAAGCTAAAATGCCGATGCGATGCATGCTTGGGATGGGTGGGTGCAAGGTGGGAAACGAAGCTGTTTTCGAGTATTGTATGGCAAAGAGCACATCGTTGGTTGCTCTCGATACGGTCTATCTCTCACGAATCCTAAAGGTTTACGGATGCTGATCTCCTTAGACAAAATGCGAGAAGAACTCTATTGCGCCGTGGTATGTGACGCTCTGGATCAGGTGGGTTTGCATCATCAATCCCCAAGGATTGCACTTCCGAGACACACTGGCAGTGGACTCCTAGTGGGTCGATGCAAAACGACCCTTTGGGCCGATATGTTCCATGCCGACCCTAAGCCGTATGAACTCGAACTCCAAGCCGTCGATGCTTGCGAGCCTGACGATGTCTTGATCGCTGCGGCGGGAGGGTCGATGCGATCGGGGATTTGGGGTGAGTTGCTCACGACGGCTGCAAAGAATCGTGGCTGCATCGGTGCGATCGTCGACGGTGCGATCCGAGATGTCGATAAGATCGCTCCAAGCGGCTTTAGTGTTTTCGCTAAAGGTCGTTGCCTGTACGATAGCCTCCATCGACAGCGTGTGATCGATGTGGATGTGCCTGTGGAAATCGATGGCGTGGTCTTTGCCCCCGGCGACTTGGTCTTTGCCGACTCCGATGGAATCGTAGTCGTCCCCAAGCGAGTCGAAGCAGACGTTCTAGGCTTGGCGTTTGCCAAGGTGCATGGCGAGAACAAAGTTCGAGACGCGATCCGAGAAGGAATGAGCGCCGTGGGAGCCTTTGAAAAATTCGGCATCCTCTAAGGGTGCTTACTCTGCTTGTTACTGATTGGGTGCTTCGACACGGATCGATCGACCTTCGAGTGCGATAATCAAGCCTGAGGCTTGTGCAAGCTTGGCCAAAAGTTCGTCGATCGTCGCGTCTTGAAAACTCACGTCGACCTCTTTGCGAGCAAGATTGTCGGTGAGATTTTTCGGGGTCAGTTGCAACGAGAGTTGTGAGCTTAGGCTTTCGAGTATTTTGAGGATTTCACCACGGTAACGACCTGTGTATTTCTTTGAACCACTGGGGTTGGTCGGTTTGGGTTTGGGGGTAGGAGCAAGTGGCTCGACCAACTCGCGGTGGGCTGCAACAGGTGCGAGGATTTCCCATGATTCTGATTTGCTAGGACCCTCCGGCGCGACGCGAGTCACGGTGGCTTGTGGCCAGCGAGCCCGCCACTCTTGCCAAGCGACTTTTCCGATCTTGGGAATCTCAGAGCTGTACTGAAATCTCACGAAAGACCTATCGGGGGACTTCTTGAGCGTCTCGAAGCTCTCTGACAAAGAAGCGATACTCGGCGGGCCATCGGCAGGCCAGACAAGCGACTCGTCGTATCCGGATAACAGCACGGTGGCGATGGCCGCTGGATTGGTGCTTTCCAAGCGAAACGCTTGCCATCGATCAAATTCTGTCGTTAACTTGCTGGTCTGCACAAGGGTGTCTAAGCGGTACTTTTCGGTGAAAGCGTTCCAGATTTCTCGCGTGTCGGCTCCGTCGCTCCATTCCAAGCCTTCCTTTTGTGTCACCCGTAAAGAACGGTGGCTTGGCTCGCAGCACAGGTTCCAGTAACTCCACTCGATTGCATCCCCAAACGACCGGGGCACGATGAGCACATAGCGATCCACATAGGCGACTTGTGCGTTGATGTGCGAAGCGACCAACTCGATGACTTGCTTGTTGGTTTGATCTCTCGGGATTGGGATAGCAAGTTCGATGTCACTAGGGATGCGGCGATCGAGCCATATCGGGATCTGGTCTTGCACGAGTATGCTTTGGATCCAATCGGTCAGAGGCATCGATAGCTTTGTATTCGACTCTGGCGATGGTGCTCGCAGTTGGCTCGAAAGCGCGATGGCTTGCGGCGTTCGAAACGGATGCAGTGATTGAGACTGCGCAAGACTCGACCAAGCGATCCACATCAGGACGCACATGCAAAGAGTTCGAGTGTTGGTGAAAGTCAAGCGCATACTAGGATCTTTGATTTCTTTTGCCAGATTGAGCGAATGCCGTTGCGATCGGCGTTTGAGGAATTACTCTGACTTGTATCAAAACACGTATCGGTCATTTGGAACAATGAACACTCGACTATCGACGCTGATCTCATTTTATCGCAACCGCAGCCATTGCGGTGGCTCAGTGTCGAAGTTCGTTTCTAGAGATTACTCGGCATGGACACTACGACGATTGGTCTATTCGAGAGATCCGGAGATCCGTTGCGCTGCGGTGTGGGCTCTGGGCTCTGTTGGACAGCACTCGGAGTACAGGTTTTTAGGGCCATTCCTAAGGGACTCCGATTCGAATTTGAGACTCGAAGCCGATGTGGCAAGAGAGCAAATCCTTTTGCGAATTCGATCCGATTGGCACTGCCAATTCGCCCAGCAAATCGAGGACTCGATGGCCGATTCCCATTGGAAGTCGGCCAATCGAATGGTCGATAGGTTGGTTGCTAAGCACGGCGAACATCCACAGAGTTGGTTGCTGCGAGTTTCGGTCAGGATGTGTACATCGCAATTGATCGGTGCGATCGACGATTGCAGGCATCTGTTGTCGTTTGACCGCGATTGCTATCGGGCTTGTGTTTTTCTTGGCCAAAGCTATTGGTGGATGCAGAGGCTCGAGGTTGCCAAAGAGTGCTTTATGGAAGCCAAGCGTATCTATCCGAACTGGTCGGCCTCAGGGATCGGCTCTTGTACTTAAGTACCAAACCTCTTGGGAGCGAATCCCAGGCCTGATCTCGCCGCTAGGAATCACCCAACCGTCGGACCAAGCGACACACGGGACCGTCACGTGGGAGATCGGCAGGGAATCGGTGCTTTGTGTCCAGCGGTTGCGGGCGATATCCAACCCGTAGATCGCCTTCGAAAAACCGCGATGCTCGCTAGGACTCGATGAGACCTGCGTTCCGTCATCACCACCAAGGATCCACAGGTGCCCCTGAGTGACGATGGCCGGGCTAGGACTCGCGGCCAAAGCGACCGGAAGATCCGCTTGGGCTATCCAGCGTCCGGTTAACTTGCTTGGATCCAACTCGAGTTTCCAGCATTCCTTCAAATACTCTCGCTTGGGCTTCCCTTCCGGATCGGCCGTGAGCGTCACTCCACCGATGATCCAAAACGCATGACAGTCGCTGGCAGCCGCGCTGAGCATCCGAGGGGGGGCAGGAAGTTCGGGTAACTGGATCCACTGTAAAGACACTGTGTTGTCTTTGAAGGCTCGAAGATCCAGAGCCCATGTTTGCTTATGGCACTCGGTTGCATCGGGATGCTCAAGTCCTCCTGATACGATCAGGACTTCATCGACGATTGCACCGCTGGCGTTGGCAAGTGGCACTGGCAAACTGGGCATGGGTTCAATGACGAGCATTGAGTTCTTGTAGCTCATTCGGAACACGTCCGAAGTGTGTTCGTTGGCATCGCTTCCACCGACACACAGGATGCTACCGAGCCAACTGACGCTCACACCATAGGCTCGAGGTTTGGGAAGCGATCCTATGTGCTTCCATGCTCGATTGGGTTCCTCGAGCGCGTAGATTTGGTCATGCCAAATCTTCTTGCCTCCCTCCCAAGGTTTCTTATCCGGAAAGTTGGCACCGCCGGCGACCAGCAGGGCCGAATTGGATTGGCCTGCAAAGGGGCTCGCGACTCCGACGGGGTTGGGGAAGTCGGCGAGCTTTTTCTGTTGCCATTGCTGGGCGTAGGAACCGGAGCTGCCCTGTACAACGGCAAAGGCGAACAGGGCAAGGACCCAAAGCACTCGCATTGGATCAGCTTGCCGAGTTATTGCTCGTTGCTTTGTTGCCTAGGTTCGTCGCTGGATTGGATTCTTGCGATGAAGCTTGAGCAGATGGGTTAGATTCCAGAGCCGAGTTCAAATCGATTTCTCGACCGAGTTGATTATGTTCGATGGCTCGTTGGAGATACTGCACTGTCTCATCGATCGTGTCGGCTTGGAGGAGCATCAGGTCACCGGCCTTGATGAGTGTCAGAGCATGTTCGACTGCTTTATCCCAGCCGATGAAGTCGTAGACTTCTTTGACACGCTTGCCTGAATCCATACCGCGTTTGAAGATCGAGGATATTTCGCCTGGTTTACGTCCTCGAAGGTATTGATCTTCGTAGAGGATGACTCGGTCGAAGTGATCGGCCAGGATTTCGCCTTGGCGAATCATATCGATGTCGCGTCGATCTCCTGCAGCGGAGTAAACGACCGTTCGATGGCCGTGGGGGAATTGACCCAGAGCTTCGATGATTGCAAGCAAGCTTGAGGAGTTGTGTCCGTAGTCGGCCACGACGGTCGCGCCATGGACATCGAGCAGATTGAAACGCCCTGGGACTTTGTCCATGTGAGCGCTAAAGGATTCCAGACCGATGACGATCTGTGGGATCGATAGTCCGACGCCCCAACAGGCCGCGACGCTGGCAAGGACGTTTTCGACTTGGAATAGGATTCGACCTTGGTGGGTCAGCGGGATCTTATCGAGGGTCGTCAGTGCGGTTTCTTCGGCACCTTCGGCGATGACGATCATGCCGTTACGAACAAACACGACGCGTTGGCCTTTGAAGCGATGATCGGAGAGCACCGGATCGTTTTCATCGATGGCAAAGAAGATCACACGTCCTTTGCACTTCTCGGCCATTTCGGCTGTCAGTGGGTCGTTGGCTTTGAGGACACCGTAGCCGCTCTTGTGAACGGCCTCGATGACGCATCGCTTGACTTTGGCGAGTTGTTCGATCGTTTCGATATCCGATAGACCTAGATGATCGCCTTCGCCGATGTTGGTCACGATACCGACATCGCAGAAGTCAAAGCCGAGACCTTCGCGAAGAATACCACCGCGAGCTGTTTCGAGCACAGCGGCTTCGACAAACGGGTTCATCAAAACCGATCTGCCGCTTTGTGGGCCGCTGCAATCGCCAGAATCGATGCGACGACCACCGACATAGATACCATCGGTACAGGTCATACCGACTTTCTTTCCTGTGCTTGCGACGATGTGAGCGATCAGGCGGGTGGTGGTCGTCTTGCCGTTGACCCCTGTAACGCTGACGATTGGAATCCGTCCGTTACTGGGACCTGGATACATCATCTCGATGATCGATTCCCCGACGGGTCGTGGGGAACCCGAGGATGGCTCGATGTGCATGCGGAGTCCAGGACCCGCGTTGACTTCGACGATCACGCCGCGTTGGCCTTGCAACGGTTGCGAGATGTCTTGGGCGACGATATCCACACCGGCGATATCGAGTCCGATGATCTTGGCTGCTTCGATGGCATGACGAGCCAAATCAGGGTGGACTTGGTCAGTGACATCGGCTGCCGTTCCGCCGGTGCTCAGATTGGCGTTTCTGCGAATGAGAACTTTCTTGCCAACAGGAGGTATCGTGTCGGGTGTCATGCCTTGTTCGAGCAGAACACCCAAGGCGACGGTGTCGATTTTGATGAGGCTCAGCGACGTCGCATGCCCATCGCTGCGACGTGGGTCTTCATTGACTTTATCGACGAGCTTTTGAACGGTCGATTGGCCGTCACCGATGACGTGAGCCGGTTCGCGTCGTGCAGCGGCAACGAGTTTGCCGCCGACGACGAGCATTCGATAATCATCACCTGGCGCATGGCGTTCGACGATGATCGAACGACCTTCTTCGCGAGCCGCATTGTAGGCCGCGACGACTTGCTCACGTGTTTGCAAATTGGTCGCAACGCCTCGTCCATGGTTGCCATACTGGGGCTTAACAACCACCGGTAGTCCGATATCCTCTGCGGCTTCCCAAGCTTCCTCGGCACTTTCGACCGAGCAGCCTTCGGGTGTCGGGATACCGATCGAGCGAAGCAAAGATCGAGTGAGTTCTTTGTCTTGGGCAATCGACTCAGCAATCGCGCTGGTCGAGTCGGTCTCCGCCGTACAGATGCGTCGCTGGTGGACTCCGTATCCGAGCTGAACAAGGCTTCCTTCATTGAGCCTTCGCCAAGGGATGTTCTTGGCTTTGGCGGCTTCGACGATCGAACGGGTGCTAGGGCCCAAGCAGACATCGTAAGCGTAGTCCTTGAGCTCAGCGACGACCTTATGGACATCGTAGGGTGTGTCATGAATCGCAGCTTGGATCAATTCAAAAGCGCGATCCAAACAAGCCAGTCCGAGCTTTTCTTCTTTGTAAGCGATCGCGACTTTGTAGATGCCATCGGTATTGGTCTCTCGGGCTCGACCGAAACCAACTGGAGTACCCGCCAGGGATTGCAGTTCCAAGGTGACGTGCTCGAGGATATGGGCCATGTAGGTTCCTCGTCGGAGTCGGATGAAAAAGCCACCTCGTTCCCCGATGCTGCAACGGTGCTCGACCATCGTCGGGAGCCAGCCCATGAGCCGCTCGTTGAAACCTGGAATCATCTCCGAAGAAGTGTCTTTCATTTCTTCGAGGTCAACCCAAGCTTCTAGAACCGGATAGTTCGCCCAAATATTCGGGCCTCGAAGCTTGTTCACCTTAAGTATCTTCATAGTTTCCTCTGGTGGTCGTTCCTGCAAGAAAAGTCGCTTTTCTGCTCAGCTTGAGCATCCGTCCCGAACTGTCCACGACCGTTCCGCGATCGCCATGCTGCTCCAGGTTCCATGCAGCCAGTGGATAGATGAGAGGATGTTGAGTTGTTGGCGGAAGCCTTCCGCCTTGGAAAAGCGATCGATTGAAGAGCAAATTCCGTTCCGCGCGATCTTTACGATTTGCCAACCGTGATTTCTTTGGAAATCTGGCTATTTTCGCAAGTTTCGCCAAAGCGGGTCGCCAAGGGGCCGTTGTCAAATTGAACACAGTGTGTATCGGGCGGGATAGTCTTTTGAGGTAGGGATCACCGAGTCCTTGGCTAATTGGGTATTCGGAAGCGGGGCTTTGAATCCATGAGAAAAACCCCGTGAGGCTGAAGCCCTGCGGCAGTTTAACCGACGGCAGGAACCTCGAAGCCTTTGCGGTAGGATTTCGTCAGGAGACTTTGAGCTAGCGGTTCGCCGGGGAGCTTCATGTTGGCGGCCTCCCACTGCAAGGTCTTGCCGGCGAGCCGAGCAGCGATGTTTCCGAGCTGGACCGTTTCGGTCAGTGGGCCTGCGTAGTCAAAGCCATCGGTGGTCTTGGTGCCGGCGATCACTGCATCGACCCAATCGTGCCAGTGGTTGGTGCCGGCGACCTGGGGTAGCTCGACGGCTTTGACTTTGTTGGCTTGATAGAGTGCAGGCATGCCGACGTGAGGCAGAACCATCGTACCTCCTTCGCCAATAAACAATGAACCTCCTCCTGGTAGTTCGACGCCCTCTGGGAGTTGAGCCAGTTCACGGGGTGGTTTGAGACCGCCGTCTCTCCACACGATCTTGATCTCCGAACCGGAGGTGTATTTGGTTCCTGGGAAGATGTAGGTGATGGTCTCGGGTCCTGGCCATACCTCGTTGGTGGTGCCATCGTTTTGGGCCATGATGCTTTTGGGTGCGGTCAGAAGCAGTGCACCGAAAACAGGGTCGAGGATGTGGCATCCAAAGTCTCCCATAGCACCCGAACCAAAGTCTTGCCAATCACGCCACTTGAATGGGTGATAGACATCGGGCGCAAAAGGTCGCTCGGGTGCAGCACCGAGCCACAAATCCCAACGCACATTGTTTGGCACTGGAGCCGACTCGGGCCGATCGGTGCGTTTGCAATATTGACGTCCTTGAACTCCGATCCACGAGTGAACTTCTTGGATCTTGCCGATGGCACCATCGTGGATGAGTTTCACGCCGAGCCGATATTCTTTTGCCGAATGGATTTGGTTTCCCATTTGCGTCGTTAGATTTTTCTTTTCGGCCAGCAGTCGCATTTGGCGAGCTTCCCAAACCGTGTGGGTCAAGGGTTTCTGGCAGTAGATATGCTTGCCCATTCCCATGGCCATCATGGCCGCTGGTGCGTGCATGTGATCGGGGGTCGAGACAATCACTGCATCCACTTTATCGCCCAGTTCGCTGAGCATTTCGCGATAATCGGCAAAGTGCTTTACACCTGGAAAGCCTTTGTCGACTTGGTCGAAGCGATTCGAATCGATATCGCAAAAGCCGACGAATTTGACTTTCTTGTGACTGCCGACTTGGGACAAATCCGACCAACCCATCCCATTGACACCGACGACGGCAACATGGAGTTCTTTCTCGATCGAGGATGCTCGAATCAGCTTTGGTGCGATGGCAAGTGAGCAAGCCGCCGCAGTCGAGCCTTGAATAAATCGGCGTCGTAGTACATTCGTGGTGTTTGTCATGGAAGGTTCAAAGGCAGGAGAGGGATGCTTGGAGAGGAAATTCGGGAGAGCCCGGTAGAGCGAAATTATAACACTTGGGAATATCCAAGTGGTAAAGAATTTTTCCTCGAAAGTTTTTGTTGGTCATGGCTCAGAAAACTCGACTTTCGGTTCGGCGTAAGTCGCTTGATCGTTGTTTAGGTTCTGCTTAGTAAATCAACGAAAAAACAGATGCTAGGCGATCTGAGGGGCTCTACTCCAAACCACCGGGATTTATCGCACCACGGCCATGATGATCACGGGCGATGCTAATGGTGCTGATGCCTTTGCGACCAATTGCTGTGTCCATGCATCGGGCGGGACGTGGCAGACTCATGGGAGTTCGAAGTTTGAGTTCAAACGGCAGTCACCGCCGAGCAGTCACCAAGTTTGCTGCAATGGAGCTCACGGGATGCAGACGTTCATGGGATGATTTCAGCAACAAGACTTACCGACTGCCAAACCATTGAAACCTCTAAAACCTTATGGTACGTTGCCTTGTAATCGTATCCACTGCTCATATGTCGCGAATACAACGAGGAAAGAGATCATCATGGTTCGGCACACTCTAATTTTCTTATGGTCGATTTTTCTGCTTGGGATTCCAGCAACAAAAGGAAGTGTGATCGTCAACGGCGACTTTGAGCTAGGAGGTTTTGTTCCCAACAGTGATAACGCAATGTCTCTGGTTGCTTCTAGCGCAACGATGACCGGATGGACTGTTATCGGTGATTCGCTCGCGTGGATTAGCACACCAAATCCTTTTTTATTGCAGGCCAAATCAGGAACGAAATTTTTAGACTTAACGGATTATGCCCAAGGTGGACCCTTTGGCGGCGTTCGCCAGTCGATCAATACAATCACCAATGCGGTGTACCAAATATCTTTTGACGTAGGAGCCGTTAGTGGCACATCGAGGATTCAGGTAACTGCCAATAACCTTAGCGATATCGCTAGCTCCTCTGCCAGCAACGGTCATACATGGACCACTTATTCATCGTTTTTTACCGCTGGTTCTTCATCGACCACAATCGAGTTTATTGGCAATCAAGCAGACGGAGGTGGCCACTACATTGGATTGGACAACGTAAAAGTTGAACTGTTCCATAATCCGAATCCTGTACCTGAGCCTAGCTGTTGCTTTTTGTTGATGTTTTCCGTGCTGCCAAGGATGCGATCGATGAAAAAACTCCTGCGCTGAAATCTTCGAGCCAAACGGCGGGGGCCGCACTTACGGTGCTTCCATCCTGTCTACCTGTTGCTTGCAACGCTTTCTATTTCGTAATTTAAGCGATGCAAGTCCAAGGAACCCAAATACAATTCCGCTCGTGGGTTCTGGAACCGTTGCGGTTCCGTAAAGGGTTACCTTGAGGTTGTCGATTCCCCAATACTCATCGTATTCAAGGGATCCACCTGAATAAGTTGCGCGAAACACGATCGTGGCATTGGACGAACTGTGAGCGATGTTCTGCAAACGCGGTTCAAAGTACATGTCGTAGCCTGCATCCCCCCAATCCGTGCCTATGCCTCCGAATCCGAGATTTGGGAATGCCTTATTGTACGGAGGCAAATCGATTCGGTCGACGATTTGGACATTAGCCGGTGGCACATAGGTTTGGTCGTTAGTGAAAAAATTATCAAACGTCTCTGTGAAGAGTGTCTGACCATCCAAAAGAACCTCAAAGCGATCGTTCTCACTCGAACCATCCCAACTATTGAGAATAGCAAGAAGAAATCCTATTTGAATCGCATTATGGGTTGGAAGGTTGCTGAGTGTTAGCGTACATGAAGCAGCAGGTAAACCTCGTTCCTTGTTGATCATCAAGTTACCGGAAAAGGTATTGCCCGCATTACCCTTCCCCTGGAGTCCTTCGACTGAAACGATCGATGCTGAACCTGTGATGGATCCAGAAAGCCCGGATTCAAAATCACTTGAAAAAGCGATTACCCCACCTTCTGAAACTCCCAAAGATAGAAGACACGAGAACACGGTCATACAAATCCGCGTTAACCCCAAAAAAACTGTCACACATGCGAAGCGTTGCATAAGTCTTTCTCCAAGAAATGAGATGGTGAAGGGATCCGTCCCACGCCTGTTAGTCCTTATACGGAGCAATGATGTTACCAGTGAATACTCTGACATGTTATCAGTCAGCAACCTAGGGCGATTATTTTTTTGATGTTTTCGCTGATTTGAAGTAGCGTACTAGAATGTGCGTTAGATTTCATCGGCTTGATCGCACCTGATGTCCGGTTCGCCGGAAAACCGAAAGCAATCCGCGAAGAAAGAGACAAAAAAGCTTGAAGCTGCGCGCTAGGCCCGTGTGAAAATTCGCGCACAACAAGCTGCGCCAAGGTATAGTAGGGAGCATTGACTTGAGCAAACGGCAACATGCTGGGAAGCAACCCAACATCTAGTCGCTCGTTCGTTTTACTTAGCTAAACCTAAACGATGTTTACGCTACCAATCCTGAGCCAAAACACTTTCAAAGAAAACCAACGCCATGGCCCAAAATAGCTTTTTCGATGGCCCCTCGGGTCAGGCTCTGCTTTCCCCAGAGATGATGGCCAAGCTCGAGCGCATGGAGCTTGTAAGCCGCAAGATCTTCCGGGGTCGGATGAAGGGGGAGCGTCGCAGTAAGCGTAAGGGCCAGAGTGTCGAGTTTGCTGACTTTCGAAACTACGTCGCTGGAGACGATCTTCGATTCATCGACTGGAACCTCTTTGCTCGGCTCGATCGGCTCTATTTGAAGATCTTCTTAGAAGAGGAAGATTTGCACGTTTACACGTTGGTCGACGATTCGCTATCGATGGACTTTGGTAGTCCGACGAAGTTTCTTACCGCCAAGCGGATTGCAGCCGCCCTGGGGTACATCGGCCTGTGCCGAGGTGATCGCGTATCGGTTTCGACCTTTAGCAAGGCTTCATCACCCTTGGTGGTCCGCGGTCGTACGAGTTCCCATCGGCTCATCGGACAGCTTCAAGGCTCCGAGTGTCAGAGTTCCTCGCCGAGTATGGAGGAATCTGTTCGCCGATTCTGCTTAAAGAACACCGGTAAAGGGATCGTCATCCTAATTACCGACCTTATGAACAAGACCGGTTATGAGACTGCTTTGAAGATGCTCGTGGCCCGTGAGATGGACATCTACTTGATCCACATCCTGAGCCCTGAAGAGTTGCAACCGAAACTCACGGGTGACTTGAAGCTTATGGATGCCGAGGATGCCGACATGCGAGAGGTCTCGATATCGTCCTCGTTATTGCAGCGTTATCGGCTGACCCTCGATGCATTCATCGAATCGGCTCGGAGTTTTTGCAATCGTCGCTCGATCGCTTATGTCTCGGTTCGAAGCGATCAAGAGATTGATCCGCTACTCAATGAATACCTTCGTTCACGTGGCTTGGTTCGATAAGGGGGCATTGCCATGACTTGGATTAATATGCTCTCACCGCTTCAGTGGGCTTTGCTCCTTGCGATTCCACCTGCGGTTTTGAGTTTGTATTTTTTGAAACTAAAAAGACAAGAGGCACTTGTCCCGAGCACGATGCTCTGGAAGCGTGCGATCGAAGACTTGCACGTCAACAGCATCTGGCAGAAACTTCGCAAGAATCTACTTTTGTATCTGCAGCTCCTGTTTTTGGCTCTGCTGATTTTGGCTTGCGTCAGACCCGGTTGGAGCGGTATGAACCGCGCAGGCGAACGCCGTATTTACATTATCGACCATTCGGCCAGTATGCAGGCAACCGACACCAAGCCAAGCCGATTGGATGTCGCTCGTGAAAAAGCCCTACGGCTCATCCAAGACGCCGGCAGCAACGATTCGGCGATGGTGATTTCCACTTCGGATCGCGCGAGTGTTGAACAAGGCTTTACCAACAACCGAAGTCTTCTCGAAAAAGCGGTCCAACGCATCGAGCCCACGACGCAAATGACCGAGGTCAGCGAAGCGTTTCGCGTCGCTGCCGGATTGGCAAATCCAGGTCGATTGAGTTTCGAAGACAACGTCGATATTCAAGTTGCCGAAGCCGTACCCGCGACGGTTTATTTTTTCAGCGATGGTGCCGTGGGTGAACTTAACGAAGCTGAATTCGGGCAGCTCAAGATTGAGTATGTCCCCATCGGAGAACCAGAAACACAGAACGCAGGGATCGTCGGTTTTGCAATTCAAAGACCCGAGTCCAAGGAGGCTCAGGCCAAACAAGGAGCCGTGAGCGTCTATGGGCAAGCGATCCAATATGGAACGGATCCAGTTGAGTGCACCGCATCGCTCTATTTAGATAACACGTTCGTCGATGCTCAAAAAGTCAAACTGCTACCCGGTAAGGAAACCGGTATTGAGTTCGAACTCGAAGGTGTCGAGAGCGGGGCTTTGAAACTCGAACTCGATCACACCGATGCACTGGCTCTCGATAATGTCGCATATGCTGCCATCCGTCCAGATCGCCAGGTAAGCATCTTGCTGATCACCTCGGGCAACACCGCACTCGAGACGGCCCTTAAGACTCAGCGTATTGGCCAAATCGCCAACGTTCAAATCGAACCTCGAAGCTATCTTGCGAGCCCCGAATATCAAACTCAGGCAAGCGATGCCAAATACGACTTAATCATCTACGATTCTTGTTCGCCTGAAAAAATGCCTTCTGCAAGCACCTTGTTTATCGGTGGGATACCACCTGCGGATATTCAACCGCGATTGCCAGAGAATCTCGTCGACAAACCTGCTGAGGAAACGGCTCAGGATCAATGGAGCTTTGGCGAGCCGAACGGGCCGGCCATCATCGTGGATGTCAACCGAAGCCATCCGATGAGCCAATACCTTGAGATGTCCTCGGTCGGTATTGTCGAGGCCAGGGAGATCAAGCCGCCGGCGACCGGGACGGTCCTGATGCTCTCGGATGCAGGCCCGATCTTTGCGATCAACCCACGTGGTGCATACCAAGATGCGGTGCTTGGATTCGATATCGTACGTCCGAGCGAATCTGGATTCGAGATGAATAGCGATTGGGGGATCAAGCGATCGTTTCCGGTGTTCGTCTTCGCTGCCGTCGAACACTTAGCCGGTGGTGTGACCGAAGCCAGCGCACCGTCGGTGCAACCGGGCATGCCCATGCCGCTGATGCTATCGAATCGGTTCAAGACCTACACGGTGATCGATCCCAAGGGACGATCTGAAACGATCGATCGCGGTGCCGACGGAAGGTTCCTTTACACAAAAACCGACGAGTCAGGGGTTTATGAAGTTCGAGCCGAAGGCTTGCAAGATCCTGTCGAACGATTCTGTGTGAACCTATTCTCGAACCGAGAGAGCAACCTCAAGGTCGGGTTGGAATTGCAGACTGGTGCCGAGTCGATCGCAGCGACCTCCAATACACTCCGCGCCAGGCAGGAACTCTGGCGCTGGCTGTTGCTCTTGGCGCTGGGGTTGCTGATGCTCGAATGGATCGTCTTTAATCGACGAATCTTTATTTGATCGAGTCCGCATTCCCCTGTTGCTCTTCACGCCGTCTGGCGTGAAGAGCAACAGGGGAATGCGGACTATGTAAAAGCGGAAGTGCGCAAGCACTCCGGTGAGTGTACGGCTCGCGCCGTTCCGCTTTTAATTCAACACCACTGGCATCAAAGCGGGTGCCGGGTTCATCGGCTAAGTGCCGATTTGTGACTTGAGGACGATTTTTTCCTCGCCCCTTTGGATCTGAACTTCCAGGTCATCTCCTGGCTTGTAGTTCTGGAGCGCTTGATCCATATCCTCTCGACCGGCGACTTCGGTCTGCCCGATTTTGAGGATTCGGTCGTTGGGCTCGACACCTGCTTTCTTGGCCCAACCGCCGGGCATCACGCGTTCGACAACTAGCCCTGGCTCTCCTTGTTTGATGCGTACGCCCAGACGGACTTTCGTGCCGGCACTTCTGAGGAAGGTCGGTCGCTCGGGGGCATGCGCAATGTTGTCGGTCAGGAAGACAACCATATCGACGATCTTCGAGAGACCTTCGACGTTGATCTTATCAAAGTCATCACTAGGGCGATGGTAATCGGGATGGAATCCGGAGAAGAAGTGATAGACAGGGATACCTTTGAGGAAGAAGGATTGATGGTCGCTAGGGCCGACACCTTCAGGTTGACGTTTGATATCGAAGCCCAGTTTTTCGTTGGATCGAGTCAGCAGGTCATCGAATTCCCTGGCCGTTCCTGTGCCATAGACCGTCAGGACATTGTCTTGAAGACGTCCAACCATATCCAAGTTGAGCATAGCAACGGTCTTGGCCAGCTCGAAGCGAGGATGATTGACATAGTATTCGCTACCGATGAGTCCGAGCTCTTCGGCGCTGAAGGTCATGAACAAGATACTGCGCCGAGGTTTATCGGCCGGAGAGCTTTTTGCTGCTTCGACGATTTGTCTTGCCGTTTCCAACAATCCGACTGTTCCAGAGGCGTTATCGTCTGCACCGTTATGAATCGCATAGGTTCCGGGGGCAAGCGAACCGGCACCTCCCATCCCCACATGGTCAAAGTGGGCTCCAACAACGACGTATTCGTCTGCTAGATTGCCTTGGCCTGGCAAAAGGCCTAGCACATTCATTGAGGGGATTTTGCTGCGGGACACATCCGACTGCCCGCTAGCAGACCAACCGGTCATCTCGAAGGATTGGGGCTGAAGTTTTTCGTCGATCGTAGCTTCGATATCCACGAGCGATTTTCCTGATTCTTTGAGCCAGGCTTCGGCCATGCTTCGACTAATAAAGAAGGTCGGGATCTTGTCTCCATCGGGATTGTTGCCGGTACCAGAAACGGGCAGAAGCGTTCCTGGGCTTTCTTTTTCCGATGCGGCATCGTTGATGAGGATCAGCGCAGCGGCTCCATGGCTAGCGGCGTTGGATTCTTTGCTGGTGAAGAAGGCGTACTGGCTCGGCTGGGTGCCGGCAAATGGCCCGGTTGCTTGAGCTGGCTTGGGCTGCTTGCGGATCACCAGTACGGCTTTGCCTTTGACATCGAGTCCTTCGTAGTCATCGTATTTGAAATTTTCTTCGTTGGCGGTGATACCGTAACCGGCGAAGACAAGCGGAGCGCTGAATTGGCCATTCGAGCCGATAGCTTGCGGTTGAAATTCATCGGCCAATGCCAACTGCACCTTTGTGCCATCGGGCTTGGTCAATTCGAGTTTATTGGTTTCGGGAGAAGCGCCGGGGTTACCGGTGATTTCGAAGTATTGGAATGGTTGTCCATCGAAAAGGTCTGTTTGGAGTCCGAGCTGGCCGAATCGTTTAGCGATGAAGTCGGCGGCGATTTTCAATCCAGGGGTCTCGGCAGCTCGTCCTTTGAGATCGTCGGAAGCCAAATAGGAAATATCGGCATAGATCCGCTCTTGAGCGGGACTTGTGAGAACCTTCTTCGGGTCATCATCAGCTCGCAGGGAGCCTTGCATCGGCACGAGAGTGAACGCAGCAAAGCTCAGGGCCAGCGATGCGAGAGTCTTGGAATTTGGAAGTATGGTTAGCGGCATGTTGGAACACTTGTGGATCAAAAGGACTTTGGAAATCGGTACGGAGGAACCGATCATCTTAGTGCATTTTAACCAAAGCGTCATGCTGTCAATCTGATCAATGCCGTCTAAAACCCTCGGGTCGGCCGCAGGCGGGCGTTGCCAACGTAGATGATTTCTCCGAAATCATCTACGAGCGCCGGAGTGACCGAAACTCGGCGAGTGATTTTATGCTACGCCGCCTTGCGGCGGCGGTTTTCTGACGGCATTGACGGTGTTGACAAGATTGACTGTGTTGACGGCGGACAGGATTGACGTTGGTGCCAACGTAGATGATTTCTCCGAAATCATCTACGAGCGCCAGGGTGACCGTAACTTGGCGAGTGATTTTTTGCTATGCCGCCTTGCGCACAAAGTCGACGAAGACCTGTGCCAATGCTCGATCGGCTCCAAGGCATCGAGCAAGAATCCAATCGCGATCCGGGTGTTCCACTTGGCAACGCTGAATCTTGGACCGCAATTGATCCATCAACTCCCCTTCAAAAAGCAAATGCGGTTGAACGACCACTGCATCACAAGCTTGATCCGAAGAACTCGCCATGGCGGCTTGTTCGAGCAACATATCTACCGATTGTTCTCCTCCTGCGAAAAATCCTGTCGAGACCCATGAGACTCGGCGCTCAGCAGAGGCCAACTCCGTAAATCGCCTCATGTGCAAAAGTGCCTCCGGATCGCTCGTTCCCCGACCGACCATCGCTAATGCAATACGCTTGTAACTTTTCCCAACAATAGGACAACTCTGCGCACAAGGCTTGAGCTCCCCGCGTCCACAATGACCCAAAGGACATCCCGCCTCCGTGGCAATCGATGTGATCTCCTCGAAGCGATAGGTTGATAACTTGACGACCTCAAGCGTTGTCCCAAGCGATGGAGTCTGAGCAACGATCTCGATACCATGCTTTTTGGCACAGGCCTGAACCTCATCGGGTATGTCCGACTTGGCATGCGCAGCAGTAAAAAGCAAGATCGGCACAACGATGATTCGCTTGACCTGACGATCATGCAGGGTTGCAACCGATTGAGCAATCGTCGGCTCGGCTAACTCCAAAAAGGAGGGTTCGATGATCCAGGTAGGTTCAATCTCTCGCATGTGCTCGACAAGTTGGATCAGTTGAGCTTGGCCGTGCGGCTTGCGGGTCCCATGGCCGACAACCAGAACACCTACATCATTTGGAAGCATGGGTCATCACAACGGCTGTTAAAATAGGGGTTTTGCGAAGCCTGGGCGACTCCGTGAGCAGGTTGCAAACGGACTTTGTTCCGATTGCAACGATCCTAACGACTGGAGGGTTTGCAAAAGTGTAAATGTCTTACGATTCGGGAAAAAAATCCGACTTTTCCTAAAGAACATAAACAAATGGCTTTGCATTCGAATTTTTCTTCTCGTTTCCAATTTCCTGTTTGATACAGGCGCGGACTTTGACAAAAATATTGAACATCGTTTTGAAAATTTCTCAAGTTACTTACTGATGCGATCCCAGATGTCCCTTCGATCCGCAAACCGTCGCGCCTTTGCTTCTGTACTCCGCTGTAGCTCGGTTCTGCAACTCCCGGTTGCAAGTGCCTTGTCTCTTGGCTTGGTGGCTAGCAGACTGCCGGCTCAGGACTGCATGCCCTGTGGTCCGATTCAACCGACCATCAGCTATCGGCTCCAAAGTGAAACGGTCTATGAACAAGTACCGATCACGCGAAACAAGATCGAGATCCAAGAAGTCATGGTCGAGCGAGAGATCGTCAGTTACCGACCGGTGACAGAAACTCGCGTCGAGAAAAAGGCTGTGACGGTTCGTCGCCCGGTGATCGAAACCTCGACTGTCAACCAAACTTACTCGGTGCTCAAGCCCGTAACCAAAGTCGAGTATGTCGATGAAACGACGCTTGTCAGTGAGACATCTCAAGTCGAGCAGACAGTAACGAGTTACAAGCAAGTCACCGAGACCCAGTACCAAACCCAGTACACCACTGTCCAAAAGCCGATCACAGAAACTCAGATCGCCGTACAAAACTTCCTCGTTCAAAAACCAGTTACTGAAACAAGCTATCAAACGCAGCAGTACACTGTTCAGCGTCCCGTCACCGAAACGACCATGCAGAGCCAGACCGTTGCGGTCCAGCGGCCCGTGACCGAGACGGTCATGCAAGCCCAAGCGGTTACCTCGATGATGCCCGTGACGACTTACCAGCCCGCCACCGTCGATGCTGGTGGCTACATGGCACAAAACTACTACAAGCCAGGCGATGTCCGATACCATCTGCGTTGGACCCAGCCAGCCTATGGAGTTAACCCCGCTACGGGACAACCAGTCTACCAACAAGGTGGGCTCAATTGGGTTCCTTACCAAGCCGCTGGGCAAACTTCGGCAGCCGTCTATTACCAGCCGAATTACCAGCAAGTTGCCATTCCGCAAACGAGCTTGATGCCACAAACACAGACGGTGCAAGTCCCGGTGACTTCCACCCGAATGCAGACCGAGTACTTGCAGCAGCAAGTCCCTGTGACGGTGCAAAAGATGCAGACAGAAGTCATGCAGCAACAAGTCCCAGTGACGACCACACGCATGCAAAGCGAGATCGTCCAGCAACAGACCCCTATCACCACGACTCGCTACGAGAACCAAGTTGTCGCCCAGCAGGTCCCCGTACAGGTTCAAAAAATGGTTCCTGTTCAGGAAAAGGTGATGGTTCCTCAAACGGTTCAAAAGCCGATGACCAAGCGGATCGCAAAGGAAAAGACCGAGTATGTGACCGAACAAGTGGTTCGGCCTGTGACCGTTCAAAAAGAAGTCTACAAAGATGAGGTCGTCATCGAAGAGACACCGATCCAAACAACCCGGATGGAACGAGTCGTTCAAAAGGTTTCTGTCCCTCAAAAGGTTTATAAGACTGTCCCAGTGACAGAGATTCGATTGGTGCCACGAACCGTCGTTCGACGCATTCCGATCGACGCCAATGGCAACCCGATCGTGGTTCAATCACTCAGTGCCCCAGCTACTTCGACGATCAGTTCGCCATCAGATCTGCCTGCTGCGAGCGAAACAAAAAGCAATCTCGATGCGGCCAGTGAGGGAACTACGGTGACCGCCAAGAAACCGTCACTGAGCGAATCAGGTGATTTGCCAGCTCCATCTGCTCCTAGCGCTCCTCTTGTGCCGACCGAACCTGCAGCGGAAGCGTCGAGCAATACGGAATTGAAAATTGGGAACCCAGATCCCAACCCTGAGCCAACTGTCAAAGCCGAACCAACCAACACCACTCCAAGCAGCGAGAAATCGGGTAAGATCAAGGTAACGGGTGACGAGTAACACCCTTTCACCATCCTGATCGAATCGACAACTCGATGCGCGCTATCCAAATCGTTGAACCAAAGAAGCTCCGGGAAATTTCCATCGATAACCCAGGAGCTCCAGGACCCGGGCAAGCCCTTGTGCGGACACATCGCATGGGTGTCTGCGGGACGGACGTCAGTTGCTACCTAGGGAAGTTTCCATTCTTTGATTTCCCCCGCATTCCAGGCCATGAACTTGGGGTCGAAGTTTTGCAAGTCGGTTCGGGTGTTTCGAACGTGCAACCAGGGGATGCATGTAGCGTTGAGCCTTACATGCACTGCGGGACTTGTTATGCATGCCGCAAGGGAGCCAGCAATTGCTGCTCGAGTCTGAAGGTCATCGGCGTGATGACCGATGGCGGATTGTGCGAAAGCTTTTTGATTCGCGCCGATAAACTCCACCCATCGAAAAAACTTTCGATGGATCAATTGGCTTTGGTCGAAACCTTGGCCATCGGCTGCCATGCCAGTCACCGATCAGGATCGAGCTCTCAGGATCGTGTTTTAATCATTGGTGCGGGCCCTATCGGTATTGCGACCTTGGAATTCGTTCGACTGACTGGTGCAGAAATCACGGTCATGGACATGAACGCTGCTAGGCTCGATTTCGTGCGGAGCAGTTATGGCATTGATCGATTGATCCAAGTAGCACCCAACGATCCTGGGATCGACGCAGCCAAGGGCTACACCCAAGGGGATATGTACTCGGTTGTTATCGATGCAACAGGAAATCGCTACTCGATGTCGGGGGCTTTCCAATTCGTTGCCCCCACGGGCCGGTTGGTCTACGTTGGAATCACTCAGGATGAGATCGTGTTCAAGCATCCGGTGTTGCATCGTCCCGAGGTGACATTGCTTGCTTCGCGAAATGCTTTGCCGAGCGATTTCCCTTACATCATCGGTCTGATTGAGGCAGGGACGATCAAGACGGATCCTTGGATTACCCATCGAACCGATTTCAATCACGTGCTCAAGGATTTCGACTCGTTTACTCGGCCTGAAAGCGGTGTGCTCAAGGCGATCATCGAAGTGGTCTAATGTACTTTTGGGATTACTCCTTCGAGACACCTCAGGAGAACCTCGCCTTCGATGAGGCGATCCTTGAGTCCATGGATTCGTCGAATCAATCCGATGGCGAACTTCTCCGCGTATGGCAGATGCCTGAGCCTTGCGTTGTCATAGGTCGATCGTCCAAGGTCGCCTTGGAAGTCAATCTCGAAGCGTGCCAGCGAGATCGGATCCCAGTGCTTCGGCGCATGAGTGGCGGTGCTTCGATTGTTGCCGGTCCGGGTTGTTTGATGTTTTCTTTGCTGTTGTCTTTGGATCAGCGGCCAGAGTGTCGTGGACTCGATCAAGCCCATCGCACGGTGATGAGTCGTATGCAGCGGTCGGTTCATGCTGCTCTTGGGGCGATTGGATCGAGTTGCGATGTTGCCGTCGAAGGGGTTTGTGATTTGACCATCGATGGGCGTAAGATCTCTGGCAATGCACTGCGACTCAAACGCTCTTGGATGATCTACCATGGGACATTGCTTATGGAGATGCCACTGGATTGGATAGAAAAGTATTTGTTAGAGCCGCCCAAACAACCCGAGTATCGTCAGAGGCGCGAGCATCGAGAGTTTGTTGCAAGTCTTTCGAGTCGGGTTGCGGATCTCTCGAAGTTCAATACCGAGTTTGTAAGATCATCGGTATCCGAATGGGACGCGAGGAGACTTTTTAGTGAGCATCCCTTTGCGAGTAAGTACATCGATTGCACTCGAGACTGGGTCGACCGACGCTATGGTAACCCAGCCTGGCACTTAGAGCGGTAATCAAAGGACTTTATCCCTTTTACTTTGCTACTGGCTCGATTTGAACAAACAGAGGAAAGGAACCTTCGACGGGCAACTCGGTCTTTTCATGCTCGATCGAGTATTCCGCTGTGAATTCCAGAGTTGTTCCAGTATCTGGAATTTCATTTTGGAGTTTGAGGAATTTGATGTAGTCCTTAAGGGATTCTTCCAAGGCACCTTTGGCTGATAAGGATTTAATGTATTCGGGTGCTGGAATCTGCAGTCCGTCTAGCCCCCGGGCCTTGGATATCTTTGCGTACTCGACGGGACTTAGACCTGCAGATTTATGGGTCAAGTAGAGGCGAACCGTGCATGAATCGACCCCGAGTGTCGTGGCTTTGGGTGTGATGATCGGCGGTAGCAAAGCGCCTTCGTGCACAAACGTCTTGAACTCACCTTTCTCACGCGTAAGGGTTAGCATCATCGCGTAGCCATCGATAGTCAATTCCGTTGGTGGGCAATCCGCAACGGGAGGAGGTGTTGGTTTCCTGACGACCGGCACTAGCAAGTGGGCGCTGACACCATAGGGAGTAGCAACTTGCACATCGACATAACCTTCGTACCGCTGGTCATCTACAATCATGGGGTTCTCATGCTCGCCAAGCCGAGTGTCTTTCATGACGGGCAAACCTGGTGGCAGTTGTACTTGCAAAGTCTGTCGGGAGATAAGCGTTGGATTGGTGATCACGCGACTTCCTGCGATGATATGCGATTGCTTGATGCTAAAGTTATCTCCCGTGATAAACAGGTCGGTGGTTCGAGTGGGATCGTACCCTGGAGCACCATACCAGCCTGTGACTTCAGGCGAGAGTTGTCGGGTTCCATTGCAGAAGAGTTCAAATCCACCGTGAGTGTTCTCGATGGGAACTTGGCAGGAGATGGTTTGCAGTGGGAGACGCTTTTCGAGTTGCTCGACGCGTGCCATCACTCGATCGACTTCGCCGTCGCGGTACAGATGGGAGCATCGTACGCATGTCATCGCGCGATCTTGCATCTGCTTGATCGCCCTACTGAGGTGAACATCCTCTTGAACCGTCGTCCCAGTATGACCTGGATTAGCGAGTTTGAACCAATGGCCATGGGTTTCAAAAGTCACGTAAGGAACAAACGAGGGCATCAAGATGATCGCGGTGCATTCACGGATCCCAGGCTCAATTTCGCAACTCCGTTCAAGTTGCCGATCGGTGGGCCCCCCGACGATTAGGTCGCGGAAGAAGACCTTGGCGTTTCCCTCGACTGGTGGTGTTTGAAACCTGGGTTGGAAACGCCAGCCGAAGGTGTCATCGCCGTGGCCAAAAGCGACTGCGGTTCGATTCAGATCGATGGTTGCTCGATCCCGTTGCAGTTTGCGAATCGTATCCATCGCTGCCGATAGCCCAAGGTTCCCGCTGGAGAACCCCAGCACCACCGCCAATTGCATTTGACGGATGACAGAAGAGGCATCAGCGATGCTCTGCTGGTCGATATGGGGGTCGAGGGCAAAGACCCGGACAGGCCATCGCAGTTGAACGTACCGAGCAAATATGTCGCGGGCCTCAGGGGTCGGGTCTGGGCCAAAAAACGGCATCCAACATGGATGCGAAAAATCCGATGGACGCGTTCCGGTCGTCTCGCGGATATCGTCGTTGAGCCGTTCGTTCAGCAGAATCGAATCGACATAAACGCACCAAGCCAAGATATGGCTTAGCTCTGGCTTGGTGCCAGTTGAAATCTCACGAAGGAATTCCTCTCGCAACTGTGCGATCTGATCGTTGCGTCGCATGCGAATCAGATTGACCAAGCATTTTTCGCCGGTCGATTCACGATCCCACCAACTTTGCATCCCTTCAGAATACATCAGTTCAATGGCTGCGATGAGTTCTTCTCTCAGGAACGCTTGAACGTCAGGCAAATGCACCACGCGGCGGTTTGGAACATCCTCGCGAAGACCCTTGAGGGCCGTCACCGCCAACTCGAGCATTTCGTCAAGACCATAGACATCGATGATCTGCGTCGGGGGAAAGGGTTGCTGGCCTCGCCGCGTTTGATTGCCCGAAAAGGAGATCGCGCAAACGGATGTGAATGCCCGCTTGAGCATATTTTTACCCATAGGTGCATTTTGGCTTGCGATACCTGTATCCGGGACACTTCCATAGCTGACCTTACCAGCGTTGATGAGTCGACCTAAATCATCTGCGTTGAAATCATCTCCAACCCTCTTTGCTAGTTCCCAGATTTTGTCCGCACCGTTTGGATCGCTATTGATGAATTTGACCAGCGGGATCGAGAGTTGATCGGTCAGATCGTTTAGAACCATGTCGCGGAAGGTCATCGGGAGCAGATCAGAGCCCAAATAGGGTTTGGCGGTGTAGGTGATCTCGGCTCCATACCCCCGCTTGGTGATTGCACCAGGAAGGATGGAAACTGGAACCCTCACGAGGTTGAGCGAGTAACCTGGTGCATCCGATGTATCATCCCCCTCGTTGATTCGGCGGTGTTGATTCAGGTGTTGCATGTAGCGAACGAGTTGATCGATCTCCTGGGTTTGCTCAAGCCCGAGGTTCTTTCCAAGAAACTCCTTGGTATTCCATGAAAATGGATCTGTCGCGTCAGGCAACGAGTTGCTCAGATTGAGGCTCGCGGATCCCTCAGTAGGATTGCCGGAAGTTGCAATCGAATTCAGGGTGATCGCAGGAGGTGCGACCCCGCCGGTGGGAGTTTGATTTTGCATCGCAAGTGCTACAGCCAGTAGAGCCGAATCGCTAACTTGCTGAGCCCCCGCGAGTCGCGTCGGATCGAATCCCTTTCGAAGGGGTTCGAGTACCTCTTCGATCTCGCGTCGGTACTGTGTCAATCGAGCTTCGCCCCAGACATCGGGAGCTTTCGATGACACACTCCCCCACTGATTGATGTGGTGTTCAAGCCAATCGACATTCTTAGCAAGCTCTTCGAGCGCTTTGTCTTGGTTGGTCGCCGGTGGTTTGCCATGCCCCTTAGCCCAAGCGGTGACTTTGGAAACCACACCTCCTTGTGCATAGAGGGTGTTATGAGAAAGCTCTATTGCAATCAAAGAGACAAAGGACAGAAAGCCTATCTTGATCGAGAATGCTTTCAACGAACCTGGGGTTAGGCGTGCAAACATCGCGAATCCTCCATGAAGCAGATCGCTATCAAAGCTGGTCGGTTTTAAGAATATGCCGATTATTCGGGATACCCGGATTGCGAAAGCTTATCGGCTTACGCATAAGCCTAAGGGCCGGATTTCTTAAAAAAACTTCATGGTTGAAGGCAAATGGACCAGCAACCGGTCGTTAAATTCGACCTAGATTACCGCCACGGTTTGAAAGCATTGTTGGTCTGAACCATCGATGCGGCTAAGTTTGGGAAGTGTCGCAAGATGACATCCTTCATCGTTGTGTTGTTAACCCAATCGATCCCGATCCTAGTAAAGACATCGGCCGTGAAGTCTTGGGCGGTAAAGCGATCGCTCTTGAGCCGACGCGAGGCCATGAGAATGAAGATACGAAAGGTCGTGTCGCTAAATCCGAAACCTTCTGGTTTGGCTTCGGCAAGGGTGCCTATGAGTAGGTCCAAATCCTCGACCTTGTCGGTTCCGTCGGGATGTATTCCATAGACTTCTCGTAGTCGAGAGCCGGTATCGGGCGATTCTTTGGAATTGAATTCATCGAATGAGCCGATGGGCTTCATGCGTAGTTCGCTACGGAATCGATTGTATCGAGGGATTTGGCGTTCGCGATCTCTAAGAATATCGATGGTCGCAATATCTAATAATTCGCCAGTTTGGGGCTTGCTGAATCGACGGAGAAAACTGGGGTAGTTGTTTAAGGTTAAAGCGCCTGGGTTTTGGATGCCAAATGAATACAGAACATCTTCGTGTGAAAACGATTGCCATAGCCACAACGATCCTTCCTGGCCGACGACACCCTGATCGGTTTCCATCGAGCAGACCTGTTCTTTTTCAGGCGTCGACCAGCTCTTTAGCGTTATCGATTCCGGCATCAATGAGTGCATTCGGTAGACAGCGACGAATTCCTCGGTCAGCGCATAGGGTGTTGCATGGTGGTTGATCCCGGACTCTGGTATTCCCCAGAAGGCTTCATTGAATCCGATTCGCCCCAAGGCGTTGATGATGCGTTCACTGAAAAGGCCGTTCCAGTTTGCATTCATCGAGACCTCTAGCATGGGGTTTGCAAGAATTGCCGGTGTCCATTCGACTGTGTGGATCTTGGCCATCAATGCTGCATTGATCAGTCTTGCTTTCTCGAACACTTGCTCCTTGCTCCAGCTTGGATACTCCCTTTGCAAGGCATCGCAAATCGCGTTGTGCTCTTTGACAAAGAGTTCATGAAGCAGGCTCAGTCCAATCCACCAGTTGTCAAAAAAACCGGTATTGGCATCCCCCCGGGGCACGTGGACTGAGGGCAAGTACGGGCAGTTGGTGTTCTTGAGAGCTTCGGTACGAGAGGCTTGCGATCCATAGATCTGGGAAGCGTCCCACCAGTGCGATTCTGAATTGACATAGGTATCCGGAGCGTTTTGGCCGTCGCAGGCAAGGCGGGTCGGATCGGGCCGCGTGCGTCTGACTGACATCTTTGACGTAGGCCAACGATCATCGGGTGGATCTTGGCTTGTGTCGATCTCGAAAGCATTTTCTAGTACGGGAGTTCCGTGGCTAAACCAACCATGGGTCTGAAATTGAATCCAAGCAGCGGCAAGTAGATTAAGCGAAGTGGCTAGTTTTTGCCCACCGGGTTGCTGCGGGTCACGAGCCAGAAGTTTGCAACTGACGATCCGAGGGTTGGGTGTAACGATACGTGATGGAGAGACGTTTGGGGATGGCTCGAGCGCATCGAGAGGCATATTGCGACCAAAACGTGAGTCTGGATGGCTATGGGAAAAGTCTATGCTTGGAGAACCTACAGGTGCTTGGCTGGCAATCCCCATCGTAGGATTCACGGGGTCATTGAATGAACCATCCGACTGCCTCCAAATCGCGGCAAATGGGCATTGAGTCGTTGACGATTGCCCTTGTGGATTGGTCACCTGAATTCTGTCTTGCGAAGTGCTATGGAGGTTGTAGATTCGGAGTTCTTCTCGGAGTGCCGCGAGGTTTGCGATGCCGACCCACTTGGGCAATTCATACCAGTTCCAAATACGATTGATGTTGCGAAACACAAAAAGGAAGGTTTGACCAAAGAGCGATCGGTGGTCAAAGGGTAAGTAAATCACCCTCAAGGCTAGGGCAGCAACAACCAATAGCAAAGCCAGTAGATAGCTGATCCAAACCGGAGCGCTATTGCAGACAATCGTCGATGCGGTGCACTGAAGAAAAACAAAAAGTGTCAGCAAGGATCGCTCGACTCGGCTGAACTTCTCCCAGAAAGTTTCTACAGGTTTGGGTTCATTTTTTTGGAAAGAATCCTGTTTTCCAAGTTGAGAGAAAATGGTGTAGCCTGAGATCAACAAGTCCATGAGCCACCACAGGGCCAACGCCGCGCGGATCACACCGATGGACTTGGACTCAAGGAATTGCAGTCCGGTAGGGATGACAAACATCAACCAAGCCAGCAACCAAAGCGTCCACCAACCGACTCGCTTGGATGCATCCGATTTGCCAACCAAGTGCCTATGGGCTGGCAGGGGTCTTTCGAAAGGATGCAGCGATGGTTTGCGGTAGAACACAAATAGAACCGTTGCGAAACTAACAAGGACGATTTCGATCGCCAAAAAGCTTCGGTAGTTGCTATTGCCCCAGTCGGGTAATCCGGCAAACCATGAGAGCAAGCCAACACTTGCCATCACGACAAGAATCGTCAGGCTTAGTGTCACTAACGTAAAAACGAGTCGCTTGAATTGAGTCTTATCGTTGACCATGGTGTAATCGCTCATCAATCTCGTCGAGCGTCCCGATTTGATGCCCAGAGGCTAAGGATTTAGGGTCAAGATTGTAGCAGTTTACTAAGTTGTTTTTGACCTGCCGATTAGCTACACTCATAGGTATCGGCAGCCTTCAGGATCGCAAACCCAATTTGGAAAACAACAGTCTGTGATCCAAAGCTTTTTTCTTTATCGACGTGTTTCGAGAATTGGTTTGATAGTTTGCCTCATCGCCAGCTACACAACCATCGCTCAGGAATCGGACAAAGAATCTTTCACGCAAGAGCAATTGGATTTCTTCGAAAACCGAATCCGACCTGTTCTTGCTGAGCACTGCTACGAGTGTCACAGCAGCGAGTCGAAATCGATCCAGGCCAAACTCAGACTCGACGGTCGGGCTGTAGCGATCCAAGGGGGAGAGTCAGGTTCCGCGATAGCGCCTGGAAAACCGGAAGAAAGTCTTTTCATCGCTGCCGTTTCCTGGAAGGGCCTTGAGATGCCACCGGATGGCAAACTCAAGGAATCGCAAATCGCCGACCTCACCACGTGGGTGCAGATGGGTGCGCCATGGCCTAACGATTCGAGCACAGATCCATTGATTCCAAAAAAAACCCAGTACGATTGGACGAAATGGCGAAGGGAACACTGGGCATTTCAACCCATCGCTAACCCAGTTCCACCCTCGTTGAGCGATCCGTCGTGGTGCCAGTCCCCTATTGATTCATTCGTCCTCGATGGACTAACGGCCAACGGACTACGGCCGATGCCTAAGGCTGATCCGCGAAGTCTAATCCGCAGGATACGTTTCGATCTAGTCGGCTTGCCTCCTGATCCACAAGAAGTCCGGGACTTTGAGGAAGCTTACCGGATCGACCCGAGCAAAGCTGTTTCCGAGTGCGTCGATCGGTTGCTTGCATCGAAGCACTATGCGGAGCGATGGGCTAGACACTGGCTCGATGTAGCCCGCTATAGCGATGGTTTTGGTGGATTCCTGGATAACGCATCCAACGAACACGCTTGGAGATATCGAGATTGGGTGACCGATGCCCTCGATCAAGACATGCCGTTTGCGGATTTTCTCAGTCTGCAAATCGCAGGAGATCTCCTAGGTGACAAGTCCACTGCAATCGCCACAGGCTTTCTTGCTCTGGGCCCGAATTACATCAGCGACGGTGGCGATCCCGATAGTACAGCCCAAGCGAAAGCAGAGACGCTTTCGGATCGAATCGACACACTCAGCCAAGGTATGCTGGGGCTGACGGTCGCCTGCGCTCGGTGCCACGACCACAAGTTCGACCCGATCCCTCAAGAGGACTATTACTCGATCGCAGGGATCTTCAATAACTGCATAACACAGGATATTCCACTTGTAGCAGACGATGTGGTCGGGGCATTTAATCAACACCAAGGGATGATCCAAGCCAAGATCAAGCAACTCGAAGGACTTCGCAAGGAGCATAGCGAGGCTAAGGAAGAGGAAAAACGCAGTTCGCTCCAAGATCAGATCGACAGCGAGCAAATCGCACTTGAAGAGCTCAAAAAGTCTGCACCGCCGATGTATGCCAAGACCCATGCTCTCAAAGACACCGGCAACTCCGATATGCCGATTGCCATCCGAGGAAATCTGCTCAAATCCGGGTCGATCGCGCCAAGACGTTTTCTGCAAATAGTCGCTGGAGAGGATCGCGATAGTTTTACGAAAGGAAGTGGTCGATTGGAGCTCGCCAGTTCTATCGTCGATCCGAAAAATCCTCTGACCGCAAGAGTTTTCGTCAATCGAATTTGGATGCATCATTTTGGACAGGCGCTGGTTCGCACCCCCAATAACTTCGGCGCCCTTGGAGACAAACCAACTCATCCGATGCTACTCGACTGGCTAGCAAGCAGGTTGCTCAGAACCGGTTCGATGAAAGACCTTCATCGAACGATAATCAATTCGTCAACCTATCAAATGTCGAGCCTTCAGGATCCGGCATGTTTTTCTAAAGACGCAGAGAACTTTTGGCTCTGGAGGATGAATCCACGCCGCATGGATGCCGAAGTATGGCGAGATTCGCTTTTGCATGTTTGCGGGGAACTGGATTTAACGGTCGGTGGACCACCAAGCGATAACATCGAAAGTCACAGACGGACTTTCTACTTCAAAGTCAGCCGAAACGGAGATGTCTTCGCAACCGATGAATTTTTGAGGCTCTTCGACTTTCCCTTGATGCGATCTTCGGTGGCCAAGCGACCATCGAGCATAGTTCCTCAGCAATATTTGTTTTTGCTCAATAGCCCTTTTATGCAACAACGAGCTAAATCCTTTGCTCTGCGAATCACCAAGGCATCCACGAACGATTCGGCGCGCATCGAACAAGCTTATCAATGGCTATACCAGCGCACTCCCACCGAAAAGGAGTTATCAATCGGACTCGAATTTGTGGCCATCGATGTTTCAGACCAAAACCAGCGAGAGGCCCGATGGGAACTTTACAGCCAAGCATTGCTAGGATCGAATGAATTCATGTATCTACCTTAATTGCAAATCATTCTGTTTTCTTTCCAGATACGCCATTTTCGAGTACCAGCGTAAATAGGATCGAAAATGAAGCCAGTCGTCATCGACGGGGACTAAAAACATGTTTACAAGATTACCTACAAGTCGCCGAGAGATGCTAAGCCGTATTGGTGCTGGTTTTGGAACACTTGGGTTGGCGAGCGTTCTGTCTCAGGAGAACCTCCTAGCTGATCCTGTATCGGGCTTACCCCATTTCGCACCCAAAGCCAAGCGAGTCATCCAGTTGTTCATGCCAGGAGGGCCATCGCAAGTTGACACATTCGATTACAAACCCGCGATTGCCGAGCATGCCGGTAAGCGACCCGAGTCTGTCGATCGAAAATCGCTTCGCAATACAAAGAACGGATTGATGCCTAGTCCGTTTGGGTTCAAGCAATACGGCCAATGCGGAAAGTGGGTCAGCGATATATTCCCAAAGGTGGCCGAGTGTGTTGACGATATTTGCTTTATCCATTCGATGCACACCGATATCCCCGAACATGCCGGAGCGATTCTGATGATGAATCTCGGAAGCCTCCAGCCGAATCGACCGAGTCTTGGGTCCTGGCTCGTTTTTGGACTTGGTTCTGAGAATCAGGATTTGCCGGGTTTTATCGCGATGAGTCCCCATGCGCAACCCCGAGGAACCCTTGCCAATTGGGGCAACGCCTTCCTTCCAGGTGCCTACGCAGGAACCTATATCAATATTCACCAGATGCGCATTGAGAGTGTCCTAAAGAACCTTAAAAATTCACGTTGGACACCACAGCAGCAGCGTCAACAAGTAAATCTATTGGCGCAGATCAATCGACTTCACTTGGATCAGCAAGCCGACCCGCAGCTTGAGACAAGTCTCAAGACGATGGAAATGGCGTTTCGAATGCAGATGGCCGTTCCTGAGGCGTTTGAAACCCAGCAGGAGACCCAAGCTACATTGGATATGTACGGAACGAGTGAGTATGCCAAGGGTTGCCTTCTTGCTCGGCGACTCATCGAGCGAGGAGTGCGCTGCGTGCAACTCTCGCATTCGATCGACGGATATGATATCGCTTGGGACACCGGACATGATGATATTGTCGGTGGGCACAAACGGCTAGCCGACGCCTGCGATCAGGGGATCGCAGCGCTGCTAAAGGATCTTAAGCAACGTGGACTCCTCGACGAGACATTGGTCATTTGGGGAGGGGAGTTTGGTCGAGCTCCCACGTCGGAGGGTCAAAAAGGTCGTGACCATGACCATTACGGATTTACCGTGTGGATGGCCGGCGGTGGTGTTCGTGGTGGAATCAGTTACGGCCAGACCGACGAATTCGGCTTGTCGGCCATCGAGAATCGTGTCCATGTGCATGACTTGCACGCGACGATCTTGCATCTGATGGGAATCGATCATGAGCGTTTGACTTACCGACACAGCGGTCGCGATTATCGTCTTACGGATGTCTCTGGCAAGGTTGTAAGCGGAATACTCAGCTAGGTAGTGATCCAAGACACCAACCAGTAGAACGTCGCGGCAAGGATTGCGGCTACAGGGAGAGTGGTAATCCAGGCCAGGATGATTTCCTGTACTTTCTGCCACTTTGCTTGCCGAGTGCTAGCTCCCATCCCCAGCAATGCCCCAACACTCACATGCGTGGTGCTGACGGGTAAACTGTGGAAGCTTGCCGATGCCACCAAGATCGCAGTGACAAGATTCGCCGCGAATCCCTGGCCTGGATTCATATCCGTTATTTTCTTGCCTAGAGTCTCGGCAACATTCTTTGCGTCTAGCAAAGCACCCACAGCGATCAATGCACCAATGAGTACGATCGATTGGGGTTTAGTCAGCCATGGAACCATCCACAGCAGCGCTGCCATTTTAGGTGTATCGTTGATCCCTCGGGCAAAACTCGCTGCTCCCGCCGACATAAAATGCAACGCATCCAACGTCTTTGTGCGATGATCTGGAGCTGCTCGGAGCGCCCGAAGAAGTTTGTAGGTGAGGGCACCAAGACAAATCGCAACAAGCGGACTAAACAGAAGTGGGTAAAGGAAGGTCTTACCAAGAGCATTGAATTTGACTTGCTCGACCCCTGCGGCTCCAAGCCCTGCACCGACCAGCGCCCCCAACAGAGCGTGTGTGGTCGAAACAGGAAATCCGATCCGGTTGGCAATAAAACTTGTCATGGCCGCTCCACTTGCCACCGCGCAGGTGAAGATCGGGGAGTCCAACAGTTGATCGCTTACGAGCCCCTTGCCACTAAAGGACTTTAGCAAGCCCTGCGCCAAGAACAGCGCGCAAAGAGAGCCTGCACCCGTGCAGAGTGTTCCCCACCAAAGCGCTTTGTGCAAGCTCGCTGTGCCACTGCCATAGAGCGATGCAACCCCCTTGAAGTTCGCATTGGCTCCGTTGGTCAGCGCAACGAAAGCTACCGATAAAACCAGAAAACCCAGCAGCACGTGCGTCTCTACTTTGCGAAGTTCTCTTTAGTCTCTGTAGGCAAATGCTTGAGCGATGCATACTCCTTCCAGGAACCTTCATAGAGTCGTACATTTGGAAATCCAGCGACGTGGGCTAGATAGAATCGCAATAGACTCCCTTCGCGTGAGGTTCCGCAGTAAACAATGATCTGCTTGTCCTTGGTCAAACCAGACTGGGCGAGCTCCTGGGCTACCTCATCGGCAGGCAAAAATTTGTGCGTATTGTCTTTTTCCATGAGCCTAGCCCAATGAAAACTCACTGCGCCAGGAATGTGACCTTTGCGAAGCCAGACGTCATCTTGGCCGACGTACTCATTGGCAGGCCTTGCATCGACGAGCAATACGCTTGGCTTGTCTTTGAGCTGCAGCAACTCTTCAATCGCGATCCCGATGGCCCCTTTGGTTTGCTCGGGTAGTTTTCCACTAGGATTTCCAAAGTACTCTTGGGTGGTTGGGTATCCAAGTTGCTTCCAATGGGCCAAACCACCATCGACAATTCGAATGTCCTTAACCCCAAATTTCTCCAGAACATAGGCGACCATGCTCGCGCTGAGTATTTCGTCGTTGGGGAGTCTATCGCCGGTGGCATAGAGCAAATGGGTGCGTTCGCGATCGATTCCAGCCCTGACAAGCAATGCTCTGGTCAAATCATCAGGAAGGTACTGAACCGGAACCCCACGATCGGTACCACGAAGAGTGTCGAAATTCAAATGATGAGCTGTCGGTAAATGGCATCTGAAGTAATCCTTGTAGCCACCTCGAGTATCGATCACCACGGGCCGCTGCTTGGGATCTTGGCTCTCGATCAAAGCTCTGGCTTGCTCGCAGGAGATGACCGAAATTTCAGCCTTGCAGTAGGATCCAAAAGCGGTGCACAATACAATCATCCAAGCAATCAGCACTGACTTCATTGTTTAAGCCTCGTGGTCGAATTTTCTAGGATATAAAGAAACAAGACATGCAAACATTCATGAGAATGTCGGAATGTTATAGCTCATTGTTTCTGATCCGAAAACTCGATCCACCTTGCTACAAACAAAGTTTCTGGGATATTGCAATCAGAGGAAAACGACTATGGCACAGCAAAACATCCAGACAGATCAACAGTGCGCCGAATATCTTAAAGCCATCGGCGACCCGATTCGATTGAAGATCATCAAAGCGCTTCAGACCTGCCCATTTACCGTTTCGGATTTGGCGGAGTTTCTCGAATTGGATATTCAGAAAGTCTCGCATCATCTGCGGATCTTGTATCATGCCGATCTGGTAAGGATTCAAAAAGACGGCAAATACCGTTATTACGAACTGAACCCCGAATTCGTTAGCAAAAAACCCTCGACCAAGGGCCTGAACTTGGGCTGCTGCACGATTGGTATCCATCCATAAAAAAAGCCTGCGAATTGTTTTCGCAGGCTCTTCAATTTTTTAGAATCAACAAATTGGGCGTTAGCCGACGAGTTTAGCTACCGAGGAAACCATCGGGCCGATGACCGGTTCAACAATTTCCTTCACGCCAGGAATAGCGTAGATGGTATTGAGCAACTCGCCAACCTTACCAAAGTAAGGCTTGAGGAATGGGCCAAGAATGCTGTTTGCAGCTTCAGGCATCTTGTCCATACCTAGGTCTGCATAAGCCTTGGTGGCTTCTTCAAGCTTGCTCTTGGCTGCATTGGCTGTGTCAACGTCCTTGATCGATCCAAGGATGTCAGCGATTCCGTCGAACGAGCCGGTGAGCTTGGTCTTCAAATCGTCGATGCTGATACCGCCTGGGAGTTCAAGCTTTGGAAGCTCGGGAACTTTTGGCAACTCAGGAGCTGGCATGTCTACTTCGGCTACCTTAGGAGAAACTTGACCAGGGGTCGGAGTGGGAACCTTAACAGGCTCAACCTTCTTGCCGCCGCCAAAGAGGCCAAAGTTCCAAGCCAAGAATCCGAGGCCTGCCAATGCCAAAAGGGGCAAGAGCCAACCGAGTGGATTCGATGCTGGAGCAGCTTGAGCGGCTTGTGTAGCCGTGCGCTGAGCGGTTTGCGTTGCAGTGCGTGCGGCACCCGATACTGCATCGCTTGCAGCCTTGCCCAAGTCAGCCAATCCCATCACGCCCTTGAGCTCGTTGGGAAGTGCACTGCTCAGGAAGTTGTTTTGACCGCCCAAGAGGTTGCTCAAAACGCCTGGATCAAATCCACCAGCAGACTTGGCTTGCTTGCCAACAACACCCATGACGATCGGTGCCAAGGATCCAAGTAGTCCGAGAACCGACTTGTCGCCAAGACCCAAAAGTTTCATCAAAACAGACACGATGCTAGCTTGGGATGAGCCCAAGAGCATCGGCAGAAGCGATGTGCCCAAGCCCAAAAGCTTGGAGCTCGCACCACCGGTGACCAAGCTGCTGAGGTTATCCAAAACGGATGGCTCAGCATCTTGCTTCTTGAAAATATTCGACAGCTCCGACGCACCTGCTGGGGTCGCAGCTTTTTTCATCAATCCACCGAGCAAAACGGGAATTGCGGCTTCGATCGCCGAATTCGTCTTGCTCTTTTCCAATCCAACTGCCGAACCAATTTGATCAGCGACACCGCTGGTATTGATCGCAGTCTTGACCAAGTCCATAAGGTTGATTGCCATACTCAAAACTTTCTTTTTGTCTGAAGAGGAACCGATACCCAAAACGCCTTTCGGCAACGTCGATTAATATGCAGGATTTAGCAACTTTTGGCAGTCCTTTAGTCAGGAATACCGACAAATATTTATAAAATTTCTTCTGCGTAAACCCTGTTTGAGTCGGAGGTTCGGAGGATTTCAAAAGTGTAGTTTTACTTGCCTTGGAATCCACCCGCACAGGGGTTATTTCGAGCCGACCAAGTCGAACCAATCTCGGGCTCGCTGAAATTGCATCGGGCCAAAGACATGCCCCTGGCCATGGTTCCAAAGCGCTAATCCAAGGTAATCCCCGGGGTTCTGAGAGGGATTTCCGTCCAACCCTCTGTGAAATAGGTTCCAGATTGGTAAGGCTCGGCGCATCACTGGCAGACTCTGGGTGCCGTCGGCAGCCCCTGATCCTCGCTCTCCGCCCATCACCAATAGGGGCCTTGGAGCAATCAGAGCAAGCAGCTCCTCGTGCCCCCAATCGCCACCTTCAAGCCTCGGTTCAGGCCCCAAATACCAAGGAGCCCCCCAATTGGTGGATTTCAGGTCGACTCCTCCCTCGCTGGCCACTCCAGCGACTATTCGCTGATCCCTTGCCATCAGGTAGAGCACCTCTTTGGCTCCAAGGGAATGACCGATCGCAAAGACTCTTTTGGGATCCACATTTGCATTCGATACCAGCACATCGACAGCACGCTGCGCATCATAGACCATCTTGGCTATCCCTCGAGCATTTGGGTGCAACTGGCGATGATTAGCCACGGCTTGATCAAAGCTTTGAACATCTTGCCACAAGAAACACTTAGGACAGACCACGATATACCCAAGTTTAGCAAACTCAAAACCGGTGGCTCGGGGCCCCGCAGCTCCCACCCCAGCAATCTCATCGATGGTCATGCTGTTGGTCGGATGAAGAGCAATCAATCCGGGTCGTTTCTCCTCTGGTTTCAAACCATCTGGAACAAGCATGTACACATCGAGTCGAACGTTTGGCTCGATCTGAACTCGGTATTTTTTCCTAATCACTCCATCAACAATCTCCTCTGAAACCAATTCCATATCGGGCCGTGCACCGACCGGAGGCATAGGCCCAAGTAGTTTCTCAAAGCGTTGCTTGATCTTGGATCTGGTTTGCTCCCAATCGGCTAAGGATTGAACGTCGAATGCGTCTCGGCTCGCATGGAGAGTCTCTTCGTTGTTCGAATCATCGAATGTCTCTCCCCAACGATGGATCTTGTGGATCCAATCGGCTCGGGTGGTTGGTTCGCTAAACCGCGGTATCCTGCCAGGATTTTCTGCACGGAATCGGACCAAACGACCATGCTCGACTTCCGTCACGCAAACGGTCTTACCATCGCTTCCTCCGAAACAAATGTTGCTAGGTTTCAAACCCAACACATCGATCTCGCGCAAGATCTCTCCTTCGGGGCTCAAGACTACAACGGTTCCCTTGCCATAGCGGGTCACATAGAGGTTCCCTTGCTGGTCGTAACGCATGCCATCGAATCCATGATCAGGAAACTCCTTAAACAGTGTCTTTTGACCTAGAGTTCCATCGGCTCGAATCTCGAATCGCCAGATCTTTCGCTGGGCGGATTCATTGACGGCCAAGTATCTACCGTCTGGACTGACATCGATGCCGTTGGTCGTTCCCATGCCATCGGCAACAATCTTTGCCTCCCCTTTTCGATCGATCCGCCAGATACGCCCTGTTGAATTGCTCCAGTTTGGGTCGCTGGCATAGAGCATTCCATCATCTCCGATAGCCAGATCATTAGGTTGATTCATCGCGGGTTCGTGGCAGTAGAGCGACATCCTGCCGGTGACTCGATCGATACGCCAGATCTTGTGCTCGACATAGTCGGCGACAAGCAGATCTCCCTGACTGTCCAAGACGATTCCGTTTCCAACACCTTGATCCGGCAACGTAGCCCAAAGGCTCCCATTGCCCCACCGATCCACCTTGCCGATCGTTTGCTGCTTGTGAAAATTCACCGCATAAACATTTCCTTGCTCATCGCTAACAGGTCCTTCGATTCCCTCCGTGAAGACATGGTCAAGCGTCAAGGGTAACGGAAAGTAGACTTGCTCCTTGAGATCGGATTGATTGATATCCCAAGCTAATTTTCGCTGATCGGTGCGCTGCATCGCCTCGCGAGCCAACGCTTGATTGCCTCGTGCTAGTTTCGCGTAAGCTGCTAAAAGGGGCTCAAACATTCCGGGGTGTTCGATATCGCTCAGTGCGCTGACGGCTCCCATCTGAAGCTCTTCCTTGATCGCAGGATCCGGGTTGTTGTCATCCAGAAATGGAGTGACCTTGGCCAGGGCCTCCTGGGCAGGCAACATCGCTAAAACGCGTATGGCATCGTATCTGGTTCCGGCTGGAATCCGGGTGTCGTAAGCATCGGACTTTGCCAACTCCAGTGATCTATCCCAACGAGGTTTCCAAACTGGATGCTCGGAGATGAATTTCTCGAGTTCGACTTTGGGCCAGAGCTGTTCCAACCCGAGGCCGTTAATGATCGCACCCCCAAGAATCACCGATTGCCAATCTCGCATCTTGCCCGTTGGAGTCGGTAGAGCTAAGTCGACAAGCTCGGGCATGACTCGATCCCGAGTGACCGGATCTCGAACCGCTAGAATCGCGACACGCCAGATCGATGGAATGCGCACGTACTCCAAATCCGTATCCTTGGCCCGCTCCTCGTAGGAGACCAAGTCCTTGGTCCACTCGATGATCAGCTCCCTGGCAGAAGACTTGTGCTGGGCGATAAGACTCTCGCGTTTGTCCGGATCGCCTTGGGCAAGAATCTGCGCAGCGATGCTTTTGATTGCTTCGGCTGATAACCCAGGAGATTCCTGAGCTTTAGCAAGTGATGAAAACCCGGTGGTGAACGTCGCGACAACGACCGCGATAACCAATCCGACAGCTACCCCACGGGGCAAGAATGAGGCGTTCAATTCAAGTGCCCTCCTAAAGGATGATCGTTTTAAGGAGCCTTATTCAAAGACTTCATTCGTTTTCTGTTCTAACAAACGAGCGAGCCGATGAAAATCGCTTGTGCGTTCGATGAATCGCACGCGAGTGACCAAGGTGACCGGGTCGACAAGTTGTTCGAAAGGTACGAACGACGTTTCGAACTGTCCGCCGACAGAAATCATCACGCCATTGAGTTTCTCTTCGATCAGTGCTCGATACGCACCGATACCGATTTGAGATCCGAGCATGACGTCGAAAGCCGTTGGCACACAGCAACGGGATTCATAGCCCATCTGCAGACCGTTGACTTTACGAGTTTTCCCGGTCGCCTTTTTGTAAGCTTCCGCGAGCGATTTCGCCACGATTTTGCCGATATCGGCATTCGCGACAGCAAGGTGCCCGAAGTCATCGCGAGGAATGCCTGCTAGGTAGGATTCCGGAAGGTACTCTGCGAGTCCTTCGGCGATAACAATCACGCCGTAATTGCGTCCGAGCTTCTCGCGTGCGAGCATCATCGAAACCATTTTAGCGAGAATCGCTTCCATGTTCATGATCTTGCGAGTGAGCTTCTTTCCGTTGTCATCGATCGTTTCGGTGGTTTCCAACTCTCCGACGATGTCTTCGACGCTCAAGACCATGCAAGCATCGCCAGCGATGGCTGCACCATATGCGAGCCAGCCGGCCGATCTGCCCATCGCCTCGGCGATGTAATAAGCCTGAGACGCAGCACCATCTCGGTTGAGATTTCGGATCTCATTGGCCAGAACCTCAGCGGCACTAAAATAGCCGAACGTAAAATCGATTCCCGAGTAATCGTTATCGATCGTCTTGGGCAAGTGGATCACAGGCATGCGTTTTTCGCTTGCCGGCAAAGTGTCTTGAAAAAGCTTCATCTTGTTGGCGGTCTTGAGCGTATCGTCCCCTCCAATACTCACCAGCGCATCGACATCGAGAGACCGAAGGGCCCGGTAGCAACGTCCGAGGGGTGCTGTTTTCTCCGCATCCTTCAAATCCGCAGGGCCTTTAACGACCTTGCCAGGGTTTGCTCGGGCTGTGCCGATGCGAATCCCGGCCTCGGTGCGCATGAACTCCAGGGACTCGATCGAGAAACGGATGTAGTGCTTTCCCTCGACCAAAGGTTTCGCAGGATCGAAATCGATCAGGTGCGAATACCCATGCTTGATACCGATCACCTCGACACCGGCTTGCAAAAGCGAGAAGGCAGCTGAGGAGATAACGGCGTTGGCTGCCGGTGCTGGCCCGCCTGAAAACAAAATCGCTACGCGTTTGATGTTGCTCATGATTGCTGGTGGAGTGAGAAAGGATTACTGGTAATCAGATACGCGGCTAGACTTAGTAAGCCTTGAGCATGATGTTTTTGAACTGCACTTTCATCGGAGGACCTGCGTGCAATTGAAGAGCCAAAACACCTTCGGCAGCCGACTTGGCCGACTCGGAGTCTTGAACCTCTGACATCAGTTGATCGTTGATGTAGTGTTGCAAGACGTGTCCCTTGGCGACGATCTTGTAGCGATTCCAGTCTTCCCATTTGATTTGAGACAGCAGTGCATCGGCATCTCCTGCCGAGCCGACTCGGCTCTTTTTGCCTTGTGCATCGATCGAGACGATCTCGCCTCGCTCGGCCATGATCCCTCGGCCACGCTCCTCGTAGTTGATCCCCATGTAACGCTTATTCGAATCGATGTCGGCTTGATAGCCTCCGACAACGAATTTGTCCTTATCGAAAACCTTGCTGCGATACTGGATACCGGAGTTGCCGCCGACGATCTTGAATTCCAATGTCAGTTCAAAATCCTTGACTGGCTTTTCGTAGACCAAAAATGTGTTTTGAGCGACAGGAGCATCGGCCTTGTTCTCTCCTGTGATGGCTCCGTCCTGGACACTCCAGTTGGCCGACAAACCCGACCAGCCTTGCAAGGTCTTGCCGTCAAAAAGGCTCATGGCTGACGGATCGGCTTTCTTTTCTTGTGCGAACGTCGATCCGCAAGTTAGGCATACAGCAAAGCTCGCGAAGGCAGCGAGCCAAAGGGTCTTAAGAGTGTTTTTCATGATGGTTTAATCCTATGAACGGGTGAGAGTGAAGCGAACTTTGGTGGCTCGATCGTCTGAGACAGCCAATACTTTAGCAGTTGCGCCGGGCAACTCAATAATGTCCCCAGCGACGAGCAGTCTTTCGGCATAATGGACTAAAAGTCCCGCGACCGTATCGACATCGGCCTCTTCGAATTTGATTCCCAAGCGATTTTCAACGACTTGGACGCTTGTCGATCCGAGCACGATGTAAGCTTCTGGACCATCGGGAACGATTTCGGGTTCTTCGACGTCGAATTCGTCGGCCACCTCACCGATGATTTGCTCGAGGACATTCTCGAGCGTCACCATGCCGATGATCGTTCCATACTCGTCGACAACAAATGCCATGTGCTGGTGGGTGCCTTGGAAATGCCTAAGCAATTTGCTGATAGGCATGTTCTCTGGAACCTTTTTCGGGGGCCGCATCAGGCTCGTCCATTGAAAACCTGACTGGACATTCGAACCAGCCATGTCCTTAACATGCAATACTCCGAGTATCGAATCTAGCGAACTATCGCAGACCGGGTAACGAGTGTGCTTGGTTCTTCGGATCATCGCCAAGACGGTTTCGGTGTCGTCATTGATATCGACAAAGTCGATGTCTTTTCGGGCCACCATGATCCGACGGCATACCAAGTCATCGAATTCGAAGACCGCATTGATCAGACTGTGCTCGCTGCGGGTCAAGTTTCCGTGAACGTGAGCTTCTCGAAGAAGGGCTCGGATTTCTTCTTCTGTGTAAGGAATCGCGCTTTTGGATTTTTCGTCTGCCCCAAGAAGCCTCAAGATCGCATCGGTCGATACGCTCAAAATGAACATCAAAGGATAAGTAAGAATATAGAAGATCTTCAGTGGCAACGCGCAGGCCAAGAGCATCGGCTCAGGGTTGCGAATCGCAAAGACCTTAGGAGCCTGTTCGCCGATGACCAAATGCAAGGCCGTCACGACGGTAAACGAGATCGTGAAGGCAACCGCATGCAAAACCGCTGCGGATTCCACACCTAATTTTTCTAACAGTGGGCTGATCAAGTGGGCGACGGCCGGTTCACCGATGGCCCCAAGGGCCAGACTGGCCATCGTGATCCCTAGCTGACAGGCCGACAAGGAGTGTTCAAGACGCTGAGCAAGCCATTTGGCCGTCTTTGCAAACAACCGCCCCTGAGAAACCATCTGCTCGATGCGGCTTATCCGGATTTTAACCAGTGCAAATTCGGCAGCGACAAAGAATCCATTGATAAGCACCAGCACGAGGGCCGTTAGGATCCTGAAAAGATCCGTGAATTGAGACATCGGTTTTGAAAAAGTCTCCGCAAGGCTCGAAACAAAACAAGCGTCGCATTGTACTCGATTTAGACAAGCTTTGGGGGAATTCCTCCGGGAAATCGACTAACGTGGGTTTTGGATTCGGGCTTTGTAGGCTCGGGCCTCCTTGAGCAAATATTCCCAATCCAAAGCGGGCCCGGGATCAGACTTGTTCCCTTGCACATGGTAATGTCCCATAAGACCGCTGAACGAAGCCCATTGCTCGTCGGTGAGCGTTTGCTCTAAAAGTTTTCCGTCTGGCATCCTCGGAACCTCCAAAGCGATTTTTGGAAAAATGTCCGACAGGGCCGCCGAAAGCTTGATCAGTGCTGCGTACTGCTCGGGTGTGTAGTCGTATTGCACATAAGTTGTGTCCCTAACTTTACCAGTGATGAGTTCCCCTCGACGAGGTCGCAACTTGCGACCTGCAAAGCGTTCGACGCCCCGGATCTTGGGAGGAAAAGTCAAATAGGGACCTTGGTCATCGCGGGCATACCACTGATCGAGTGGATTGTTTTCGTTTTGCTGATAAGCACCGATGTTGGCGATCTCGATTCCGATGCTTCGATCATTGCTTTTGGTTGCATGCCAGGCTCGCTCTTTGAGATCCAAGGTTTGATAGATCGTTCCATCGGCATCGAGCATGAAATGGACGCTCAACCCACGGATATCGTGCAGAATGAAAAAGCACTGCGAACTTGTTCCGCAAACATCAAAGTGCAGCACGAACTGATCGACCCGGTCTTGCAACATCTCCAATGTCCATCCTCCTGAACGGATCTGCTCGAGCTCTTCGGGCGTGAATGCTGTCTGGGCTTGGGAGCCAAATCGCAGTCCGTAGCGGTCGGGACTGGTCTCCTGGGGCTTGGTCACAAAGTTGATCTTGCCCGCCTGCATCTCTTCGACAGTGCTTTTCCAGTCCCGTTTTTCGAATGGGCTGAAATGCCGTGTGGTTCGATAAGCGTCAAAGCCACCCGGATCCAACCACAGCTTGACCGGTGTTCCGATGCGGTACAACCGACCGCAAACCATGATCTCATCGCCATGGCGTTGCTGAAAACCCAAAGCCTCACCGGTTGGCGATTGCTGGGCTTGCGCAGGGACAATCGATAGCAAGCAACTCAAGAAGCTAAGGACGAAACACCATGGAGTAGGCTTCATTGAACAGATCCAAATTCTAAAATAGTCGCAGGAATAAAAGTTACTTGAAAAGCGCCGCAGGATCGGTTCGCCATAGTTTGCGCACCGCCAGCAAACCGCTGAGGATGCTCATGACGAGCGTCAGGCAACCGACAATGAGAACGCGTTCGGGTTGCAATCGCATCACCAGACCTGTCCAATCCGATAACCATTGATACAGGAACCAACTGACAATCCAGCCGGGTATAAAGCCGGTCATGCACAGATAGAATGCTTGGGCCAGCACAAATCGCAAGAAGTACCCTGGTCCATAACCCATCGCTTTGAGCGTCGCGTATTCCGGCAAATGGTCTTGGATGTCGGTAAAAAGGATCTGATAACAAATGATCACTCCGATGAACATCCCCATGATCGTTCCGATCGAAAAGATGATTCCAATCGGAGTATTTCTAGCCCAAAACCCGATTTCGCGATCGATAAGCTCTTTGTGCGAGAAGACCTCGATGCCGCTACCGAGCCGGGATTGCAAGCTCTGACGTACTTGTTCGATGTCTGCATTTGGCTCGATTCTTACCAAACCCAAATCGACAGCAGCCAACGGTTGCCCGCGACCGTTGCGGGTCGGAAAGTAACGCTCGACTCCGGCTTCGCTGACGATCAAGGTTCCATCGTAGACAAAGTCTGTGCCGATCGTCACCCAGTCTTGGAGCATGACGCGTTGTCCGGAAAGCTCGACGCTTTGATTCCGAAGCTTGTCGAGGTTTTTCTTTTCAAAGCCATAGGTCTCCTTACTGCGACGATCGACCAATGCGAACCTCGGATCGGTCAGCTCTTTGCATGCCTGATTCATGCGAGGATCGGTAAAAGGTTGCGAATCTACTGGGACCCCAAGCACTCGAATCGAACGCGACACATGACCTTGGACTCTCGCGACGGCCAAAGAGCGATCCATGTAGAGCGGGATGACTTGAGAAACACCATCAACTCCTTTGGCGCGATCGATCAGTCCGTAATCGAACCGTTGTTCACTCGGCACGGTATAGCGTGCCGGACTCAGGACGACCAAGTCGGCTTTCAGGAGCCGGAGAACCTCGACAGCGCTGTCGAAAAGCCCATAAAGAAAACCTATTTGAGTAAACATCAATACGACCGCAAAACCGATCCCGAGGGCATTCAGGAGCATGCGTCCAAGATTCGATGTGACATTCAACCAAGCCAAAGGTGTTTGCATCGTTGTCGTTGGAATAGTTTAGAACAACGAAGCAGGTTCGGCTCGCCAAAGACGAAACATTGCCATGATTCCCGAGAAGCTACACATTGCCAAGGCCATCAGTAGAACTCCGACGATACGTTCCCAAGTCATCGTCGTTGGGATCTTGGATAAGCCTGCGGTCAACTCGTAAAGCAAGTAGCTTACCAATGCCGCTGGTAGATAGCTGAGGAGCCCCAAGAGCCATGACTGCATTAGTACGATGCGAGCAAGTGATGCATGCGAATACCCCATCGCCTTGAGAGTTGCGTACTCGGGCAACCGATTCGAGACATCGTTGGCGAGAATCATGTAGACGATGGCCGCTCCGATGATCATCGATAGAATGACCCCCATGGTGAAGATCATTCCGATAGGCGTTTCTCTGAGCCACCGCGCTCGCTCCCATTCGAGCTGTTCTTTCATCGTCAGGATTTGCATCTCCTGCAAGCATCGAGGATCTCGCTGTCCGAGCCATTCGATAAGTGATAACTTGGCTTGCTGCGGATCGACTCCTGATTGCAGGCGAACAAGCCCCAGAGAGACTCGCTGGCGTGTATCGACTCCTGACCGCAGAGAATAACCGACATCGCTCAGCAGCACCGCTCCATTGGTTGCAAGTCCGGTGCCCAATTGAAAGTGGCCTGCGATGTGGGCCAAACGATTTCCAAGCTCAAGTGGGCTACCGATATCGATATCCGAAAACTGTTTGCAGTTTCCTGGGCCATACTCGGCTCTTGTGGCTCGATCGACTAGCAGCGCATCGGGATTCTTGAGCTTGTCGAGTTGATCTTGGATTTCGGGAACATTGAACACCGGATGATCGACCTCCATGGCCATCATCCCTACGGTTCTAAAGGAGCCATCAGGGGGCGCTTGCGTACACTCAGAAGGCCTTGGAGGATTCTGCCAACGCATGAGCATGATAAAGAAAGGATCGACTCTTTGGACCATAGGATGGCCTTGAACCATCCGCATCCAACCCCGATCGAACATTCTCGGTTCATACAAGTGGACGTAATCGCAGGATCGCAGGACAAGATCTCCTTGGAGCTTGCCGTATACGATGTTGGCTGTGTTGGCAACAGCACCACGAAAACCCAACTGCATGAATATCAGCAGCAGTGCGAAAGAAACTCCAAGAACACAAGCCAGCGTGCGAGCCGGTTGCGACAGAAGGTTCAAAAGCGCGACAGGTGTTCGCCTCCAGTGACTCCCGAGTGTTTGCATCGATCGTGCTCAAGGAGTATCGAGCGTCCGGTAGCCCCAGTCCTTAACAGCGACCTTGGTCTGATAAGAGCAGTAACCTAAAGGGCGCGACCGCATGACCTCTGCACGGACTGAAAATTTGCGTTCACCTCGAGGGACTTCGAGGATTTGCTCGTCGTCCATCCAAACCGTGATGTTCTTGGCATCAACTCGAACTTTGAACTTGTACCATTGTCCATTTTTGAAGTTTTTGAAGCTGGCCGTTTCGTTCTCACTCGCGTCGTTGCCATCGATGCTACTGATACCAACGAGTCCACCTCCCCAACCACCGACGATCAGCGAACAATGCTCTTTGCCTACCGGGAAAGTGATGCCGACGAAAAAGTCCGAGCCATCGACACGTTGGGCCGACCACTGCATCTCGTAGTTCTCGGTCGGAAAGTCCTTACCGAGTTTCGTGATTCCGGTGAGAGGACCACCAGGCATCAGCATCAAGGTGCCGTCTTTGATCTCGACTTCACCTTCGCCGCCAAAGTTGGTTCTTTCCCAGCCATCGAGTCCTGAGTCGGGCAGGAGTTTCTTCCATTGGATCTTTGGATCTTCTTTTTTAGACTCCTGCTTGGCTGGAGTCTTGCTGTCCTGAGCCCAAAGCGAATCGATGGTGCCAGCGATCGACGCAAGAACGCAGAGATTAAGGGAGAGGAGACGATGGAGTTTCATGTTGGCTGTTCGATGGATAGGCATAGGTTTTTTTAGTCGATGTCCGTCACAACATTAAGATAGTGTACATCAAACCTAAGCGATATGGGCACCCAAATGAGTGTCCGCGGTCAATCCCGTCCAAACCCCACTCGCGTCCGCCGCAGGCGGACGAATCCAACGTAGATGATTTCTCCGAAATCATCTACGAGCGCCAGAGTGCCCGCAACTCGATGAGTGGTTTTCTCCCGCCGCCTGACGGCGGCGTGTATTTGACGGGATTGACGGCGTTGACAAGATTGACTGTATTGACGGCGGACAGGATTGACCACGTTGACATTGTTGACGGTCAACTGCCAATGAGGTCAAACAAAATCTTTGACGAATTCCCGAATGATTTCATCCAAACTCGGGGGACTTGCAAGCCCGAGTCTCTGGGCTCGCGACCCATCGATCGCCACAGGCCATTGATCGACAATCCCTTGAATCCTCGCATCGGGTGACAAGACGATCTTGCCAAGACCACTCGGAAGACTCAACGGTTCAGATCCCGAGGTCACGCGGATCAGTGCCTCCTGAGCCATCCTCGGTGTGATACTCATCGCTGGAAGCCCAATCGCTCGATCCGACCCAAGGCTCGCGGATGGCAGATTATGAATCGCTATAAGTGAATCAATGACCGCTCGATAGCCAGTCATCGGATGACGCTGGTCCAAACCCACTGGAAGCAAGCAGTCTTGCCCATGAAGTGGCTCTCGAAACATACCGCTTGCCCAACTCGACGCCGCTGTGTTGGGTTTGCCGGGCCGAATAATGACCGTCGGCAATCGTGCACTTCGTCCATCAACAAAACCCTTGCGCGCATAGTCATTGACAAGCAACTCACCAATTGCTTTGGTCATCCCATAAGTCGTCTGCGGTGTGAGCTTTGTCCAATCATCGCATGGATCCTTAAGTGCCGATCCACCAAAACATGCAATGCTACTTGCAAAGACAAATCTGCAAGTCGGTCCGATCCTGCGAGCGGCCTCAAGCAGCCGCAATCCACCTTGAAGATTCACTCCAATGGCATCGTCGAATCGCTCCTCGCACTCACCGCTGACCATCGAAGCTAGGTGAAAAATCGCCACCCCGCGTTCAGAGCCTCTCTTCTCTCCTACCGCCGCATCGATCGAGTCACAAGACTCGATGCTTCCGACGATCCTCTCGACTTGAATCGACGAGCCGGATGGCTTGAGTGTTCGAGGGAATACTGCATCGAGCAGAACGATTTTCTCGATTCGACACGCGGAACCCTTGGGCCCTACGAGCTCACCTAGGCTCAAAAGCTCTTGGCACAATTGGTGGCCAAGAAAGCCACCCCCTCCGGTAATGACTACTCGCATGAACACTCCAAACTACCTAACGTTTGTCTACTTGGTGTTAAGGTCGGACGTATTCTTGGAGCGTCAGCTCCCGTTTAGGAACCACCCGGCCTTGATATCCAGCAGGTGTAACAACCTCGATGGGTTGCTCGATCGCTGGCTCGATCGCTGAATCGATCATGGTCTCGCTCATCGGTTCCATGATTCCCTCGATCGATTCGCCTGGTTGGCAAGGTGGACAGTAAGCCCCTTGTCCGGGCATCCCGTATATCTCCGAGGTGATCGGACCTGGATCGATCCAGATGTTCTCGGCGTCGACCCGGATAGTTCCTAGGTCTTGGTCCAGGTTCCGGCGCTGCGCTTCGTAGAAGACCCATACACCCAAGAACGTGTTTTGAGCATTGAGCAGATCCTGCAAGGCTGAGATGCTATCGCGAGCTGCCGTGGGCCCCGAAGCTTGATTGAGGCTTTCTCGGATCTGACGTAGATCCTCGTTGATCGTGATCTGCTGGGCAGCAATCCGAACCGCATACCGCTGCAACTCAAAGTTGTATTGATTGTAGCGAATATTCCTAAGTTGCGATCTCAAGGTCTGCCAGATTCCGTCCTCGAACCGGTAGTAATTCCGCTTGGCCTGCTGGTACTCGATCAAAACCTGACGGTACTGGTTGCGTTCGTTCATTCGGGTCAGGGCTGTATCCCACTGGAACCCTGCTCGCAAACGTCCGGTACGACCGCGAAGCGAAAGGGGATTGTCGTTGATGTTTTGCATGTCGCCGCTGAAGACCAAGTCGAGGGAGCTTTCAAGATTATCTGCAACAACCTCGATCGATCGCCAGGAATCGACCAATTGGGCTCGGGCATTCATCCAGTCGAGCCGCTGCTGCTGGGCGATTTGAACAGCCTCTTCGGGCTGCAGATCGACTTGAGGCAGATTCACACTCTCAACGCGCGCTCGGGCTTGCAAAACCTGTAGTGCCAGAACATCCTCTGCAAACTCTGCGAGCATCGATTGACTTGGCAAAATCACCTCGTCTCGCAGACTCTTGAATTGCTCCTTGCCGTCGGCCCCGGTCGAGCTGCTTGCTTTCTTAGCATCCGATTGCAGCTTTTCGATCCGCTTGGCCCGGTTCTGGAATCGCTTTTCAAGATCGTCGACATCCTTGGACAGTTTTTCCGCGAGGGATTCGAGTTCCGTCGAGTCGATCAAGGCCACATCGAGCGTTTCGATCGGCAGTAGATTGCAAATCATCGATCGCTCTTGGTCGAAGATTTGCCGCAGTCGTTTCAGTTCGGCAATCCGTTGTGGTAAAACCTGCTTGAGCTTCTCGATGTCCTCTCGGACTTGAGCAAAGTCTTTCGATAGGAGTGTTTTACGAACATCTTCGATCGCTCCGATGCCTTGATCGATTCGATCAATCGCCTGCTTGGTCTGCGCTCCTCGCGTCAGCGACCTTTCCTTTTTACCCGTTGCCGCATCGGTCTGTATTGGGCTTTGTTCGAGCAGCTTGGTGTTCTCGTTGCCGATTTCATCCCGCAAATCCGCCACCTTGTTGCGCCGTTCCTTGAGCTCGCTGCTGATCAAGTTGAATTGATCGAGCGTCGGATCCTTGATCTCAATGCAAACGTAAGGTGGCAGTCCGAGTGTCCCTTTGAAATTGTCGAGTGTTTGCTCGTAGTTAAATTTCTGCTGCAGCAAACTAGCTTGCGCAGAGATCAGCGCTTGCCTTGCTTGAGCCACCTGCAATTGTTGGCTAGGGATCGTATCCTGGGTCGCAGGAATGATCGTCAACTGTTCGCGAAGCGTATCCTCGAAGCGGGCCAAGTTGTCTCGCAAACGAGCGACGTTTTCCTCGGCATTGCGTATTTGAAGTTGGTTTTGTACCAATCCCAGAAAGCCACCGACTTGGGGAACCGCTCCACCACCACCAAAGCCTGCGCCACCGGCATTGTTCTGCACGTTGCCAACGGTACCGAAACCACCCCCAAGACCCGTAAAGCCTTGCAAGCCCGCACCACCAAAGAGACCACCGCGACGCGTCGGTCCAGCTTCGGCCTGACGGCCCACTGTCACCGTGGTGTAAAAGCCAGTGCGGTAACGCTCGAATGCTCGAACGTTGTAGAGCAAGGTTCGCTCGGCTAGAGTCAGTCGCTCCATAATCACGTCGCGTCCGGCCCCTCGGAGCAGCGGCTGCACGAAACTGAAATCAATCAGCGAGTTGGCAGTTTGACTATTCGGTCCTGCCACTTGCCATGTCAAGTTGTTGGCAAAGCCTACGATCAAGTCTGCACCGGTGGTGAATTGACGACGAAGGGCCAGACCACGCGGTCCCCGAGAGAACAGACTATTGGAAAAAGTGGAACTCGAATTCCCACCCGCTCCACGCCGCAGTGCACCATCGGCCGTATAGATCGATCCATAGCCTGCGAACAATTGATTGCTCAGTAAGAATCGCTCGGTGCTCACGTCCAATGCGGACAGATAAAGCGTTTCGATTTCGGCTTGATAGTTCGTGTTATGAAGCGTCGCAATGCGGACGGCTGTGTCGGCATCAAGAACCAATACTCCACGCTCATCCAATGGCAAATATTGCCACCAAACAGGGTTTTCAGCCGTGTTGGTGCGTCCATTGACATCCCACAACGGATAATGCTTCTTGCCATTTACAATCCGCATGTACTGATGGGCAACCTGGTCATCTTCCGGCATCGGAGGACGATCCGGGTTGAAAGGATCAAACATCCGCGATGCGCGATCGACCTGCACGTCGGGAATCGCTGGCATCGCCGCATCGCATACCTTCTCATCAATCAGATTGCGGACTTCCTCGTCGGCTTTGGTTCGGTAGTGTGCTCGGTTGCAACCGGTCAAGGCTGCTGGAATCCATGGAAACACCAAAGCCGAAATGCAAGCATTTCGAATGATGGTTTTCATACGATTCCGTTTTACTTTTGCGACGTTCATCGGATACCTGTAGGTTCGAGGGAAGACACTCGATCGTCTGATCGACCATCGCAAGGGATACGGATAAGGCGGACTGTTTGGATTTGGTAAAATTTTCCGGCTGCGCGGAGTTTCCGCTTGAGCCTATCCAAAGATCGCTTGACGTCGAACTTGCGCATTTTGTACAAGTCCCGCATTATGAAACTCGCGGTGATGATCCCAAATTGGGTCGGTGATGCTTGCATGGCAACGCCAGCCCTTCGCGCTTTGCGCAGCGAACTCCCTCCCCAGACCGTGATCACCTGGGTGGGCCGCCCTGGTCCACTGGCCGTTCTAGAAAGCTTGCCTTGGGCCGACCAAACCTTTTGCTACAAACCACGAGCATCCGCAGGATCGACTCTCAGCTGCGGAAAACCAATCTTCCATCGAAGAGCTTTGGTGCGTCAGTTGCACCAAGAAAAACTGGATGCGATTCTTTACCTGACCAACAGTTTATCGACCGCACTTGTAGGGGCTCTGGCCCGTATCCCTCGTCGCATTGGTTATGCCCGCGACTGGCGATCATGGCTACTTACCGACGCGATCTCGGTTCGATCGAAAGCGGACGATGCCTACAAAGATCCATGCATCGATAACTACCTGCGACTGGTTCGGTCGATGGGTTGCCAAGCTACAGACAAACGAACACAACTTGCTGTCGATCCATCGGACGAGTTGCTTGCACTCGAATGCTTAGAGTCGCTTGGTATCGACCCTCGGCAGGAACTGCTGGTTCTCAATACCGGCGCAGCAACAGCCCCGACCAAACGTTGGCCGATCGAGCAAGCGGCCAAAACAGCTTCGGAGCTTGCAGACCAATTGGATCTATCGGTAATCGTGCACTGTGGACCTGCGGAACGAGACAACGCCAACGCATTAGAGGAACTTGCCGATCATCCTCGAGTCAAGAGCATGGGGCGCTTTAAAGAACTCCCCTTAGGGCTCAGCAAGGCTCTTATTGCTCGCTCTCGATTGGTCCTATCCACGGACTCGGGCCCACGGCACATCGCGGTGGCGATGAACAAGCCGGTGGTATCCTTGTTTGGATCGATCGATCCAGGACTTACGCGTAGTTACAATGTCCCCGAAACGATCTTAACCTTGGGCTTGGCCTGCCAACCCTGTGGGTCCTACAACTGTCGCTTCAAACACGCAAACTGCATGAACCTCTTGGATTCAGAGCGTGTTATCCGCGCGGCCAAAGTGGCTTATCGGCAGTCGACTCACCCTCAGCTTCCCATTACGAACATTCGCTAAAACGAACTACCGATTGAGGTTGAAAAATGCTGCGTCGATCCATTGCTCTTGCGTCTGTTCTTGCCACTGGCATTTTGATCGGTTGGGGATTTCACAGCCGATTCGATACCCCAAGCGCCCATGCTAGCCCACAGTCTCCGCTGGTCACACCTGCCGCACCAGTCCCTCAAGGCCAGTACGCTAACCCCCAGCCACCACCGAATCCTGCCGGGATTCAACTGGCTGATGGGTTTGTCGCTAGCTCGACCGAAGAAGCGATCCATGTGAACCTCTACGAAGCGGTCAATCGCGGCGTGGTAAATATCTCGACGCGCACTATTCGGCCCGAAGCCTTTTTGCTTGTCGCCGAGATCGAAGGAAACGGCAGTGGATCGGTCATCGATCGCCAAGGCCACATCCTGACGAATTTTCACGTCATCGAAGGTGCACGCAACATCAACGTCACGCTCTTTAACGGCGAATCGTTTCCCGCCGAGTTGGTCGGCCAAGACCCAGACAATGACATTGCGGTGCTGCGCATCAGCGCACCTGCTGAGTTGCTCTTTCCAATCCGTTGGGGAGATTCCAGCCAACTGCGTGTCGGGCAACATATCGTGGCCATTGGAAATCCATTCGGATTTGAACGAACTATGAGCACAGGTATTATCTCGAGCCTCAATCGCCAAATCACCTCGCGCACACGCAGAACCATCCGATCGGTTATCCAGATCGATGCAGCCTTGAATCAAGGGAACTCCGGTGGCCCACTCTTGAATTCTCGTGGTGAACTCATCGGGATGAATACCGCGATTGCCACTCGAAGCGGTGACAATGCTGGGATCGGATTTGCTATCCCGGTCAACACCATGAGCCGCGTCGTACCGCAACTCATCAGCACCGGTCGGGTAGCTCGACCTACGATCGGCATTCTGCAAGTCTTCGAAACTGAAAACGGACTACTGGTGGTTAATATGACTCCGAATGGACCTGCAGAAAAAGCCGGCCTACGAGGTTCGAGCATCGAACGACGCAAAGTCCGATCGGTGCTCGGAGCGATCGAACAGGAGACCGTCGATCATAGCCAAGCCGATTTGATCATCGCCATCGATGACACCAAAGTCAAACAAGCCGATGACTTGCTCAGCGTCATCGAAACAAAACGAGCCGGTGAAGTCGTGCGATTGACGATCGTGCGATCGGGCAAAGCTCTCTCGGTACCCGTAACACTAGGATCCGGCGAATGATCCCTTGGCAACGCGTACAAGCAGCCGAAGCGGTTATCTTTGACTGCGATGGTACCCTAGTCGATTCGATGCCCATCCATTTTCTGGCTTGGAATAGAACGATGACCGAAGTCGGCATCGAACTCCCCGAAGATCGCTTCTATGCGATGGGTGGGATCCCAACGCATCGCATCATAGAAATGCTCGCCCACGAACAGCAGGTCTTGGTCGACGCCCATGCGACAGCCAAGCGTAAAGAGGAGGCTTTCTACGAGCTTATCCACATGCTCGAACCGATCCATATCATTGTCGAAGTTGCCCAAAAGCTCCGTGGAGTCAAACCGATCGCAGTGGCCAGCGGTGGTTCTCGCCATGGGATCGAAAGACAACTCCGTCACGTCGGAATCTTCGATTGGTTCGATACGATCGTTTGCGCCGAGGATACCACACGGCATAAACCTGACCCGGATGTCTTTTTGGAAAGCGCTCGTCGTTTAGGTACTTCACCCGAGAAATGCCTTGTCTTTGAAGATGCGGAACTTGGGATTGAAGCGGCAAAGCGGGCTGGGATGGATTGGCTGGATGTGAGAAACTATTTCGAATCCAAACGTATCCCGTTGCCCTGATCGCCTGATCTCCTTCAAACCCGCCTTCGCCAAATGATTCAAGCACGCTGGCTTTGGTTTGCCATCGCGATCCTTTTGCTCGCTGTAGCTTGGCCTATCTCCGAGCGGCTTTCGCTGGATCGATCCTTGGAACGGATGTTCCCGAAGGATGATCCAGATCGCATCGAGTTCCAGCGAATCGAAGAGCGATTCGGAGTCTCTCAATTCCTCGTGTTCGCTTACCGGGATACAGAGTTGTGGGCTCAAGACGGTTCGGGGATCGATCGAGCTTTGCAATGGAGGAAACAGATCGAGCAAACCCCAGGGGTCGCTTATGCACTCGACCTCTCGCGAGTCGACGAGATGCTCACGACACTGCGAGGCCCAAGCGGTTTGCTAGGTGCATTTGCGGGTGTGAAAGTCAAACGACCACTGCTTGATGCGAGCAATACTCTCGCTCGACAGTACCGAGATTTGTTCACTGGACAGACCCACGCAGCCGACACAGATTTGGTCGCTATCGGTGTGCTGCTCGACCAGTCACAGTCCGCAGAGATCAAACCCGAAAGGACTGTTGCTGAGCTTAGGAAGCTTGCCAACACTGCTCCGGGTGGACTACTGGTTGGCCATGTGGCGATGGTTGACGAAGGCTTTCGCGAGATTGAACTCGATGGGAATCGATTGGGGATCTACTCGACGATCAGTTTGACGGCATTGATGCTGTTTGGTTTCCGCTCGATCCGTTGGGCTTTGATTGTCGTGGTAGTGGTGCAATGGTCGCTGGTTCTAACTCGCGCGATCTTGGTTCTGCTCGACTGGGAGCTGACAATGGTCTCTTCGATGCTTTCATCGATCGTTATGGTCGTCGGGGTGGCGACGACATTGCATTGGATGTTTGGTTATCAAAAAGAGTATGATGCAAGATCCAATGAACTCGATCCACAAATTCGAGCGACCGATGCACTGAGTGCATCGATGAGCAAGTTATGGCAACCGATCCTGTGGGCGGTGATTACCGATGCTATCGGTTTCGCGTCGCTGGCCCTATCGAGGGTCGGACCCGTGCAAGATTACGGTTGCATGATGGCCATCGCTTGCGGTGTCGTACTGCTGGGGATCTTTTGGATAGTTCCAACTCTGGCGCTGATACCCCTCGGAGGGTTACCCCTGGGAATGCAATCGGGATATGCGCTAGGCACTGTACCCGGCGAGACTTGGATTCGACACTTGCTAGAGCGTCTTCTAGATACTGTTTGCCGACACCGGGTAGCTGTCATTGCAACGGCTTTTGTTCTATTGCTTGTTGGGCTCACCGGATCGTTCCGTCTGAAAGTCGAGACCGACTTCTTGAAGAATTTCCAAGCGAACTCGCCAATCGCGCAAGCTTACAGGGCCGTCGAGACCGAGCTTGGCGGGGCAGGAATCTGGGACGTGATGGTTCCTGCTCCCAAACCCATCACCGAGGATTACTTCGATCGCATTGTCGAGATGGAAAAGGAGTTACTGGCAATCCAGGTTCCCGCCAAAGATAAAGGGGGTGAATCGTTGGGTCTTACCAGTGCCTTGAGTTTAGCCGATACCGATCAGGTTGCTCGAAGTGCGACGGTGCTGCGGATGGTGCCGATCGAAGCTAGATTGCTGGGGATGAAGCAAACGATGGGAAAGTTCTTTGAGACACTCTTGAGCGAACCCGATAGTACCGATCCAACGCAAAGCAAGCGAGCTGTGCGGGTGATGCTACGATCGAAGGAGCGGAGTGAGTCCGAGCAGAAGATGGAACTCATCGGCCAAGTCAGACAGGTTGTTAATCGCTATAGCGCTGAGTTTGGTAGTAGCTCGATCAACGACACGGCAGTTACAGGATACTACGTGCTACTGACGAAGCTTGTCGAGCATGTGGTTGCTGACCAATGGAAATCCTTTGCGGTCGCTGCTCTGGGAATAGGACTTGCGATGACCATCGCGCTTCGATCTTTCAAGTTTGCGTTGGTCGCGATGGTGCCAGCGATCTTACCGAGCTTAGTGGTGCTCGGAGTTTTGGGATGGTTGGGTGTACGAATGAACCTTGGGGCGGCCATGATTGCGGCTGTATCGATGGGACTAGGAGTCGATTCGTCGCTTCATTATTTGTTTCGATATCGGCAAGAACGAAGTGGTGGGAATGTGATGGAATCGCTGCGTTGTTCGCAGGGCGAGACGGGGATGGCCGTTTTGATGGCAACCTTAGCATTGGTATTGGGGTTTGGTTCGATGGCTGCGAGTGATTTCTTGCCGACGGTCGCCTTCGGAACCTTGGCTGCATGGACGATGCTGGGAGGATTGATTGGGAATCTGTGTCTTTTGCCGGCGATGGTGACATGGCTTGAAGGTCCGCCAGGAGAGCATGCGACAGAAAGAGGCACCTAAGTTTCCTTGCTTTGTGGGGTGATCGAGCCGATGATTTCAGCAGGTTCATTTCCACAACGCAAGCATCGATTTGAAAAATGTCTGGACATATTGATCCGCACAGTCCATTGATCCCGGCCCAAGAGATGGTGTTGCCTACGTTGCAGGGGGATGGCAAGCGTCGTTGGATCAATCCCGCGCTGGCCACGGGCAAGTACTGGCAACGCCGTAGGCTCCTTGCCTATGGCTTGATCGCATTCTTTGTCACCTTGCCCCATCTGCGATTGTGGGGTAAGCCGATCGTCTTGTTAGATATAGTTTCGCGAGAATTCACGTTTTTTGGGCACACGTTCTATCCGACGGATTCGGGGTTGTTGTTGCTATTGTTGTTGACCCTGTTTTTTTCGATCATGTTCATCACGGCAGTTGGTGGTCGATTGTGGTGTGGGTGGGGATGTCCGCAGACGGTTTATTTGGAGTTTCTGTTCCGACCGATTGATCGCTTGTTTGCCGGCACGGTTGGAAAAGGTGGCAAGCCTCGCAAGTCGCTTGCTACGGCACTGCAAATGGGACGCTTTGCCGTTTATTTAGCTTGCAGTATGTTCTTGGCCCATACATTTTTGAGTTATTTCATCGGTACTGATCGGCTTGCGCAGTGGATGCGATTGTATCCGTGGCAGCATCCGACTGCCTTTGGCATCATGGCTGGGGCGACGGCGGGACTGATGTATAACTTTATGTTCTTCCGAGAGCAGCTTTGCATGGTAGCTTGTCCCTACGGACGCTTTCAGTCCGTGATGTTGGACAAGCGTAGTCTCATTGTCACCTACGACATTCATCGAGGCGAGCCCAGGCACAAGGGGAAGGCGCTAGTCGGATCGAAAGCAGGTGACTGCATCGATTGTGGTCATTGCACGGCGGTATGTCCCACGGGGATCGACATTCGCAACGGTCTGCAGATGGAATGTATCCATTGCACGCAGTGCATTGACGCATGCGATGCGGTGATGGGGCGGATTGGAAAGCCCGAGGGGTTGATTCGATATTCGAGTCAAGATGCATTATCGGGCGTGAAGCATACATGGATCCGGGCAAGAACGCTGATTTATCCGGTGCTGGCACTTGTGACGAGCACACTTTTTTTGATGTTGTTAACAACAAAATTTGCGTTTGATGCGAGGATCCTTTCGACACCAGGGGCACCTTATTCGGTGACCAGCACGCGAGATTTGCAGAACAACTTCCGATTGCGGCTGAGGAACCGATCGAATCAAGAAGAGACGTATTCGATTCAGATGCTCACGCCTGGGGGAGCATCGGTACGATGGAGCGATACGGCACCGACGCTCAAGCCCAACGAATCGAAGCTTGTGCCGATCATGATCACGGCGCCGCTTGGGATCACGGCGGCCAATCATGGGAGTGTCAATGCGACGGTCAAGATCAGTGACGAGTCGGGCCATTCGCGCGAGATTCCAATCAGGATCCTGGGGCCTGGCTAAGGCCTGCGGCCACGCCGCCTGACGGCGGCGGGGATTTGACGGGATTGACGGTGTTGACAAGATTGACATCATTGACGGCGGACAGAATTGACCAAGTTGACATTGTTGACGGCCAATCGCCAATGAGGTCAACCAATCAACGAGGTCAACCTCGTCAATAACGTCCGCGGTCAATCCCGTCAATGCCGTCAATAAGGTCAATACCGTCCAAACCCCATGCGTCCGCCGTAGGCGGACGCCTGCAATTAGAACTCGCGGGTACCGCGACAATCCGGGTATCCGCTACAGCCCCAGAATTCGCCTTTTGATCCTTTGCGACGCCGCATGGGTTTACTGCATTTTGGGCATTCGATCGTGTTACTACCAGGACTATTTCGGTTCTCGATACGTCGTGCGTGGAGTCGTTCGGAGAAGCCTCCGTTCTCTTCGAATGCTTTGCCTTGTGATTCAATCTGCCGTTTGAGCATGTTCAAGGTACGACTGATCATGAGCAAAAGAGTGTTGGCAACAACAATGGCGTCTTGATCATCAAGCCAAAGAGCATATTTTGCTCTTTGCGAAATCGCGTGCTTTGCAGATTCGTGAACACTATCATCGTTAAACAGTGGATTATCGATGGATATCGAGTTGATCGCTTTAGCTTGTTCCTGATGTACCGACCAGGGAAAGTAACCTCGATCCAAGATGAAGATCTCGAAATCGCCTCGAAGTTCGCTGAGGCTCGCACGCGCGACATCCGTGAGTTTCATTTCAGTATCTTTGGAGGTAGAAGATCGCTCGGATCCTTCGATGATGTTTTGGCGACCACTTCGAGCGGCTTGGGTCATCTGATCGAATTGTCGGCCTTTTGGATCGTAGAGTTTCGTTCTAGACTCACGCTCGTCGCTCGTTAGAAATCGCCGACAGAACCGAAGTGTTTCCAATTGAACGATCGTAGCCAAAGTGAAGGAATGGAGTCTGCGAAAACCTCCGTGCTTGTCAAACAGCTCAGCCATGCTATCTCCTGGAGATCTATCTGCCTTTCGATAATGATGCCGATCACATTGAACTTAGTATTCATCGTAGGCATAGGATTAGGCAATACACGATGGTTTTTCATGGTGTTGCAATGGTGAACCCCTCTTGGTCACTTGGTGTACGCCGCCTGGCGGCGGCGTGTATTTGACGGGATTGACGGTGTTGACAAGATTGACTGTGTTGACGGCGGACAGAATTGACCAAGTTGACGTTGTTGGGGACGAGGGCCAATGGGGTCAACCACCCAATGAGGTCAACCTCGTCAACAATGTCCGCGGTCAATCACGTCAATGCCGTCAATAAGGTCAATACCGTCCAAACCCACTCACGTCCGCCGCAGGCGGACGTCTCTTTTGTGGCTGTTGACACGCCGCCTGGCGGCGGCGTGTATTTGACGGGATTGACGGTGTTGACAAGATTGACTGTATTGACGGCGGACAGAATTGACCAAGTTGACGTTGTTGGCGGCGAGGGCCAATGGGGTCAACCACCCAATGAGGTCAATCTCGTCAACAATGTCCGCGGTCAATCCCGTCAATGCCGTCAATAAGGTCAATACCGTCCAAACCCACTCACGTCCGCCGCAGGCGGACGTCTCTTTTGTGGCTGTTGACACGCCGCCTGACGGCGGCGTGTATTTGACGGCATTGACGGTGTTAACAAGATTGACTGTATTGACGGCGGACAGAATTGACCAAGTTGACGTTGTTGGCGGCGAGGGCCAATGGGGTCAATCACCCAATGAGGTCAATCTCGTCAACAATGTCCGCGGTCAATCCCGTCAATGCCGTCAATAAGGTCAATACCGTCCAAACCCACTCGCGTCCGCCGCAGGCGGACGTTGGCCTACCTTCGTTTGTTATTGATCGTCCGCTTTAGCAATACGGTCTGATCGGTATTGAGATCCTCGCCGGGCAAGAAGCCCACGGGAACCGTGCGGTCGATGATGTAGAAGGCCCTTTCTCGCTCGGGCTCTCCAGCGGTGTTGGTGTACTCTTTCCCAAAACCTGTCACCGGATCGTACTCGAATAGCGCCACAGTCACCCACATCGCAAAAACGTTCGATTGATCAGTCGTCAAATTCGACAATCGCATCGCTCGCTGGTATCGCGTAAACGCATTTTGCCTCGCCTCGGCATACTCAAGCGGATTGACTCCTCCGATATTACCGGCTTCTGCGTTGGCAACCGAATACGGTGAATAGAGCAAATTACCTTGGTTTTGTCCGTTGGGTTGCTCTTTTCCTGTCGGATTGCGATCAAGCGAGCGTAAGACGGTCGACTCACTTGCATAACGCCCCCGCTGGGTCGTCTGTGGCCGATTCGTGCTGTCTTGATTCGGTGCAAACGGATAAAGATTGGTCGCTAAACCGGAACGATAAGCTCCAGCAAACAACGTCGGATAGTTCGGATCCATGCCAGTAATATTTATTCCGATCGATGACGAATTGCCTCCATTAAAACCTTTGCGATTCAAAACGAACTGATTGAACAGCCCGTTTTGTAACCCCTGCCGCTCGGTCGTATTGGTAAATAAATACTCTAAACCTTGGAAGACTTTCTCTGAACTGATCGTGTTTAGGTTGATCTTGCCAGGGCTGACATAGGTTGGGAGTTGGTGGTAGGGTGCAAGCACCGATGCACCTCGGAAACTTTCGCGCTCTCCATTGCTTGTAAAATTCTCCGGGATGAAAGAAGCGAGGAATCTTGCGGCCCAAGGATCGATATTCCCACTCGGGAAAGCAGCCGCTTGCAATCGCTCGACATCAAGTTGCTTGATCGTATCAACATAAGGTGTCTGAGTTTCGACTAGTTCTAGTATCAGTCCCCAATCGGCTTGCAAGCGTGGTTTACCGGACGCTGTTTGCCAATCGCCCGATCGACGCATCCAGTAACCGTTGAGCTTGGCAACGTTTGATGCGTTTGCATCGGTCGGAGCATAGTCCATGAAGTCGTTCGAACCGGCGTTTTCCAAATTCGTTACAAGAGCATTGGAGACTTGGAACGAAGGTAGGAATCCAAACGGAGTACGAGCAGCATTGTCGTCGGCGATATCGAAGTAATAACCGAATTGCCCTGCCGAGGTCAGCGGAACCATCATCAGTTCATTCGCATTGGCAAAGGTTCGATTCATCCAAACCGGAGAAGTCAGGTCTCGGGGGGAACCGTTGTAGTCCGGTTGATTCTGAACCAATTGCGGTGGCCCAAATCCGTCGTACTGGTCGGCCGTGTCATTGATATTTCCGTTGATGTTTTGATGACGGTATCCGACGTTGACATAGCCCAAGGTCGTTGCGCTGCTGTGAACCGATTGCGTCATGTCGTTGTCGCTCGGTTGCTGAGACGCATAGCCCAATTGCGCGTTGAAGTAGGAAGGATAACGCTCGAACTGTTGACCGTTCCCGGCAGGTGGCTCTGGTTTGACAAAGCTGTTCTGGTACGGTGTGGTTCGTAGCTGGGCGGTCGATGCCGAGTGGTAGGAAAAGCCCCAATTCTTTTGGCCTCCTGCAACATTGGGTTGTCCAGTAGCCACCGATGACTTGGTGTTTGCGTTTCGGCGAGTCCCACCATCCTTGTATCGAGATTGGAAAGCAACATTGGCTCCCGGATCGTTCGGGTCGGAACCCCTTGGAGCCTCACCATTGAAGACCGTCAGATCGATCGAGATCCAATCGACGGTGATGTAAGGGTTGTTGATTGGATCGTAGGGGAAATCGGGATCTGCAAGCCGCTGCAAACAGGCAGTACGCACGTTGTCATACGTACCAGTCCGCGTCATCGGCGGTGCCCCGTTAGGATTCAAGACGGGATTGACTCCCGCTTTATAGTCAAAAGGTTCATCTGGAAACCTAGACGTTGCAATATTGGAAACATCTACCCATGAGTCCGGTGGCAGGTCGTTATACCCCCAACGATTATCGGATCTCTGCGGTTGACGGTCCTGAGAATTCAGTACCGTAGAAGGCATCAAACTCTGCTTCCAGTAGCCTTGATTTTCAATGGGATTAGGCATCGAGATGTTGATACCAACACCCTTGGGGAAACAGTCTCGCCATGTTGGATTATTTCCATTGTTGCCGTTGTTGCCGTTGTTACCATTGCCGTTGCCTGGGGTATTGGTAGGAGGTTCTGCAGCACAAACTACCCCCACAGGTGCCTTGATCTGATTGACCCAGTCAGGTCGGTATCGAGTGATCGACTCGCCGTTAAGCAAGGATGTTGTGACGCTGTTTCCTCCTAGAACGATCGCTTGATGGCTGGGGGAATGAATCGGTGGATTTGCAGTGATTTGATTTTTCAGGAGCGTCGCAGGCCATGGAGTTCCCGTATCTGGATTACTGGAGAGTGAACCCACATTCGTCTCGGGCCTTGGGCCCACAACCATGTAACTACCCCCTTCGAGATACAAAGGATTCCCTTGCTGGGTGGATCGATTGTAGTAAACCATGAACTCGCGATTTGCGTTTTGATTTGGAATGTCATTACCTCGTAAGTTAGGCACCCGAGGTACGTTTCGAGCCGACTGCTGCGTAAACCAAATCATCCGTTCGAAGACTTCCGTGTTTGGCGACGGGTCGGTCAAGAGTTGATTCAAACCAGACCCAACATTGTATTCTGGGTTTCCATTGTTCTGATCACCAGAAATATCGCTGTCTTGGGCAAACTGAGGATCGAGCCATGCAAGCCGATTGGTGTTGTTGTCGCTGGCTTGATAGAGCACATTGGGATTCTTGTTTCGATTGGCTGTCCCTGGAAGGGTGCTGTCTGAAATGCCGATTCGCCATACGGGCTGTGACCCCCAAGCTTGGCTCGTCGGTGCCATTTTATTGACAACTAACTTGACTCGATTGCCGTTATTGCTGTCGACTCCGTAGAGAGACGAAGGGGCACCTGGGAGGACAGGATCGGTGCTCGTATACGTCGAACGCGGTGCGTAGACCTCCAAGAACAATGAGCCCTGAGGGAATCGGTACTGATCAAAATCATTGTCCCCTTGCCCAACTTCTTTGCCCGATCCGTCGTCGATGTTCGTATCGCGTAGGCGCTTGTCGTGAAACGCCAACGATTCGGTCAGCAACAATTCGGGTTGTTCCATTCCCCAAACCACTCCGATAAATTGACGCATGCTCGAGTTGACCGGGTTGTTGCCAGAATTGATCAATCGATCAGGAGCCCAGAAAGCGGGTCGATCAAGGTTTCCACTTCGGACGCCAAAAGGATAGATGTCGTACTCAAAGCGAGTCATCGCCGCGTCGGTGTCCCTAAAATCGACAACATTGACAGCCCACTGGGCCAAAGCTCGTGCTCGAAACTTGTCCCTTTGCAATTGATTCGTCACAGTTTCCATGCTCGGGAATTCGTAATCCCGAGGGATGACCAATTGAGCTAAGCAGTACAGGTACCTGGCCAGAAGCTGACGAGATCCCAAATAAAGCCTTGAGTTTGAGTTTCTCAGGTTCAAGCCTCGGGTGTAAAGCCCTGCGACACCGCTGGATATTTTTTTGCCGTTGGCGTAATCCCACTTGGCCTCGACTTCATCATTGAAATTGTAAATCTCAGCAGGCTCATCGATCTGACCGTTATTATTGCGGTCTTCCCCGTTGCCGAACGGGCGATTGAGATTGAGCCTGAGATTCATACTGAACTCAGGTGGAAAAAGATCACTTAGGCTCTCGACCGACAGCGCATATTCGTCGCTTGCAAGATCAGGAATAGGTAGTGTTCGTTTGCGATAACGTTGCTCGTGGAGCATGCGAATGAGCCCGAGCAGATTGCCAGGATCGCTTTGGGTGTTGTAGCCATTGGAGTTGGCCAGAGTCGTGCCATTGAGCGTCGGAGCGACTGCAGTCAACTTGGGGTAACGAAGTTCAGCGCTATGGGTTGTGATCAATCGGTTCACGTCCGATCCGCTTCCAAAGCCGGATGCTGCGAACCGGGCTCGCAGTTCGCTCGGCAAAGACGAAACATCTTCGTCGTACCGACGGAGGATCGACTCAAGGTCGCTGAGGGTAAACGGAGTGTCTCCATAATCGCGCTTGCCCGATCCTGATTCATAGGCATCTCCGACTGTCTCGGAAGGAAAGCCTTGCTGCACTCCCGCTTCAGGAGTTGCATCGGGAACTTGGGGATACAAGTAAACCAAGTTACCGTGTTTGTCGAAAGTCGGGGCGACGCTCGAACGACGTCCCATCGGAGCACCCGGCATAGTACCGTGACCATAGACCCCATTGAGTGGGAATTCTCGCTCCATCAGAGCGCTTTGCGGATCGTTCAGCGGCCGACCTGGGCTACGATCGACTGCAGTGTTAAATGCCAACGAAGCGTAGGGACGGGCACCGTATCGCAGATCGAAGATCGAATAGCCGCTGCTTGAGGTCAACAACGAAGCATTGTTTTCGAAAAGAGGATTTAGCGAAATATCGGCTGGGCCATACCCGAATCCTTGAGAGAGCGACAATCCGAATCGATGTAAGCCTTGGGAGTATCCAAAGGCATTGAACCCAGTTCCCGAACCATTGAAGTTCGCCACCGCAGAACCTTGGACTCGATCGCCATGGAGATTGATGTTCAATCGACCATCGAGGTCCTGAATCATCACCGCTGTGAGAGCCTTGAGCAACCGACCGTCTGGAGCATGGATCGCAGGTAAATTCGGATTGATCCAAACACTATCGGGAGTCCCGTCGCCATCGTTGTCGACATCCCAAGGCCCTGAGATGAGTTGGTTGATGTAGCTATTTAGGGGAACGTTTTGCGCTAGATTTTCTCGAGGGTAGGCTGGGAGACTGCTGTTGGGCTGGAAGTAAGGGTTCACCGAAATGATATTGTTGCCTGCCTGATAGCTGTAATTCATCACACGAGCCGATGCAGCATCGATCAGCCGCAGCAACTCGGAGGCTTCCGCCGCATTTGCAGGTGGACCAAAAACGTGGGAGATGTAATGGATCAATTCCGGACGGTAGAAAGAAGGCAAGATGCGTGATCCGTCGGTAAACGAGAGCCAATAGTCTCGCCAATCGGCCACATCGTACCCTTCGTTGCTTTGTCCCTTGAGCAGACTTTGCTCGCCGATGCCCGAAACACCAACCATTAGTTGGTTGTCAGGCATCCAATTGTTTTCCATCAAATCAGGGTTTTGGAGATAGTCGTAGTTCGGTAACAGAGCGGGCGGAATCTTCGGCTTGTTGGTGTTGGTCGGAATTCGCATGAAGTGCCGACCGTCGATGTTTCCTAGTTGCGGATTTGGAAATATAACTTTTGGTGTCGGCGGGTCGTTTCGATCAAAAAGTCGTAATGTTGGATTGGTTTCAAGACCGATCGCAGCATTGTTGAATGCATTGCCATTGATCATGCACTTGTAGCCTTGATAGGCCTGGGTTGCCGGCTCATAAAAGAAGAATAGATTGCGGAGCCCTTGGTTGTTGGGCAACGAGAGCCAGTCTCCGAGTTCACCGGAGAATGTCTCGACACGAGAGGTATTGGGGTTTCGCCACTTGCCTTCGAGTTTGCCTTTGATGCTCGATACATCGATCATCACCGAGTAGTCGTAATCGATAGCCGTGTTTTGAGGGTAATTGCCTTGTGGAGCACCAGGCATGCTCCCGTCGAGATTTGGATCGGCAACAGAATCGTTCGCCGAACGGACATACCCAACGTACTTGTAGATGCGGAACGAATAGCCAGACAATGGTCCTTCTAAAACCGTCAGAACGCGTCCGTTGTAGGCACCCTCGATGGGGCTGAGTTGGTAGGACGCATAACCGCCTGCGAGGTTGTTTCGATTGCGTGGATCCAAAGAGACTTTAATAAGCTCGACGCCGAGACGATCCGTAGGGGTTAGCTTGCGACACCATTTGTCTTGGAATGTGTTGATGCCGGCGCCGAAGAATCGATGCCCAAACTGGACTCGGATCGCATTTGCATCATAAACATCTTCTAAAAGGGCATGTTTGTAGAACGCACTCTTTTGGTCCTTGGTTCCTCGAACGGCCATCTTCATCACTTCGCTGGTCATCCCTTTGACCGAGGCGCTTGAGTGGCTGGCTCGAACCCGCATGGCCTGTGCCCCAGTGCGAGAGGAACTCGCCGAGACGACCCAGGTCACCGCTAGGAGCGAAAACAGCGCGAGCATCCCGAGAGCCAACAGCAGGATCAAGCCTTGTCGCTGACGACCGGGTCTTCGATGTCGATTTCGTTTCAAGTTGTCCATGATTAGCTTTCCTCTCTCGCGAGTATTGAGTTGGAGAGTGGCGTCTGTGTCGGATCGATCGTGTATGTAACCAAAACCTACGTGAATCGTATGCAGCAACTAACGCAATTCCATCTGTCGCTCGTAGACTTGTACGACATCTTTCAAAATCACCGCTTGGGTTTCATAGGTTCCTGCGGCAGTACCAGGGATAGGAGGAACTGTCGGCAGACTCATTCCTTTTTCCTGCATATCGCTGATTTCACCTTCAGTCCAACCCCAAGGCTTACCCGCAACGCGCAAAGTCAACGGATAGCTATCCCCGGTCACGGCAATGATTCGATACCATCGGTGGACTTGCCGAGCCACTTGCGTCACGTTGGCATTGTTCACAGGTCGCGGAGTTAAGTCTCGCATGGCGAAACGGGACATCATCATCCAATCCCCAGGCTTGATCTTCGAATCCATTGTTGCATAACCATTGACGATAACGTTAAAGGTTCCAGAGGTGATCGCATCGTCGGAGATGCCCGTAACCCTTACGGCTCTTTCGTTCGTTGGAACATTCATGACATCCGATGGCGTACCTTGCTGAGCATTCCCTGGGTTGATCACTGCAACGGAAGAGAGTTCTCGCACATCGCGTTTCGAGAACACGACCAAAGCCACGTCGTAGAGCCTTGGGATGTCCAGCGGTTGGTTAGCCAAGACACTTTGTTGGAAGATGTTCGTCACTCGATCCAACGAGATGATCGGTGTATCCTCCGAAGGAGTGATCGTCGCTAACCAGGAAGCCTGAGCAGCGGCGTTTGGAGTCGAGATGATTGCACCGTCGGTTCCCACATACACGGATCGCAAAGGACCGATCGCTTTGTTCTTGGTGGAAGATGGCTGGATCAGATCTCCACCATACATCGTTGCTAACCTAACGGCTGCAGGTTGTCGCAGCCAGCTTCCTGGTATCGACAATTGCGGATCGCTCAGAGAGCCCCGTAGGAGTCGTGGTGCTCGTCGAAGCTGCGGGTCTGATACCAATAAGACCGGGTCGCTGTTATCGAACAGAAACGGAAACCGTGTTCTGAAAAAGGGCTGAGGAACGTTGTTTCCACTCCGATTGGCGAATCCCCAAAAGAGCGGATCGATACAAAAACCGATTCCGATCGACTCATTCTGCGCGACGGCAGCTTGCGTTGCGTTTTGAGGAACCGGAAACGAACTACCGACGGCATTGTAAGAGTCCTTCATTCCGCTGACGGAATACTCTGTTACACCCACGTCATCGATCAAGCACCAGGGGCTTTCAAGAGTTGGCTGGGCGATGTTGGCCGTGTTGAAAAGGGCCAGTGCACTATCGCCTGCGGCGAGCCCCTGGGTGATCTGCTGGCTGTCCTCGGCTTGGCGACCTGCAAGTGGGATCAGAAAGGCGATCGAAACCAATCCGACCAAAATAACGACCATCGAGAAAATCACCTCGAGCATCGTCAATCCGCTACGTCTGTTGATCATCTTGGTTGCACCTGCTTCGGAAGCCTTACTGAGCCGTGACATTGGAGTTGTAGGTTCCTCGACGCGATAGCTCGATCATGTCCCCAAGGTTTAGGCCACTGGGATTCAATCCCAATATCGAGACTTGCGTATCGATGTTGACCACGGGTGAAGCAGTAATCGCTCCAGAGTTCGGACTCAGTCTTACGATGTAGGCGCTCAGGTCGGTCAAGTTGTTTTGAATTCCCAAGCCAGCCGCGTTGTTGTAGGCAAGCGCGTTTCGTCCGAGAATCTGCGGATCGGGATCCAAAGGCATCGTCAATCGCTCGATCTTACCCACATGCAAAAACACATCCTGCGTTGCATCGATGCGAGTAAGACTGCCTTGGTAGTTCGGATCGGCTCCAGAGCCTCGACGTTCGTTTGCCCATACATGACTGAGTTGTCCTTCGGACGAAAAGACGACATACACTGGACGGAGTTCTTCGGGAGTTGGAGGCGTTGGGCCATTGCTGATCCAATCCGATGCAAAGCGCGTTCGATAATCGAAGCCGGCCATCGCAACGCCGCTAGGATCGAAAACCGGTTGCTTGTTAGGAGCCAGATTTCCATGCCCGGGCATCTTCTTTCCAAAGCCACTGAGCGATAGATCGACGCACATGCCTCGGGGCAATTGAACTGTTTGGGAGAAGATCGGTTTAGGTCTTTGATAGATCTTAAACTTCGTAAAAGTCATGCCAGGTTGCAGGTCGACGTAGGGCTCTTTGGCCCGTTCGGTATGACCATCAAAGAGTTTCTCGTTCATGACCGAGAACCAAATCCTTGAGCCTCCAGCGCTTCCATGAACCGTCGGGGATCGGGGCGAGACGATGCTAAATCGTCGCGTTGAATCACCGAAGCTGATCTGAGAACCGTTGGTCAAATACTCTCCAACGAGCCATGCAAGATTGATATTGTTGCCTGCAATGACTTCGAAAATCCGCGCCTCAGGAACCATCCCTTGATGAAAGTCTGCTAACGCATCTTCACCGACATAAGGAGCATTGGTCGGTATCGAGGGATTGAGTCCGTCGCCTGGAACGCGCACCCGAAAGGAGACCGGTGCGGGTAACATCGCTTCGGTCACCGGCAGGGGCTCCTCGGCAAGGCTCATGCGGATGCAAGCGTTGTAGGGGACGAAGTTTGTATCGGGGGTTGGATAGGGACCAGGTAGCGCGGTGCCCGAAATGAACTGACGCGGATCATTCGCGTTTTGGTTTGGATTGGGGATCGCTTGCGAGGAGAGTCTTTCAAAGACGACCGCCACGGGTCGGTTTCGACCGATGGCTCGAGCGCGGGCTGCCTCTAGGTAGTTCTTGACCATGATCGCAGCTTGGCTGGATTTGCGATCCGTCAGCACCGATTTGATGCCAGGGAGCATGATTGCAGCGATGGCAGAGACCACACCGACGACGACCAGCAACTCAACGAGCGTTAAACCATGTTTGGTTCGTTTTCTACGAATCATTGGTAAGCTCCGTTGATGCTGTAATTGGTGATGTCGTCCTCGAAGGCCTTCGGATAAAGAGGATTAATCGCCCCGAGCCTTAATGTCGCATCGGTTCTGGGAAACCATGGATCGCACATGGTCACGGGTGATTGCCCCCCTTGATCGTAGGGTACGGGCATCATCGCATCGGTCACCGAGGCTGTAACTAACTTGTATCTTTGAGTGACCTCGAAAGATCTTTTATGCCACAATTTGACGCCAAACCCGAATCCTCCTGATGCGTCTCGATCCACTCCAGAAGAGATCACCAAGGGAAAGGCCATCGCACTAGGCTTGTAAATAGGCGTCCCATTTTCCTTGATTCGATACCCCGGATCTGCTTTGCGTGGATCTAAAGGATCGCTAAACGCATAGTTTGCAAATCCATCGCGATTGAAGCTTGGGTGCAAAAGATCCGGGTGGAAGCGTGTTGTTTCAGGGAAACCTGTCGGCCATCGTACCCAACAGATCGGTTGCCGATTCGCATCGAGGAATTCAAGTAGTCCATCGTTGTCGGTATCACCGATCTCCGTCTTGCCAAAGAGTTCGATAGCAGGACTTCCGTTGAGATTGGAATCCTCGACGATCAGATACAGGAACTCAGCATTGGCAACTTGAAAAACTGCTGGGTTTTGATCTGGATCGATGGAATCAAGTTGTTGACGCCAGTTTGGGTTGATTTGAGTCAGTCTCGCTTTGATCCTCGCAGCGCGGGGTGATTCCGAAGCGGTAACAACCACCGGTTGCATTCCTGCATTGGGATTGGGACTAGGTGCCACCAATCCGGTCCAATAGTTTCTTACTATTGGGACGGAAGTTTTGATATCTTGATAATGATCGGGCATCTCCTGGGCGATCATTTCGCGAAGGAGCATCACTCGCAATCGTTCTAACAGAATACCTTTGGGCTCAAACTCATCGGGAAGAGGGTTGTTAAAAAGAGCTTCAACTGCATTGCCTGGTATTGGCACTGCAAACACATTGCCAGTACCTCGAGCGAAGTTGATCGGGTAGTTCTCGTACTCTTGCATGCGAGAGACGAGCACTTCGCTGATCTTACGGATCGTGCTTTGGGTGCGAATGTTCGACGCTTCGGCAGATGCTTGCCGATAGGCTACCAAGAACATGCTCGAGACGACCGTGATCAAACTGATCGAAACAAGGAGTTCGATCAAGGTGAGCCCTCGATGTGTCTTTCGGTTTGGTCGCGTTGGTTTTCTCATGGTGCCTAAACCCTAGTTCGCTGATGGCGAATAATCAACTTGACTGGCCGAACGTCGGACCGTCGATGAAATTGGAGGTGTTGTCATCCACAGGGCGATCCCGGCCAAATTCGGGTAGGTAGTAACGAATGGCGCTCGGAATGCTTGGGACAGAGAAACGAGCATTTTGACCGACAGGACAAGCATTTCCGCCGGGTGTTGCAAAGAGCACCAAGCCGGCACTGAGGTCTTTTGGAGCGCGGCAACCGTAAAAATTATCGTAACCCGCGTTCATGATCTGAAACGTCTTGTTGTTTGCATACAACAAGGTTCCAGGAAAACTGGGGTTGATGTCCGTCGAGAGAAAAGGTCTTGCGCAATTCGGCGAACTCGATACGGCTCCAGGCACATAAAAATTGAAGTAAGAACCGGCGGTAGTCGAGAACTGATACGTTCGACTATCGAAGTAAACGATGGGCCGTCCACCTTGCGTTAAAGCCGGACCATTGCCGATGTACACCGGCATCAGATCATTTCCAACGCCTTCGGCAAAAGTCGTCTCATCGGTTGAAATGCCATTGGGATTAAGAGTCAGCCTGGAGAGTTTGAACTCGAAAAAGGCGTTTTCTCGTTGGGTGTTGTAAGTAAACACCGTTCCAGACTGCCTTAAAGGTCCGCCCGGGCCGGTGATGGGTCGCTGCGGATCGTTGCTAAATCCACCCAAGAAAAAAACCAGTGCTTCTGCCGGATCGAAAACGCGTCCACCGAGGGGATGCGAGCCGGTCAAATCGTTGTCGTTTCGAATATACGCGTTGGCACCGTTGTTGGCTGGATTGAGCAACGCCAACTCGGTGACCAAAATGTTTGGAAACGCTTTGCGCAAGTGAGCTTCCATCACCGGCCAGGAGCTCCCATCGGGTGGATAATCACCGTACTTGTTGCGATAGGCTTCAACTGCCGTGGCAATTGATTGCATCTCGTAGGCCTGGGCTTGCTTGAGAATCGAAACCCGTGCTGCGTTGACACCCCATGCCAACAGGCCTGCGAGGATCCCGAGGATCGCAATGACCACGAGCAACTCGACGAGTGTAAAGCCCTCGCGGCCTGTACGTCGAGCCTCCAAAACCGTTTGCTTCGTTTCGCCTCTCATGAGCAGTCCCTCGACTAAAATGATCTATCCAAAGTAGCCTTAGTGCCCTCACCACAGCCGAGGCTGTGGTGGTGACTGTGATGTAAGATGTCGTCGTGATGCTATTTGTTACCGCTTAGGTTCGTGATCAGCGAAATCAGCGGCATGAAGAGCGAGACAACGATAAAACCGACGGCGACCCCAAGGAACACGATCAGCAGAGGCTCGATCAACTTGGTCAAGCCTTCGGTCATCACGCGAACCTCTTCGTCATAGTTATCAGCGATTTTATAAAGCATCGTGTCGAGCTCACCGGTCTCTTCACCGACATCGATCATGTTGACCACAAGGTCATCGATGACCCGAGAGCGAGTTTTGAGCAAGTACAACGCGGCGCAAATGAAGGCTCCGATCGCAAGAGCACCGAGGCTCATCATCAGAAGCTGGCCTGCACCACCGGCATTTCGAGTCGGTGCACCATCGGCCGATTTGCCCGCCCCTCGGCCTGCGGTCAGGGCCACCGAGAGCATCATGATTCCTGGGAACATCCCCATCCATACCCAATAAAACAGGGCCATGGGATGGAAACCGAGATAGGAATTCTCCTTCATCGGTTTAGCGATTGTTTCACCTTCGCGAATCGCTTCGCTGACCTTGGTATAGATCCGCTCGAACATCGCGTTACCGGAAGTCTCGCGAGTGATATTGAGAGCTTCCAAGATAGGAACGCCAGAGGTCACCAGCGTACCAAGGGTCCGTGTCGTTCGGGCCAAAATGTTTTTCTCGACCAAGCTTCCGAAAACCGGTACCTTGATGATGAACATGTCGAAGCCCATCCGACCATGTTTGAACTTGCGGATCAGCTTTCCGATAAGCCACACGACGACGGGCAAGAGGAACATGAGCCAGAAATAATTCACGACATAGTCGCTCATGGCCATCAAGAGAACCGTCGGTGCGGGGAGTTTGAGTTCAAACTCGTCGAACATCTTCTTGAACGTCGGGACGATGAAGTACATGATCCCTGCCAAGATACCGGTGGCGACCAAAACGACCGCCACGGGATAGATCATCGCTCCCTTGACCTTTCGCTTGAGCGACTCGGCCCGTTCGAGGAACTCGGCCAAACGTTGCAAAATGGTTTCCAGAGCACCACCGGCCTCACCGGCCTTGATCATGTTGACATACAGGCGGCTGAAAACCTTGGGGCTCTTGGACATGGCTTCCGAGAGGGTCGAACCGGTTTCGATCTCATCGCAGATATCCATCAAGGCGTTCTTGAGCTTACCCCCCTTGAGGTTGTTTTCGAGGATTCTCAGCGACCTTAGGATCGGCAGACCCGCGTCTTGGAGAATCGACAACTGGCGAGTGAACGTACAGATATGTTTGGTCTTGGCCCCGCCCATCGCAAAGGGGCGTTTCTTTTTGGTCCCTGCGGCGGTGGCCTGTGCCGCCCCTTTTTTCAGCGAGAGCTTGGTAACAAAGTAACCCATCCCCTTGATGGTGTTCTGTGCATCCTCTTCGCTTGGAGCCTCAATCACGTCCTTGATTTCTTGGCCCGTGCGATCCATGGCCTCGAACTGATACATTGGCATAGCGTTTTCCCCTGATAGGAGGTTCCTGTTCGGAAGTTTTCGTATGTCCGTTAAGGAATTGGACGGATAAGGATTGTTAAGAAAAGATGATTGAGTCGATTGGGCCAGTTAGGCCTAGGGCGATTGGCCGTGTAATATCATTTACAGAGTCGGCCTAAAAATCTAATTTGGGACGTAAAATTCTTCCCTGTCGGCAAAAAAACCATTTTGGGGCTCGGATCAGCCGTCATGAACCGTTTCGCGGACGACTTCCTCGGCGGTGGTGTGGCCTTGGAAAACAAATTGCTTGCCGTAGTCCCGTAGGGTGATCATGCCGTATTCGACGGCTTTGTTTCTCAGTTCGTCGGTTGTAACGTTTCTGAGGATCATTTCGCGCAGGTCATCGTTCATGACCATGAGTTCAAAGAGCCCAATACGGCCTTTGTAGCCGGTGTTGTTGCAGTTGTCGCAGCCTTTTCCCCGGTAGAACTTCTGGTCCTTGATGTCTGCTTTTTCCATCCCCAGTTCGTAGAGAACTTCCAAGGGTGGTTCGACCTCTTCGCGGCACTTGGTGCAGATCCGGCGAACTAGACGCTGGGCCAAGATCGCTTCGACCGTTGCGGTGATCAAGAACGTTGGGATCCCCATGTCTTTCATCCGCGTGATGGTGCTTGGGGCATCGTTGGTGTGAAGGGTGCTAAAGACCAAGTGCCCGGTCAGGGAGGCCTGAACGGCGATTTCAGCGGTTTCAAGGTCTCGGATCTCACCGACGAGGATCACGTCGGGATCTTGACGCAAAATCGCTCGCAAGCACGAGGCGAAGGTAACACCGATTTCGTGATCGATTTGGATTTGAACGATCCCATCGATGTCGTACTCGACTGGATCCTCGGTCGTGATGAGCTTGTCAGCGATGTCGTTCATTTCCGACAGTGCCGAGTAGAGCGTCGTGGTCTTGCCCGAACCGGTCGGGCCGGTCACAAGCACGATGCCGTTTGGCCGGCGCATGATGCGGCGGAAGTTCTCTTTGGTCGCCTCATCCATACCGACTTTATCGAGCGACAGATTCACCACCGTGCGGTCGAGGATCCGCATAACGACGCTTTCGCCGAACATCGTTGGCAGAACGCTCACGCGAAGATCGACCGGGTGACCACCGACCATCAACTCGATTCGACCGTCTTGAGGCATGCGGCGTTCGGCGATATCGAGGTTGGCCATAACCTTGATCCGCGTGGTGATGGCAAAGGCAAGGTGGCGTGGGGGAGGAACCATCTCATAGAGGACCCCTTCGGCTTTGATCCGAATTCGGAATTCATCTTCGAAGGGTTCGAAGTGGATGTCGCTAGCGTGGTCTTTGATCGCAAGAAGAAGCACGAGGTTCAGAAGTTTTCGAACCGGTGCGCTATCGGCTAGAGCTTCTGCTCCGTCGAGGTCAAACTTATCTCCTTGGAGTTTGTTGGCCGCTTCGAAGAGCTCTTCGTCGGCATTGAGATCGGCAATGATCTTTTCAACACTGAGCGATTCGGGTGAATAGAATCGATCGATCGTGGCTTTGATCTCTCGCTCGGTCGCTACGACCATTTCGATATCGAGTCCCAGGAAGGTTCTGAGTTCGTCTTGGACGGTGAGGTTTTGCGGGTCGCAGGTAGCGACGGTTAAGCGACTACCATCGAATTTCACCGGCACGACGCGATAGAGTTGGGCCATCACATCGGTGAGTTTTTCAAGCAATTCCTTGGGAATCGGGGCATCCCCGAGGGTGACTACTTTCATCCCCATCTGTTCGCCGAGAGCTTGGGCGAGCTGCTCATCGGTGATCAGCGCCATGTCTTCGGCGAGCTTCCCTAGCAGCGCTCCTGGCTGCTGTTGTTGTTCCTCGATCAGGAGCTGGAGTTGTTCATCGGTGATGAACCCCATGTCGACAAAGATCTGGCCGATTTTTCGCTGAGACATGTGCTACAAGGGTGTTTGGTTGTGTGTGATGGGTGACTTGAGATGCGAGGGTTTGATCAGCTTCCGTGATCGAATTCCTCGGCTGGCTTGTCGTCTTCGACGCCTCGGCGAGCGTTGACAATCCGCTTGGCCAAATCATCTGGACGGTGGGCTTTGGCCAGGATGTCTTCGATCTCGACTTTGCCATCTCGCCATAGACCAAACAGAGCGTCGTCCATAAGCTGCATTCCGAACTTGGCACCGGTTTGAATTGCCGATCCGATCCGGAAGGTTTTGTTCTCGCGGATCAGGTTTGCGATACCGGGGGTAACGACCAAGACTTCGTAGGCCGCACAGCGACCACCACCGATCTTGGGGATCAGAGACTGGGCGACGACCCCGAGCAAGCTTGTCGAGAGCTGGGTTCGAATCTGGTCTTGCAGGTTACCCGGGAACGCATCGATCAAGCGGTTGACGGTTCCTTGGGCGCTGTTGGTGTGCAAGGTGCCGAAGACGATGTGGCCGGTTTCAGCGGCGCTGATGGCCGCCGAGATCGTTTCCAAGTCCCGCATTTCACCCACCAAAATACAGTCAGGATCCTGACGCAGTGCGCGGCGAATGGCTTCGGAGAAGCTAGGCACATCGACGCCGACTTCCCGCTGATTGATGGTCGATTTTTTGTGGTCGTGATAGAACTCGATCGGATCCTCGATCGTGATGATATGGTGGTCGTGATTGATGTTTAGGAAATCGATCAAGCTTGCAAGAGTCGTGCTTTTGCCTGATCCAGTAGGGCCAGTAACGAGCACCAACCCGCGAGGCCGAAGGACCATCTTGACGACCGATTCGGGAAGTCCGAGTTGTTCGGGAGTGAGTTTGTCGTTGGGGATTTGACGCAGCACCATCGAGATAAAGCCGCGTTGCTTGAAGATCGAAACCCGGAATCGTGCGAGGGTTCCGAAGGCGAACCCAAAGTCTGCCGAACCGACTTCTTGGAGTTCGCGTTGGCAACGTTCCGGAGCGATCGACTTCATCAGCTGGACCGTATCGTCAGGCTCGAGGACTTTCGTCTCGAGTTTGCGCATCCGACCGTGAAGTCGGAACACCGGAGGTTGGCCAACAACGATGTGGATATCGCTTGCCCCCTGTTTAACGGCGGCTTGAAGAAGTTTATCGATAAGGACGGTTGCCATAGAGGAAGATCAGTTCGAGTAGGGGACAAGAAATATGCGGTGAGCCAGACCGCCCTTGGCGGCTGGAACATTGTACTCAAGTTCAAGTTGGCTAATGTTTTAGGCACACAAAAAATCAAAGATCCGTCCGATCCGTCCGATCACGCCGGCGTCGCTGCTCCGTCCACGAATTCCTTAACAACGCGAGCGATCGCGATGTATTCCTGTTCGGTTTTCTTGGCCGAGCGATAGACTTCGTCGAGGGTTGAGATGCCGTTGATCACTTTTCTTAATCCGTCGCAATAGAGGGTTGTCATGCCCCCTTTGATGGCTTCGGTGCGGAGTTCGGCGGAGGATTTGGCTGAGAACATCATGTCTCGGATTCGACCATTGATGAGCATCAGTTCGTAGATACCGATCCGTCCGCGGTAACCTTTCTTTTGGCAGTACGGGCAGCCTTTGCCTTTGGCGAATTTGGTAAATGGCAGGACCTCTTCGGGGATGCCGGCCTCGTCCAAGACGGCTGGACTGAGGGTCGTGTTGTATTTGCAGCGGGTGCATATCTTTCGCACGAGCCGCTGAGCTAGCACGGCGATGACCGAGCTTGCCACCATGTAGCCAGGCACCCCCATGTCGGTCATCCGAGTCACAGCACTGGGCGCATCGTTCGTGTGCAGCGTACTGAAAACCAAGTGTCCAGTCAGACTAGCCTGGATACCCATCTGAGCCGTCTCGGTGTCTCGCATCTCGCCGACGAGGATGATATTTGGGGCTTGTCGGAGCATCGCTCGGATGATGCGTGCAAAGTCGAGTCCGATGTTGTGCCGGACTTCGACCTGGTTGACCCCTGGGAGGTAGTATTCGACGGGGTCCTCGGCGGTGATGATCTTTCGATCAGGGCGGTTCAGCGCGTTCAGCGCCGCATAGAGGGTGGTGGTTTTTCCGGAGCCGGTCGGGCCGGTCACGAGGAAGATACCATTAGGCCTTTTAATAAGACCTGTGAAATGCTTGAAGTCACGATCAGCCAAGCCGAGTTGCTTCACACCGACGCGGATGTTGTCTTTGTCGAGCAGTCGCATGACGCAAGACTGGCCGTGGTTGGTGGGGATGATCGAGACGCGAAGATCGAGCTCTTTTTCGCCGACGGTGATCTTGATCCGTCCGTCTTGTGGTCGGCGTCGCTCGGCGATATCGATCCGTGAGAGGATTTTGATCCGCGAGAGGATAGCCCCCAGGAGTCGCCGTGGTGGGCTGTCGCGTTCGACCAAAACCCCGTCGATACGGTAACGGATCCGGACTCGGTCCTCGAAGGGCTCGACGTGGATATCTGAGGCGCGGAGCTGGACGGCCTCCTGAATCATCAGGTGCACTAATTTCACCACGGGTGCCGAATCGTCCCCTTCGCCGTCCCCGTCGGCCATCCCATCTTCTTCTGTGGTGGTGAAGTCGATTTGGGTATCGGTGAATTCTTGGAGCATCGAGTCAGCGGATTCTTCGCCGACTTGACCGTAGTATCGGTTGATCGCTTCCTGGATGTGTTCGAGGGGGGCCAGGGCCGTTTCGACTTTGCGGTTGAGGATGAATCGGAGTTTTTCGATGGTTTCGATATCGAAAGGGTCCGAGACGAGGACTTTGATCGTGTCGTCTTCGTCGGCGACTGGGATGATTTTGTTTTCGCGAGCGACCGATTCGGGAACAAGTTCGATGACTTGGTCGGGGATTCGGATCGATTGGAGGTCGACGTATTCGAAGTGGTTGAATTCGGCGAGGGCTTGGGTGACCTCTTCGCCTGTGGCATAGCCGAGGCTCACGAGCATGGCTCCGACTTGCTTGTCCTCTTTTCTGCCGATGGACTTGGCCTCATTGAGTTGTTCGAGGGAGATGATTCCCCGAGAGAGAAGTAAATCGGTGTAGTCCCGGGCTGGTCCGGCCATAGATGAGTCCCCGTCGATGGGAGAAAAGAAGACGTATTAGGTTTACCGATCCATCGAAATAACGCCGTCGATCGTTATCTGTTGGCGTTGTTCGATAAACCTTACTAAGTATACTCGACGCGGGGATCGATCAACAAACACGAAACTGCGGGTATCGCGACGTTTTCCATGAAAAATCGGGGCGATTCACAAGGCCCGTCGCAGGCAGGCACGGCTCAGGGCCCTAGTTTCTTGGCGATAGGTTTAGCGCTGCTAGTGCTCTACGTTGTTTGGGGTTCTACGTATTTGGCGATACGAGTTGGGGTGCAGACCTTTCCTCCGTTCTTGATGGGTTCGGTTCGTTTTGCGGTCGCCGGTGCGATTCTATTGGGTTTTTTGCAGGTCTTTCGAGGTGTGAAACTCTCGTTTCGAGAGTGCCTCGACAATGCCATCGGTGGGTTTTTCATGTTGCTCGGGGGCAATGGACTTGTTTCATGGGCATGCCAAGAGATCCCATCGGGGATAGCGACGTTGGTCGTGGCGCTGAATCCCTTATTTTTCGTCGGGGCTGAGTGGCTTTTAGGGGCATGGACCGAGCATCGACAAGACGCTCAGCAATCGTCGGAGGCCTTGGAAGTTGCAGAGCCTTCGAGTCTTTCGTCGGTGGTTCTTGCAAGGATGCCCAATGGCTGGACGCAACTCGGGCTTGTTGTTGGCTTTATGGGCCTGTGCATTCTCGTAGCCCCTTCTTTGAGTGGTTCAGGATCTAACGAATTGTCCTTGGTTCGTATCTTGGCGCTTGTGTGGGCTTGTTTGAACTGGACGATTGGTTCGATGTATATTCGACACGTGCGGCATGCATGCGATCCGATGGCAGGGGCCTCGATACAGATGTTGGCTGGGGGAGTTTTTATGCTCCTGGCGAGTTACTTGTTGGGTGAGTTCCAAGGTTTCCGTTGGGGTCAGATTGCACCGGAGGCTTGGTGGTCGTGGTTGTACCTGGTTCTTGCCGGATCGCTGGTGGGCTACACATCGTTTGTTTGGCTGATGAAACATGCTTCGCCGACGCTTGTGAGTACTTATGGCTACATCAACCCGATGATTGCGGTTTTTTTGGGATGGTGGGTTTTGGGGGAGCAAGTTGGTCCGAGGGTTTTGCTCGCAAGTGCGACGATCGTTGCTGGAGTGGCGATGATTTCATGGTCAAAGCGTTAGACCCTGGCAGATTTTGGCCAAAGTGTTTATCATCTGGCGGGTTTGTTTCGACTTAGGCGTCTCTTGCGGGGGAAGATAGTAGGTGAGCAACCAGGACAAGCGAGGGTTCTTGGCGTTGGAAGACGGCACGGTTTTCGAGGGCATCTCTATTGGTGCCGATGGGCAGCGCGATGGCGAGGTCTGCTTCAACACATCGATCACTGGCTATCAAGAGATTTTGACCGACCCGAGTTATCGCGGACAGATCGTCACGATGACGTATCCGATGATTGGCAACGTCGGCATCAATATGCAGGATCGCGAGTCGGCGCGTCCCCACGTGGCGGGTTTTATCGTTCGCGAAAACAGTCGGCTTGAGAGCAACTATCGCTCTGAGGACTCTCTATCGAGTTACCTGATCAGCAACGATGTGGTTGCGATCGCTGGGATTGACACTCGTGCATTGGTTCGGCGTATTCGCGACCGAGGTGCTCAGCGAGGGGTCCTCTCGACGATCGACTTTGACCACGATTCGCTCGTTGAGAAAGCTCGCCAAAGCCCAGGTCTAGTCGGTCGCGATTTGGTCCGCGAGGTGGTACCGGATTCTGTGCGTCAGTGGTCTGAACCGCTTCTCGATTTATCCAATCCAACGAGCATCGAACCGGCTCAAAGAACCACCAAAGGCTTCCATGTGGTTTGCTTGGACTTTGGTATGAAGTGGAACATTGCAAGGCATTTGGCCGATCGGGGCAATCGCGTGACGATCTTACCTGGAACAGCTACAGCCCAGGATATACTATCGCTCGATCCCGATGGAGTATTCCTAAGCAATGGCCCTGGGGATCCAGAACCTTTGACCTACGCTCAAGAGACGATTCGTCATGTGCTCGGTAAAAAGCCCGTCTTCGGTATCTGCTTGGGGCACCAACTGCTGTCGCTTGCAAGCGGTGCAAAGACCTTTAAGCTCAAGTTTGGTCACCGTGGGGCCAATCAGCCTGTATTGCGATGCGGCACAGGGCGAGTCGAGATAACATCGCAGAACCATGGCTTTGCCGTTGAAGAGGCCACGCTTCCGAGTTGCTTGGAAATCACCCATCGGAATCTCAACGACAACACCATCGCCGGTGTGCGGCACACACAGGTTCCCGCATTTAGTGTCCAGTACCATCCTGAGGCGTCGGCAGGCCCTCATGATAGCGCGTACTTGTTCGATGAGTTCCAGCAGATGATGCAACATCAGACCGGACGCTGAGCATGCTTGCCAAACGCGTCATCCCTTGCTTAGACGTTCACGCGGGCCGTGTTGTCAAAGGGACCAATTTCGTTCAGTTGCGCGATGCGGGTGATCCGGTCGAGATTGCGGCACGCTATGAACTCGAAGGTGCCGACGAGTTGGTCTTTCTAGACATCACCGCCAGTCACGAACAGCGCTCGATCATGATCGATGTGGTTCGACGAACCGCCGATCAGGTCTTTATGCCACTGACTGTTGGCGGTGGTATTCGGACGATCGAAGACATACGGGATTTACTCCAGGCCGGATGCGACAAAGTCTCGCTCAATTCGATCGCTTGCAAGAACCCCGATTTCATTAGGCAAGCTTCCGAGCGATTCGGAGCGCAGTGCATTGTTGTGAACATGGATCCCCGTCGGGTGCTCAAGGACGGTAAGGAGTTTTGGGAAGTCCACATCCATGGCGGTCGAACTCCTACGGGCATCGAGGTCGTCGAGTGGGCACAAAGAGTCCAGGAACTCGGTGCCGGCGAGATCGTGGTAACGAGCATGGACCGCGACGGAACCAAGGATGGATACGACTTGCCGATCACCAAGGCTGTCTCTGAGGCCGTGTCGATTCCGGTGGTAGCAAGTGGTGGAGCTGGAAATCCACAGCACCTCGTCGATGCGATTGTGCTTGCCAAAGCCGATGCAGTTTTGGCTGCAAGTATTTTTCACTTCGGTCAGTACACGATCGCGCAGGCCAAGGCTCTCATGGCCGAGCATGGGATCCCGGTTCGGCTTGGGTGAGCCTCCTTTAGCCCGAAATGTCTTGGGCAAGTCCTAGGGAAATCGCAAAAGCTCGAGAGAAAACAGGGTGACAACCCACGCGTTTTGAGTCAGAATACAAGCTCTATTCGTGGCTTTTTCCTTTCGTCATTCGACAACCTTGTAGCTCAGACTTATGTCCCATTCTCCCGAGCCTCCTCGTACGACCCCTGCCCACGTTTCCTCGCCTGATGAATTGGCTGCCTCGCTGCTGGGTACCAAGCAGGAGCTTGAGGTCGACAAGATGTTCAAGGCTTGCGTGAAGCTCGAGGGGAGCGACTTGCACCTGAAAGTTGGCACGCCACCGATCGTGCGAGTCAAAGGGGATCTTAAGCCGCTGAACCGTCCGCCGATCGAGGTCGAAGAGATGGTTCGATTGCTCATTCCGATGCTCAACGAGCGGAACCGACGGATCTTTGAAGAAGAAGGTGGAGCGGACTTTTCTTACACCGTGAACGTCGACGGAGAGAATTGGCGTTTTCGGGTCAACATGCTCAAGCAACTCGGACGACCGGGGCTTGTGGCTCGCCGCATCAATAACTTCATCCCGAACTTCGAAGGCCTATTTCTTCCGCCGGTTCTCGAAGATCTTTGCAAGTACGACCAAGGGATGGTGCTCTTGGCTGGGGTTACCGGTTCTGGGAAAAGTACGACGATCGCTTCGATGCTCAACTGGGTGAACAGAAATTACCGCAAGCACATCTTGACGCTCGAAGACCCGATTGAGTTCGTGTACACCGAGGACAAGTGCTTGATTAATCAGCGCGAAGTCGGCGCGGATGTGAAGGACTTTAGCATCGCCATGAAGCACGCGGTTCGAGAAGACCCAGACATCATCCTTGTCGGTGAGATGCGGGACGAAGAGACGTTTATGACAGCGATCCATGCCGCTGAAACGGGGCACTTGGTCTTTGGTACCATCCACGCTTCGTCGGCACCATCGACCATCGGTCGTATCTTGGACTTGTTCCCAGAAGAACTCCACAAAGCGATTCGAAACGCGATCGCCTTTAACATGAAGGGTATCGTTGCTCAAAAGCTCTTACGATCGATTCGTCCAGGAGTTTCGCGCGTTCCGACCTGCGAGATCATGACCTTCACACCGATGATCCGAAAGCTTCTTTTGGAAGAGAAAGATCAGAAGCTTGCCGATGCGATCCGCATCGGGGCAGCCGAAGGGATGCAGGACTTTACGATGAGTCTTAAGCAATTGATCGACGATGGACTCATCGACCGTCCAACGGCATTCGAAGTCGCACCGAATCCCGAAGCTCTGAAGATGGCTCTTAAGGGCATCAACGTTAGCCAGCCAGGTATTATCTAGTTCCACCGGCTTGTACTGTTTATTCACTAGCCACAAACCACAAACCACTTGCTCATGATTTTCGGAAAAAAGAAAAAAAGCGCTGACAATAAAGCTTCCTCTGGTGGGGAGATCGAAGTTCCGAATCTGGAGATCAAGGCATCTGGGGTTAGCAAGGAGGAAGCCGTCGGTTTGCTGATTGCTTGCAGGCAACTGCCGGGCTATCCGTTAGCGATTGTGCTCGTGGCCAATGCCATCAACACGCGTGCCGATCGGATTTTGATCGATTTCTCGGCCCAAGGAGCGGTGGCTCGGTACCGGGTCGACGGCATTTGGGAATCGCTTCCGGCGATGGATCGCGCGACGGCCGATGCTCTGCTGGTGGTTTGGAAGAAGGTCCTTGGGCTCAACCCCGCGGAGCGAAAGGCTCGGCAGGATGGCAAGTTTGCGACGACCTTTCGAGACATCGATTGGGTGATCTCGTTTATGAGCACCGGGGTTCCATCAGGCGAGCGGGTGCTTTTTACGATCGAGCGTAAGAAGCCTGTTCTTAAGACCCTCACGGACCTGGGGATGAGAGATGCTGTTCAAGAAAGTCTCAAAGGGATGCTCAATGGCGACAAGGGGATGGTTGTCATCAGTGCGCCGGCGACCCAAGGTCTTCCAACGACCTGGCGAATCGCGTTGGAAAACGCCGACAAGTTCGTGCGAGACTGGGTGCTCATCGAAAACAAAAAGAATCAAGAGCCCGAGATTATCAACGTGACCGAATTCTTCTACGAAGACGGTGGCGATTCTCCCGAGCAGGTCTTTGACAAGGTTCGTTTGAAGCAACCTGATGTGTATGTGTTGCCCTCGCTGATAAGTCCACAGGTCGTCGAAGCCGTCTTGGGTCAGATCCATAAAGAGCACAAGCACATGGTCACTCGGATCGTTGCCAACGACGCGGTCGACGCGTTGATTCAGATTCTCAAGGGGAATCCCAAGCATGCGAAGGCACTTTTGGGTGTTGCTCAAGGTGTCTTGAATCAACGTCTGATCCGGCGACTATGCGAGTCTTGCAAACAAGCCTATCAGCCCACGCCGCAACTGCTTCAAAAACTCGGATTGCCAGCGGGTCGGGTTCCCAAGCTCTACAAGCCCACGATTCCGCCACCTCCTGAGCAGCGGGTCGACGCCAAGGGCAATCCGATCGAGATCGAGATTTGCAAGAGGTGCAACGGGCGAGGTTATTTTGGACGCATGGCCCTGTTTGAACTCTTGGTCATTGACGACAACATGCGTAAGGCGTTTGCTCAGTTGATCGAGAAGCCGGATGAACTACGCAAGTTCGTCAAGCAGTCTGGTCACTCTGGGTTCTTCGAGGAAGGTGTGCTGGCCTGTGCGCTTGGGCAAACCAGTCTCGAGGAAGTCCAACGAATCCTCCAAGGCAAATAGTTGAGGGAACATCAGTATGGCGCATCGTATTTGGATCGGTCTTTTGGCGAGCCTCTTTGTTTTTATCCAATCGTCCGAGAATATCGCTCAGCAAACAGGCCCAGCGCGGAGCATGTTTGCGGCAGACTATCAAAAGAAAGTCGCTTGTTTACTCGATGCAAAGAGCAATCCTCTTTGGACGATTCCGATTCGCGACATCCACGATGCACAACCGCTCAAAGGGGGAGGTTGGCTGGTTCAGACCTCTTTTGGGAATGTCGTTGAGCTCGATGCGCAGGGCAAAGAGATTTGGAAATTCGATGCGGGAAAGACCGAAAGTGGTGGGCCGATCGAGATCCACGCCTTCAGGCGTTTGCCAAATGGACTGACGATGATTGCTCAAAGCGGTGCTGCTCGGATCATCGAAGTTGACAAGGATAACAAGATCGTCCACAGCATCCCATTGAGCGTGCCGAATCCAGATCCGCACCGAGACACACGGCTGGTGCGACCGACGCCCAACGGAAATTACCTTGTGGCTCATGAAGCATTGGGCTTGGCTCGCGAGTACGATCGAACGGGAAAAATCGTATGGGAATACAACGTAGGCTCCAAGCTTTACGCGGCGCTGAGACTTGCTAACGGAAACACGCTTATTGGTACAGGCGATGGTCATCGAGTGATCGAGGTCAGTCCCAATAAGGAAGTTGTTTGGGAACTCAAGCAGGGGGACATTCCTGGCGTGACGCTCGCTTGGATTACCATGGTCGACCGTTTGGATAACGGCAACACTTGGGTGGTTAATTGCCACGCAGGTCCAGAGAACCCTCAAATCCTAGAAGTCACACCTGAAAAGAAGCTAGCGTGGAGTTTTAAGGACTTCGATCGCTTTGGTAATGCGTTACCTGTGGCAGTGCCTATCGCCCCATAAAATGTTCGTTTAGCGGCTTGCTCGATTCGTTTGTGTGCAAGTCGATCCAACGCCTTGATTGGTTTATCCTGTAAAGAGACTGAAACGGCATGAATTCAAGCACGACTGCAACGCTCCAGCGGCTACAGAAGAACATGGAGTCGGTGGTCTTGGGCAAACAGGAGGTCGTTCGCAGGACGCTCATTGCGTTACTATCGGGCGAACACATTTTGCTTGAGGATGTTCCGGGGGTTGGTAAGACACTGGTGGCCAAGGCGCTTGCCAAGAGTGTCGATGGTAAATTCACGCGAGTGCAGTTTACCCCTGATTTGCTTCCGAGCGATATTGTCGGTAGTAGCATTTACCACAATGGTGAGTTCAAGTTCTCGCAGGGACCGATCTTCGCGAACGTCGTCTTGGGCGACGAGATCAATCGGGCACCGCCCCGTACGCAGAGCGCGCTGCTTGAGGCCATGAGTGAGCATCAGGCGAGCATTGATGGAGCGACCTATCCGATGCCCGACCCGTTCATGGTGATCGCCACACAAAACCCATTTGAGTTCGAGGGAACCTATGTACTTCCCGAGAGTCAGTTAGATCGATTCCTCATGCGAATAGATCTTGGCTATCCCTCGCGTGATGCGGAACGGAATGTTCTTAAGTCCCACCGAAACGGAGAGCCTGTAGACACACTTGTCAGTGTCGCGTCACTTGAGGAAATCAAGTTGATGCAAGGTCAGGTAAGAGAGGTTCGATTTGAGGATTCGCTAGTCGATTATCTCCAAGACATCATCGAGCGAACCCGTCAGAGCAACGACCTGCAAGTGGGTGTTAGCACGCGTGGCGCACTTGCTTTTTATCGGGCGGCCCAAGCCAACGCGCTGATCGGAGGACGCGACTACGTTGTTCCCGATGACATCAAAGAGTTAGCCATCTGCGTGTTGTCCCACCGAGTGATACCTCGAGGATTTGCAGCCGGTAGCGAACGATTGGCCGTCGAATCGATGATCCAGCGTTGCCTAGAGTCGGTCGTTGTACCGGTATAACAAGCCATGATTCACTTGCTGGCAACAAAGATACGCGAGTTTGGTTCTTGGTTACTCAGTTGGTATCGGCTCTTTAGGCATTCGGGAAATCCGGTCTACACCCGACTTACTCGTGAAGGTTGGCAATTTTGCTTCATGATCGGCTTTATCCTTTTGGGTGCAGCGCTTCGCAATGCGAATCTCTTGGTGATCTTGGCGGGAACTCTCATCGGGATGATGTGGGTTCAGTGGCGAGTCTGTACGCGAACCCTTTCCTCATTGAGTGTAACTCGACGTTTGCCTAGAACGATACAAGCGAGGCGTCCTTTTGAAATCGAATTGAACCTGAAAAACCCAAAGACTTGGCTCGGTGCATGGTTGGTTTTGATCCAAGACCGATTGGTGTATGCACCGGTTCAAAAGTCGGTGCATGCAGCTTCGCAATCGATACAGCTTTTGGTTCTCTCGGTTCCACCGAAATCATCTCGCATGCAACGTTATCAGTGCACCGCCCAGAGGCGTGGGCGGTATCAGTGGCTTGGGCTGGAGATGACCACCCGTTTTCCGCTCGGGCTCATGCGAGCTTTTTTGCCTCAGAAGAACTCAATGCATTTGATCGTCCAACCCGCACTAGGAAAGCTTGCTCCCAATTGGAACGAGCTATTTCGAAAAAGGGACTCAGGCAATCGGCAGCGTCAAGTACGAACCATGAGCGACGAGGGAGATTTTTTTGGGCTCCGAGCTTATCGAGCTGGGGATTCGAAGCGGTGGATTCACTGGCGTTCTTCGGCGCGTCGGGATGAGCTAGTCGTCAAGCAATTCCAGCAACCAGAGAGCCAAGAGCTCGTGATACTCCTGGATTTACATGGTGTTGGCGCAAGCGATGAGGCTTCGAGAAAGCAGTATCAAGCCGCTGAGGATGCTGCAGTAGAATTCGTTGCGACCCTGGTCAATCACATCACATCGAACAGCATTGGATCGGTGACTGTCGCGATAAGCGATGCGACACCAACGCTGGCCGCTAGAGTTGCAGCCAAGTCACAGGCTTACTACCTGCAAGAAAGACTTGCCACAGCCCATAGCCAATCCGAATCCTTGCTAGGCGAAACGTTAAGACTTTTGGAGCGCGAGCATCGCACGGTTGATCATCTGTTGGTTATCAGCACGCGGGCGATGCCAGAGCATTTTGGTGATTCTGTAAAAGCCTCTGCGGCAACGCTAGGAACATCTCATGCGTTTTGGCGATCGCTCCGATGGATCGACGTTCATTCTAGCGAAACGAGCCGGTACTTTACACCAGCTCCTTAAGCTGCCGGGGGCGGCTTCGTGTCATCCGCGAAATTTCTTAAGAACCTGTTTTTCAAGTTCGGAGGCTAAGGCTTGGAGTTCAGCGATATCTTGTTCCATGAGTTCCTGGTCGTTTGACGGTATCAGGCCCAAGAGCTTTTGAAATGACTTGATATGACCTAGAACCATTCCTAGATCGACACCCTCTTTCCTCCCCTCCTGGCGTCCTTCTTCACGTCCTTCTTCACGTCCTTCTTCACGGCCTTCTTCACGGCCTTGTTCCAGGCCTTGTTCCAGGCCCTGTTCCAGGCCCTGTTTTAGCCCTTGGCGTATGGACGAGTTGATCATCCACCGCTGATCCCTGAGTCGCTTCTCGCGTAAGTCGTACATGTCTTTGTCCTCAGTTTTTCTTGCTATTCGGTCGATCGTATCGGTCGCTTGAATAAATGCAGGTTGAGGGAATAGCCTTCGAAGCGTCTCGGAGTCGTATTTATGAGCATTTCGCAACCAAAACAACCACCTCTCCAACTCGCTTGCAAAGGCTAGTTCACTCTCTTTTAAATTATACCATCCAAGTTCCAAGGTGTGAATTTCGATGGTGTTCCGTAGCGCCCGACCAGACTCCAAATCCGTCAGACTAAACGTATGATGAACCTTCGATTTACTTTCCGAGATCTTACCCTCGATGAAGCAAATCGTGAAAACCGGCTTGAGTTCCGCATATTGGTCCCCCGATCGTAGCTGATCTGCATACTGATCGCAGGCATAATAAACCAGCCTTTGAGTCAAGTCTGCAACGACCAAAACCTGCATTTCAATGTGATAAATCCAGCCTCGACCATCTGTGGCTTTAATATCCAGGATAGATAATTTGTCTTCAAGAAATTCGCGGTAATTGTAAGGATTCTCGATTTGGACATCGGCGATCGGAACAGGGAATTCCAAGATCGCATTGAGAAGACTCATTAAAGCGACCTTGTTTTGTGGCGTACCGAAAGTCAACGAGAACGCAAAATCATTTGTGGGGCGTATGCCAATAGGCTCCATGAGCAACAATCCATTGAAAAAATCGATTCCGAAACACTTTCAGTGTGTGAATGGTCGATTTTATCGAGATTGCGCATTAAATACCCGATTTTGGTTCGAAATATTTTTTCAAACCATGTCGTGCACCTGTCCTGGTGCTAGATAGCAAAGAAAAATCCTTGGCTAAAAGCTCTTGCTACGTTGATTGTACAACATCAGACCGTTTGAAGATAAAAAAAGCGGCTAGCAAGATTGAACTTGCCAGCCGCTTGGCTTTTTCGATTGGTTTGCGAAAGTTCGCAAAAAAGCTCGACTACTTGGTAGCCTTAGCGAACTTGGCCTTGGTGTAAGCATCTTCGCCGAAAAGGTTTGCAACCTTGTCGTCGTCGCTCATCTTCTCAGCCTTGCCCTTGCAGTTGTCGCAGCAGAAAGCAACCTTGGCTCCCTTGAACTCAACGGTCTTATCAGCCTTGATCTCTCCACCGGAGAATGGGCAAGCCTTCTGAGTGACTTGACCAGTTGCGATCAACTGATGATTGGCCTTGGCAGCCATGGCCTTCTTATCGCCTTCAAACTTGCCCTTGCAATTGTCGCAGCAGAAGTAGACGTTGCCGTCCTTCCATGTGCTGGACTTGGCTTCCTTGGCAGCAGCGCCAGAAACCATGCACTTGACCTTGGTAAAGTCAATCTTGTCGGCTTGTGCACTCACAGCCGCAAACGCAAACAAGGCCGCTACGGCCAACGCAAAAAGATTCTTCATGTCTCATACTCTCCAAAATAGTATGGTGGGAAACAAAAAAGGTGGGAACGCTATCGATTGTCCCTCGCCAAACTCACTTCGGTTGGCTTCCAGGAATCCTTACATGGTAGGAGGTTTGTCTCATGAATGTCAATCTCGCAGAGTAGAATTCAAGGAAAAACGCATTAGTTATTTTTATGCCATTCGAGCCATCAGCAGTTCGTGTTGACACAGGAGTTCTTTGGGCATCGAGTGATAGAGTTTCAGAAAGAACTGATTCTGACTGGTGATTTCAGCGAGGAAATCGTCCCTTCGGAACTCCATGGCCGCATCGAACTGTGCTTCGTCAAAACCTTCGAGTCCTTCGACGCAGAAATCCTCCCAGTCGGGAGTCCAACCAATGGGGGTTTCATGTCCGGGGATCCGGCCCTGGCAGCGTTTGACGATCCATTCGAGCACTCTTAGGTTCTCTCGGAAACCGGGCCATAGGAACTTGCCCTGCGCATCTTTGCGGAACCAGTTGACATGGAAGATCCTCGGGAGTCTCCGAATGTGCCTTCGCATGTCGAGCCAATGTGCGAAATAGTCTCCCATGTTGTAGCCACAAAACGGGAGCATGGCCATCGGATCGCGGCGAACGGTGCCGACTAAACCGGTTGCAGCCGGTGTGGTTTCGGAGCCTTGCGTGGCACCTAAGAAGACACCATGAGTCCAGTCAAAGGCTTGGAAGACCAGAGGCATGGTTGTGGGGCGTCTGCCTCCAAAGACGATCGCATCGATGGGAACCCCATCGGGATCTTGCCAACTCGGATCGATGTTTGGGCATTGCTCGGCTGGTGCGGTGAATCGCGAATTGGCATGCGCTGCGAGCCGTCCGCAATCGGGCGTCCAATCTTGCCCCGTCCAATCGATCAAATGCTTCGGGGCTGGCGATAAGCCCTCCCACCAAACCCCCCCTTCGTCGGTCAGAGCGACGTTGGTGAAGATCGTGTTTTTGGCTAGCGCATGCATGGCACCTGGATTGGACTGCCAAGAGGTACCGGGAGCTACACCAAAGAAACCGGTTTCAGGATTGATCGCATGGAGCTTACCGGACTTACCGGGCCATAGCCAGGCGATATCATCACCCACGAGAGTCGTCTTCCAGCCAGCTTTTAGGTAATCATCCGGTGGGGTGATCATCGCCAAGTTGGTTTTACCGCAAGAGCTCGGAAAAGCTGCTGTCAGGTAGGTCTTGGCCCCGCCAGGGCTCTCTAACCCCATGATCAGCATATGCTCGGCCATCCAACCGTGATCTCTGGCGATGGTGCTTGCGATTCGCAACGCGACACATTTTTTACCCAGCAGCGCGTTGCCACCATAGCCCGAACCATACGACCAAACTTCACGAGCCTCGGGAAAATGCACGATGTATTTTTCGTCATTGCATGGCCAAGGCACATCGGGTTGCCCCGGCTCAAGCGGCGCTCCGAGGCTATGAAGGCACGGGATGAACGCTCCGTGGGCTCCGAGTTTATGAAACACTTTTTGCCCCATATGGCACATGATCTTCATGCTGATGACCACATAAGGCGAGTCGGTCAATTCAACCCCTACCAGGGCAAGCGGGCTATCGATGGGCCCCATGCAAAACGGAACCACATACATGGTTCGACCTCGCATTGAACCATGAAATTTTTCCTTCAGCAAACTTCGCATTTTGTCGGGCTGTTGCCAATGGTTCGTCGGCCCAGCATCGGACTCACGCAGTGAGCAGATGAAGGTTCGGTCTTCGACTCGAGCCGTATCGGATGGATGGCTCCGAGCCAAAAAACTATTGGGATGGAGTTTCGGATCAAGTCGCACGAGCGTCTGGGACTCGACGAGTTGCTCGGTGAGCCGATCCCATTCCTGCTCGGAGCCATCGCAAAGCACGATATGATCGGGCTGGCACATCGAGGCCATCTTGCGAATCCACCTATCGAGAGTGGCATTGGGGCAATCGAAAGGGAGTTTCTCAATTTCGATGGGACTCATATTCGTTCTTCAAAAAAGGATTTATCGTTTCTTTCACCCACAATAATACCTCAATAGTAGGACAAAGCGAAAGTAGGCCTTTAGGGCTGATCCTGGGACTTTTGATCGCCATCGGTCGGCAGATCGTTTTTTCGAGCTGTCGATCGCCTTGTGCTTTTTTTGCGATCTTTCGTTGAATCGAAAGCGCTTTTGCGGCGGAGCATGTGATGGTAGTGCTGGGCGAATCGGTGGGCCTCGTCGCGAACATACTGCAAGAGCCGCAGAGCAAAGGAATCGCGTCCGAGTCGCAGGGGTTCTTTTTCGCCGGGCAAATAGATCTCCTCTTCGCGTTTGGCTAGCGACACAAGAACCGGGGGAGTCAAATCGCAGTCGCGAAAAGCGGCCAAGGCTGCATTGAGCTGACCTTTGCCTCCATCGATCATGAGCAAATCCGGAAACGTCTCCTCCTCGATGGCCATTCGCTTAAAGCGTCTAGCAACCACCTCGTGGATCGATCGAAAGTCATCGATCCCCTCGACGCCTTGGATTTTATAACGCCGATATCCGGGCTTAAACGGCAATCCATCAAGAAATTGCACCAAGGAAGCAACGGTATCTTGGCCGCCCAGGTGCGCGATATCGATCCCTTCGATGACCCGTGGATCGCGATCCATCCCTAAAACCTTTCGCAAGGCTCGCATCCCTCGCTTCGGATCGATGTAGAAAACCTCTGGTTGAGCATGCGCATCGATCTCGCCACGCCTGTTGAGATTCTCCAAGAGCCGAATCTCATCTCGCAACTTGGCCGCCTTCTCAAAGTCCAGTTGCTTCGATGCCTCGAGCATCTCTTGATGCATCTGTGCCAAGAGGCGTTGACTGCCACCTTCGAGGAACGTCTGCAATCGGCGAATATCTCGTTTGTAATCCTCTTTCGAGATTCGTAAGTTGCATGGTGCAGAGCACTGCTGGATCGATGCGAGCAAGCAGGGGCGAAACCACTGCCAACGCGGATCGCTTTGGTGGATATCCAGCGTGCAAGTCCGAAAACGAAACACACGCTGCATGACCTGGAGCGCACCGCGGAGTTGGCCTGCACTGGTGAAGGGTCCATAGAGCTTGGCCCCCTTGGCTTTCGGCGATCGAGTCACTTCGACCCGAGGATAATCCTCGTGGGTCGTAATCATCAAATAGGGGAACGTCTTGTCGTCCTTGAGATCTTTGTTGTAGCGAGGCTGGATGTCTTTGATGAGTCGGTTTTCGGTCAGCAACGCATCGACCTCGCTGGCGCACTCCATGTAATCGATGTCGGCGATCTCATGGATCCACTCGGCTGTCCTGGCCTCCCTTTCGGCCGTGGACTGAAAGTAACTTCCGGCACGCGAGCGTAGATTCTTGGCTTTCCCAATGTAAATCACCACCCCTGATGTATCCTTCATCAGGTAAACCCCGGGCGTTTGCGGAAATTCCTTGACTTTTTGAGCCGCTTTGCGGAATCCCAGATTTCCGGCCAAGGGGTCTAAATTCTCATTTTTTTCGTCCGACACGCTCCCTCCTTTTGGTGGGATTAGCTTTGGTTGTATTGCAGAGCAACCATTTTGCCCCTTGTACAAGCCCTCGGCGGGCTTTATGGTGATGTTCCTTTGAGCGGGTTACTTTGATCCGCCCCTTCTCCGTGTGCATATCCTTTATGAGCCAAAACGGTTCGCGTGTCGAGCAAACTCTAAAACTATTCAGGGGGATTCGCCCAACGGTCCTCCCCTCGTTGCTCCTGTGCGACTTTGCCAACTTGCAACGGGAAGTCCAGCGGCTCGAAGAGGCCGGTGTCGAAGCCTTGCACCTGGATGTGATGGACGGCCACTTCGTTCCAAACCTTACCTATGGTATGCCGATCGTCGAGTCTTTAAGGAAGATCACGACGCTCAAGCTCGACGTTCACTTGATGATCTCCTCGCCCAAGACCTACGCACCTGCGTTTGTTCACGCAGGGGCTGACATGATCACCTTTCACATTGAGGCCGAGCCACAGCCGAGCCAACTGCTGGGCGAAATTCGCTCGATGGGTGCCGCCGCAGGTCTAGCCATCAATCCATCGACACCGATGGGGCTGCTACTGCCTTTCGTCAAGGATTGTGATTTGGTACTGGTTATGAGTGTCCAAGCCGGCTTTGGGGGCCAAGCCTTCAATCCGATCGCTTTGGAGCGACTCAAAGAACTGAGAAACACTTACGGATCAGATCTATTGCTGGAGGTCGACGGCGGAGTTAACTGCCAGAGCACACCAGCCATTACATCCCATGGAGCCGACCTGCTCGTCGTAGGTTCGGCCATATTCCGCGAGGCAGATTACTGCCAAGCGATGACGCGTCTGCGATGCAATTTCAAGTCCTTCGGGACTCCTAGCGACGCGTAGTCCCTTTGGAGTATTTTTGTATATGTGCCAGATGCTAGTCGTTCGTCCGGGTGCAACAGCCCTCGACGAACAAGAGCGGATGAAGGGCTCGTTAGATATCCCCTTATCCGAAGTCGGTAAGCAGCAAGTTCTCAAGACGGTCGATCAGATCGCTCAATTCCCAATCTCGGTGATCTATTGCGGGCCGTGCGAATCGGCGATCGATACAGCCAAGATTCTAGCGGAAAAAGCCAACTGCAAATGGAAAGTCTGCCAGTGGCTAAAAAATCTTCATCACGGACTCTGGGAGGGCAAGTGCATCGAGGAGATCAAACGGCAGCAGCCCAAACTCTACCGACAAGTCCAAGAAAACCCGAACCTTTTCAACCCTCCCGAAGGTGAATCGCTGATTCAAGCCCAGCAAAGGGTAGGACGACAACTCCAGAAACTCCAGAAAAAACATGCATCAGAAGTCATCGCGGTGGTGATCCCCGAACCGCTGGCGACACTCATAGCTACCCAACTGAAATCCTCGACGATCGGCGACTTTTGGAAGTCCGAATGCGATACCGGAAGCTGGGAGCTGATTGACCCCTCAAGCCCTTCGATAAAAATCATGGCCTAGGCTCGGATCGAGTCTCAATTGCCCAGGTTTCAAAATACCGCTAAAACTAGGGGAGTTTCGTCAACCCTACCCGATCCTTCAGTTTATCCAATGGCCATAGCAGACACCTCCAGCCCAGATCTTGATCCCCAGGGGTTGAGTCCTAAAACGCGAGGGGTCCCCGAGGGCCTTTGGATACGTTGCCCCGGGTGCGGTGAGTCGATCTACCGCAAAGAACTCGAAAAAAACCTAAGCGTTTGCCCCAAATGCCGATACCACAACTATGTCTCGGCCAAGGAACGCATCGCCCAGCTGCTCGACGAGGGAACGTTTGAAGCCCAAGACGAGCATATCCTGCCGACCGATCCGCTGCGATTTTCCGACAAAAAATCCTACGCCGAAAGACTGGCCGCAGAGCAAAACCGCACCGGCCTGACCGACGCAGCATTATGCGGAACCGGGATGATCCGAGCCCGCCGAGTGGCGATCGCCGTGACCGATTCGGCCTTTATCATGGGGAGCATGGGTTCGGTCGTGGGCGAACGGCTTACACGTCTGATCGAACGTGCCACCGAGCACCAACTACCTCTGATCATCGTCAGCGGTTCAGGTGGCGGTGCCCGAATGCACGAAGGGATCTTGTCTCTCATGCAGATGGCCAAGGTCTCTGCGGCCCTTGCGCGATACCATGCTTCGGGAGGTTTTTATATCAGCGTCCTGACCAACCCAACGATGGGTGGTGTGGCTGCAAGTTTTGCGAGTCTAGGTGATTTGGTCTTTGCCGAGCCCAAGGCACTGATTGGATTTGCCGGTCCGCGTACCATCAAAGCAACGATCAAAATCGAATTGCCCGAAGGTTTCCAAACTAGCGAATTTTTGCTTGAACACGGATATATCGATCGTATCGTCGAACGATTCCGCTTGAAGACAGAAATCGCCGCCGCCATCGATTACTGCGGTAAACAATAATTTCATCCTTGATCGAACCTCTGGCCAATCCGATGGCCACGCCCTTTGGGATTTAGCATGACCATTTCAACCCTCGATTCTTCTAAACCTTTTGCCCCCTACCGCGAAGTCGGAAACGATGAGCTTTGTCAACGGATCAGCCAAGCCAAAAAGACCCTTGGCAAGAGTCTGCTGATCCTTGGCCATCACTACCAGCAAGACGAGGTCATCGAGCATGCAGACCTTACCGGTGACTCCTACCAGTTGAGCAAACTCGCTGCTGAGAGTCCAGATTGCCGAACGATCGTCTTTTGCGGTGTGCACTTCATGGCCGAAACCGCGGACATCCTTGCCAATCGACCCGAGAAACTCAAACAAAGGGACAACCACCGAGTTGCAGTCGTCTTGCCCGATATGGCCGCAGGATGCTCAATGGCCGATATGGCCGCGATCCGTCAGGTCGAATCGGCTTGGGAACAACTCTCCGAAGTCATCGACACCAAAGAGTTGACACCAGTAACCTACATCAATAGCGCTGCGAGCTTGAAAGCGTTCTGCGGAAAGCATGGGGGAATTGTTTGCACCTCCAGCAATGCCAAAGCGGTCCTCGATTGGTCTTTTGCGCAGCGCAAAAGGGTGTTTTTTTTCCCAGACCAACACCTCGGTCGAAACACCTCTTTGAAGATGGGGATCACCAACGCCCAAATGCCCGTATGGAATCCTCACGAGGAGGAACTCGGTGGGAACTCGCGCCAAGCGATCGAGGAATCGAAAGTCATTTTGTGGAAGGGCCATTGCTCGGTCCACCAGATGTTCCAAGCGGCCCACGTTCACCAGTTTCGCGAAAAACACCCTGGCATCAAGATTTTGGTTCATCCTGAGTGCCCCCAAGAGGTCAACGACATTGCCGATATCTCCGGATCGACCAGCAAGATTATCGAAACGGTTCAAAAAGCCCCTGCAGGAACCAAGTGGGCCATCGGAACCGAACTACACTTGGTGAATCGACTCAAAAAGCAACATCCTGAGCAAGAGATCCACTTTCTATCACCGCTGGTTTGCATGTGCGCTACGATGTATCGAATCGATCTGGCCCACCTATGTTGGAGTCTAGAAAACATCGTCCAAGGTACGATCGTCAATCAGATCCACGTCAAAGAGGATGTGGCCCGCTGGTCATTGATCGCTTTGGAACGCATGCTTACGGTCAAGTAGCAGAACCTTTCATTCCTAACAACGCAAAAGAAATCATCCAATGTTTAAACTCCCCTATGTCTTGCTAGCCACGGCGATGACAGCCTTCTTTTGGGGCGTCTACGGGGTCGTTCTCCGCTCAGGGACCCACTGGATGAATCTCAAACAAGAGTCGTTTCAAGGTGAGCTAGGGATCGCTCTTCGAGCCTTCGTCGGAGTAGGGCTTGCTTATTTCCTCATCGCAGTGCTTGTGCCTGTGGCTCTGCTTAATCGAAAACGTGAAACAGGCTATTGGTCCGTTAGCGGGACAATCATGGCGTTGTTTGCAGGTGCAGTCGGTGCCCTTGGTGCACTGGGTGTGAGCTTGGCTTTGGCTTTCAAGGCCCCGGCGATCATTGTCATGCCGATCGTTTTTGGCGGTGCACCGGTGGTCAATACCCTGCTGACATCCTACTTGAACAAGTCCTTTAATCAGATCAAACCACTTTTCATGATTGGCATGTTGATGGTCGCTTTAGGTATGGTCGGTGTATTCATCAACCGACCTGCACCCACACCGAGCAAAGACCACTCCAATGAGAGCAAGGCCCAAGCGACGATGGGCGAGACAGACTCACAAGCGACAACACAAGAGCCGAAAGTTGCAACAAAGCAGCAAAGCGTCAACTGGTTGTCGGTGGGATTTTCGATCGCACTGGCTGTTGTTTGCTGGGGATCCTACGGTCCGTTTCTGCATATCGGTCAATCCAAGATGGGTGGATCGCGACTGCGTCCTTTCTGCTGCGTGGGGATCGCGTATTTTGTGATCGCCGTGATGCTGCCCGTTGTTTTGCTTGAATCCACAGCGATGCACGATTCGAGTGGATATACCACCAGGGGTATGATCGGCGCGATCCTCGCGGGAGTCTGCGGTGCGATGGGAGCTTTGGGAATTATCTTGGCCTTCACGTTCGGCGGAAAGCCGATCTTCGTCATGCCCCTTGTATTTGGATTTGCACCAGTGGTTAACACCATCGGTAGCATGATTGTTGCAGGGAATTTTAAGTCCATGAACCTGATGTTTTCTGCCTCGTTGCTCCTTGGAATCCTCGGGGCAGTGACGGTTCTTTTGAATGCTCCCAAAGCAGCCGGGCACGGCAAGCCTGCGGCAACACCGCAACCGCCGAAAGAGAATGCGAACGAAAACTCGGAACACAACTCCGACAGCGAATCTGTGAGCGGTTTACCCAAATCATAACCAACGTTCCTCTCGACCGTTTGTTCTTCGCACGCCGCAGAACAGCGTAATCTTGCACAACCGCTAAGCATTTGGGTTATAATCGAGTCTGCATTACCTGATTCACCTGACACCAAATCTGAAAGTCATTCGATATGACACACACACGACGTCATTTTCTCGGTGCTGTTTCTTCTGCCGCAGCCGTTGGACTTGTTCATACGCAAGCTCAAGGAGCCTTGAAGTCAGGCTCGAAACCCTTAGGCGTCGCCGTCGTCGGCCTTGGAACCCAAAGCCAACAAGTCCTCGGAGCGAGTGTAAGCTGGATCTCTTCAAGCCCCCATTGCCGCCTGGCTGGACTCGTATCGAGCGATCGCAGCAAGTCGCTGGCCTACGCTGCAAAGCACGGACTCTCTAGCCAGAATCTTTACAGCTACGAATCGTTCGACAGAATCGCTAACGACGAATCGATCGACATCGTTTACATCGCTGTGCCAAATGCGATGCATTGCGAGTTTGCCTTGCGAGCGGCCAATGCAGGCAAGCACGTGTTTTGCGAATCTCCAATGGCTATCCATTCCGATCAGTGCCGCGATATGATCCAGGCATGCAAGGAAAACCATCGAGCCCTTGCGGTGGCTAGTTCTCCGTTGCCCAAGCTCATGAATTGCTGTGGACCGATCCGATCCATCGAAGCCTCGAACGCTGTAGCGATCGATCCAAAGAGTTCTTGGCGACTGGATCGTCAACTCGCAGGTGGCGGAGCTTTGATCCAAGCCGGTATCGATGTGCTTCGTACCCAACGGCTTTGGGCCGACTCGGCTCCCCTATGGGTCATAGCCCAGGAAACCAAAACCGATGCGACGCGGTTTGCTCAGATCGACGAATCGGTCACTTGGAGTTTAGGTTTTGCAAACGGCACAGTCGCTCATGGGGCTGTGAGTCTGAATCATTCGGCCCCAGGTCAATTGAATGTCCAAGGCCAACAGGCCTACCTGAGCTCTGAGTTTCCGTCGCCAAATCACTACTGGTCCCGAGCCAACCAACTCGAAGCCTTTGCCGCCTCGATTCAAGGAAAAAGTTGGTTGCCTTCCGATCGATTCAATTCGCTCGATCCAGCGAATGCTCTCGAAGACATGTTGCTTGTCGAAGCGATTTTGCGTTCGATAAAGCAACGAAGCCAAGTACAATTGGGCTAAGTTCGAATTCCGTAGAGAGCAACATCTAAGCCCCAGAGAGAAACCAGCCCTTGGACGCTAGCCGATCTTGGGATCAACCGTCCCTCGAATCCCAGACCGAAGTCCAGCTCTATCCGACGATCGCTTATCCGGTCGATCGCGGAACGCTCTGGCGCGTTCAGGTTCAAGGCCGCATCTGTCAAAACAATGCTCCCTCGCTCGCCAAGAGGTTGCTTTTGAAGGCCCTGATTCGAGCCTTGCAACTCGACGATTCGACGGCCAAGAGTTCCTTGTTCCATGATCGCATCCACGGTTTTCTTGTCAGCCCTCTTGCTCGCGAGCGGATCCACGTTTCGATCAATGATCAGATGTATGTCTTGCCCAGGAAGTCCAAGTCCAGCGGACTTTTCCAGGGCCGACTCGATCTGCCGCGACGCTTGCTAGAGTCCCAGCAACAATGCTCGATCCGATGGGACAACGGCATTCGCCCAATTGCAAGCCCCGTTTTTTTGGCCCAAGAAAGTGGCGTGAGTGTCATCACCGATATCGATGATACGATCAAGCAGACCGATGTTTGTAGCCGCCGAAGGATGCTCAGGCGAACCTTTGCAGAACCCTTTACAGCCATCGAAGGGATGTCGGAAATCTATCAGCAATGGGCTTCCAAAGGAGCGATGTTTCACTATGTCAGTTCGAGTCCTTGGCAAATCTACGACTCGCTGAATGAGTTCCTGCATGCGGCGCAGTTTCCAAGTGGGAGCATGCACCTAAAATGGTTTCGGCTTCGTGATGAACTGATCAAGAGATTCATCATTCGTCGCAAAAGCAAGTTCGGGGTCATCAACAACATGGTCAAGAGGATGCCCCAACGGCATTTCGTGCTCGTTGGCGACAGCGGCGAGAAGGATCCGGAGATGTATGCCAAGATTGCTTCGAAGTACCCGAAACAAATCGTGCGGATTTGTATCCGTCAAATCGACGCAAACCCGATCGATCCGCCCCGGCTACATCGCATCTACAAACGCTACGGAATGATTGTACCCATCCAAGTCTACTCGAGCGCCAAACAACTCGGATCCTCGCCTACCTAACGCTGATGCTTGCAAGTTTTAAAATTAAACGAAACGGACCTAGCATCGCTTGCACCGCGGTAGCGATCGTCGCTTGCAATGCTTTGGGAGGATGCCAGCCCCAGATCCATCAACCACCTCAAGCGATGCAAGTTACCGATGCGGATTCGATCGCTTCAATGATCGATACGACGCTTCAATACAATCGCTCTCGGCGAGTTCTATCGGTCGACCGCAATGCAGCTTGGCAAGTTGCACACGGTGCAGTCGCATATGGAAAGGATCTTAAACTACAAGTCGAAGGCAAGGAGGTTTCAGCCTTGGACTATCTCTTCCAAGGTGGCCAAATGCGAGGTTGGGAACTTTCCACCGGACCGGTACTTGCCAGCACCAAGCGACCGAGTGTCCAGGCATACGTCGAGGCCGGCAGCTATGTAGGACAAGGGCACGTCGATCAGTTCCTCGGGTATCTATCTCAAGCCGCACTACCCTTGGATACACCGATTCAGATCGAAGACCAAACATTGACCCTGGAGGACTGGGGGCGATCGGCTCAAAACGAGTTGCCCAATAATCCTTACCGCGAATACAGTTGGACATTGATCGCACTGACCAATCTCTTCCCAAACGATGTTACTTGGACTGCAGGAGATGGGAATCCTTGGACCCTCGAGTCGGTAGCGGAGTTCGAGGCCAAGCAGGATATAGCCGAGAGTCCCTGTGGAGGTATGCATCGACTCATGGGCTTGGCCCATACGGTTCGTTATTGCAGGAATCGACAGATCCCTTTCCAAGGTGGATGGTTAGCGGCCAAGCAGGTTGTCGAGCAAGCGATCGAGACGATTAGAAAGTACCAAAACTCCGATGGAACATTTTCGGCCAACTACACCGTTCGTCCCGGAACGAGTGCCGATCTAAGTACGAGGATCGGAACCACAGGGCATACGCTGGAATTCCTTGCCTATGCCCTTGAGCCTAAGCAGCTCAAAGAGCCATGGATGGAGCGAGCCGTCGTGCGGTTATGCGAGTTGCTCGACTCGGCGTCAGAGGTAGAGCTAGAATGTGGCGGGCTCTACCATGGACTCAGCGGGCTACGGATCTACCGAGATCGACTTAGAAACGTCGAGAGCGGTCGTTAGATTCGACTTTGGCGGTCGCGGGTGGATCGATGAAGTCGGTGGCGGGCATGAGGTCACGAATTTTTTGGCTCAGGACGGCAGCATCGTACCAATTGAACGACATCGTTGGGTCGGCAGCATAGCGACCTAGGAGTCGTAGCAATTCAGTTCGTCTTTTTGGGTCGAAGACAAAGACGTAGTGTTCTTCGCCCCGCACTAGCGCGATCACGTTGACCTGTTCGCTTCGAACCGAGTTGTCCATGAGTCGGATTCCAAATGCCAGCATTTCTCCGCGAAAGACACTTCTTGCGGACCTTTGGTAGATCGGACCGGGGTAGGTTTGGGGATGAATCGAGATCGCGAAGATGGTTTGATCGTCAAGGTCGTCACAAAGTGACAGAATCTAAGCCAGGTCGCTTACTGTTTTTTATCAAGTGAGACTCGGACGATTTGGCGATCGTTGCGGGCAAAGATGCTCTTTTCGGCATAAGCAGGGTGGGACCAGCATACGCCTCCTCGCTGGCCTAGTTGGTCACGCGTCGGCTCAATAAGCTTGCTTCGCGATAGCACCTCCAAACCCTCCTTCGATAATTTAGTGATGAGCAACTCGCCTCGCTCGTTGAACATCCACACACGATCGGCCTGCCGTACCATGTGGATCGTCGCCCAGCGAGCGCGAGGTACCGCCGTGGTGTCTTCCCATATCCGCTCACCGGTAATCCCATCCAAACATCGGAATTCTCCATAGCTGTCGGTGCCAAAGACCAAGTTGTCTTTCACGATACTTGTACCGATCATCGCATGGAGACTCTTGGTGTGCTGCTCGTCGGGACCGACCCCACGCCAAATAACGTCCGAGGTGACTTTGTCTTTTGGAACGCGAACCATCAGCGATCCATCATAAAACGACGAAACGAATAACTGCTCCCCTGATAGCACCGGATCTCCAACCCCGATCGGCATGCGCGAAGGTGGAAAAGGATGCCCCCACAAGACGCTTCCAGTTTTTGGATCAAGCCCCGATAGGCTGTCTCCAGTCCAGCACACCAGCACATCTTGGTCGGCTTGGCGAATGAGAATCGGAGACGAATAAGCCCCACGATCTTTTAATGATCGCCAGATCTCTTTGCCCGTGAGTTTGTCGAACGCGACCATGCACGCATTCCCTGCGCCACAGACTTGCTGAATCACCAGATCCCCGTAGATCAAGGGAGACGCTGCGATCCCCCAGATCGGCATCTGGATATCGTAGTCCTTTTGCAAATCCCTCTTCCAGATAACCTCACCGCTTATGGCATCCAAGCAGTGGAAATGTCCCATGGCCCCCACGCAGTAGGCTTTGCCCTGATCGATCGTGACACTAGCCCGTGGACCTGCGGTGTAACTGATTCGATACTCAGCAGGATACTCGAAGGTCCACAGAGACTTACCGCTTTGAGAATCCAGACAATGGATTCTCTCGGTCGCTTCGCGATCTTTGGGTTGCCTGTCCATCACATACACGCGTCCTTGTGCAACCGTAGGCCCCGAGTAACCCGGGCCAATCTGCGTCGACCAGACATGGGGCAATTGGCCCTCTGGAAGCTTGTCGATGATGTCGGTTTCCTGCCATGTGCCATCGCGGCTGGGGCCTCTCCACTGGGGCCAATCCTCGGCCCGCGATCCTGTGCTCGATAAACTGAGCGAGCCGATCGCCATCCAAAGGACAGAAAGATTCTTGTAGCGATTGAACAACTTCATCGAAGGTAACCTTGCTTACTGGAGCGGGGGCTGATTGAATCTAATCGTACTCGTCCTGGTATTCAATGGAATGGTACTCTCGCTTGAAAAGAAGGATTGGATTTCAGGAGCGTCGAGTACGAATCGCGTTTCGCGTTGTGATAGACTAGTCGCTTGGATCACAATCCGTTCACTCTGGAGTGCCTTGCAATGAGACTGAATTCCTTTTTTTGGTCGATCATTTTCCTACTGTTGAGCTATGGAAGCGTTGCGTCATGTTCTGCAGAGGTGGCTGGAAAAGAAACCAAACCCAATATCATCGTGATATTCTGCGATGATTTAGGATGGGGTGACTTGGGTTGTTTCGGCAACCCGATCATTCGAACACCCAATATCGATCGAATGGCGAGCGAAGGTCAAAGGTGGACTCAGTTCTATGTCGCTGCTCCGGTGTGCACTCCGAGCCGTGCTGCGTTGATGACCGGACGCTATCCGATCCGTAACGGCATGACTAGCGCTAAGCGTGCGGTGCTCTTTCCCGATTCTGGTGGTGGTCTTCCTCCTGAAGAAATAACCCTTGCTGAGATGCTTAAGGAAGCCGGTTATGCCACTGGGATTGTCGGTAAATGGCACCTAGGGCATCAGCCACAGTATCTGCCAACCGCACAAGGCTTCGACAGCTATTTCGGGATCCCTTATTCGAACGACATGGACAAGCTCGCAGGACCCGGTTACATGGCGGAGGTTCGAAAGGATGCCTCGTACTATCCGCAGATCGAACACTACAACGTTCCGCTGATGCGTAATACCGAGGTAATCGAAAGGCCAGCCGATCAAAACACGCTCACCAAACGTTACACAGAGGAAGCCATTCGGTTCATCGAAGACCATGCAGCCGGACCCTTCTTTTTGTATCTGCCCCATTCGATGCCCCATATCCCTCTTTTTGCGTCGGAGCGTTTTCGAGGTAGCTCACCTCGCGGTTTGTATGGTGATGTCGTCGAGGAACTCGATGCAAGCGTCGGTTACATTCTCGATACGCTTCGCGAACTCAAACTGGAGAGCAAAACACTGGTCGTCTTTTCCTCGGACAATGGACCTTGGTTGTCCTTTGAAACCCACGGAGGTTCAGCCGGACCACTGCGTGCCGGCAAAGGAACAACCTTCGAAGGTGGCATGCGCGTGCCGACGATTTTTTGGTGGCCAGGTAGGATTCAACCAGGAACCAAGCAGGACCTTGGCTCTACTCTAGACTTGATGGCAACCTTCACTTCGATCGCCAATGGAGAACTTCCAGAGAATCGCAAGCTCGACAGCTATGATCTATCGGGCGTTTTGTTCGATGGACAAGAAAGTCCGCGAGACACTATGTTCTATTGGACCAACGCCCAATTACATGCCGTCCGAAAAGGATCTTGGAAGCTACACCTTAAGATGCGTGAAGCGGTCAACTACGGCAAAGAAGTCGAGTTGGCCAAACCGGAGTTGTACAATATCGAACAGGATATCTCCGAGAGATACAATCTTGCAGATAAGCTCCCTGAAACCGTCGAGATCATGCTCAAGCTAGTCGACGAGCACCTGCTGGATATCGATCACCACGAAGATATGCTTGCGATCCCACTTCACAAATGAGGTTCTTCGGGTAACTGCTCTTCGAGGCTCTGTGCTCTCCGTGACTCCGTGTTTCAAAAAGATTTCTTTCTGAATCTTTGCGGTACTCGTACCCCTACTCGAAGCCCCTAAATCCCAACGGTTCTTTTCGAGTACGAGTACCATTTCATTGAGTACGAGTACGAAAAAAGCCAGAGGCGTATCCTCCTAGCCACATTAATTCCAGAAGAACCAATTTTTGATTGAAGGGTTAGTCTATATTCCCAGTTCGCCGATAGGCTCGCCATGGTCTACGATGTTTCGTGGTCTGCCGCTGGCATCGGTGTACTGAGTTTCCAAGGGTACTCCAAAGAAACGATAGATCGTCGCAGCGATGTCTCCCGGTTTGACGGCTCGCTCGCGCACGTACGCTCCCTCTTTGTCACTTGAACCGATGACCTGCCCATGCTTGAGCCCTCCACCCGCCAACGCCAACGACATGAGGTTTGGCCAATGGTCACGTCCATCGGTGCTTTCCTGAGTCCCCATCATCGGGGTTCTACCAAACTCGCCCATCGCGATGATCAAGACATCATCGAGTTTGCCGCGTTCTTCCAGGTCGCTTACGAGTGTGGTGAGCAAATGATCAAATAAAGGTAAAAGCGGTTTGAGGCCTTTGGAGATGCCTCCATAAGGCGGGATATTATCGCCGTGGTTGTCCCATGTGCCACTGGCGGTATGGTAACTCAGATCGAGCGTCACGAATGCAGAACCTGCTTCTACCAAACGCCTTGCCAAAAGCGCCTGCTGGCACCACAGATGCGATCCGTAACGCTCCCTGGTTTTGTCCGTCTCCTTGGCCAAATCAAAAGCATCGCGTGTCTCTTTGCCCAAGAGCAATTCATAAGCTTGCTGATGATGCGAGTCCATCGCACTCATCGTCTCGGTCTGATCGATATCTCGCCGCATCTGATCGAGATCCTTTAAAAGCTGTCGGCGGTTTTGGATCCGCTCAAAACTCAGCCCCCTAGCCAGTTGAAACATCTCTCCTTCGGTTTTTTTGCCCGTATCGCCTCCGACCAAATCATAAACCGGAAGTTTCGCCGCAAGGTTGCCCGGAAACGGGTCGTATTGCTGACCTAAATATCCTCCAAACGCGATATGGCTTCGAGAACGATAGAATCCGACGTAGGGCGGTAATCCAGGACGGTTCGACCCATGATGTTTGGCCACGATCGATCCGATCGATGGGAATCGAGGTGCCTCAGGGTTGGTCCTGGGCTCGGCGTCGAGATTCCCAGTTTGCAAAACCATATTCGGCTCGTGATTGCTGAACTTGGCATCGACCGATCGAATCAGTGTGAAACGATCGAGCATAGCAGCCTGCTTGGGCAAATGCTCGCAGATGAATACCCCCGGCAAGGCCGTTGAAGTGACTCCAAAGGGGCCTCGATTCTGGATCGGGCGATCCGGCTTGGGGTCCCAAGTATCGATCTGACTCGGACCACCGGTCATCCACAACAAAATGACGCTCTTGCCCTTGGGAGCACCCAGGCCACCTTGGGCGATCGGTTCTCGAGCCTGGATCAATCTCGGAAGGGACAACCCGGCGATACCGCTAAGACTCGCTTTGAGCAGATTTCTGCGGCTGGCACACACCAGCCCCTCAGGCTCAAGCGCGCCGAAGGACCCAAAGGCATTAGCATGGGAATGCGAGCAGCGGTTCATCGATCAAAAACTCCACCCAAAACCATAGAACTCTCAAAGACCCAGTATACCCCGCAAAATCTACGCAGTCGGGTTTTTTCAACATGTCCGTGACCTAACGTGTCACGAACCTTTCGTAATATGCTAGCACAACCGAGAACTACTTGTTATCTGCCAGCTTCTGACGATCATGCACCGACTCTACGCTTACCAAATCTCACCAAGAAGAACCCTGAGCCACTTTCCAGAGGCTCAAGGGGGAGCCATCGACACCTCCCCCGAACTGCTTAAGCTCTTCGAAGAACTCATTCCCGCATCGAAAGTCGAATCGCAATCGATGGTTCACCTGCGCTCGGACGACCCAGAGTCGGAGCCCTTTCGAAACCAGATCCGCGATCACTTCCTGGAAATCTGCTACGGCAATGACCTGCAAGCATCGATCCATGCCTCGGAAATCGCCGCCAAACTGAGTCTTTCGATGGATCAGCGGTCCTCGAAACACTCGCTGCTTGTGATCGATGCTCATGAACTTGCGCAAACCCGGCGAATCGTCCTTTGGCTCTTCCCCAAAGACGATGTCTTTCGTCTTCAAACAACCAGCAAAGGAAACCAACTCTCGGTCCTCGATGATGTTTTTAGCAAATCCTCGACCTGGCGCAAGGCTGCGATCTTCTTTGGGCCAAACACACTCCATGGTTTTCGAACCGGCAGAGTCATCGATATCCAATCCCGCAAGACCGATGAGCGAGCAGCGGACTTCTGGCTGCGATTGTTCCTAAACGCCGTCTATGCCATGGACTCGAAGAACTCGACATCGCAACTCGTTAGTACCCTCAAGGACGCTTTTGAGTCGTCGACCGGACCCCAGCGTGACCAACTCTTTGCGGCCATGGTCGCTCTTCCAAAGTCTCCGAACAGAAACTGGAGCTATACACAAATCGCGCAGCAATACCTCGATCCTGCTTACCAAAACTCCTTCCTTAATCTCATTCCAGACATGGTTCGCGAAAGCTCGTTTGAACTCGATCCGGAGCTCTTTCAAACGAAACTCAAATTCCGAGTCTTCGAGACCAACGAAGGTGTCTGGGTTTCATGCCCTCCAGACCAAGTTGGCAAGACGGTTCAAATCGACCCTCGAAGATCAAGCATCGCTCTTGCGGGGATCATCAAGCATGAATCGATAAGGGCTCGCCATGTCCAGTGAATCATTCATTGATCAGAGTCACATAAAAAGCCTGTTGCAGCAAACGGCTCTCATGCTGCAAAAGCAGTTCAGCGACGTCGTATTCGATCAAGACCGACGAGTTCATTCAATCCGATTCGAAATCCGTGAACTTCAAGACTCTACCGATTCATCAAACGCGACTCCCCTATTCGAAATCATCGGACACTTGGAATTCGAAGGTCAGCTACAGGACGCTCTGGATGCAATACGACCAAGCTATCCTTTGGAGATCCTCAAGAAGAGTTCCTCAGCGTTTGAACCAAACCTGATCCAGGCCAATATTTCGCCACTTGCCCAAGCCCCCGGTTGGAATGCTCTTGCGAATATGCCGGCAGTCTTCCAACTCGAAATCCTACTGGTGGAACCCACTGTAACGATTCCGTTTCCTGCCCCGGAACTTGTTCCCATCGATCCCCAACCCTATCGCGAAGTGATCTTTTTGATTCACGGGATTCGAGACCGTGCACGATGGCAGTCGCTCGTCAAGCGAGTCTTAGAAGAGATCGATGGTGTGATTGTCATCCCCATACGATATGGATACTTCGATGTATTCCGTTTTTGGATGCCGTTATGGACTCGCGGCAAACCTATCCGCTACATCCAACAGCAGATTCAAATCGCGAAAAACAACTACCGAGTCGACAAGTACTCGGTCATCGCTCATAGTTTCGGAACGTATGCGATCTCGCAAGTTCTCGAAGAGACCAAGGATCTGGTTCTCGAAAAGCTCGTTCTATGCGGTTGCATCATCCCCAACAGTCACCCTTGGGAACACCTAAACGGTCGGATCAAGCATAAGGTTATCAACGATTACGGAACTCGAGATATCTGGCCCTTCTGGGCTCGGAAACTCAGTTGGGGATACGGAGAGACCGGACGCTACGGCTTTGGACGATCGGATGTCGAAGACCGAGCCCACGATCATGGCCACAGCGACTACTTCGACGAGACCTTTATTCGCACCTACTGGAAGCCGCTTTTCGAAACAGATCGATTCGTCAAATCGGATTGGGAAGAAAAAGCACCCAGGCCTTCGATGCTCATCGAGTTCATCGCAAAGCTTCCACTGAAAAGCCTTCTAGCAGTATTCTCAATCGCTATGGTTATCGCTCTATACCGACTGGTGCAATGATCGTTACAACTCGCAAGCCCGAATCGTTGAGGTGATCAACGCGTCGACTTCCGACTCGGTGTTGTAGAAATAGAAAGAGGCCCGAGCGCTTACTCCTAAACCAAACCGTTCGTGCAAAGGCATGGCGCAGTGGTGACCGACTCGAATCGCTACCCCCGATGCATTCAGGTACTGCCCGATCTGATCGGAGTGAACTCCCTGCACAACAAACGATACTATACCTGTCTTACTCCCGATCGATGGACCCAAAACTCGTAAACCCTTGATCGTTGAAAGCCCTTCGATGGCTCGCTGTGCCAGTTTTCTTTCATGATCCAAGATAGCCTGGCTACCGACCCTGGTGAGGTACTCCAAAGCCGGCTTCAGGGCGATGGCCTCGACAATCGGACCAGTACCGGCCTCGAAGCGATGCGGGAGATCGGCGGATGTAAAGCCTGTCTTGCTTACCGATTTGATCATGTTCCCGCCACCTAAAAACGGTGGCATCGATTCGAGAATCTCCCGTTTACCGTAGAGCACCCCGATTCCGGTTGGCCCGAGCATTTTGTGGCCGCTAAAGACCACCCAATCTGCATCCCATTGGGTTGGCGAAACGGAGCCGTGTGGGACACTCTGAGCAGCGTCAACAAGAACTTTCGCACCCACACGATGAGCCGCATCGACGATCGTTCGCACCGGATTGATTGTTCCAAGCACATTCGAAACGGCTGTCACAGCCACCAACTTGGTCCTAGCCCCTAAGACCTGATCGAGCGAATCGATATCCAACTGATAATCATCACCGACGGCCAACCATCGGATCACTGCGCCCGTGCGCTCAGCCAACTGCTGCCAAGGAACAATGTTCGAGTGGTGCTCCATCTCGGTCAAGACGATCTCATCGCCCGGCTTTAGGTTTGCATCACCCCAACTGCGCGCAACAAGATTGATCGATGCAGTGGTTCCTGAAGTGAAGATGACCTGAGAAGACGACTCGGCTTGCAACCAGCTAGCCAAAGCTTCTCGGGACTCTTCCATCGCTGCGGTGGTCTCTGCGGCGAGCTGGTGTCCGCTGCGATGCACGTTGGCATAATGCGTGCGGTACACTCGGCTCATGCAGTCGATCACCGACGTTGGCCTTTGCGAAGATGCCGCATTGTCGAGATAAACCCAAGGCTTGCCACAAGGAAGCTTCTCAGAGAGGATCGGAAAATCATCGCGACAGGTTTCAATCGGAATTGCAGGTAGCGCAACGCGATATCCCGTAACCAGCTTGGGCATCGCCTCTAGCGGAGCATTGGCAAGCGAGGCTCCTTTGGCGATGGCCAGGATCCGCTGCACCATCGAATGCAAACCATTGCTCCGCATCGGAGTCAAAAACGATTTGAGTTTGATCTCATCAAAAAAAGAATCGACCGAGAACGCTAGAATGTCCGAAGCTTTTCGACCCGAGTAAGCTGCCAGCAAAATAGCAACCAATCCGCGAACCATCGGTGCATCGCTCGATCCTCGAAAATCAATCTTATCTCCATTGAGACGCGGGACCAGCCAAACCATGCTCTGGCAACCCAGTACTCGAAACTCCTCGGTCTGATACTCCTTGGGCAAATCAGGCAGAGTTTGACCTAGCTCGATCAGATAGGCGAGACGTTCTTCGGGTGACTCAAGCTCCGTCACTTCTTCGCGGATATCGTCGATGCTGATCCGCGTGCTCGTTGGGCTCATCGTTAAAATATCCCGAGTTGATCTCGGGCATCCTCGGTCATTTTTTCGGGTGTCCATGGTGGATCCATCACCACTTTGATATCGACGGCTCCGACTCCTGGGATCTCTTCGATGACTTGCCGACTGTTGGCGACAAGCTGCGGCCCTGCTGGACACATCGGACTGGTCATGGTCATCTCGACGTTGACATTTAGCTTGCCCTCTTCACCAGGAAGAATGTCGACCAAATAGATCAGACCCAAATCGACGATATTCACAAAGAGCTCGGGGTCAATCACCCGCTTGAGCTCCTCTCGAACCTTGTCCTCAGTGATCGCAACGGTCGATTCGCTTTGACTCGGTTGAACTCCTGTCGGTTCCGCATTTTCGGACATTGTTATCCTCTTTCGTAATAATCGATTCTAGCGAACTTTATTCGCTGAGCGCCACGTAGACTTTTCCCGATTCGATCTTCACCATATGACTGGGCGTGTCTTCGGTTGCTGGCATGCAAATCGCCTTACCCGTCCGGACATCGAACTTGGCACCATGCCTTGGACAGACCAAGCAACTGCCATCGAGCTGACCATCGCCGAGTGTGCCTCCGTCGTGGGTACACATGTCCTCGATGCAATGAACTTGGCCGTCGATTTCGACAAGCACGACGAAGCGGTCATCGACTTCGAACGATTGCGGTTGGTTTGGGCGTATTTGATCTCTGGGGCAAACGTAATGGAACTGCGACATCGTTAAGATTTCTTTCACTCGTACTGGCGAACTTGGCGTGCAATCGCCGCTCCGAGTGCGTCGCGGACGCTCTCGATGGTAATGCGGTCAAAGATTTGCTGGAAGAATCCGGTGACGATCATTCGAATCGCTTCGGACCGCGTGAAACCTCGGGACTGTGCGTAGAAAATCAATTCTTCGTCGACTCGACCGCTGGTGCTACCGTGAGTGCATCGCACGTCGTCGGCATTGATCTCAAGACCTGGGATCGAGTCGGCTCGAGCTGTATCGCTGAGCAAAAGGTTATCGTTGCGCTGATAACCATCGGTCTTTTGAGCTCCCTCACTGACTTTGATCATCCCACGCCAAACCGTACGCGATCGATCCTGTAAAACACTCTTGTACAAAAAGTCACTAGTGCAGTGGGGTGCCTTATGGTGTTGAAGAGTATTGTAAACCAAGTGCTGTCGGTCTTGTGTGAACATCACACCATTGACTTGGCTACGCGCGCCGGGTTCTACGAGTTCGACGCGTTGATCGACCTGCGCAAATTTTGCACCAATCGCAGCGACGGTCCATTGCAACTGTGCATCTCGACCTACCGAGGCTCTTTGATGAGCAAAGTGCCAGCTCCCTTTGCCCCAGTCCTGCAAATTCACATACCGCAGATGGCTGTTGCCATGCTGGATCAGTTCAACACCGCCGCAGTGCAACCCGCGAGCCTCGACACTGGGGCTTGCCGACTCAAACAGGACTGTTGCCTCGGCACCTTCTTCGAGCACAATCAGAGTATGCGAAAGATCGACTTGACCATCCCCCATTGCAGCATGAAGGTGAATTGGCCGTTCAACTCGCACATTGCGAGGAACATAGACAAAGAACCCGTCGCTCCACATCGCAGTTTGCAAGGCAGCAAAGCGATCGCTCTTGGGACAAATCAAGCTATGCAGGTACTTTTCAACCAATTCCGAATGGTCTCGAGCGCATCGCGACAAAGATCCCACAACCACTCCTCGGGCGGCAAGAGCTTCATCGAGCGACTCTGAAACGACAACCCCATTGACGCTTCGGCAACTTGCTGAAACATCGACCCCTTCGAGCAATCGCACAGGCGTCTCTTGGTCGATTTGGGTGTTCTCTTCCACGTTCGGAGCGAACTTGCTGAGCTTGAGCCCTCGGATATCCGATCGCATCCAATTCTCATCGCGAGGATTGGGCCAATCGAGACCTTGGAAAACCTCCCAAGCTTCTTTGCGTTTGACCGATAACCAAGTCGGATCGATTCTCTTTTCGAGCAATCGATCGAATGCACTTTGGCCGAAGGTTTCGGCCGAATCCAGCCGATCGGTAAGTGTCGATGTTGTCATAGCGATTACCCCACCGATCCTTCCATCTGAAGTTGGATCAAACGATTCATCTCAACGGCGTATTCCATTGGCAGTTCCTTAACCAGCGGTTCGATAAATCCATTGACGATCATCGTGCTGGCCTCGGCTTCGGAAAGCCCTCGGCTCATGAGGTAAAAGAGTTGCTCTTCACCGATTCGAGAGACGCTTGCCTCGTGACCAATGCTCACATCCTGATCGAGAATTTCGATATAGGGATAGGTGTCGCTTTGGCTCTTGGAGTCCAGGATAAGCGCGTCGCAAACGACATTCGACTTGGACTTGCGGGCATCTTTCTCCACACGTACGAGACCTCGGTAGCTGGCTCGACCACCATTCTTGGAGATCGACTTGCTGATGATTTGACCGGTCGTGTGAGGTGCTGCGTGAACGAGTTTGGCACCGGCATCCTGGTGCTGGCCAGCCGACGCAAACGCAATCGATAGGATCTCTCCACGTGCGCCTGGTTCGAGCATGTAGACAGCCGGATACTTCATCGTCAATTTGCTACCGAGGTTTCCGTCGACCCATTCCATGGTGGCATCGGCGTAAGCGACGGCTCGCTTGGTGACCAAGTTATAAATATTGTTGGCCCAGTTTTGGATTGTCGTATAGCGGCAACGACTACCCCGTTTGCAGATGATTTCAACAACCGCAGAGTGAAGCGATTCCGAAGAGTACATCGGTGCCGTGCAGCCTTCAACATAGTGAATGCTGGCCCCTTCATCGACGATGATCAACGTCCTTTCGAACTGCCCCATGTTCTCGGCATTGATGCGGAAGTAAGCTTGCAGAGGAAAGTCGATCTTAACCCCTTTGGGAACGTAGATAAACGATCCTCCAGACCAAACCGCAGAGTTTAGTGCAGCGAACTTGTTGTCATTCGGGGGAATAATCGTTCCGAAATATTCACGCAGAAGATCCGGATGCTCCCTCACCGCAGTATCGGTGTCGGTGAAGATCACACCTTGCTTGACGAGGTCTTCTTTGAGCGAGCCATAGACGACTTCGCTTTCAAATTGAGCTTTGACCCCGGCCAAGAATTTCTTTTCGGCTTCGGGGATACCAAGCTTGTCGAAGGTGTCTTTGATTTCCTGCGGGACATCTTCCCATGTTCGACCTTGTTTGTCGGTCGGCTTGAGATAGTAAAAAATGTCTTGAAAATCGATGTCGATGCTGCCGCCCCACTTAGGCATCGGCTTGGAATTGAATATTTCGAGCGACTTGAGGCGGAATTCTCGCATCCAAGCCGGCTCATTTTTCATTTCCGAGATTTGCTCGACGATCTGAGCATCAAGACCTCTACGGGCCTTGAAGACGGCTTTGCTCTCGGTGCGAAAATCGTACTTGTTGATCTCGCCAATCGTTTCGTTAGTCGATGTATCTGTAGACATATAAGTTGCTATTTCTGCATGGTTGGAGTTTGGGCACTAGACGGCCAGAGGCTCTTCTTTGGCGAGCATCTGCTGGTTGGCCGCTTCGGCATCAGGATAGGTTTTACGGATTCGATCGTATCCGTGGTCATGCAATTCGCGAGCGAGCTCGGCACCACCAGTCTCGACGATCCGGCCACCGAGCATCACATGCGTAAACTGGGGAGGATTGTGCTCCAAAAGCTTGTCGTGGTGAGTGATGATCAGTAGACCCATCTTGTCACGACCGATCTCGGCGATCGAAGCACTCGCGAGACGGACCGCATCGGCATCAAGGCCACTGTCGGTCTCGTCGAGAATCGAAAACTTGGGCGATAGCATCGCCATCGTCAAAATCTCCGCTCGCTTCATTTCCCCACCGGAGAATCCGTCATTGACATAACGACGAGCAAACTCTGGATCCATCTTGAGTTGCTCCATCTTGCCCTTGAGCTCTTTGCGGAACTCACGCATCGGGATCAAATCCTCTCCCTCTTTGCGGTCAGGTCGACGGACATTGGTCGCCGCGTGTCGCAGGAAGTCGGCCATCTTGACCCCAGGAATTGCCACCGGTCGCTGAAAGGCCATGAAGATCCCAGCGCGGGATCGCTCGTCGGCTTCCAGTTCCGTCAAGTTCACATCGTCGAGCCAAATCGATCCTTCGGTGATCTGATAATTCGGATGGCCGGCGATCGCCAAACCAAGCGTGCTCTTGCCAGATCCGTTTGGGCCCATCAGCGCGTGCGTTTCACCGAACTTGATCACCAAATTCACGCCGCGCAAAATCGGCTTGTCATTGACCGAGACATGCAAGTTTTCAATTCGAAGTAGATGGCTCATTCCAGTTGCTTCTAAGTTTCTTAAAGGTTTGAGGTTTGGGGAATTTGTTTCTGAGTAGGCTTGAATTGGCAAGATCCATGACCATCGAGTTTGCAACAACTCAACTCTAGCGGTTGGCCAATGGCCTCGCTTAAAACTTGTTGCTCCAAATGGCACAAGCTTCGGTCGGTATCGCGGCTTGTCAGATCTGGATAAGGGCATGCATGCACGGAAAGGATCGGGAGTCCTTCGACACTGACAAAGGAAGCTGGAATTCGCCTCGCGGCCATCAGGCCAGCAAGCGACTTCATCCGATCCTCGATACTTCCTTCGGGTAGCAGATCTCGGAACGCACGTCCCATTCGCTTCGAAACGCGCTCGATGAGTTTGGCCTTGGTCCCGCTCTCCTCAAGCAGCATGATCTCGCTCCAAAGAGCTACAGCAAGGTCCGTATAAGTCACACCAACTTGTCTCCATCCAAGATCGGTTAGGAAATAGGAGAAGGTCGGTCGACCACGCCCTACAGAATTCTTGCGTCTCTCGACATACCCAGCGTTTTCAAGCCGGTCGAGCCTTTGGCGGACTGCCGTCGCAGTTACCTCGAGCTTCTCGGTTAGGTCGACGACCGTAAGCCCTTCCTGGCGGCGCAGTAGATCCAGAACCAACTGGTCGACTGGCCGTGTGGGAACCTGGTTGTTTGTAGGTGCTAAGTCCATGTTTTTAAAGATCTTAAGTCAATTCAAGGCGCCTGCGATTTCCTCGACGACGCGTAGGAGTATAGGCAAGAAGTCAATTTTGACAAGCTTCATTGCGAAAAACCAAGAAGGTAGAGCCTTCTGGGTTTCGCGAGGGAAAAGACTCGGTGGATTGGTTTTGGAAACTGGGCAAGCTTGCGAAAAATGGACAAGCCTGGGAAGAGAGAGCAGATCGGTCTTGATGCGAGCGACGTTTTTTTCGTACCGTCAACGTCCAAACGAACCATCACTCAACGATCCCAGCGCCATCAAGGAAGATGCAATGGTCGATTTGAATCGTAGACTTCAAGCTCACCGACAGGTTATTCCCTATCGCTTCGTGGTAGCGATCGCCTTCATGGCAGGCTTACACATAGCCATCTTTCAAGCGGCCAGTCTGAGCCTTGCGCAGGAACCTCGAAAGCCATCTTGGATGCCTTTTCCGATGGGTCGAGCGTCGAGCAATTTCACACCTGCCAATTCAACTCCGCCCAACCCAACTCCGCCGGCTCAAGCAGGAGGGAATGTTGCCCAGCCCAACACAGCCCCAAGCGATCCGAGTCGACCGCAGCCTTGGTTGATGTGGTCTGATCCTTTGGCACCGAATTCTCAGCAACCTGGCGATTGTTACTTTCGTCGCACCATGGAACTGCCTGAAGTCGAGCGTTGTTTTGTCGACATCGATTGCCAAACCAAAATCGATGTTTACTTCAACGGTCAAAGAGTGAGACCAACCAAGCCCGGCGCTGGCAAGCAACGCATCGAGTTGCAGTCGGCAGTGCGAGCAGGTCAGAACCTACTAGCATTGTCCGTACAAGCTCCTGGAGCAAGCACGCCAGGAGTGCGCGTCGAGTTCTACTTCAAACCCAAGCAGGGCAACTGGCGAATGGTAGTTTCCGATGGCGATTGGAAAGCTTCCAAGGGAGCGCCTCGCAATTGGCAGACACTGGGCTTTAACGATGGCTCATGGTCCGAAGCGGTCGATCTGAATCAAGGATCCAACGCGCTAACGAATGCTACGAGTATTGCACAAGGGAATCAGGCCAACGAGGACAAAGCCGGTGGTGGCCAAGGTTCTGAGTCGATGCCGCTTGTGGCTCAGCAAGTAGGCAATCGTAAGAACCCTCTCGAGGAACGCTTCACGATCGTACCTGGTTTCGCGATCGAGGAAGTAGCAGATACGAAGATCGGGTCTCTTATAGGAATGACCTTCAACGAATTCGGTCACATCATCGCTTCGGTTGAAGGTGGCGGTTTGATCCTGATGTACGACACCAATAAAGATGGTGTTCCAGACACGAGCAAGCCTTACTGCGATCTCGTTGAGAACGTTCAGGGTATCTTGGCACTTAACGGTGATGTCTATGTCACAGGGGAAGGCCCCGACGGATCGGGGTTCTACCGTTTGATCGATGCAGATCGAAACGGCGAACTGGAAAAGTGCGAAACGTTAGCCAAGTTCAAGGGAACACCAGGCGAACACGGTGCCCATCAGATCGCTTTTGGTCCCGATGGCTGTCTCTATCTGTCGATCGGAAACCACGCAGCCTTGGCCGAAACGCCAGCCGGCTACCAACCTTTGATGAATCCTTATGAAGGGGATCTGATTCGACCCCGATTTGAAGATCCAGGTGGGCACGCCATGGGGATCAAAGCACCCGGTGGAACAGTAGTTCGATACGACCTGAGTCAACGAACTATGAGCGTTGTGGCCGGTGGGTTTCGGAACGCTTACGACATCTCGTTCCATCCCAACGGATCGATGTTCTTGCACGATAGCGACATGGAAGCCGATATCGGATCGGCTTGGCACCGAGCCACGGGGCTTTTCAAAGTCGTCGAGGGTGGGGAGTTCGGTTGGAGAAGCGGTTGGGCGAATTGGCCTGAGTACTACCCTGATCGCCTCGGTTCCCTAGCTAGCACTGGTCGTGGATCGCCCACTGGGATCACCATTTACAATCACTTTGCGTTCCCAGCCCGCTACCACCGCGCTATCTTTACAGCAGACTGGTCCGAAGGTCGAATCGTGGCCGTGCAAGTCGACATGCTCGATCGTGGCAAAGTTCGCGCCGAAGACTTCGTGGTTGGTACACCGATGAACGTTACCGATGTCGAAGTCGGCCCCGATGGAGCGTTGTACTTTTGCTGCGGCGGACGGGGCACCGAAGGTGGTATCTACCGAGTACGTTGGCAAGGCAAGATACCCGATGCAGTCCGCAATCTAGGTGATGGAATCGCCAAAGCGATTCGGCAACCTCAACTCTATTCGGCTTATGCTCGGCAAGCCGTTGCGATCACCAAGCGTGAGATCGGCGAAGCTTGGGATGAACAAGTCCTCGGGGTCGCCTTCAGCGAAGAAAACCCAGCCCGATATCGCACCCAAGCTCTCGATTTGATGCAACTGCTGGGTCCTGTTCCAACTCCAGAGATCTTGGTCGAGTTGTCCAAGACAACGAACGATCAAGTTCGTTCGAAAACCGTTCGCTTGATGGGGCAATGCGCAAGCGACACGGCAGTTCTAGCTCGACTTCGAGAGCTGCTTGCCGACGAATCGGCCGAAGTCAGACTGGCTTGTTGCGAATCATTGATTCGCAGTGGACAACCTTGTGAACCCACCGAAATTCGCCCCCTGCTGCTGAGTGATTCTCGCGAAGAACGATTCCTAGGGCGTCGACTTCTGATGAATATCCCAACAAACCAGTGGCGTAAATTTTTGACCGATAGCAACAGCAAGGTCGTCATTCAATCTGCCCTGGCCCTGGTTCATCGGGATCGAGATCCAACCACTTGCGCGCAAGTAATGGATCACTTGATGCGAGTCTCGAAAGGCTTTGTCAGCGACGCAGACTTTTTAGACCTTCTGCGAACGATGCAAGTAGCATTGCATGTCAGTGGAGCCAAGGGAGTAGACTATCCGGAAGTCGGAGCATTTGTGTCTCAGGAGTTCCCAACCGGAAACTCGACTATCAATGGCGAACTGATTCGATTGGCCACCTTTGCCCAAGTCGATTTGGTTTCCGAAGCCGTAGCTTACCTTAAAACCGATGCGACGATGGCCGATCGAATGCTCATCGCCATGCATCTGCCGATGATGCCCCACGAATGGACCTCCTCAGAGCGGATGGCCACGTTACAGTTCCTCGAAGGAACCTTGGGCGATCAGACCGGTGGTTCGTATGCTCTGTATGTGATGAAAACGTCCGAGTCGCTCTCGAAGTTTCTTACCGAGCGCGAAGCCCTTCAAATTCTCGATCTGGGCGAACGCTATCCAAATGCTGCGATGGCCGCACTGTATAAGCTTCCAGAACAACTCGATGCCAATCAGATCGAGAAGCTCAAGAAGCTCGATACTGCGATCGATCAAGGTGGTCTAGAGACCGATGTGTTCAAACGACTCAAGACAGGTATTACTGCAATTCTCTCAATGCAAAGCGACGAAGCAGCCATGGAGCATTTGCGCGAACGATGGCGCAAGAGTCCTGATCGCCGCGCAACGATCGCTCTTGCAATGTCCCAAAAACCCAGCGAAGCCAATTGGGATTATTTGGTTCGCTCCATGGGTGTACTAGACCTCTTTGCTGTGGGCGATGTATGCAATTGCCTACTCCAAATCGATGCAGCGACCGAGGATGCTGAAGCGGTACGTCAAGCGATTCTTCAAGGATGTAAACTTGTCGAAGCTGGACAAGACCCAACGCCGGTAATCAAACTTTTGGAATATTGGACCGCCACGAGCACCGCAAGCTTGCTTGAAGAGCCCGTCGTCGATCCTGAAAACAATGAGCAAGAAGTGAACATCGGCTCGAGTGTTACAGAGGCGTCCAAGGAAACGCTAACACCCATCGCCGCTTGGCAACGCTGGTATGCCACCAAATACCCCGATGCACCACCGGCGGTTCTTGCAAGCGAAACAGCCGATCCACGATGGTCATTGGCATTTATCGAGCAGTTCCTCAACGGAGAACAAGGCCGCCAAGGATCTCAGGATCGAGGCCAACAGGTGTATGCCAAAGCCCGCTGCAATGCTTGCCATAAGATGAATGGAATTGGGGGTGGATACGGGCCGGATCTAAGCAGTGTCAACCGACGCTTCACCCGGATCGAAACGCTCGAATCGATCCTATTCCCATCACATGTCATCAGCGATCAGTACGCGACCAAGAAAGTGCTGACCAAAGACGGTGAAGTCTTCACCGGGATTCTGGTCAAGACTCCCAAGGGTCTTGCCGTTCGGGTCAACGAGAACAAAGAGTTCATGATCGATGAAGATCAGATTCAGGAAGTACAAAGCAGCAAAACTTCGGTGATGCCTGCGGGACTTCTCGATAACCTGACACCTTCAGAAATCCGAGATCTGCTGGTCTATCTAGGGTATGTCCCTGCTGAGAAAATGGCACAAGAGAAACCAGCATCTTTGCGTCGATAATTGCCAAGCAACGATTAGGAGCGCACCGGTACCGACCAGTGCCCTTCGCTCCGATAGCTTCGACCAAGCAAGTCGTTGGCTTGGCTATCGTTGGTGATCGTCTGGGTCTTAGGATCAAAGGCCAGTTGTTTGCCAGTTCTTACTGCAATATTGGCCAAATGGATCAGGGCTGTGGATTCATGTCCAATTTGAATATCCGCGGATGGCTTCGACCCTTCGGAGATCGCAGCCAAGAAATCAGCCTGATGACTCGACGGGAGTTCCACAATTTCTTTGGGGGCAGGTGATTCGATTAGCTTGTTGTTCTCTGACCAGAGCATCAACTTTCCTCGTTTGCTAACCATCAGTTGCCCTTTGGTTCCGTAGAACTCCACTCCGCTATCGCAGTTGTAAGGGTAGTTCGTCGACCAAATTCGCATCTCGAACATCAACTGCCGACGATGTCCGACTTGACCATCCCCAGGCCATTCAAAGGTGCATGTCGCGTGGTCGGGAAACTGCTGATCGTCGTCGAAATAATACTTGCCACCTAGAGCCGAGACGGTACTTGGGAATCCCTCGACCCCCAGACCCCAACGGGCGATATCGATCTCGTGGGCACCGTCATTACCGATGTCACCGGTACCAAAGTTATGCCACCAATGCCATGAATAGTGGAAGCGGTTGGATTGGTAAGGCAGATACTCCGCAGGTCCGATCCAGGAGTCGTAGTCCACATGCTCAGGGGCTTGGCTCGGTGCAGATTTACCGATATTGCTACGGCGTTGGATGTTCCAAGCTTTGGCCATGAGCACATCGCCGATCGCTCCTTCTTTGATCATCTGGATGGCATTGACGATTTGGCGATTAGAGCGACTCTGTGTGCCATGCTGAACGACAACGTTGTTCTTCCTAGCTGCTTGCACCAACATCGCACCTTCGATGAAATTATGGCTACAGGGTTTCTCGACGTAAACATGCTTGCCAGCATTGCAGGCAAGGATCGAGGCTGGCGCATGCCAATGGTCGGGTGTCGCAACAACAACGGCCTGAACTTCTTTATCATCGAAGATCCTACGCATATCGGTAGTGGATTTGGCTCCGGTTGCTTTTTCAAATTCGGCAAGTCGCTTTTGGTCAGGATCGCAGACCCAAGCGATATGAGCGATCTTCGAGAACTCATCGCGATGGGAACCGGCCCGTCCTCCGCATCCGATGAGAGCAACTTTGATTTTCGAGGGATCGGCTGCTGTGACAAACCTAGAACCTGCCGCGATCGCAAGTGAGGCACCGGCAAGAAAGGATCTGCGATCAGTGGATTTCATGGCACGATGTCTTTTTGAAAAGGATTCGAAGATTCAAAACTCAGAGATTGAAAACACAGAGAGACACAAAGTACACAGAGAGGAAGGTAGAGGTCCTTAAGGCTCTGTGCTCTCCGTACCTCTGTGTTTCAAAAAGATTTCTTCCGGGATCCTCAATCGCCGAATCAAGGGGTCGAGGAGGCATGAGCGGTCTTCCAGTGGCTTGCTAATTGAGACTTCCACTGACTGTAAGCCTCGGCGAGTGATTCAGATGGATCAAGTTTGTGTTGTTTTTGGATCTGATCTGCTTTACGCAATAATTCGCTAGATGTTACTGGATGAGAATGCTCGTCCCACCAGCGATCAAGTGAGTTCGCTGCCATCAATGCACAAGCATTACCAATAAGAAAAACGCAGCCGATTCGGTAGAGATTAGACAGAATCTCGTTACCCGACTGCCGACGGAGAACCTCCGATACAACTCGCCCGCGGAGAGTATCTGAGGGAGCGACGAAGTCTCCGGAGCGACGAATCCTATTCTCCAGATCAAAGAGTTTCTCAGAGTCCATATTGCACCTGTGGATCGAGTTGGCTTGTCACTTCGTTTCCGAGCAATTCAGAAAGCTTGGCCAATGCATAGCGATATCGGCTAGCGGCTGTCGCTGGGGGAATGCTCAAGGTTTGGGCGATCTGATGGAATGTGAATTCCTCCCAAATCTTCAGCACGACCACTTCGGCTTGTTCGGTAGGTAGTTGCCTGATTGCCTTCCAAATCTGCTGCATCGATTCTTGAGACTCGATAGCATCCACTTTTTGGGGTGCTCGAATCAGATCCGACAGGCAATCCCTTATTTTGCCGGCGGCCAAAAGCCAGCGTTTCTTGCGTCTCAAGATCAGCAGCGCATCATTGCGAACGACTTGAAGGAGAAATGCCCAAGGGTTTTTAGCTTGGAGAAGTACATCGACATCCGAAACGACCTTCAGCAGTGCACAAGCCACCGCGTCTTCGGCATCATGTTGATTTCGGGTGATGGTGGCAGCAAACCGTACCAAGCGGACGCTTGTTAGGTCGTAGAGGCCTGCGACGGCCGCGATTCCATGCACGGCGATGGTATCGACCTGTCTTCGAACGGCTTCGGAAAATTCTTGAGGATTCACCATGGTTCTATCATGATGCGCGATTCAGGGTGATTTATCTAGTTGGCCCAAGCAAAAATCCGCGCACAACCCACATCATCGAGTTTTGCCCCAGCTGAATTTGGAGTTTTGATTTGATCGAGTTATTCTAGGCCCAAAGGAGGCTTTCAAAATGACCCGATCCAGAAGAACTTTTACCTCCCAAGAAAAAGCCACGATCGTTTTGCGGCATTTGATCGACAAAACACCCGTTTCAGTAACACAGTACGTCCATCACTACAACACGGTCCGGCTCCACAGTGCGATTGGATACGTGACGCCTCATACGAAGCTTGCTGGCAAGGAAAAAGAACTCTTTGCCCAGCAAGCTCAGAAGCTCGAAGCGGCTCGGGAAAGACGAAGGCTTCGGCGAGCTGAGGCGATGCAAAACGTTGCATGAGTGTCCGGAATCGATTAGATTGAAACTCACTTGAGCGGAGGATAGGGCAATGCTGGGAAGCAACCCCCTTGGATTATTACCGCGCCGTCTCAGGTCCAGGATCGAAGGGTTGCGTCGACCGATCCGGCTTGGAGCACTGCTACCCTTCGATTCTGGTGAGAATGCGATAAATCCAAACGCTGGGATCTTGAAGATCTCAAAACAAATGAGTGGCCGTTACCCATTTACGATTAGCGCCGATCAGACAGAAATCCAATTCACGCTGAACCAAAACATGGCTTACGTGGATGAATATCCCAAAATTGATGAAGCGCCTCCTTACTCTCACCCGAATCAACCCTTGTGATTATGCCTCCCCTAGGAGTGTTTTGATCGATGAAATGCTAGCTATCTGAGAGTGTTGTATCGCTCGGAGTGCCTGGTTGAATCGATAGGGAGTAGGGGATTTCAAAAGGGGTACGACGCCATGTTTGGGAATCGCGGAAGACTTGCATTGGGACTGAGTTGTATTTTCGCTTTTGAAAGTATTTCCGAAGTGGATGTAAATGCCCAGGGGCCATTGTCATTACGTCCAACGCCACAAGAATCGTCGCCACCTACCAGTAGTGTCAATGCTGGAACCAATAACCCTTTGATCCGAACCCCTGCTACATCTGCGAGGTCTGGCTCTGCGATATCCTCACGAAATCTCTTGGGAGGATCCTCTCGGAGCGCTTCGTCTCGAGTAGCACGCGCTCCAAATATGTTCGGAGACACTCTCCCACCTTTGATTAGTTTTAGGACTCGAGGGGGGCAGGGCAGCGCTGATTTTCCGAGGGAAGCATACCAAGCCCCGCTTGGGGGGGGAGGCAGTTATAACATCGCCGAGAACAATTCGGCGGTGCCTGTCGATCGCGTTTACTTTGTCTATAACGGTTTCTTCAACGCAATTTCATCTTCGAATGGGTTTGGTCCCGCGTCGGTTCAATCGATTGATTTGCATCGCTATGTGGCCGGATTGGAGAAGACCTTTCTCGATGGCAACATGTCGATCGATGTTCGCATGCCCTTGCTAAGCGGATTTAACCTTAACAATTCGATTTCGGAGTCGGAGCTTGGAAATGTCGGTAATTTAACCATGTTCCTCAAGGGGCTGGTCTATGGGGATGAGGATGTCGCGTTTTCTACAGGACTTGGAATTGGGCTTCCTACGGGTAGCGACTTGCATACTAGAACTGTGGCTCCTTTTGCAAACGAGTTCCTCACCGTGCGAAATCAAGGTGTGCGTTTGATTCCTTTTGTCGCCGGCACGATGAATCTTTCCGATAAGTGGTTCCTTCAATCTTTCGGTCAGATGAACTTCGCTACATCGGGCAATGATGTCGTCAATCAAAATGGTGTTGTGGGGGTTTTCAACGAACAGAATCTTTTGCAAACCGATATCGGTGTAGGTAGATGGATTTGGCAAGACTCGCAGCGACCTGTTTTTACTGGGTTAGCCGGAATTTTTGAACTTCACTATACGACAACGATTAATGACACTGACCGGATCGGACTTGGAAACAATTCATTCTTAGTTGGTGAGCTATCCAATTCCGCGAATCGCCAGGACTTATTGAATCTAACATCGGGAGTTCAAGCTCAACTCGGGCCTCTTTCGGCTCTTCGTGTTGGAGCCGTCGTGCCTCTGCGTGAGACCCCTGATCGCGTTTTTGATTCCGAAGTTCAGGTCTCCTTCAATCGCCGATTCTAGTTGATTTGACATAAGTTACGTGGGAACCCTTTCGCGAGTATATTCATGGATGGCGAAGATTTCGAGTTGGTGATCAAGAATCAGTCTGCCACAGGGCTTCAGGCGATACTGATTTACGAGGGGCACAGTGAGCCTTTCGCTTTTTTCTTTGCCCATCGAGTCACAGAGCAGTCCTACGCGGGAACCTTGGTGTTCCTTGATCAGGCTGAGGCGCTCGACGAATTGCCTTGGGAGCCAACCGTCTTAAACATTGCTGGGATTCTTGACGCGAACCTCAGCGTCCAGCTTTTGGACGTCGAAGTATTCACTCGATACGACCCTAAGGAAGTCGCTCAACCGCAGATGAGGCACAATCGTATCTCGCGTTCAACAGTCGATTACGACAGCTATGAGCTTCAGATAGAGGGTATCGAATCGAGCGTTTTTGAGCAGGCCGATCAAGCAGGGCAAACTCCAAGCGATGAGGCTTATTGGCCTATTGGTAAAGTCGAATGCATGATGGACTCCGACCCGCCTGTTCTTGCGGTTTTGATCCAGGACGAAGATTTATGCACGGACGATCACACCCAGCATTTCGTCAACTGGCTAGCAAATGCGGTGCAGTTTCCAAAAGAGATTCAGGTGACCGTTTGTATGCCTGCGCGAAGTCTTGGACGAGCTGAACTTGAAAAGCCCGATCATGAGTAAGCCATGCAACGAATTGAGCTCGAAGGTGGTGGGTTGATTCTGTTTGAAGAGAGATTTTTCCGGCCGGAACTTGCTCAAGACTATTTCAATGCAATTGAGTCGGAGTGTCTCTGGGAGCAAAAGCCTGGGATATTTGGTCATATGCAACCCCGGTTGATCGCTTCTTGCGGTGATCCAGGAGTGACTTACAAATACTCTGGTGTCGTGAATTACGCCACGGCTTGGACACCGACTTTGCTTTTGATCAAAACTCAAATTGAATCCATTTTTATCGATGGCCAGCAAGCTTCCTACAATTTTTGCTTGCTCAACCTCTATCGAAACGGTCAAGACAGCATGGGTTGGCATGCCGACGACGAGCCAGAGATGGGGAATATCATTGGTTCGGTTTCGCTTGGAGCACCGCGTAAGTTCAGGATCAGGCACAATACCAGTCGCCGGACGCAGGACTTCGTCTTAGGTGACGGTTCTTTACTGATCATGGCAGGTAACATGCAGCAGCACTGGCAGCATGAAGTTCCCAAAACCAAACGCCCCGTAGGCAAAAGGATCAATCTGACTTACCGCATGATCCAACATCTACCTTAGTCAGCTAAGAGTCTGAGTCTGATTTGGAATTGCAGTGTCGAAACTCAGTGTGGGTACCCCTTGTTTGAGCGACCAGATCGCTGCAGCGGTACGGTCGTTGATTTTGAGTTTGCGAAGGATATTCTGAACGTGCTCCTTGACCGTTTCTAAGCTGATGCTCAGCGACTTGCTGATTTCGCGATTGCTTAGCCCTAGCGATAGATGGATCAACACTTGATACTCTCGTTTGGTCAACGGAATAGGAATCGAGTCGGCGGGTTTGTGGTGTTGCAACAGAAACTTCTTGGTAATGGTGATCAATGAATCCGGGTGCCTCTGCCCGCTTTGGATCGATTCGCAGGACTGGATTAATCGCTGTACAGAATAACGCTTGGGAACATAATCCCATGCATCGATAGCGCTTGCACGAGCAATATGAGTGGGGTTCTCATCATAGCTATAAACAATCAGTTTGGATTTGGGATACTTTCCTAGCGTATCACTGCAGGTCTCGAAAAGATCTAACCCAGCTAAGCGAATTTCAGAGATGATCACATCGCAGGGGTATTGCGTAAGACATTTTTCAAGGTCTTCCAAGTGGTTGATTTCAGCGACGATTTCGTAGCCCACACCGGTCAGAGATTGTCTCAGGCCATGTAGACACAAAGGACTATCGTCTATGCAACAGACGCGTAACGACATTTCGGCAACTCAGATCACCTTGCGGACGATCTGAAGATTCAATGATAAGGTGCTGACAAGTTGAAAAGGATCGAAACGAAGTCTCCCGGGGACGAGGGAGGCTAAGGTTTCTACTTTGTTAGTCTAGCAAACCGCAGATGGACCCGTTGGAGGAAATTTCGAATTTTTGGGGCATTCGGGAATATTTATTTCCCATGGACTTGCTTGAGTCAGCCCGTGCTTACCTTGAAGATTCTCAACGCCTGGATTTTTTCAGTCCCAGGGGATCTAGGAGATCGATTGGAGCGGGGGTGCCATTGGAACCGGTTTGAGATTGCTCTCCCTCAGCATCGCCAGTGTTTTGATTGAGCGCATTGATGACCAGCAAGATATCTAGGGGGGAGACCTGTCCGTCTCCATCGACATCCATGTCGTTATGTTCCTCGCCCTCTCCAGGGGGTGGGATTTGCCCTGAGCCATTGGTGTTGATGTAGTTGATAATGATCAACGGATCCAACGGCGTGATTCGTCCATCACCGTCGACATCCCATGGGTTGACGTCGTTATGGAATGGTGTTGGATCTTGGACGATGAAGATTCGTTCGGCTCGATCGATAGTCTGACCGTTGGTTCTGGATCGTGCAGAGAGAACAAGATCGATCCAACCTGGGCTTTGGTAAAGGATCATTGCCGTGTCGCGAACTTTGAGGGTATTGCCGACGACTTCGAAGCGTCCATCGGAGACCGAGTAATCGAAGACCTCGTTGGCATCTGGGTCGATGATCGATAGGCTTCCTAGAACATAGCCGGGCTGCTTTTCAGGGATCGCAAGGACACCACTGTAGAGGAGGCCTTGGGGGGGATCGTTGACGGGTTGGATTTGGATGCTGACGGTCTGTGGGGTGGACCAACCTCGGCCATCGTAAGCTTGAACAACGATTTGATCTTGGCCGTTGGCATTGGGCTTGGGGGTGTACACCCCACCGGAACTTGTACTCCAGGAGACGGTTCCGAGTTGGCCACCTCGAACGATGACATAATGCACGGTGTCTTGGTCGGTATCGCTGGTAGCCTGGATCCAGTCAGAGGTTTGGATGCTTGCTGGCATGTCCTCGGTGGCTTGAATCGAAGGTAGCGATCGCAGGACGGGAGCGATGTTTGGGCCTCGACTACGGATACCGATGGCGACTTGCTGGATGACTTGATCGATCACCGAAGCGATGCTGCCGCGGGCGATGCTTAGGGAGTGTCGATAGATTTGTCCATCGCGTAGGCCGATGAGGGTGTCGTTTCTAAAGCCTAGGGATAATTGGGTTCTGGTTGCATTGCCAGTGGTTCCAGCTTCTGCAAAGAGAACATCGAAGATCTTCGAGCCTTCGGCAATCGTCCAGCCGATGAGCCGCGAGGTATTGAGTTTCGAGAGCGACCAAAAGATCCCACGGCTAAGATCAAAGACCGTAGGTCCAATGGCTTGTTCGAGCACCAAGTGTGTTGGTAGTCCGGACACCGTCGAGAGGATCTCAATCCCCCGATTGGTTTCGACGGCAAAGAGCGGCGAGTCGGGGCTTGTGCTCGAAACGCGAACGAAGGATTCGAAGTCGCGTTGGGCCAGAATCTCAAAGGTTTCATCTCTGTAGGTGAAAACCGTCAATCGCGATCCGTCGATGAGTGATTCACTGACGACCAGATGCTCGTTTCCTATCGAGTGCAACATTGCATGCGGAGCGATGCCGCTAGCTACAATGGTGGGTTGCGGGTTTGATGGCCAAGTTTGTTGGTTTGGAAGTCTCAGCAATTCATCGCCGTTGCCTGAGGATCTTCGCAAGAAGGTCGTACCACCGACAGCGATGAGCTCTTTATAAGGAGTTGCTCCGGCGATCAAGCTATTGGACAGATCGCTCGAATCATTCCAGCGTTGGATTTGGCCAGTTTGCAAATCGAAGCCGATGATTTGAGTTTGGGAGTCGGGAGTCAAGACCAATGCTGTCCCTTGATTTTGGCTCTCCATCGTTGCCGATAGGATACGACCTGAGACGGGAATTTGGCTTAACACGGTCGCTCGATCGATATCGAATTCGATGAGCGAATCGGAGGTAGCAAACCAGCCTATGGAATCGGATTGCCAGACCAGAGATTGGGTCGCGCCGAGTTTGCCAGTCCAATTGCCAGCAGGTGCTGGTTCGGTGTTGGTGGTTTGGATCTGGGATTTCGAGGATCCCAGGAGTCGAACAATGTAGGAACCAGTGTCGATGTTTCGGAATCGAGCGATGCCGTCGATGTCCGAGGTACTCATTGGCTCGGAAGCTTGGTGAGTGCCATCGGAATTTAGATCCAGATAGACCACTCGCTCGGAAGCAGGGATACTCGAAGAATCCGGAGTGCGGATCGACAAAGGGTCGTCAAAGACACGCACATCCAAACCGGCGAGCAACCGGCGGTCTTCGAGTAGATCAATCAGCAAGTAGCGGCGAGACTTCATGCACAACCTCCCCTGTGGCGGCCATCGAATAGACGGCGTTGCGGGTAGACTTTGGCCTTTTCGGATCCGGTACAATGCCCGGGATTGGTGCGTGAGATAACTATGGTATCCCGGATCGAGGGCAACTGGGAAGCAATTTCTGATAGATTTCTCATTAGATCCACGTTTGATCCTTGGAAAGAATCGGTTCGTTCATGGCAGGCAAATCCCGGTTGATTCGAAGACTAACTGTCCAAAGGGCCTTCTTTTGGTTGGTTTTCGTTTGTATTTCCCAGACTTGGGAATGTTTTGGACAAGCGGCCCCGGAGCGGTATCAGTTGGGCCGCCGTCTGGAGCGGTTCGAGCGTGCATGGCAGCAAGCGTCCGGGGAGCTCAGGGCCAAAAGTACAGCGTCGATGGAGCAAGCGGTTCAGAGTTTCTTTTCGTTGCAACTGAGTCGGGCTGGGAAACTACTCGATCAGGCTTGGATGCAAGTCAGTGGGGTCGAGCCTAGCGATCAGGCGCAGAGGCTTCAAAGCATTCGTTGGAAGCTTGAGTTTCAGAGGACGCTTTTGGATCTGAAAGATCCGGTAACCGAGCTTCGTGCGGGTGTGTTTTACGATTCCCAAGCCGAGTCGCAAAGCTCGTCGCAGATCGTGCTCAATGTGTGGCCTTGGGATGATTCGCCCGCAAAGGTCATGGAGTCGAGCTCTGGCAAAGAGCCTCTGATGAGCAAGATGCTGCAGGTCTCGGCGCAAGAGGGACTTGAGATCGATTTCCGTGGACTTGCTGCTGGGGATTATGTGCTTACGGCCCACGAGGTAGGTTCGCAACCGGGAAAGTTCGATTGGATGTGTCCATCGATTTCTTTGGTTGATCGTATGGAGGAGCGATTCGCTAAGCTGGAAGCTTGGAGTGCGTTGAATCGCAAGGATACCAATCGCGGTAAGTCGGATGAGTCTTCCGATGGTGCGGGTCAGTCAGCAAGTAGCACAGGAAGGTTTTTGGCTAGAGAGCTCGTTCGAGGTCGCAAAGGGACGCCCTTCGAGATCGATCTGCCGTGGAACAAACTCATGAGTGACTTTGAACAAATCTCACAGGTGACTTCCGCGGGTCAGCCGGTGGAAGGAGCTTTTGATGATTGGATACGCCAAGCGGGGTGGAAGTGGATGCAACTGAGCCTAGGTCGCTCGACGCAGGTCTTGCGGATGGAGGTGCCTGAGTATGACACGAAGGATTCGAGCAAGAGGCTTCCGGTTCTGGTCGCTTTGCACGGAGCAGGTGGTAGTGAGAACATGTTTTTTCAAACCTATGGGGCAGGGCGTTTAGTTCAGCTTGCTAAGGAGCGTCAGTGGATCATCGTGTCACCCCGTCAAACGATGACCGGCTTAGGGTTGGACATTCCGGGGATGATCCAAGCTCTATCGGAGCACTTACCGATTGACAAGGATCGAGTGATGTTGGTGGGACATTCGATGGGCGCTGCGCAGGCGATGTCGCAAGTTAGCAAGCATCCTGAATCGATTCGGATGGTAGCAGCTTTGGGCGGAGGTGGAGGTGTTAGGGATACTGAGGCGATTCGCAAGGTTCCGTTTCTTGTTGGTGCGGGCGATAGGGATTTTGGAAAACCTCGCGCAAAGAGTCTTGCTCAAGAGCTCAAGCGGCTTGGTTGCTCTGTGGAATATCGCGAATACAGTGATGTCGAACATATGGTGATTGTCCAAGCCGCCTTGGATGATGTGTTTGGGTTCTTTGATCGAGGGATCAAGTAGCGATGGTTCAGAGTCGGAGTTTTGGTTGGAACCTCATCCGCTGGGTCTTGGCGGCCGTTTCAATTTATGCGGTGTTTGTGCAAGCCAATCATTTGATTGCCAGGGGTGGATTTGAGCTGGGGCCTTTTTTGAGTTTCTTTACGATCCAAGCCAATCTCTATGCGGTGGCGGTCTTGGTGATCGAGGCATCGGGAGGCTTGGGGATCAGCGAGTCTCGCAGGGGTGCGCTTCGAGGTGCTGCGGTTTTGTATTTAGGGATTACAGGAGCGGTTTATGCGGTATTGCTAAGTCGCCTGCCGATGGTCAAACAGATCGTTCATCCGTTTGCCGACGGGGTGCATCATTTGCTGATGCCTTTATGGATGTTGTTTGAATGGGTAGCAAAGCCACCTGAGAGTCGACCGACCTATCGCCGATCGCTGTGGTGGCTGGCTTATCCGTTGGCGTTTCTTTTCTTTTCGCTCCTTCGAGGGGCGATCAGCGGTTGGTATCCTTATCCGTTTCTCAACCCGAGTCAGCCAGGTGGTTGGATGGCTGTTGGGATCGTAAGTGGGATCCTATTGATTCTTAGTTGTGGGATGATTTGGGTGATATTGAAGTTGGTGCCCAAGGGATTAAGCAGAGGTCTCTAGCAAATCGTTTAGTGCGTGTACCGCGATTTGGATTTGATGTTACGCAAAGTTGTCTGGGTTTACTTCAGCCAAATATGTAGGAAAAATCGAATATTTGGCTGAGACCTTTAGCCAAATATGGCTTAGTTAGTGCATATTTGGCTAGGCACAGAGGTGTGGACGCAAGGTCTTTGGGAGCAAGCAGGCAGATGGCGCGCGAGGTCTTGAGCAGCTTTTTCGGGCAAGACGGTGTTGATGTAGCAATCCGAGCTCCATTCAAAGCCGGCGACTTTGATGAGTCTCGGAAGGATTTTTAGTCGCCAGTGGAAGGCTGCAGGGTCGTGATCATCCAAGGGTGCTGTTTGCAGGACGTAATTGTAAGCAGCACCGGGGTGTTCAAGTTCGATTGCCAAAAGGGTTTGCTGCGCGAGAGTTGCAAGCTCTCGGAGTTGATCGACCGAGCAGGCTTCGAAGGCGCTTTGATGGTGCTTGGGAAGGATCGAAACGCTATAGGGGAGTCTTGAAGCAAAGGGGCATAGAGCGACAAAAGATTCGCTTTGTGTAACGATGCGTTGGTTAGCAAGAAGTTCCTCTTTGAGTACATCGCAGGCGTAACAGCGTCCGTGAGTCTTTTGATACTCGATCGTTCGCTTTTGGGTCTTGAGCACATCGCTTGGTAGAAAGTCGGTGCAGATCAATTGGCTATGGGCATGTACGAGCGAGGCCCCGGCATCGGCACCGTTGTTTTTGAAGACTACGGCATACCGCATCGACTGGACGTTTCTCCAGTACTTGAGTCTCTGCTGGTAGGCTTCGAAGATCAAAGCGGCATGGTCGTTGGGAAGTTGCGTGATGCTTTGGACATGGAAAGGGGCCTCGATGATGACCTCGTGTCCTCCTCGCGTTTGCTTGCGCATGAACAAATCGCTTCTGGGCGTCGATCGATCGGATTTCTCATCGCGCAAGCAGAATTCCTCGGGCGCATCGATGGCTGGGAATTTGTTTGGGACGACTCGAACCGACCAATCGCTTGTGCTTTGACGATCGGTTCGCAGCGTGAGTGTTGCTGGTGGCGTCTGGTCTTCGGCCCCTAAGCAAAACGGGCACCGTTGGCCGTTGCTCGTATGCCCCTCTTTCGAAGAGGTGATTGTTTGGCAAGAGTGTCGATGAGCGAGGTCATGGTAGTTATCAGGTCGCAAGAGTCGGTTAGGGGCAAAGATCACCCAACGATCCCCGAGCCAATCGTAACGCATTTCGTTCATGGAATCGACCTTCTGATTTCCCCGGATCATGCCGGTCAGAGGCGATGGTCACCTTTGGCAAAGTGCCTTGCTTGCTCATAGACATCGAGCATGGCTTTCGCGCTTTTTGACCACGACCAATCTTGCCCCATCCCGGTCGAGACGATTTTACTCCATACCTCTGGGGCTTGGGAATAGATTTCTAGGGCTCGGATCGTCGCATGGGCGAGGGCTTCAGGGGTGTAATCTGTGAAGGTAAATCCGGTGGCGGTTCCTTGTTCGATGTTCTCTTGGGTTGCATCGCAGACCGTATCGGCAAGACCACCTGTGGAGCGAACGACGGGAACAGCGCCGTAGCGGAGGCTATAAAGTTGGTTTAAACCGCATGGTTCGTAGAGGCTTGGCATCAGGAAGATATCAGCGGCTGCCTCGATGCGGTGGGCAAGTGGATCTGAGAATGTTGTCTGGAGTGAAATCCGGTCTGGTCGTTTCATGGCGAGTTGAAAAAGGGCGTCTGCGTAGCGCTGATCGCCATTACCGAGGATTGCCCATTGCACATCCCGATGCTCGATCCACCAGTGCATCAATTGGATGATCAAATCCCAACCTTTTTGCTCGGCCAGTCTGCTAACGATACCGATAAGCGGTACGTCGGGGCGAACAGGTAGTCCCAGGGATTCTTGAAGGGATCTTTTGCATGCTGCTTTTCCCTGCTTCCAAGTCTCTTTGTTGTAATTCATGGCCAGCAATGGATCGCTTTGAGGATTCCAAATCGAATCGTCGATCCCGTTGACGATGCCAAAGAGTCGATCTGCTCGCGAGCTGAGCAAACCTTCAAGCCCACAACCTTGGGGCTGGGATTGGATTTCCCGAGCATACGTCGGGCTTACGGTCGTGAGTGCATCGCAAAAGGCGATTCCGGTTTTAAGCAGATTCAAATCGCCATAGTATTCCATCCACTCCCAGTGGAAGTGTCCATGATCCAGACCCGTCAAGACCATATCGGGGCCCCAAAAGCGGCCTTGGTAGGCCATGTTATGAATAGTCATGACCGAGGCGCTTCGGCGATACCAAGAGTGCTGGTCGGTTTGTGTGCGATGGTAGGCGGGGATAAGCCCGGTTTGCCAGTCGTGGCAATGGATGATATCGATCGGTAGATCAAGTCTCTCGATGGCCTGGACCACCGCTCGTGAAAAGAAACAGTAGCGAGCGCAGTTATCACCAAAAGAACCATGCGCGTCGCCGTAGAGGCCATGTCGATCATAGAACATCGGTTGGTCGACCAAGTAAAAATCAACCGCAACGTTGGGGATGTTCACACGATGGATCCAGGCATGGACTGGGAATCCAGCAAGGTCTACGACCAAGGACGCGACCGATTCGTGGATCTCTATCCCCGGCTGTTCGTAGATATACTGCTTGGCGGTCTGATACGCCGGGAGGAAGACCGAGCAGGGATGGCCAAGTCTGCTCAGTTCGATCGGTAGTGTGCCAGCTACATCGGCAAGTCCCCCGGTTTTGGCAAAGGGGATCGCCTCTGAGGATGCCATGACGATATGCATTTTGAGCCAAGTAAGTAGCGGGTGTCCTTTGACCCAACAAGCCGGGTCGTCCAAAGCTAGAGTGGGTCAGGATTGTTGTTTGTCAACACCGGGCTTGGTGATTTTCAACAATTATGAAAGAGTTTCCGATCTGGTAAACTTGATCTAGTTTGCTAGTCGTTGCAACCGCTATAATTCGACCCTCGTCTTGGTAATGTCCATCAACTCCTCAATCAAAAACTCCACCCGTGTTTTCAATTCGTCCTACGGTTGCTGAACATGTCGTGAACGTCTTTGGCAGGTCGGTTCATCCGGAACTGTTTTCGACGCACAAGACGCGAACGATCGAAAGATCCAAGTACAGGGCCAGGATCGACATCACCTCCGATGGCCATGTGGTGAGCTTCACCGGATCAAGGGGTGCGACACTTTCTGAAGTCGTCGGATCACTCCAGCAAACACTTCCCGTCCAACGAAAACTCTTGTCGATGCCTCTTAGGGGACGCAATGCCGAAGAGATCCATGGCAAGCGAGGATTGCGCTATCGCTCGGAATTCGAGCTTGAGCAAATCTCAGCCGAAATGTTTTGGATGGTACAAAACCAACTGAAAACCTGCTCGTCGCAAGACCACTTGGTTCATACGTTCGACTCAAGTGGCAGGATGCCATTTGGTGCCGTAAGCTTTGTGCATCTAGAGGCTCGCGACAAGCAGCTACTCGTCCAGGCCTTCCACACGTTTCCCGACGATTACTCGATCGTCAAGTCAATGTCGGTCTTCAGCGTCGAATTGCTCTAGATTGTCAGACCGATTTTTTGTTCGTCCAACTTGGTCAGACCTAGGGACGTGCGCCCTCTAGTTGATCCAATCGAGCTTGCATGCGTTCAAGCTGGGTTTGGAGTCGTCGGATCTCTCCTCGGAGAGATTCCACGTACTCAGGCGTGATGGGTTCTGAGCCCAATGGCGATCGGTCCTGGGGTTTGGCTTGACCGGAGATCATACCCTCACTTAGCAGCGGAACTTCGACCAACTGCTTTTGCTTGCCGCGATAATATCCAATGGTCAATGTTTCACCGACTGGGACTTGTTGCACAGCCATCACGACATCCTCTGCCCTGAGGATCATGTTGCCATTGATCTCAGAGATGCAGTCGCCAGGTTGCATGCCGGCAAGCTCGGCAGTGGATCCAGGAGTAACATTCGAGACGGCAGCACCTCGATAGAGCGGAATCCCAAACTGTTTCCGAAAAGTTTCAGACAAGTCACTTACCGATACACCAAGCATCACGCTGCCGGGTTGGCCGGATCTGGATGGATTGACAGGGTTGACTTGATCGGAATCGGCAAGGTTCGGCAAAATCGGCTGGTAAGGTGTCTTTGGTGGTTGAAGTGGCAAAGCGGTGCCCGGTTGCATCCCTTGGAGTTGTCCTGCCAAGGTTCTGTCTTGCAATACCGCTGTTAGGTTCGTGCTACGCCCTCTTCTTTGGACCAGGAACTTGACTGGGGAACCTGGTGCATAGTGTTCGAGTTGTTCGCCGAATTGATCGAGTGTCGTTACGGCTTGTCCACCGACTCCAACGATCCGGTCACCGACGCGAAACCCAGCTTTCCACGCAGGCGATTGGCTTGTCACATCGACAACCGACAAACCAAAGCCACCTCCTTGAACCGGTTCGACGACTAAACCGAGGTATCCACCTCCTGGTGCGCTCTGGGCAACTTCGCCATCACCGATGAGGCTGTCGTTTAAAACTTCCGTAGAAGGCTTTGTCGCTGGCTTGGTTTGAAGTCCCGGGATGCGTGGTGTGATGATGATCGGAGGCTTGGACCTCCCGGGAGCCACCTTAGGTTGCTCTTCTGGAATTGGCAATTCTTCGGCGGGCTCGACCACGACCGGAACCTCAGGCGCTTGCTTGGCATTCGGATCCTGCGCTGGGTCTTGTGCAAAAGCATTCAACGACAAGCCGCTAAGACTGAGGGCCCAAATGCATTTTTTGAGAGGAACTACCAAACCCATTTTTTTGTCCTCTATCTTTTTGCCCTCTATCTTTTTGCCCTCTATCTTTTTGCCGTATGTTCTCTTGCTCATTTTCGCAACCCTCTTTGTTTTAGGCGTTCAGCACTTGCTAGCGTTTGTTCTCTCTAGAGCGTACTGATTGTATTGTTGCGACTGAAGTTCCCTAACCCAACAGCGGAATGGGCCCACGAGGGGTAAAACAGAAAATTTTTTGTTCGATAGGTTACTTGAGCCTAGCAGGAGGAGGAATTTCGACTCCAAGTTGCTCGGCTGAAATCTTTTCGGTATTGCTCGATTTCGAGTTTGCGCGACCTCGCGTATTGAGAGACTCCCAAGGTTTGGGATAGCAGTAGACAGGCACATAGGCACCGGCATTGTTTTGATAATTGCCGTTGCAATGGTTGGTTTGCCAAGCCATGGCTTCTTGGCTGGAGGGTTCGATTTTGTAGGCGATCCAGCCGGTGAGATTCCGAGGGCGGTTGTAGACTTGGCGATACTCTGGAATGCTACGTGAGATGGTGTGAGGAAAAAAGTCCGGTCTTTGGATGGCTGGGTCGAGGTAAGTGCCTGCGAACCATTGGTGAGGTTCGCCGGCGGTGGCTTGTGAGCAGTAGCATGAGATTCCAAGGAGCATTGCGAAGCGAAGAAAGCTAGCAAATTTGGGATGATTGATTGCCGTTGGCATGGAGGAGTTTCCTTGTGGGACGCGTCGTGATCCGCAGAGTCGTTAAAGTCCAATGATGCAATCGGCCAAATTACGGTTTTTCCTGTAGGGTAATTTCTAAGGGCAGGGGACAACGGAGGAAAAAAGAAAACACCCTGCTTTGTGGGCAGGGTGTTTTGCTTCTGGGTCTTGAACTAATCTTTGGCGGACAAAGTTTAGAACGTGAAAACTACGTCGCCACCGATGGCAGCTTGGCTACCTGCGTTGTCTTCGTTGAAACCGTAGCGATTTTTGTCCCAAACCCAGCGAACTTCTGGTCTAAACAGAAGGTTTGCATGAGCTCGGTAGTTCACACCGGTGGTGAAGTTATAGAGGTCGTCGTTTTGAGCACCACCGAAGCCTGAACCACTAAAGTTGAACCATTCGAAGCGGTTACCAAGGGCCCATCGATCGTTGAGTTGGTAGATCAGATAGTTGATGTTACCGAACGAATTGCGGGCCGTGATCCCAGAGGCGTTCTGGGTGTAGAGGTAATCGGTCTGGCTGATGTAGGTTAGCTTGTCGGTCAAGGTGCCGATGAGCATGACGTTCTGAATGCCACCGCGTTCGCCGGCATTGAACGACTTGGCTTCACCGAAGCGGCCAAGAACGGAGTTCCAGAGGAACGTCCAGCGATCCGAGACCTTGGTCTTGATACCACCGATGTATGCATCACCGTTGTCTTCGAAACCTGAGTCCCAACCCATCACATAGCCGTTGAACAACTGGGTGTCGTCACTGACTTTGTAGGTCGTCAGAGCACCAGTATGGGTGAACGGTTCAGCGTTGTAGAAGGTGAACTGCCGGCTGTAGAAGAAGTTACCGGTTGCGGCGACAACTTCGTTACCGACGATCGTAAAGAAGTGACCAACCTTAACGCTCATATCACCATAGGCGGCTTCAGCGTAAGCTTGTGGTAAGGCATGGCCATACTGTGCGCCATTATCCCAGCCGTTATCCCAGTGGTTGTTTGCAATGCCGAAGGATTGGGTGTCGGGAGCATCGGTACCGTAGAGGTAATCGACGCGACCACCCAGGCCGAGTCCATTGCTACCGTCAGCAACCTTCTCGGCGTAGAACCATTGTTGACCGAGTTGTAGTCGCTTGGGATAGGTGTTGAAGCTGAATGGGTTTGCGTAGGAGTGGTATCCGACGCTGGTCCATCCACCGATATTAAAGCCGGCGATTGGTTTGCTAAAGAGTTTCCAAGGATCGTTCAGAGCGCGGCCAGTTCCGAGGATACCCATGCCGAATAGGCCGCTCGATCCGCACATGGAATCGCATCCGCCGCCGGCGCCGCTGCCCATATCGCATCCTGCAGCACCGCCACCGGCATTGTCACATCCGCGACCGAGACGACCGCCGAGTGCCCCGCCCAAACCTGACCCAAGACCTCCTGCCGAATCGCAAGATTTGCCTGAATCGCAGGCTGCAGTATTATCGCAGGCTTTGGTGTTGTCGCAGTTTGTTGCCGAAGCTTGAACGACTTCGCTGTTGGATTTGGTTGAGGTAGCGCTAGCAAGTTTGCCAGTGCTTGGTGAAGCTTCGTCATAGTAACTGTAGTACGAAGCAGGTGAGTACTTGGGAGCGGCGTTTCGGTTGGTTTGACCGAAGGCCGATCCCGAGAGGCATGCGCTGGCAATCATTGCACTGAGCGCAATTCGGTTGATCTTCATAGTTCTGGAACTCCTATCCTGAACAAAACTCGGCGACGCGAAAGCAGTTGAATCTGGGCCTTCAACACTGATGGACCAATTTGCTATTGACTGAATGCCCATGCCGCCGACTCCCCGGCTTGCTACCTGTGGGGTAGAAAGCGCTCCGGTTCATCCATGAACACTCCGCTAAAATCAATTGTTCGGAGTTTTCCTTTGGTAATATTCACCCCAAAGAGGCATTCTTGTATTCCGTTTGCAACGAAAATTCTGGGATTTGTTAATCTGTTCCGGTTGTGCAAAAATACCTGCCTAGCTCTCAGGCCCTGCGACCCTCCAACCCTTTTGGATCCCTATGATCGATTACCAACTCCGTACGCGAATCGTCGCTGGGGAACATGCCATCAAAGAGCTTGGAGCATTAGCAAAGCAACTCAAGGCCACCCGTGTGCTTGTCGTCAGCGACCCTGGGGTCGTCGCTGCAGGCCTTTTCAAACTGGGCGCCGAGCAAATCTCCGACGCGGGGCTTGAATGCTTGGGTTTTCACGAACTTGCAGAAAACCCCAACACCGAGCATGTCCAGGCAGGCCTGCAATTGGCCAATGAATTCCGCCCAGATCTTCTGGTCGGACTCGGCGGAGGATCAAGCATGGACTGTGCTAAAGGAATCAACTTCCTTTTTTCCTGCGGCGGCAAGATGTCGGATTATTGGGGGGTTGGAAAAGCTCCAACGCCGATGCTACCGATGATCGCCATACCGACGACGGCAGGTACCGGAAGTGAAACGCAGTCGTTTGCTCTTATCAGCGATGCTCATACCCATGTCAAAATGGCTTGTGGTGATCCCAAAGTGTCTCCTGCTGTGGCTATTTTGGATCCGCTCCTAACATGTTCGCAACCTGCAAGTGTCACTGCCTTGACGGGCATCGATGCGTTGACCCATGCGCTGGAGTCTTTCGTTACGACCAAACGCAATGCCATGAGTGATTGTTATGCAAGGGAGGCTTGGATGCTCCTTGCTCGAGGGTTCCCCCGTGTGGTTCAAGAGCCATCGGACACTCACGGTCGCTCGCAAATGCAACTTGGTGCTGCTTTTGCCGGGATGGCGATTGAAGCGTCGATGCTCGGCGCTGCACACGCTTTAGCAAATCCTTTGACGGCTTATTTGAACGTTCCACATGGCCAAGCCGTTGGGATGATGATGCCGCATGTGATCCGCTTTAATGCCTCGTGCGTCGAGAGTCGTTATAGGGAGTTAGTGCATCTACTACCTGAAGTCTCTGTATCGGATCGACGTATTGCGAGCGAGATACTTGCCGATCGTTTTACGCATTGGCTACAGATTGCGTCGATGGCAACGAGTATCGAGCAGCTCGACGGATGGAAGGCTCGTTTTGACAAAGACTCAAGCTCCTGTGGCACCGAGGATCTCCTCGAAGCGATGGCTCAGATGGCGGCCAAGCAGTGGACGGGTACTTTCAATCCAAGGCCGGCCCATACCGACGATTTTTTGGCCCTCTATCGGGCTGCACGATCACTCTAGAGGGCAGGATTTCCCTTATCCGTTGACGAATTCTTAGGTCGAATTGGCGATTCGGAGTGTTACCGAATTGAATTCAATTACAATAAGCCTCCCTCCATGACTTCCATGGAGACACCACCTTTTTGATGTTTCAAACTCCATGAGCCAAATCGATTCAAGATCCGCTTTGTCCTCCGACACCAACTCCGCCGCCCAACTCACGGATCAGGAAGTTCGAGCGATCGACCAGTTGCGATCCTCTTACGATCGGTTCTGCAGCGAGCTATCCAAAGTGATTGTTGGACAGCGCGAGGTCATCGAGCAACTTGCGATCTGCTTGTTCGCTCGTCGGCATGCCCTTTTGATGGGGGTACCTGGTTTGGCAAAAACGCTGTTGGTCAGCAAGGTTGCCGAAACGATGTCGCTGGGGTTCAATCGGATCCAGTTCACTCCGGACTTGATGCCCATGGACATTACCGGTACGGACATCTTGCAGGAGACCGCCGAGGGGCGTCGCGAGTTTCAATTCATCTCTGGTCCGATCTTTGAAAATATCATCTTGGCCGACGAGATCAATCGCGCACCACCAAAGACCCAAGCTGCGTTGCTTGAAGCCATGCAAGAGCAACGCGTGACGGTCCTTGGCAAGACCTACGATTTGGCTTCTCCATTCATGGTCTTGGCCACGCAGAACCCAGTCGAGCAAGAAGGGACATATCCTCTTCCAGAAGCACAACTCGACCGCTTCATGTTCTTGATCGAATTGGATTATCCTAACGAACAAGAGGAGATTCAAATCGCCAGGACCACCACCGGAGACGACTTGGTCAAGCTCAATGGTGTTCTAAGTGGAGAGGAGATCATGAACTACCAAAGACTCGTTCGACGTATCCCGGTTGCCGATCACATCTACGAGTATGCAGCCAAGCTTGTGCGTAAGACCCGTCCTCAGGGCGAATCGGCTCCAGAGTGGATCAAGCCGTTTGTGAGTTGGGGTGCGGGCCCTCGGGCTGTTCAGAATTTGATCCTTGGTGCCAAGAGCCGCGCGGCTTTGCAAGGCAGTTACATGGTTCGCTTGGAGGATGTTCAATATGTCGCTAGACCGGTGCTTGTCCACCGGTTGATCACGACATTTGCGGCTCAAGCCGAAGGGGTGACGGCCAAACAAATCGTTGCTCGACTCATCGACGAGACCCGGTAGCGTCATGCTCAACGTCACCCGATCTTTCTTGGATCCCAAAGTCATCTCGCGATTGGCTGCTGTGCCACTGAACCCTCGCTTTGCCATGCAAGGCACGGTCTCGGGGCGGCATGCGTCGCCTCACCGCGGTTCGAGTGTCGAGTTTGCCGAGTACCGCAAATACGTTCCCGGCGATGATTTGCGACGTCTGGATTGGAGAGCCTTTGGTCGGACCGATCGGTATTACGTCAAGGAGTTCGAGGCCGATACGAATCTTCGATTGTGCGTGGTTTTGGACACCAGTGGTTCGATGGGCTTTTCCTCGAAAGGGATGCCGACAAAGATCGATTATGGACGAAGGATCGCCGCTACGCTTGGATACCTTGCAGCCCAGCAAGGAGACGCAGTGGGTCTGACTACCGTGGCCGAGAAGATCATTCAAAACATACCGACCAAGCGATCCGCAGCCCATTTGAAACTCATTCTCGATACGCTCGAGAAGACCAAACCACAAGGCGAAACTCTTTTGCCTGCGATTCTCGACGAGCTTGCAGAGACTGTACGCCAAAGAGCTTTGGTGGTGATCGTATCAGACTTCTTTGTGGCCCCAGAGGAACTCAAACGATGTTTTGAGCATTTGCGGTTTCGCAAACACGATGTGGCTGCCTTTCACCTGCTTGATCCGCAGGAGATTGAATTTGCTTTTGGGAGGCCCGTGCGTTTTGTCGATATGGAAGGCAATACGTCGATCTTCGTCGAGCCCAATGAGATCGCTGATCGCTATCAGAAGGCACTCAATAGTTATCTAGCTGCGATGCAGAAAATTGTTTTGGAAACGGGAGTTGACTATCACCGAGTTCAAACCAGTGAATCTTACGAGCATCCTCTGATGAGATTTCTTGTCGGAAGAACTCGAGCGCGAGGGGTGCGATGAACTTTTTGCAACCTTGGATGCTCTTGGCTCTGCCCCTAGCGGCCATTCCTATCATCATCCATTTGGTCAATCAGCGACGCTTTCAAACAGTCCCTTGGGCTGCGATGCGTTTTTTGCTCGAAGCGACCAAGATGTCTAGCGGCTATACCAAGCTCCGTCAGTGGCTGATTTTGGCGATGCGGACTTTGGCCGTCTTGGCATTGATTCTGTTCACCGCTCGACCACTGACAAGCGGACTGCTGGCTTTGCTCGGAGGGGATGCAAACCGAGTAGCGATCGTTATTTTGGATCGATCACCAAGCATGGACGAGACGCCAGCGGGAGGTAACTCGACGAAGCTCCAACAGGGGATCGATCAACTGGCCGAGACATTCAAAACCCTCGGTATTCAAAGGATCGTACAGATCGATCCACTGACCGACAAACCCGAGGAATATGGCTCGATCGTCCAGTGGCTCAGGGCCACTCCTCGTCAAGCTTGGAGCGCCACGAGCGATATACCTAGTTTGATGGAGAAAGCTCTCCTGTATGCCAAGAACAATCCGTCGGGGAACACCATGGTGTGGCTTTGCTCAGACATGCGCGATAGCGATTGGCGCAGTCAAGACGGGCGATGGAAGGCCATTCAGGACGGATTCCGTTCGATCGCTCAGCAAGTCCGTTTTTCGATTTTAGATTTGTCTGTTTCGAGCACGACCAATCGCGCGTTGCGGATCACTGATGTGCATCGCATCGAGGCCGATAATGGTCCGGAGCTTTCGATCAGTTTCCGAATCGACAAGCAGGTTGCTAGTGCTGGGGCAGGGGCTAGCAATGGTGAGAATGTTACAAACTCCGAACCGATTCCGGTCGAAATCGCCGTCGGCGAGAATCGATCGATCGTCCAAGTCGAGTTTCAGGGAAACACCGCTCAGATGACCGACTATCGGATCCCTCTGGAAAAAAGCCTTGCCAGCTCGGATGTCAACGAGGCTAACGCTGATGCTTCGTCGCAAGGTTGGGGTTCGATCCGACTACCAGCCGATACCAATCCCAGCGATGACGTCGAGTATTTCGTTTACGAAAGATCACCCAAGCGGCGAACGCTCATCGTGAGCCAAACACCTGAGTTGGTGCAAGCGATCGAGTTGTGTGCAAGCATCGCCCCTCAGCAAGCCATCGAGTGCGAAGCTGAGTCTGCGAGTCTCGACCAATTCGAATCGATCGACCTGAGTACCGTTGCAATGATCGTATGGCAGGAGAACTTGCCAACAGGAAAACCGCTGGAAGCTTTGACAAGATTTGTGTCAACCGGTGGGCAGCTTTTGATCTTGCCGCCGGAGAACGCAGATGGTTCAGAGGCTTTTGGGGTGCGATGGGGTGTTTGGGAGTCACTTCAAGAGGGACAGTCCAATAGCCCGGTGGAAAATGAAACAGCGGCCGAGGCACAGCGGAATCGATTGGCTCGAATCGCTCAGTGGCAAAATGATTCTCAGTTGCTGGCCAATACGCTCAGTGGAGCACCTCTGCCTGTCGGGCAACTCGGGATTCGCCGAATCTGTAAGCTTGATGGGAAATTTGAGGCTTTGGCATCCTTGCCAGATGGCAAAGCGTTTCTTGCGACGGCGCCCTTATCGGCACAGGATCCAACGCCGATCACTCTTTGCGCGACGACACCTGCCGATCGAGACTCGACGCTGGCCGGAGATGGAGTGGTCCTGTATGTTACGATCCAGCGAATGCTCACCGCAGGGGCTTTGCGGGTTGGTACGACCAAGAATGCTGCGGCTGGCATCGACCATCGATCGGTCGATGCAACATCAAAGCTCGTGCTCGGCAGTGATACAGCCGTATCGAATGAGTATCCGATGCACTCGGGGGTTTATCGAAGCGACAAGACGCTCGTGGCGCTGCATCGCGATAGCGAAGAAGATTCCATGCGAAGTGTCGATTCCCAGAACTTAGAGCGGATGTTTGGCGATTTGCCTTGGGCTAAAATTGAAGCGGGCAAGCGGGCTACGAGTTTGGTTCAAGAGATCTGGCGTTGGTTCGTCGTCGCGATGCTTCTAGCTCTGCTGATCGAAGCAGTCTTGTGTTTGCCCAAGGTGTCCAAGCGCAAAGCGCCGACGATGGTTCCCGCAGGCTGAGAGTTGTTCAAGGATCCAAAGGATGATGGATAAAGAACTAGCACAGGTATACCGATTTTGCCCCGCTTGTGGACACCCTCGAGAGTCCTTTGAACCTCTGCGACCCTTTCGGTGTACTGGCTGCAAGCATGCGACTTTTTTTGGTCCGGTCTCTGCTGTTGGAGCGGTGGTAAGCAATGCCCAGGGTCAAGTGCTCCTGCTCCGAAGGGCAAACGATCCGGGTAAAGGGATGCTCGGTATGCCAGGAGGATTCGTCGATCATGGAGAAACGGCTGAGGTCGCACTGAAACGAGAAGTGCTCGAAGAGATTGGCCTGAGGGTCAGATCCTTTGAGTACCTAACCTCGCAGCCTAACGCGTATGTCTATCGAGGGATTACCCTGCCGGTGCTCGACCTTTTTTACACCGTCGAGGTCGAAGATGGGCCGATCGAGCTCATTGATGGTGAGATCACCTCTTGGATTTGGACCGAGCTGAGCGACCATGTGCTCGATCAAATGGCCTTTGTCTCGAACCGAGCCGCATTAAAATTCTATCGCGATCTACGCAAAGACAATGACTAACCACTAATCACTAACGACTAACGACTAACCACTTTATGACTTCATCGATCAATAAATACTCGTCGCGTATCACCCAGCCCAAGAGCCAAGGGGCATCGCAAGCGATGCTCTATGCGACGGGGCTTAAGCCTGAGGATATGAACAAAGCCCAAGTCGGGATTGCAAGCGTGTGGTTCGAAGGAAACCCTTGCAATATGCACCTTTTGGATCTGGGGTTGCTCGCTAAGAACTCGGTGCAGGCGCAAGGTCTCGTGGGGATGCGGTTCAATACTGTCGGGGTCAGCGACGGTATCAGCATGGGAACCGATGGGATGTCATTTTCTTTGCAGTCGCGAGATCTGATTGCCGACTCGATCGAGACGATCATGGGGGGGCAGTGGTATGACGGTTTGATTGCGATCCCTGGTTGCGACAAGAATATGCCCGGTTGTTTGATCGCCATGGGGAGGCTCAATCGACCGGCCTTGATGATCTACGGCGGGACGATTCGAGCCGGTAAGTGGAATGGTCATTCATTGGATATCGTTTCTGCATTCCAGTGCTATGGTCAGTACATCGCAGGTCAAATCGATGATCAAACTCGAGAGAGCATCGTGCGACATTCCTGTCCTGGAGCCGGAGCATGTGGTGGCATGTACACTGCCAATACAATGGCCTCGGCGATCGAGGCTCTTGGAATGTCGTTGCCCTACTCGGCTTCGATTCCAGCGGAGGATCCTGCCAAGAAAGACGAGTGCGACCGCGCCGCAGTGGCGATCCGAAACCTCCTTGAGATGGATCTTAAACCCCGCGACATCATGACTCGCGAGGCCTTTGAGAATGCCATGACGATCGTTGTCGCTTTGGGTGGATCGACCAATGCGGTGTTGCACTTGCTGGCCATGGCACGAAGTGTGAACGTGCCACTGAGTTTGCAGGATTTCCAAACCACCAGCAACCGTGTCCCTTATTTGGCCGATTTGAAACCCTCTGGCAAATTCGTGCAGGAGGATTTGCATTCGATTGGTGGAACTCCGGCGGTGATGAAGTACTTGCTTGCCGAAGGATTGCTCACGGGCGATTGTATGACGGTAACGGGTAAGACCCTGGCGGAGAACCTAGCGTCCTTACCGGGACTCAAAGAGGGTCAGTCGATTGTTCGTAGCACCAAAGATCCGATCAAGCCGACAGGTCACATTCAGATTCTCTTTGGGAATCTCGCACCTGAGGGGGCTGTGGCCAAGATCACTGGCAAAGAGGGGTTGGTCTTCTCGGGACCGGCTCGTTGTTTTGATTCTGAGGAGCAGATGCTTGGAGCTCTTGAGCAGAAAAAGATTCGCAAGGGGGATGTGATCATCATCCGATACGAAGGACCCAAGGGTGGGCCAGGGATGCCTGAGATGCTCACTCCAACATCCGCGATCATGGGGGCTGGTTTGGGCTCCGATGTCGCATTGCTAACCGATGGAAGGTTTTCGGGGGGGTCGCACGGATTTATCGTTGGGCACATCACCCCTGAAGCGCAGGTCGGTGGTCCGTTGGGTCTGGTGCAAGATGACGATCATGTCACGATCGATGCACAGAACAATCGTCTCGATGTGGCGCTGAGTGACGAAGAGATTTCCAAGCGTCGTCAGAAGTGGGTCGCACCGGCGCTGAAGGCCACGCGTGGGACCCTTTACAAGTACATTAAGAACGTCAAAAGCGCGAGCGAAGGTTGCGTGACTGACGAGTAACACACCTGGGGAGTCATTCGAAACGTGGCCGGACTTGAGTGGATCGTCGTTGGCTTGATGGTGCTGGTCAACGCTCTGTTTGCGGCCTATGAAATCGCATTGGCAAGTGTTACCAAAGCTCGATTGCAGGCTCTGATGGAACAGGGCCGCTTGGGTGCACATTCGGCGATCATCATGAAGGATCGCATCGAAAAAAGTCTTGCTGTTGTTCAACTTGGGATCACCGTCGTGGGTCTCATCGCAGGTGCGACCAGCGGTGCGACAGCATCCGAATCATTATCTCCGATCCTGCAAGAATTCGGGTGGAGCGAAAGGATCGCTGATGCTATCGCGATCGGCTTATTTGTCGCTCCTTTGACCATTGCGACGATCGTTATAGGCGAATTGGTCCCGAAACTTTTTGCGCTTCGAAATAAGGAGTGGGTATGCTTGACCCTTTCGCCTTGGGTGCGAGGATTTGCAATCTTGGCTTGGCCACTGGTCTGGCTTTTGGAAGCCAGTGCGACAGGTCTAATGAACTTTACCGAGCGACTCTGGAGTCCAAAGTCTTCTCAGGAGTCAAAGACTGAGGCGATCGAACTGCAGGAACTCAGAGCCATCGCAAGCTTGGCACGTACATCGAGTCTGATCGGCTCGCGCGAAGAGAATATTATTCTCGGTGCAGCTAGGCTGGCGAGTCGAACACTTCAAGAGATCTCACTTCCAGCCTCTCAAATCCACGTGCTAGCACTCGATAGCACTCTGAGCGAATGCCTGATCGCAGCCCACATGGATATGCATACTCGGTTTCCGGTGGCCAAGGTCAAGAGCGATCCTCAGACGATCGTCGGCTATGTGACCTTCAAAGACATTGTCTCGGTCATGAGGATCAATCCCAGCGAACCTACGATTGCTGGGATCTTGCGTTCCATTCCGAAGCTCGATCAATCGCTTCAAATTTCCGCCGCACTCGAGCGACTGCTCAGGGAACACACACACATTGCTCTGGTTAGCGATTCGAATGGAACGATTACTGGGATGATCACTCTCGAAGATATTGTCGAGGAGCTTTTGGGCGACATCCAGGACGAGTACGACATGCTACCGATCCACGCAGTCAAGTCAGGTCAGGGTTGGCTTGTCGGGGGCGGGATCTCGCTCGGAAGGCTCAGGGAGCTTACCGGCATTGACCTCGAGCAGGCCGATACTTTTCCTAATTTGAACGCTTGGGTTTCGGATCGCCTTGGACATCTTCCTATCGGTGGGGATGTCATCGAGTATCAAGGATTGCGAATCCTGGTTCGAAAAGTGCGTCGACAAAGGGTGCTCGAGGCATTATTGTCGCGTTAGCGGTTCGATCCACGACGATTCCTGATCCTGATCCGATTTCGGTACGGTGGGGGTTTCTGGTAGGATGAACTCAGCCACACCCCGAGCGTTCGTGGGAAGCTTGGCAAAAACAGTCACTTCTTTGACGTTTCGGTTTCCCGCAGGGAACGTCACGCTACCGTTTCTAGCGACAAAAGCGAAGAGAGGAATTGAAACGGTTTTTCCTGCGGGTATACCAGTTGGCTCGGATGCATAGAATTGGTTATTTCGGCCCGATTTATTGAGCCCGACGGTTAGTTGTCTCCAGGATTCCGATGTCGGATTCCGTATGCTGATGGCGGGAACGAGGATTTTCTGGCCAGGATTTTTCCTGTCTTCGACCCACATCCCATCGAGTCGTACACGAGCCATCAATTGTGGTTCTGGGATGGGTTTGGAAAGGAAAAACAGGCCCAGAGCCGATCCGACAGGAATCAAAATCGCCCCTAGGATTAGGAGCGTGAGCGTGAGTCGATTCAGGCGAATCCCCGGATGCTTCGACAAACCTATGCTCCTATGAAAAAATACGATCTGACAAACTACATTCGAACGACTTTTGAAACCTTGGAGTACTATGGTCATCAGTCCGAAGATGTCAACGCTCACAAGATGAACAAACCGCTAAAGCGACGTAGTAAGTAACCACTGTGACCCAAACCTTACGCGAACAACTCCTTAAAATTGAATCGGATTTTCTCGTCCAAGCCTTGAGCGATGGATCGAGCCTAAAATCCCTGCTCTTAGAGCGCGACGAGGTCTCTGGCGTTTCCTCTGCAAACTCGCTTGCCTCGTCGATTGCCCAAGGGATATCCCAAGCCCGGATGATGATTGAGTCGCCTGTGTGCCCGATCGTCGCGGTTTTGGGGATGCTCAATGCTGGGAAGAGTTCCTTGGTGGCGACGTTTCTGTCTCCACCGAAGGGTTCCCAAACCCGCCGCGTCTTGATCGGCTCGGCCAATACCCAAGGGACGCATCGCTTTGTGCTTTGGTTGCCCGAGTCTTGGAAAAGCAACACGGTCATCTGGGGATATCTTTCGACCCGTTTGGCACAAGTGTTCGGAACTGTGCCTGAAGAGCTCTCAAGCGATCCGCAGCAGGCTGCGATGCAATACAACGATCTTTCCATTCGGGATTTACTCGATGCCGATGGCAACCTGCAGCGTCGGAGCGCCTTGGAGATCCCCTTGATTGCAACCGATCCACAGCTTGACCTGCTCGGAGTGGCCTTGATGGATTGTCCGGACGTGCAGACGGGTTTGATGTCTGTCGCACAAGGCTCTTTGACATCTGCGCGCCTGACGCGATTAGACGAGTTATCGATGGCTGCTGCGGAGGCTCGATTCACGGTGCTCGAACGCTCCTCGACCATTTGCAGCGCTTACATCGTCGTTCTGCCTGCAAATGCTATGCACGACCAGACGGTTAGTCGTTTGCTCAAGATGCTCGAATCCAAAATGCCGCATGTGCAAAGGATCCTTGCGGTCAATCGTGTTCCGCGAAAATACGACTCAACGCAAATCGCTCAAGAGATGAATACTCTTTATGGTTTTGCTAATCCGAGTCGGATTTATATGGCTTATCATTTCGAAGGTCCCGAGCGTCGCGAGAAACTCCAGTGCGTGCCTGTGGAACTGCAAAATCGCAGAGATACTTTATTGCCGTCGTTCTATCGGATCGATCGCTCGCCGATTCCTCAGCCCCCAGACCCCATCGACGATGCGGCTTGGATGTTGCGGCTAGGTGATCAAATCCAGGGAAACGCTCTTTTGGCCGATGCGATCGATTCGAGTTTAACGACCCTCAAGATTTCCGTGAGTCGAGGTCTTGTATCGGCTCGCGAGTGGATCGTCGAGAGCAATCGAAGATTGTCCCTGGCGCACCAAGTGATTGCACAGGCTTGCTTGGACTTTTCGCTAGATCCTTCATCGAGCGCATCGAACCCGAAGATTCGATTGCAGGCGTCTCGGCAGGTCGTTCAGCAGATCGCAGAATCCCTTGAACGCACTGCGCCTTGGTGGGCTAAACCTGGTCGTTGGATGCAAAGACTCGCACAGGCCAGCAAAGACTCCGTCGGATATGCGACTTCATGGATGAAGATGCCTTCATGGATGCTCGACCGAGGCAACGCAGTGGGCCAATGGGCACGGTCTCGACTGCAGCGAGGTGAAAGCGGCAAAGTAGTCACCGCCGATGTGCTGGTGGATGCTTTGGCTAGCCGCGACCGAGAGGGGATCTTCGATCTGGATCAGCGGGGGGAGAATCGACAAAAAATTCGCGATGCTTGCCAAAGAGCCATCGAGCGGTTTCAAGCCGAGAGTTCGACTCAGTTGGATCCGAAGCAAGTCGATGAGCTGACCAAGCGTCTTTGGGAGCAGATGCCTATGGGAAAGCGAATCCTTAGCGGAGTAGCCCCTGCAGGGATCCTCTTTGCTCCACTTCTGGCTGTGATCATGATCCCTTTGGACTTTGGTGGTTCATCGGTACTGGTCTTTGCATCGCTCAAGGAATTGCTCTTTGCGGGTGCTGCCGGATTTGGATTGATGCTTGCAAGTGGTGATGGGATGCCTCAATTGGCAGAGAGCGAATCGGCTTGGCAACAGTTATCGGATTTGGTGGCTGTGCTAACCGATGAACTTGGGCTGCAACGGAAAGCACCAGAGGATCCAACCCAAGTGTTGCTCGGGACGAATCCTCGCAAGCTTGTCTCAAGTTCCATTACCGCTAACATGCACAGTTCGCGAAGTGTGCAAGGCGTTCCAGTCGGTCCACGCCAGACGCAAATACCGAGTTGGGATGCACTGGAGCAATCGTTAGATCGTTTGCACCAAGCCGAATCGCAAAAGAGCCAATAACTCAATCAGGGGGATAAACACTAGCCATGGAAGATCATTTGCAGATGGTTGAGCGGATCGAGGTTGCCTCTGAGCAACTCTTGGGTTCTCATCCAATTCGATTGCAAATCACGCGTTGGTGCGAAGAGTATCGCCAAGCGGCCAACGACATCATGCATGATCGTGGTGTTTCGCTTCCCTGTTTTGGAATCATTGGTGCTAAAGGGCAGGGTAAGACATGGGTGGCCAGACAGTTGGTTCTCGATCCAGCCATCTCGCAGTTATTGCCAAGCGGTGTGTTGGCCAAGGAGGCGACGACCAAGCTGCATTGGATCGGGCCTGCAGCTCCTGACGCATTGGATTCGGTCCGTGAGATCTATCTGGCTTGCCCATCCAAGAGCATGCTTGATTTTAATCGTCCCTACATGGTTTTGGACACACCTGGATACACCGACGAAGATCCAAGCGCTGCGGCGATCGCCAAGGAGGCGATGAGCTTGGCTCCGATAAAACTGCTCGTTGCACGGCGAGATCAATTGCGTAGTGCGATTCATGTGCAATTGGCTGCCTTGACCGAAGGCTCGGTTTGTTTGCCGATCATCACGTGTGTTGCGCAAGGCGAATTGAGCGGTGATCAAGGGCATGCAAGCAGCTTGCAGCGCGACATCGAGTGGTATACAGCGGCCCTTAGCACCAGTGCTCCAGGAACCCGATTCCTAGAACCGATTCTCGTGGGAGACTTTGAGGCTCTTGGGGATGAGCGAGGTATCGCTGGTAAGTTGCAAAGCGATTTGGTGTCTAGACTCGCGCATGAGGATCTCAAGGTAGCATCGGCGACCAAGTCGCTTCGTCTGAGAACCGCCAGCGACCGATTGCGTTCCAAGGTTTCCGAAGCAATTCAGAGCCAGGTTCCCCAGCTTGCTGCTGCGATCACCCAGCTTGCGTCGACAGCCGACGCGTTGCCTAGTCAAGCCATCGAGATGGTGCTCGGTTCAAAGCAAGTGCTGCGCAACGCGATCCGCGATCGCATCCGTGGTGAACTCCTCTCAGGTACCGGACTTTTTTGGTTCCCATACAGAACGCTCCTTGGGATCTTGGGGTTTACCCATGGAGCGTGGGATCGCTTGATTCTGTCGATGACCGGTAGCTTGCCATCGATCTTCGGTACCTTTTTAACTTGGGCAAAGAACTTGAGCACTTCGCGTCAAGCGCATCAAGAGTTGCAGGAGGGGATCAAGGAGTATTTGACCAAGCAGATACAAGATCGACTTTTGCCTGCGCAACAGGAGTTTTATCGGGCGATCGATCGGATTGGTGGAACAAATCGGGATGTGCACCGAATCGATTCGGGGCTGAGGATTCGCATGAGCGGAATCGATGCGCTGCAGGTTCATGCGCGCGGGGTGTTCGATGAAACGTTCAGCAAGTACCGCATTCCGCGCTGGTTGCTTCAGTTGCTCGGGCTATTGGCGTCGCTGGTCTTTTGGGCTTTGATGGCAGGACCGATCATCGCCATCTATCGGCAGTATTTTTTAGCGACGATGCATGCATGGAGCCAAGGGACAAAGGATCTTTCGGAGTTCCCGAGTCCCAAAGCGACGATGATGCTCACGGCCTTTGGGATCTCTACCCTACCTGTGCTGATCATCGCCATGCTCGTGATGGGTTGGTTTCAGAGGGCCAAGCGACTTGATGCGATCGCCGAAGAGATCTACTCGGCGGAGCTTCAGAAGGTCGAATCGCTCAAGCGTGATGGAACGATCAAGCTTTACTACGAGGACCCGTTGCTCCAAAGCGCCGAGTATTTGACATCGCTCTAGTGAGTTCCGTTTTGGGAATGGGCGATTAGGGAATTCGGAACTCTTGAAGTTTGCCTGCGATTTCAAAGGCGATTTCGAGGGCCTGCTCGTAGTTTAAACGCGGATCGACTTGGGTTTCGTAAGCGACATTCAGGTCCGATTCGGTCAGTTTGCGAGATCCGCCTGTGCACTCGGTGACGTTGTCTCCGGTGAGTTCAAGGTGGGCTCCACCTAGGCTCGATCCACAAGCATGATGAATTCCAAATGAGAGTCGCAGTTCATCGACGATGTCGTCAAAGCGTCGCGTCTTGCGACCATGCTGAGTGGGGATGGTGTTTCCATGCATCGGGTCGCAAACCCAGAGCACACCTCGCTGCGATTTGCGAACCGCTTCGATAATCGGTGGCAATTTTGATTCGATCTGATTTCTGCCCATGCGATGGATGAGGGTCAATCGACCGGGTTCGTTGTCAGGGTTTAGGTGCTTTGCCAAGTCGACGACTTCGTCGGGATGGGCGCTTGGACCGATCTTGACCCCAATTGGATTACGGATACCTCGAAAGTATTCGACGTGCGCTCCTTGTAGTGAGCGGGTTCGTTCGCCGATCCAAGGCATATGGGTTCCCATGTTGTAGTGACCCACACCCCGTATGCTTGCTCGTGTCAGCGCCGATTCGTAGGGCAAGAGCAGAGCCTCATGCGATGTAAAGAAATCAACACGCTTGAGTTCATTGACGGTCGCACCGCCTAGAATGGTTTCCATGAAGCGAAGAGCAGAGCCTAGGGAGTTGACCAGCTCGCGGTACCGCTTGGCAACTTCGCCTTTGACTTCGTTGACAAAAAGCAGATTCCAGTTTTCGGGATGATGCAGATCCGCAAATCCACCTTCGCTCAAGGCACGGATGAAGTTCAACGTGGCCGCCGAGCGTTCATAGCCTCGAACCAGCCGCAATGGATCCGGTCTACGGGACTCAGGGTTGAAGTCAAACCCATTGACGATGTCACCTCGATAGCATGGTAGTTTGACACCTCCGATGACTTCCGTATCGCTCGATCGAGGCTTGGCGTATTGTCCTGCGATTCTTCCGACTCGCACGATCTCTTTGCGAGACGCAAAAACGATGACCAAGCTCATTTGCAATAGGAGCTTGAGTTTGCTTGCGATCTGCTCGGTTTGGCATTGTTGGAAAGATTCCGCACAGTCACCACCTTGGAGCATCCAGGCTTGACCGAGTTGGGCAGCGGCGAGTCGATCCTTGAGGTGATCGATTTCCCAACTGGTTACCAGAGGTGGGAGTTTTTCAAGCTGTTCGACGGCTCGTAGCAGTTCTGCTTCGTCCGAGTAATTAGGTTGTTGGGCGGCGGGAAATTGCTTCCAAGAAGCGGGAGTCCAGGTGTCGTTCATTGAGTGGTTCAAGAAAGGAAATGGTAAGCTTTAGTAGCCGCCGGGAGTCGAGAAATCGTTGGATCCCGGAGCAAAGTCGTTGTGGTACTCAGCCGCCTTATTGAGAAATCGCGTAAAGTTTTTCTCCCAAACAAGATCGACATCGCCAATCGGGCCGTTTCGCTGTTTGGCGATAATGACCTGGGCTTGTCCGGCAAACTCTACGGCTTTGTCTGGTTTATGATAGTACTCTTCGCGGTGGATGAACATCACCACGTCGGCATCCTGCTCGATGGCACCCGATTCTCGCAGGTGGCTTAGTCGTGGTCGATGGTCTTTGGAGTCTTCGGCTTGACGGTTTAGCTGGGAGAGGCAGAGCACAGGAACATTCTGTTCGCGGGCAAGCATCTTGAGTTTTCTAGCAATTTTTGCGACCTGTTCTTGACGTTGGTCTTTGGAGTTATCTGGTTCGATCAGTTGCAGATAATCGATGACGATCAACCCGAGTTTCTTTCCAGTCTTCTGGTTTTCCATCTTAGAGATGCGCCTTGCCACCGCAGCGATTTCGCTGACGGTTCGGCTTGGAGAATCGTCGATGTATAAAGGAGCTACAGAGATATCTGCGGCATTCTTGATGAGCCGTTGTTGTTCTTCATGAGTGATGGTGCCGACGCGCATGCGTGAACCATTGACTCGAGCGATGGAACACAAGAGTCGGTCGACAAGTTCGATCGAATTCATTTCCAAGCTAACAAACAGGGTAGGGGCCTGTTCTTTCATCGCGACTTGTTCAGCGATGTTCATGGCAAAGGCGGTCTTACCCATACTTGGACGAGCCGCTAGGATCACCAATTCACCGTTGTGCAGGCCGCCGGTCATGGTATCGAAATCCCTGAAGTGGGTCATGACCCCTGAGGCTAGTTGTTCACCCTGCATGCGCGAGTCGATCCGTTCGAGGGACTCTTTGAGGATCGCCGAGACGCTTTGGGCTTGGTTCGAACTGCGTTCGTCTTGAATCTGAAAGATTTCCTGCTCGGCGCTAGCGAGCAATTCTTTCGAATCGATCGTCGTGTCGTAAGCATTCTGAAGGATCTTGGTCGATGCCTCAATCAATCTTCGAACGACGGCTTTGGACTGAACGATTTCAGCGTAGTAGACCGAGTGGGCTGCATTGGGAATGCTGTGGGCCAAATCGGCTAGGTAAGGGGCCCCACCGATGAGATCGTATTGATCTGTTGATTTGAGCTGATTGACAAGCAGAGCGATGTCAACACGTTTCCCTGAATCGTACAAGCCTGACATGGCTTGGTACAAAATTCGATGCGCATCGTCGTAGAAATCATCAGGCCTGAGGATCAGCGTCAGCTCGTTAAGGCAATCGGAATTCAATAGCACGCATCCAAGCACGGCTTTTTCAGCCGTCAGATCATAGGGAGGCGATCGCCCGATCAAAGAAGCCCCATCGGTGCTCGGAGCCTTGCGTCGTTTTTGGCCCTGGTCTCCTCGCTCGCGTCGATTTTCAATGCTCACGATCCATCGCTCCGTCTGGGGCTGATACTCCTGGATAAAGTCACTGGCCAGATTCTATCCGACTTGCACGCAAGGGAAACGCAAACCCTAGATTTTGTGGCTTTGATCCGTATCAGGACTAAGGAGCGCCAAAGGGATCGTCATTACTAGCACCGACGGGAGCCGAAGAAGGAGCCCCGAAAATATCGTCGTTGTTGGTATTGGGAGTGGCCGCGGGTTTTGTTGCTTGGCCGCTAGTGCCAGATTTGGAGGCTTCAGCGGATTTTTTGCTCGGGTTGAAAATCGTTGGTTGCAAGGCCCCTTGTTCCCGCAAACAACTGATATGTCCATCCTTGGTTGCAATGAACAATCGATCCGTGACGCTATTGGGAATCACTAGGTCGACCAGTGCAGAGGATGTTCCATCCACTTGACCATCGGAAATCCGCAGACGGCTTAGTGATCCTCGATCATTTTGCACAAACAGATGTTCTTTACCCACACCTAGGATTTGATCGACGTGGCCAATGTAGCTACCCCAGAGTTGTGTTCCAGTCTTGAGGTCCAAGGCCACGACCCGACCGTCATCCGACAGGATGAAAGCATGCTTGCCATCGCATACCGGTGTTCGATTCGTAGGCATGGCAAGATTCACTCGCCAAAGGTAAGAACCCGTCCGCGATGTTGTCGCATGAATAACTGTCCCGTACATGCTCGTAAACAAAAAGCCTTGCGGTGTGGCAACCGGCTTGCTGTCCAAGGGTTCGTCGACATTGACTTTGGCCCAAAGCTTAGGGACGTTTTCATTGTGGACGAGGTACATCGCATTCTTGGAGGTCCAAGCCATGAACTGGCGATCTGCAGAAATCGCTAGGCCTCGACGGTTTTCTACACCGGCTCGAAGGATTGCCGGAGCAATCACAGGGTTGTCGACGTTGTAACCGACCAAGCGCCCTTCGGTCGATGGAACAATGATTCGTTTCTCGAGGGACGCTGCCGAGCCTGAAGGAGTAAAGGCTAGTCGTCCGGTGTTGATCATGTTCCCGGTCTTGAGATCCATTGCATAGAACGCGTTGCCATTGACGACCGTGACAAAATCATCGGAGACACCCGGGCCGTAAATGTTCAAGTCGGCTCGAGGTACTGAACTTTGCCAAAGCAGTTCTCCCGTTTCGCCATCGATCGCAGTGACCACACCGTTGCTTGCAAGACCTACGACATAGGTCACTGGCTGGCTGACGACTTTGGTGGTGGCTTTCTTGCCGAGCACTGCGTAGGTTTTGATAAGTTTGTCGGCTTGTGCTTTGGCCCCTTCGAGACCCAAGACGGGCACGGGCCCTGAGGTCTTGCCTTCAAGAATCTTCTTGTCGAGGGCCTCTCGGTCGACTCTTCTGGCGTCAATTCTTTCTATCAGTCGATTGCCGACAAACACATCCACATATTCTCGGCGATCCGATGAGTGAGGCCAAACAACCAGACTTTCGGCGCCTTGAGCAAGCCCAGCACCACCGATGCTATTTTCCCACATGAGTTCCAAGCCAAGGGGAGCAACCGATCGCTCATTGATCTGGGCTTGTGCCGATCCGATGAACAAGCAGACCAGGAGCGTCGAGAGCACCTGCACACAACGGCCAGAACGGATCGGTTGTTTATTGGTCATACTAGATTTCGACCTCAGTCGGGAAAAGAAGGAAGGCTTCGAGTCGTATCATCGTACTCGGTCGCCTTGAAAATGCGAGTTTTTTCGCTCTGGTGGGAACATACCGAACCACCGAGGTCAATTATTCGGGAAATTCATGCAGTGATAGCTCAAACCCGATAAAAACGCCAAAAAACGCGGGGACAGACACCGATTTTTTTGGACGAAAATTCGATAGGCCAAGCTCAAGGCAATAGACTGGTATTTAACTTGCTAATACTCGCAAGGAGGTTCTTTCGACGATCCTCAACACGACGCAACTGCGTCGGAATTCCAGGTGTCACGAGGGCTTCGACAAGTTTTCAAGCTTTGGAGGACTCGCCATCAAATCCAGGACAAAAGGAAATGCTTACCAGGAGAAAACCGCCAAGCCTGATTAATTGGCAATAAAGCTAGAAAAATCCAAACTTAACGCCGGAAAATTTGACGCTTGGGGCGAGCCTGTTTACGATCTACAGATGGAATTTAGAGACTCACACCAGGAGCTCGGTAATCGAGGTTGTTCATGGCACGCGATCGCAATTTGTATGTTTGGCAGGCTTACGTCGTTGTCATGTCGTTTGTCAGCCTGCTTTGTATTGGGGCACTGTGCTACGTAATCTTCCAATCGGGCACAAACTCCAAGACGGTTGAAGCGGCCCAGGCCCAAGCGAGGGCTTCGGACGATAAGTTGCGGGAGGAAGTCAAGAAGTCCCAGTTGCTTGAGATGGTACTGGGCGCCAAGCAATCGAGCCAAGCGGAGTTTGACCAGTTGTCTCAATCTTTCTCAGGCAATGCTGAGATTACCAACATCCAAAAGAAATACCTTGCGGACATGGGACTTCTTGGTCCCAACGTGACAGACAAAAACTATCTCAAGCTTGTTGAAACCCTGATGCAAACGGTTCGCGAGCGGAACTTGCAGGTCGATGCTCAAGCCAAGCGAGAAGAGGACTTGAAGGCCAAATACGACGCGACGATCAAACAAGAGACCGAAGCCCGCGAGGCAGAGCGTAAGCGAGCCAATGAGCTTGCTCAGCAGCTCGAACAGACCCAAGTTGCTTACGCTCAGAAAGAGAAAGAGCGCCAAGACGAGATCACCAAGATCCAGCAAGATCGTCAGAAGCTAGCTCAACAAGCCGAGTCCGAAAAGAGAACGTATCTTGCTGAAATTGACAAGCTAACCAAGAAGCGTGACGAGCTTGCCAAGCAAAACGAGCAACTCGGGAAGCAACTCGAAGAGATCAAAGGTGAAGACTTCCAATACGTTCAAGGGAAGATCACCGAAGTCGTCGACGGAGGACAAACGGTGTACCTGAACCTTGGTCGAGCCGACGGGTTGCGTCCAGGAGTTCGATTTGCGGTCCTTGATGATGACACATCGAAGGTGGCGGATGTTGCACCCAAGGCCCGGATTGAGGTGGTCGAAGTCAACCAACAGACCGATCATCTTTCCAGAGCCCGAGTTCTTCCCGATCGATTTCCCACAACCATTCTGCGAGGCGATCGCATTTACTCTCCGGCTTGGCAACCAGGCCGTAAAGTTTCCTTTGGATTGGTTGGGAAGCTCGACATCAATGGGGACGGTAGGGATGATCGAGACACGGTCAAGGCTCTGATCGCTCAGAATGGCGGTGACGTATCGGTCGATCTGCGGCCTGATGGAAGAATGGAAGGGAACCTCAACGTCAACACCAGGTGGTTGGTCGTCGGTGACGATTTCAAGGTCCTCGGAGGACAACTCGACGCAGCAAGCGAAGTCATGGCCAAGCGTCGGTTGGAAATCGAGCAGCAAGCCAAATCGATGGGTGTTAGCCGTATCAACTTAGACAAACTCATGGGATATCTTCGTGGTTCGAATGATGAGGACATCGTACCCCTGGGCAGCGCAACGCGGGCCGACGACTTCAAACGACGTGACCCGCCACCACCGCCGAGCCGTGGAAGGGTTTCAGGATTGTTCCAATCTCCCGACGGCCAAGCTTCTCCGAAGTGATCGCTCTGGAGTAAATCGAATCTTTTGAACCCATCGCTGATGCTTGGTCGTTTGGTTGATGTTCAGACTCAAGACGGGATCAAGTTGCATGGGTTCCTGACCAGTGCCAATGCCGATCGAAGATGGATTTGGCTTGTGGTTCATGGTGTCAACGGTAACTTTTATGGTAGCACGCTCCTGAGTGAACTCGGGCAATGCGTGCAAATGCTCGGTCATGATGCTCTGTTAGTGAATACCCGAGGTCATGATCTGGCGACCTTTGGGTCTGCCGATTATCCGGCTCGGATGGGCTCGATGTTCGAGACGATTTCTGATGGCCAGATCGACCTGGTTACGTGGATTCGATTCTGCAAACAATTGGGTTATGAGAACATCGGTTGCATTGCCCATTCGCTCGGAGCAGTCAAGGTGTCATTCGCTCTAGCACACAGTTCACAGGGGCCTGAGATTGAGTTGGCTCGATTTGTAGCTGTATCCCCTCCGAGACTCAACACGGAGTTGCTTTTGAACGACTCCGCCAAGCGAGAGGTTTTCGATCAGCAGTTGCAGGAGGCCAGAGCTTGGTGCGAGAAGGGGTTCCCTCACCACATCATGAGGGTACGTTTCCCACTGGCTAATTGGGTGTCGGCAGAAACTTTTTTGGATAAGTACGGAAGCGGCACAAAGTACGATTACTTGGATTACTGGTCCAAGATCAAGACCCCGACATTTTGGGTTTTTGGCCAACAGGAAGTCCGTCAAGGATCAGTGAACTTTCGGGATATGGATCAGCAACTGCTGACGGCTTTTGGATCGGCAAACCACGGGGCTCATCGCTTGAGCGTGATACCTGATGCGGATCATTCTTATCGGGGGAAGCGAGATTTGCTCGGAGAAGCTATTCGGGCTTGGATCCAATCGGATTTCTAAGAAGAAACATTCATAGAGTCGGTTTGCATACGGTTGCTAGCCCGGAAACCGCTACCCTGTCAGTGGGCACCCCTTGAAAACAGGCTACAATTCGCAGTCGACAAGAACGCATTGGCTGTTATTAGTTTCTTCCCAAACCCATTTTTAATCTACCATGACCTCTGCCTCCCCCGCTTGGCTTGCTAGCCCTAACGACATCACCGAAGCCAAGAAAAGACTCGATCAGCACACGGTTGAGACCGTCCAGTGGCACTTCCACGAATCGACGGGTTCTCCGTTTTGGCTTGGTAAGAAAGCCGAGCTGAAGTTTGATCCGCTCAAGGAGGTCAAAGGCTTTGACGATTTGAAGAAGTTTCCGATGTTTGAAGACGAGTGGCTCCGGGGTGGACCTGTCGAGCGTTGGATTCCGAAAGGCCTTGCGGGAAAGCCAACTTACGTCTTTGAAACAGGTGGTACAACGGGCATCCCTAAGAGCCGCGTGGTGATCGATGACTTCCGGATCGATTACGAACTCTTTAGCCATACGTTGCCTGACGAGTATTTTCCCAAAGGAGCCAATTGGCTTATGCTCGGCCCATCGGGTCCAAGGCGATTGCGGCTAGCCGTAGAGCACCTGTGCCAGTACCGAGGCGGTATTTGTTTTTGTATTGACCTAGACCCTCGCTGGGTGATTAAGCTTATTAAGAAGGGTTGGATGGAGCATCTTGAGGAGTACAAGAAGCACTGCATCGATCAAGCGATCACGATCTTGACAGCCAATCACAACATCAAGTGCATGTTTGCGACTCCGAAGTTGCTCGAAGCTCTCGCGATGGGACTGGCTGAAAAGGGGACCACGATCCGTGAATGCGGTATCACTGGTATCTTCTCAGGTGGAACGGAGTTCACGCCTCAGTGGACTCGCTTCTGTGTGGAAGAGCTCCTCGAGGGCCTCCCAGATCAAAGTGGTGTGTACATGACACCAACGTACGGCAACACGTTGATGGGATTGGCTTGTTCTAGGCCGATCACCGATCAAGACAACTACACGATCGCTTACTATGCTCCAGAGCCACGCGCGGTTGTTGAAATCGTCGACTTTGATGATGCAAACAAGATCGTCGAGTATGGCAAAACTGGGCGAGTGAAACTCTATACCATGACCAAAGAATTCTTTGTTCCTGGCTTTCTCGAACGAGATGAAGGGGAACGTGAACTGCCCTTTGCTAAATACCCTTGGGACGGTGTCTCGGGTGTTCGTCCGTTCCACGGCTTTGCTTCCTCGACAACCGTCGGCGTCTACTAATCGATCAGCCTCTAAAAGAACCATTTGACCATGTTAACGATTCAGCCACTGCGTTGGGGCAAGCCTTACAATTCCTTGGACACTTTCGATGTGATCCATTTCGATACCGGTGAGTCGATTGCAAAGATCGGGCAAGTCACCGGCGGGATGGTGCAACTCGACATGCGTAAGGCCGAGCAGGCAAGAAAAGCACTTCGCAAGTTTTCCTGCGATGATCTGATCCAAAAGTGCCAAAAAGCTGCGCAGCTATTCGAGCATGAACCACTGCCGGTTGGGGATGGAATTCAGAGCGTCAGCGACTTTATCCATCAACAGTCGGCCAGCACGGGTCTGCCTGAGCACATGTGCCAAAGCAACATGAAAAAGAATTGCTTTGTACTAAGCAACATGGGCAAGATTCTTGATTGCTTGACACGCGGTTTGCCGCTGAGCGTCTACACGCAAGGCTATGGGGAAGAGGGCCGGGGAGTAACGGTCAGTTACCAGTGCCAATCGCCGGTGCTCGGTGCGGTTCTTCCAAACAACTCTCCAGGTGTGCACACGCTGTGGCTCCCTGCTGTACCACTACAGGTTGGGCTTGTGCTCAAGCCTGGTTCGCAGGAACCCTGGACACCCTACCGGATGATCTCAGCGTTTATCCAAGCCGGGATACCTGCAGAAGCGTTCTGTTTGTACCCAGGTGGACATGATGTTGGTTCGACGATCATGAGCAAGTGCGAACGCAGCATGATCTTCGGCAGCGCACAGACCGTTCAGCAATACTCCGGGAACCCGAGGGTCCAAGCCCACGGACCTGGGTTTTCCAAGATCCTACTCGGGGACGATGTGGTCGACCGTTGGGAGGACTACCTAGACATGATGGTCGAGAGCGTTGCGAGCAACTCCGGACGCGGATGCATCAACTGTTCGGGCATTTGGGCTTCTCGGCATACTAAGAAAATTGCCGAGGCGATTGCGGCGAAGATTGGGCCGATGGAAGCGCTTCCTCCGACGGATCCGAAAGCCGAGTTGGCAGCTTTTACCAACAAGCAAATGGCAACGGGAACTTGGGCAATGATCCAACAAGATCTTGCGGAATCTGGCGTTACGGATATGACCGCATCGTATGGGCCAAGGCTCATCGAGAAAGAGCGTTGCGGTTATTTGCGACCAATGGTCATCCATGCGGACTCACCAACTCGGGGAGTCGCTGCGAAAGAGTATATGTTCCCATTTGTGTCGGTCGTTGAGTGTCCGCAAAAGGACATGATCAAATCGATCGGTCAGACCCTCATCGGCACGGCTCTCACCCATGATCCTATCTGGATCGATGAGCTTACCAATGCCGTGAATATCGATCGACTCAATATCGGTGCGATTGCGACGAATCGACTCAATTGGTTGCAACCTCACGAAGGGAACCTTACAGAGTTTCTCTTCCGAAACCGAGCCTACCAGATTGCCAAGTAGGTCATAGGCGTTGATCAACCGATACTGCAACTAGCTAACAAATTGTCCGCTCCCCAGCGGACAACGTCTTGCGTTGGCAACCCTGTCTCATCTTGGATCCTCTGGATCTCATACCGGGCTTCTGCATCGCCCAGTCCATGCGAATTGATGGCGATGCAACGAACCCGCACTGGTGCCAAAGCCCCACCTGCGCAAGCGATGCTTTCGTACATGGCTACCACATCCTTAAGAGGGGGAATCTTGACCCATTTGAAATCGCGCAAGTGATGCATTTGAGCGCGATGAACCAAGACAAGGTCGGTAGGTTGCGATCCTCGCAAGAGCGGCAGTGTCGCCGTTGACGCAGGGTTCAGCAGTGAGCCTTGTCCTTCGATAAATACCACATCGCGACCTTGCGAGCAAGCGATGAGTTCTTGCTGGACAGCACCTGAGGCAAAGTCGACTCGGATGGCATCTAGGGGGATTCCGTCGCCTTCGAGCATCACTCCGGTTTGCCCAGTGGCCATGAACTTCGATCGAACCCCTTTGGCGACCGCTGCTCTATGAAAGGCGATGGCTGCCGACATCTTGCCGATCGACATGTCCGTACCAACAAAAAGCACACGTTTGCAATCTAGAAGACGTGCTAGTCCCATACCCGAGACAAGTCCTGTGGGTTCTTTGCGTATGTCCCAGATCCACTTGCCATCTTGGACATGGGGAGCCAAGCGTGGATCATTGGCTAAGGATGTGTGTAATCCGTTGAGGATATTGAGCCCACCATCGAGCGAGGCTTGCATATCAGGGATCCAGTCCTCGGGGAGCTTGCCTCCAAGAGCCGCAAGGCCCAATGCAAGCGTTTGCGGTTCGTAGGCCAGTGCCTCTTGGGCACTAGCGACGATGGGTATCTGGCGATCCAAAGGGATACCGGTCAGTTCAGCGAGATTGCCGCCGGCGGTCAATCGATCGATGACTACCACGCACCTCTCGGGGGCAAACCTAAGAAGGGCTAAACCCGTTTTGCCATGGATACCGGTGATACCTCCGTGCAGGAGGATAGCAAGGCGGTCACTGGCATCGTATTGAGGGTGTTTAGGCATGGGTAACTCCAAGTCCTGGTATTTGGCGATTTATAAGGAATCCATCGTCGAATCGGCAACCGACGAAGGGATCGTCTTTGAGGTTCAAGTGGCTATCAAGATCAACATAGTCGACGAGGCTAGCGAGTTGGTGTGCGGCCGAGTTTCCTAGGCTCGTTTGGGAGTAACATCCTAGCATCAGTTTCAAATGATGGGCACGGGCTGTGTGGATCATTCGAAGGGCTTCGGTCAGTCCACCGCACTTGAGGATTTTGATGTTGATCCCGCTGCAGCGACCGACTAGGCCCGGGATGTCTTTCGAGGTACGGCAAGTTTCATCGGCCATGATCGGTAGGCTTGCGTTTTGATGGACTTGCGCCAAAGCATCAAGGTCGCCCGGGTCAGTGGGTTGCTCGATATGATCCACACCGCGTTTGGCAAGCCACTGAGACATCTCGATCGCATCGGCGATGTTCCAACCGCCGTTGGCATCGACGCTTCGATGCACGTTTTCTGGAAGGAGTTTCTCTAAGGCCTCGAACATCGCTTTGTCGGCCTCGATACCTTCCGGAGAACCCATCTTCACTTTGACTGCCCGAATCACGCCTAGTTCGAGCCACTTCGTCCAACGCTGCTGGGCTGATTGAGGGGACTGGATTCCGATGGTCACCGACGTTGGCACGAGGGAGTTTTGGGAAAGCCCGAGCAATCGCCAAACGGGCTGTCCACAAGCTTTTCCGCACCAATCCCAGATCGCCATATCGATTCCGGCAATTACCGAAGAAGCGATTTTTTGCTCAACGAGAGTGTCGTGGATTTGTTCCCGTTGCCAAGGTTCGAAGGATCTGAGGATCACGGAGGCTCGTGAGACTTCCTGTTCGAGCAAATCGAAAGACTGGGTCGTATAGGGGATCGAAAACTCTGCTGCTTCGCCGATACCTTCGAGCCCATCTTGCAATACGCGAACTTCTAAGTTCTTGGAACTAGATTGGGTGCCTCGGCTGATCGCAAGAGCCACGCGTTTATGGACTTGGAAACCTTTACAAGTTAACTTCACTGTTCCACTCCATACGATAATGCGATCCAATTTTGGGAATATCGAAACGATCACCGACGACCTTCCAGCCGTTGGCAGAGTAAAAGGGTACCGCCGATTCTCGCGCCTTGCACCAGAGTTTCCAATGATGCTTCGATGCGAGGTTGGCCACAAACGCTAGCAACTGACTACCGATTCCTTGGCCCTGTAGTTCATTGAGCACAGCCATGCCTCGCAATTGAACCCAAGGTTCTGGGTTCTGAGTAGGTTCTGGGGGCATGAGGGTCAAGCATCCGACGGGTTGGGAGTTACGATAAGCGACGATGTGGAGCGTATCTGGGTTTTCGTCGCCTTCAAAGAGAGTCTCTTCGTAGGGTAGCCCTAAGGGTTCTCGGAGAACCAAGTAGCGTACATGACGAACCGGAGTTATTTCATCGAGACCGCGAGTCTGACGGACATTCAGATCTAGCATATTCCCCTTTTTGATCGAAATGAGATTTCCATTGATTATGACTTGTTGGCGGAATTCGTCGACGTGAATGGATCCAAGTGGATCCTAAAAATCAAGCAACTCAAAAAAGGAAGTAGTTTTTTTGATCCAAGTGCGGATTTGTTTTCAGGCATACCATTTTTGGGTTGCTTTTAAAAAATCGCAGTGGACCGCGACATTCAAGAGACGTCTTAGTAAGCACGAGTGCACGTAAGCCCGTGAACTGTTATAGTAATTCCACTCAATCATTTTCGTTAGGTAAAGCGTTCCTGGGTGTGTGGGGCTGCGGGCATGAGTCAACAAGTCGTGAAAAAACGGGTTTTTGTTTGTTACAACCAGAGAGATCGGGTCTTGGTCGACCAGCTTGCTAGAACGATCAACGACCCTGACTATGACATTTGGTGGGATCTTCAGTTGCAGGGTGGCCATCAATGGATGGAAGAGACACAGGATAGGCTGGAATTGGCTGACGTCGTACTATTTTGTGTTGGTCCCAACGGATGTGGCAAGACCCAAACCCAAGAGGTTTTTATTGCGAACAATCGCAAAAACAATACTGGGGAGCCCTTGATTATTCCAGTTTTGCTACCTGGAGGTGGTCCGGTCTGGGGAACAGTTCCGCCGTTTGTTGGGTTATTGCATCGGATTTCATATGATCGGTCGATTGAAGACGAAGTAGAAGTGACCAAGGAGCTTCGTTGTGTCATTAAAGATCAAAAGTATCGTCGTTCAGTTTCGCAACCGTCTGCCGATGTCGCTCCTTATGTAGGTTTAGAGAGTTTCGATGAGCACACCGAAAAATTGTTTCAAGGAAGAGAGTCGGAAATTGATAAGGTGTTTGACTTAATTAGGGGGGTAACTCGTCCCGAGGCGGCAACGCATCGAGTGATTGGGGTCGTTGGAGCATCTGGGAGTGGAAAATCCTCGCTTATCCGAGCTGGCGTCATCCCCAGGCTTCGAAAAGGGCTTGCGCCAGGTATCGGAAAGACCGCTGTGGTCAAATTTAGACCATCTGAATATGCAGTCGATCCTCGTCAGAGTCTAGCCATTGCGATGAGTCGAGATTTGCAGATGATCGCACCTGATGGTTGGGACTATCCCGATATTCTAGCTCGGTTGAATGATGGGCAAGATGGTCTTAGACTCGTTCTTAATCGGTTTCTTACTTCTGAGAAGAACTTGTCCCAAGCGACGTGTAAATTTAGCAGGATATTGTTTTTTGTTGACCAGTTCGAGGAGTTGTATTCTATTTGCGATAGCAAGGAAACTCGGGATAGTTTTCTGGAAAGCCTCCTTAGGGCAACACTTGCTCCGGAAGGTCCGGCAATCTTGCTCTTTACCCTTCGCGTGGATCAATACCACCTTTGCTTAAACAACAGGGACATCGCACAGGCGGTCTCTTCGCAGCAGTTGCTGCTCGGGCCAATAAGCCCGAATGGATTGCGAGATGTAATATGTCTCCCGGCAAGGCAAGCCAATTGCGAAATTGAATCGCATTTGATTGAGACGCTTATTGCGGATGTGCAAGGAAAACAAAATGCCTTGCCACTACTTCAATACGCATTGCTGGAACTTTGGAATCGAAGGATTGATAATCGAATGACATCAGCCGCCTATCGTCAAATGGGGGGGATTGTTGGGGCATTGAACGATTCTGCCGATACCATGTTCAAAAGCTTGACCGTGCCTCAACAAGAGATCTGCGAGAAGGTCATGACAGAGTTGATCAAAGTTGACGGGAATGTCAATCTTCGAGATCGTCGAACTCAAGAAGATTTGGAGGCTGTAATCGGAACTACCGCCGACGCAAAAACCGTAATGAACAGCCTGCATCGATACCGTTTGATCGCAGGAGATAACGAGTCATTAGAGGATTCCGGGTATGTTGAGATCACCCACGAGTCACTTATTGATGGTTGGGATCTTTTGAAGGAATGGACAAAAAAAAGAAGAGACCACTTGCAGTTCCGTTCCCGAATTCGCGAAGATGCAAAAAAATGGGCAAAGGAGAGGAAAAAGCCCGAGGCAAGGGACTTGCTCTATCGAGGAAAACGGCTCCGTAACGTGATGGAGTGGTACAAGACAACAAAAGTCAGTTTAACTCCAACGGACCAGGCGTTTATCAGTGCGTCGCTCGGTCAAAGACGGTTCAGTCGCCTGATGTTATCGATAGTATCCGTCTTAGCAGTATCTACAACGTTGGTTGCTTTCTATCTCGTCGTTTCCAAAAATCGAAGAGACACATCCGTAAACAACGCACTTCTGAGCGCATCAAATATCCTGAATCTAAAAGGGCTTAGGGCTTTGGATTCTAGGTACAACGACGACGTTTTCGAAAGACTCGATCAGTTGATCAGGCAGACTGGTGAGGTCGAGGTTGCCGGGACGTCCAAAGATGTACTGCCGATGCATATTGCCAGGCTGATGATTGGCTCCACAGTTCCCAATAGAGAAAGTCAATTGGCGGAGAGCAGGTCCCGATTGACCTCCAGTATAGTCGAGCTATCCGCGGATGACTTGCAGGAGATTTCTGAGTTGATCCCTGAACAAATAGGAGAGATCGTCCCAGATTTGTGGCAAATGCCGGAAATTGAGAGCTCCGACGCAAGCGTGGGTTCTCTTCGGTTAAAGGCACTGTGTTTGCTAGCACAAGCTGATTCTTCTGATGAACGCTGGGTAACAAAGGCCGATGGTTTGCTGGAAGATTTACGGTCGGAGACCAACTTAGAGGATCTGGCGATTTGGCTGAAGATGGCCAAGCCTATTTATCCGATTCTTAAATCTTCCATTGAAAGAGAAATTGTAAAATTAAGTACGTCATTGCAGGTGGATTCGCAGGTTCTTGATCTCATTGCCGACAGGATCGTCGAAGATTCTCCAGTAGATAGAGCGAAAATACTTCTTTCATCCAGCCCCCGAACCTTTAATCGCCTATTTCGCCCATCGATTCTAGACGATCCAGATGTTATCGATTTATGCAAAAACCAATTGAAAACGGCATCGGCGAAAGCGGAAGAAAGTCAAGTCGAGCAAACTCCCAGCGTACGTCACAGGGTCAATGCGGCAATCATGCTAATTAAGCTTGGTAAAGGCAGTTCCGAAATATGGGATTTGCTATCTGCCGAGGCGGACAATTCTGCAAGGACGGAATTTATTCATCGTTTGCATGAACTGCAAGTTGATCGCGCGGTTTTAGATTCGGAATGGACAAAACAAATAGGAAATACCGATAAGAGCAGATTATCGGCTCTTTTAATGGCCCTAGGCAGTTATTCCTATAGTTCGGTTCAAGACGGATCGACATCTTTCGATATTGTTTCTCAAATAGAGAAACTTTACGAATTCGAATCTGATTCTGGTTTGCATTCAGCATTCGAATGGTTGTTTAAACGTTGGGGGATATCTGGGCGACTTGTTGCTACACAGAAAAGTATCGCAGGTAATTATCGCTCGAAATCAATCGCAGAACGGTCTGAGTTTCTCAGAAATCGGGAAGGCTGGTTCATCGATGGCTTAGATCAACAGTTCTGTATCATTGAGAAGCCGGGCGAGGTTTTGATCGGAGCCTCCCAACAGGAACAACTAGCGAATCTAGGCGGAGGAGTTGGCCGTGAGAATCGTCATCACATCAACATAACTAGGAGGTATGCAATTGGGCAAACCGAAGTTTCTGCAGGAGTATATCAAAAGTTTCTGGATTCGTTGAATCCCATGGAGAAAATCGAGTTGGCGCGTCGTTTTTTAGGGGAATCTGAACTTCAGTTCAGATTTGGTAAGACTATGAACGATGAGCAACTCGTTGCGAAGTGTTTTGATATCGATCACAAGTATTCACCGACCAGTAAACACCCCGCGAATGGATTGATATGGTACGTGGCCGCACGATTTTGCAATTGGATGTCTGCTCAGGAAGGTTTGGATGAATCCCAGTGGTGCTATGGGCCAAATGAATTGATTGGCCCGGGTATGAAATTGAGTCCTGATTGTCTCAGCCGATTTGGATATCGCATGCCCACCGAAGCCGAGTGGGAATATGCTGCCAGGTCTGGTACTCTAAACAGTCGATATTTCGGGGATGCGATGGAGTTTTCCAATCAGTTTGCACTCTTTAATTCCGGACTTGGTGATACTCCGATTGCTTTAATGGAATCCGGTGTTCTAAAACCCAACGACTTCGGATTGTTCGATGTCCTTGGAAACTGTGATGAGTGGACCCAGAGCCATTTTTATAGTTGGAGGGATTTTGCAGAAAGCGACCACTTTGAAGACACTGTCGGGCTGGAGTCGGTAGGGGGAGATGATGATCAGAGAGTTGCAAGAGGCGGATCGCTTGTTGCAAGACCTGTCTATACAAGAGCCTCCAATAGATATCCAATCCACCCAAACATTTCTAGTAGTCAGAATCGCAATTGCATCGGCCTGCGTCTTGCAAGGACTCTCCCGCCTCGCAATTAGAACCCTGATGCTTTTCGTCGTTGTACTGCAGACCTTGACTTAAATGATAAATCAACCAGACGCTATTTTAGTACTCGGAGGCGGCCTAACTCCAGATGCCAATCCGCATCCATGGGTGATCGCACGACTCCAAGCGGCGATTGAAAAATCCAACACAGCGGCAATTATCTGCCTGAGCGCCTACACACCACACAAGCCCCCTCCGTTGGATCGCTTCGGCTATCCAATCCCAGAGTCCCTTGCAAGCGCAAGCTACTTGATGAAACTCGGTTGCCCACCCAGACGTATTCTCATCGAAAGTTGTTCTTATGATACGATTGGAAACGCATTCTTTGCCAGAGTCCAACATCTTACCCCTAGAGGTTTTCGCAAATTGTTAGTAGTGACATCGGACTTCCACATGCCCCGTACACAAGATATTTTTCAAACGGTTTTCAGTTTGAATGAAGGCGCACAAAAAAGCGCATTCGAACTTGATTTTCTTGCTACCCCCAACGATGGCCTTGATGGTAAGAACCTGTTACACCGACTTGAAAAAGAACAGAAAGCACTCGAAGCTTGGATCCATAGAAAAAACTGCATGAGATGGGATAACATCGGAGCATTTCATCAATGGTTGTACCAGGAGCACGAATGCTATGCAGTAGGAATGTCCCCCCAGAGAAACAGTGCTCCATACCGGAATTCGTACTGAGCACCCTTGCACAGTAGTCTCTCGCATTCCAATTAGACGCGGATTTGGGACTACCCTCTATCGACCTGGAATCGGTCGCCACTGATTCGAGCCGCGAGAGTCGCTTGGGCCCAACGATGAATTTCCCGAAGAGAGTCGTCCAGCGGTTCCCGGACGCGCATCGGGTAAGCCTCCTCCAGAGATCATGTTCCCACCAGGGTTGGCTGCCATCCGCGAACTTGGGCTGCGCCCCTGCAGTTTGGCAATCTCTCGCTCGCTCTCCCCGAGCCGTCGTTCGAGTTGCACGTTGCGCTGTTCGAGCTCTTCGGCTCGTTTCTTTTGACTACGGTACTCCGAAAGCAACCGTTCACTTTCGATCTGGTACTGACGCATCGCATGGTTCCCAGGCCACTGCTGACACCCAACGCTACTTGCCACCACGCTCAGCAAAAAGCATAGCAACACGCCTCGTGTTGGAACAGTTTTTCGAGTCCCTGCCTGCATGGAACGGTTCCTATGGAATTACCTAATCATCTCCGATCCTAGGATGTAGCAATTCCAACGCGTCAAGCGAAAGGCCATTTTTTCGGAAAAAACTGGCCGTAAGCCAATATGCTTCGTTATCTTGGTTGGATTGCAAGCATTCATGTTCAACAACAGATGGCTTGAGCTTTCACGGACGGATCCTTGTTCTCGTGCAATCACCGGGCCTATCGACTATCATGAAGCCTTGCCAGTTCGTGCTAGCATCAACTGGCCCTACCTCGATTCTCCCTCCCCCGATCCAATCCAATCATCGATCATGCATCCGTCCCCAGTTGCTAAGTTTCGGATTGCACTCCTGCTGTTGACCCTTTGGCTAATCCCACAAAGCCTTGCTCAAGATCCAAAGCAAGCGGATTCCCGCTCTTGGGAGCTCGAGCGGACCTTTCCTGCTTCGGTACAAAGCATTGTTCAGAAGTACTGCACCAAATGCCATAACGAAATGCTCAGCGAAGCCGAAGTCGATCTGACACAGTGGGCGACTTGGGATCATGTGAAAAAAGAGACTCGCACCCTGACACGAGTCCTCGAGCAGTTTCAAACCCAACAAATGCCCCCACCCGAGGAACCTCAACCGTCCTCAGACGATCGCCAAACCGCGATCCGATGGATTGAAGCTTGGCTTGCTCTCCAAGCCGAGCGCTACGCGGGTGATCCGGGGCCAGTGATCCTCCGAAGACTCAACAACGCCGAATACACCAACACGATTAGGGATCTAACCAATCTCGCCGAGATCCAACCGGCCAAAGAGTTTCCCGCCGATAGCGCGGCCGGTGAAGGTTTTTCAAATACCGGTGCAGCGCTGGTGATGTCTCCATCGCTGGTTCGCAAGTACCTCGATGCAGCCAAGTCGATCGCCGAGCATGTGGTCTTGCTCCCCGATGGCATCACCTTTGCCGCCAACCCTTCCCGGTCGGATATGACCAACGCAACGCTCGAAGAAATCCGACGCTTCTATGCTCCATTCAGCGATCAATCAGGGGGTGCAAAGGTCAATCTCCAAGGGATTGTCTTCGAAACCAATCAAGGTGGCCGATTGCCGATCGAGAAGTATCTAGTCGCTACCTTGAAAATCCGCGAGACTCTCAAATCCAATCCTCAAGCCAACTCAAAAGACATCGCAACTTCGATCGCATCGATTGCCGATTCTGATGGCTTAAACGCAAAGTACTTAACCACACTCTGGAGTCAACTCAACGATCCAAACGCAAAAGGTCTGCTGGCAACCATTCAAAAACGTTGGCAAACCACCGAACTCAACTCACCCGATGCGCTGATTGCTGAAGTTCTCTCGTGGCAAAAGGCTCTTTGGAGATTTTCAAGCGTCGGTCACATCGGCAAACGCGATGGTCCCAAAGCTTGGCAAGAACCAGTTAATCCGATCCGCAAGGAGCAAGAGCTACGATGGCCAATTTCAAAAGACCTTAGCAACCAAGACGTCCTGCTTTATTTGCAGGTTTCCGATGCGGGAGACGGGAATCAAGATGATGCCGTCGTCATCGAAAACCCCCGACTCGTCGCACCTGGTCGACCCGATCTGCCATTGCGAAACCTCGATGCATTCGTTCAAACCTTTCAAAGCCAGAAGAAGATATGGATCGGCCAAACCGAATCGATCCTCATGGCCCTCGATGGTTGGATTGAGAATCCCCAAGGCCTATCGCTTGAGCAACTAGCCACGCAGATCCAAGCTCCTGCAGCGATTGTCAAAGCGTGGGCTCGCACCCTGGGCCTATCGGATAACTCTGATCCAACGTCGAATGCGAACCCGACTCGCAGGCGACTGGCCAATAAGTCCGAAAGCATGTCTGGCTTGGCATTTGTTACCGGCTGGGTTGCCGAAGACGCATTAAGCATCGTCGCAAACTCTTCGGATCAGCACGTGCGTATCCCCGGTAACATGCCACCGAAGAGCATTGCAGTGCATCCATCCCCATCTCGATCGATCTGTACATCATGGAAGGCTCCGATGGCGATGAAGATCGATTTCCAAGCCTTAGTACGCCATGCGCATACCGAGTGTGGAAACGGGATCGTTTGGCGAGTCGAACTCAGACGAGGTTCACTCAGCCAGGTTCTCTCGTCAGGTTTTTCGGCAGGGGCCAAAGATGTACCGATCGGACCCCACAGGTCGCTAAGGGTTCGCGCCAAGGATGAATTGGTGCTGGTCATCGAACCGAGAGACTCGAACCACTCATGCGATTTAACAGCCATCGACATGACCATTACCGCTTTGCAAACAGCCAATTCGCCAGAAGAGACTTGGAACCTTACTCAGGATCTACACCCAAATATTTTAGAGTCCAATCCACATGCCGACTCCAAGGGCCGTCCAGGCGTATGGGAGTTCTTCAGCGAGCCGGCGATGGGCAATCAAGCCTCACATCAAGATGGCCTGATACCTCCCGAGAGCCTGCTTGCCAAATGGTTCAATGAACCCGATGTGTCGGTTCGCAAGCAACTCATCAGCAATCTGCTAAAGCTGTTGCTCGATCCAACGAGCGTACCTGCAGATAGCCCTGATGGATTGCTGGCCCGTCGCCTCCCATCGGCCTCGGGCCCGTTTTTCATGGCGGCGATGGAAACCAGTATTGAGCCAAATGCCAAGAATACTTCTGAGATACAAAAGTCATCCGATGCGATTCGATACGGTTGGAACGCATCGATGTTCGGAGCCGAAGTTGCAAAGGCCAAACTCTCCGAAAATCAGGTGCTAGTGCGGGCTCCAGAAATTATCGAGATTCGATTGCCTGCGAGCATCGCCGCGGGTGCCCAGCTGGTCGCATCGGCCTCGTTGCATCCAGTGGCTGGAAAAAATGGGAGCGTCCAAGTCGCCTTAAGTGATCGCAAGCCCGAGCAAGGAGCCGGGCCGATCCCCAAGACGGATGTGGTGTCAAAAGATCCCAACTGGACCAATGTTTCGCGTAGCGTTCAGGTTGACTCTCCTGTGCTCGTATCGCCAAGCGGCCAAGCACAAGCTCGAACCGAAGAGTCTTTCGATCGCTTCCGGGATCTATTCCCAATCGCTCTGTGTTACACCAAGATCGTGCCGGTCGACGAAGTTGTCACGCTGACGCTCTTTTATCGCGAAGACGATATGCTCAAAAAACTCATGCTCGATGACCAGCAAGCCATGCAACTCGAAAGGCTCTGGGCACAGTTGCACTTTGTAAGCCAAGATGCACTTAAGTCCGTCGATGCCTATGAACAACTTTGGCAGTTTGCAACTCAGGATGCAGACCCTAGCGCCTTTGAGCCACTCCGCGAACCGATCCAGCGTAAAGCAGCCGAGTTTCGTCAAACGATGCTCGACGCTCAAGACAAACATGTAGACTCGGTATTGGAGTTTGCTCAGCGAGCCTATCGGCAACCCCTTTCTGATGGGCAACGTCAAACACTCCTGAGCCTCTACAAAAATCTTATCGCTAACGAAACTCCTCACGAGGATGCGATCGGTCTGATGGTCGCCAGGGTTTTAGTCTCCCCTGAGTTTCTCTACCGTATCGAACGGCCCGCAGAGGGAACCGATAAACCGAGGGATATTACCGATTTGGAACTCGCTAATCGCTTGAGCTACTTTCTGTGGGCTTCGATGCCCGACAAGACGCTCATGGACTTAGCTCAATCAAATAAGTTATCGGATCCGGTGACCCTTCGAGCTCAAGTGCAAAGGATGCTCAAGGATCCCAAATCCCAGCGGATGGCTGTCGAATTCGGAACCATGTGGTTGCACATTCGAGACTTGGACACTTTGGACGAAAAAAGCGAAACGCATTTCCCCGAATTTGCTCTCATCCGAAGTGATCTCTACAAAGAAGCGATCTACCTTTTTACTGACGCTCTTGCCAACGACCGAAGTGTGCTCGATCTGCTCTCGGGCGATTACACGTTCCTCAATGGACGCTTAGCAAACTACTACGGTATCCCCGATGTTGGACCCGCAAATGCAGCGGAACCTTGGCGTAAAGTCGACGGCGTACGCAACTATGGCCGAGGCGGAATCTTGACACTCGGTGCGACGCTGGCCAAACAGTCGGGTGCGTCTCGCACAAGTCCGATCCTGCGAGGAAACTGGTTGTGCGAAGTTGTCCTCGGCGAGAAACTGCCCAAGCCTCCTAAGAATGTTCCCGTGCTGGCTGAGTTGCCACCTGAGGGGATCACCGAAAGGGAACTCACCGAACGTCATTCCAGCGATCCTGCTTGTTCTAAATGCCACCAACGAATCGATCCTTACGGCTATGCACTAGAAAACTACGATGCAATCGGTAGATTCCGTACACGCGACGCATCAGGAAAAGCGATCAATACCACGACGCAACTTCCCACGGGCCAAAAAATCGAGAACTTCGATGATCTACGAAACTACCTCGAAGTCCATCGTAAGGAGGACTTTGTTCGGCAATTCAATCGCAAACTCCTAGGTTATGCGTTAGGTCGATCGGTTCAACTTTCCGACGAACCGATCCTCAGTGAGATTCTCCAGCAGCAAAGGGCAGGGGGGTGGAGCATCCAGGAAACCATCTGCCAGATTGTCTTGAGTAAGCCCTTCCGACAAATCCGAGGAAAAGATTTCCAAGACGAAGCCTTGCAGCAATAATTCCAATATTCCTTCCACACAGCGCAATCCAAAGGTTCCATCATGAATCCTATGGCGAAATTTGATGCATTAAGTCGCGATCCAGCCTCCTTTTCCAGACGAGCCTGGCTCCGGGGGCTCGGTGTCACCATGGCGCTACCTTGGATGGAGTCACTACCAGCTTGGGGGAACCAGGAGGCTTCGGCGAACACGCCAGAGGCTCCGGTGCGCCTAGCGATCCTCTTTGCAGGCAACGGCTTTCACGGAGGTGAGTGGTGGGCCAAAGAGGATCAAGGCAAATTGCAACTGGGGCGAGTCCTAGCTCCTTTGCAAGAGTTCGCCGATTCGACTTTATTCATCAAAGGGCTCTACAACGCCGAAGCTCTTAAGGGGAACATCCATAGTTCGCAGACAGGAAACCTCCTCTCTGGCGCTCCACTGACCGCAGGTGGTGAAATTCGATCCGGAACGAGCATCGATCAACTCTTGGCTCAAACCGTCGGTCGACAGACCAAAGTTCCTAGCTTGGTATTGGGTTGCGAAAAGTCCAATCCATCGGTACATAAGAACTACTCGATGATCTACAGCTCGCACATCTCTTGGTCGAGCCCGACGACACCAACTCCCTTAGAGCTCTATCCGGCCCTTGCCTTCGATCGTCTCTTCAAAGACGAAAACCATCGCGGCGATCAGAGTGTGCTCGACTCGGTGCTTGAACACGCCGGAGACATTCGTCGTCAGATCAGTAGCAGTGATCGTCAAAAGTTTGACGAGTATCTCGATTCGGTCAGAGATGTCGAGCAACGGATTGCAAACGCCGGCAAGCGAGGAGAATTGCAGGGTTGGAAACCGACGCTCGATAAACCCAATATGGATCGGCCTGCCGATGGGATCCCCCAAGACATCTCCGAGCACATGCGACTCATGTGCGATATCTTGGTTCTCGGATTCCAAACCGACACGACACGCATCTCGACGCTCAAACTCAACAACGACCATTCCTCGTTGCGGTTCCCGCATCTTGGGGTCGACTACATGATCCACCATCTGCTCTCCCACTCCGATACCGAGGATTGGCTCAAGGTCAATCAGTTCTTCACCCAGCAAATGGCCTATATCGCCAAACGGTTGAGTCAAATTCAAGAAGGGGAACGCACCGCATTGGACAATTCGATGATCATGCTTTGCTCGAGCATGATGACCGGTAGCCACGATGCTTCGCAACTTCCGGTGGTGATGGTCGGTAAAGGGGGCGGCAAGATCCAGACCGGCAAGGTGCTCGATTACCGTCAAAACCCAGAGCGTCAGATGTGCCGACTGTATATGTCGATGATGCAGAAAATGGGCATCGAGCAATCGAGCTTTGGGGATGCTAAATCGGCCTTGCCTGAAGTCTAATTTCTAAAGCTCAAGTTAAACAAGAACGCAAATAGAAAGCCAATCCGATGGTCAAACTCGGTGCCCACATGAGCATCGCTGGCGGTTATTACAAAGCCGTCGATGCTGCAGCTCAGTTCGGTATGGATGTCGTGCAACTCTTTACCAAGAACAACAATCAGTGGAACGCCAAAGAGATCACTCAAGGCGAGGTTCAGCAGTTTTCTAAATCGCTGAAGGAATCCAGTGTGTCCAACCCTCTTTCGCATGCTTCTTATCTGATCAACCTAGCCTCTCCCAAAGACGATCTTTGGGCAAAGAGCATCGATGCGATGGTTATCGAGTGGCAGCGGGCCGCTCAGCTTGGACTTGATGGAGTGGTCGTCCATCCAGGAGCTTTTGTCGATTCCAACGCCGAGTCGGGACTTGAGCGTATCGTTCAAGGAGTCGCCCAAGCAGCCGAGCGTGTCGAGTCCAAGGACTGTTGGTTGCTGTTAGAAAATACAGCAGGGCAGGGCTCCTGTTTGGGTTGGAGCATGGAGCAACTCGGTTGGATGCTCGAGCGAACAGGCGAGTCGATGCGCGTAGGAGTTTGTTTGGATACCTGCCATGCTCATGCCGCTGGATATGATTTTGCAAGCGAAAGCGGTTTCAAGGCTTGGGAAAAGGATGCCAAGAAGTATGGCGTACTCGAAGCTATCCGCGCCTTGCACCTGAACGATAGCAAGAAGGGTTGCGGATCGCGTGTCGATCGGCACGAACATATCGGTCTAGGAACCATTGGTAAAGAAGGCTTCGAGCGGGTTCTCAAACATCGTGTGCTCAAGAAATGGCCTATGTACCTCGAGACTGAAAAAGGGCAAGACGACAACGGCCAAGAATGGGACGCCATCAATCTGAGTGTTCTTAGGGAACTGGCAGAATAAAAAACCATGCACAAGCCAAAAGTCTCTCAGCGCTTTCTCCTGCTATCGACTGCATTGCTTGCGTGGGTGAGCTGGACCTGTGAGTCCTTGGCTCAATCCACCGAGTTGATTCGAGTCATGAGCTTTAATATCCGTTATGGCACAGCCAACGACGGCATCAATCGTTGGGATTTGCGCAAGGAGTTTTTGGTAGAAACGATTCGCAACTTTGATCCCGACATGCTCGGGACCCAGGAGACTCTCGCAAGCCAAAGGGATTATCTCGCACAGGCCCTTGATGGCTACGGCGTGGTCGCGGCCGGGCGCGACGATGGCAAAGACGGGGGCGAAATGGCGGCCCTGTTTTATCGCAAAGATCGTTTCGAGCCAATCGAACAAGGACATATCTGGCTAAGCGAAACGCCTGAGAAAGTGGGGAGCAAAGGCTGGGATGCAGCTTTGCCACGCATCGCAACTTGGGTCAAACTCAAAGATCTCCAGTCAGCCGATTCCAAACCGATTCTGTATCTCAACGCCCATCTGGATCACAAGGGGCAAAGGGCTAGACTTGAAAGTTGCCGTCTGATTCGAAGCAAGTTGTCCGAGTTAGGAGCCGATGCAAGGTGGATTGTTACCGGGGACTTTAATGCATCCCCTAGCGAGCCACCCTACAGTGCGCTATTTGACGACGCTGCCGATCGCAAGCTGCTCGATACCCATCGAGTTGTCCATCGAAACCCTGAGGCCAACGAAGGGACTTTTTCGTCGTTTGATGTGAGCAAGACAAACGGACCTCGAATCGATTGGATCGGTTGCTCGGAGGACTTCCAAGTTCGTTTGGCAAGGATCGATCGAACCAGTCGCGACGGGCGCACTCCATCGGATCATTTCCCGGTCATCGCCGTCTTGCGACCTGCTTCTAAAAGCTCCGCACTGCGGGTACTAAGTTACAACATCCATCATGGTCGAGGCGTTGACAATAAGCTGTCCCTTGAGCGTATTGCTGCTGTGATCCGTCAAGCCGATGCCGATGTTGTGGCTCTGCAAGAGGTTGACCAAGGTTGCGGACGTAGCGATCGCAAATTGCAAGTGCAAGAGCTTGAGAAACTCACCGGGTACTTTGGCGTTTTTGGCAAAGCGATCGATTTCGATGGTGGAGAGTATGGCCAAGCCGTTTTAAGTCGTTGGCCAATCAAACAAAGCACCGTGCATCGCTTGCCCAACGAGCAACAACCCAACGGATCGATGCGTGAGCAGCGGATCGTCTTAGAGGCGATCGTACCGAGCGAGGCTGGAACAATTCGATTCTTAGGAACCCATTTGGACCATTCCAAGGAGGATTTGCGAGAGCAGCAAGCAACTGCGGTCGATCGGTTGCTAGGTGCGGTTTCATTTGCGGATACCAAGTCGATCGCAACGGTTTTGGCAGGGGACTTTAACGACGTGCCCAAGAGCCGGACGCTCGGGTGTTTTGAAAAGCGATGGCAGGTACAACCTCGCATAGAGAACCGGCACCTAGCTACGTATCCGAGTGAGTCACCTCGAACAAGGATTGATTATGTAGCAGTCGATCAAGCCGGAAGGCTGGTGCTCGATTCGCTAAAGGTGGTGTCTGAGCCGCTTGCCTCTGATCATCGTCCCGTTGTCGGCGAGTTGGTGATTCCGTAGTGGTTAGATTCTTTTGAACATCTTATCGAGCTGGTCGCGGGAGAAGAACAATGCCGTTGGGCGACCATGTGGACAGTGATGCGTGTCATGGTACAAATGCCGCTGTTCCAGCAACGCGGTGATCTCAGGATCGCTTAATCGATCTCCTGCTTTGATCGCTGCCTTGCAAGCCATCATGTTCATCAGTTCGTCAAGTACATCTTGTGCATTGACCTTTTTGCCACCCGACATAAGGGCTTCGAGAACCTGCCTGAGCATTTCCTCTGGGGCGCGTTTGGACAAGATCGAGGGATAAGCATTAAGGACGATCGTATCGCCACCAAACGACTCGACTTCGAAGCCGATTTCGGCAAGCATCTCTTTGGAGTCTAGGGCCATGGCAGCTTCAGCGGAGGTCAATTGCACGGTGGCCGGTACGAGCATCCGTTGACGATCCAACGACTTCGAGAGAACTTTGGTTTTGATCTGCTCGAAGAGGATCCGTTCGTGCAAAGCATGTTGGTCGATGATGACCATTCCGGCTTCATCTTGGGTGATCAGGTATCGGTTGTGGATTTGGAATCCGACAGCTCGGGCCGAACCCATGATGTCTTGGGCACCCGAGTGCTTTGGGGAAAAATCGACCGCGTCTAAAAGTGGATCAGCACTTGGGGCAGCTGGGGTTTGAGCATGGCTCGCTGGGGGTGTCCAGGCAGGTTGTTGCATCGGAGCAACGGGCGTGAAAGGCTCGCTTCTGAACGGATCGTTTGAAAACCCTGAGCTCGGAAACGGGCGGAAATCAGGTACACTCTGTTGCGATCGGGCCCAGTCCATAAGTGAAGTATTCGATCCAGCCGTTGCCATCGAAGGTGTATTTTCTGTTCCTATCGCTGGTGCTGTTGGCTGTGAACCTTGGGGATCGATCGCTGCGTCACGGGGTTTTGCGACGAGGTTCGAGGTTAAGAATCGGTGCCGAATCGTGTGCAAGAGACGACTGTAAATTGCACCACTATCTTCAAAGCGAACCTCAACCTTGGTCGGATGCACATTCACGTCAACCGTCTTTGGATCGATCTCCATTTGCAAGAAACACACAGGCATGCGGCCCACCATCAGCAGGCCTCGATAGGCTTCTGACAGAGCATGTTGCAAGGCTCGGTCGCGAATGTATCTTCCATTGAGGAATAGATACTGCATCCGATTGTTGCTGCGAGAGAGACTCGGATCGGCCACATAACCTCGCACCTTAACCTTCTCGTCCTGGTGCTCGACAGAAATCAATGCATCGGCAACTTCGTCACCGAAAAACGCCCGAATGCGATCGGCCCATCTGCTGGTCTCTGGCAGGTCGTATTGCACGCGATCGTTGCTGCACAAGATCATGTGAACGTGGGGGAATGCGAGAGCCACTCGGGTGAAGGCTTCGACGACATGCCCCATCTCAGTCGAGGGAGTTTTCATGAATTTGCGTCGAACCGGCGTGTTGAAAAACAGATGCCGAACCTCGATCGTCGTTCCGATATCCATCGCACAAGGCTTGATCGCTTCACGCTCAGAGCCTTGTGCTCGCAACTCGTAACCGCTGTCGCTCGATGCGACCCGGCTTCGAAGCGTCATGTGGCTGATTTCGGCAATCGATGCAAGGGCCTCACCGCGAAAACCTAAAGTTCGAACATCGAAAAGATCCTCGGAGTCCTTAAGCTTACTGGTTGCGTGCGGGGCGAGTGCAAGTTCGAGTTGCTCAGGCTCAATCCCGCATCCATTGTCGCTGATGCGGATCAAATCTGTTCCGCCCCCCTCGACCAATACCTCGATCAACGTCGCACCAGCATCGACGCTATTTTCAAGCATCTCCTTGACGACACTTGCAGGCCGCTCGATGACTTCCCCAGCAGCTATTTTATTGACCAGACTTACCGGCAGTTGTCGTATAATTGGCATCCGAGCGGGATATGCTCCTTTGAAAGTGCATCATGGATTGAATTGATTCAAAGTATAAGCCTTCGGGCTAGGTCAGCAACCCAAAAGGAGTTTTCCAAGTTCGCATCCAAGTTGGATTTGGGATACAATGAACACTTGCAAATCAACATCGCTCAAGCCGATGAATGGAACCGATTTGGATTTTCACTAGCGACTGCACGAAAGAAATGACACACAATCCGCATCCAAGCCCCATCCGATCAATCACTTTGTGCCGCAGGCATCTGTTGCTACTTGCCTTGACCGGTTTTAGCATTGCTAGCAATCTGCATTCGGTTGTTGGCCAAGAAGCAACCGCAGGCACTCAGAAAGACCTGAGTAAGTTTTACGAACCCCGAGAGTTTGTGGGTAAGAGTGGCAAGCCGCTGAAGTATCGACTGATCAAACCCCTAGACTACAAATTCGGCAAGAAATACCCGCTGGTGCTGTTTCTCCACGGTGCGGGTGAACGCGGTGAGGACAATGCCGTAACGCTCAAGCATGCTGCAAAAGATTTCGCCGGCGATGCTTTGCGAGCCAAGTACCCAGCGTATGTGTTAATTCCTCAGTGTCCGACTGGAAAGAAGTGGTCCGACGTTGATTGGTCGAAAGACTCTAGCGAACTTCCGCAGGACCCGAGCGACTCGATGCAGAGCATCAAGGAGCTACTTGATGAGATGGTCGAAAATGCTGGAGTCGATAAAACACGCATCTATATCACAGGCCTTTCGATGGGTGGCTATGGGACTTGGGATGCCATCGCGCGCTATCCTGGGTTCTTTGCTGCCGCTGCCCCGATCTGTGGTGGTGGAGACCCAAAGACAGTCGATCGGTTCAAGTCTTTACCGATTTGGTGCTTCCATGGTGCGAAGGATCAGGTCGTTAAGGTCAACCGAAGTCGTGAGATGGTCGACGCCCTTAAGCAGCTTGGGTCACCGGTTAAATACACCGAGTATCCAGAAGCCCAGCACGACAGTTGGACTCAAACTTACTCCAACCCCGAACTCTACGATTGGATGTTCTCCCAACGACGCGAAAGCCAATAGGCATAGTTGTCGCTGACGTTTTGCAACGGTTTACTCGTAGATACTATATTTTCTATGCTCCACTTGCGTTCCAGAAAGTGCTTTACTGGTTGCATACTCTTGCGACTTATGGTCCTTTTACTCAGTATTCATGTGGCCAAGGCGCAAGAAGAACCGGTAAATGAGCCACCTGTAAAGGAGGTGCCTAAGGTTGCTCCGAGGCAAGCTTGGGTCGACTTCTCTAAGGACATTGCACCGATCTTGCGCGAGCATTGTTTGCAATGCCATAGCGGACCGCAGCCCAAAGGTGGCTTTGATATCTCCGATCGTGAAGCTCTTTTGGGCTATATCACCCCGGGTTCGGTCGACGAGAGTTCTTTGTGGACCGATTACTTGACCGCTAAGCCAATCTCTGAGGACGCTCAGAGCTTGGTGATGCCTCCGGATGGACCATTGCCTAAAGCCAAGCTTGCGATGCTCAAGCTTTGGATCCAAGAGGGGGCAAGCTGGCCTGAGTCCGATAAGCTTGATGAGCAAGCCGATCTCGTATCAGCCGAGGCATTGGGTGCCAACGCCTCGAACCCTCGGCGTCTTTACCTCGCGATCGGTTATTTTCATCCTGCGGTGGTACACTTCCCGGTCGCACTTCTTTCCCTAGCAGGTTTGGCGATCATTTTTTCCTGGATGTTCGGACAAGGCTGCGTGCGTTTCGCGTATGTATGCCTTGTACTAGGGGCCATCGGTAGCCTTGTTGCTGCACTGATGGGATGGTCGTTTGCTGAAATACGCGGACTTGCAGGCTGGACCGAGCTCATCAGCTCTAGCAGCAGTGAGCAACAATCCAATGAGTTCTTTCACCGTTGGCTCGGGACCCTCACGGCCCTGGCAAGCCTAGCGGTAGCATGGATGGGTTACCGCTCCGGAAAAGCCGATGGGACTCGACCTGGCTGGGGTTGGAAAACCGGAGCCTTAATCTTGGCTGCTCTTGTTGGTATCGTTGGTCATCAAGGTGGCGAAATGGTTTATGGAGATATCTTTGCCCAAGCCATTGAGCAACTGAATCGAAGGTAAGCAAGAACTTTTTTCAAGTAAAGAATCCACTATGCTTCATAGCAAACTGATCCACCCAGATATGTTGCGTATCTTGGCCCAGGCTGGCCATCATGCGACGATTCTGATCTCTGACGGCAATTATCCAGCGTCGAGCAAACGCGGTCCTCGTTCAGAGGTCGTGAGTCTAAACTTGATGCCAGGTGTAGTGACTTGCAATCAGGTTCTCGAAGCGGTCCTTTCGGCCATTCCGATCGAAGCGATTCGAACCATGCAAACCGAAAAGTCAGGTCCATACGCACTGGAGTCCGATCCGCCGGTTTGGAGCCAATACCGAAACACGATCCGCGCTGCGGGCTTGGATCTGGATCTTGTTCCCGTCGACAAGTGGGAATTCTATTCGGCCGTAGCCACCGAGGATCACGTACTGACGATTCAAACCGCAGACACCCAACGCTATGCGAATATCCTGCTGTCGGTGGGCGTTCGAATGTTTCCTCAAGGTTGAGCTAATGCGAAAGGCTCCTTGCATGCATGCCATCAACAAACTGGTCTATTTGTCGATCCTGTTACTTCTAAGTAGCACCCAAGGCTACTCGCAGGAGTTGCTCGCCAATCGCTTCCGGGGCGATCAAGGCCTCGGGGTCTACGAACAATGCCGAGTCGAGATTCCTTGGAAGGATCCGTCGGTGACCAAGCTGGATTTGCCAGGGATTGGCAATGGATCGCCGGTTTTGTGGCAAGACGCCGTCGATGGCACCCGAGCCTATCTGCTGTCGGCCTCGACAAACGATGCTACGCGGCATGTGATCGGAGTCGATCTTGCGAATAATAAGGTTTTGTGGACAAAGTCTTATCCGTCGACCAAGCATCGGTTGCACCAGTTTAGTACCTACGCGTCCTCGACTCCTGCGGTCGACCCAAGTGGAATCTATGTGGCTTGGGGCGAGCCCGAGCATGTTTATGTCAAGCACTTGGGGCACGATGGACAAGAGCGCTGGACTCGGGATTTTGGTCGATATGTATCACAGCATGGTTTTGCAACCTCCCCGATGCTCCTCGATGGGAAGCTTTATTTGCTCGATAGCCAAGATGCCGAAGAACTCGAGCCAGGAGTTGAACCCGGAGAGGATCGGATGATTTCGCTCGATGCGAAAACGGGTCAGACCCTTTGGGAACGCAAGTTACCGACCAAGCGAGTTTGCTATGGATTGCCCAGCGTGAGAATACTGCCTGACGGTTCCAAAGAACTCGTGTGTGCAACAACAGCCCTAGGGATTTTTGCCATGGATCCGAATACGGGTGAAATCCGATGGAATCATGATTGCTTCAAGCAGCGAGTCTGTTCCTCGACGCTACTGGTCGGGCCCCTTGCGATCGCAACCCACGGATCGGGCGGTGGGCGAGACAATATGCTTGTTGCCTACGACATGCAAGCCAAGAAAGAGCGGTTTCGTATCCAGAGAGCGGCACCCTATGTTCCAACCCCAGTGGCCTTGGGAAATCTATTGTTCTTGTGGTCTGACGCTGGGATTGTCTCTTGCGTCAGACTCGATGACGGGCAAGTTCTCTGGAGTGAACGCATCGGTGGAAACTATTACTCCTCGCCGATTCTTCTCGGGAATCGATTGGTCAATGTATCGGACACCGGCAATGTAACGATCCTGGCAGCCTCTGAAAAGTTCGAGAAACTTGGGACGATCGCTACCGAAGCGACTGTCCGATCTACGCTCGTGGCATCTCAAGATATGCTGCTGATGAGAACCTATGAGCAACTTTGGATCGTCCGATAAGTCCCCTTGATCGAGCCGATCGAATTTAGAAGCGGAACAAGTAGCCATGAAGATCTTGTTTGACCAAGAGCAGATTCGACAAGGAATCGCACAACTTGGTTCCAAGCTCAATCACAAGTACGGTCAAGATCCCATTACCGTCGTTGCAATCATGACCGGTAGTTTGGTCATGCTCGCTGATTTGATCCGGTGCTTAGAGATGCCTCTGCGAATCAGTCTGATTCGAGCGTCTTCTTACCGTGGCGGTATTTCTTCGGGTGAATTGCACGTCGAAGAGATCGAGAGACTCGATATCCAAGACCGTGACGTGCTACTGATCGACGATATCTTCGACACCGGAAAAACCCTGCTTGAGGTTTCAAAACGTTTGGAGGAATTGCGTCCAAGATCCCTAAGGACGGCAGTGTTCCTTAACAAGCAAGGAACCAGCCAAGTTCAACTGAAACCCGACTACAGTGTTTTCGACATCCCCAACAAATTTGTTGTCGGATACGGACTCGACTACGATGACTACTACCGCAACCTTCCCCATGTTGCCGTGCTTGAACCTTCCGATCTAGAGCAGCATCACGCAGCGAGTCGGTAAGTCTATGGCCATCGCCGAATCACAAACTCCAAAGAGTCTCGCTGCAGAGACATCCATGAGGATCCAGGTCGTCGCGCGCAATTATTGGCCACTGGCCGACGAATCGAGCCAAAGGCTCATGCACACCCTGGATGCTTGGAAGTCGATCGGTATCAAGCCCTCGGTGCTAACCACGCGTTGGCATTCGAGTTGGCCAGACCGAGCACGCCTTCGCAAGGTCGATGTCGAAAGACTCCTGCCCGCACCGAGTTCGTCTTGGAACGAAAGCCACTTTCAGCGAAATGTAACCAAGTGGTTGATCAAGAACACAGAAAGCTATGATGCGATCTACGTCGATGCGGCTGACCATCTGCTTTCGGCGATCGTTTCAAAAGCCTCTGCGATCGGGAAACCGATTCTGTGTCGATTTAGCCAAGATCCACACGGCCCGGCCATACCCAAGTCCTTAGGGGCCTATTTACCCTCCTCGGTGTCGATTCGAGATTCGCTCCGCAAGTGCCACAGGGTGATCGCCGATCATCGCCGAGGGTATGATGCACTTTTGGATCTTGGCGTTGGCAAAGAGCGAAGTGTTTGGATTCCGGATGCCGTATTTGAACCGGCCCGAAGGACGGAAATCGAGCGCAAGATGGCCTGCCGAGCTTTGTTCGATGTCTCTGGTGATTTGGCCATCCCGGCTCAAACCTATTTGCTCGTGCATTTTGGCCAAGTTTCGATGGAGCAGTTGGAAGCTGTTTTGCAGACGGCCTGCGCGCTGCTTGACCGTGGAATTCTTTTACGGATGTGGATCATCAACCCCGGACCCGACACACCGAAAATCTATCAGTGGCTCAGGCACCAAGGATGGCACCGTGAAATCCTGATCTTCGATGGATTCGATGTCTTGGAGGATTTAATTTGTATTGCCGATCTGGTGATCGCATCGAATCCCGCTTGCTCTCTGCAGTACTCCACTCGATTGGTCTTGGAATCCCAAGTCCCTATGATTGTCGCACTCGATCCGTCGCTTGGAGAATGGATTCCCGAGACACCGCTGATGAAATGGTATCACTCGAAAGAGACACTCGCAGCGCAGTTGGCCGACTGGCTGATTCACCGCTCCCAGTGGGAGGCAGAAGCCATTGCGCTTCGAAGACACTATCAGCAGCACCATCCGAACCAGCATTGGCTCGATCGTTGGAAAGGTCTCTTCTGTGAGGCGATCTCGAAGAGCCACAGCGGAGCATCGGAAAAGAGGTTCCATTGAGCCAAATATCCAATCGAATTAAAGTCTGTTTGATTATCCCGACGCTCGATCAAGGAGGAGCAGAGAAGCAACTCGTCATGCTCGCCCGAGGGTTGGATCGAAACGTCTTCGATCCCACAGTGATCGTTCTTACCAGAACCGGTCCCTTGGAATCACGGCTTCATCAAGCAGGTGTTCCAGTTCATGTGATCGGTAAACACGCAACAGCCGACCCCTTGGCGTGGTATAAACTCCTGCGAAAGTTACGGGAAATAAAACCCGATATCGTTCATACATGGATTTTTGCCGCCAACGCATATGGTCGGTATGCGGCCCTGTGGGCCAAGGTTCCTTGCATCGTCGGTTCCGAGCGGTCGGTCGATCCTTGGAAAGGAACTTGGCAGTTGACGATCGATCGATACCTTGCAAAACGGACGCAAGGTATTTCGACCAACAGTCCAGGAGTCGTCGATTTTTATCATGAGCATGGGGTCGACCGCTCGAACTTTAAGATCATTCCCAATGGGATCGAGTCGAGGGATTCAAAGCAGGAGATCTCGCGTCAGGAGGCCTTCGAGCGGTTGGGGATCCCGCTTGGCCATCGACTCATTCTCTCGATCGGGCGGCTATGGCAACAGAAAGGTTACAAGGACTTGATCTGGGCAGCGGAGATGCTCAGGATTCTACGTGGCGAGGTTTCTTACGTGGTTTTGGGGGAAGGGCCCGAGCGAGAGAGACTCGAATCCTACCGCGATAATGTTCGAGCAGCGGCCTCGGTGTATTTGCTCGGGCATCGACCCGATGCGATGCAGATTTTGCCCCATGCGGACTTGCTCTGGAACGGTAGTCTCTACGAAGGCCAATCGAATGTGATCCTAGAAGCCATGCAAGCAGGGGTTCCGGTGATGGCCACCGATATCCCCGGCAACCGTGATCTTATCGAAAACGAAAAAACCGGTATCCTTTTCCCCGTAGGCGATGTCGATCGACTCATGCGGATCTCGAACCAACTGCTCGATGATTCGCAATGGCGAAATCGACTCATTGAATCGGCTCGCGAGCATGTTGCCCGCGAGCACTCCGCATCGACGATGGTTCAACGTCACGAAGCCTGGTATCGCGAGCTCTTGCAACGATGAAAAACCCCTCAGCCTTCGATTTCGTTCAGCTTCGCGGTGCAGTCGCAAGCGGCTTGATCGAGATTCCCCAAGCCGTCGAGCAAGCACTCGGAAGCCCGCTTGATTTTCCCCCCATCGATCGCGCCTTGGTTCCGGGCGATCGAGTTGCGATCGCCGTGCATGAAAGTTTGCCGCAGGCAAACGTTTTCGTCGAGGCGATCATCGATCGGCTACTGAAGCACGAGGTTCTGGTCGATCTGCAGATTGCCGTGGTGCTTGGACATGGACAATCGCTCCTGAAATCCTCGATCGAGAATTGGCTTGCGACGAATTATCCACCGAGTATCGAGGGCCAGGAGCCTGTTTGCCGAGTGGTATGCCACGACCCAGACGATCCTAAAACGCTTGAATACATCGCCGCTTCGGAGCAAGGCGAGGCGATTTACCTGCAGCGAGACCTGGTCGAAGCCGATTTTGTGATCCCCGTCTATCGGTGGCTTGAGCCACAGGATCCTCGCGGCCATGACCCTTTTGTCGTCCTACCCGCATTTGCAGATAGGGCCACCATCCATCGGCATGCGAAAACATGGCTTAGCAATCGTCAGAAGGCAACGAGCTCTAAGGCTTCCAGAAGAGGCAGGGATTCAGGCTGGTTGGCTGGAATCCAGTTCGTTCTTGGGGCCATAGCAAATCAAGAGGGACAGATCGCATTCTTGGTTTCGGGCACTCCCGAGGGTGTTGATCGTGCTTGCCAACAAACCTTGGGTTCCAACGATCAGCGGGATTCGGATCACCAGAGCGACCAAGGTTTCGACTTGGTGGTGGTTCAATTGGTCGATCAGTCGCAGGTTCCAAGTTGGGGTCAGGTGGCAAGTGCTGCCCAAGGTGCCGAGCGGTGGTTGACACCTGCCGGTAGGATCGTCGTCGTCGCCAACGGACTTGCCCAAGTCACCTCGGGAATCGGAGCATTGGCATCCGACGAACCCGATGAGGATCTCCAGAAGATGCTTCTAGAGAGCACTCTCGAGGATGCCTTTGCTGCGGCGGTTTTACGAGGGATCCAATCCAAGCGAAGCGTTTATGTACAATCTCAGGTCGATGCGGAGACCCTCGAATCGCTTGGATTCGCTTCGATCCGCAATCCGAACGAACTCGAGCGACTCATGCAATCGGCACTGCGAGTCGGTGTTTTAGAATACTAGTACAAGGATTGCTTTCATGGACATCAATGCATTGAACGCGCGATTTGGCATTGCTGAAAACTTGGTTTTCTCTGAGCATCCAAGTGGCTTGGTCTATGCCAAAGTGCAAACAAGCCATTGCACCGGAGAGTTTTTTCTTCAAGGTGCTCATGTGACGCATTACCAAGATATCTTGTTCATGAGTCGCCAAGCGATTTATCAGCAAGGCAAAGCCCTGCGAGGCGGAATTCCGATTTGCTTTCCTTGGTTCAATAGCCATCCAAGCCAACCGAGTCTGCCTGCGCACGGTTGGGCAAGGACATCCTTGTGGCAGGTGCTCAAGACCTATGCAAGTGACGATGGAGTTCACATCGAGCTAGGTTTAGCCAACGATGGTTTCAACTTGGTCTATCGGATCGTGATGGGGGCCAAACTGTCGGTATCGCTGGAAGTTCAAAATAGCTCGCAAATCGCAAGGGATTATGAGGTTGCATTGCATACCTATTTTCGAATCGGAGATATTCATCAGGTAACCATCAAGGGTGATCTGGAGCGATGTGGGTATTACGATCAATTGACCAAGCAAGATCATCCGCAGACGAATCATTCAATTGGTTTTAATCAGGAGACCGACAGAATCTATTATGGAAAGGCTCCATCGACGGAGATCGAAGACCGTTGTTTAGGAAGGGTCCTGCGCGTCGAATCCGAGGGTTCCGATTCAACCGTGGTTTGGAATCCGTGGATTGAAAAGTCCAAGAAGATGTCTGATTTCGGGGACGATGAATACCGTCAGATGTGTTGCATCGAGACGTCGAATGTCAGACTCTCAAGCGTACGGCTTGAACCAGGCCAAAGCCGGATGACCAGCGTTGAGATTTCCCAGCAACCCCTTTAGAAGGTAGCTCCCTGGCAAGAGAACTTTCTGAATATCCAAAAAGAGACCCCAGAAGTTCCGTCCACCGGTCATTCTGGGGTCGCTGTATTTTCGGAATGAATCGCGAACTTAAAATCAACGGACGGTGATCATCCGTTCAGAATTCGCATCGCGGATCACCAAGCTAAGAGGTTCGCCAGCACGAACCTCGCCAATCGCTTCGACAAAGTCCTCGACCGAGCTCACAGCCGTTCCGTTGACCGACAAGATCACGTCCCCAACCTTCAAGCCCGGAATTCGGCTACGACGCGAAATCTCCGTCACGATCACTCCTTCGCCTGGCTCAAGCTGCAAGTTCTTGGCGATCTTGGCCGGTACAGCATCGACCGCAAATCCCAATCGCTGGATGTTTTGGTTCGCTTGACGCTCGCTTGCAGCCAACGCTTTTTCATCCAGTGCAGCCACTTCGACCGGAATATCGATCGTTTTGCCATCGCGGTAAATCTTTACCGCCACTGTCGTCCCCGGCTTGGTCTCGCCAATCGCACGACGCATGGCCGAATCGGATTTGATCGCAACACCATCGATCTCGACAATCACATCCTTAGCCCGTATCCCCGCTTTGTCTGCAGGCATCCCCTTGGTGACTGTCTCAACCAAAGCCCCCTTGAGGTCTGCAGGGAGCCCTAGGCTCTTGGCCAACTCCGGACTCATGGCCGCAGGTCGAACTCCGATAAAGCCTCGTGAAACCGTCCCATTGGTGATCAGATCATTCAGGACTCGCGAAGCAGTGTTGCTTGGAACCGCAAAACAAACTCCGTTATACCCTCCTCCACGAGAGGCGATGGCCGTATTGATCCCGATAATCTCACCGCGGAGATTCAACAGCGGTCCTCCGCTGTTGCCAGGATTGATCGCAGCATCGGTCTGGATGAAATCATCATAAGGAGTAATCCCCTGGTCGGTTCGCTTCGTAGCGCTGATGATGCCCGCTGTAACGGTCTGCGCTAGACCAAAAGGACTACCGATGGCGATGGCCCAATCACCCACCTCGACTTTCGACGAGTCCCCGACGGGAGTCGCAATCAATCCAGTCGCGTCGATCTTTAAAACTGCAAGGTCGGTTCGTGGATCCGTACCAATCACCTTCGCAACATACTTCGTGTCGTCGCTCAAGTAGACTTCCAATTCGGTCGCATTGGCCACAACGTGATTGTTCGTCAAAATATAACCGTCTTGGCGGACGATCACCCCCGAGCCCAAGCCCAGTTGCACCATCCCCTCTGGCGCACCAGGATCCTCCTCGGGTTCCATCTCAGGCAAACCAAAGCCCGGGCCAAAGAATCGCTCGAACTCTGGCGGAAGACCTTGAGGCAACCCACGCATATCCCGCCGCTGAGCAACACTCCGCCGTTCGACCAGCGACTTAATGCTCACCACCGATGGCTTGACCGACTTGGCAACTTCCCGAAACGCCTTGGAAAGCTGCTCGGCAGGCGCGATCAAATTTGGATCCAACTGGGTTCGAGCCTGAGTTGCTTGAGCTGCTTGCTGCGCATAAGCCTGCGAAGGATTGATCCTCGAGTCTGAGAGCATCCAGTACCCCACCGGAGCGGCCACAACGGCCAGCAAAGACAAAAGTTTCCAAGTGGACATCGGTCGATTCATTTTCATGCACCCTCAATCAAAGAGCGAAAGTCTGAAATTCCAAGCAAAACCACAGTTCCTCAAGGCAAAGGTGCCAAATTGGCTGACCTTGCCCAGGAGCCCTAGGAATTATTCCGCAAATCGCGCGCCAATCCAACTGGATCGGACGGATCAGACAGATCGGACAGATCGGACAGATCGGACTTTAATTTTTGAGAAGATCTTTAGGTAGGATCTTTTGATTGGTAAAGAACGCCTTGTCCTTAAACCCAAAGTAGCTGGGTTTGTAAGATTCCGGCACCGCAACACTCGCCTTGGCAGGCACCTCGATGCCAACTCCCCAGTAGACGGAATTGACAAACAGCCGACGAAGATCGTCGCTGAGCAAATCGACCGCCGCTCCAATCGTCGAACCGATCGCCTTGCCCTCCTTGCCCTCAGCCAATCCGTTCCACTCAGGCATCTTATAAGTCTTGGTCCAAACCAGCGGTTGCATCGGCTTGTTCTTGTCCCCTTCCAACGGTGGATCGGTTGGCTTCATCCCCGATAGGACCTGGCCGTACATAACCACGTTGGCATCGGCGGGCAAGTGAACCACACCGTAAACATCGGTCGGCCCAAACACATCCGAAACTCCCTTGAGAATCGGAGCATCCGCGAACTTAGGATTGATCACCCCACGGGTTGCCTGTCCGTTGTGTACCCCATGGTGCGAGACCCAAGTCTCACCGACGACTTGCTGTCCGAATCCACCTTGCCACTTGCCATTGTTCCAAGACCAGTGCGCATAGGGATGATTTCCATCTCCAAAATTGAAAGGATGCGTCGCGGTTCGGATCGCTAGGAGCGGTTTACCGGCTCGCACAAACTGATCGATGTGCTTCATTTGCTCAGGGGGCAATGCCCTAAAACGCAGAAACATCACCATGAAATCTGCATCGTCGAGTTGCTCCAGGCCAGGAATGTTGCTCGAGTAGTTTGGATCCACCGTCTTGGTCTCTGGATGGATCGCAAAGTGAACGGTGCAATGAAACCCATGCTGCTCCGAAAGAATCTTCGCCAACATCGGGAGGGCTTCTTCGCTCCGGTACTCCTCATCGCCGGAGATCAAAACCACCTTCTTGCCAGACCCCGCCTTGCCAGCAGCGCCCGGTAGATTCAACCACAGATCCTCAGCGAGCACCGCAATAGGTTGCAATGCAACCGATAGCAAGACCAAGACACCGTATACCAAGCTTCGACCAACGCGTTTCATCGATCAGTTACCCTTCAAAATAGAGCGGATCCGATTAGAGATCCTAAGGCTAGTATCGCGACTACAAACTACTCATAATCGCGTTTGATCATCCTTGCAATCACCGGTAGCTTCTCGTCGATCGTGCCGGTTGCCAAGACCTGACCATCGGGACCTGCGATTGCACCGAAAGCATCTACTTTCAATGTCTCATCAATAAGTCCTTTGGAGAAGTACAGTTGGACTTCGGCAAGCCGATCCATGACAGTTCGGCTTGTGTCGGCGGCAAGTGCCGGCAGCCGCTTCTTCTTGACCGATTCGGAAGGAATGTTCGGTAGATCTTCGAGCGTGTAAGTCTCTTGAAGTTTCTGAATAAATGCATTGACCGCATTTTCAATCTTCGTTTCCGGATTCTTGTCCAATGCGACTTCTCGGTTGTTGAGCATACTCGAAGTAAACGCCTTGTCCTTGGCATCCTTGGACGCCTTTAGATTCACCGAGCGAATGCGACAGTCGTTTTTGATTGTTCGATTCGCGATGACCATCGATGCATCGACCTCGAAAATGATCAATCCATCGAAATGAGCTTCGTTGGCACGTTTGGTTAGATCGGCCACGCTTTCGGAGCTTCCGATGTAAACAAGTCCGGATCCCAGCGCTGTCCAACCGCTTGGCAGTTGAAAGTCCTTGGAGTCAAAGTTCTTGATGTAGGACTGAAGGTTCGATAACGATGGGCCAGAAGGAGCGGCACCTCCACCGAATCCCGGTGCGCCGCCTGGGAATCCACCACCGAGTCCTCCAGCACCGAGCCCAGGTCCTCCCGGGTTTAGCCCCGCGCCTGGTCCAAGACCCGAGCCTGCTCCGAGGCCTGCTGAACCAGGATCCAAAGCAGCACCAGCACCAGAACCTGATCCCGTTCCTAATCCGACTTGGGGTGATGGGAGAAACTTAAGCCCCGGAGCACCGCCTGGAGAAGCTCCAGGCGCACCTGAAGGTGCTGCCCCGCCACCGCCATAACCTGCTGGAGGGCCGCCCGATCCACCACCACCGTAGCCCGCTGGCGGACCGCCCGATCCGCCACCGCCGTAACCTGCTGGAGGGCCACCTGATCCGCCACCGCCATAACCTGCTGGAGGGCCACCCGATCCACCACCACCGTAGCCTGCTGGAGGGCCTCCTGATCCGCCACCGCTGTAGCCTGCGGGAGGTCCACCTGATCTACCACCACCGTAGCCTGCCGGTGGTCCACCTGCGCCGCCACCGTAACCAGCTGGTGGTCCACCTGCACCACCGCCGTATCCTGCCGGTGGTCCGCCTGCACCGCCGAAACCTGCTGGACCTCCCGGAGCCATTGGTGCACCAGGGCCACCAAAGGAGACTCCGCCTAAGCCACCGCCTAGAGATCCCAGACCGCCGCCTGCTCCTCCTGCAGCACCACCTCCCGAAAGCAACCCGGATAATCCGGATAGACTTGGAGGTAGCGAAAGAGATCCAAAGGAGTAATCGCGAAAGCCTTCCGACCAGTTCCCCTCACTGTGAGCTTTATTGAACGAATCGACAAAAGTTGCTGCGTAGTTGCCTGCAGCATCGCTGAGCTCCTGAGCCGGTAGTCGACGCACTCCTCCAGAGGACTGCCCTCCCGACGATGGCCCGCCGAGCCCCAACCCTTGAGGGCCGCCGCTCCCGGGTGCTCGACCGGGGAATCCACCCGCTCCACCGCCTGCACCACCAGATTGACCAGTAAGTTCAGCAAGAGGAGTTCCAATCGGTTTGAGTTCCTTAACTTGGGCTGATTTCTTAACGATCAACCCCACCGCAAAACTGTAACCCATACGAGGAACAATTCGCTTCTTGTCCCAACGATACTTGTCGGCTGTGCTTTGAGCTTCATCGTTAGGCACCTGCAATAGATGAGCTTGATAAAGCGCATAGGCCCGAGGTGCATTGCCCGCTTGGAACGCCAAGACGGCTCGATCTTCAAGTGTCAGTTCCACTTCAGGGATTGACGGGGGGGTATTGCCTGGCGAATTTTGCATTCCATCGTTACCAGGCGAACCAGCTCCTGGGACACCAGCCCCAAATATTCCCGCACCTGCCGTACCGCCTCCAGGATCCGCTTGATTTCCTAAACTGCCAAGTCCAGGTCCACTGATTCCTGCTCCGAGATTGTTATTACTTCCGCCACCAGCACTCAGGAGATTTCCCGAAGCCGATCCACCACCACTCCCAGTCGATGCTGCATTAGGAGGACCACCGGGTCCACCACCACTTCCAGTCGATGCTGCATTGGGAGGACCACCGGGTCCACCGCCACTACCTAACGATGCTGCATTAGGAGGACCACCGGGCCCACCACCGCTACCTAACGATGCTGCATTGGGAGGACCACCAGGCCCACCGCCACTACCTAATGATGCTGCATTGGGTGGACCACCAGGACCACCGCCACTGCCTAACGATGCTGCATTGGGAGGACCACCGGGCCCACCGCCACTGCCTAAAGATGCTGCATTGGGAGGACCGCCAGGCCCACCGCCACTACCGCTGCCTAACGATGCTGCATTGGGAGGGCCACCAGGTCCACCGCCACCGCCGACATTTGCAGGCTCGTTGTTAGGAGCCGGGGTACTGGCAGGTGCTGCCGATCCGCTTGCCGTTGTCCCATTCGCATCGGTCGATGCAACCTCAGTTTTCTTCGATCCACATCCGACCAATGTGGAACTCAACATCACGCCAACAAGGCAAGCAAGACGAAACTTCATGGGTAAGCCCCATCGCAGGAAAGAATGGAAAAAGCAACCGGACAAGAAATGTCATTATCTGTAGTGTATTTCGCGTTGTCCACTCCCGGCGACTGTATATTGTAAGGAAGGCTGATTTTTCAGAACTTCGTCGGCCCCCAAATGGGTTTTGACAGCTTAATCCAGCCATATTCAATCAAGAGACACCATCCGTGCCCCCCCGACCAAACTCCCAAGAGTCCCCTTTTGCGACCCCCACCGAGTCGGCTCCAACCATCCGGCTATGGATGCTCTTTGTCTCGATGACTGTTATTGCCGGTTGCGCCTTACTGCTTGCCTTTGCGGCTCGTATCCCAAGCTTCTCTAACGGAATTCGAGACCTATTCGGTGTGAGTAACGGACAAGCTGCCAGCGAGAACTCCCGTTCCGCTCACCTGTTTTTACTATTGCTCTGCTACTGCTCTCCCTTGTTGATGATGATCTGGATCAGCACACTCAGGAGCTTTATCCAGTTTCAGCAGCGCAGGCTCGATCGCCGCCTTCGTCAAGAATACGAAGACGAAAAAGAATTCACCATGGAAAGCTAAACTGGTCATGAACGAAATCATTTCAGCCATCGAGCAGCACCTGCAACGTCGACTCAAAGTCTCGCAACTTGACTATTACCAAGTTCTCGGTCTCGAACCCTTCTGCGCAGATAAAACAAAAATCGAAACGGCTCTTGAGTCTGCCCAGAAGATGCTTCGTCAAAGCGATCAATCCAATAAAGAGAATAAAGATGTGGCGGCATCGCTGGCGCTGGTTAGCAAACTTCTACGGCAGGCCCAAGCCATCTTGCTCGATGCATCCAAAAAGACCGCTTACGATAGCCAGCTGGCAAAACTCTTTGAGTCGCAGAAGAAACAAAAGGCATTGGGCGATAGTGCCCCAGCAACGACAACCACCTCGATCGGCATCCTCTCGACGGCTACTTCCAAGACCTCTGCGAGCAAGACAGTCCCGAGCCCTGTATCAAACGCATCGCAGTTGCTTCCGCCCGGAGATCCGATGCAACCCTACTTGGTTCCGCTTTCAAACCAAGCACCTGCGAGTGGGGCTCTATCGACTGCCATGCACTTTAGCGTCGATAAACGAAGAGCTGAATTGGCTGAACTCTTTCCTTCTCTTATGCTCAAGTCTTTGCAGACCGAGCCGACGCAAGATCAGACCCCCGCATGGCTCATCGCCGCCGACCGCAAAGGAGTTAAATCCAAAAGCGAGGTGCCGACCGAGTCCCCAACTGCAAATTCCACACAACCGCCCGCGAGCAAGCCCGTCGACCTTGTCGATCAACTTCGCAAACGACGCAAACGTCGAAACCTGCTAGCCGTCGGATCCATGATCCTTGCAGCACTCGGATTCCTGGGCATTGCAAGCTACCGGTTCATCTCCAACCGCATGCAAATCGCCCAACAGGAAAAGAAGTCGCCTCGCGACAACCCACCGATCAATCCTCAAGAGGGCGATCCAGGCGCCCAAGGTTCAGCGACCAAGCCTCCCCCAGAACTAACGATCCGTTCCAATAAGCCACGCAATGGCAAACAGGGTTCTGATACTCCGCTTCCTCAATTACCAGGCGTCAATCGCGATCCCTCTGCGGATCAAGCCATGCCGCAAGCCAACATGCCCGACCCTGAGCCGATGCCTGAATCAGCGGAGAATAAACCCGCAGAAAACAAACCTGAGGAGATGAAGCCCGAGGAAATGAAGCCCGAGCCAGCCCCGGCACCGATGCCCGCAGGTGAATCTCCCGAGTGGAAGTCATCGATGACCCAAGCCAAAGATTTGCTCGTCAAAGGTGATCTCAAGAAGTTCGAACCCATGATGGCAAGCCTATTGGATAAGGCGGTTACCAAGGAAGGCAAAGAGCAAACGCTCCGGCTCGATCAAGCCGGCCAGCTCTATCGAATCTACGTCGATTCGTTCGAGGAGGCAAAGAGGAAAGCCAAGGGAGCCTCGACATTGAAGGTCGGTGCAGCCGAAGTCAGTATCGTCGAAGCGACCGCAGAGAAGCTCGTCGTGAGGGCGCAGGGGCAAAACAAGACCTACACGTGGGACAAGCTCCCGCTTGGGATCGCCGCCGCCTTGTCGGATCTTGGACTCAGCGAATCCGAGCCGGTCGATGTCGCGGCCAGGGCCATCTATTTTTCGGTGACCCCGTATTACCAGGAAGAAGCTCGTGCCAACAATTTGATCTCCAAACGAATCGATGGTTGGTTCGAACGATCTGCCGGGAAGGGGAGCGTTCGGGCAGATTTAAAGCAATTTTTGACCGACAAATACGAATAACCACCCATCATGTCTAGCGAGCGAACTTGGGTCAAACGGATCGTCTTTGTAGCAACCGCACTTGCGATCGTGCTGGTAATCTTAGGAGCCACCACGCACCGCCCGGTCTTGCTCAAACGCCCCGAGCAAATTCAGCCCAAGTTCGAAGAGTCGATCCTGCAGGCTGCCAGCAATGTTGATCGAGAGTTCCAGCAAGCTTGGGAGCAGCAAGGCCTAACGCCTGCACCTAAGGCACCATGGTATACGGTTGCAAGGCGGATCAGTTTGGGGATGGTAGGCAATGGTCTGTCGCTCGAGGAGTACCGATCGCTCGAGAAGATCCCTGAGGATCAACGGGTCGCATGGTGGACGGAGTACTTGCTTGCTGATCGTCGGTGGGCCGACCACTTGGCCGAGCGTTTTGCCCGTGCAACGGTAGGAACGAACAATGGTCCGTTCTTGATCTATCGTCGTCGCAAGTATGTTGATTGGCTCGCCGATCGCTTTGAAGAGAACATGTCCTACGACAAGCTTGTACGGAAGATTCTCGTGGCCCGTGGATCGTGGACTGACAGTCCCGAAGTGAATTTTCTTACAGCGACGATGGACGAGGCCGACACCAACAAGCCCGATGCGATTCGGCTTGCGGGTCGCACGTCGCGAGCCTTCCTTGCCATGCGGATCGATTGCTTGCAGTGCCACAACGATTACTTGGGGAACGTCAAGTTTCCTAAACCCGAAGATTCGCAGGACGACTCTACTGAGGAATCGCTCAGGGTAGGTCAGCAGAGCGATTTCCATCAATTGGCCGCATATTTTGGTGGGATTCGGATGGAGAATCCATTTAGTGGGTTAAAGAACCAGGGGGAGGCTTACAAGACCAAGTATTTGGGTCAAGACACCGAGACCGAGGTTGAGCCTCAGGTTCCCTTTGAGCAGCAGTGGTGCAGTAGGGAGTCGAAAGCTAGGGAGGGGTTAGCCGATTGGGTCACGCATCGGAGCAATCGCTCGTTTGCAAGAGCGGCGGTCAATCGCATGTGGGCGATCATGACCGGCAAGCCGTTGGTTGAGCCCATTGATGACATACCTGTCGAAGGCCCTTATCCGAGTGGATTTGAGCCATTGGTCGACGACTTCATCGAGCACGGTTACGACATCAAGCGGCTGGTGCGAGTGATCGTCTCCACGGGAGTTTACCAGCTCGATTCGCGGTGGGCGCGATCAGAAGAGCAGCAGGAGATGGAGATTGACTCTAAGTACGAGAGGGCATGGGCTGTGTTTCCGATCTCGCAGTTAAGGCCCGAGCAGATGGCCGCTGCGGTGCATCAGGCTTGCAGGTTAAAGACGATTGATGCATCGAGTTCGATTTTGTCACAATTGGAGATGTTTGGCGGGGTCAATGAGTTCACGGCGGCGTATGGGAGTCGGGGGGAGGACGAGTTTGCCGAGCAGTCGGTGACCGTCCCGCAGCGGTTATTGATGATGAATGGCAATTACTTATCGGAGCGGATTGGGAACAATCCGATCATGAATGCATCGACGCGGATAGCGGGATTGGCCAAAGATGACGTGACGGCAGTGCAGACCGCATATGTATCGACGCTGAATCGACCGGCGGACATTCAAGAGCAAGAGTATTTTGTCGAGAGGTTGGTTGGCAAGAAGGGAGAGGCTCGCAGCCGAGCATTGGGCAATCTCTATTGGGTGCTACTCAACAGTTCCGAGTTCCAGTGGAACCACTAGAACGTATTGACTTGCTGTTTGGGATGCTCCCGTAGGGTACGTGCAGCGGTTGGGGAGCGATGAGCAATCGCGTTCACCCAAGCCAACCTCAACATCGCATAGGCCCACTCTATCCTAAGTTTCCCAACCGCGCAACGTACCAGGGCTGTTTCCTGGCGGTTTGGGGATCACCTTATTTGGCAACCAACTGCCTGTGCCCATTGATTTCCCTTGTAAATTGCTGGTTAGGAGAAAGTAATTGATTGGACTTTATCGCCAAATCGAAGCTGGTTATAATCTGCCATCCCGAGTCCAACAAAAATCGTTATGCACCCATAGCTCAATTGGATAGAGCATCGGTCTACGGAACCGAAGGTTTCTGGTTCGAATCCAGATGGGTGTACTCTAAAAAACCTTGTGTTTTTGTTGGTAAATCGCAAGTCTAAGCGATCCAAACGGCAAGCAAAATCAGTAGTCTAAATGAGTATACTACGCATTTTGCAGGATCCACCAATGAAAAAGCTACCTTCTTACCGACTTCACAAGGCATCGGGGCAAGCAATTACCCGCATTTTGGGACGTGATTACTACCTAGGCCAATACGGGTCTGAGGAATCGAAAAAAGAGTTTCAGCGACTTGTTGCCGAGTCCCTGACAAATCCGCACTTTGGAATCGAGAAAAAGCGGATTTCTATTGCTGAAGGCGTTGTGTCATATCTGAAGCATGCCGAGTCTTATTACTCAGGCGGTACGGAATATGTCGGCATGCGGGACGCATGCAAGCCTTTGATTGAGTTGTACGCAAGTTTGCACCTTACCGACTTCGGTATTCCACAGTTCAAAGCTTGCCGTGATTTCTGGGTTAAACGTGGTTGCTCTCGTCAGTATGTCAACAAGCAAGCAAAGCGATTGCTACGGCTAGCAAAATGGTGGGTGGCTGAAGGTCTGGCCGATCCTTCATTGCATCAAGCCTTGAAATGCGTTGAACCGTTAAAGCTTGGACGTTGCGATTGTCCAGAAGCAGAGCGCGTTTTGCCGGTGAGCGATAAAGACGTTAAGGCTACGCTCCAACACTTGCCAAAGATCCTGCAGGATGCCGTTAAACTGCAACGGCTATTGGGTTGCCGACCCGGTGAACTGGTAAGCCTGAAGCCTTCAATGATCGAAGCGAAGGGTGAGGTTTGGACAATCCGACTGACAGAGCATAAGACAGCATGGCGCGGCCATAATCGGCTAATTTTTGCTGGCCCTCAAGCCCAAGCGATCCTCAAACCTTATCTGCAAACGGTCAAGTCCGATCAGTATATTTTCAGTCCAAAGGTTGCCGTTGAACAACGAAAAGACGTTGCTGAAGCAAATCGAACAACGCCTCTATCTTGTGGCAATCGTCGCGGGACGAACCGCAAAGCCAACCCGAAGAAAACACCGGGAGACAAATACACTACTCAGAGCTACGGCAAGGCGATCAGGTTTGCTTGCGATCTTGCTGGCGTCCAGGTTTGGTCACCAAATCAGCTACGGCATGCTGCAGCTACGGCATTGCGAGAATCCGAAGGCATCGAGTCAGCAAGCCTTATCTTGGGTCACAAATCGCTTGACGTTACCCAGGTCTACGCAGAGAAGTCAGAGCAAAAAGCAATCGAAATTGCGAAACGACACGGCTGAAAAAATTTCTAAATTTTGCATGCTGATTTAACAATCTGTTACACCTACCGCCATTTTCTCAACTTGTTATGCAGGATCAACTTAAGTGGTTCGAGGGGTAGCATTTTAGCCTTTATCACTGTTTTTTATCCCATATCTAAATAGCGATCTTTCCAACAGTTAGGGCGTTGATGGGTAGCAATTTTGACTTGGTATCTAATTGCGTAACAATGTTCGCAATCACTCAGGCGTTTTGAGGAATCAACGCCATTCATAGGCAATAGACAGGATGTCAATTCGCAACGAAGCGAATAAGAATCGGAGGTCATTACCTTGAGTTTTGCAGACTACTTGCCGTTATTTCAAGCGATCGAGATTGCTACCGGCCAAGGCCTGGGTATCGAGCTCCAACCGGGTCAGCAATTGACGTCCCTGTCGGCGATGACGAAGTGTGTGTCAGCAGCGGAACCGATCACCATGACCGTCATGGCGTCCAGGATCAATCCTCGATTCCGACTACAACCTCGATGCCTTGCACTCGAAGGATCCTGTCTGTGCGTCCAAGGCCTGGGTATCGAGCTCCAACCGGGTCAGCAATTGACGTCCCTGTCGGCGATGACGAAGTGTGTGTCAGCAGCGGAACCGATCACCATGACCGTCATGGCGTCCAGGATCAATCCTCGATTC
>Ga0315899_10000026_pt1 | contig 224327 bp, 250 predicted proteins | sample LakEriMetagenome_2_FD_203518 | JGI IMG/M metagenome (GOLD analysis project Ga0315899, IMG submission 203518) | Freshwater fungal communities from buoy surface, Lake Erie, Ohio, United States - Buoy 4 MA112 | ecosystem: Environmental > Aquatic > Freshwater > Lake | place: USA: Lake Erie, Ohio...
AATTTAAAAAATTATGAATAAATTACTTAAAGAAGCGTTGGATAATCAACGTAAAATTGATGAAACACTAAAGTTTCTCAAAGAGAATGAAGAACATCTTACTGAAGAACAGGAAGATAAACTTGACGAAATCAAATACAAGATGAAAGAAGAATTATTACCAGAAATTGAGAAGTTGGATAAAAACAATCCAAAGTTTTATAAAAATTGAATATAACGTCCAATGATAAACAAACAAAATAATATGTCAGTATTAAAAGAAAATTTCGGTACCATTTATGATATCATACAGGAGTTAAAGAATGTAGGTGTAGATGGTGAAACAATGGGATATATATTGGATCAAGTGGGAATGGAACATCAAATGTTAAGACAATTAATGTTAACACTACCCATAGAAGAAATAGAGAATTTAATAGAAGAACGGAAAGAGTTAAAATAGTAATTGAACCCTTACAGAAATGTAGGGGTTTTTTGTTTTATATAATATCAAAATGGTTTGACAATGTAGTATTAAATTATTATTTTTGTTCTTTATTTAAACAATGTGATTATGGGAGAAAATAAAAAAGGAAAAGGTTTATTTGGTTCTATTAAAGATAGAGTAAAAGAATATGATATAGAGGAAATTATTTATGTTTCTGGTTCTATCATTAGTTTAATCGGTATGGTATTCGTAATTTATGCCATACTTAGAGTAATATCAAAAATTATATAATATTATGAAACCTTACGGAAGAGAAAAGAATTTAAAAGGTGGTAAACCTTGGAAAGTAGATGTACATCCAAAAAAAGGATTTGTTAACTGGTGGGAAAATATGGTTGACTATATAACAAGAAGTAGGATGAAACAGAAATGGAAAAAGGATATAGGTAGTGATTTATCAGATAATAATATATAACTTACCATATGGAAAAGAAAGTATGTTCAAAGTGTAAGGAAGAAAAAGAATTAACTGAGTTTAATAAAGGTAGATCAGAATGTAGACTATGTAGTAAAGAATACAAGAAAGAATACTATGAAAATAATAAAGATAAAATAAAAAAAGGTAAAAAAAAATATAGGGAAAATAATAAAGATAAAATAAAAGAATATGATAAAAAATACAGGGAAAATAATATAGATAAAATAAAAGAATATGATAAAGAATATAAACAGAACAATAAAGATAAAATAAAAGAATACGATAAAGAATATAGACAGAACAATAAAGATAAAACAAAAGAATATAATAAAGAATATTGTAGAGTAAGGAGACAATCTGATCCACTTTATAAACTTACTACTAATATTAGAAACTTATTAAAACAATCATTTAAACGTGATGGATATATTAAAAAATCTAAAACGTATAAGATATTAGGTTGTACATACGATGAATTTAAAACACAGATAGAATCACAGTGGGAAGAATGGATGAGTTGGGATAACTATGGTAGGTATAACGGAGAAGAAAACTATGGATGGGATTTGGATCATATAATACCATTATCATCTGGTAAGTGTGAAGAAGATATCATTAAATTAAATCATTATACTAATATACAACCACTGTGTTCTTATAATAATAGATATATTAAAAAGGATAAAATATGAAAAGATTAAATGTAAGATTAATTAAATGGTTCTCTAATAAATTAGGGTTTAAAATTGTTATGATTAGAATGGGTAATGGTAGTATAGATATAGAAGGAGATAAAGAATTACTGAAGTATACAGATGTAGTAGGTTACTCATTTAAGAAAGATCCATTGAAGAGATAATAACGAATTTAAGACCATCTGAGAGACTTTAATAGTGATGTGGTATACTACGATAAATTAAAATAGATCGTTTAATAGAGTGTACCAGAAACCCCCATAATTAGATTTAAAAACTGTACCTATATATAGAAATGTATTTGCCTCATTAAAATTGAGTATTTTTTATAATCGATGTTTAAAGTGGTAAAAAGTGGGATATTGAATGATGTTTAAAGAGAAAGGGTTAAATAACATTGCGTAGCCCGCAAATTTTCCCTAAAATAAATTTTATTTTTTTTAAAATCTATACTCAAATATACGGAAAATAAGTGAAAAAATCAACATTTAGGTAAAAAAAGATATTAACAAAACTGTACCTTACCATTTTTTCCCACTTCGTATATTTAATAATATGGAAGATGAAATAGAAGTAGATAACTGGGAGTGTGGTGACAACATTACATTTTAGTAATGATCATTAATATTTATAGTTATGGAGAAATATTATTTAGATAAAGTTATAGGGTATCTAGTAGACGATACGGAAATAGATTATAGTAATAAATCAGTTAATCTACTTTTCCTTCAACCTCACATGTTATTATTTTTTTTCCCACATCCTTTACCATCACCTATTTTGGATTACTGTAAAAATGTCTATGGTTTAACTGATGATGAAACGAATTATGTGTTGAGAAAATATAAAGGGATCATCGTAGATAAAATAAATAGTGGTGGATCAATAAATGAATCTGTAGGGGATAAAGAAAAATACTTAGATAAGATATCACAGTATATATTAGATGATACAGAGATAGACTATGAACAAAAGTTAGTAACATATCCTTTTATACCTAATACACCTTCCCAATGGGGTTTTATAGTTCCATTACATTACGTTCAATATGGATCACCATTTTTTAAAGAGTATTCTAAATATTGTAATGATATATATGGATTATCATATGGGGAATCAGTATACGTATGGAATCATTATATAAATATTAGTGGATTGTATTAGGATATGTCGATTATTATTACTACCTTTATTATGTTGGTGGTGATACCGAAACAGGCGTACATATAGATATATAGTATGAAGAGATCATAGGTCGGTTGGTCGTAACTCTTCCGTTTATCTGAGTATAACGCAGGTTGGAGTCCACCCTCTTAGAGAAGAACTTGTTTCTCTGACCCGTCTCGGTTATGAACCACTGACAATATAAAATTACGGATCATTTCTGACATATCCTAATATTTATTATTATAAAATTTAAAAAAATGAAGGTAACCATTAAGGGTATTATTAAAGAGAATAGAGAGGATCTACTTATAGATAAAATCGTAGAGAGTTTATTGAATGATACTGAATACAAAGTATACCATAGGTTTATGGGAGAGTATGTATGTGAGGTAAAGTTCCCAATGTTTAAGGGATTACCAAGAGTATATGATAGAGTAGATATTGTTGAGTTTATAAATATGTTTAAGGATCAAAAGGATAGTGAACTAACATCATTTAGATCATCTATAGATTGGAATAATTACCTTGAGAGTAATTATGGTATGTCAGGTGAACATAATGTGAGTAAGATCGGTATAAGATATTATAATACATTATTCACAAGAATATTAAAGGACTTTGATGATTACCATTACGTTCCAGATTATGGTCCTGTTAATGAATCTGTAGATAAAAAGTTAGACGATACAATTAATAGAATAGTAGACTATATGATAGAGGATACTAAATGGGATGTATATGAAGAATGGGAAGATGATTGGAGTTATGTGATGGTAACTTTACATTATCCTGGTGGAGAATACGAAAATTATAGAATAGAAGAGATGGAAAGAGATTGGGATAGGTTTAATTTGTATGAGGGAGACGTTCAATACGTAAAGGATCATTTTGGTATTAATCAAAAATGGATCATAGAAGAACTATATGATAGATACATAAAGAAACTACGTCCTATCATATATGAAGAAATGAAAAATTATGAACTATAACTATTGACTTTTTAAAATAAAATGTATAATATTATATCATAGTTGTTTGATTTATTAGTGTAGGATCCTTTCCTCATCTCCTCCTCCACCCTAAAGGAGATGATAGTATAAAAGAATGACAGGTTCTTCTTTTATGTGAACAGAGGATCTTAACATGACAGTCTCCTCAGAGTTCATAGACTGAGTTGAGACAATTGTAAGGAGATAATATAATCATCGGATACTTTAAATAGTTTCACGAAAAAAATTATCTCCTTTTTTATTTACCCTAATTTGATTTTCTAATTTATTATTAGTATATTTGTTTTATGAAATGATATAGTTACATACATATAATCCTAATGGGGAGGGGGTATTACTTATACACAGTAAAAACCCCCCCTACTATACGGTAAGGGGGAGGGTCCCCCAGACACCCCCCATCGTATCCCCCCTTCCCTCTGGGGTAGTTTTTAGTTGTGGGGCGGAGGCGATGTTGTCCACGAATTTTCCAGGAAATTTTTAAGTTTAGGTTTGAACCTTTTTTTGTTTTATCTCTATAAATGATGACACCATTTTTAAACATACCTCTGTAGTCAAATTTTTTTGGGAAATTTTTGTATTTATAATTAAACAATTATATTATGGAGATAAATAGATTTAAACAATTATTAGAATCAACAATGGGTAATATAAAACCATTGATTATGGAACAGACAGAAAAAATTGTTTCTTTAAAACAACTTAAAAAAATGGGGTATGATTACCCAATGGGATCCGCTCCACCAAAAGGTGATTTAATAGATACTGAGATCAGTTCGGTTGGTAAAACAATTACTTCGGCATCTACGTCATTAATGACTTTAGTTAGACAAAAAAGTATACCATCAACAAATAATGATGGAATGATATTTAATAAAACCTTGGATAACGGTAATGTTGAGGTTAGGTGGGTGTTATTTAAAAAATAAAATCTGTTATAGGTTTTTATTGTTCAATATTTAAGGTTGTTCAGTGACAATAAACACCCCTTATGGTTAAAAATTTTTCAGGAAATTTTTAAATTTATAATATATTTATAAATAAAATAAAAAAGATTTAAATTAATATTATGAAAAAAACTATTAGACTAACAGAATCAGATTTGAAAAGAATCGTTAAACGTATTATTAAAGAAGATGGAGAAGTGGAAGAGGGACAATCAGGTATTTCCATTACTGTACAAGATATATTTAGAGAGGTTACAGATATTCTTAACGACTTTGGTGGTTATGATGAATCTATGAGAGAAGAGGCAATGGATTTGTCTAAAGATATTATGGATAGATTACAACGATTTGATTTACTTGGGATATTGGCAAACTATATTACTGAGAATTATGAGGAATCCATTTATGATATTCTTGGTGATGGAGCATATTAAATAATTTTTGAATTAAATTAAATTCCCACCCCATAAGGGTGGGTTTTTTTATTGTTCAATATATGGGTTTGTTCGGTGACAATAAACACCCATTTCTGGTGAACATTCCTTATGGTGAAAAATTTTCCAGGAAATTTTACGTTTCCAAATATTAAGGTATTTATATTATGATATGGATAATAAAAAAATATACTTAGATAAAATTGTAAATTATATTGTTGATGATACTATAATAAATTATAATACTGACATTATAATATTCCCATTTTCCATTATCGGACCTTTAGGTAGACCATTACCTTCATTTATATCTGACGGTTTAGATTTGATGTCTTTTTATTCATTTTATAAATACTGTAAAGATACTTATGGGTTAACAGATGAAGAAACAGATTATGTATGGAATAGGTATAAGGTGATTATAAATAATAAAATTAAGGGTAACATTAATGAATCTGTAGATAGAAGATCTGTTTATTTGGATAAGATTGTAGATTTTCTTGTAGATGATACTAAAATGGATTATAATACACATAAAGTATGGTATCCATTTATGAGTGATGATATAAACCCTTTTCCTTTTTCACCTAATACTATTTTTAATATAGAAGTATCTCCAGTATTTGTAGATTATCTTAATACTATGTATGGTATCGATTGGTATGACTCAGACTATGTATGGAAAAAATATATGATTATTATGACGAATAAATATAAAAATGATATTATTAATGAATCGGTGGATAGAAAAAATGATTATTTGGATAAGATTGTGGAATTTCTTATAACGGATACAGATATAGAGTATGGTAAAAAGATGATAAGATATCCATTTCTCCCTTCTACTCTATTTTCAGTTTTCAGTTCTTTCCGTACCCCCTACGTCAAGGAAACTCCCTTTTCTAAATATATTAAAGATAATTATGGTTTAACAGATGGAGAGATAGACTATGTATGGGAAGAATATAAAAATATCATTTTAGATAAATTTAATAATATGGGATCAATTAACGAATCGGTAGATAGAAAACAAGATTATTTGGATAAGATTGTAGATTTTCTTGTGGAAGATACCGATATTGGTCTTGGTTGGTTTAGTCCTCCTTACTATTATCCTGGGAGTACGGCAGGTAGAACTAATTTTAGATCGGTTTATGAACACACATTTAATTTATCTAGTAATACTAATTATAGTGGGTTGGATACTCAGTTAATTTATTTTGATCATTACTGTAAGAACAACTATGGACTTACTGGTCAGGAGAATAAAATTGTTTGGGAACGATATATGAAAAAATTAAAGGAGACTTATAAATGGGGGTTTTAATCGGTTGTTCGACCGAACCGTTCCATCACCCCTACCCCTCTTTTTGGAACATTGTAATATTTATATGGTAGTATGGATAAAAAAGAATATTTAGATAAGATTGTAAGTTTTATTGTTGATGACACAGTGGTGGATCAAGATAATAAAACTTGGTACCCACCATTTCCGAAGGCACATCTACATCCACCACATAAGATTTTTTATAATCTAATAACTATGGCGGAAATGTTAAGTCCTATTTTTCTTATGGACAATATTTATGTACAAGCCTTCCGCACTTATTGTAGAGATACATATGGTATATCATTAGGAGATAAAGAAATTAAAGATTTGTGGTTAAAATATCTTTACGCTTTAAGACCCAAAATTACAGGATTTACCATTAATGAATCTGTAGATTCTAGAAGATCCAATTATTTAGATTTAATTTTAAACATTCTTTTAGAGGATAGTATTATAGAACGAATCAACAAAAGTTGGTATTTAACATCACCGTGGATTAAAAATGATAATAGAAATTATCCTAATCTTGGATTTTTCCATACTATATTACCTTATACCCTTAACTCCACCTCAGATCCCTTTGGAATATACTGTAGAGATAATTATGGTTTAACTGATAAAGAGATATATGATATGTGGCGTATTTATCATGATGAGATGTGGAAAAGATATTATAAATTATCTTCAGGTAAATTGAATGAATCGGTGGATAGAAAAAATAAATATTTAGATAAAGTTGCAGATTTTCTTGTGGATGATACTAAACTAGATGATAAAGAAGAGGAATTAACATTATCTTTAGGATCTGCAGGATTTAAAACAATATACTTTTCTGATTTTCTTTGGACCACTGCATATTTTCTTCATGACATACCTTCTTATTTTTCTGGATATTGTAAAAACACTTATGGTTTAACAGATGAAGAAATTAGATATGTGTGGAAAAAATATAGATATATTATAAGAGATAAAATACTTTCTATTATGAAAAATAAATATAGAAGTAACAATATTAATGAATCGGTGGATAGAAAATCCGAATACTTAGATAAGATTGTAGACTTTATGTTAAATGATACAAGATATTCAGTATACACTAATAGATATTATGTCCATTCTAAAGTTGCTGCAGATATATGGTTTCCATCTGACTCTGATAATGGTTATACTTATACTAAAGATGAAATACATGAATGGACAAATGATTATGAGTGGTATTTTGATGGGGGAGATATAGAATATATTTGTGAGACATATAGTATTTGTGATAGAGATACCATACAGGAAATGTATAATAGATACATACAAAAATTATCTACTATCATATATGATGAAATGTTAGAGGTAGAAAGACGTAATGATTCTATTAATGAATCTGTAGATAGAAAAGAAAAATTAATTAATAAGATTGTAAAATTTATTTTAGACGATATTAAAAATTCTTAAATAAACCTTTTGGTAGTATATCTAAAAACGGTAATAAATAACTATCACTATACTTATCATTTAATTCCTTCAGTAAAAATTTTATAAAGTTTATTGGTAAGTCATTAATGTAAAAAAGATAGATATATTTAAAACCGTCAGGAATTAATCTAGAATCTTCATAATTAACATAATCACCATATTCATCGTAAGTAAATAACTCTATAACAATACGTTTAGTGTCGAATTGAATTTCTGATATTGATGCAACATCCCCTTCATTATGTAATTTTATCCCTAATTCATTAACTAAATCATAGGGAATTATATTACCCATATATTCAGTTTCCGTTAATTCGTATTCTTCTTTTAAAATTCTCCTAATAATCCTTTTCATATTAAATAAATATTCACCATTTAATCTTTTGTTCGACCGAACTGTTCCATCACCCCGACCCCTCTAGTTACAATTTTTATGTTTAATGTTATATTTATTAGTATGAAAATTATTATTACAGAAAATACTATGGTTAACCTCATTGAAAGAGTGTTAGATTTAGAATATCCAGACTTAACTGAATGTTATTACGATTGGGCAAACTATAACTGTGGAATGGGAATATGTTGTGACCCATACGCAGTTGGATTTGTTTTACCTGAGGACGATTATGATCAATACTTATTTAAACTTGTGGATGGTAGACACTATAGAGATATGGGTAATTACTCAAAAGAACTTAGTGAAGAACTTCCAGAAGTTTGTTACGAACAACCAAATATATTTGACGATAAGTTTGATTATATATTAATTCATGAAGAGATGTTTGAATTATTAGATGATCATTTTAATAATCCTAAAAATTGGTGGAATCAATTATTGATTGTATTAAATAAAAAATTTGGTATCAATGCTACTAAAATTGGTATTGGTGTTTTTTAATCCCACTATTTAATGTCTACATATAATGATACTTTAGATAATTTTCTAAAAAGAAATGAAAGTAAATTAATTTACATCAAATCTGATTCATTAACAGAAAATAGTTTAAGGGCAATCGTTATCGATTAATAAAATAACAACAAGGTTTCAAAAATACTAACCTCATCAGAAATGGTGAGGTTTTTTTCATTTACATTAATATTTATATTATATGAAAATTAATGAATCAGTAGAATCTAATGGTAGGAGAAAAAATTATTTAGATAAAGTTTTAGAATTTATTTTATCTGATACACAAATAGACCCAAACCCTGTGTGGCCATCAAACTGGATAAATATTTATGTCCCTTTTACTAATTTAGTATATAGTAGAATTATGCATTTTGATAGGGAGGATTTCTTTGACTATTGTAGAGACACTTATGGATTAACTAAAGACGAATCATATAGTGTGTGGGAAGATTATGTTGACAAAGTAAATCAAATACTAAGAAAAGATTGGGGTATAACTGATCCTGTATATCATTGATTTATTAAAAATAATTTTTTACCTTTATAGGTATAAGATCCCAATAATGTTGGGATTTTTGTTTTTATTGGATATTTATTATAAAATTATATGGATAATAGAAATATACAATATTTAGAAAAAGTTGCGGATTTTATTGTAGATGATAGTAATTTCTCATTTGATCATTTCCTTACACTCAAAACACCTTTTTATGGGTATTCTTGGGAACGTTTTTTGAGAAATCAAAAAACACCTATAATTTATTTTTTAGAATATATAGAAAATACATATGGGATATCTTCACGTAAAGAGGTTAAATATGTATGGGATAGTTATGTAAGAAAAATAAAAGAAAAAAGATATAGTTTAAATAACCCAACGATTACAGAAAGTGTTGAGAATAGAGTTATGGGTAACCCTCACGATATTTTAAAGTTTGAGGGTGTTAGTGAGGAATTAAGGGAAAAATTGATAAGAATTGTTGAACGTACTGTTGATGGTATTTTAAAAAGTATTACATACGAACCGTTAGGAGATAGAAACGATATGTATGTAATTAAAATAAATAGTTTTAAATTACCTTATGGTTTATATTTAGAAAATGATGGTAGTGAAGAATCATTTAGAAAATTTTGTATTACATACTTAGATTATATTCTTAAAGAAATGGTGGATACATTTAAAGATTTTTGGAATGAAAATCCAATGTTAATTAGTAGTTTTGGGTTAGGATCAACGGTATTATTACTTAATAAGATGGGAGAAATTTTTATAAATGAATGATAGAGTATTAAAATATTTAAATTATGTGATTAATGATTTAATTTCTAATACAGAAATTAAGAAAATTTCTCCATCTAGATACCCATATATGTCACTACCTTGGAATGATGCTTTATTATTATCAAATGATAAGGTAAAAAGAATATTACAATATACAAACACACCATTAATTATAATGAGTTATCTTAATGACAGTTACGGTATGGAGTCGGAAGAACAAATGAGGTATGTATGGGATACATATAAAGATTTTTTAACGGATGTAATATATAATAAAAAATAGTGATATGAATTTACAGGAAGAATTAAATAGGATGAGAGATATGATGCGTATTGTGTCTGAATCAAAAGATGAGACACCAAATACTGCAAGTTTTAGGAATCTTAAAAAAACTATAGATGAATTAAAGAAAAAAAAGAAAGTTTTATTACTTTCTTGTTCTAATAGGTATCAGTTTGATCCCAAAAAACCTGACATCCCTAAATCTAGATTATTGGCATTATTCATAAAAGAAGAACTTGGAGATATTGCAGAATTTATGGATATTACTGAAATGAAAATATTACCTTGTGAGGCTAATGTATCTAGAGCGGAAGGCAATTCTTGTGGTTTATTAAAGGCAATGTTAAAAGATAAAACAAAAAATCCTTCTGGATTTCATAGATGTTGGGTTAATATAAACGAACCTTCTGATGAACTATGGAAGGTTAGTAAAGAATTGTTTGAATCGGATGCGGTATTATTCTTTTCATCTATTAGATGGGGTCAAACAAATATGTATTATCAGAATTTGATGGAGAGATTAAACTGGATCGAAAATAGACACACTACATTAGGTGAATCAAATGTTGTAAAAAATATCGAAACAGGTTATATCTGTACTGGTCAGAATTGGAACGGTAGTAATGTTGTTGACACACAAAAAGAAGTTCATCGTTTTTATGGATTTAAACCTAACGACTCATTATATTGGAATTGGCAATTCACCAAAGACGAAAATGATGAAACTCAAAAATCTTATAAGGCGTCTCATAAGAAATTTTTAGAGGACACAGGAATCAAAGAGTCTTTTGTTGAAAAACTAAATACGGATATTAAAAAATCTTAATATAATTCTATTTGGTTTTATAATTTTATTTATATAAATTTGTGTCATGGACTCAAAACAATATATAAATAAAGTAATAAAATTACACGATTTTTCAATAAAATGTTACCTAAATTATCAATATTGGTGTTATGACTTTTTAAATGACGGAGTAACAATCTTATCCAATGAGGATTCTTCGTTTTACACACCTAATGTTAAAACGATAAGTAAGAATAATTTTACGATTTCTATAATGGGTCACATATACGAACATTTCATTAACAATTTATGCGTCAAAAAAGAAGAATTCTGGTATCTATGGGATAAAATAATTTTAGATATGAATGAGGAAATTATTAGATCAGTTATCAATTATAGAAATAAAGTAATTCTATCAAGTATGAAAAGTCAGGTAGACAGAGATATATTTGACAATAAAATTATTTTTTATTTACCGACATCAGAACAAATATATCACTTTTTTAATATGAATCCTGAAACCTACAAAAATTTATACTTTAATTATGTAGAATATAATCCTATTACTAAAAATAATACGGTAAAAGAAATAAGGTTACCAGTTCCACCATTTCCCCAGAAAAAATATGTGATTACAATATAAAGGTAAAGTTTTATTTTTCCACAATATTTATTATTATGATGGAAAAAAATGCACTATATAAAAAGATTTCAAATATAATTCAAAAACCCTTTTTTATAGATTTAACTAATATGGGGTTTACAGATAAAAAAACTCAAGAAAAAATATTATCTATTTTTTTTGGTGAACCCGTTTATATTGGTTCATTAGGTGATGAGGTTTTGACGATGAAAGATGATTCACCAATATATTATGAAGATGAAGATGGATACTGGGAAATTTGGGTTTGGGATAATGATAATGTTGTATATAAAGAATACCCTAATGGAGATTATCTTAAAAAGGTATATTATGATAACGGTAATGTGCTCGAACATGTTGCATTAGAAAATGGAAAACTTTTTAAGTATAGATATGATCAAAATGGGAATCAAATATATTACGAAAATGATGGTTATTGGATAGTTAGTGAATTTAATTCTAATAATAAATTAGTGTATAGAGAAAAATCAGATGGTGAAGTATACGATGTTAGACCGAAAAAAAATATCACAGAGTCGGTAGAAGATAAAAATTCGTACTATAAAAAAATAATCCCCTTATTGAAAAAACCTTATATGGCAGATTTTATTAATTTTAATATACCTAAAGAGGATTGGGAAGATATTTTCAGAATGATTTATGGGTGGCGTATTTCAGTACAAATGTCTGAAGGTTTCAATTTTGAAGGTAGGAAGGTAATTCCAGAGTATGTGCAAATATATTTAGATGTTCCACACATCAATAAAAGGGTATTAATATATTTTGAAGATGCTGACGGTGACTGGGTAGAAAGAGATTTTGATGAAAATGGTAAACTAATAGGGTATGAAGATAGGGATGGTAAACAAACCATCGTAGAATCAGTAGATAGGAGAAAAGAATTTTATAATTACATTATAAAAACAATGTTAGAAGATACTGAATACGAAATATTAGATAAAAATTATGGGGGTAATTATGATGAAAAGGTTGTTGCAATACAATTCCCTATGTATCCTTGGGAAGAATATACTTATAAACCTTGGGACATTCATAGTTTCTTAAATTTTGATAAATGGATGATAGGTGCGATAGATATCGATTATGTTGTAGATAATTTTGGTGTAGACGAAAAATTGGCGGAAATTATTTTTAAAAAATATATTAAAGAACTGTCAAGAGAAATATTAGAAAAAATGCCTTTTTAGCGTATTCAAATATATTTATTGTTGTAATATGAAAGAAATAATAAGAAAAATACTAAGAGAAGAATATAAAAAAATGTCATCATTACCTAAAAACATAATAATTTCTATATACGATGATATTAATATTACATTATATGATTACGTAAATAGTAAAGTTTTGGGGTTCGTGGGGTTGTCTAAGAGTAAAGACGGTACATATTATTTTCCTTCGATTGCTGCAGAAAAGGGTTTAGGTCCAACTGTATTAGAAATCGCATTAATGTTTTGCCATCCTAATGGTTTGATGGTTTCTAGAGACGGAGATATTAGAGGAGATGCATTCAATGTATGGCAAAAAATGTATTATAGAGACGATGTTATTAAAGAAACATTACCATTAGAAGATAAAAAATTTAATTTTGCTATTATTAGTGGTGAAGAAGAAGAATATGAAAGTGTGTCTGATAAAATTGAGGAGTTAAACGAATATACTGATGATGGGTTTAAGGAGGCAATTTTAGTTTATAATACTAAAATGTCTATGACACCTACAAAAGATTACTATAGATTAATAAAAGACGGTATTTTATTGGATCACCATCAGATATTTATAGATGGTAGAGATTTCTTCACATTAAAATATAATTATGAATAAATAAAGTATTATGCCGAAATCAAAAAAATATAAAAGAAATAAAAATAACCTAAAAGAAAGGTTAGAACTGATAAAAAATAATGTGAGATTACTTAAAGGGTATAGTAAAGAGAATTAACTATTACCATTTAGATAAAATATTAGTTAATAAACTTTTGTGATCCACTATTTTATTTTCTTCCGCAATAATATATTGTGATATAGATTTTATAACCCAAAAGTATTCAGACATTAAAGTTATTTTATTATCACTGTTTGTGGGTATATCATTATGTAATGTAAAATTTTCTGTGTTAACATAATATTTTTTCCTATCCTGTAGATATGATTCTAACATAATTGTATTATCGTCTAATTTAGAAATGTTCTGTATTGAAAATACTTTTTTATTCATAGATATATACTCATTCTCTAAACTATTGAAGTCGTAAGTGGTATTTATTTTATTACCATATTTTTTCTCCAACATTTTATGATGCATTTCCCAATTAATTATACATTTATTTTCCATATTTTAATAATATAGTAATTATTTACAAAAGTAAAATATTTATAATAAAAAGATATTATTTATAATAAAGATAAAACGGATTAGGACCGTTGTTGTCTACGGACAAAATAAACCCATCAGGTTCGCTACCAAGATGGGTTTTTATTTTTACGATAATTTAATATCTTTTATATCCTCAACCCTAATGTTTTTTAGATTAAGTGTACCGTTTGAAATTTTACTAAAATACCCTATACTTTGATAATAAGTTAACATATAATAAAGAAATTCGGGAATAAGTATATCAGTTCTAACAACTTTAATACCAATGTTTTCTGAATTAAATACTTTGGTAGGTGTGCCGACAGTATCTACACTACCTTTTCGTTGTAACCAAAAATCGGCATCACCGAAATTAGTCGATATTGTGCAAACATCACTTAACCTCATCTCACAGATATTTCAACCCATTCGTCATCGATATAATCCTCATGTATGGTTACGAATGATAACCATTTAACTTTACCTCTTACAAATCTAGGGATAAATAAGAATTTAGTTACTTTTCTGTCTGTACCTTTTAGGTTTCTAATTACTGAACAATTCATAGTCGTCTGATTTTGATATAACAAATATATATAATATTTTTGAATTGGCAAAATTTTTAAAACGATTATTAATATTTATTTTATATGAGTGATTATACAAATAAAATAATTAATTTTTTTTCAAAAAAACATAATTCTCTAAGAAGAAGGAAAGAGTTATCAGATTATGCAATGAGTGAAAAAGAATATTTAAATGATTTTTTAAAATATGAAGTATCATTTTTAAAAAAATTAAAAATACGAGATTTCCATACTGCAGATTACGATGGTACTGGATCTTACGATTTTCATTTCAGTGTAGAATCCGTTGATGTCTCTGTAGGTTCAGGATATTATGAAGATTCTTTATATGAAGAGACAGTTAAAATAAATATTAATATTACTCCTGGTGGTACTGTAGATGTCTATAACGAATATGCTGATATTGTTGAAACATTAGAAATAACAGATTCATTAATTTCTAATCATGAATATGGTTGGGAAATAAGTAATGAAGTAATAGATGTAATTAATAAGGTAATAACCTCAAACCTACCTGATTTAGTCACCAATACTCGTTTATTTGATATAGTAGAGTTTATTATTATTTTTCCAGATTAATGTTTTTTAAAAAAATTAATATTTATAAATAAAAATAGTATGGGTAGATTATTAAAAATGAAAAGAATGGTTATTGCTGAGGCAAATAAAAGGATATTAAACGAATCTATAATAGATATTGATAATGTACTCCATATTATGAAATTTAAATTTGGGTGGGGAGATTTGAATACTATGAGAGTTGAACAATTCGAAGACTGGATTGGAGATGTCAAAGATGAAATGACAGACGAAGAGTATGCTAACCTATTTAACGACTGGTTAGAAACTGAATCATTCGGTGACGATTACAATCAAAATGATGAAGAAGACATATATTATTAAAAATGAAAAAAAGAGTAATAAAATTAACTGAAAACCAATTAAATAATATAGTTAAATCTGTTTTAAATGAAGGATATGTAAATCTAGTTGGTCCAAGTGACGATATTTGTGAAATTGTATGTAAAAGAAAAGTTGCAGCAAAAGGATCTACAGGTGATATAGTTAAAATGATACAACACCTTTTATCGGTAAACAAGTATAATCCTAAATATAGTGGTGGGGGTATGACAGGTGACTGGTGTTATACTGACTGGAGAAGATGTGATGGTATTTTTAAAGGTCATACTGAAGACGCAGTGAAAGAACTTCAAGCAGCATTAGGTGAGAAATATGGTTTAGTTGTTGACGGAATAGTGGGGTATAGAACTTGGTACGCAATGTGTACAACTTTACAATTTACTAAATCATTATCTAAAAATAAATTTTGTGTAGATTGTCAATGTAAACAAAAAAGAGACGATGGTAAAGATTCTGATTTAATATTTGATCCAATACAACCTATTAGAGATGTGGATTGTGATGTTTTAAAAGATTGTGTTGCCAAATATTTATATACAACAACCCCTAATTTAGATGAGTTTCAGAAATGTGCTCAAATTAAAAGTGTGGGTGATGGAAAAGTATTTTCGTGTTCACTTTGTAAATCATCTTTCCCAACAGGATATGTTGATAAAATGCCGAAATCAGTTGTAGGTTCTGAAAAACAAATGACTGATTTATTAGGTGATTGGTGTCTTAAAAAATGTGATGGATATAAAAAAGCGTATTAATATGAAAAAAATTATTATAACTGAAAACCAATTAAAAAAAATAATTAACGAATCATTTTATAACCCAAATAAGTTATATAGTAAACAATTTGTTGAAAATGTAACTATGAAGGCACCTAGAGACATTAAAAATATAGTTAAAAGTTTAGAAGTTGTAGGATGTGTGGACGGAGCAGGTAATTTAAGTCAATGTGTTAAAATACCAGAAGTTCTATTTATTTATATTAGTGGTAGGTATTAAGTTATTTACCACATAACCCTTTTTTATTACCAACACACTGAAATTCAGGAAAACTGTCCCATAATTTAACCGATTTATTTTTAATTATCATATGGCAGTTGTGGGGTTTATCCCATTTTTTTGAGTGATTAACAATTTTATCGTTATTATTATTTCTAACCACCCAAGGGCATTCTCTACATTCTTTATTTTTCATAAATTTAATTAATATTTTAACATACAAATATGATAAAAATTACCGATTAAAAAAAATTTTTCTATTTAATAATATATTTATAATAAAAAATGAGTTATGAAAATCAAAAAAAATGGTAATATTATAGAACTTTCCGATTCAGAATTAAAAAGAATTGTGGAAAATAGTGGTAATGTAGATGAGGGGATAAAATCTACATTTAAAGGTATCGGTGGTATGTTTAAAGGGACAGGATATAGTTATACTAAATATGCTTACGAATTAACTGCATCTTTGAAGGACATTAATGAAGAATTAGAAGAAACTATAATACAGTTAGAAAAAATATTAGATAAATCGAATAGATCTAGTATGACAAACCAATCATATGAAAGATTATCCAAACACATTGCGGAGGCATTAGAAGGATACCAAATGGTTATAGAAACTAACGAAATTATAATTGAGGATTTGGATAACTCTGTTACATCAGAAAGAGATACTGAAAGACCTAGATAATTAATCGATTATTTCATAATAAAAATATAAATCATTACCGTCAACACCTACATAAAGTTGGCGGTATTTTTTTTTAGATAATTCTTCTTTTCTAGAAAGATCCCCTTCTTTAAATCTAATAATTTTATTAGTAACTCCTTTAATTTTATCCCATTTTATTCTAGTGTCATTAGACACATTGGTAATAATAGACTTTTTTCCCTCTACAGTATTTTCTCTTTTTTTAATTGTATCGGTTTTAATAGTATCGGTTTTAACTTTTTTTCTTTCCATCACACAAATATATATAATATTTATTATAATTTAAGTATATTTATAATTAAAATCAATAAATGACGGTAATTAAAAAAATATTAAAGGAATTTGCCCAACAAAATATTGTAGATAGAATTTATGATATGATTAAAGATGAGTTTTCTTTAAAAGATGGGAAAGTGACTACAAGTTTAATAGATTTAGAGGGGAATCCTATAGTGCCTGATTCAAGAAGTGGGTTAAATATTCAGTTAAAAAAAAATAGTATATTTGCAGAAAGAGTTATAGATTTTATATCACATTCTTTTGGGGTATCTAATAGTGATGGTGAAAAAGTATATAATTTAATATCGTTCAATCTAAAAAAAGATAATTTTGTAGATAATTTACCACATATTTTATTTGAGGATTTTTTTGAACATAGTAATAATGTTTTTACTATCGATATGAGTTTATATGACGATAGAATTCAAAAGAGATTAGATGTTAGGAAGATAGATGATTTTTTAGAGTTAGTAACTTGGAATGGTTTATATGATTATGATGCTCACGATAATATTAGGTTAAATTTTGAGGATTATTTAACTGATGAGGATTATTTATATATACAAGAAGAATTATTAGATTTAATAGAGTATAATAAGTTATGATAAAAAGTGTGATTAAAAAAATATTGTTGGAGTTTCAAGGAGACTCAAATGAAGATGAAGATGATGTAGATGCATATGGGGATTTATTTCCTGAAAATACATATCAAAAGTTATTTAAAATAATTGATTCTGATCCAGAAAAATTTATGTCAACAACATTAAAAGATTTATCTTTAGGGTCAATAGATAAAGAATTTAATATTATATATAAATATTTAACTGAGTATAAAGAAAGAACCCCTTATTATATACCTGTAGTATTTAGTGCGAGAGAAATTTCAGAATTTTTTAGGGATGGGGATTATGGTATGCAAACAATAGTTAAAGATTTATTAGTTGGGGATTATGATTATGGTATAGATTACGAATGTTTTGATGTAGATGATTGGTTGATAGACAGAATAGATAGTGAAAATATGAATAAACTGAAAAAACTTTATTTAACGGACTTGGATACGGAAGAAAGTGAAGAAGATTTTAAAGAGTTTATTGAAAGTGAATTTGATAGTGATATTGGTTGTGCTGCAGGAGACGCACAACATAGTGCAGATATTGATTATTTACATTCTGAAATAAAAGACGAGATAAACGATTATTTGAGTAGGTTTAACGGTAAATTAACAAATAAAATAGGGAATGATGATAGAATAAATAGTGAGTTAGAATATGTTGGTGAGATAGAATTTGGAGAATTGTCAGATAACCCTTATTTCTTTGAGGTTACATATGAGGAACTTGAATCATCTTATCCTAATATTATTGATATTTTTTGGAAAATTATTGAGTTAGAACGTGATTATGGTGGGAGGGGTGATGAATTTTTACCTGAAGAACAAATAAGAATAAATGAAGATAAACATTTTAGATACGGTGGTGCTGGAGATATTGATTGGGGGTACTTCAACGAAATTCTAAGTGATAAGTTATCTATGTATAACTAATATTAAAAAAATATGAGAACAAAAGATAAAGTAATTAACATTAAAAAAGTAAACCTATTAATGGAAATGAGAGATAGGTTATTAAATGAGTCACCACCTTGGCATTCCGAAATGGAGGGACCAGTAATTGCTTCTAAAGCTCAACATGGTTATTTAGAGGGAGATTCTCCAGAATTAGTCGGTAAAGAGGTATGGTTTCATACTAATAGACACAATATAAAATATAATAAAAATGGTGCTTTTGGAGTATATGGTAGAAATAGACGTGGTAGAAAAAATCAAAAGGATGGTATTATAGGTTATACTAATGATATATTATTAGGTGGTAAGATTAATTTTGATATTAGTCCTGGTTATCATGAAATTATGAGAACTACAAAAGATGCGGGCGAAATGTCTAAGAGAGAACAGGTAGTTGGTGTGGGTGGTGTTGTACAAGAGTTACCTGAAGATCCAATAACATTAAAAGGTATATCAGAAGAAATTAAATATAACCCATTTATTTCTGATTATTTTTTCACTGCTGATGGACAAAATAAAGTATTAGGTGCGGAATTTGTTTATGCAGAATATCGTCCAGATGGTAGTTATTCACTACACGCAATAAACCCTATTTTAGAACCATTTAAAATGGGTGAATATAACCCAATATAATATGAAAAGAAAATCGTATATTGATAAAGTATTAAATTTTTTAAATAATGACTATAATAGAGAGACTTACCCTAAGTCTAATTTTGATCTTTTTGATGGTATAGAAAAATTTGTGAGATTTCTGATTAAGAATGACATAATATCAAATTATGGTATAGAGGAAGGTAGTGAAGAGTACGTATATTTAATAGAATCTTGGATTAGAAAAAATTATGGTAATGGTGATGAAGCATTATTTGGCGATACTGTAGTACTTAAAGAAATGCCAGATGATCCAAACCCTATAGAAACAGGGACTAAAGGTAAAATTATCGATATAAATACAGTTCTTACTTTTGGTGAAGATCATTTAATTGTTCATTGGGAAAACGGAAGAAAGATAAACTTATTAAGGGGATTTGATAAATACGATGTCATCCAAAATATAGGTAATAAATTTTTAAATTTAACAATTAAAGGTTATTAACATGAAAAGACTGATACAATATATATTAAAAGAAGAAGTGAGAAACCAAAATGTAAAAAAGTTTTTAGACTATGTAGTTAATAATTTTTTAGATAGTTTAGTTTTAAAAACTGACCTTAGTGAAAGATCTTTTGAATCTATTAGTGAAATGTTAGATTTAGGTATATTAAATGATGAATATGATCAATTAATAAATAATCCTGAACTGTTCGGGGCATACGGATGGGTTCATGTATATGATGAGGAAGAAGATGAAGATTATTTTTATCATAGAGAAAATGGAGATGATCCAGAAAATTATATTAGTGTAGGTGAGTGGCATTTAGAAGTAGGGTACGATTGGTTAGATGATATGGTTAACACAGGTGATTTAGGATGGGATGAAGAAAGAGAAGTTTGGTTTTTAACTCATCCAGACATATTAGTTAAAACCGAAGATAATAGATTTTCTTTCCCTTTATGGTGGAATCCGTTTAATAGAAAATACGATGCACCTTACATAAACAACCCTAATAATAGAACTTACTTAATGAGATTTATACAAAGTTACGGTGTTGATGGTAGTAATAATATGTATGATATTATGGACATTATTTGGGAATCTATTCCAGATAAAGTAGATAGTTTACTTAGGGAGAAAAATTTGATAAGTGAAGGTATAATTGACAATTTTATTGATTTTGGTAAAAACTATTTATCATTACCAGATAACTTTAAAATAGTATTAACTGACAACGGTAGTGATATAGATACATTAGGTAATTATAATATCGAAGATAAGACAATAAAAATTTTAACTAAAAATAGGGCGGTTCCTGATATAATTAGATCAATTGCGCATGAAATGGTACATCATCAACAAAATGATAGAGGGGATTTAAAAGGTAGTCCAGAAGAGGGAGAAACAGGATCTCCTTGGGAAGATGAGGCGAACGCAAAGGCAGGGAAATTAGTTAGAGATTTTGGTGAAGAAAATCCTGAGATTTATGATCTATAAATTTTATTACCTATAGTAATATTATTTGATTGACAAAACCCATCATTTACTTCTAAATTACCGTTAGAGACAGTAGACGGAGTAATAATTGTTTCATCGTTAGGTAATGCCCTTACAATGTCTACAATTACATCATCATCAATGAATATCATCTCAATAGGGAATTTAACATTTTTCATCCAAAACCCACTACCAATATAATCATAAAAAACACCACAGTTTTTACATAAACTATCCCTATACATTAAACCTGTTGATTTTTCTTCATCGGTTTTAGGTATCTCACAATTAACTGTAATGATATCACCCAATTTATTTTCTATTTTAATAGTTTTTCTATTTGGGAAAGGTACTTGAACGTCCTCTAATATTAAATCTAATAATTTCATACTAATAAATATTTGACATTTAATTAAATTATTTCTATCATTAGTAATAAAAAAATAAAATTATGCCAAAAAGTAAACACAGAAAAAACCAAAAAGAAAAATCTAGGGCTAGAACTAGAAGAATTAAATCTGAACAAAATTACGCACAAAAGAAATTTAACGAGTATTTTGCTCAGGAAATTGATAAATTGAAGAATAGAGATTTGGAAATTGTTGAAACAGAAAAAACCGATGCATAGTCATCGGTTTTAATTTTTAGGGTATAAATAAACTTTTCCGTGTTCAGTGAAATACGAAATTTTTTCTTTTTTATCGTATATCACTTCTTTAAATTCACCATTAGATAAGTTAACTGAGATAAGAACTTTTTCTTTCTTAGAATTGATTTTAACACGTACCTCATCCCTTTTTCTTTTGATTCTTTTAATGTCATAAAAATGTTTACTACCATAAACATCATAAACTGAAACTGTCTTCTCTTCGAGATTAAAGAAGTAGTATAATTTTTCGTGATTATTACTAATGTCCTCTCTCCAAAAAACTTTCATTTTTCTAAAATCTACTTTATATGGGCAAGTATCTGTATCAGAATTTCTGAAAGATATTGCAAACCCTTCTTTTTTGGCTTCGGAAATATCAATTTTTTTATCCTTTAATTGCCAATCCATTTTACGATAGTTATTTTGAGCATTTAATGAAGAATAAACTAACCCAACAATAATTAAAACAAAAATATTTTTCATAACCATTTAATTTATTAATACAAATATAAATAAAAAAATTTATTATTTGACTTTTTTAATAAAAAAATATATTTATTTATAAAAAATATTATGAAAATAATAATTAGAGAAAGTCAATTAAAAAGACTAATGAATGAAATAGGTGGATATGATACCACTGATTTAATGGCACATCATGGTGGAGACATTCAATCAACATTGTTAGCATTGTTTAATCAAACGGCATCATATATATCGGATCTATTAGTAGGTATTAAAAGTGGTGAGATGGATAAAGAAAATTACTTAGCATTCGCCCATAATATGTCAAAAAAAATAGGTAATGATTTAAGTATAATGGACTCATATATTGGAGAAATTTACATTGATGATGATTTTAAAAAACATGTGATAAAATATAGAAACGCTTTACAAAAGTTTCTAAATACATTAAGATTATTATACGATGAAGGTTCAGGTTTAGGTATAGAGATGTCTAAAAATGAAATCTACAGTATACTGATGAATGAGGTTGATAAACTTAGCTCTGTTATGGAGCCGTTAGCAGCATTATTCTATCAAGTTCATGGTAGATTTAGAAAAAGATTGGGTCTGGACTAATAATAATAAAGTTTTAAAAAAATAAAAAAATGAATAACGAACAAAAAGCACAAATGTACCATTCTCTGTTATTGGCACACGATAAAGTAGATGGGCAAATAGCGGATATTAAATCAGAGGCTGCTGGAATGGAATTGAATAAGGAACAAAAAGATAAATTATCGTTATTAGAAATGCAAAAATCGGATTTAGTCGAAAAGGCAAAAAAACTTTTTAATGTATAAGACAAAAAAGAATATTAAATTAATACTTAAAGAAGAAGAAAAAAGATTTCTTCACGATAGAGGTGCTAATGCAATTTTAAAACTAAGATATGGGATTATCTATGACTATGTTTTAGATCAGTACGGGTCAGAGTGGATGGAAAAAAATAAATGGCCTGGAAGTTTTGATTATTATATTAATAAAATAAAAAATGATTTTTCTGATCAAGAAAGTACAATAGAACTGGCTAGAATTTGTAACCCACAAGATAACCCATTAGTAGAAGGTATAGGTGTGGAATATTGTCTTAGAATTGTTTCTAATTATATATTAAATTATGGGGTAGAAGATAAAGTCCATTATGATGTAATTCAGGTGGACTCTTTTGGTCAATTCTTAGAAGATAATTTTTTTAATTGTGGAGATCAATTTTTTGAGTTCGTTTGGGATAATGTTCTTAGTGATAAACGAAATCGATGGGGAGAATCTATGAAGGAAAAAATGTGGGAAGAAATTTTACCTGAAGTAGAAGAAAAAATGGAAGAAGAGGATGAAGATGAAGATGATATTGTCGGATTTGAGTCTTTAGATAACGAAAAAATGTATTTTTTAAGTTATTGGCATTATCCATTACAAAGTTTGGGGTGGACAAATCAAACTTTATGTGACTGGTATGTAGATACTATAGGTAAATTTACTTTATACGATATTTTAACTAAGGAAAAACTGTCAGATTTCGCAAAAATTATTGCAACAGGAGACTCTTACTACATATTCAAAAAAAAATTATTTTATTAATCTTTTTATTCTACGTAAAGACTTTAAAGAGTCACTAGTTATTGTAGATCCCTTCTTAATATTCTCCTCAAAATGAATAAATCGTAGATTTTTGATGTTTCCTATCTTTTCTGGTGCGATTTTTTCCTTAAATCCCATAGAAATTGGGTAAATATGGTCCAAATGGTAGTTTCTCCATCCTCTTTTATCAAAATTTTCCAAAATATATAGTGGTTGACTCTCAGTTACCTCCCAAACCATCGCATAATACAATTTTTTATTAATATCTGTTATATTTTTGATTTTTTGTTTGATTTTAGGGTATTTTTTACAAATTTTTTTAATTTCTTTCTTAATTTCTTCCGAAATAGTGTCTTTTTTTAAAATTTTTTTACTATTTTTGACAGGTTTTTTCATAAAAGATAGTTTATTTCTATATTTATTTAATAAATAGTTAAAATGCGTATAATAGTAACCGAATCACAATTTAAAAGAGTTTTATTGACTGAAACCAAAACAACTGTTGTACCTGATGATAAATTGGGTAGGGCTAAGAGTTTAGTTAATAAATTAATGAGTAGAGGGTTTAATTTAGAAGAGTCTTCTGCTATGGTAGGTAACATGTGGATAGAATCTGGTTTTGACCCTACCGCTAAAAGTGGTAATGGTGCAATCGGATTAATGCAATGGTTAACTGAAACTAGAAAACGAGCTTTATTAAATTTTGCATTACATTTAGGTACCACTTGGACTGATGAAGAAATGCAATTAGATTTTGTAAAAGTAGAATTACAGGATGGGTATGAATTATCCGATGGTAAGATTATTGGTAGGGGTGGCGACTATGAAGTAGGTCAATTTAACTCCGCTATGGAAGGTGATACCATACGTAAGAAGGCAGAAAATTTCGCTAAACAGGTAGAAAGATGCGGTGGTTGTGATGGGACAATTAATAATCGTAAAGAATCTGCAAAAAAAATATATGATTATATTAAGGGAACTTATAAACCGAAAGAAACTAAAAAATCTAAACCATCATCTTTTGTAGTATGCCCTAAACTTGATGGTGATGGGTATGTAAATGTAAGAGAAAAGGCGGATAGAGATAGTGAAAGAATTGCTAAAATAATTTCACCAGATAAGGTGGGTATAGTTTCCGAAGAAATAACCGATTCAGATGGTAATAAATGGTATAAAGTTACGTTAGATAAAAAAGTGGGTAACTATACAGTTGGTTGGGTTAGATCTGATGTGGTAGTAAATTGTTCAAAATAATAAATGTAATTTTTTAAAATTTTATAATATTTATAAATAAATAATTTTTTTATGAAAATAATAATTAAAGAAAGTCAGTTTAGAGTTCTATTAAGAGAAGATAGAGTTCAATTCTTAAAGACACAAAATGTAATTGACCCTAAAATATTAGATAAATCGGTAGAGGGTGAGGATGAAAAGGATGGTAAAAGAACTCCTGGTGGTATGGATCCTAATAAACCTATTATAGAACCTATTGAGGATCATAATGGAGTAGATATCGCATATATTATAAAAAATAAAAAAGGGAAACAATCTATAAAATTAAGTGAACAAATTTTTAACGATATTGTAGATGCTGATCCATCACCAAATAAACAGTACGTTCAATGGATGATTCAAGTTTTTATGAGACATATTAATGAAGGAGATATTGAACAAGCGATTAGATTTTTATCTGAAGATTTACCTGAGGCGAATGAGTTCTTAACTGTGTTCGATTCAGTTAAAAATAAAAAAGTATTTAAACGATCCGCACCTAATAGACCTAACGCACCTCAAGATGTGACAAATATTAATCAATATAATGATTTGGCACACCTATACTCAATAGTTAGTCCATTTATAGGGGCAGATGATGATGGTGATGATGATGAGAATGAAAGTAAGTTATGGAAAAAGTTAAAGAAGTATGTGGACTTAGGTGAGGCAAAACTCGTATATAGAGATGGTGACGTTTTAATATATATGCCAAAAACTATCGAATCTAGTTGTGACCCATTAGGACCTTTAGCCTCTTGGTGTACTAGAAGGGAAGGTAATAGTTATTTTGATTCATATAGAAGAAATCACCCAAAACCTGATGGTAGTTTATCTGATTACTATGTGATAATGCCAAAAAAACTATTTGATGGGGATGATGAGGGTGGTATGTATCCATTACAAATCCATTTTGAGTCTAATCAAATACATGATAAATCTAACGCATCTATTGAACCAGGAAGAGGTAACGGTAAATTAAATGAAGTATTAAGTAGATTTCCTAAATTAAGAGACTTCTTCAAAAAAGAATTAGGTAATTTAGTTGAGATGGATGTTAGAAAGGGTACTGGATTAATGGATAGTCATTATATTAAGTATTTAAATATGTTTGGTGGTAAGGTCGAAGATCACGTATCTAGTGAAGCATTCAGTGAAGGTGTTGCAAACATTAAAAAGATGGCTTCTCAGACAACAGGACCATTACAGAGTAATAAATACTTACAATGGTTAATGCAAAATACAGAGGGTGTTGTGATTACTGATTATTTAGATACTGAAAATACTAAAGCTTTAGATTTTTCTAATATGGCAATAAGAGAAATACCTGATTTATCTAACTTTAGACAATTAGAGAGAATTACTGCTAATAATTGTGGGTTAGTAGCATTACCTCCGATAAATCATTTACCTATCGATAGTAAATTAAATGTAATTATTGCGAAAGATAATAATATTACTGAAGCACCATTATCAGGTTATGAGAAATTAAAAGATTTATTCTTATTAAATTTGGCAAATAACCCTATTAGAGAGTTCAATAAAGATGTCGCAATAGAGATGTTTGGTAACGGTTTAGTTATGTTAACTATAGATGAGAAAAATTTAAGTGAGAGAAGTGCTGAAGATTTTAAAGAATTTATAGAAAAAACTAAAGACGGTTTACTTTAATATAAAAAATAAATAACATATAAATAAAAATTTAATGAAAATGAAAAAGGGTAAAAAAACTATTAGATTAACTGAATCGGAAATGGTAGGACTTATTGAGACTATTGTTAATGAAGTTAAAAGAGAGAAAAGAGAACAAATTGCTGAATCTAGAAATCCTAAAAAAAGAAGGTATTTAAGATAACAGATTGAATAGATTAAAAAAAATGGTGGTTAATTAACCACCATTTTTTGTATTATTAATAATCTACTAAAGTGAAAACCTTTATTTAATAAACTTTCACTACTATCTCATCTTTAGGTTTAGAATAACTTACTTTAATTGTTTGTCCTTCGTTTACTCTACCACTTAATATTTCTTCTGAAACAGGATCCTCAATATACTTCTGTATTGCTCTATTTAAAGGTCTAGCACCATATTCTTCATCATACCCCTGTTCGATTAAATAATCTTTTGCAGTTTTATTAATTTGTAAAGTATAACCGATCTCTAATACTCTTTCTTCTAACTTAGAAATTTCTAAATCTACTATTTTACCAATTTGTTCTTTTGATAGTGATTTAAAAATTATTACGTCATCTAATCTATTTAAGAATTCTGGTGGAAATTGTTTTTTAAGTTCGTCAATTAACAAACCATCTTTAACAGATTCTTCTTTTTCAAGTTTAGATTTTGTACCAAAACCAACACCTGTACCAAAATCTTGTAATTTTTTAACCCCAACGTTGGATGTCATAATTACCATACAGTTTTTGAAGTTTACTTTTCTACCTGAACTATCTGTTAATTGTCCGTCATCTAATAATTGTAAAAGTGTATTATATATTTCTTTATTCGCCTTTTCAATCTCATCAAACAATACTATTGAGTAAGGTCTTCTTCTAACCTTCTCTGTTAACTGACCACCATCTTCGTGTCCAACATATCCTGGAGGGGATCCGATAAGTCTAGAGATAGAATGTTTTTCTTGAAATTCTGACATATCTAATCTTATTAAAGAATCTTCATCACCAAACATATACTCCGCCAATTTTTTTGCAATATGTGTTTTACCAACACCTGTCGGACCTAAAAACATAAAAGAACCAATAGGTTTTTTAGGGTTTCGTATACCAACTCTATTTCTTCTTAACGATTTCGCAATTTTTTCTAAGGCATTATCCTGACCAATTATTTGTTTATTTAATTCAATTTCCATCTCCAACATTCTCTTACCTTGATCACCACTTAAACGTCTTAACGGAATACCTGTCATAATTGAAACTACTTCATTAACATCTTCAGGATTAATTGTTTTACGTTCTTTATCTATAGTTTCTAACCATTTTTCTTTCTCAACCTCTAATTTTTCATTAATTACTCTCTCTTCATCTCTAAGTTTCGCAGCCTCCTCATATTTTTGTTTTTTAACTACATTACTTTTTCTTTCTTTAATTTCATTAATTTTTTCTTCTAATGAACTTATACTTTTAGGTGCTTTAGCGTTCACTTGTGTTCTAGATCCAACCTCATCTAAGATATCGATTGCTTTATCAGGAAATTCTCTATCCGTAATATACCTATCCGCCATTTTAACACACTGCTCAATGGTTTCCTGTGGGTAAAATACTTTATGATAATTTTCATATGAGAATTTTATTTTGTTCAATATTTTAATAGTGTCCTCTACTGAAGGTGGGTTGATTAAAACTTGTTGGAATCTTCTTGCCAATGCCCCATCCTTTTCGATATTTTCTCTAAATTCATCTAAAGTGGTTGCACCTATAACTTGAATGTCTCCTCTAGCCATTGCTGGTTTAAGTACGTTAGCTGCATCAATAGAACCAGACGCATTACCCGCACCTACAATCGTATGTAATTCATCGATAAATAAAATTACATTATCTACATTCATTAATTCGTCAACAATACCTTTTATCCTTTCCTCAAATTGACCTCTATATTTTGTTCCTGCAACTAATGAAGTTATATCCAAAGATATAATTCTCTTATCTAATAACGTTCTTGGTGCATCACCATGAAATATTTTCAGTGCCAACCCTTCTATAATAGTAGTTTTACCCACACCAGGATCACCAATTAAAACAGGATTATTTTTTTTCTTTCTCGCCAATATTTGTGCAACTCTTTGGATGGATTCATCCCTACCAATTACTGGATCAATTTTACCTTCAGATGCCCTTTTTGTTACATCAATAGAAAAATTATCTAGTATTGGTGTCTCATTACTTTTATTGGTTTTTTTATTAGTTTTTTTATTTTCTTTAAAAAAATTGTCGTCTTCACTGTCTATTGGGTCAATACTATTTTGTATTAAATTTTTTTCCATATGTTTTTTAATTGTATTATAATTTATTTTCATACCTTTAAGGATACTACCAACATTATTCTTAATTTTTAATGCTGAGAGTAGGATATGTTGAGTGTCTAAGAAATCATCTTTTAATGTATTACATTCTTTTTCCGCATTTTTCAAAATATTTTCAGTTGTATCATCTAATGGTATTTCTTTTAGACTAATATATTTTTCTTCTTTTTTTTCTTTTAATAAAGACAACTCAATTTTCTTATGTAAATTGTCTACATCAATACCAACACCACTTAATATTTTTATTGCGTTGTTATTATAATCATTTATTAATGATATTACTATATGTTCAATTCTAATCTCATTATCGCCATACATTTTGGCTTGTTTAATTGACATAGTAATTATTTTTTTAACCTTTGGTAAGACTTTCTTCATCATAATTTGTTTTTTCATATAAATATCGTTATCTTTGTTTCAAATTTAATAAATATAAAATGGAAAGTCAATACAAATTGTTTTTAGGTGATACTAAAATTGTCTTACAAGAAATGTTAGATAGGGGTGAAAAGGTAGATATGATTTTTACTTCCCCACCCTACTTCTCAATGAGAAAAAATTATAGTGGAAATGATGATGGAGAGATAGGATCAATACATGTTGACGATTACGCTAATTGGTTTTTAGAATTTACTGATTTATTCTTAAAAATACTTAAACCTAATGGAAGTTTTTTCTTAAATATAAATGAAAAAATAGAAAATGGTGTGGTTCACCCTGTTATTGATGAGTTAAAGTATAAAATGAGAAAACAGGGGTGGTTTTTAGTGGCTAAACCTTATATATGGTTTAAAAAACAATCAATACCCACAAATTGTAAATATAGGGCAATAGATAGATACGAATATGTATTCCATTTTTCAAATTCTAATAAACCTAAATTTAACGCAGATAATTGTAGGACTGAACATTCTGAAGTAACTAAACGTAGGTTTAAAAAACCTGTTACCACAATAAATTCTAGAGATGGGGTTTATGATTCACAATTAAAAGAATTAAATGAAAAAGGTTCATTACCTCACAATGTAGTAATTGCCGCAGCAGAATCTAACCCTAGTGTTTTACACCCAGCCCCCTTTACTGTTGAATTAGCGGATTGGTTTGTTAAGATAGGTAGTGATGAAGGTGACATTGTGTTAGATCCTTTCGCAGGTTCTTCTACTACAGGTGTTGCAGCATTAAAAAATAATAGAAAATTTTTAGGTGTCGATTTAGTAGAATTCAATATAGATTTCGGTACAAAAAGAATGGAACATTTCTTAAAGACTGGAGAAACTTATATCCCTAAAAATTTACTAGAAGAAAATGAAATAGATGTCAATTATTATAAGATAAAAGGTAAACACATTAATAACCCATGACAAAATGACATATTTTTTGTGTTGGCATATATTTTGAATAATTGTGGTATAATAACAATAAAATAAAAATTAATAAATTTATGAGTAAAGATTTTTTAAATTTGGTAAAAGAATTTGAAGGTTTGTTTGATAATGAATTTTACATACCTTATAATTTAAATGTAAAAAGAAGTAATAATAATGTTTTAGGGTTTAATTCTAATCACCCCTCTTCAAATATTTATGAGGATGAATGGGTATATAGGTATGAAATTATAACACCAGGAATAACTAAAGAAAATCTAACAATAGATATTAATGGTGATACATTAGTTTTCAGTGCAGAAAGAACCTTTGAAAAGACAGATAAAGGTGAATATATTAGTAAAGAATATCATTACAATAAATTCCATAGGACTTTTGAAATACCTACTAATGTAGTTTCAGATGAAATCTACGCTAAGGTTGAGAATGGTATTACTACAGTATTTTTACCAAAAGAAAAACCATCTAAAACTAAATCTTATAAAAGAAAAGTTAATATAGAATAAAAAATATATGTATTTATTTTTATCCACAACTTTACTAGTTGTGGATTTTTTTTTATTATTATTTTCATAAATAATAATAAATTCTTAAATTTGTGATATGATAACATCGGCACCAAAATTTAGTAAAATAATTTTATTACTAAAAGACAAAGAAGGTAAACCTTCAGATAAAATAGAATATTTAGATTCTGCAATTATAATAACAGGTAATTTTGTTATTATTACAGAGGAACAATCCTCTAATTTAAACGATCCCACAACTATAGATGGGAAAATATATGAAATGAAAGAAATACATTCTTATAGATTATTTAAAAATTAAAATTATGGTAATATTAAAACACGAAGAAAACGATTCAATAGAGTGCCTTTATGACTCATCAAATGTGTTGGGGTCAAAATATGTAAAAAAAGATAAAAAACTGGCAGTTATTTTTAAATCTGGTACACAATACATATATTCTAATGTAACTAATGAAGATTACAAAAAATTTGAGACGAGTGAAAGTCAGGGTAAACTACTTAATACGGTAATTAAAAAATATACTTTTGATAAATCTAAAGATATTATAGACGTTACCCCTATTTTAGAACAAATAAATAATATTAAAAATAATCTATGAACCAATTAGATAAACAATACACAGATCTACTTCAAACCATATTAGAATATGGGGTTGAGAAGAAAGATAGAACAGGAACTGGAACTAAATCCATTTTTGGTTATACAATCCGTCATAATATGAAAGATGGGTTTCCATTGTTAACTACTAAGAAGATGCCGTTCAGACTTATCGCAACAGAACTAATATGGTTCTTACGTGGTGATACAAACATTAAATTCCTTGTAGATAATGATTGTCATATTTGGGATGGTGATGCGTATAAAAGATATTGGGATGCTCACCCTGATGCTGAGAAGACATTTCAGTATGAAGGAAGTACTATTGAAACCAGAAGAATGAATAAGGAAGAATTCATCAACAAAATCAAAACAGATGATGAGTTTGCTAAGAAGTGGGGTGAATTAGGTCCCGTGTATGGTAAGCAATGGAGAGATTGGGAAGTAGAGAAACATGTTATTCATCCTGATAGAACTGTTTTAGCATCTAAAAAAATAGACCAAATCGCAAACCTAATCCATGACCTTAAAACAAATCCAGATAGTAGACGATTGATGGTTAATGCGTGGAATGTTGGTGAATTGGACAAAATGACTTTACCACCTTGTCATTATGGATTTCAAGTTTATACAAGAGAGTTGAGTTTAGATGAGAGAATGGATTTGATGGTTAAAAAGCATAAAATGATATTAGAAGGTGGTGATGATAGTTTACCAACCAGAGCAATATCTTTAATGTGGAATCAACGTTCAGTAGATACATTCTTAGGTTTACCATTCAATATTGCATCATATGGTTTACTACTTGAGATTATCGCAAAGTCAGTTAATATGGTTCCAGATGAATTAATTGGTAACTTAGGTGATACCCATTTATACTCAAATCATATTGAACAGGCAAAAGAACAGATTGGTAGAGGATTAGATAGAATTGAGAGGATAAACTATGGAGTCGATATTTTAGGTTATGAATCATTATTAGATTACGGTCATTCACAAAATGAAGATGAATTAATAACAAAGTTATGTGATGAATGGGGTGTACCAACCCGAACAAGAGAACCATATCCATTACCAACATTAGTATTCAATAAAACTGATAAATTCTTTGGAGAATTAAGTGATGACTTATCATTATTAGATCATTTAGATATATCAGATTTTGTGGTAGAAAATTATAAATCACACCCAACGATTAAAGCACCATTAAGTAATTAATAAGTTATGAATTTTTTGAAATTTGTGTTATTGTGGGTTAGTCAAAATTTATCTATACCATTTTGGATGGTGGGTCATGTACATTTAACATTAAATATCTATGAAGACATATATGAAATAATGGCATCTATTGGTATGAATATAGTTGTTGCTATAGGTTTTTGGGTTAGTTGGTCAGATTATAAAAAGGAAATTAAAAATAAATAAAATATGAGAACAAGTTATCAGATTAAAAAGATTATGAACATGAATGGGAAAACATTTCATGTTATTTTATTAAACCCTCATTCTGAGGTGTTTGAAACTGATTATATCGAAGAAGTTACAAAACTATGTGAATTATTAAATACCAACTCCGATAGTGGATGGAGGTATGAAATTATTACGATAAATAATAAATAGAAACGGGCGTTTCAGTAATAACAAATAAATAAATAAAAAATTAAAGATTATGGAAACAATTTCATTCGCTTTAGGTGTTGCATCTGTATTAATTGTGCTATTAAGTGCAGTTACTATATGGAATATGCTTAAGGTTAAAAAATTAACTAAAGAAAAAGAAAATCTACATAATTTAATTAATATTGTGGAACAAAACTTATATAAAAAAATAGATGATGTTGAACGTCATATTCATGAAACTTTTAGAGAAGTACATAGTATGACAGATAGGTATACAACTGATTTATATCGCGCTATAGAAATATCTTCCGATGATGGTAAAAAATATACTGACTCACGCATAGATAAACTGATAGACGCTTACTTTTCCCATTATAAGGAAATAGGGAGTAAATCAAAACAAATAATTAAAGGATAATAAGAATTCGCCCGTTTCTTATTTTTAAGATATTTATCCATATAGAATATATTTATTAATAAAAAAAATATGGATATTAAAAAAATTACTGAACAAGAAGTCAACGACTTAATAAGTAAAGAAAAAATCGACTTATCTTCTTTTGAGGTTAGAAGTACTTTAAATCCTAAAATATTCGATGTAGATCAACATATGCATGAAGAAATACGTAGAAGATTACTTATGATAGCAGATGACTTTTTTGAGACTTTAAAGGTTGAGTGGGTAGACATACAAGATATTATATTAACAGGTAGTTTGGCAAATTATAATTGGTCTAAATTTTCTGATGTAGATTTACACATTTTAATTGATTTTGAGGATGTGGATGAAAATATAGAATTAGTTAAAGAATATTTTACATCTAAAAAAAATTTATGGAATGAAAATCATGATATAACAATTAAAAATTATGACGTAGAACTATACGTTCAAGAAACTAAAGAACCTCACGTATCTAGTGGGGTTTATTCTGTTTTATGGGATGGATGGGTTATAAAACCTGACGCAACCAAAAAAGAAATAGATTCAAAAAAAGTAGAACAAAAAGTAAATTCAATAGTAGATACCATAGAAGAAATTTATTATATGTATAAATCTGGTGAATACGATAAAACTATTAGAATGGTAAAAAATCTAAAAGATAAAATCAAAAAAATGAGACAAACAGGTTTAGATAGAGAAGGTGAATACTCTTATGAAAATATATCATTTAAAGTTTTACGTAGAACAATGTATTTAGATAAATTAAGTGATATAGAAACTAAGGCATATGATAAATCATTAACTTTAGATGAGTCTATTAATAATAATAAATTTAAAATATAATTTTTTTTAATAAAAACGTAATATTTATTTATAAATAATAATATGGGAACAACTTATTTAACAGGTACGTATTCTGTAATCCATACAAACACTACTGCAAATTTTGATAACTATGTATATAGTGCGGTGTATTTTAATACCACTGGTTCTTACACAATAAATGGTGTGTCAGTATCAGGTGTGGCAGGTAGTACATTAGATGGCATTATTAATGGTGCTACAACTACTTTAAATTCAGGGTTTTTACTTTTAGGTAATTTAAAAGCACAAGGTGTTATACCTACAGGATTAATAACTGCGACTGGTGGAACAGAACAATACCAATTTGTAAACATAAAAACAGGTTTACCGACTAACGGATAAAAATTAAATAGAAAATATATGAAAAATTATGTAAATCCTAAAACATTAAAAGGTCAAGATAAATTAAATAGAATGCTAGATCTTATGGGTAAAATGAATACTTTAAACGAAAGTAAATCATTTTCTGAATTAGAACTAATCAAAAGAGGTCCTAATGGTATAGTATATGGTATAATTAGAGAAAATCACGATTACTTCATTAAGACATCAGAAAAAAAATCAGGAAAGTTCTTAGCTGAAGATTTTAATTATATTGGAGGACTTCAAAATAAATTTGATGAAAGATACCACTCTTATTCGGAAGCCTTGAAACGTTTAAATATCAAATTCGATATGTTAAATGAATCTTACGGTATTAAAAATAATACAAACATTTTTGAATCTGATGGTAGAGCAGTTGCTGGAGGTGCAGGATTTGGATTTGTATTAGAGAAAGAAGAAGAGATTATTTCTGATGAAGAAAAAAAAGTATTAAAGGTTGACGCACCTAAACCTAAATCTAGTGAATCACCTGATGCGGGTCAAGCACCTGTAGAGGATGAAGTATCCGATGAACCAGATGTTGATATGGGTGGAGATATTGCAGATATGGATTTTGGTGATGAGGAATCAGATACAGAAGAATCGGATGTGGAAGAAGACGGAGATGACACAACTAAAAAAATACAAAAAATGACTGGTAAAATCGGTCAGATGTTAAGAGATAAAGAAGAAGTTGATCCTGAATTAGAAAAATATGTAATAAATTCTATTATTTCAGCATTACATTTAGATGAAATGGATGAAAGTGATAAAGAAGATATTATTGCAAAAATAGAAGGTGATGAAGAAGAAGGTGATGAAGAACCTGTTGGTGATACTGAAGAACCTGTTGGTGATGATAGTTCGGAAGAACCTGTTGGTGATACTGAAGAACCTGTTGGTGATACTGGTTCAGAAGAACTTTCGGAAGAAGTTTCTAAATCAGAAAAACCATTAGAGATTACACCTGATATGATAGCGATGTTATTAAAAGATGGTAAATGTGAATGTTCTGGACATAAATTAGTATATAAAGAAAAAGGTACTAAAAAAGATACTAATGAAAGTAGAGTATTTAGTAAAAAAAGATTAATGGAATCTTTTTTAATAAATGAAACTAAAAAATCACTTAAAAAAGTTTTAAGAGAAGAAAGAAGTATATGTGAAGATTGTATGGGATTTGGTTGTCCTAGTTGTGCAAATGATTTAGGAAACGATCCATTTATGATGGATGAAGAAAAGTTTACAGACGGTAGAAAAAAAATAGATAGAGCAAAACCTTATGGTAAAATTACACGTGCTGATTTTGAGGCTTTAAGGAGAGATAAAAAAAATGAAGGTAGAAGAGATAGAAGAAGAAGTTTGATAGATGAGGATGAAATGTCTATGATGGACGCAGTACAAACAGGACAAGGTTACTTACCTACAGGTGATTTAGATAGAGATTTTGATGGTATTCCTAATAGACTAGATATGGATAACAATTCGGATGGTAGATTAGATTATTCTAATAATAATGGTAGATACGGTAACAAAAGAGATAACGATGATTTTATAGAATTAGATATTGACTTTTTAAGAAATAATTCTCCAGTTAAACAACCAGGAATCGGTACTCCAGTTACTAAACCACCTAGAGAAAAGAAACCTTGGGAAACTATTAAAAGACCGCAAGTTGATCCTAGACCTAAGGCTAACTCACCAGTTAAAGAACCTGGAATTGATAAACCAATCACTAAACCACCTAGAGAAAAAAACCCTTGGGAAACTATTAAAAGACCAAAAGTTGATCCAAGACCTAAGGCGTTAGATGATGACAATAATAAACCTTCATTTAGAAGGAGAGGAATGTTTAGATAATGAATTTAGTATATATAAATAAAATTGGGCAAAACTGGAAAGGGAACTATATTTATGAGTTCCTTTTTTCAGATACGTTAGAGGATATTGATGGTGATGGTTGGGATTCATACCCTTCATCAGGAAATCCTGAACCACCTGAAAATAAATTTATAAAAAAATCTGGTTCATTGACTACAACACTTAAATTAGATTTGGTTCAAGAATCTGATTCTTTCGCAATGTGGGATGCCGTAGATGGTATAATCGCATTAGGGTGGGAAAATATGGAAGGTTATGACGAATACCCTGAAAAAAGATTATTTTTCACATTTGGTGAAAAAATTAATTCAGTAGAAGACAAACTATATGAAAAAGATTTAGTCATAAAATATGAAAAAGAAATAATAAACATATAAATTATTTGTTATGAAAAATAAAATTAGACTTTACGAATCTGAAATTAAAAGAGCAGTTAGACGTAAATTAATGGAAAGATACATTGATGAAGTAGAACAAATGACAGTTTATGATCAAGACGAATTTAATAGTTCTTTTAATAAATTAGAAAAAGGTTCTTATGGAGTAAAAGATGATCAAGGTAAGATACGTTCTGTAACAGTGAATGAAGATGATGAGGACTTAGATGATTCACGAATGGTAGGTAGAAATAGAAAAGGGATTAAACCTTTTAAAGGTAAAAGAAAATGAAAAAAATAGATATATTAAACGAAGTATTCACTGAAAAACAAAGACGATGGGCTTGTTATCAAATGAATGCACCTAAATCGGAAAGAGAATTATCTAAAACTAAGGCTACTGAAATGTGTAAAGACGTTAAACATTCTAAAAAAAAGGATGAAAATGTTAAACCAAAGATGAAAAAAAAAGATTTAGTTGAGTATATTAATAAAAAAATGATTAATATTGTAAAAGAAAATTCTGGTGAGATTTTTATAGTTACTGAAATACCTGCATTAGAAAAAAAAGAAATATTTAGATTTTTTGAACAATTAAGACAAAGTGGTGTTATCAACATGTTCGGTTCATCCCCAATATTAAATTGGACTAAGGAAGACTTACATAGATGGTTATATGGTATGGGTAAAGATGTTGAATCTTTAGAATCTGAAATAGAAGAATTAGAATATGAAATAGAAGAATTAGAATATGATAATGAAGAAGGTGAAAATGATATTGAGATGTTACAATCTGAATTAAAAAACATTAGACATTTATTAGAAACCATTAACTATTTATTAGAAAATAAAAATAAAATTAGAGATATTTTAATAAGGGCAGCTTTAACTAGATTAGAAAATAGAGGTGATAAAGACCCTGAAATAACAAAAGTTCAAAGAGTTTTTGAACAGTTGTCAAAAGAATGTTTTAAAATGTGGACAACGGCATTATACGGAAATAGATAAAATAAATATATACTATGAGAAGAAGAAACATAATTAGTGAAGTTACTAAAAGAGTACTTTCCGAAAAAGTTAGAATTAGAAGAATAACTGAAGCAATAGAATATGATCCTGAACATCCAGAAAGAATGAATCCTGGGTTAGAAGGTAAACTTAGAAGTGGTGAACATATTTTCGGTAAAAGTAAATCGTTACCTGTTGGATCCGACATTCAAAATTATTCTGAAAAATTAGCTGGACAAAGGTTTAAAGAAATAATCAACAAAGTTAAAAGATATCATGGTGTTAGAAATATTACACCAAATATGATGCAAATGATGTTTCAAATAATGGGTGAAATAAGTCAAATAGAAACTAGACATAAAGAGGCGTTAGAAAGATTAGCAGTCGATATAGTATCAGAAGAATTTGATTTACCTGAACAAATGTTAGAGGCTACTTTAAGTCCTCCAGGATCACCATTAAGTCATAAAGAAGATGATGAAGAAGAAGATGGTGATGACACTGAATCACCCCAACCTAATATTCCTAAACAACCTAAAAGTGCTAAAAGGATGGAAGAATTGGAGTTAGAAGTAGATAAAAGGAGAGTAATAAATGCATTAATGCAGGGGGCAGCTAAAAAAGGACACTATATATTTCATATGGTAGCAGATGAATTAGACGCAATTGATCCAAGATTAATGGGATTATATGGTAAATTAATGTCATTAGCAGATTTCCAATATTGGGTAATTCCTGATACTATGATGACTGGACAAGTTGGTGGTGTAGAGAAGATAGACTGGAGAAAGGCTGAGAAACCTAAAAATAAAGATGAAGAAGAAGATATGGAAGATGCCAACATAGAAGAAGGTGATGAAATACCAGTAGTTGTTGCAAAAGCTTGGATATTCCCTCTTTTAGTTCATGAATTAATTAAAGGAGCTTTAGAGTTGGCAGCAATCAATTGGGCAGATGGTCATTTAGATTTTGATGAACATAAAGAAGTTATCGAAAAGGCTGATACGGATGAAGGTGAAATATGGGGAATGAGATTAGGTCCTGGTATGTGGGAAAAATTCTTAGATTGTATTGGTACAGAGAATTATGATATAAAACAATGGTTATTTAAAGAATTAAGTAAATTACCAGCAAAACAATTTCATGATTTTATGAAAGAAATTTTAAGTGGAAGTCAAAAATGTGGTGAGGTAGTAGATACATTAAAAAAATTACATCAAAAAAGTAGTGGTGATAGTTTATCAGATATGTTTGACGATACAGGTTATGATGATATGGGTGACATATTAGATAACTTAGGTAATGAAACTGAAACTGAAGAATCTGATGAGGACGTTGACTATTCTAAAATGTCTAAAAGAGAAATAGAAACTTTAATTAATCAAGCGTTAGATGCAGGTGATTTTGATTTAGTGGAAAAATTACATAAATATATGTAAAATTTTAATAAAAAAGTTAATCCCATATTAATAATATGGGATTTTTTTTTATCTAATAATATTTATTACTATATGAGAAATATTATAAAAAAAATATTAAGAGAAAGTACTGAAACACCTAAAAGAGTTTTTAGGTATATAGATAGTATTGTAGAACATTTTGAATGGGACATAGATTCAATAATGGAAGATTTGGAACAAAATTTAAATCTGTCAAAGGTTGACGCATATACTTTGTTATTTGAATATTATATCAGTAAGGGTGATGACCCAACAAAAGACATTGATTTTCAGGATATAACTTACTATGTATATACAGAAGATTTACTTAAAATATTAAATAATAGTGGTTGGTTAGATAAATATCTAAAAAATAAAGACTCATTTCCAAGAGATTTTAGAGACATTGAGGAGATTGGTGATGGTGAAAGATTTATTCTTAAACTTGATGATTGGGAGGAGTTTAAATGTTTATTTGATGATGATAATTTGGCGCAAAGAGTTTTAAATTCTGATTGGGCAGAACTATATGGTTGGTTTGATGTTGATTTCTCAGATGATATTGTAGATATATTAAATAAAGACACAATAAAACATATTCAAGAATATGTAAAAGAAAAAGGTTTAATAGGTAAGGAACTAGAAAATAGTGATGGTGAGGTGTTAACAGAAGAAATGGTTAATGATGAGGGTATTTTACTAGAACTGATAGGTGAAGATGAATTATTTTATGATTTAAAAGATCTTTTAGAAGATGCATATAGAGTCTCATACGATTCTGCTGCCGAAGATGAAATTTTTAAAATATTAGAAGGTCATATAACTTCTTTTTTTGGTAACAAACCTGAATGGGTAGATGGAAACAAATTACATATAGATGTTACTACAATTTTTTACGACTTTTTAGTTAGGTATTTAACCAATAAGGGTGAAATGCCTAGTTTTTCACAAAGTTACTTCTTGGATGTAATTTGTGAAACTTTAGAAGAAGAAGACGGAAAATTAATTACGCCCGATATGGGTTACTTTTATCCTGATAGTGATTTAGTTGCAGAACATTTAAGTGACTACATAAAATCTAATATATGAAAATAATTATAACCGAAAATCAATATAAAAGATTATTATCTGAAGAATAAATAGGGACAGGTAACAATGTTACATACACATTTGGTCCAAACTACGATGAATGGGAAAATGGTAATCTGATTGCTTTTTAATCTATAACCATATTTATAAATAAAATGTTATGGAAAGAGCGGAACAATTAAAAGTATATGCTCGTAGTTTAGGTGACCCAATTTATGCAATAGAAACTTTTTTAAAAACATTCGATTTAACTCAAAGTGGCAACGTTCCATTTAAATTATTTTATAAACAAAAAGAAATAATTAAATCGTATGAAAAGTATAATCGTAATTTGGTAACTAAACCTCGACAGGCAGGTGTATCCACTACCACTGCCGCATATATCGCAGTTAAAACTGCATTTGGTGATCCAGATAACCCACATAAAGTATTGATATTAGCCAACAAACAAACATTGGCACAAGAATTCCTTAAAAAAGTTAAAGACTTTTTAGATCAAATACCTTATTGGGTGTGGGGATTAGATGAAGATACAGATTATTTAGAAATAAATTCAAAAGGACATTTAAAGTTAAAATCAAATGGTTGTGAAATTAGAGCACTTGCAACTTCTAAAGATGCGTTAAGGGGTTTTACTCCGACATTTTTAGTTATGGACGAGGCGGCGTTTATCGATAATGGTTCTGAAGTTTTTGGTGCGGCGTTGGCTTCATTAGGTACGGGTGGTAAAATATCCCTTATATCTACACCAAACGGTATGGATCCATTGTATTATAAAACATATGATGGTGCTAAGAAAAAAGACAATAATTTCAATATAGTTGAGATGAAATGGTATCAAGATGTTAGATATAATAGAAACTTATATTGGAAAAGAGGTGAAGAAGAAACTATTAAATGTAATACTTTAGATAGAACTAAATTGAGGTGGGAATATATGGATAAAATATATGAAACTGATGAATCTACTATAGAGTATTATGAAATAATGATTAAAGATGGTTGGAAACCATTATCCCCTTGGTATGAAGAAATGGCGGCAGATATGGGGGATGCTAAAAAAATCGCACAAGAACTTGATGTTTCATTTATTGGTTCAGGGGGTAACGTAGTAGATGATGAATATATCTCATATCACGAAGAAAATTATGTTAAAGATCCTGAATTTTCTGCAGAAGTGGAAAAATCTATGTGGATATGGAAAAAACCAGAAGTTGGTCACAAATATATTATGGGTGTCGATGTAAGTAGAGGTGATGGTAAAGATAGTTCTACAATAGTAATTTTAGATTTTGAAAATTTAGAACAGGTGGCAGAATTCCAACATAAATTACCTCCCGATATGTTAGCAGAAATAGTCTATAAGTATGGTAATATGTATAATGCTTACACTATAGTAGATATAACTGGTGGTATGGGTGTTGCAACAGTTTTAAAGTTGTTGGAGATGGATTACAAACATTTACATTATGATGATCCAAAAAGTAGGAAACTTAGTGAAAAATATGCCAAAATGAAATATAAGGAAGGTGAAAAAGTTCCTGGTTTTAATGTAGGTAATACTAGATTACAAATGGTTTCTGAATTAGAAGAACATATTAGAGAAAATAAAACTTTAATTAGATCACAAAGAATGATATCGGAGTTAAGAACTTTTGTATATAAAAATGGTAGACCCGATCATATGGAAGGTTATCATGACGATATTATTATGGCTTTCGCTATGTGTATTTTTGTGGTACAAACATCATTCAAAAAATTAGAACAAGTTGAAAAACAAACAAAGGCTATGTTAGAGAGTTGGGTTAATATTTCTAATGATAATCCCTCAAAACCATTAATGGATAATACTTATGTTAACCCTTTTTATAGTAACACACCAACATATCACCCAAAACAAAATAATGAGACAAATGATAATGGTGAATATAACTGGTTATTCGGTATTAAATAACATTTAATTTTTTAAGATATTTATTATAATAGTAATAAAATAAAATATAATGGCAAAAAAGACAATATTCCAGCAATTGACAGATTTATTCGGTCCAGAAGTGAAAAGGGAACAAAATAAATCTAGATATTCAATTAACGATAAAGAGTTATTACGAACCAAATCAAAGGAAGAATACGAATTTGAGAAATTAAAAAAACAACAAGACGCCTACCTTTCAAATATGTGGCAAAAGGTTGATAATGAAATTTACCAGCATTCGATTTATTATGAAACAACTAGATTAGCGTCGTACGCAGATTTTGAGGGTATGGAATTTTTTCCAGAAATTTCTGCAGCATTAGATATTATGATGGAAGAATCTACTACTTTAAATTCAGAAAATAAAATGATTACTATTTTTTCCGAAAGTAAAAGGGTTAGAAGGATATTAGAGGATTTATTTTTTAATCGATTAGATATACACACATCATTACCTATGTGGACAAGAAATACATGTAAATATGGTGATAATTTTTTATTCCTAAATATTGATAGTGAAGATGGAATTTTAGGTGTTAAACAACTACCTAATATTGAAATATCTAGAAAAGAAAATGAAGGATTTGGTGAAAACTCTATGAACTCTGATACGGATAAGTATAATCCTGTAAAATTTATTTGGGGACAAAGGGATATAGAATTTAATGCGTGGCAAGTTGCACATTTTAGACTTTTGGGGGATGATAGAAGATTACCTTACGGCACATCAATGTTAGAAAAGGCTAGAAGGATATGGAAACAATTACTATTATCAGAAGACGCAATGTTAATATATAGAGTAACAAGGGCACCTGAAAGAAGGATATTTAAAATCTATGTCGGTAACATTGATGAACAAGATGTTCCTGCATATGTAAACAAAATCGCAAATAATTTTAAAAGAAGTCCTGTTATTGATCAAAAAACTGGACAAATAGATTCTAGATATAATCAAATGGCACAGGATCAGGATTATTTTATACCTGTAAGGGATCCTAACGCACCTAGTCCAATAGATACACTACCTGGAGCAACTAATTTATCTGAAATTGCAGATATACAATATTTACAAAAAAAGTTATTCACATCACTTAGGGTACCTAAACCTTTTTTAGGTTTTGAGGAGGCAAATGGTGAAGGTAAAAATTTAGCGTTACAAGATATTAGATTTGCTAGAACAATTAATAGGATACAACAATCAATGTTGCAAGAATTAAATAAAATTGCTATCATACATTTATATATTTTAGGTTTAGAGGATGAATTAGAGAATTTTACCCTTACACTTAACAACCCATCAACACAGGCAGAAATGCTTAAAGTAGAACAAACACAATTAAAAGTTACTTTATATAAAGACGCAGTTGCAGATGCGGGTAACGGTTTTGGTGCAATGTCAATGACTAGAGCTAAAAAAGAAATTTTAGGTATGTCAGAAGAAGAAATTAGAAATGATTTAGAACAACAAAGATTAGAAAAGGCGGCAGCTGCGGAAATGGAACAAACGGCTGAAGTTATTAAAAAGACAGGTATCTTCGATAGAGTAGATAGATTATATGGTGATTTTGACGCATTAGTGTCAGGTGCTGGAGAAGCTGAAGCGGGTGGTGACACTGGAGGTGGTGACACTGGTGGTTTAGGTTCAGACACTGGTGGTTTAGGCGGTGGTGACACTGGTGGTTTAGGCGGTGGTGCAGAATCTGGTGGTGCAGAATCTGGTGGTGCCGCACCAACAGAAGAGTCTACTAATAAAAAAGATAATCTATTATTAGAAACTAAAAAAAGAAATTACGAAGAAAAAGTTAAAAGATATCAGGGTATATATTTGAAAAGATTGACTGAAAGTTTAGAAAAAAATGAGAACAATTATAATTTAGAATCATTTGAAAAAAGTGCTGATACCCTTAATTCTAAAATCAATGAGATTACAAATCAAATTGACAATATGATTAATTAATTTTTTTACATTTAATCTATATTTATTAATAAAAATACTATGGAAAATTTTGGGAATATAAAAGACACATTTAAAAAAATAATTTTAGAATCTGTGATCAAAAAAGATGAGGACGGCAAAAAATTATTTACTTCATTTATAAAAAATTTAAAAGAGAATAAAACACTTAAAAACCAATTCTTAATATATAAAAATTTAGAGAGTAGAAAATTTGAGGATAGACTAGAGGCTAAAGAATATATACAAGAAAATATTAAATTACTTAAAGAATTAAATAGTGAAGATATTGAGAAAGGTAACTCAAAATTAATTAATCTTTTAAAAGGTAAAAAAATAGTAAAAGAAAATGATTCTTTTTATAAAGATATCACATATCTAAGTAGAGTTACTAAAACACCTTCAAACATAGATAAAATAAATGAATCTATGAATAATTTAGTTAATCATATGTTAACTAAAGTTGATGAGGTTAGTAAAACAGATAATGTCGCAATTTCACCAACAATTTTAACTAATTTGATGGTTAATAAATTTAATGAAAAATATAGTGAAATTAGTGAGTCAGATAAAAAGTTAATTAAATCTTTCTTAAACGATGATAAAGAAAAAACTTTTAATAGTTTAATTAGAGAATGTATTGATTCTGTAGATAAAAAATTAAATGAAAGTAGTGATTTTGAAATCAAAGATAAACTTTTAAAAGTAAAAGATAAATTATTAAATACAAAATTCGATAAAGATAATTTCTTAAATGATATAATTAAATTTAATAATCTTAAAGAAACAATAAATAACGAATAAATTAACCCTCTTAGTGAGGGTTTTTTTTTAACATAATTTGACAATTTAATTTTTTTTTAGTATACTTTTACCAAATTTAAATAACAAAATATGATTAGAAAGATTAATGAAATTAGGAAAAGAGATAAAATTAGATTTATTAGAAAATTATAAAACTAAAATAGGGACAGTTAACAACAAAGAATCAAAAAGTTTATATTTAAACTTTACCGCTTGGGGGGAAATATTAGAAGATAATAAAGAACAAAATTATGACACTTTTTTAAGTGGTGTCAGAAAAAAAATAAAACAAAACTTAAACAACAATCTCGATAAAAATTTATTCTTTAATGATAGGTATATCGTAGATTTAGATATGAGAACTTCAGGATTCAACATAAATAAAAGGAGTTTTATGTCGTGTGAAATCACACTATTCCAGAAAAAGAATCTACCTATCAATCAAACAATAATACTTGAAAATTCAAAAAACATTATTTATGATGTAATAAATAATTGTTTTGAAGGTAATAACGTTTTTAAATTTCATAAGTCTAAAAAATAATCTTTTTACTATAATGATATATTTATATTAAAACTATATCATTATTATGGAAATTTTAAAAAAAAACGATATCAAAAAAAAAGGTATCCTCATCGAATATGATGCAGGATACATTTCTCCAAAAGATAATAGACATTTTGTAAACGAAGTAAATAAATTAACTCAAGGTCAACCTATAATAGAAGAACCTTTAGTTGTTTACGCAGTTATGCAAAAATATGGGGTAGAAAATAGAAATGAAAGAGTTTACCCTGAAGCCATTTTACGAAGAGAGGCAGAAAATTATTTAAAATTAATCAAAGAAAAAAGAGCGTTAGGTGAGGCGGATCATCCAGAATCATCTATAGTTGCGATAAGTAGGATTTCTCACAATGTAGTTGATTTGTGGTGGGAAGGTAATGTCCTTATGGGTAAATTAGAAATAATTATGTCACCAGGATTTGTCAATCAAGGTATTATTTCTTGTGAGGGTGATAAAGTTGCAAATTATATTAGAAAAGGTTTAAAGATTGGTGTTTCTTCCAGAGGTGTTGGGTCATTAGAAAAAGAAAATGGTAGAAATGTTGTACAAGACGATTTTGAATTAATTTGTTGGGATATCGTTACATCACCATCAACTCCGGGATCTTGGATATATAGTGAAGAACCTTCTAAAGAACAACAAATGTCTGAGTCTACTAATAAGAAAAATTCTGATGATTTGAAAAATGGGTTAACTAATTTTTTAATGGATTAATAAAAAAAATTAAACTTTTTAAAAAACTAGCATATTTATAATTAAATGCAAAATTTTGCATACATAATAATTTAATAATAAAAAATTAAAAAAAGAAAAATGGCTGAAAAAAAGAAATCTATCATCGAAGAGGCTTTGCTAGAAGCTAAGTCCTTAGAGGATGCCTTAAAAGCCAACACGAAAGAAATGCTTTCGGCACACTTGTCGAAAGAAATTGAGAGTATCGTTGAGTCGTCTTTAAAAGAAGAAGATGAAGAATTAGATGACGATGCTAATTTAAAAGGATCCGAAGATGAGAATGAGGTTGAGTTAGATCTTGACGATGAAGAAAGTACCGAAGAACCAGAAGAAGAGTTAGATCTTGATTCTTTAGAAAATTCAGAAGAACCAGTTGATTTAGATTTAGATGTTGATTTAGATTTAGATGCTAATGAGGAAGATGAAGATGAGGAAGAAGAAGATTTTAATCTTAATTTAGGTTTAGAACCTGGTGACGATGAGGAAGTGTTAGACTTAACAGGTGCTTCAGACGAAGAGGTTATCCATGTGTTTAAAAACAAATTAGGGGATAACGATGAAGTTGAGGTGGTTAAAGATCCAAGTGGTGGTATTCATTTAACAGATAACGAAACAGGAGTAGAGTATTACATTAAGGAATCTATGGGAGATAGATTTGGTTTTGAGGAAGAAGATGAAGAAGAAGAAAAAGAGTATTGCTCTGAATGTGGGTCAGGATCAATGTATGAAAATGATGAAACAATTTATGAAATTCATTTAGACGAAGATTCTCCAATGTATGAAATGTTTAAGGATAAAACCGAAGAAAACTATGATGCAATGGGTGAAGGGGCTTACATTGATGAGGAAGATACACTTGATGAGGACAGATTGCAAAGACACAGAAGAAGTGGTGGAAAACAAAGATATCACGGAGCTAGATTTGCAGCAAGAGAATCTAAAAATGTTCGTAAACCTTTAATCACTAAAAAACCAAACACAGACACAGTTTCCGAGTCAAAAATAATTAAAGAATATAGAGAGCTTAAAGCTAAAAATGAAGAATATAAAAAGGCTCTTAATATATTCAAAGACAAACTTAATGAAGTTGCTTTATTTAATACCAACTTAGCGTATGTTAATAGATTGTTCACAGAACATTCTACAACAAAGAATGAAAAGATGGATATTTTAAAAAGATTTGATAATGCAGAAACTATTAAAGAATCTAAAAATATTTATAAAACGATAAAAACTGAGTTGGATAATAAAAAACCAATTAATGAGTCTGTTCAAAATAAAGTTAATAAAACAGTAAAATCTTATAATACTAATAATTTGAACGAATCAACTGCATATGTTGATCCACAAATTACGGCTATTAAAGATTTGATGAGAAGAATCTCATAATAAATAATAATAAAATAACAAAACAAAAAAAATAAAAAATGGGACATTTGTTAAATTCTGGTGAAGTCGGTAATATTGGACTTGAGCACCTAAAGCAAATTAGATCTAAAACTATTACTAAATGGAATTCATTAGGATTCTTAGATGGTTTAAAAGGTCATATTAAAGAGAACATCGCACAGTTGTATGAAAACCAAGCGTCTGCTCTATTGAACGAATCAACTGATGCTGGTTCTTCTGGATCATTCGAAACAGTTGTTTTCCCAATTGTAAGAAGAGTATTCTCTAAATTATTGGCTAACGACATCGTATCGGTACAAGCGATGAACATGCCAATCGGTAAATTATTCTATTTCGTACCTAAAACATCTAACGGTTCATTTGACTTAAATGGTAATGCAACTAACGGTTCTTTACCTGAATGTGTTGTATCTGGATGTGGTGTTACGGTAACTGAATTTAGAGCAAAAAATCTTTACGATTTATTTTACAATGATGGATTATTTGACGCATCTAAAGGTAAAAAAACAGTTTATAATGGTGGTTTAAGACCAGTAGTTTTAAATTCTGATGGTGAAAAAGTTACTACTGCATTTGCTAGTCAACCAAAAGCGGCTGATGGTTCATTTAGAAACCTTAAAGCGGCTATCACTGGTTTTTCTTCAACAAACGCTGGTAGATTAACTGGACCAGACGGAAATGAGATGGATACTGAATCTTTCTTAGCGTCATTAACACTTACTTCTGATAACGCAATCTTAGATAAAGATGGTAAAACTATCATTAGTGCTGGTGGTGTAGTTCCTTTCAGATTAGTAAGTCAAAAATATGGTAGAGGTATCGTAGATTACACTAACATTTGTAGTCCTGATGGAGAACTTTTGGTAGAGTTAGATTTAACTCACCCAGCATGTATCGATTGTGGTTCTTCTAACTTTGATGGTTATATTGGAGCTGCTAGTGGTACATCATTTACAGGTTTATCTGTATCTTGGTCTAGATATGAAACATTAGAATTCGCTACAGAAATGGGTGAAGTATCTTTTGAATTAGATGAGGTAGTTGTATCGGTTACTGAAAGAAAACTAAGAGCTACTTGGTCTCCTGAATTAGCACAAGACGTTAGTGCATTCCATAACATTGATGCTGAGGCTGAACTTACGGCTTTATTGTCTGAGCAGGTTGCTGCTGAGATCGATAGAGAGATCTTAAGAGATTTAAGAAAAGGAGCGGCTTGGCAATTGAGATGGGATTACAACGGATGGAAAAGAGCTAATAACGGTGGTGGTTTCAACGCATACACTCAAAAAGAGTGGAATCAAACGTTGATTACTAAAGTTAACCAAATCTCTGCTCAAATCCATAAATCAACTTTGAGAGGTGGAGCAAACTTTATCGTTGTTTCTTCTGAAGTATCAGCAATTTTCGATGATTTAGAATACTTCCACGTATCAAACGCTTCTCCAGAGCAAGATCAATACAATATGGGTATTGAGAAAATTGGTTCATTAGGTGGTAGATATACTGTGTATAGAGATCCATACGCACCAGCTAACTCAATAATCATTGGACATAAAGGTAAGTCATTGTTAGATACAGGGTACATTTACGCACCTTACGTACCTCTTCAATTGACTCCAACATTACAAAATCCATTCAACTTCGCACCTACTAAGGGTATCATGACGAGATACGCTAAGAAAATGGTGAACAACAGATTCTACGGAACTGTTACTGTTGACGGAGTTGTAACTTTTGATTTAAATGAATTAAGATAATCTTAATTTAAAATAAAGGTAAAAAGGGGTAGAAATTTTCTACCCTTTTTTATTTTTTATAATATTTATTATTATATTTGTATCTATGAGAATTAAAAAGAAATACGTATTGTTAGAATCTAGGTTAATAGATGTCACATCAGAATTTACTCCACAAGAAAAAAGAATTTTAGAAATGTTATATAAAAAATATGGTGTAAGTACATCAGATTTTAATATGTGGAATGTTGCAATAGAATTAATAGAGGACTTTAATTTAGACTACGAAACTGCATATTCTTTAGCGAGAACATTTAGTTGGTCCGCTAGAGAACTATTTTCAGAATTCCAACCAATACGTAAAACTATGCCAGTTTATAAATTATTTTTTGAGAATATTTCTAATTTAATTGAAAGTTATTCCAAAAATAATGAAAATAATTTTACTGTTAGATTAAAATTTAACGGTGATGTTGGTACAGAATCATTAGAAAATAGAGAGGTGTCATTAAATTCAGGTTATAGGGGTTTCTATATGTATATACCTCTAGAACAATATATAGAAACAGAATATAGGAGATATTACGTCACAGGTGAAGATCATGACTTCAGAACTTTATCTGTATCAATAAATTTTAACCCAATAGATTTAAACGGTGAAATACGTGAATTAAGTTATTTTAGTTCAGATGAGAGTGAAGATGTAAATACAGAAGAATTTATGGTATCTGTAAAGTATAGAGACATCACCCAATCTATATATGATGATTCAAGTCAAACAAAATTAATGTCATTTAAAGTACCTTACCCTAAACCTTTAACTAAAGAAAATATTTTAAATACATTCGATTCAATTATAAAAGATGTTTTAGAATATATGTCTAATACAACATTTGATTTACCTGAAGGGGCAAAACCAATAGATATAAATGATTTAATGTAAGTTATCTACCTGACTCACAATATTAAATTTAAGTGTGTTTGTATATGTTTTAACTAACTGATTAGATGTTAATTTAATATCTATAAAATATTCGTTAGGTATCATCCAAGAAGTGTCTAATATAAAATAATTTTTTAAATAAGCTCTATTTACATCTGTCCAATCAATTACATTAACTTGTGTTGGACCTTCCTTAACCCATAATCTGTATTGTAAACCATCAATAACACTTGTCTCATTAACAGTGTATGGTATTCTAGCGTTTACGAATACTTTTCTTTTATCACCTCTTTTAATTTTTTCATCCCTCATTATACCACTTAAATTTACTAGATATTCTATCGGTAGTGATTCATTATCACCAAATCTATAATACTCAGTATCATCCTTAACCTCAAACTCTAACGTAACATTAGGTCTAGAAATGTTATTTACTAATATGTTAGACCAAGTATCCGTAAAAAGTCCACATTGGGTATTTTGTATAGGTACAGAAAATTCTACATAATACACACCTTTATCTGATTGTTTTACAGTATTACCACTAAACGATTGGATCGTAGTCCCATTAGAGTCTTTAACTACTACGTTAGGTTTATTATCTAAATTTGTGGGTTCTCCACCTAAATTAGTATAGAAGTATAATCTATTATTCTTACCCTTATAAAAGTTTTTTCTATCGTCTTTTATTGTATTGTTACAAATAGTTTCAACGAATGGTTCATAATATGTTTGAGTGTGCTTAGTAAAAAACCCAACATATTGTGAAGGTACAACTTCTTTAATCTCCAAATCTCTTTCAAATGCTAAACCATAACCATAATTAGTAGACGCACCAGTTATTAAGTTATTAATTTCATTGGTAATATCCATTTCAATATTTTCATTACCTTTGTCAAAATGTTGTGTGGTGACAGTAATTGCCGAAGGAGAACCAGAATAAACACCTGGTTGTGACCAAGTATTTGTAGTAGTAGCATTTAACCAATTACTTGCGGATTGTACAAAAGTTATATCTCCACCATAATCAGCATATCTTATTTGTTGGTAATCATATCCACAACCCTCATCCCAAAATTGATTCACTCTAAATAATACCAAATCAAATGATGATGTTCTTTGTTTACCATCTAAAAGTTTTTGTGCTTGTAAATCTCTATCAAAAAATGAAGTGTTTGTCATTTTTAATGTGTGGGTAACACCTGATAAATCACCTAATTCACCATTATTATATTTTTCTTGTAAATCAGATACGTCAAAATATAATAAATGTCTAGTGTAGTCAGGTTGAGTTTCTTTACCACCATAATATAATTGTGCAATAGGATTTCTTCCTGTATTAATTTGAGTACCAAAAATAATTGTATTATTTTTATCTATATAAGTTCTGTATACCATCTCTTTTTATAAATAAATATCTTAATTACTATTAATATTCTTATTTAAAATCTTATTTAAATCAAAACTTAATACATTTGTTGTTACAGTACTTGGATCAGCACTTAATCCGTGATATGGGTGAACATGTAACTCTACATATTTTTTAACTAACTGTAAAAATTCTACTAAAATGTCCCCATAAACTAATGGGTGTGCTTCATTATTTATTTTTTGTTGTTCAACATCACTAATTAATTGTTTAGGATCAGTTAAATTAAAAGTATGTTCACCATCATGACTAATAAAATTAATTTTATTTGCCACTACATTTATGACACTAGTTTTATCACTTTTATTTTTTTCTATTTTTACCTCTTTTATTTTTTTCTTAACCTCAATTGGGGTAGACGTAAAATTAGCAATACCGTTATTACCTTTATAGATGTCTATAATATCATTAGATTTAGATTTTATTCTCCATCTTTCACCTTTATTTACATCAATAAATGTTTTAGATGCCTCTAAGGCAGAATCCCTAGACGTTGGTCCGATGAATGAATTGGTATTACTGAAAGTAATTATTTCTGATCCAGTTTTAGCATCATTTATGACAATACTAACTTCTGTTTTAGCAATATCACTTTTTCTATATGCGTCAGGTGTTAAATCACTGGATAATATAATACCAGAATTTGTTATAGTATTTAAAGTTACTGTAATAATTTTATCAGGTTGTTGTTCAACAAATGTAACTATTTCTTTGTCTACTAAATTTCTCTTTAATTCTTCACCTCCAAATTTTAATTGAATATATCCTAAAGTCTTATCATTAAATTTATTTTCTGAACCTTCTATTACTTTTCCTGCCCTTAACCAAATCTGTCTATCTTTTTGTATGATATCCGTATTATATCTACCTTGCAATATAACATCTTCCTCTTCACCATATGCACCTATTTCTAAGTTAGGATCTTTTAATTTTGTATATCCATCAGGTAATATAGAAAGTGCAGAATTATACGGTTCTCCAACTAATTTAGTCGGTTGGGTAATTAATGGACCAATCCAAAACCTCTTATTTTTAAATGCTGCCGTTGGAGATGAATCATTATGTTCATATTGAAACACAAAAACACATTCACCCGCCTTAGGTAAAGTCACTAAATATTTTGGTAATAATGGTACACAATCTATTAAGTTTTTATCACTTTCGGTATCGTCAACTCCTGTAATCCTAACTTTAATTCTACCAGATTTGGTAGTATCTACATTAGATATCACCTCACCAACCCTTAATATTGGAACTACATTAGTATTGGTACTATCAGTATAATAATTATTCATTAGTCTTCTCCTTTATATCTTTTTACTAAAATTTTATTACCGTAATAGTAATCTTTTTCCACTGATTCTAATTTTTCAGATAATTTAATTATCCTATCTTTTAGTGCCGTTTGTTCGTGTAATAATTCCTCTAACTTCATCTTTATTGATGAATTACTCATATTACTCCAATCAATTATTTTATTTTCCATATTACCTAGCAATTCCTTCTACTTTAACTGCTTGTGTGGTTGCACCCTGTACCACTATTGGTCCACCAGCATTACCACCAGTTGCGGTTACTGCAACACCCGGAGGGAAAGCTGCCTCAACCTTCATTTTAGTATGTATCGCATCAACAATTTCCTCAACACGAATAACTTCCATTTTTAAATCTATATTCTCAGCACCACTAGGTAATGGTGTAATATTAATACCGATTTCTTTTTTTCTTTCAATAATTCTAGACGCGATATCAATTGCACTTAACCCTTCCCTAAATTTCACACCGATTAAAATTTCTTCCTTAGTAATAGGTGGCAATCTTTTTGGTGTTTTAAATGCCTTTTTTAATAATAACGCAATAGTTACTAAAGCACCTGCAATCCCAATATTTTTATAAATGTCACCTTTATTACTATTACAACCTTCACTTCCTGCCATAATTAATCACAAAATCTTCCTTTGTTATTAAATAAATTTAAATTACTCAACGAATCTAAATTAACTTTATCTGTAAATCCTCTAGCCTTATCTACCACATTTTCCGCTTTACCAAATAAACCTTCAACTGCATTTATGGTGTCATTTACAAAAGGTGGTAATAAACTTCTTTTTGTTTTTAAATAATTTAAATTAATTTCTTTAATTTTTTTTCTTATTGCACATAATACAATTTCTTTTAGTGCCTTTAATATCATTGGTAATAAAAATTCATAAATAATTTTTCTTAGTAAATCACCAATAATCGCAGCAATAATACATTCAAATTCTTTAAGTAATTCTTTTACCCTAACTTTTTTAACAGGTTGTTTATTAACTAAAAAATAAAACATATTTAGCATCAACAAATTTTTAGGTGATAAAACTATTTTTGTTAATGCCACTTGCAATGCACTAATAAAATTTGCCAAAAATTCTCCATTCGCACTATTTTTATCTAAATTTTTTACACCTTCTGATGTTTCTTTAAATAAAGAATCTATTGATCTATTATAAACTTGTATTTTTTCTTGTAAGGTAGATGACGATTTTATTGAGTCATCAATTTTTTTTAAAGTCTCAAAAGAAACACTACTCACTTGTTTCCCACAACATTTTTTAAATTGTTTAACACCAGATTTTTTTTGTTTAACCAACTCTTTTATATTAACAATTTGAGCTGGTGTAAAAGTATAGAAACTTTCATCAAATTCTACATCTGGATTGTCGATACCTTTATCTATGTAATCTTCTATCGCCTTTTCAGTTTCAACTACTTTATTAAGACATTCATCAGGTAAACTAACTTTATTAGTTAATGTACCATAAATCAAATCAATTACATTAGGAACTACTTTATCAGGATTAAATAATGGATTTTGACTATTAAAATAATCTACTAAAAATGTGATTAATGTTTTATTTTGGTATGTTTTATTAACTATTCTAATATTGAATACTCTAGGTCTTGCCTCTATGTTTTGGTAATCGGTAGTACCATCCGTCTCGACAAAAGAAGTCGGACTGTTTTCAAAATATCTTAGTTCCACAATCTCTTTACCAGAAATCGGATCTTTCCATACTAATGGGTTACCATTATTTTGAATTACATTCCACAAAAAAACATTTATATCGTCTAATTGTGTTCCATCGTAAAATAATTTACCAGCATTAGAATTAGGATCGACAGAAAATAAACAAGTTAAATCTAGCTTATTAATTTCAATATTAATACCAATTCCTGGTGTACCAGTATTAGGTATAGGATTACCATTCCCATCATAAACAATTGTTGATGGGTCTGTTACGAATAACCAGTTCGGTATTTGTGGATCGACTTTACATGCGTAGCAACATTTAATTAAATCTATCATAGTAATAGATAGATCTTCAGATAATGGACGCAATTGTTCAACTAACCAGTTTATTAATTGCATCCTCATTTCATCTATATTTATACCTGAAATTGTTGCCAATATATCATTTAATAAATCAACAACTCTTTGACTAAAATTTAGGTCAGGTATTTCTGGTATTGCAATAGGTAAAGATAAATTTGGTAAGTTATTACAGATAGTTTGGTTAAGTGATATTAATTCCATTATCTGTCTTTTAACTCCCCCAATAAAATCTTTAGGTTCACAAACAACATTTTTTAATTTAACGCTCATATTAATCTACATCATATTCAGTATTCTTATTGTTCGCTTTCTCTTTAAATAGTTCCCTAAGAATATTTTTATCTTCTTCAGTAATACCGTTCCCACTCACATTAGTTTCATCCCCATCAGTTTTATTACCTAATATTTGGGACTGTAGTTTTGCTAAAGCAATCTTTTTATCAATAGTAGTTTCTAAAATTTTGAGTGTTTCATTATTGACTTTACCTATTTGATACTCATCATTTACATCTTCTATATTGACTCTCACTTTTCTCTCATTCATTTCCCTACGAGCACTATTCATAATTGTAGTACAATCGTTGTAAATTTCCTGCATTAACTCTTGTAAACTATTCTTATCTAAATTGATTTTAGTTTTTTTCGGTCTACTCATATTAATTCTTTTACTATAAATATCTTATAATAAAATTTTATAAGGAATCATCGTCTATTTTATCGTTTTTCATAAAAATATATATTTTTTTAAATCTTCTCATACCAATTCTTATGTCTTTTGTCGATAAATCAGATATTTCCCTAATGTAAGATAAAATTAAATTTTTATTATATTTGTTACCACTCTCTACTTGTTCAAATATAGTTTCCCAATTATCTAAAATAGTTGTTAACGCTGAACCAACTTTAAGTTCTATTTCAGATAATTTATTATACTTCATTTCACCTTTAATGCTGGCAGAAATTTCATTAATAAAATCATCTAATTTAATTTTATCATCATCGATAGTGTAAGTTAAATCTTCCATCGTTTCTACTGTTTTATAAACATCTTCATAAGAAACATCCGATTTTAATTTTTTATCATCTTTTATTAATTGTCCTAAAAGATAATGCTTACATATCGTACCAAAATAAGAATACGCCTTTTTATTCTTATCAGGTTTAAAATTATGCATTTTTGTAATTAAAAAAGATAGAGTATCAGAATGTACATCCTCATACTCATATTCTTTTCTATATAACTTATAACGCCTTATGATGGATTCCACCATCTTATCTACTGGGCCTTTTAGATATTCATTGTAAATTTTATTTCTTTCACTATACGATTCACTTGTTAAAAATTTAACTACTGCTTCTTCCTGTTCAGGACCAAAATATAAATTATTTGTTCTCTTCCGACCTCTTTTCTTAGGTTCTTCTGACATAAAATAATTTATACTTCATATGTTATTTCTCTATCTTCAGTAAAAAAATATTCTTTTTTGGCTTTGTTAACCCAAAATTTACTTTCTAAAACATCAATACTATTTTTATATTCCACAAAAAGAGATCCTTCTCTATTGTTAGTGTGTTTATATCCTAATCTAGGGATTACCATAACTGGAACTGAAAAATATGTCATTCTTAATAAGAATTCATATGTGAAAGTTAATTTTACGTTATTTTTTAACCCACCATATTCTTCATAAACTTCTTTTTTGACTACCATACCATCAAAATTAAAGTTCTGAACTCTTTGTAAAACATTATTATCTAAAAAACCACTTTCTTCAGTAAAATCTTTTGCCCACACACTTTCGTTAGTAAAAGAAATAAATCTACCGTTTTCATCAGTTTCATAAATTATTGGTAAAAACACACCAACTTCAGAATAATGTTTAATATATTCTTTAGCACTCTTAATCCAAATAGGTGAAATCTCATCGTCATATTCTACAAACGTAAAATAGTCTGATGTAGACTGTTTAACCCCATAATTGACTTGCGATTGAAATCCATAGTCCTTAGTTTCATTTTTTACAATTTTTACTAAATCTTTAATATCACCAAAATCATAATTGTTTAAATAATCATCAAGATCAGTATCTTCTGATACTACAAATAAAACTTCATTCGGTTTTTCTTTTTGATTTTTGATACTTAAAATACATGAATCTAAATATGTTTTTTCTAATTTATGTACTGGTACTATTACTGAAATACTACTCATATTTTTATATTTTTTTATTTTGTTATTATTTAATTTTCTATTTTTTATATAGTAGTTTGTTCTTTTACTTCAAATTGTTGAAGAGAACTTTCTAATTCAACTAACCTACGTTTAAATATTTTATCGTAAACTTCTGTTACGGCATTATTAGATTCTTCTTCACTATATTTATTTACCCATTCACTCATACCTGTCATAATATTTTGTGGTAATGCGTCTTCTAAGAATAATCCAACCATAGTTGCAATAATGTCAGGAATTGAGTTTAAATTTGCAGTCCAAATACCATTATCATTTAAATTAAGATTACCATTTTCATCTACGTTACCCATCCATTCTGGTACCATTCTAGGTATCTTACCGATTACTGGTGTGTTTACTTTCATAGATTCTAATGGGAATGTACCAAAACTTGATAATTCATCTACCCATACACTTAAAAATGATTTTGATAGTTCATTTGCAAATGTCTTTCTAGGTAATCCAGACAAATCTCTAAATGTTACAAATCTATAATGTGGGTATTTCTGATAGAAAATTTTAACTATTTTTAATAACTCTCTCTTATCTCTAGCCACCATAGATACTGTAGGGATTTTAGGTTTCTTCTCATCTTCAAAGTAAGAAGGGATACCGATAGGAATGATATCAGTTGTCAAACCTCTAAATAATGTGTTAACATAATTACTTAAATTTTGATTCGTAGTGATTACATCTCTAATTCCGAATTGTTCCCAACCTTCACCAATCTCCATCATTTCAAAAATATACTCATACGATTGTAAAAATACTATTCTCTTACATGGGAAATTTACAGTCTGTTTCATAATACTAGCAAATGCTTCAGGAATAACTACAAAATCTGATGCACTTACCTGTAATTTTTGAGACTCGATAGAGACGTGAGGTAAATTAGCGTATTCTTCACCTAACCATTCAGCAATACCAATACCGTGTTCATCTTCTCTTAATTTATAGTCATTTTTATCATGTAAAATTTGTGCGTTATAACCTAACTCTCTCAACTTTTTTACATGTTCGTAGATTGTGGCAACACCTGCCGTTGGGTTACCCTTTGTGTCGATAGTAAAAAAATAAATACCAAAATCCTTGTTATTAATTTTTTCAATAGATTCTTTGATTTTTTCTAATTGTTCACTCATACTTATTTATTTATTTTATTATTATAATTCTTTTATAATACCTTTCATTAGTAAAGTATTATAAGCAATTTTAAATGGGATAGAAGTTTTATTTAACGCCACTGATCCCATTTTATCATCAATTTCTTCATTATGGTTTAATATTGTCGCAATCATTTCTCTAAACATCTCATATTTAGTGATGTCTATTTGTATTGTAGATTCATCTATTTCCTCTATACCAGTTGCGTCTAATAAAGTATCCTGATTTATTTTAGATTCTATTTTTACTACATCAGATAATCTATCGATATCAAAGTATAGTTCTTTTCCTCCAATTTGTAGAAGTAAATTATCGTTTTCCATATTTATTTTTTTTACTAATTTATTGATTTTTTTTAGATAAGTAAATATTAAAGGTCTTCAAATTCTATTGTTTGTGTACCCAATATTTTTTCTAATAATTTTTTATCATCAACGATCTCTTTTAAATCAATAACAGTATAATCAGATTGACAATCCTTATTATAATGATTTATAATTTTTATCGATACTTTACCACTAGGTTTACTTTCTAATACCTCTGGATCTGCAGTTACCATTACGTCAACAAAATCCCACTTTTTAGAATTATCTCTAACAAAAATAATATTATTAATTTTTGCAGATAATTTAGACAAGAAAAAAAGTGTTGCAGGTTTACTATTATTTAATTCTTTACTAATTAGAATGGGGGTGTGACCCATATCCTCAATTAAATTGTGTAGTTGGTTTAGGTGTTCGACAGAATTTAATTTTGTCTCACCCGCGTGCCCAAATATTTCTAAAGAAGAATCTACATATAAGAATTTATTTAATTCTTCTGTTCCACCAGTAAAAACAAAATGTTCTAACAAATTTAAGGAACTGATGTCTCTTTCTGGCGTTTCCTCGTCTTCGGAGGGATGATATCTATCATAAACCGACTCAAATTTAGTGATAAAATCTCTAATTACTCCATTAATACCTATCCCTATTTTCATCACTTTCTACTTTATAAATTGTTAGTAACTGTTCGGGACTTAATTTTTTTTTAAATGAAAAAAATTCTATTGCAGATTCTAAACTTTCTTGGTTAGTTATGGTAATAACTTCCCCTTTTTTTGTTTTTAAAATATATTTACTCATTATAATTAATTTTCTAATTCCTCAAAAATATCCTCAATCAATTTTATTATTGGGTTTCTAACCACGTCTTCAGGATTTCTTAATTCTACACAACCAAAACTTGGTTTGTCTTTAAATTTCTCTAAAACAACTTCTAAGGAACTATCTTTTTTATTCCTCAAATCCTTTTGTTTTACATCTCCCATAATAACCATTTTAGAATTATCACCAATCCTTGTCATAAGAGTTCTGATATTTTCTAATGTAATGTTTTGTGCCTCATCTATTAATATTATTGAATTGTCTATAGTCCTACCTCTAGCAAATGCGATAGGGACAATCTCTATCACCCCTAACTCTATTAATTTTTCCATCCTACTTTTACCGATAAGTTTTCTGATATTATCTGTAAAAGATTCCATAATCGGAGCCATTTTTTCTTTTAAATCACCAGGTAAATGTCCGATCTCTTCATTTTTTAATGGGGTTATAGATTTTACTAAAACTATTCTTTTGTATTTTTCCTCCATCGTAACCAATCTTATTGCTTCTGCGCATGATAAGAATGTTTTACCAGAACCAGGTAAACCACTACAAATAGTTATTTCGTTATTTTTTATAGACTCCACCAATTTTTTTTGATTCTCAGTCTTACATTTAACATTAATAGTAATAGTTTTAAACACTTTCTCTTCCTCAACATTGTTTCGGTTTAGAAATGCCTCCATTTCCAAAATTTCTTCTTCGGAAAGTTGTTTGTTTTTTCTTCTTCTTGTCATATTATAATTTTACTATTATTTTCTAAAAATTAAAGTTTATTTTCTAATATTAGAATAATTTAATTCAAACCATTCAATAGTATCTTTCAACCCCTCATAAAGTGGGGTAAATTTAAAATTAGGTAAATATTTTTTTATTTTACTATTGTCTGATGGTTTTCTAAACTGACCATCGGGTTTAGTTTTATCGAAAATTACCTTACCATTAAAATTCATCAATTCAACTACCATATCAACTAATTCTTTAATAGATATTTCCTCAGATGTAGATAAGATTATAGGTTCATCTTCATTATAATTTTCTAAAACCCATTCAGTTAATTCTGCAACATCTTTACTATTAATAAATTCTCTTAAAGGTTTACCTGATCCCCATATAGTAAAATCAGTTTTATATTCTCTAGCAATATAACATTTATGTATTAGTGAGGGTATTACATGCCCATTTTCTATATTGTAATTATCGTTAATACCATATATATTTGTAGGAATAACAGATTTATAATTTAACCCATATTGTTCTCTATACGATCTTATTTGAATGTCTGCCATTCTTTTTGCGTATGCATAAGGGTAATTTGAAAAGTGGGGTTCTCCTAAATGAATTTTATTTTCAGTTAGTGGGTAGTCTACATCGTTAGGGAATATACATGTTGATAAAAATGATACTAAATTTTTAACACCAAACATTCTAGCAGATTCTATTATATTAGTATTCATCATAATATTATCGTAGAAAAATTCTCCTTTATATTTCATATTTCCCCCAACACCACCAACTTTACCTGCACAATGTATAATACCGTCAAAATTATTATTTCCGATTAGTGTGTTGACTTCTGAAGTAATTCTAATGTCAACATCTTTAGACGTTGGTTTAAAGTATTTATCCCCTTTAAATTCTGACCCAACTAAACCACTACCTCCAGTGACTAAAATTTTTTTATTCATTTATATATTCTTTTTCAACACTATAATATTCCAACCAATAATTTATCATATCATCTAACATTGTTTTAAAGGTGTATTTTGGTTTCCACCCTAATTCTAACCTTATTTTAGATGAATCTCCTTTTAAATCATGTAACTCTTCAGGTCTAAAATGTTTATCATCTATAACTACATATTTTTTAAAGTCTAAATCTAATTTATTAAATGTATATTCACATAAATCTTTAACAGAATATGAGACACCTGTTGAACACACATAATCGTCTGGTTTATCTGATTGTAACATTAACCACATTGCCTCAACATAGTCTTTTGCGTGACCCCAATCCCTAGTTGCATCAAGATTACCTAAATGTAAATTTTTTTGTAACCCTAATTTAATTCTAACTGCAGCCTTAACAACTTTATTGGTAACAAAATTTGTACCTCTACGAGGTGACTCATGATTAAACAAAATACCGTTCCATATTTTCATATCATATGAATTTCTATAGTTTCTACATATGTTATATGAGAACACTTTTGCGCACCCATATGGTGAAACAGGGTTCATAGGTGTAGTTTCTCTCTGATAACCATCTACATCTATTGAATTACCAAACATTTCAGATGATGATGCCTGATATATTTTAGAGTGTGGTGAAACCATTCTAACCGATTCCAATAGATTTAATGTCCCTAAACCTGTTGCGTTAGCAGTATAGATAGGTTGATCGAAAGAAATTCTCACGTGTGATTGTGCAGCTAAGTTATAAATTTCATCTGGTTGCACTTTTTGTAATACACTTATTAACGAAGCCATATCAGTTAAATCCGCATATTCTAATTTAATTTTATCTGTCGACCTTAAATGTTCAATTCTTGTAGATTGTGTTTCCGAAACAGAATTTCTTTTTATTGTTCCCCATACCTCATATCCTTTTTCTAATAAAAATTCCGCTAAATATGAACCGTCTTGTCCGTTAATACCTGTAATTAATGCTTTTTTTTTCATATAATTTTATTTTTAATAATATATACGAATTTAATTTATAGTAAATATTATTTTATAATCTTCAATAAAAATTCTTCTAATAAATTAATACCTAAATCATCAATATTTTTTATTATAGGTTGTCGTAACATTTCATTTAATAAAAAATTATTGGAGTCGATTTCTTTTATTGCCTCAATAAACAAATCGTCATCATTATAATTATGATAATTTAGAAATGAATTTTTATTAAAAACCTCATCTATTTTTTCATTACCATAATATATCGGTACAGTATTAGACAAAAACGACTCAATAATTTTTTCATCAATTAATCCTTCAATATTATATGTCTGATGTTCCTTATAAAAATGATTTTGCATTGCAAAAGAAAACTTAAAATTTTTTATAGAATTTATTTTATGTAGTGATCCGTAAGGTATAGGGAATGTTTCTTTAGTATCTACAGTTTGATATTCATTTAATTTGTTAAAAATAACATTTCTTTTGTGGGGTGTATTATTAGTATGTAAAAAAATACAAAATTTATCTTTTTTATTTATTTCTCTATATTTAGTTAAATAATCAAAAGAGGGTATTATTTTAGTTACATTTATATGATGATATAACCATATGAGGAAAACAGGCATATAAAAATTTTTATCGATATTAGATTTATATGAGGAAATCATATAATCACAATCACTTATAGATAAAAAATTTCTTTCATTACGTGGGTATATTTCTAAATTATTATAATGACCTGGCTCACTATTTACATATATTTTTAAACAGTTTTTATAATGTATGTGTGGGTTATCCATCCCTAAAGAATAGAATAATATGTCAGGATTTTGACTATCCATTACTACGTCAAAATTTTTTTTTAATAACCATAAAAATATGTTATCATTAGATGAACCAGGTATAGACACATCATATGCCTCCCAGTTTAAAAAATGTACTTTTATTTTTTTCATTTTAATTATTTTTTTTCAGTTAAATATTTTTTTATTACCATATAATCTTTTTCTAAATCAGGTGACAAAGCGGCAGAATGGTAACTAATACCTTCTGAATTAGTATATGTTGTAGAATGCAACGCACTATTAGCTGACACAAAATTAGAAACTAAAACATTTTCTTCGTATTTAGATATATTTAAATTAATTGCGACTCCCCACAACCACCCATCTGTTTGAGAATAATCCGAAATTCTACCTGTTAAATCAAACCATTTTTTAGGTATTATTGGGATTAATGAAAAATGACTATCCCAATTAGATTCTAAAAGGTTAACCTTTACGTAATTAAATTCATTTTCATATTTTTTTAAATAAATGTCCCAATCTTTAGATAATATTTTACAATCATCTGCTAAACACCACAATAAATTACCATTTGACATTTCAGATAATTTATTAAAATAGAGATGTAAATTTTTATAAAATAACCTTTCAAAAAATACGACTTTAATATTGTTTTTATTTAATATAAAAGTATTTAAAAAATTTATAGTTTCACTATCATCATTATCTACACCTAATATAATTTCGTAATTTGCTTCATCACTAGCATTATCAATAATTGAATTTAATGTTATTTCTAATTCATTTATTTTAGATCTCGTTGGAAATATAATACTTATCATAATTTAATTTTTTTTAAAATGTAGTTTGACACACCTTCCGTTGAAATATTTTTATTAAAATAGTTCAAATTAAGAATATCAAATTCATTTAATTTTTCTATTTTTAAAAGGTTGTGGATTAAATTATCATTTAATTCTGACCAATTATCTAAAAATATTGCGGGTGAGTTTTCGTAAAACCAATTACCATAAATAGAATTTTTAGGATATGTAGTTATCACAATACAGTTATTTTCAAATGATTCAAAATATCTAAATGATTCTGGGACTACTGCACCTAAAGGTACAATTGATATTTTGGAGTTTGACATTAATTCATAATATTCCTCTAATTTAAATCCTTTAGCAAACCCATCTGTAATATTTACAATAGATTTAAAATTATTTTTTACTTTATTTAATTGATTTATACACTCTACCCTATTAGGTGACCATTGGGCAGAATAAAAAATATCGTATTCTCTTTCCCTCAACAGTCGTTTTGGTTTTTCCATATTATCATAACACCAATCAGAGTTACCAAAATAACCCCCAAATCCACATGAAAAACCACATGGTACTGCAAATATTTTTTTATTGTCATGAAGATTACTATTACTGTATGTTCTGAATATTAAAAAAAATTCCTCAGTAAATGGTGGAATAATTCCTTTTTCATCAGAAAGTAGAATTAAAATATTTTTTTTATTTTTTTTAATACAATTATATAATTGTTGTTTTTCTACTTCATCATTTGATCTAGAAATTATAAAATGATAATTATCATCTAATTCATTTTTTAAATGATCTAAAACCCTTAAAAAGTAAGGTGCGTCAGCAACTTCTGGTTTTACCATTGGGGCTATAGTTATTTCCATATTATCCGTTTTGTATTAATCCTGGTTGTGTCCATGCAACTTTTATTCCCTCAACTTGAATAATTTCGTTTAATTTAAAGTCTATTGGTAAATTTATGATATTAAATCTTGGTAATATTTTCTTAGTAGTATCTATATCTAAAATATATGCGTGAGTACATCTTGTTTTTTGATTTTCATTATAATAAACATATTTACCATCAGTTGTATTATGCACATTAAAATTATGTGATGTGCCTACCATCAACATACCAATAGATTCATTTTTATTCATTTCTATAAACTCATCTACATTTTTTCCTAAAAATTCGTTAAAATTATCAGGTATTAAAGCATCATCCTCCAGTATTAAAACAGTTTTATAATTATTTTTTATTTGATCAATATAACACCATTTATGTTTTAAGACTAAACTTAAACTACCCATACTTATTTTTTTTGAAAAGTTTTGGTATATTCCGTGAGGTTGTACTATGTCTACTGGTTCAAAAATTTCCCAATTTAATAGTTCTTTTTCATAATCTATGTCGTTTGGGTGGTACGTCTGGACTAATTCGTAATCGATACCTTCTTTTTTTAAACTATTTTCTATCACTTCCCTTCTTTTATGGAAATCTACATGATTCAGTACATAAATTTTATCTAAATTTTTAATTTTCATTTTCTATCAATTCTTTAATTATTTTTATAGGATTATATACGTTAATATAATTATATATCGCCCCATCAAAGTCATAATTTTTATTTTTTTGATTAATTATTTTTTTTATAGTATCAATTTCATTACCGTCATAATTTAAATACTCATAAGAATTAGGGTAAAATTCAGATATAGATTCATGCCCATTATAAATAGGTATAGTTCTACATATTATAGGATCAATAATTTTTTCTGTTATATTACCTCTTATACTAGAATTTTCTAAAGAAATAGTATACTCATAATCTTTTAATCCGTTAAGTTTATTACTCAAAAACCCTTTATATCTAACATCATTTACCCCAATAGACCCCCAATCCTGACCATACATATCAAAATCCAAATCACTTGATAATAACTTTAATACTAAATTTTCTCTTTCCTTATATCTTGTAATATTATGTATATTTTTTATAGAATGCGCCTCACTATGATAATTAACAATTATAGATAATTTTTTAGTTTTAATAAAATTTTGTTCTAATAGTTTTTTAGTAGTCTCATGTTGGTGTATTATCTCACCTTTATATTGACATTCATACAATCTATGTGTCCCTAAAAGTGGAGAAAAAACAATATTATCTTTTTTGTAAACATCTGGTTGGTAACTTATTACTTTATTACACCTATCAAATAAAGAAGAATCAAAATTAGGTGACCAATTAGGTTCTAATATTATACCATATAAATTTTTTTTATCTATATTAGGTATGTTAGATTTATTTAAAACCACTAAATGTGTATAGTCATTACCATATGTAATAATGTCATTATACTTACCATCAATGTTCCAAATATCATTAATAAAACTATAAATATTATAGTCACTATTCCAATATGCAATAAATTTAATTTTCATTATAGATGTTATTTTTTATTTTATTTTCCCAATAAACAAAATCTAATTTTTCAGTATTCCATTTACTATTTATAATCCTTTCATACTCATCATTTAAAAATTCTTCTGTGATTTCACTCCATTCATTTACAAAACAAATAGGTAAATCTTCGTAAAACCTATTATTTTTATTCCTTTTTTCAACTGGTATCGATCCAACATATAAAGTTTCCCAAGTCCTATGAGTATCGATACCATTACCTTCAGGACATAAAACAAATTTATGGTTATGGATATTATGTAAATAATTATCAAAATTATGACCATTGATACCATTTTCTAATGTAACCCATTTTTTATCTTTAAAAATGTTATAAGGTTCTATTCTTTGGGAGGGGTTAGTATTTATATTATGACAAACATATAATGTGTTTTTATAATATTTTTTTTGTTCAGATATTTTAATTATCTTATCTAACTTTTTTAGATTAGTAAACCACATACTATTTTCTAAACCTATAGGTATGGATTCTATTTTATCATGAACCACATCAATATTTTGACCATACCATTTAATTAAATTATCAGGTATATTAATTTTATTTATATCGCAATCATTACTACTACCACTATCAAATCTTTTTGGTGTTTCAGTAACCGATCCATCACTATTATGTGTAATTAAAATAAAATTATTTTTAGGTGGGTTAACAAAAAAATCAAATACTTCATGTGTATGACAATAAAAAATTTTTTCATTATCACATAAAGAAATAAAATTTTCACCCTTTATATATTTTTTTATTGCCATGAATTATACCATAAATGTATACAAATAGTTTTTTCTGTATTATAAGAATAAATATAATCTTTTAAATCGTCAAACCTACCCCTAATTTTGTGTCTCTCTGTGGCGGGTAATGGATAAAAGTATGGTGTTGGTAAAACAACTATATCTTCATCTTTTTGACTATTAATATAGTTAAAAAATACTGTAGAGAAAAAGTATGGTCCAGTATTATTCATAATAGTTTCATGATTATTATTAGAAACGTCAATATTTTTAAAATTATCATACAACAAATTTAATAAATTTTTTAATAAATTGTTATTTTTTGTTGCACCTATTAAACCATTAAAAACCATAGGTTCTCTAGAATGTCCTACACCCGTAAAAAAATCATTTTTTAATAACGAATCAAAAGAAGTAACCATCTCAAAATCACTATCCAAATAGATACCACCTTCTCTGTATAGAATTTCATATCTAGCAACATCAGATTTACTACCATAATTAGATAAATTGTCGTATAATTCCCTATTAATCATAGGGTAATCCCTTAAATCCTCTTCACCCCAAAGTTTGTATTCCCATTCAGGATGGTTTTCAATTATTTTAGGTATTAATTGTTTATGTTCTTTAGGCATATCACCTATCCATATTTGATGAATTTTTTTTGGTATTTTATCAACTTTATTACCACTATTTTGAAATTTATTATAAAGTTCTTCTATAATATCCCAGTTCCCGTTCGGAACAACATTCCAATGACTTATTAAGTCACACCCCATTAGTTTTTTAAAAGATTCCATAATTTAAATTATATTATAAGGTAAATTATATCTATAAAAATCATATAAAGATTTTAAATCTTTTATACCATCTTCTAAATTTAAATTTGTTTTAAACCCCAATTTATTGATTTTATTAAAAGATACTTGAAAATCTCTAGCGTCTAAATCGGGTAGTGTTGAATCGATTAATTCAAAATTTACGTATTTTTTTATTGTGTTAGCAATATCTATTTTAGAATAATTCAACTCACCGTCACCAACATTGTAAACTTCATTTTTACTTTTTTCAAAATTATTTAACACAAATATATAAGACTCTATAACATCATCAATATGGACAAAGGTTCTTTTTGAATGACCAGCAAAAACAACAATACTTCTATCTACTATTGATTTATACATAAAGTCATTAACCATTAAATCATTTCTCATTTTAGGGCTTACACCAAAAACAGTTGCAAATCTCAATGACACACTATTTTCTTTATCTTGCACAATTTTTTCTGCCTCATACTTAGTTTTCCCATATAAACTAACGGGTATAATAACACTATCTTCATATGCCATTTCACCATTAAAATTACCATATGATGAGGTAGTGGATGCATTTATAATAATTTGATCTTTAGATAAAAGTTTTACCAATGATTTAGTTGCCCCAACATTTATAGATTCCGCAGAGCTTGGATTTGCCGCACATGCAGGCATACCACTTATGCCTGCCAAATGATACACCACATCAAAATTATTAACATCCTTTTCTTTAATATTTCTTATGTCCATTTTTATCACATTTAAATTTTTATTTTTTATTAAATGCAATATACTATCATAACCATACATAAAATTATCTAAAATGGTTACTTTATGATTCATACTTAATAAACGTTCTGTCAATAAGATACCTTTATATCCAGCCCCTCCAGTAATTAATATATTCATAATCTTTTATTTTTTTTATAATGGTTTCCATACAATTAGTGAGTGACCTTCAATAAAGTAACTACCACTATATGTTCTTTGTTTATTTAAAATCTTAATTTTACCCTCTTTTTCTAATGAAATTAGATAGGGTAAAAAACCATCTAAATAATTTCTTTTTCTAAAATATCTAATTGATAAATTATCTATTAATTTAGTTTCATCTAATAATTCATCTATAGGCTCCATATGTATACACACTTTTGGTTTTTTACTAATTAAATAATCAACAAAACTTTTATAATTAGAACCAACTTGTTCTAACGCAGCAACTGTGTATATACCTGTTTTTTCTGTCAACTCTATATCATAATTAGGGTTGAAAAAGTCAAAGTTAAATGGGTTTATGTTTAAACCTAAAGTTTCATTAATTTCTTTTATTATTTTTTGTGACGATGTTGTCCAATCGGATCCATTTAATTTAAAATTATTATTATAATTATTTAATCTTATTAAATGATATGCTGGCCCACAACCAAATTCAAAAACATCCTCAACATCTTTAAGATAATGTCTTAAAATTGCATCCACAAAACAAATATGAATTTTGTAATCGAAATTTTCTGTTATAGGGTTTACTGGTTCACCTAACCATCTAACAATTCTATTTTTACCATGATATTTAGGTATTAGATTGTTTATATTTTTATCATTTTTAAAAAGGTTTAAATTTTCTCCCCAACCGTTTTCCCATTCTAAAATTCTGTGCTCACCAGATTTAGTTATGTCACTACTTAATACGTTAAAAACATTTAAAATATAGTCATCTCTCTCCTCTTTAGATAAAGTTTTATATTTTAAATTAAACTCTTTAATTCTTTCTCTAATTTCTTCATCTATTTTAAACCCCAATATTTCTTCAATGTCTTTATAAGTAATTGTTTTAATTTCTGTTTCTGTTTTATACATAATATTTTTCATATAATTCTTTTTGCCATTTAATTGTGTTATTTAATCCATAAGTTAGTGATTTAAATTTAATATCACCAAACTCATTTGTGTAGGTTTTTGTTGAAATATTTACCATTTTAGGATTACCTTCCATTCCCTTAATTTCAGAAGGTATTCTAACCTCTTTACCTAATATATTACCAATAGACTTTGCTAAATCGTATATTGTTGTTATACTGTCACCACCTACATTATAAACTGTAGATTTTCCGAACAATAATATGTTCCAAAACATTTCAACAACATCTGTTATGTAACAATATGTTCTTATTGCTTCACCTCTATCCATTAATGTAATATCATTGTTTTTTAAACCCTTTTCAATTAAAGAATTTAAAACCCTATGGTCACCTACTTTAGTTCCTGGTCCATATGCTAAACTAAGTCTTATGATTTTAACATCAACATTTTGTTTTACATATGAATGACATATTGATTCCCCACATCTTTTCCCCTCAATATAACAAGATCTGGGGTGATCAGTGTTAGTAGTCCCTATTTGTGATTCATCAATACTTTCCACATCTAAACCACTATATAGTTCGCTGGTACTCACAAATAAAAATTTACCACCATCATTTAATTTATCAAATAAATTAATAGTTGAGTTAGTATTAAGTGATATGGTTTTTATTTTATTTTCTAAAAATTTTCCTGGTTGACCATATCCTGCTGCGTGTATAATACAGTCATATTTAGGTAATTTTTTAAAACTTTCTGAGTTAGTAATATCAGATTGTATAATTTGGCAATCTTTAAAAATTTCATTAAAGGGGTATTCTAAATCGTTTTTAACCCAACAAGTTATTTTTAGATTATATTTTTCTTTAATTTCTTTCAAACAAGATACCATATAAACACCAACTAACCCTGATGCACCAGTTACCAATATAGATTTATCTTTTAACTGACTAAAATCTATATTATCTACAATTTCTACACATTCTTTTTTTATGATTCTATACATTTTTTAATCCTATTTTTAATTCCTAAAACATCTAAATTTAAATTTTTATCATGTTGATCCTTTGTACCATAATTTTTAAGAAACTTATGTGGTACACCTATATTAACTAATGAATATTTTTTACCCTCTAATGTTTTATTTATGTTATAATTTAAACCTCCTTCATAGAATGGTTCTACTACTATAATATTCTCATTAAAATTATTTTTCAGAGTTTCTCCGTCAAATGGTTTAATTGATGTGTAATAAAGAATAGTTACATCCATATCTATAGTAGATTCAATAACTTTTTGTAACATATTACCTACACAAATTATAGTTGCATCTTTTCCTTTTTTTATTACATTCGCTTTACCTAATTTCACATCAACGTCAATACTATTTTCATATTCACTTAATCTATAATAAGTGGGGTTGTCATTAGAAAACCCTTCCTTAAACAAAGTATCAAATTCCTTTGATGTTCCTGGTAAAATTACTTCCATATTAGGTATAGTTAATAATTGTTGAACGTCTCCAGGACAGTGGTGGGTTGGACCTAAACCCGCATAGTCATAAGAAGAACCTACACTCACAAAATTACCTTTAAAATTTTGATATCCAAAATCTACTTTTAATTGTTCCAAAGATCTTTCCACTAAAAATGGCGCAATTGTATGTACTATAGGATTTAATCCCACACTAGATAAACCAGAAGATAAACTGATGGTACTTTGTTCTAAAATACCTATATTATAAACCCTATTAGGGTAATTTATAAATGATTCCCTAAACCCAAATACACCAATATCTCCTAATAGTAATACCGCATTTTGATCATTTTTTAAAATACTTTCTACAGTTTTAACAAATTGTTTTCTCATAATAATTCTGTAATAATTTTTTTATATTCATCATCATTTGGTGATTTATGATGCCATTCAGGATTATTTTCCATAATACTACAACCTTTACCTTTAATAGTATTGCATAATATGAAAATAGGTTTATCTGAATTACTGGATAGTGCCTCATATATTTCTTCGTTATTATGACCATCAACTTCTATACACTCCCAATTAAATGAAGTAAACTTTTTAATAACATCATCAATTTTTAGTGCCCTATCATTAGATCTGTTATAATCCATTATACAGTATAAATTATTTAATTTATGGTGAGACGCTAATAACGCAGATTCCCAATTAGTCCCTTCATTAGATTCTCCATCACCAATAATTACAAAAACTTTATTATCATTATTTTTTATTTTTTCACCTAATGCAATTCCAACACCCATAGGTAAACCATGACCTAAAGATCCTGTTGATGCCTCTATATTCTTAACCCTATTTGATGGGTGACCCCCTAACATACTTTCATATTCACAAAAATTATCTAAGTCTTGATCCAATAAACCAAAATGCTCTAAAATTGCGTATAAACCTAAAGACGCATGACCCTTACTCAATATGAAGTGATGATCACTGTTTTTCAATATTTTATCATAAAGTACATATAAAATATTTAATACCGATAATGAGCTACCAATATGACCTTCTTTAGATTTATGAGAAATGTCAATTATTCTTTTAATTATTTTTTTTTCCATTCATTAATTTTTTCATATATTATGTCATCAGCCACCAAATACTTTTTAGATAAATTAAAATTATTTTCGATACTTTTAATTTTACTAAGATACACATCTTTATTCAATTTAGGAATTAAATTTTGTAATTCTTCGATTGTCTCAAAAAATAAAAATCCATCAGTGTCAAAAAAGTCCCCTATAGACGGACATCCATAATAGACAGGTATTGTTCCAGTAACTAAACAATCTAATAATTTTTCTGTAAATAAATAATCCATTACCTGATTTTCCATTACAATACAAAACATATAATCCTTTAATACATCTATTTTATTTTCTATATGTATATATCCTGAACCATAAACGTCAATACCTGACACATTTTGTATAACTTCATGTCTATATTTATGTGCTTTAGTTATTTTTTTGTTTGAGGCAATAGTGCAAATAATTTTATTTTCATCCTTATCATATATTTTTCTATCCTCTTCAGATATCCAACAACCTCCAATAGGTAACATCTCAAATTTGTCAGATAATTCTAACAATTTTTTATCATAAGTAAATATTTTCTCAAAAAGATTATGATTTTTTATTGCAAAATCATATGTATGATTAGTAACTTCTGGCGGCTCTATAATCCAACCATACAACCTTTTATCTTTAATATGATTAACAATTTCTAAATTTGTTGTCACAATATCATTTGTTTGTTCATAATTACCTCTAACCCAAACAAATTTTTGAGGTTCATTATACCAACTAGATGATGGTGCATGTGAAAATTGATTGTCGTATATATATAAATTATCTTTTTTCATTTTTTTCTATAATCACCCTTTAATATAAAACGCATCACCCCAAGTTACGCCCTCCCAAGTTGTTTCAACTCTACTGAACCCATAAGAATTTAAAAATTGATCTAATTCTTCTACTTTAGCACACCCTTTATATAATTCAGCTCTATTCACTTCAGTCATTACATAATCAACAGAATTTAAAAATTCTGAACCACCCTTAAATACTTCTAATTCATAACCCTGAACGTCAATATTAATAAAATTATAGTTAATATTTTCGTCTATAAAATTGTCTAATTTTGTAATCTTAACTTTTTCTTTACCATTAAATTGAATGGTTGGATGTTGGACTAAATGGTAATCAGGTTCTAAAACAGAACTAGATTGCCCTTCATTAATTGTTTCAGTAAACATTTCTACCTCACCTTCTATATTACCCAACGCGGTATTAACTAATATTGCCTTATCCCCAACATTTTCTTTTAGTCTATCAAATGTTTTTTTTAAAGGTTCAAAAAACATAACGTTTTTAATACCTAATCTTTCGTAGGTTTGAAATTCTTGACCAATATGTGCCCCAATATGTAAAACACCTTTAATTTTTAAATTGTATTTTTCTTTTAAACTATCTAAATTTAATAACATAAGAATTATTTTTTTTTATTATATAATATAAAATTATAGTAAAATTTTTTTAAAAAGTAAATGAATTTATTTTAAAAATCCATTATCATAAACAACATTTATTTTTTTCCATTTTGGTTCATAGACATCTGTATAATCTTTATGACCTTTTGGTCCAAACCAAACAGAAGGTACACATACCTTTTTGTTTTTATTTTTATTTAGGTATGATCCCCACCAAGAAAAAGATGAATTAGACATAATATTATGATTACATAAACTAATTGCCCATAAATCTTCATAATCATTTAAATCGGTAACAATAGTAGATTTATCATAATTTAAATTTTTTTCTGCCCATTCTTTATCATTTGTAAAAATAAATAAGTGAGAATATTTACCAATAGATTTTAGGGACTTATCTATATAACTTTTTTCTATTACTGGTAAAATATCAGACACAGTTAAATAATCCCCTCTTCTAATATGAATAGATACTGAATTTTTTTCGAATATTAGTGGGTATAAAGTCATTAATTTTTGTTTAAACTCTTCAGTTGGTAAAAATAAGTTTTTTATATTCTCACTATAATTTTTAAAATTTTTACTACTTTGGTAATAACCATAAAACATTATTGAGGTGTCATAACCATATTTTAAATCGTTATAATTCCAAGATATTTCGTCAACTCTTTTTTGTGGATTAATATTATCTTTAAAGTCAATATTTCTAAAGATATTATCTACATAGGTAATAGTTTGATTACCTTCCATAGGAAGAAATGAGAAAGGTTTAAAATAGACAGGTGTGTTATGAATATACCCTTCTGTTTTGGCTTTGGCAATTTGAAACATTTGATTACCCAAACCACCCATTAAATGTGTTGTTATAAATTTTTCCATATTAAAATAACCACTTATAGTTAACATTTTTATTTTGTATATCACTAAAACTTTCTCTTTGTAACGCAATACTAGGATTAAACCCATAACAATTATAAGATTTTTGTATATCGGCATAATATACGTCTATCGGTTTTCCTCTTTTACTTATTAAATCCAATATTAAGTCATAAATAGTATTGTTTATAACCACACAATGTATACCATATGTTTCATTTAATTTTATTATTTTTTCATTTAAAAAATTAATTTGTTTACCCATATGTTTATTGTGGTTTCCTCCAAAATATATCATATCCCAATCGGAAGGTAATAATGACATATATTCATCTAAATTTTTTATTTCTTCAGTAAATTCTATATCATCTTCTAATATTAATATATTTTTATAACCTTTTTCCTTAGCCTCATTAATAATGTTAATGTGGGTAGTTAAGATACCTAATTCTCCATTATTTATTGTAGTATTATTAATTAATGTGTTACCATCTACGGCAGAATAACGAGTAACACTATCAGACAATCCCCACTTACCTAATTCTTCTAGTGTTTCATTCCACCTATCTTCTCTGCGATCAAGATTTATACAATAAATTTTATCAAAATAATTTTTCATAATTTAAATATAAGTTTTTAAAATTTCAGATTTATATTCTATAATTTGATTTAACACTCCATCACCTAATTTTTTTATATCCTCATATAACTCTTCTAATATTAAGGAATCATTGTTAGATTGTATTTCGTGATATAAATGTAATAATTCGTTTTTAGGGTTGTCTACAGAATGAATCTTTTCTAAGGTTTCAACTTTATTCCAAAAAAATATATCTTCTGGTGACCAACCATAAAATAATTCAGGATCGTAACCACCAACATTAAAGAATAATTCTTTATTCACAAATATTGATCCACCAGGTGCACCATAATCACCTTCCCTAACTTCCTCCAAATTAATATCGTTAATATTTATTTCTTTATTTAATAAATTTTGTGATTGTTGTTCATTTAAATAAAGTACTCTACGATTAAAAAATGTTTGTAAACATTCTGATTTTTTAGATTCTTTATTCTCCATTAAATTTAAGAAAAAATTATCATAAACTAAACAGTCTAAATCATGAAACAAAAAATATTTAGAATTTTTATTTAATAATGCACCAATATTATGACATAAACATTTATTGAATTTGTTTTCTACACTATTGATCCAATAATACCCTACCCCATAACTCTTACAAATTTCATAATATTCTCTATTTGTTGAATGTTCAACAATTGTAACATTAATTTTTAGATTTGTTTTTTCTATTGCAGATTTTAAATGTGATAAAGATGCGTCAACAAAATTAATCCTACCTCTAACTGGTATTATTACACTAATATCAAACTTTTTAAATGGTTTTTTCTTTTTAATTTCTTTGTAAAAAACATCAAACCTATTAATATCTATTATATTTTTAATATCTGAAAAAATCATATTTCAATAACTCTCCTATTATCTTCAACTTTATTTTGAATATCACTATAACTAACTCTTTGTAATGCAATACTTGGATAAAAAGAATAGACATTTAATTCTTTTTGTAATTCACTATAGTAAATGTCAACAGGTTTCTTACAACCTTTAATTAAGGTTAAACACTTATCATAACAAGTGTCTCTAAAAACAATACAATGAGTAGTAAACGTCTTACTACATTTAATTATATTATCATTTATTTTATTTATTTTTTCTCCTTCATGTAGATTGTGGTTTCCACCAAAATAAAGAATGTCCCAATCACTTGGGACTATCGACATATATTCATCTAATTTTTTTATCTCTTCAGTAAATTCTATATCGTCTTCTATTATTAATATATTTTTATATTTTTTAGTTTTGGCTAATTGTAATAAATTTATATGGGTTTTTAGTAAACCCAATTCACCATTATTAACCCTAAATATATTATTATCATAACTTAATTTACTACCATCAACACCCTTAAATCTATTAACTCCGTCAAATAAATTCCATTTTTTAAGTTCTGATACAGTTTCATTCCACCTATCTTTCCTTCTATCTAAATTAATACAAAAAACCCTATCAAAATATTTTTTTAAACTCATATCATAATTTTATTATCTATTACGTCAAAATTTTTAGTTATTATTCTTTGATATAACTCCATATGGTTTTTATTTGCTTCAGTGGATACTGTCCCATCATTTTCATGATGAAAATAGACAAATAATGGTTTTGGTATTCTTTTACCAACATAACCCTCTTTCATCATTCTAATCCACATATCATAGTCTTCCCAACCAATCATCTCTTCATCATAACCGTTAACTTTTTCAAACGATTCTCTATGGAACATAGAACAATTAACTATAAATGGGCCTTGTAATAATCTTTCTTTACTCCATTCAGGTCTTTTTTCTACACCTTGCGTTTGCCCAACATGATGTGTATCACAATACACTGGACTGATTTCTTTATTTTTTGTTAATATATTTACACAAGATCTAATATAACCATCTAAAATCATATCATCAGAGTCTAATGGTAATATATATTCACCTTTAGAATGTCTAAACGCCTCATTTCTTGCAGATGAAGGTCCACCATTTTCTTTATAAACAACCTTAATTTTTTCTACATTTTCTAATTGTTTAAGTTTCGTCTTAACAAACTCATCTGTAGATCCATCATCCACTAAAATTATCTCAAAATTGGTGTAATCTTGGTTAAATACAGAATTTAATGTTTGATTAATCCTATTACCATAATTGTAAATCGGCATCAAAATAGATACTAGTGGTTCTTTATCTTTTACTTTTTTAATGTTATATGTATACGGAATAATTTTAGGTAAACTTTCTTTATATTTCCCCACAAATTGAATTCTATTATCTTCCCATTGTTGGTTTGTTTGTCCGATAGATAAATGAGTTACCGCTATATCTGAAATAACACCAATATTAACACCGTTTAAAAAATTATTAAAACAAAAATCTATCTCATAAAAATGAAATCCTTTGAAATTTTCGTCAAAATCTTTAACAATATTATTTTTATTAACCGCAAAAAACAAACCGTCAACTATAATAGTATCTTCTATTTTATTACCAAATGATTCATTATATTTTGATAACCATTTTCTACCTTCATGTTGGTGGTAGACTTGTCCAATAACTTCAGTCATACCATAATCCCACCATCTACCTGAAGACGGCATATATTTAGTTCCTGCCTTACCAATAATACCATAATTAGGATTTCTTTTGAAGTGATTCAATATCTTATTACCCCAATTTTTAGTTTCCAAAATTATGTCATCATGACAAAAAACCACAATATCATTTGTGGTTTCTTTTAAGGCTTTATTATAAATTTCTGTTAGAGAATATTCACCATTGTTTATATATTGAATAACCTCCATATCTTTGTAGATACCAGAGGTTACCATTATATGTTCTTTATGTTTTGGATTATCTTCTCTAGTTGAGAATACTACACTAATCATTTTTTAAACTATTATAATATTTTCTTATTTCATTACCTAATGTTTGATCATTAGGAAATTTTAAAATCATTTCTAAAATATGAAAAGAATCAATCTTTTTTGATAATTCATATTTTTTAGGATCAATGTTTACCACTTGATCCGAAACCTGTGTTACCTCTTTCTGTTTCATTTAATTTATCTACTTTGATTAAATCTGATATACCTTGACCTACTACATTCATTATCACACCTTGTGCAATTCTTTCTCCTGGCTCTATAGTATATTCTTCGTTACTTAAATTAATTACTATAATACCTACATCACCTCTATACCCTTCGTCTACAGTACCAGGTGTGTTTAATACTGAAATACCGTGCTTCAATGCCATACCACTTCTAGGTCTAACTTGTAATTCAGTATTAGACGATAATTCAAACTTTAAACCAGTAGGGATTAATTTTCTTTCTAATGGTTTTAATGTTATAGGTTTATCTATAAATGCTCTTAAATCAAAACCACTATCCCCTACTTTAGCATATTCAGGATCAGGATTATTTGAACTATTAGTGAATTTAGTTTTTATCTTAAAATAATCAATATTAACATCTAATAAATTCTTACTTTCGACAGATTCTATATGTGACATTAATGATTGTAATTCTTCTAATTGTCTAAGTTCTTCTTCAAAAGAAGAGTCTAAATCGTTTACTTCCATTATTTATTTTTTTTACATTCTATTATTGATAATTCATTTGCCTGTTTTAAAAGTGTAGATAATGTTGAACCATACCATTTAGATTGTTTATCATCTTCCGATTTATCAAAATTAATAATTGACTGATATTCTTCTTCAGTTAAACTAACACCATAAGTTAATGCATAATATGCGGATCTTTCACCTACTCTCATAGAAATAAGATCCTCATTAAAGTCATACATTTTACCTGCATTTTTTCTATGCCATTCAGATTCACAAAATTTAAATAAGAATGTCTTACCTATTTGGTGTAAAAAACATACCTTAATTATTGATTTTTTGTCCACTCTTAAATTTTCAGGTAAACTTTCATTTAATATTACCGCATATTTTGTAACTTTCAAAATATGATCAATCAAACCACCTGGAAAGGCATTATACATACTTTCCATATTTGATGCTGGTGCAGTAAACAAATCTTCTCCTAAAAATTCTAATAAAGAATGAGTAAAAGTTTCATTGGACTGGCAAGTCTTCTCAAACTTTTCTCTATTCTTAATAATTTTTTCTTTTAGTTCCATATTCTTTTTTTTATAAGAATAATGATTTTATTTTACTAAATCAAATACTAAATCTTTTTTTTCTTGAACTAATTTACTATAAAGATTTTTTCTTTCTCCACAAACAGTTTTCATATCATATTTACCATTTACGGTATTATATAAATTTTCACCTAGTTTAGTAATTAATTCAGGGTTTTCTACTAGTCTTTTTAAATGGCTATACCATAATTTATGATTTTTTACAGTAGGGATTAAAAACCCATTACCGTTTTCGTTTATCGTACCACCCTTCTCAAAAGAATCAACAACGTCTATCTGATACGAACCAAAGTCTTGTGCGACTATAGCCTTTTTATGGAAACCTGCTTCAATCACTTTAAGCTGAGATTTAACTTTATTAAACGTATTTTCTTTAAGTGGTGCTAATGAGATATCAAATAAATTATAATTTGATGCATAAGATGTAATTGGTTTAGTCCATACTCTTCTGTAAGGTTCATTTGCAACGTTTTCATATTCTTTATTTTCAAAAGATAACAAAAATTCTTTATATTCTTCACTAACAATTTTATAATCATCAGTAAATATTCTTTCATATTCGTACCATACGGATTCTTTTGGTTTAATAGGGCGTTGTTTTTGTTCACCAGTTTTTTGATCAATCATTGTGATTGTACCTCTTAAATCAAAACCACATAATACAAATTGTACTTTATCAATTAATCCGTCATTTTTGAATTTACTAACCATCCCCTTTAAAATTTCTAAATCTTTTAAGTGAGAAGATCCACCTAACCATCCAATTCTAATTCTATCACTTTTTTCAGAATTATTTTGGTATTGTTTTTCAGATGGATTAATTGCGTTTGGAATCACAAAAACATTTTTATTAAATTTACTTATTTCATCCGCAAATATTTTTGTTGTGGTAGTCACATTTCTAGAAACTTTAACATTATTTAAAATTTTCTTATCCAACTCATGAGATTTAATTATTTGCCAAGCAGGATGATCAGGACCTGGAGACCAATGATCATCTATATCCATAATAGTCGCAATACCTAATTTATCACATCTATCTAACAATTCACCTAAATATTCATAATCACCTAAAGTTCTATGGTAATGTATTAAATCATATTTTTTTAAATATTCATCGTTATGTAACTCAGGTTCATAATCAATATCGACATGAAAATCGTTAGGGAAATATTCTTCTAATTTGATGTGGGGTATTGTCGATCTATAATAAGAAACCCCTGTTCTGTCACTCGGAACAACTAATACTTTAATTTTACTCATAAATAATTTTTTATTTAATAATAAAAAGAAAAATTATTTTTCTAAATATTATGAGAAAATTAATTTAAAATTTGTTTTTTCAAAATGTTATTTATATATTTGTTAATATAAAATCAAGCACTATGAAAACTTTAATTTTAAAAACAGTATTTTTTGTAAGTATTATTACACTTACGTCTTGTGTATCCGAAAAAACAATTTTGATAGCTAACGGTGAATATATAACCGAAAGACAATTCGATAAAAGATTAAAAAAGGCATACAAAGAAGCTATGAAAGAAATGTCTAAAGAAGAAAAAGAAATTATTGAAGGCACTCGTTTTAGTGTAGAAACAAGTGAACAATAATTAAGATTTAAGTGTAATAACTTTATCCTTTGATGTTTTACCCACTAATTTAAGACTTATAAGTTTGTTTATAATTGCTGTATCAACAAAAGTATCTGGTACGTTAATACGTAATTTATTACTTTTGAACGAACCTTTTTCATATACTCTACTAACACCTATAGAACTAAATACACCTACCTTTTCGATGTATGAACCTACATTAACCCAACCAGTTAATTTTTCATCCTTAAACGTGTTATATTTACTAATATAAGAATCTATTTTTGATGAATTAGTAAATATAGGTGAAACTAATGTGTCATCAGTAATATAAAGATCAAAAACTATATCATTAGTATTAGTAGTTAAACCTTTAATATTACCCACATTCATTAAACTTATTAAAGTATTCACGGATTTCATATTTTGTTCTATTCCACCACCTAAATTGTTTACAAAATCAATAAATAATTTAGGTGTAAAATTAACACCATTAGGTTTTTCATTAGGAACCAATTTAAATGGTGTACTTGAAGTACTTCCAATTATAGATGGATTAGACACAACACCGTAAGGTGCATATAATCTTCTTAAATTAAAAGTTTTAGGTAGTTCATCCTTTTTAAATCTTATTATATCTCCTTCTTCCGTCTGAATATTAGTTGAATCGCAATTGTCTATTAAATAACTTCTCATCGACTTAGTGGCGTTAGTACCTGCATTTGGGAATTTAGTAGATTCTAAACCAAATCTATAGTAAGATCCTGATTCTCCACCACTACAAAAACTATCGTTCACATAATTCATTTTATAACCTGTCCATAAACACCAACCCCCATATATTTTAGGTTCATTACATTTACCTTTATAGAGTTCGGTTTCTGTACTTGAGTCAAATGTACCATACCCATAAAGAGGTAAATATTTTTTATACATATTTTCTTGTAAATCAGATGCAGTAGAACTTGCTTTAAACACAGGTAATTTAGTGGTAATATCATAAACCAACCAACCCTTTTGTAATCCTGCAGGTGGTGTCATCTTTTGTTCATCTTTTTGTGCAGCTTTCTTTTCTTCACCTTTTTTAATTAGATTACCACAAGCATCTAATTCCATAACATCTATTCTACGATAGTCATTAGTTTCAGCTATTGATGGTGTACACGCGTGGTATATTACTGTATTACCTTTACTTAATCTAACTTCAGGAGTACTTGAGTGACATCTTTTATCCGTATATTTACATACAAAAGATATCATAATATTTCCAGGTTTATTACCTAATATAGATAAAGCTTGTTGTGGTGTTACAATAAATTTAGAACTTCTACTCCCACCGTCTTTTGCGTTATTTAAATTTGCAACACCATCTAATTTTATTTTATTTAATTCGACATCGAATTGTGCGTCATCACATTGATGACCACCTCTACAAGGAAATTTTGAGTTGGGTTCTTTTACATACATTACTTCTATAGTAAGTCCTTCTAAACAAGCGGAAGGGGGACTTAATTTAAAATTAACTCTTATGAATTGTTCATCTTTAAATTTTTGATCACCAGCTTTATCACCACCATCAGGATTCCAAGCAGTCGTACCGAACACAATTTTAGGTGGTTCAAAAATAGGTATCGCCGCAATTGTTCCTTGTTTTTCTAATCCCTTAAAATAAGCGGTTAAGAATTTTTGAATTGTTTTTGCTCTTCTTTCCGCCAACACCCCAATATCTACTGGTATTTTTGGGGTTACTTCATCATCATAATTAGGAACCTGTGATTCTCCAGCTTCTATCTGAATTGTAAATATTTTAGCTTTCCCATCTATAAGACCACCACTTTGTTTAATTAATTCTGATTTTGTTTCTAACCAGAGAATCGCCTCTTTCAATTCACCTAAAATCTCTTGTTTAGGCATAGATGTATCTTTCCATTTACCAGATTCAAAAGTAGTTTGTAATTCTACCTCTTTTACCTCATCATTAGGGGCTTCTTTTAATAATGAACTCATTTCTTCTTTTATGTATGAACTTATTTCTTCATTTAATTCATGTCTATAACTATCAGTCCTATAAACCATCAAACGTTTCATCCTTTGCAGTTCTTCATTAAGGGTAGTTTTTTTCATAGAAAATATTTTTTTTATCTATAAATATAAAAAAAATGGTTAAAATGTAAATTCGTATTGTTTTTTTCACTATCTTTACATTATAAAATTAAACAACTATGGAAACTTCAATCGTAACACAAAATGTAAGAGAGTACAAAGGGAACAATAATTTCATCCTTTCTTTACAAAATGGGCTTAATAAATACGGTTCATTAACATCTAGACAATTAGAGGCAGCAACAAATTTCTTCTCTAAATTCACTAAAGAGGAAAAAAAGGAATTTTCTGAAAAACAAGTTAATGTTAATCTTAAAGTTAGTAAGTTTATTGCTAAAAGAATTGCGAAGGAAAATAATTTAGAGTTCAATCCTTTTTTGGTTACAATTTCTAAAGTGTTAAACGAAACTCCAAAAGCTTACCAAGTTGTTGGTAGAATGAATACTTCGGATGTGACTTCTTGTAGATGTTGTGGTAAAGACTTAACTGATTGGAGATCACAAGCAACAGGTGTGGGTCCTGTTTGTTCTAAATATCTTAAAATACCTTATGTTAAAAATCAGGAGGATGTTGCAGTATTTAAAAAGATGCTTAAACTCAAAATAGAAGAGATAGGTGATTTAACCTTTTGGGTACCTAAATCTCAAATAGTAGAAGGTTTAAATGAATTATCATCCCAAACTTCTAAATAAAAAAAAACCCTCATTAGAGGGTTTTTTTATTTTCTTTTAGGTAAAGGTTTTAGTGTACCTGAGAATGTGGTACCACCCACTTTAATTTGTATATCCTCAGTCATTAAAGATTTATCGAAATATTCCTCAATTACAGATCTAACCAGATCTTCCATTTCTTCCCTAACAATTTTACGTATAGTTTTTTCATTCACACTATTACTTGTGGTTGTATGGGTATTTTCTTTAACAACAGTTTTTTTAGTATTTCTTGTTTCTACTAATTCTGAAACATCGTCCAATTCAAATGTATGAAACGGTGTCTCAGGTATATCAATTGGGTTATCTATCATTGCCTTTTTTATAAAATCAGGCATTTTTGATTTTTCTAAATTTCTGTATTTACCATTAACAGGTGAAACAGAACCAGCAGAATTTTTATGTTTATTAATAAAGTTTTCGGTTAAATTAGGTATTTCTTTTTCTTCATCACCATAATCAAAACTTTGTTTACCATTCGATGTATTTCCGTAGTTTTCTTCTGTGGCTTGCATAACCGCCTTTGATCTACTTAAAATTTCTGTTAATCTATTTACATTACTCATTATTATCAAATTTTAAAATCTTATATATCTGTATCATATCTTTGTCACCACTAGGGTTAAATAATTTTCTAGGTTCATTAAATTTACCACCCAACATTTTTAAATTATCCATTCTATCTACCCTAAAAGTCTTCCACCCAGGTTGAATTGTTTTAGTGTCTCCACCTATTTGATATACTCTAACTATATCATTTCCTGCCTTAGATATTCCATAACAATATATCTCAACCCACCTTATATTCTTACCTCCAGGATCTTCTCCGTCATCGTAATATACAGATGCCAAACGCTTACCATCCATTATTTTCATAATAGAATTTTTGTTTGCTACTTCAAATATAAGTCCTTCAGCTAAATTGTAAAGTTTCATTATTAATTTTATTGATTAGTATTTAAAATATAATTAGGGTAGTAAGGTTTACTTGGACCATAACCATTAGGACCTGTTGTACTACCATACTTAGATTCATTTCTAGCAATCAAAGACTTTCTACCACTACCAGGATAATCAGGTGAACCATTAATATCGACATCTGTACCACCATTAATACTATCTAATTGATCACTATTACTTCCAGTACCCCTACCTTTTCCATCACCATCTGATAATGCATTAGGGTGAGTTGCCCCATATTTTTTACCTTCACTATCGATATAGGTATTTTTAATCACGTTTTCAACTCTAAACTGATCACCTAATTCCATTAATTTAGTCTTTTCCATAATTTTATATTTTAGATTCGTATATTATTAATTTTTGTATTCTTAATATTTCTTCATAAACTGGTTTACCTCTCATTACTTGACCACTAATGTCCTTACTAATTTTAGGTATTTTTATTTTTAAAGATTGTTTATTAATTTTATTATTATCTTTTTCGTGTTGTTTTATAAATTGATTTGCTAAACCTGTTTCACTTTTTATCTTTTTAGGTGCTTTAATAGATTCAGTTTCTTTTTTAAGTGTTGACTCTACCCAGTTATTCATAGTTTTACCACCATTTAATCTGTATTCGATATCGTCATGTTTACCTTCATAATTATCAAACCAATTTTTTATTCTTTTCATTTGTTTATATTCTATTTTTTTATTTTCTAGAATACCTTTAGCCCTTTTATATCCCTCAGTTGGTTTATTATTTGCAATATCTTCTTTTTTTAAAGTTTCATAAGTTTTTACTGCATTACCAATAGCGTTCAACACATAATTAGGGCAATTATAATATTTCCCATGTAATTTACTATTACCCCCTTTATTTTTCTTCCTGTTCGCCATATTTTATTTTATCACCTATAATTTCTCTATGTTCTTCTGATATTGAATTAACATCTAAATTATCAATTAAGAAATTTAAAAGAATTGATAACTCATCACCTTTCAAATTTTCTTTATGTATTAAATCCAATAAACTATTAATTTTTCTTATAACTATTGGTTTTTCGTGTACATCCTTCAATTCAGTAATATCAGGTATAGAAATCTTATCCACCATAATATCTACCTCACCTATCCTTTTAACAAAATCTTTTGAGTCATCTCTTTTACTTCTAATAATTTCATCCACTAAAGACTTCATAGAATTTTCATTTTCTGAAAGATCAATATCAAAAGTTGTATCATAAGGTAGTTTATATCCTCTCCATTCTTCTGAAGGTAAATGATCATAAATTGGATCAGATGGTTTATAATAATGTTTACTAATATCTTTATCTGCCATCATCTTAGCCTCTCTGTTTTTTCTATCTCTATCGTCTCTACTATATTTTTTAGAAGGGACTACATCCAATTTATCATATAATTCATCGTCTACATTTAACATTTCTTCTTCCTCATTAACGACATAGGAATAATTAACACCGTAATAAGGTCCACCATATATAAAGTATGCCTCAGGTCCTTGAGTAGAACTTCTAACATAATCATCGGTAGTTTTTTTAGACTTTATAAAATTTCTATTTTGTTTATAGTTATTGTTACGATTTATAAGAGCCCCATTAGTCCCTATTAGTTCATTAATTTGGACTTCCTCAACAATATTTTTTTTAGTTAAATATTTATTAATATCAGACTTTTTAAATGTTTTACTCATAATAAAGTTTTTTTATATAAATATATCGTAATTCTAAATATTTATTTTAAAATAAAGTTATGCCAATAAATAAATTTACAACATTATTAGATCTTTCTAGACAAGCCAAAATATTGACAGGTGAAACTGCCACTTTTGATGGTAAAATATCTTCAGGAATACCATTTAGCGGATACCCTACAGGCGTAGATACTGCAACAACAGTTTCTTTAGGTGTAATATCCACACAAACTGCAGTATTTAGTGGAGGGACAGGTACAACTGTGTTTGATGTTTCAAACATATATTCACCTTATTATAACCCTTCATTTGATGCATTTAGTGCAGATACTTGGTCAAACCCATTATTTTCGGCAAATACATCAGGTTTAACTTTACCAATTACTATTTTACTTACAGGTCCAGATGTACAAATAGTTGGACCGTTTTGGACTTTAACACAAACGGGATATACTGGAGAATATATTATCGGAACTCAATATACAGGTTATTCTGTCACATATTCTTTTAATAGCGTTACAACAATTTCTTCGACAGATACAATTAGTGGATTTACTACGGCATCACAAGAGATTTTTTCTGCAGGAACTTTAGATTATAAAGGTCCGTTAGATTATTTATATACGTCAGAGGATGCAACCATAAAAGGTAGATTAACCACAAATAAATTAACTATAGAGAATGGTGCTAGTTCAGCCACCACAAATTATCTATTAACACAAGTTGATGATAGTGGTAAAGCTGGGTGGGCATCTCCATCATCATTACTTTCGGGAATAACTACATTGGATTATGTGTTAACAAATGGTAATACTACAGGATCTAATTGGATTGTAGTTGATAGTGGTTACGGATTAAATTCTCAAAGTAGTTCATTTTATTCTCAGGTTGGAGTTTCTCCAACAATCATAAATATATACACTGGTGATGATTTCGCAACCGCAAGTAAATGGTCTAGAATAAGTGCAGAATCATTTACACCAACACCAAGAGCTGACATAACAACAAATGATGGTGTTAGTCAAACTAATTTAGGGGTAACAAAAGATAATATACTCGTTCAAGGAGATGATCCTGGATTTAGTGGTATAGAATATTTTGCTGATTACTCAACAAACTATACAAACAGAAGTTTAGTAGATAAAGAATATGTTGATCTTAATTCAGGTTCGGATTTTACTGGGGGTACGGTAACGGGTACAACAACATTTACAAATGGTTTAAGTGCAAATACAATATCTGCAACAACAATAGGGTCATCAGGTGATTGTGTGGATGACATTTATGTTTCAAACATTCATTCTTGTTCACCTTTAAATATAAACCCACTCGATGAAGGAAATATTTATTTTGGTTCTTCTAGTGGTATCACAATTGACTTAACAAACAAAAGAGTTGGTATTGGGACAAATAACCCTCAATACCCATTAGAAATTAGTGGGGCAACAAATGAGAGGTTTTATTTTTCTCCATCATCCATCGCTCCTACAATATCATTAGTTTCAGACGTAACAAATCAATTAACTCAATTCGTGATAGGTCAAACAGTATCGAGCATTGGAGTATCAATGGGTGTAAGAGGTTCAACTGAACCAACATTTTCTACTTATGGAAAACAGGGTGATTCATTTATTAGGGCAGGAGACTTTTCAAATGGATTGAATATCATAGAAGGTCCAAACGGAACTAAAGAAAATTATATTAGATTTTATGCTGGACAAACCGCAGATCCATCAAACATACCTGATATACATATTCAGGGGTCAGGGACAACAAGAGGTTATATAGGTGTACGAACCTATTCGCCAGAATATTTAATTGATGTTAATGGTAATAGTACCAGACTTCTTTTGGTAGATACCTACACTGGTGCGGACGCACCCTTCAAAGGTTTTGTATTCTCTGGTAATAGTAATAACGTACCACAAATAGTTGTCTCAACTAGTAATATTAGTGGTGGTAATGGGTTGGGTTTACAAATGGGTGTTTTGGGTAATAATATAACACCAACAAGTAGTACACAATTGCTTGGTACTTTGGGTGATACATATTTAAGTTCAAACGCACAGACAAACAACTTTAATATCCTTAATAGAAATGGTGGTAGTGGTACTAACCACATAAGAATGTATGCTGGTGTGAATAGTGTTACTGCAGCACCAAATTCAGATTTCCATATTCAAGGTGATGGGGTAACAAGAGGTTACATTGGTATAAATACAGATACTCCAATAGAAAGAATACACGTAGTTAGTACATTATCTAGTAAAATTAGATTAGATGCTGATATTAATAATACAGATGAAACCGCTACTGCTGAAATATTATTAACTCAAGATGGTTATGGTAGTACTGCAAATATTGGTATTTCTGCAGATGTTAATAATGATTTATTGATTGGTGTAAACTCTGGTGGTGGTACAACTCCAGATATTAGATTTAACACTCGTTCTGATGGTACAGTTTTTACTACGAGTGCCGACACAAAAATGATATTAAAAAATGATGGTAAATTAGGTATTAATACAGAAAACCCTTCTGAAATATTAGATGTTAGTGGTAAAACAAAAACTATAGAATTCCAAATGACATCTGGTGCAACCGCAGGATATGTTTTAACTTCAGACGCTAGTGGTAATGCTAGTTGGCAATCAGTTTCTGGTGGTACAGGTGGTGTTCCTGAGGCAACTACCGCAACTACAACCACAATAAATTTTACAGGACAAACTATATATTATAATGCAACTACACCAGGTACTGGTAACATATCACAAAACTTAACTGGGGCTAAGTTAGGGTTAATCCAAAAAATATATCATAATGATGTGGCAGAACCTACCTACCCTGCTGGTTGGGTTTTAATGGGTGATGCAATATACTTCACATCTACCTTAAATATAATATATGCTGAATGGGCTACTGGTTCTAGAGTAGAATATTGGTATGTTCAAGAACAATAATTTTTTATGAGAAACAATGTACAAAAATATTATCCTTTTGAAATAAAAGTAAATACGAATATTGCTGGGTCTAGTGGTATTGGTAAATTTAAATTGGGTGTTACTTCTTCGTCTGTACCAAAATATAGGTATTATGTTGATTGGGGTGACGGTAATTTAAGTGCCTCCACATTATCAACACCGTTAACTCATACTTATTCATCAGTTGGTGTATATAACGTTAAAGTTTATGGTCGTTTTGATAGTATATTTTTTAATGGTGATTTAGATGGGCAAAAAGTTTTAGAAGTTATAAGTTGGGGAAATATTAAATGGAGATCATTTTCGTCAAGTTTTTTTGGTTGTCCTAATTTATCTGCCATGACATCCACACCACCCATTTTAGAAAAAATAAATACTATCCCTTATTTTAATCAAGTGTTTAAAGATGCATCAAACTTTAATTCAGATATAGGTTCATGGGATGTTTCGAAAATTATCACTACAGGAAGTATGTTTTGGAACGCAGCAAGTTTTAACAACGGAGGATCTCCATCCATATCTGGTTGGTCAACATCTAATATTGCTTTTATGTCAAACATGTTTACCAATGCATCTTCATTTAATCAACCTATAGGTTCGTGGGATGTTTCTAACGTTGTTGATATGCAACAATTGTTTAATGGCGCATCTTCATTTAATCAACCTATTGGTTCGTGGGATGTTTCTAATGTTACTGATATGGTAGCTATGTTTAGTAATGCAACTACATTTAATCAACCTATAGGTTCATGGAATGTTTCTGGTGTTACAAATATGGGAGGTATGTTTGGTAATGCATTTGCATTTAATCAACCCATAGGTTCATGGAATGTTTCTAATGTTACTACTATGGTAGGTATGTTTAGTAATGCAACTACATTTAATCAACCTATTGGTTCATGGGATGTTTCTAATGTTACTAATATGGATGCTATGTTTGGTACCGCAACTGCATTTAATCAAAATATTAATTCATGGGATGTTTCTAATGTTACTACTATGTCTAATATGTTTGGTAATGCATTTGCATTTAATGAACCCATAGGTTCGTGGGATGTTTCTAATGTTACTACTATGTCAGGTATGTTTTTTGCCGCTATAACATTTAATCAACCTATAGGTTCGTGGAATGTATCAGGTGTTACTAATATGGGAGCTATGTTTAGTAATGCTTATGCATTTAATCAAAATATTAATTCATGGGATGTTTCTAATGTTACTAATACACAACAAATGTTTCAAGGTGCAACCGCATTTAATGAACCCATAGGTTCGTGGGATGTTTCTAATGTCACTAATATGTCTCTGATGTTTAATAGTGCTATAGTATTTAATCAAAATATTAATTCATGGGATGTTTCTAATGTTAATACTATGCAACAAATGTTTAATGATGCAACTACATTTAATCAACCTATAGGTTCGTGGAATGTATCAGGTGTTACTAATATGTCATATATGTTTGCTTCTGCAAATGCATTTAATCAAAATATTAATTCATGGGATGTTTCTAATGTTAGTTTTATGTCAAATATGTTTACGAATGCAATTACATTTAATCAACCTATTGGTTCATGGGATGTTTCTAATGTTACTACTATGGCATATATGTTTAGTAATGCGACCTCATTTAATCAACCTATAGGTTCATGGAATGTATCAGGTGTTACTAATATGGGTTTAATGTTTTATTCTGCACAATCATTTAATCAACCTATTGGTTCATGGGATGTTTCTAGTGTTACTAATATGCAATATATGTTTGCTGGTTCATTATTATTTAATCAACCTATAGGTTCGTGGAATGTATCAGGTGTTACTAATATGTCATACATGTTTGAAAATGCAACCTCATTTAATCAACCTATAGGTTCATGGGATGTTTCTAATGTTACTAATATGAGTAGTATGTTGAATATGTCTAATATTAGTGTTACCAATTATAATGATATTTTAACTGGATGGACAGGATGGAATGGAATTACTGCAACTAAAACAGTTAAACCAAACGTAGTTTTTGGTGCACAAGGAAAAAATTATTCTGCAGGTAGTGCAGCCGCAGACGCAAGAAACTATTTAATAACAGTTAAGGGGTGGACAATAACAGACGCTGGAGGAATATAATATGTTAGAAATTAAAAATCATACAGAAGAAATATGGTGGATTATTAGAAAAAATGATAATTCAGTTATACATTATGGTGTAACACCTGTGGGAATGGTTACACAATCAGGGTTAGATTTATTAGAAACGTTTACTAATGAAGAAGAACGTGATAAAAAATTATTAGATTATGGTATTACGGCAACAACTACTAACGATAATATTTAAAATATTACCACCTATTAATTAATCTATAGATATTTATTATTATAATGAGTAATATATACCAACATAATTTTGACAATTGTATGAAAATGAGATTAAGTAACAGTGATTACTGGGACTTATTTTTGTGTTACGATTGCGTAGATGGACAAGATAATGATGAAATTTTAAATGAATGTATTTTAATCGATATAGATATAAATAATACTAATTCATATTCAGGAAATACTTTATATAGTTTAACAACTTGGACAGGTGCTACAATTAATGGTAGTGGTATTACATTAAATGATATTGGGCTAACAGGTATTGACAATGGTTTGATAACATATAATTGTAATACACCCACAAGTGGACAAACTTTTTTATCTGCTTTTACAGGATCAACCTTAGCATTAACTTCCGCAGACACTAGATTTTCTATGACTAGAGTTACTGGTTGTACTTACCAATATCCAATCACTATAGAGACGAGTAGTCCAAAAGGTAGACACGCAAACTTATGTGGAGGATTTTATCAGGGATTTTTTAAATTGTCAGATAGAACATATTTTAAAGAGATATCAGATAATAAATTTGTTTGGCCGTTAGAATGGTTTAGATGTCCACCAGTATGTAGTGGTGAAACAATAACAGACTGTTGTGGATCAGGTAATACTAATGGAAGTAGTTCATGTATTGACCCAAATAAGGCATATCAATGTTATTTAGATTTAAAACCTGTACCATACAATTATCAAATTTTACCTGATAGATTAGGTGGTTTAAATATACCTTGTTTAGACGGTTGGACTGCAACTTTTTGGTTGAATAAAAAATCAACAAGTTGTGCAGGTAATACATTAAATAATCTTAACCCTAACAATAAAGGATTTTTCTTTTATATGGGTACTAGATCAGAAAATAAATTTTGGAATCAATTTAGTGGTGAAACAGGTTATACAACCTCATCAGGATATCCCTTACCTCCACCTATAGAATCAAAACAAGTATTAAATGATAACCCATTTTTAGTTTATACACCTAAAGGATGTGGATGTTTTTCAGGTATTACTACTGAAATTATTTCAGAAAAAGATAGAAATTTAGACATCATAGACAACGCATTAGGATTTAGAATTAAAGATGATGGTAGTATTGGTTTTAGGAGTGTTGTATCTACAGGAGTATGTTCCGCAGTTACTGCGACTACAATAGTGGATTGTCACGAACAATGCGGATGTTGTTCTACCGCAACTACGACTTCAACAACAGTGAGTACACAATATATAACAGGTGCATCTATAAATGAATGTTATAGTGAAACTAATTTAATTACACCTGATAAATGGACACATATTGCAATAAGGTTTAAACCTTATGAACAGTATAGTGGTTGTATATTAGAAACCTTACCTAAAAGAAAAGGTCAGTTAACTGTATATGTTGATGGGTACCTTAAATGGACTTTAGAAGACTTTGACGAATTTATATTTAAAGATTTAGATGAGTATAGAGAAAAACAACAAGGTGTTCCATTTACTTATAGTTGGGGTGGTGGTACACAAGGTTTGATAGAAAGTAATACCGTTAATGGTCCTGATTTAAAAGATAAAAATTTATTTTTACAAAATAATTTTGCAGGATCTTTTGAGGGTAAAGTATCAACATTTAAATTATATGGATGTAGTTTAGATGTTACAACAATAAGGAAAGAAATCAGTAATGGTTAATATTTATTAATATGGAATTTTTTATAAACAAAAATAGTACTTTACCTAAATTAAAAATGGAATTGGTAAATGATGGTAGAAATGATTTTCGTAAATTTTATGAAAAAATACAAAATGCTACAATTACATTTACTATGTATGATGTTGAGACTAAAATTAAAAAGATATCTTGTTCTCAGGCAGAAATAGAAATGTCAGTTGCAAATGATTGTGAAAATACAGAAACACCTACTTATTATATCACCTTTCAGTTCAGTGAAAGTCAAACTAGTAAGTCTGGTAGATATAACGGTTATTTTACTATTAATTTTTTAGATGGGACAGGAACATTAATTGCCCCTATTAGGGATGAGTTATACATAAATGTTTTAGATAACTAACTATAAAAAATTAAATATATAATATTTATTAAAAAATATAAATAGATGAGTAAGCAAAGATTAACGGATAAAACATTGGCGAGTAGTGTAAGTTTAAATGACATTATACACATTGTTAAAACTAGTGATACGACACAAAATCCGTTAGGATCGTCATATAAGGCTACTGTATTACAATTTGCAAGTGTAATAGGTGGAGGAGGTATTTTTACTGGAGGTACAGTTAGTGGTCCAACTACTTTTGTAAACGGATTAACCGCCAACACAATATCAACAAATAGTTTAACTGTAAATGGTGTTACTATTACTAACATAGGTAATTTTATAACAGGTGCCACATATAATAACACAACAGGTGTTTTATCATTATTTAATACTTCAGGAGGAACTATCAATGTATCTGGTTTTACTACAGGTTCTGGAAGTAGTACATTTACAGGTGGTACAGTTACTGGACCGACTATTTTCGTAAATGGATTAACTACTACTACAATATCCGCAACTACTGCGACTATTAACACTATATCCGCAACTACTGCGACTATTAACACTATATCCGCAACTACTGCAACAATCAATACAATATCTGCAACTACTGCAACAATCAATACAATATCTGCAACTACTGCAACAATCAATACAATATCTGCAACTACTGCGACTATTAACACTATATCCGCAACTACTGCAACAATCAATACAATATCTGCAACTACTGCAACAATCAATACAATATCTACAAATACTTTAACAGTAAATGGTGTTAGTGTTACTAATATAGGTAATTTTATCACTGGTGGTACATATAATAGTGGGACTGGTGTTTTATCACTTTTAAATACTACTGGTGGTACTGTTAATATAACAGGATTTAATACTGGAGGTGGAAGTACATTTACGGGTGGTACAGTTACTGGACCAACTAACTTTACAAATGGATTAACTGCCAACACAATAAGTAGTCCAACTATTTCTGCAACTTCATTATATATAAATGGTGTATTATTTAGTGGAGATAGTTATACGACAGGATTTACATATACTCCGACAACAAATACGTTTACGATTAAACGTAACAACAATCAACCTGATTTAACTGCGACAATCAACACAATGTCAGGTTTAACCGTTAACGGTAATATAACATATACTGGGCAATCAAATAACCCAGTTTATAATGTAGGTAGTGGTACATTATCTGGCTCAACTTACGTTATCACATTAGATTTTAATAATAGTTCCATACAGACTGTAACATTAGCAGGTAATACTCAATTTGCAACACCTTTAAATTATAAAGATGGTGCAATATATACGGTAATAGTTAAACAAAATGCTACAGGTGGTAATAACGTTAGTTGGTTTACTCCTACATTTAAATGGGAAAATGGTACGTTTCCAGGAATTACAACAACTGCAAATGGTATTGATTTGATAACATTTATATCTGATGGAACATCATTGTATGGTTTATCAGCTAAAAACTTTAGTTAATTTTTATGATTACAATACCTTACGTATATAGAAAAGGGGTAACTGGTACTACAACAACTGATGTAGGTGAGTTACCTGGAAAAATTTGTAACGTTAATCAAGCAATTTGGATGACGGCTAGAAGGGATACATTATCTGGTACTACAACAACACCAATACCACCTTGTTTACAATGTATAACAACATGGAAAGATCAGTCAGTAAATACTGGTGTTAATAACGCAACGTTATTAAATAGTATTAGGGCAACGACACCAGGAACTAGTGGTTTTCCGTGGTTTAATGTCGATTATTGGACTGGTGACACAACTACTAATAATAAACCATTTTTAAGTTTTGACTTAAAAAGTGCTAGTAGTGTTAATAGACCAAATTTTTTAGCAATTCCATACGATGCTTCGTTTTCTAAATTAACAAAACTTACTTTCTCAACACTTTTTAGATGTAGAAGAATAAACCCTAATATTGTTACACAACCAGATGATGGTATTGGTGCCAATGTTGTTTTGTTCCAAAATGGAAACTCCACAACTGGTGCTAGAACAGATGGTTGGGGAATTGATATGGGAGGTTCTAATGAATTGAGAGTTTGGTATTATGATAGTACCTCAACTGCGTCAGTTTGTGATTCCGCAGTTGCTAATTCAGTGATAGTACCAATAGTGGACTGGACTGATTGGATGAGGTTAACTGTTAGAATTAGTGGGGGGACAATGCAAGCAAATATTTATAATTTAGAAAATTATCAAAGTAGTGGTAATACTTGGATAAATGGTTGTAACAATAGTACAAACCCAGCTAGAGGTATAAAATATGGTAATATTTGGCCAAATAACCCAGATTGGTTCATTGCATCACAAAAAGGACCTGGTTATCCAACGGCAGTTGGTGATCAAACAATTCTTAATGGTTCTTGGGATATGTTAGAATATGTATTATATGATGGTTGGTTATCTGACTCATGTGTTCAAACAATTTGGGATTATTACACGACACAATATAATTTTGCGAAAACAACTGGTAGTGCTAGTACATATACAGAAATAGGGACTACAGGAGCAACAGGTACAACTACAACTGCACCACTTGATTTAAGTTACGACTATTATTGGAGTGGAATGATACTACCTCAGTCAACAATAAAAAAGGTTGGTGTTATAACAGAATTACAATATTATATTGATAACTCACCTACTAATAATGTTTTAAATAATGTTAAAATATATTTAGGACACACCACTACTAGTGCATTTTCAACGGCAACTCCATCCGAAAATTTAAGTGCATTAACAACTAATTGGACATTGGTTTATGATGGGACAGTAACATTTAATACATCACCAGGTTGGTCATCGATATCTTTACAAAATGGTTTTTACTATAATAATACTAAAAATTTATTAATTAAGTTTGAAAGTAGGGATGGGTCTCAAAGTTCGACAGGACAACCATCATTTAAATTTTCTGGGGCAACTAATACAATGGCATATAGTGGTCAAAGTGGATCTTACCCAACAGGTAACGGTGTTAGAAGTAGTAATAGACCTATCATAAAATTAGGTTTCTTATAATCATTTACATTTGTTTTAACAGAAAAAAATTACTATATTTGTTTTAAATTTAATTTAAAGGAAAATTATGCCCGCATCTGTAGATGATATTAAAGAATATTTAGAAGGTTACGATGAACAAAAATATATTGTTGGTGTCGAATCTTCTTACTATGAGAATAAAGTATATCTTATTATACACGATCCTGAAACAGGTAAACGTATAGAAAAACACAAATTCACACCATTTTTATGGATGAAGAGTTTAGATTTAACTAAACTGTATGGTGGTGATAGAAAAGAAATCAAAACTAAAATTAAAGAATATAAAATTAAATTTATCCCTTTATCAATAGAAGATGAAAGTGGTGAATCAGTTTCTCGTTTAGAAAATGGATATAAATTTTTAGTAAGATCAAAAGGTTCTTACGGAGATTTATTAAATTTCTTTAAGAAAGGTAAAATGGATGTGTATGCAGATGAAAATAGAGATAATTTTCTAACTGTAAGTCCTACCGAACAATTTCTTATCCAAACAGGTAAAAGATTATTTAAAGGTATGGATGAATATAATGATGTTCATAGACTTTCTTTTGACTTAGAGACAACTGGTTTAGACCCTAAACATAGTAGAATATTTCAAATAGGGGTTAAAGATAATAGAGAATTCCAACATGTTCTATCTATCGATGGGGATGACGAAGAAACATTACTTAGAAGAGAGGCAGAGGCGATAACAACATTCTTTAAAATAATTCATTATTTAAAACCAGCAATTATTGCAGGTTACAATTCAGAAAACTTTGACTGGTATTTTATTGCGGAAAGATGTAAAATATTAGGTTTAGATATTAGTAAGATTGCCAAAACATTAGGTAATGTTCCATTTTATAGAAAAACCCAAACACTTAAAATGGGTCCTGAGATGGAAAATTACGAACAAACTCACATGTGGGGTTATAATATAATGGATGTATATCACGCAGTTAGAAGAGCACAAGCAATTAATTCTTCTATAAAAGAGGCAGGACTTAAATATATCACAAAATATTCTAAGGCAGCAAAACCTAATCGGGTTTATATACCTGGGGATAAAATAGGTAAGGTATACGCAGATAAAGAAAATGAATATTGGTTAGATGATAATAATGGTAGTTGGGGTAAAGTTATAGATGACGAACAACCAGAAAACACTTTAAAAGTTAAAGGGTGTGATATTGTAGAAAGATATTTAATTGATGACTTATGGGAAACAGAAAAGGTTGACAATATCTTTAATCAAGCAACTTTTTTATTATCTAAAGTTTTACCTACATCATTTATGAGGGCTTCTACTATGGGTACTGCAGCAACATGGAAATTACTTATGTTAGGTTGGTATTACAGAAGTGGTATTGCTATCCCACATACTATGCAATCAAAAGGTTTTATAGGTGGTTTATCTAGATTATTAGAAGTAGGTTTTAGTGAGAATGTTGTAAAGTTTGACTTCGCATCACTTTACCCATCCATTCAGTTAACCCATAATGTATTTACGGATTGTGATGTTATGGGTGCGATGAGAGGGTTGTTACAATATAACTATGATTACCGTAACCTATATAAAGAACTGAAGAATAAATACGCATCAGAAGGTGATGAAGAAAAATCTGCATATTATGATAAGAAACAATTACCTTTAAAAATTCTTAACAATGGTATGTTTGGATCTATTTCTGCACCTAATGTATATCCTTGGGGTGATTCAGATATGGGTGAGAAGATTACATGTACTGGTAGACAATATCTAAGACATATGATTAGATTTTTCTCACATAAGGGTTTTAAACCATTAGTGGGGGATACCGATGGATTCAACTTCTCCGTCCCTAAAGATGTAGATAGATTCGTATATACATCAAATGGTAATCACCATTTCAATAAAATAGGTAAAACATATAAAGGTATGGCTGCAGTAGTTGCAGAATACAACGATAAATATATGAAGGGTGTTATGGGGTTAGATGTAGATGAGATATGTGAGTCAACTATAAACTTAGCCAGAAAAAATTACGCAGATTTAATAGATGGAAAGGTTAAATTAGTAGGTAATTCTATAAAATCTAAAAAAATGCCTGTATATATTTCAGAATTTATAGATAAGGGTATTAGGTTACTTTTAGATGGGGATGGGTTAGGATTTGTAAATGAATATTATGAAACAATAGAAATGATTTATAATCAAGAAATACCATTATCTAAAATTGCAAATAAGGCTAGAGTAAGAATAAGTTTAGATGCGTATAAAAAGAAAATGAAAACTACTAATAAATCTGGTGGTTCATTGGCTAGACAAGCTCATATGGAACTTATAATGAAAGAAAATTTAAATGTGAATTTAGGTGATACAATATATTATGTTAATGTAGGTACAAAAAAATCACACGGAGACGTTCAAACTAAAGCTCATAGTAAATTTACTAAAAAGGAAACTGAATTATATTATATTAATAATGGTAAAATGCCAGATCCTACTAAGATAGATATTATTGTAAATTGTAATTATATTCCAAATGAATTAATAGAAAACGATCCTAACGCAACTGGTGAATATAATATAGAAAGATATTTAGACGCATTTAATAAAAGGGTTAAACCATTATTAGTGTGTTTCGATCCATCAGTAAGAGATGAGATATTAATTACATCACCATTAGAAAGAAAATATTTTACTTCACAAGAATTGACATTAACTTCTGGCAAACCTTTCAATGAAAGTGATCAAGATAAGTTAGAAGATTTATTAACTATTACCGATGAAGAACTAGAATTTTGGAATAGGATAGGTGTATCCCCAACTTATATGTTTGAAGATTACGGTATTGAGGATGAATTCTCATATGACATAAAAACCCAAAGGTCTATAAGTCAATGATTTATTTAAATTTTCTGCCTCTAACGCTTTATTTTCTAGTTGTTTAACATTAGAAAGGTTAGTTAAACGCGCATCTAATTGTTCTAATAATTTTAACTGTTCTTCTTTACCTTCATTAAGTAAACTATCAAAATCCATAGTTAATTCAGCTTCAGGAACTTTTAATGCCCCACTAAATTTTCCCCTAACTCTACCTAAAGACTCTTTAAATAATGCGGTTAGATATCTTCTAACCCATATTCTTGTTGGTTCATTTAAATCTGAATATCTTAATTTAGATAAAGGTACATCATTAGGTAATTTTATAATATCAGGATTTTCTTCCAAACATTTATCTCTTTCATTATTAGAATCATAATAATGATACCATACTTTAGTACCTGCCAAACCTAATTGTCCGCCAACTAAACCTGTTGATGCAAAAGATAATCTACTTCCTGGTATTGGCATAAGGTGTAATAATCTAGTCCCATTTGGTCCTGCAGTAACTTTATACGATAATTCACTTCTAAGTAATTTAGATTTAAGTTTAAAATCACTTGCTCTAAGTAAAACATCATATGCTGGTGCAACATAAAAACCACCATTACCTAATCCACCACCTTGACCCCAACCAGCGTAAGGTACTTGCCCAAATCCACCACCGAATCCATAATCACCAAATCCCGCAAACGAATATAGTGCGTGATCAATAGAACTTGGTGTTAACCAAAGTATTTCATTTAGTTCTCTACCCGCAGGAATTTGGTATACTTGTTGATTTTTTACTATTGTTACATAATCTTTTTTAAGTTCCCAAGGACCTCTTTGTTGTAAACCAACTTGTTTAGAATACGCATAAGAAAAATTACTTTCGAAATCTAATGATCTTGTAGTTAATGCAAATGCGATATCTGTTTTATCAACTTCTTTACCTAATAAAGAAGACCATTGATTTTCAATTAACCAATCCTGAACTCTTTGTGCATAATCTTCTATTGCAGTCTCCAATAAAGAATTCATTTGATCCCAATCCAACTCTATTTTACGAATAGGTGCACCTAATCTATGTTTAATTTGAGTGAATAATTCATTTTTTAAGTTATCATTAAGAGAATTTGGCATAATCAATATATTTATATTATAAATATCTGATATTTATTAAATGTAAAACAAAAAAATTATGAAAGAAGAATTAGTTATAAAATTTGTAGGGATGCAACAACAATTTAGAATGTTACATTGGCAAACTAAATCATATGCAAAACATAATGCTTATGGCGGAATATATGAATCATTAGATGGTTTAATAGATGAATTTATAGAAACTTATATGGGTAAGTATGGTAGAGTTACTTTTGAAAATGGTGAAGGTACTATCACATTAAAAAATACTGAATCGTTAGATTTAAATTCATTTATTAAGGAAAACATTTCTTGGTTAAAAGGTTTAACACAAAAACTAAATCCTGAAAACGATAGTGACTTATTAAACATTAGAGATGAAGTAATGGGTTCACTAAATAAACTTAGATATCTATTAACATTAAAATAATGAAATTTAATGATCTACTAAAAGAAACCTTTGCTAATAAATTAGGTGACCCACTTAACGGTAGAGAAAATGCTTGTTTTTCTTCTTTATATAAGGCACAACAGTTGTTAGTCGATGCACTTAGATTAATCGAAAACGCTTATCAAGAATGTGACGATGAAGAAAAAAGAGAGGAGATAATCGAATTCAAAAAAGATTTAATGCACGATTTTGGTCATAATGGAACAAACGGATTTGGTCACGATGAAGAAGATGGGGGAGAAAATGAAAATAACCTTATCAATAGAATTGCAAATTTTATCGATAAACATTCTCCAGAACACTGGGATTCTAATATTCATTTAGGCTCTAACCCAAACTATAAAAATAGAAATTAATCTTTTAATAAATGGTTTTTTACTAAAGAAACCGCCTCATCTATTGTCGTAAAAGATTTTTCTGGTACAAATGCAGTCCTATCAATTAAAATTGCGGGTAAAAATTCATTATCTACTTTTTTAGAAAATGCGTCATATAATTTTTCATTTTCATCAATATCTAATTCTATAAAATTAATTTTGTTTTCTTTCAATTTATTCTTTAAATTTTCACAATGAGGACATCCTTTCATTGAAAATACTTTAACCTCTTTTTTAGTTTCCATTTTCTATCTTATTTAAAAATTCACTTATTATATCATCTTCACCCATTATAGTTCCAATAACTTTCTTTTTATCATTCAATATATTCCATATTATAGTATCTATGGTTTCATCAATTAACATATAATAAATATTAACAGTTTCTTTTTGTCCTATTCTATATGCCCTATCTTCTGCCTGTTCGTGATTTCCAGGTACCCAATCTAAAGAGTTCATTATTACAATCTCCGCCTTAGTTAAAGTTAAACCAACACCTGCAGCCTTTATTTGTCCAATAAAAACCATACAACTATCATCTTCTTGAAATCTATCAACAGAATGTTGTTTTTGTTTATCTGTCATACCACCTCTAACACAAACCGCTTTATTCCCAAAATGTTTTACAAATTCATCCATTTCGTCATTAAAGTTACAAAATATAATTACTTTTTTATTTAACTCTAACGCCTCTTCAGTTTTTTCAATAGTGTATGGTACAGTCTCCATTGCAATAAAAGTTCTTAATAAAGTAGTCTCAACTAAATCTTTTGCAGGATTTCCTTTCTTACCATCTAATTTACGTTTATTCAGATATTCATCCCATACATTTTGATACCCACCAACATTCTGTAATTCTAAATAAACAGGTGTTATCAATTTTTCAGGTAGATCTAAAACATCCTCTTTTTTTCTTCTAAGAATTGTTCTTCTTGTTTTTGACGATAACTCATCTAAATTAGATGCCCCTTTAGTGACCCATACAAATTTACCACCTTTTTTAAATCTCATACCATCACAATATGTTTTAGCGTAATGAACCCAATTATTCGCAACTGGTGAATCAATAATAGATAGTAGATTATAATAATCCATAGGTCTATTCGCAATAGGTGTACCTGTTAACAACCAAACTCTAGAGTTATTAAAAGTTTTAGATATATCTTTTATAATTTTACCTCTAATACTTTTATGGTTTTTTATGTAATGGGCTTCATCTAATATGATTAAATCAGGATTAAATTCTAACAATTCTCTACGTAATTCCCAATCTTCATATTCCTTACCTCTTTCTTTTACAGTGTGAAAATTTTTTAAGATATCATAATTTATTATTGTAAATCTAGAAGGATCCCAATAAGTTCCATTTATTATGGAAACATCGTTACAAAAATTTTCAACCTCTCTTTTCCAATTTATTTTAAGTGATGATGGGCAAATTATTAATACTCTTTCAGAATTACTCTCTAATGCGGCTACTATTGATTGGTAAGTTTTACCTAATCCCATATCATCTGCTAAAATACATTTCTTATTATTTATAAGAAATTTTATTCCATCTTCTTGATGTTTAAACGCCTTCCATCCCCTCTTATCCAAATCCATATATTTATCAAAGTCAATATCTATATTTAACTCTTCATAATGTATATCATCCAAAAGTTGTGTTTTAGGTATCCACAATAATTTAAAATCATCTTGTTTTTTATGTAGTTTACATAAAACATGAATCGCCTTTTCCGATTCCGCCAATAATGTATCTATAAAAATTTTTTTTGGTAAAATTTTTAATTTATGTTCTTCTTGTAATTGTTCAGAAAAATAATCTGTTAATTCAATTACTTTATTAATAACTTTGGGTTCAAAATAAAAATAAGTTTTAATATAATTAGACTGACTATTAGTTAAAAAATAATTCTTTTCCGTCACCATTTTTTTCTTCATGTAACGGATATAAGGGTTTTTACCCTCATAAGAAGACAATAAAATATCTACATCTAAATTGTTTATATCTTTAATATCTAACATATTTTCAATTATAGACAATTTTTTCTTAAAAATAAATATTTATCTATAAATAGATTTAAGAAATGCGTAAAGTACCGATAGAAAGATTGAACAAATTTTTTTCACAAGACGATTTTGAACTAGAGATTGATTTTGGAAGAGAGTGGTTAGAAGGGGACATTAACATAAAAGTAATTTTATATCGTGTTGATAGAACTGAAACTACCAATGACGATATATATGGTGAAGCGGGTAAAAATGAAATAAGATTTAAACCACCAATAGAGTTATCAGTTAGTTTTAATTACGCACAACCAACTAATAAAAGTTATAATAGTGACGGATCTTTAAGAATATTAGAGAGAGGTAATGTAACATTAGGGATTTATCAAGATCAATTAGATGAATTAGGGGTTGACGTGAGTTATGGTGATTATATTGCCTATCCTGAAACTGAAACAAAAATTAAATATTTTACTGTTGCAAATGATGGTAAAATGTTTTCAGATAATGCTCATACGATAGGTGGTTATAAAGGATTTTATAGAACAATAATATGTGTACCAACTGACTTAGACGAATTTAACGGAATGTAAAATGGGATTACCAAAAAATTATAGAAAATATGTTAATATCACCCCTCACAAACAAGGTTTTGAACAGAGGCAGAGTATTCTTGATGATATCGCTAATAAAGGGACATATCTCCCTAAAGGGATACTTCACGAAGATATGGATGGTGAAATGATTAATTATATTACTAACGATATAGATTTAAGTTTGGCTGGTGAAAAAGTACCTGTCATATTTTTAAGTACACAAAGATGGGCTGAATTTTCTAAGACTTGGCAATATACTGATATAGATAAAAATATTAAATTACCTTTTATCACTATTGTTAGAAAACCTGACGCACAAAAAGGAACTAATTATGCTGGAAACTTCAATATACCAGGAAGACCTACTTTTACTTATATGAAAGTACCAACATGGGATGGTAACCGAAGAGGGTATGACATTTATAAAATACCTCAACCTGTTTCTGTAGATATAATGTATGAAGTTAGACTTTTTTGTAACAGGATGAGAGATTTAAATCATATGAATACAAAAATGTTGACTTCTTTTTCTGCTTTAGAAAAATATATTAAAGTTAACGGACACCCAATACCTTTAATTTTAGATAGTGTTGGTGATGAAAGTTCTATTAGTAATTTAGAAGAAAGAAAATATTACGTCCAACTATACACTATAAAAATGTTAGGATATTTATTAAATGAAGATGATTTTATAATTACACCTGCAATTAATAGGGCAGTTAATTTTTATGAAATTAGTGAAGAATTGTATAGGGCATCATATCAAGTTAATTTAGATACAAAAAATAATGGTATTTGTATTAACATACTTTTTAATGCTGGGATAAACAATGTTACAATACCAATAGATATTGATGCAGAATATACGAATGTAAATTTTACAAATACAAATTCAGTTTTATTTAAGAAAAATGGTAATATAGTTACATTACCATTTACTATTAATAATGGAGATAATCTTTACATCAAAGTAAATAAAACTGATGTAACTAAAACTTCAGAGATAGAATTAAGTGGTATACTATTATGAGTAGTTGTGATAACTCAAATATAAGACAAAATTATATTGTAACAAACACAAATGAGTTTGATACTTTTACTGCCTGTACAGGTATATGGACTTCCAATATTTATGGATGTTCCCCTATTACCATTCAAGATCAATTAAATTTGAATGGAGATGTATTACCAAATTCTGATAGTACAATAAATTTAGGTTCGACATTAAATAGATTTAGAAACATAAACACAGTTAGTGGAACTTCTTCTATATGGACTTCTACTGTTAAAGTTATAACACCTTCAGTAGATTTAGGTTTGGATTCAAATAATGAATCTAGAGTTATAAATGCAAACAATTCAATATTACAAGACGATATATTAATGGGTGGAACTTTTTAAAATAATAAAATACTTATAAATAAAAACAAAAATGGGGATAAGACAAACTAGATTTCAGATTAAAAATAATACGGTACCAAACGCACCTTTTTCAGGGGCAACGTTACTTGTTGGTGAACCTATTGTAAACACTGCAGATGGTATTTTGATGTTTTCAGGAAAAACATCTTCAACTACAGAATGGACACCTGCAGGTTCTGGGGCAAATTCAAACTTTTTTGAGGTTGGTTCTAACCTTTATCAATTAAAAATTAGAGATAAAATAACATCTTATGGTGGTGTATCTAATCTTACAGGTAAATTCTTATCAGGAACTACTAATGGTTTTGTGTTAGCAGATATTACTGGAATTGTCGGTGTTGATAGTTATGTAACTGGATTTACTTATAACGATAATAATGTATTAACAATTAAACAAAACGAAGGTAAACCAGATTTAACTGCGACTATTAACACAATGTCAGGTTTAACAGTTAATGGAACATTGTCTGCAACAACAATAAATGTTAGTACTTTGAATACAACTAGTGGTAGTATAACTACTGCACCTAGTAACCCAAATGATATTGTTAATTATAGTACATTAACGTCTTTTACACAAAATACTGATGTTTATGTTACTGGTAGTACATTAAATGCTGCTAATAATAATACTAACACACAAAGTGCTCAATTAGACTATCACGGTACTCCTATTGGTGGTCCTCATTTTATTACAACTCAAAATACATTTACTACTGGTGGTACTTTCTCCAATTCAACTAAATTAATCACTTTTAAAAGAAACGATGGTACAACTGGATATACAGTTGATTTGAGTAATATCGATATTAATGACACATATGTTACGGGTGGTACGATTACAACCTCACCATCTAACAGTAGTATTAACGGTACAATTGGGTTATTATATAATCAAGATATTGCACCTAGTACCTACACATTACCATTTACTGATGTATTTACAACTGGATTTACTTATAACCCTACAACAAATACATTTACAATTAAAGATAATAACGGAAACTCATTTAACCAATCATTTAACACAGTTTCTGGTTTAACAGTAAGTAACTTAACTTCTGGTAGAGTGGTTTACGTTGGAACAAGTGGGTTATTAACTGATGAGGCAGGATTTACATATGATTCAGGTACAAATACATTTAGTGTACCTTCCGATGGTTCTGTTAGTGTTGGTACAGGTGGTTTATCAGTTGCGGGTGACGCAGTAATTCAGGGATCATTAACTGTATTCGGACCTTCTATTTCAGCATTTACATCTCAATTGTATGTAGAAGACGATAACATCACACTTAACTATAATCCAACAGGTAATACAACCTCAACATCTGTAGGTGCAGGTTGGACAATTCAAGATGGATCTGGAATTGCTAATACCGCAACCACATTAAATATTGGTGTTTCATATAATAATAGTAATTTATCCCCTAATACAGAATATACCTCATCAGTAGGGAATTCGAATAGAAACTTGTTTACTCAGGTTGGTGATATTATAATTAGAAATACTAACTACGATAAAAATTCTCCTGATGGTAACAGAGTTTTGGCGGAAGGTGATATTTTAGACGGAGGAACTTATTAATAATAAAACTATATTTTATAAAAAAGGAAAGAATAATCTTTCCTTTTTTTTTTATCATAATATTTATTAATTGAGGTTATATAATCTCATTATAATATTTTTAAATAAAGTCATAAATATGGCAAAAAGACAAACGACATTTCTTTTAAAAAGATCAAATATTCCTGGAAAAATACCTCCTTCTAGTGGGTTAACATCGGGAGAATTAGCACTAAATACTGCAGACGCAATATTATATACATCAGGATCAACATCAGGCACTATATTACCTATAGGTTGGGACAGAGTTTCTAGGACTGGTGATACAATGACAGGTTCTTTATACTCACCTTCTATTTCTGCAACAACAATATCTGCAACCACTTATCTTAATTTACCACCTTTTTCTGGTGATTATTTACCTTTGAGTGGTGGTACAGTGTATGGTAATTCATATTTTACCAATGGTTTAACTGCAAATACCTTAAATGTAACTGGTTTAACACAAACTAATGGAATCACATCAACTGGTGGAGTTACATTTAAACAAGTAACTATAAACAGTACATATTCTGCAACTACGCAGGATTATATGATTGACGTTACGGGTGGAACATTTACTGTTTATTTACCATCAGCAGTCGGAATACAAGGTAGGTTATTAGTTATTAAAAACAATGGTGGTGGTGCGGTAACGGTACAACCAATTTTAGGTCAAGATATAGATGGTAAACCATTAGTAATCTTAGGTGAAACAAACACAATACAATTGGCAAGTAATGGGTCTGAATGGGTTGCAATATCTTATAACATATCGACAGTTAACTCATCAACAGGTGTATTTGAATTTACAGGTTTAACTATCGCGTCACCAACAACATTTACTGTTGCCCCTGTTAAGGGTTGGATTGTTGATGATACGACAAATCCATTAAGTCCCCAATTATATTATGTTGTTTATAGTGGTGGTACTCATACCGCAACATATGTTACTACCGCAACTGAAACTTGGGTTTACTTAACAAGTGGTGGTACTATTAGTCAATCAAATATCGAGTTAACTGAACAACAGAGAAGAGAAAATATATTTTTAGGTAAATTAGGTCATGCTAATAAAACAAATATTATTAACGCTTTTAGTCAACCTGATTTTGTATTATCACCATTATCCCAACTTAGGGATATGTTTACACCTATAAATCTTATAAATGGGGGGGTGTACGCATCACCTAATGGTGTTAATTTAAGTTTTAATACAAGTGCGGGTTATCTTTATGGTTTAGGTATTAATTTCGCATCAAGCACTTTAAATCCAAATACTATATATGTTAGTGGTAATTCACCAACAACATTCCAATATAGAACACAAACAGGTGGGACATCATCAAATACTACATTTATTGACCCAACAAAATATGATGTTGGTGGTGTTGTTACGTCAATTTCAGGTACAAAGGCTACCAACCAAAGAATTTATTTGGTTCAGAACGGTATAATTAGGGTTCAATATGGTCAAACAGAATATCAACAGTTAACTGCGGCAATTGAAGGTATTGCAACAGAACAATTTAACACATTTAGTAATTTTACAAATAATGGAATTTTAATAGGTGTATTATCTGTTTTAAGTACTGCAACTGATTTAAGTGATACGTCTAAAGCACGTTTCTTTTTCACCTCAAAATTTGGTGAGACAGTTGGATCCGCTGGTGGTGTGTCAACAACTACATTACAACAAGCATACAACAACTCTGTAAACCCAGAAATAACTACAAATTCAACGTTAGGTGCGTTATCTATAAAGAATGGTACAGGAAATAATGATAATGTAACTAATTTAATAGAAGGTTTAAATACTGCAGGAAATACTACATCATTTATAAGATATGATGGTTATATTTCTGGTACAACAGTAGTATCAAATACGATATCAGCAACAACAGTAACTTCTAGTGGTAATATTAGTGGATTTACATTGGTTTCAACACAATCGATAAATGATGAAGGTGGTGAGATTAAATTAGCAACACCTCAAACAAACTCTACATTGAATGGTGGTAATATAACTTTTGACGTTTATCAAAATAGATTAAGATTTTTTGAATCTGGAGGATCAAATAGAGGTGTTTATATTGATTTAACTGCTGCATCTACTGGTGTAGGTACTAACCTATTGTCAGGAGGTGGTGGTGAAATCAATACTGCGTCAAACTTAGGTGCGGGTACTGGTTTATTCGCACAAAAATCAGCTGCCGATTTACAATTCAAATCATTAACATCTACAGGTGGTACAGTAACTATATCAAATGACGCAAATACAGTTAATTTAGAAGTTATTCCATCAAGTAATTTTACTGGTGGAACAGTTACTGGTTCAACTATTTTTACAAATGGGTTAAGTGCTAACACAATATCTGCTACAACATATCAAAATTTACCATTTTCTGGTAATGTGATTGGTAATGGTACTGCAAATTATTTACCTAAATGGACAGGTACAACAGGTTTAAGTAATAGTATAATACAAGATAATGGCACGAATATAGGAATTGGTAATATACCAAATTCATCGTATAAAGTTATTGTTTATGGTGGTGGTATTAATGCAGTATACGGTAGTGCATCAGCCTCAAATAAATATGGTATTGTTGGTACAAACTTTGCTGATGATGATGGTACTTATATTGGTGGTTATTTTGCGGCTAGTCCAAATGATACACCTATAAGTTCAAATGATTATATAGGTGCTAAAATGGTTGCTGATGGTTTTGCTTCAGCAAATGCATATTCTGTTCAATTACAAGACGGAACTGAAGGTATAAATAAAGTATTGACATCTCAAACATCGGATGGTAAAGCCAACTGGAGTAGTGTGCTATCTGGATTAACTGAAGTTTATACAAATACTATATCAGCTACAACATATCAAAATTTACCAATCAATGTAAGGGTAACTGGCGCAACCTATACTAATAACACATTTACGTATACAAATAACACTGGTGGTACATTTGATGTATTGTTTAATACTGTAACTGGATTAACATCAACAGGTGACATTCAAACAACTACTTTAAGTGCTACCTCTATAACTGCCGATACTGTTACTACATTTATACCAGCTTTTGCACCGCAAGAAATTTTTAGGGGTGTAACATTTTCAAATAACTCAACTACAGTGACCACTTCTGCAGGTATAACTATGTCAACAACTGCATCTAACTTAGCAGTATCAGTTTCTTCTACTGATTTTTCTACTAAACAAATCCGTTTAAGATATTATAGTACTACTGTTAGTGGTGGTCGATATACTGGAACTAGAGGTTCTGCGTTATTATGGTATATTCATGGTGGTTTTAGATACATATGTGATTTTAGAATATCTGATACTTCTTACGCTAGTGATTGTCAACAATTTTATGGTATGGCGGGACAAACAACAGATTTGGCTTATGGTGGTGTTGGTTTAACACAAGTTAGTACCCTAACCAACCTAATAGGTGTTGGTAATGATGGTTCAGACGCAAATTTACAAATAATACACAATGATTCGAGTGGTAATGCCACTAAAATTGATTTAGGTGCTGATTTCCCATCAAATAGAACAGTTGGTGCCGCATCAAGTACTATGTATAGTGTTACATTATATAACCCACCTACATCAAGTAATGTTAGGTATATGGTGGTAAATAATGGAACAGGTGCAGTTGCTATGGGTGAAATAACAACAAACTTACCATCAACAACACAAGGATTAAACTTTTTTGCGAGTAGAGCAATGGGCGGTTCTGGAGGTGTTACTGGTTCAGGTCAGTTTGAATTATCAAAATTAGGAGTTAATTCTTTATTATAATTATGGAAAAATTTACATTAACGTCAACATATATAATTGAAGATGATTTAGAAGTGAATGTTTGTTTAAAACCTTCTAGTGATTTGATAGATGCTTATATTGCAACATATAGGGTATACCCTAACGAAGGGGAAGCATTAATAGACATACCTTTTTTTATTGAGGAGATGACCCCACTATTATTTCACGATTTTAAAAATATGGATAATGTGCCTATCGAAATAAGAGATCAATTTGAGTTATAATTAATCCTCACCGTACAAATCAGTTTTAGGTTTACATTTTTCTTTAATTAATTTTTCTACAAAGGCGAACATCTTTAATCCATTCTTTTCACAATAATCTTTTAACATTTTATGTGTCTGAGGGGTTATTTTCAAATTTTTGTCACGTTTCATATTATTTTTATATATAAGTATGATAAAAGTATGATAAAAGACATACTAAATTTATTTATCATCCTATAAAAAACATTTTTTCTAAAAAAACAATATATTTATATTAAAAGAAAATAATAAATAATAAGAAAAAAAAATAAATTAAATGGCATCAACAGACAGAATTTTTGTGAGTCCTGGGGTTTTTACTTCTGAAAAGGACTTAACATTCGTAACTAGACAAGTTGGGGTTACTACATTGGGTTTATTAGGTGAAACACCTAAAGGTCCAGCGTTTGAACCAGTCTTCATTTCTAATTACGATGAATTCATTAGTTATTTTGGTGGGTTAAATCCTGAAAAATTTAAGGCTAATGGTTTTAATAAGTATGAATTAAATTATATTGCAAAATCATATCTAACCCAAACTAATCAATTATATGTAAGTAGAGTTTTAGGTTTATCAGGTTATAAGGCAGGAAATGCTTGGTGTATCACATTAGATTCATCAGCTGACCCATCTACTACGGCTATTACTAATACAACATCTTACGCACTTTTATTAACGTATTCTGCTACAACTGCAGGTACACCAGTTTCAGTGACATTCAACTCACCTGTTTTAACATCACTTTACAATGATGGACAAATTGATGGGTTATTTACTTCGGTAGGGTTACTTAGTGTAGGGGATAGTATTTCAATCACTGATCCAGAATATGTAAAAACAGGATCTAGTTTTAGTGGTGCTACTTTTGATATGGAAGTTATCACTAAAGGAAGTGGTGGTTCGGGATATGTAACAGGAACAACTAGTGGTACTGTTGTCACATACACTGCCTCTGCTTACGCAGATATTGATGGTAGTGTTATCGCTACTTTAAGATCTAGAGCTTCTTATGATGGTACAGAAACATTAACATATGAAGTAACTGGTGCAACTGATACAGTTATGACAAATACTTCGTTTATTACATCTGATCCATTAGCATCATTTAATATTACAGGTACAACTTATAATGGTAACACCTTCAACTATGAAGTTTCTTTAGATAGAACTAAAAAGAATTTCTTACCGAGAGTATTTGGACAATCTACACAAGATAAAGAAACAGAATTATTCGTTGAGGAAATTTATGGAAATGTATTAGAAGATTTAATAAGTGCTGGTAAAGTAAGAGGATTAGATACTTCATTTGTAAACATTGGTTCTACAACTACAAATAACTTAAATAACTATTTAGAAGGTTGGAAAACTGCAGTATCTCCTTGGGTTCTTTCAGAAGTAAAAGGTACAGGTGCAGGATCGACATTACAAAGATTATTTAGATTTGTAACAATATCTGATGGTAACACTGCAAACAAAGATGTTAAATTTTCAATTATAAACATTCAACCAGATAATAAAACATTTGACTTATTAGTAAGAAAGTATGGTGATACGGATGCAAATCCTAACATAGTTGAGAAATATTCATCACTTTCTATGGACAGTAATTCAAGTGGATATATTGCTAGAAAAATAGGTACAACTGATGGAGAATTTCCATTAAGAAGTAAATATATAATGGTAGAACTTTGGGACGGTAACGATCCAGATTTAGGAAACCACTTCCCTGCAGGGTTTGAAGGTTTCTTAAATAGAACATATATTGGTTCTAACAGAACGGCATTACCACCAAAAATAGAATATAAAACACAATATAACGATTTCAACACATCTAAATTAAGAAAAACTTATTTAGGTTTAAATAGTGATATCGGTGTGGATCAAGACTTCTTTAATTATAAAGGTGTAAATGCAGTTAACAATGGTGTTTACACAGGAAGAACGGCAGGATTCCACTTAGATGTTAACGCAACTAATTCATTAATCGATTTAGGTTCTGAAAGTTATGTTCCTACACTACAAGTTGGTATATCAGCATTTACTACAGACCTTTCTTTAATAGGTGGTCCATATGAAAAAGTGGCAGCGAGAAAATTCACATTCACATCTTATGGTGGATGGGACGGATGGGACGAATACAGAACCAAAAGAACTAACGGTGATTCATACACTAAGGCAGGAACAAAAGGAGCATTAGGTTTATCTAAAGGATTATTTAATACATTTGTAACTTCTGAAGGTGATGAAGGTATTACTTCTGATTACTACGCATTTTTAAATGGTATATATACTTATAACAATCCTGAGGCAGTAAATATTAACGTATTCGCAACACCAGGTATTGATTTAAGAGATAACATCAGTTTAGTTGAAAATGCAGTTGACGTAATAGAAAACGATAGAGCGGATTCATTGTATATTATTACAACACCAGATGTTGATTCAGATGGTTTAGCAATATCTGCAGATGAGGCAGTATCTATAGTTGAGGATTCTGGTATCGACTCAAATTATTCCGCTACATACTGGCCTTGGTTACAGATGGTAGATAGTGAAAACAATAGATACGTTTGGATACCACCAACAGTAGAAGTTGTTAGAAATATCGCATTAACAGATAACGTAGCGTTCCCTTGGTTCGCAGCAGCAGGTTTAAACAGAGGTACAACTACCGCAGTTAAGGCTAGAGTAAAACTTAAATTAGACGATAGAGATGATCTTTACGCTGGTAGAATTAACCCTATGGCAACATTCTCAGATGTAGGTGTGGTGATATTTGGTAACAAAACATTACAAGTTAGAGAAAGTGCACTTAATAGAATAAACGTAAGAAGATTATTACTACAAGCAAGAAAACTTATTTCCGCAGTATCTATCAGATTACTATTCGAACAAAATGATGCGGTTGTTAGAAACCAATTCCTAAGTTTAGTAAACCCTATTTTAGATAACATCAGAAAAGAAAGAGGTTTAACTGATTTTAGAGTAACATTAGACGATACACCTGAATCTATTGACAGAAATGAATTAAATGGTAGAATTTTTATTAAACCTACAAGATCATTAGAATTTATCTCAATAGAGTTTAACATTACTAACACAGGTGCAAGCTTTGATAATATATAATAACAATATGGGGGTTAATTACCCCCACTTTTTAAAAATAAAATAAAGATGAAAATTAGAAAAAACGGACAAACAATCACTCTATCTGAATCAGATATGAAAAGAATTGTAAAAAAATTATTAAGAGAGGAAGCTGATCCTAAAGAAGATTTAGTTGTATGTTGTAAAACGGCAGGTATTAAACCACCTACATCATGTTTATCAGGAGACTATGCTAAATGTTTAGAAGAAGTAGGTAAAGTAATTATGACTGATCCTATTGGTGAAGGTATGAAGGCTATTGCAGCATTAAATTGTCTTAAAGAAAAAGCTAATTCACCAATTAAAAGTTAATAATATTAAAAAAAAATAAATAATAGAGTATGAAAAAAAGGATAGTTAGACTAACTGAATCTGATTTAAGAAGAATAGTTAAAAGAGTAATCAGAGAAGATATGGGAGGAATGGACGATGTTCACCCTACTTATGGTAACGTTAACTTCAATGAATTAACTAGAGATCAAATCTTAAATTTAGGTAAGGATAATGATGATGATGAATACTACGGTACATTTGATGATACATATATGGTAGATAAAAATGATAGACCTGGTAAATTTGATTATTCGGATTTTGAAGAAGAGGAATTTTCGGATTTTGATTCATATAGAAAAAGTAAATATGGTAGAGATCCTAAAAACAAATGGGATTTAAATTCACCTGATGAAGATCAAGGCAGAAGATTTTTTAACGCATATCAAGAAAAATCTGGCGGAAGACCTTTTAAAGTAAGAAGGAGAAGATAAGTTATTTTTAACACATAAAAAACCCATCATTGATGGGTTTTTTTATTTAGTTTAAATATTTATAATTATGAATAGATTATTTTCAGAAAAAGAAGTTAAAAAATTAAAAAATTTTATAGGTAAAAGTCTAATTACTGAACAAGGTGTAGGTAGAAGACTTGCAGATGCGTTAGAAGACGCAACATCTGCCGTTTCTAAGGCAATTAAAAATGTTGACCCAAAATTAGCCACAAACTTTTTAAATACTGAGATTAAAAGTTTTGATGATATTTCAAAACATTTAAACGATTATAAATCTATATGGAAAGCTATGGGTATAGATTGGGATTATACGAATAAGGCAATTACAAATTTTAAAAAATGGTCAGATACTGGATTTTTAAAAACCGCAGATGAAAAGTTAATTTTACAAGTTATTAATGACTTACCAACTGAAGGGGATTTAAGAGGGATTGTTTTTGACTTATGGAAAAAAAGTAAGGGTACATACACACCAAAAAAACCTAAATCTAAATCTGTTGTTGTTAAAAACAAAAAAACTGGACAAAATATAATTCAAAAAACAGAAAACAATCAAGTAAAAAATTATGAGGTAGATAATAACGGAAAATTATCTGAAATAAGTGATTCTGAATTAGATTTAGAACTAGATTCTAAAGAAAAACCAGAACAAGTTGCGGGTGTAAAATTGGATGACATACCAAAAGATGAATGGGATATTATTGATGCGTCATTTAAAAAATATGGTTTTGAAAATGATTGGGGTTTTGACCCTAACACAGGAGAACCTGTATATGTTATATTGCAAATAGGTGGAGAAAAAGTAAAATTTAGTTTAAATAAATATGGTCCTGAAGCATATGATAATCTTAAAATTAGTGATGATAATTTAATAGAAAAATTTAATGATGAATATGAAAAAACTTTTGAGAATACCAGTTGGATGGATAAACCATCTAGGGAAGATTGGGTTAAAAAAGAAAAAATATTAAAGGACCCTAAATTAAGGGAAAAATATGTTAATAGATATGATGTTTCATTAGGTGTTAAATTGTGGGCAGATGAACCTAATGGTGACTGGGGTATTTGGGTTATCGCAAACCCTACAGAAATAAAAAATTATAGGAAAACAATCACACCAGAGGATTTAAAAAATGCTATATTACATACAGTTTATCACGAATTGACTCACGTTAAACAAAAACCTGGTCAACATAGTAATTTATCGTATGGTTCTGGCGAATTTAAAACTACTGAACATGCTTGGACTTATTTAAATTTTAAAAGAGATAAATCCACTAAAAGATATTCTTTTGATGAAAAAGAAATATTTAACTTTTGGGCATGGCATAAAGAAGATCCTGTTAAAGCGGAAGAACTTATTGCAGATTTTGGTGACGAAAAAGGGATTGACACTAGTTTAGATTATAGTTGGAGAGACGATTTTTATGAGTGGGGGAAAGAAAAAAATATTTTTGACGAAAAATTTATTACAAAAAATAAAATTAAAAAACAAATTGATTCATATACTTACAAAAGAAACCTTTTTAGTGATGACGTTAAAGTAAGATCATTAAAATTGAGTATTGATAGATTTTCTAAAAGTGATAGTAGATTTAAAAAAATAAAAGAGACTACAGATAATTTAAACGATAAAGAATTTTTAAAATTTATAAATGATAATATTAATATACCTGAAATTGAGAAGGTTGTAAATGATGCTGCATATGAATTGAGTTATTGGAGTAATGTTAAAGAAATAGAAGCCGAATTTGGGGCTAATATTAAAACTTTAATGGAATTAGGTACTTTAGAAAAAAATAAAGGTTTTGCCACTTTCTTAGTGGATTATTTAAGAGGTACAAATAAATCTCAAAAACTGGCAGATATTGATGTAGCAAAACAAAAAAACTATATGGATACTATGCATCCTATGGTAAAAACTGTAAAAAAAATAGATAGTAGTGTAGATTCATTAATAGAATTTTTCAAAACATATATAAATAAATTTTTAAATAAAAATGTTACTGATAAAGTAAAATTAGAAAAAGAATTAACTGATGTAGGTGAGTGGGTTAATAATATACCTGAAGATTTTTTCGCAGTATTAGGAAAATTAGAAAACAGATGGAAAAAGGTATACCCTGAACAAGCAAAAAAGATTGAGAAGGATTTATATAAACAGGCATACAATTTAATTTCTAAAGGTTATCCAGCGTTATTACCATTTATTGTTAGTGGTTTATCTGATGATGAAACTGAAGATAATAAAAATAAAAATGAATCTATAGTTTATAAAAAACATTATATAACTGAATCTTTTAAAAAAACTTATTCATTCGATTGGGATGACAATATATTAAAAATGCCAACGAGAATTCATTTAGAATATAAGGTTGGTGGTTTACACTGGGTACCAGTTTCAGTGTCTACAGAACAATTTAGATCCATTAGACATAAAGTAGGGACAGAATTTAGGTATTTAAATGACAATGTATTAGACGCATTTAAAGATTTTAGAGAATATGAATCATTTATTAGAGATGTTAAATATGCGTTAGACAGTAGAAATTTTGGGCCTAGTTTTAATGACTTTAAAGAGGCGTTAATTAATGGTGAAGATTTTTCTATTATAACTGCGAGGTCAAATTCACCCCTATCTTTAATTGATGGTATTAAATTATTGATAGATAAAAACTTTTCTTATAGAGAAAAAGATGAGATGGAAAAAAATCTTAATGGTACATCAATCAATGACTATCTTAAAATTCAAGATTATCATCCAGTATCTTCAAAAGAATTTTTAAAAAGTTTTAATTTAGATTTAAGTGGATCTAATCCTGAAAAAGGTAAAGAAATCGCCTTCAGAAGTTTTGTTGACCGTATAGTAAAACAAATAGACAATATAATAGACGATCCTAATTTTGAAGGTATAAGTGTGGGCTATAGTGACGATGATTTAAAAAATTTAGAGATAATAGAAAATTTAATTAGAAAAGAATTGAGTATGAAATACCCTAAAATAAAATTTAATGTCTATGACACATCTGACCCAAATAATCCGAAAAAGAAAAGAATTGTAATAGAAAAATAAATTTTTTAAAAAATACAATATTTATATAATAAATAATACAACTAATAAAAAGAAATTAAAAAAAAATTAAGATGGCTGATTTATTAATGAGAATGCCTGTTCCTTACGAACCACTAAGAAAGAATAGGTTTATTTTGAGATTTCCAGATGAATTGGGAATTCAAGAATGGTGGGTATCTACAACTAGCCGACCAAAATATACGAGTCAAGAGGTGGAGATACCTTTTTTAAATACTTCTACATATGTGATTGGTAGATTTAACTGGGAATCAATCTCTGTAACTTTTAGAGACCCTATCGGACCTTCTGCGACACAAGCATTAATGGAATGGGTTCGTTTACACTCTGAAACTGTAACGGGTAGACAAGGTTATGCTGCGGGATATAAAAAGGACGTAGAGTTAGAAATGTTAGACCCAACAGGTGTAGTAGTTCAAAAATGGATTTTACAAGGAACTCAATTAAATGATGTGGATTTCGGTGGATTAGATTATTCATCTTCTGATTTGGCAGATATCACTGCAACACTTAGATTTGATAGAGCAATTAACGTATTCTAATTTCATATAAAACTTAAATATAAAAATCCCATTATTCAATGGGATTTTTTGTTTTTATTTAATATTTATTTATTAGAATAATTATATATAATAAAAAAATTATGGCAAGAAAAATTTTAAATTTAAATGAAGAATTAAAAAGGATAAAATCTTTATTTACTGAAGAAAGAATGTATGGTAATCTTAATGAAGATGTATCTGAATGTCAGTGTGAAGACCCTAATGGTGATCTATACGGTAAACTTAATGAAGAAACGGGTCTATGTGATCCTGAGTTATGTGAATCAGAAGGAGATGATGATAATAAATCCACATCAGGCGTTCCCTCAGGTTTTATTGAATTAACGTCATCTAAGAAAAATGAAATAGAAAATGATGAAACAGATTCAATTAAATTTTATGAATCAAAACAAGTGGGTGGTAAAACATATGTGAAAAGAATGTCTTTTGAAAAAATAAAACAAAAAGTAGGATATATTGATAAACCAAAACCAGGAAGAGATATGGACTACGTAAAAAGAAAAATAAAAGACGATAAAGGTGTACCTGTAGAAATTTATATCTCTAAAGATGGTGAATTAAACTTCATGACAAAAAAAGAAGGTAAAGCAATTAGAAAAGATATTAGTAAAGATGTAAAACAAGATAAGGGTGTTATCGATGATAATATAGATAGTTGTAAAGAACATCTTAAAGCTATGTATAAAGCTTGGAAAAAGGGTGCTGGTCCTGGTGAATTAGAAGATTTTGGGTTTGAGGCAGATGCATATAAATCTGTTGAAAGATGTATGGCGAATTTCTATAATAGATTTGAAAAAGATGATGGAGTATTTTCTAGAATTGGAGTTGGTAGAGAGGATATAATGCAAATGGTTAAATCTTTTCAAGACGATGATTTAGTTGGTGATTATAGAAGTGGAGAAGGTCAAGTTCAAAAAGGTGTAGAAGGTGAAAAATATACGGTTGAAAATGCTAGAGGTACTAAATTAGGTGTCATAAAGAAAAAAACAGGAAATCAGTATAAATTTAATGGTGTAAGAGGATATATATTTATAGAAAAAAGAAATGGTGTTTTACAATTTAAACCATTTGTTTTAGGTCCAATTTTTAAAGCGTTAAATTTAAATGTTGATACTAATAAAATAACGGTAATCGAAGGTGGAGAAAATAACGCATTATTTAGAGTTAAATAACTATGAGTAAAAAAATTTTCATAACAGAAAGTCAATATAATAGAATTTTTAGTGGTGACAATTTTTTATTTGAAGCGGATGATAAAAAGGATGCTGAAAATGCTAAAAAATTTTTAAGAAGTATTGGTTGGCCTAACGATATAATAGGTGGATCGTTATCACAAAATCATGTTTTTGCACAATCAGTATTAAATGCATTAAAGCAATTAAATAATGTTTATATTGCAGAAAAGGTAATCACTGGTACTAAGGGTAAATATGATGTTTGTATCTCTAAACCAGGATTAGGTACTTGTAATGTTGCGGCTGGAGGTAGTCTATATGCAGCAAAAGACTTTAGTGATTTAGCAAATAAAATTTCTAATAAGACTATTGGTGATAATAGGGCTTCTGATATCGCTAACAATGACACAGTATACTTTCAATTCGGTAAATTACAAAATGAATTAAATACGGCTTTCAAATATGATAAATATGCTTGGAAGTCAGAATATTTTCCTGATGGGTGGTGGAATTTTTTTAGTACATATTTTGGTACAGATAATTATACACAAATAAAAAATAGAATACAAAAAATCCAACCTTATAATATTAATTACAATAAAAGTACTTTAAATCAATATGAAAAGGGTACTAGTCTTTGGAATTACATATCAGATTGTTTTACTGATTTTCATTGTGCGATGGATGTTGCCTCTATTGCGGTTTTAGCAATACCAGGAGTTGGAATGGCTTTAAGTGCGGGTATAGACTTTGCAAATGCAGCCACATATGGTGTTGATGCGTATAACGCAAAAACAAAAGAAGAAAGAGACGCTGCAATTATTGCAGGTGGATTAACTCTTTTTGGTGGATTTTTAGGTGGTGGTATTGGACAAACAAAAAGAATTTTAACTAAAGGTAGTGCAAATCCAAAAGTTTATAGATATGCTGATGATGTCATTAAGAGAATCGATGACGAATTACCATTACTTAGAGATGTAAAAACTAATGTAAAAAACCAAAAATTAACAACCATTTATAAAGAAACTGCCGAAAAATATGGATTAAAAGATTCAGAAATATTATTAGGTCATGATATTATAGATGATTTCGCAAAAATTGATCCTAAAGTTGCAAAAATTTATAGTGATGCTTTAACCACTATAGAAAGTAAGATAGGTAGGGCTAATTTATTGACAGTTGCTAAAAATAAAAATTTTAAAAATCTTGTCTTACAAAATAATGGTGATGTTGTAACATCACTAAAAGCGTTTATGAAGACTACTGCAGGTAAGGAGGCATTACAAGAATTAGGGATGTTTGTAATTCTTTCAGAAGTATTATCTGAACCAACAGTTGCAAAATGGTTAAGTGATAAAATTAATCTAATACAACATAGTTTAAAACCAACTGTTCAGACTACTATTAAAAATGATGGTTATGATTGGAAGACAACTAAAGAAATATTTTTTTCTGATGGTTCTACTAAAGATAATACTTTACTTTTAAAGGCATATGAAAAAGGTTGGAGACCTTGGACTAAAAGTGAAGAATTACCAAATGAAGAGGAGATGCAAAAATCTAGAGAGTGGTTATCTAAAAATCCTAGTTTCCAAACTAAAAAATTTAAAGATTGGTTGTCTACACAAGCTTCTGAATTAGGGAAAGAAAGTCTTAGTGGTAAAGAATCTTTAGGTGTAGAAATGACACCTGTTGACGCAAAAGACAGAAAAGAAAATGTGAGGTACGCTGATACTAAAGAAGAGATGGACGCTTTAAAACCTGGGATAGATGATGGTAAAAGTGGTGAGGAGGCAATAGATTTGTTAGATAAACAACTAGAAGAATATTTAAAAAGTCAAAAATGATAGTTTTAGAAATACAAAAAAAAATAGATGATATAAAAAATAGGTTAGATGAAATTAATAATCTATTTGATATTTATAATATAAATGATGAAGAAAGTATGAATTATTTTATTAATGAAATACAATCTTATAAAGAAGAATTAAAAAAAATAAGTGATGAAAAACTTAAAAGAACAAATAAGTAGAATAAAAAATCTAATGTTATTATCTGAACAATGTGGCACTGATTTAAATCAATGTGAAGAAGATTTAGAAAATAAAGGATATAAGGTTTTTAGTCCTACTGAAAGTAAAAATATTTGTGACGATAATGAAAACATACAATGTTTAGAATCATCATTCTCATCATTAAGTGGAAAATTAAGTGTTAGTTCTGCAGGAAACTCTGTTAAAGATTGTTTTGTACTATTAAAGAGTAATCATCAAACAATGGGAATACCAACGTTTCATTTTACTTTTTATTCTGACGGTCAAGTCGTTTTATCATTTTTATTAAATGAAAATAATGATAAAAAGAAATTAGTGTATAGATCTAAATATGAATGTAGTGGTGGTTCTGTAGATATTAAAGGTGGTGCGGGTTTTAAATATATTGGTGTTAAGTCAGGAAACGTAGTTAAGGCAGAAAATATAACTTTTATTAATGATAATAATAACAATGTTGTACTTAATGATGCTCAGGCAGTTAAAATGGAACTTAAAAGTGGAGAATTAAAATACCAAGATGTTTTAACATATTATATGAATAGAGCTGGATTATATACAGGAAATGTTTTAAATAAAGGATTACCATATAATCAAATAGTGGCATTATTAACTCATACATAAAAAAAAATAAATATGAAAAAAAGATATACTAATTTAAATGAAGAAGTGAATAGAATTAAATCTCTATTTACTGAAGAAAGGTTATATGGTAATTTAAAAGAAAATAAATTATTAACTGAGCAAGGTATAGGTAAAAAACTTGCAGATGCGTTAGAAACTGCAAGTTCTTCTGTTTCTAAGGCAATTAAAAATGTTGACCCAAAATTAGCCACAAATTTTTTAAATTCAGAAATCAATACTTTTGATGACTTAGCGAAACATTTAAACGATTATAAATCTATATGGAAAGCTATGGGAATTAATTGGGATTATGCGAATGACGCAATTTTATCATTTAAAAAATGGTCAGATACTGGATTTTTAAAAAGTGCAGACGATAAATTAATTTTACAAGTTATCAATGATTTACCTGTGGAAGGTGATTTAAGAGGTATGGTATTTGATTTATGGAAAGATAGTAAAGGAAAATATACCCCACCTAAATCAAAAAATCAGACTACTATTGTTAGTAAATCTAATAAAGGTGAAAATGTTATCCATAAAGTAGAAACTGTTGGTGGTAAAGAAAAAATTGAGACTTACTCAATAGAGAGTGATGGGATTAAAAAAGATGACGGTTACGACCCAAATAGGGCTAGTGAAGAAGTTAATTCACATTTTGATGGGGATGATTTAGTTTCTGGTGGAGGAAGTAGTAAAATCACTACTGATGTGTTAAATGCTAAAGGTAATCCAGATAATATAAAAGGTGAAATTATAAATGCTATTGAGGAAGGATTTAATAAAATATCAGGTAGAGGTGGTAAACAAATGACTTCTGATGAAATTGTTGAACAGATTAAAAATGGGGGAGTTTTAATGGTAAAACGATCTGATGGTTCTTATAGAGTAATAAATACTATAGAATTAATAGAAATGGAAATAGATCAAAATTTGGATATAACTAACATAAAAAGTATTGGTAAAAAAGATGTAACACCACCAGTTAATGTTCCACCAGTTAAAGATGGTGGTGAATCAGTAGATGTACCTACAGACGGTGGTAGAAATGGAAGTAAAAAATCTAAAAATAATTTTTCTTCAAATATTGGTAACATAATTGGACAAGGTTTCAGATATGTGTTCCCAACAGTTAGTGAAATATTAAAACGTGTATCTTTATTAGGTCCAGGTAGTAAATTTTATTCTAAACAAAGATTTAGTATTGTCGATTCGAGATTTCCAACAGAAGGAGGTTATAATAAACGAGCTAACAAGATTTTGAAGGGTTTGTTGGAAAACCCTGCAAGAATATTGTTTGTAGAACAAACTGCTTTAATTACTATTGTTGGTATAGCAAAATCAATCGAAAGAGGAACACTACCTAAAGATGAAGAAGCTATAAATACTGCAATTGCAGATTATAAGAATAGTGAAATATGGAAATACAGTGTACCGTATTTATTAGCGGGTACACTTGCCGATGTCTATCAGAGGATTATTAATTTAAGAAAAATTAGTTACGCTTCTTGTAGAAGTAAAGCAGAAAAAAAATTAAATCCTAATGATCCTCTTTATGAAATAAAGAAAAAGGAAGTTGAAGTGGAAATTGAAGCGTGTAAAGATGAGGTAGACTCATTTTTTGATAAAATTGATGCTTTTGGAAAAGACTTTACTAAATTTAAAAAAGAATTTGCCGACCTTAGTAATATAGATCAATGGGATCAATCAAAAATAGAAAAATTTTGTGAAGAAGATTTAGCGGATAAACAAGAGGTTTTGAAAAATTTGAGGGTTAGTTTAACTAATTTAGATGATGAAATAAAAAATCGATTTAATACAGATGACATTAAAAAAAGAGAATATATTGTTACTATAATTAATACTTTGAAGAACGTTATGCCTGCGTTACCTGAATTACCTACTCCAGAAGAAGTAATTAGTCAATTAATGCCTAAAACGGAAATTAATGGTAAAAAAATAACCCCTTTAGATATACAAGGGTTAGAAACTAAATTAAACGCAGCATGTGCTGAATACTGGAACAAAAAAAGAGATGTTCAAGATCAAATAGTTGATCCAGATGATTATGAACAACCAATAGATACAATTAATGTTGACCCTGACACTAAAGAAAGTTTAGACGCAGATTTTGGTATGATAGAAGTAATTGTAGAACCAATAGAAATAGTTTAATATTTACTTTTAATAATATATAAATAGTTTTATAATATGGAAAATTCAAATAATATTTTAGACCCAAATTATGTACCTGAAGATTACAAGGTACCTTATGATATAATAGAATTACCTTCACAAGGTTTATTATACCCTAATAAAAAAGCGCAAGTTAAAGTAGAATATTTAACTGCATATGATGAGAATATTTTAACATCCCCAAACATTTTGGCGAATGGTAAAATTATAGATGTTCTTTTAGAAAGAAAAGTTAAAGATTTAGGTTTCGACCACAAACTTTTATTAGAAGGTGATAGAATGGCAATAATATTATTTTTAAGAGTGTCTGCATTTGGACCTATTTATCTACAACCAGTAATTGATCCAATAAGTAAAAAAATTGTGGAGGGTGAAGTTGATTTAACTCAATTACAAAATAAAAAATTACTTGTAAAACCAGACGAACAAGGGTTATTTGATTTCATTTTACCTACTTCTAAAAAGAATATAAAATTCAGATTTCTATCAGGAAAAGATGAAGAAGAAATTGACATTTTAGATAATCAATTAATGGAAAGAAATAAAAATGAAATTTCTAATAGAACTACATTAAGGTTAGAAAGATTAATTATGGATATCGATGGTGAAAGAGATAAAATAAAAATATCTAATTTACTAAAGGCATTACCTATTATGGATATTAGAAAATTAAATAAATATATTTCTGAAATCGAACCAGGAGTAGATTTCAAAACTAGCGCTAGGACTCTGGGGGGAGAGTCCGTTACTACCTTTCTTAGAATCAATAAAAATTTATTTTGGCCTGACATCTAACCATCAACAATATCTTTTAAAAGAAATATTGTTTTTGGTTGGTCGAGGTTTTACATATTCAGATATTCTGATTATGCCAACTTATATGCGTAAATTTTATATTGATTATTTAGTCCCTAAAGAGTAAAATAAAATACTCATATATTTATATAATAAATAATGTATATGAATATAGATAAATATATAACTACAGTATCTAATCTTAATATGTTAATAGAGACAATAACTAATAATGATATTGAAGATGTCCAGAATAGTATTAATGTCGCAAAAGAGAAAATAGATATGTTAGATGCTCAGATACAAAGTCGATTGGCTACATCAAATGAGTCAAATGTTATACCCTACACTGATATTAGAATAGAATTTTTTGACACAATTAAAACTAACGTAAGAGAATCTGTAGAAAAATACGAAATAGAACTTAGTGGGAGAGAAAATTTAAAGGTTGTTGGTTTTGATGCAATAGAAAAATTTATTGTTGTCCGTAAAAACCAATGGATTAAATCAGTTGCATTAAAAATATATTATAAAACAATTGGTACAAGAATAAAACAAACAGGAGAATATCAATTATTTTATAATGAAAGAGGGGACCTTTCTGGATACAATATGACAAGATCGGGTATTAAGGATGGTTTTAGATTTGAAATAATTTCACTTTCTTAGATAAAAATGTTAGAAAATTTAGGAAATAATGTAAAAAAAATTGTTAATAATTCAGTTCAAAAAACTGAAATTAATGAAATAGTAAAAATTTTTGAAAAAATAAAAAAAGATTTTGAAAAAATAAAAGAGGATTTTGAAAAAAATAAAAAGTAATGAGTTCACCTGCAACACAAGATGATATAGAAAAATTAAAGGAACAGATAAAGGATCTTAATGAAAGAATCGATGAGTTAACTGGAAACATGTCCAAACTTAAAAAAGAAAGTGAAGAGTTTAATGGACGTATTGGGGATAGTAATGACTTATTAGGTGATGCAGTTCTGAAAGTGAGAGACATGGGTAAAGAATTTAGAAAATTTGCCACCGATACAAAAGCCCAATACCAATTAGCAGAAGGTTTAGCGGAAAAAAGTAAAGAAACTGCGGTAAATATTGGTATTTCTGTTGGTAGAAGTCAACAATTTACAAAAGAATTTAATAGGGCAACTGCTGAAGTTACTAAATTTGGTGGTTCAATGAACGATGTCGCGGGTATTATGGAAGAAATGAGTGATAAAAGTGGTAGGGCTAGAATTATTTCATCTGAAGAAGTAGGGAATATTTTTAAAATTTCAAAATCATTAGCACTTGATAAAGATTCAGTAGCTCAAATGGCAGAACGTTTCGATTTAATGGGTGTGAGTTCAGAAAAATTTTATGAACATATAAATCAAATGACTATAGATAGTCAAAAATTAGGATTAAATTCTAAAAAAGTTGGTGAAGCTCTACAAAATAACTTTGAAACTATGTCTAATATGTCATTTAAAAATGGTGTCAAAGGTATGACCGAAATGGCAAAGTTAGCAGTCCAAATGAGAATGGATGTTCAGGATATGTTAACAATGGCAGGAAAATTCTACAACCCTGAAGATGCAATAAATGCAGCTGCCGAATTACAACTTTTAGGTGGTGATATTGCAGAGGCGTTTGGTGATCCTTTTGAGACTATGTATTTGGCTAGAAACAAACCAGAAGAATTAGCTAAAAAGGTTTCAAAAATGACTGAAAATATGATTCAGTTTAATGAAGAAACAGGTGAGTATGAATTACCTGCAGAAGCAAGACAACAATTTGAAGCATTAGCAAAAACAATTGGTGGAACTGCAGATGACTTAATTGATATGTCTAGACAGGCAGCTAAAATTAAAGACATCAAGATGAACGTTTCTGGAAATATCACCGATGAAGATATGAGGGAAGGTTTGGCTGGTATGGCTAAAATGAAAGATGGTAAATGGGTAGTAGATTTTAAAGGAGAACAATTAGATATTGGCGATATTGGTATGGATCAAGCTGCAGAAATTTTGGCAGCACCAAAAGATTCAGATGATGCTATAATGGATATTGCAATGAATTCAATGACTACCAATCAAATATTAACAAATATTTTAGCGGCAATGAAAACTGGTTATGTCGCAGAAAAAAATGTATATGAAATAAGTGAAGATATTCTTAGACCAAGTATGAGATCACTTACTGAGGGCGTTGAAGGTCAAGTTGAAAAAGTAATACAAAAACTTCAAGATACTCCTATTGGGGATATTAGAAAATTAATGTTAGAACAAGGAAGGGCATTAGGTTTAGAATCTGGAGAAAAAATAAAACAAGTATTCGAAATAGATATGTCCGAAGAACTTATAGATTTAGTAGAAAAACTACCTAAACTTAAAATGGACCTTGATGAAATTTTAAATAAAGTTAGACTTGATGGTGAATCAGTTGAAAAAACTGGTGAAGAACATAATGATTTTATGTTAAGGTCTTCAGGTGAAATTACGAGTTTTACTAATGAAGATGATATTATTGGTGCAAAAAAAGGTGGACCATTAGATAAATTAATGGATAAAAGTTTATCATCAAATAATATTGGTGGTGTACCCTCAAAAATAGAGTTTGGTACATTGGATATATCAGGTAGAATTGAACTTGTTTCTCCAAATGGTTCTATTAGTAATATTGATATGGAATCATTAAAACCTATGATACAAAAAACAGTTATATCTCACTTAAATGGTACATTTAGAAATGGTGGAGTACCTTCAAGTAAAGAGTCAACAGATGTAATGTAAATTTTTTTAAAATATTTTAAAATCACTATTGACTTTTTAAAATATAATTACTATTATTACAAGGACCTGCAAATACTAGTAAAAATAATATTATATTAATAATAACAAATATAAATATTATTATTTAATTATCCAGAATTTTATTGATCTAATATTTATATAATAAGAAAATATTATATATGGCAGGAATATTAGATTATAGTAAAGGTATATATTCTACACAAGGATTTAGAGATAGTCTATTGAATAGAAATTTACCTCCACCAGTTAATGAAACTTTAACTCAGGCAGGATTAGTTTCTAAATTACAAGATATAGGTACAGTAATAAGTGTGCCTGTTAATGGTGAGGCAAATGAAAATATACCTGTCCATTACGATGTAAATAAAAGATTATTCCCGTTAGGTAATTTTTATAGAGTTACACAGAATGTTAATTTAAACAGATATATTCCACAAGATGAAATATATGAAGTTTATGAATTAACTTACCCTATTAATTTAGGTTATCCATTACCTGAAGGTTTTGGTGAAAAAGTAAGAGATGATTATCCAATATCATATAATCAAGAACAATTTTTTTTAGTTAATAAAGGTGATCAAAAAGGTGTTAAATTTCCATTTAATGTAATTGATACATATAAATCATTAAATTTCCAAAAAGAAAGTTCATTAGGGTTAATAGGTGGTCAACAATTAGAAAAAACTATAATAGATAAAATCGCACAAGTTTCTGAAGAAGTTGGTAACTCTAATAAAAAAACAGGGTATATTACAGAACCAATTGATAATATTGTTGACAATTTCGTTAATAAATTAAGAGGTAATGATCAATTCTTCAATACTCTACCAAATAATGCAGTTGGGTGGAATGAATATAATAGTAGTGCAAAATCAGGTTCAGAATTATTAAAATCAGATTTAGATATACAAGAAGGTGTTGAACCTACTATGACCACTGAAGTAAGGATGAATACTTTATTAAGTAGGACTAGTACAACACAAGTATCATTTGCGTTTAACTTATTAAATAGAAATGACTACAGACCATTATATGAAGATAGAAGATTAGAAGGTACATCAGACGCAGGTTTAAATGAGAGATACTATATAGGTAATGAGAAAAATACTAATAGAGGTAATAGAATAACTAAAAAATTTAATAGTGATGACTTTAATGGTGGGCCTGATACATCAGGAAACGCTAAAAGAACTACAATTGAGGGAGTAGGAGAACCTTTTGGTGAACCAAATAAATTTTTCTGGGCAACAGGTGGTGAACAAAATTTTAATGAAAAAACTTTATTATATAAAACACAACAATTAGTTGATAATAATCAAAATGATGTGTTTATTAATCAAACTAAAAAGTATTTTAAAGATAAAGAACAAGGTAGAATTATAAGTAGGGGTAATGCAATTAAAACTCTTGATTTAATAGATATAGATGGTAATGGTAATTTTTGTAGAGTTTGGACTGTTAATGATAGATATAGTTATGCAAACGCTATAAGAAATACAGGTTTATTTTTCTCACCTGACAAAGACTTACAAGGTTTTTCAGTTACTAATGGTAAAGCGTCTCAAAGTGTATTGATGGATAATGGTATACCTAAGTACCATCCTGTATTATCAGATTCCTCAACTACTCGTAAAAAATTTATGTTATCCATAGAAAATTTGGCTTGGGCAGATAACTTAGCAGATTTACCATTGAGTGAAATTGGTCCTGGAGATATTTTAAATGGGAACAAAGGTAGAATAATGTGGTTTCCACCATATGAATTAACTTTTGATGAAAATACTAGTGCGAATTGGAATAAAAATGAATTTATAGGTAGAAGTGAACCTGTTTATACATATAATAATTCTAGTAGGTCAGGACAATTAGGTTTTAAAATAATTGTCGATCACCCTAGAGTTATAAATTGTTATAGAGGAAACTCTACAAACCTTACTGAAAGATTCTTTGCGGGTTGTGCTACACCTGAAGAGTTTTTAAGGGCATTAGAATGTTCAGTAACCCAAAGTGACTTAGAAGAAATAAAGAAGAAAATTTATGAAAAAAAACCTCAAAAAACTGTAGATGTTGAAAGTAAAGATGATGATGGTACAGTATTACTTGATCAGATAAAAGATTGTGATTCTAAAACTGAAAATTGTAAGGCAAAAAGAATACCAAATGAAGATAATTTAAATTCAATAGTATCAAAAATAAAAACATTTGTAGAAAAACAAAGTGGTAACACTAACCCAAAAGTTAAAATTACATTAAACGGATGGGTAGGAAAGGGTGCTACTGTAGATAAAAGCGGAGAACCAACAAGTGATAATGGTACAAAATTAAGTAAAGAATTTGCGGATAAAGTTAAAACAGAAATTGAATCTAAATTAAATTCTTCGGGTATTGACACAAAATTATTATCTAATATAAGTCCTATTGTGACTAAAGGTAATATTGCGGCAAATACTGAAAATGAAAATGATTATAGGGTTCATGTAAAAATGGAAAATGATACCCAAAATTCTGATCAAACTAAACCAAAAGACGAAGATAAAGGAGATGGTGCAGGTAGTTTTGATCCTGAAGATATTAGATTAGTAGATAATTTAATTATCGATGAGGGGGCATATTTTGATTACATTGATGAAAATTACCCTAATTATTTTAAATATATTTCTGCAAAAATAAAATATTTCCATCCTGGATTTCATAGTATTACACCAGAAGGTTTTAATAGTAGACTAACTTTTTTAAATCAGTGTATGAAACAAGGTCCGAGTATATATGATAGAAAAACTTTAAAAGATGGAACTGAGGTTGGGGTTCAACCACAAAACTTATCTTTTGGTAGACCACCAATTTGTATATTAAGAATAGGTGATTTTTTCCACACTAAAATTGTTATAAATAGTTTATCTATAACTTATGATGGACCTCAATGGGATCTTAACCCTGAAGGTATAGGGGTACAACCTATGATTGCTACAGTATCTTTAAGTATTGATTATATTGGCGGACATTCTTTAGTTGGACCACTTAATAGATTACAAAACGCAGTTTCATTTAATTATTATGCGAATACAGAAATGTACGATGTTAGATCTGATAGTATCGATTCGTCTACAGGTAAAGTAGTAGATGGGGTAAAATTAGGTGAACTTAAAAAAGGTTTAGTTGGTGAAAAGAATTTAGAAAAATATATCGAATCACTTAAAAAAGAAGGTATCGTTGATCAAACAAAAGAAAATGAGAATGCTAATGGTGCAAAAACTACTGAAAATACAGGAGTATTAGAAATTGCAATAAAAGATAAAAATAGTGTAGTTATAAAAACCAAAGACGGTAAGAAACCAGGAGATATTGAAATTGATGGTAAAAAAGAAAGTAAGAATAGTATTGTTGGGGAAATATCTGTTGGTAACACTAAAGTAAATGAAAAACCTGATAGTGAAACATCTGAAGTAGTAATAAATGTTTTATCTGTGGATAAGTTTGAAGGTAAAATTATGTTACCTGAAACACTGAAAAATTTAGAGACTGCCGTTGCAGAAAAACAAAAGGAATTAGATGATTTAATTGCGCTTGCTAAAATTGATCCTACTGTAAAAAATTCTGAAATAAGGAAAGCAGAAAATGACTTAAAAGATCAACAAAAAAATTTAGAAAAATATAAATCATCTGCTTCTGACAAAGTTACTGTAGTTGCTTATTTAGATAAAAATAAAAAAACAACTACTGTGAGTAAAACATTTACAATCACTCAAAATGGGTTAAATTAATAAATATGGGAAAAGAATATTTTGATAGATATCAGAGTTTTAAATTTGATGGTAAGTATTTACCATTACCTTATATCGGTATACCACCTAAAGGTTCGGATAAAAGTGTTGTATATGAATCTCAAATTTCTAGGTTAGATAAGTTGAGTCAAAAATATTATAATAACCCTTATCATGGTTGGTTAATATTACTAGCAAACCCACAATACGGTGGTGTTGAAGAAAATATACCTAATGGTGAAATAATTAGAATACCATTTCCTTTTAGAGATAGTGTGCAACAATATATTGATGAAACACAGAAATACATCAATTTATATATTAAAAAATAAAATTTTATGGACCCTAAAGTAGATAAAATTGGTAAAGCATTTATTGTTGATCCAAACCCGCCAGGTATGGAAATAGTTCCGCCAGAAGATTTATTCATTTATGTTAAATTTTCTGCTTACCCTAGAAGTAGGGTAACTTATGGTGGTGAGAATAAAACTTTTAATAGTGGTATAGAAGATGAAGTTCATTTCATATCAACTAATTTAAAATATAATAGTCAAACAGGTAAATTAGATCCTACATTACAAAAATCTTATGCGACTACTGATTGGACAAATATCGGTGGATTTTCTAAAGATGTGAAATCAAGAAGTGCTGGTGCTTTAGAGGGGTTTGGTATTAAATCTATTGATATAAAATATAATTCTAGTTTAGTACCTACAGTAGATATTACATTTACAGATGTTAGAGGTGGTGCATTGTTCGATGTTATTAAAGATGATGATAGATTATCACCTTATAGTATATTTTTTAAAATGCCTTATCCAGTTTTTAACCTATCAATTAAAGGATATTTTGGACAAAAAGTTGATTTTTGTTTACATATGGTTAATTGGACATCTAGTTTTGATGGTTCGACAGGTAATTTTGATATTAGTGCAAATTTTTTAGGATTCCAACAAGCATTTTTAAATGATATGGTTTTAGGTAACATAATAGGTGTGATAAACACACCTGAAGGTTATAATAAATTAAATAAAATTTATGATGAAAGTAATTCACAAATTGGTTCTTCCGATTTAAATGGTAAAACTTTAGAAGAGATTAGAAAAAATGGTGATTTAAATATAAGAAAAATAGATGATTTTTTTACTCAAATAAGTAAATTACAAGTACAATCTGAAATTATAAAAACAGATTTAGATAGTTTTAAGTTATTAAAAGATTTAAATGGAAAATTAAGTTTATTAAAAACAATTAGAACTTTTATCGGTTCTCCTATATTGAAAGAGGCGGAGAATAATAGTAATGGTAGTAGTCAAAAAAATCAACAAACTAAATCTTATTTAGAAACTGATAATAGAAAAGATCAAATACAGACATCACCTATAAAAGATGATGAGTTGATTATTAATAATAATTATTTATCTATACGTGATTACATTATTTTTAATTCAGTTAATAGGTTAGCATTTAAATCTTATGTTAGCACATTAAATTCAATAATATTAAAATATCAAGAATATATTAATACTACAGAAAAAACTGTAAAAGATGAAGTAAAAGATAAAAATTTGATAGAATCTTTTAAATCTATAGGTGATGAGAATAATTGGGAAAATTTTATTGTATCACCGACATTAAATGCTAGTGGTAAACCTGATTTTAAAAAATTACAAAACGTATTAGAAGATTTATATACTTCAGGGTCAACAATATATTTAATTAAACCTTATGTTGGTGGACCTGAAGTAAATACTGGTTTTGATGTGGGTTCTTTTATAAAAAGGGTAAATGAAAGAAATTTTTATGCACCTAAAACAAAATTATTAGAATCAACAAATGTATTGATTGCAGATTTTAGAAAACAAAGAACTTTATTAGAAGATATTATAATAGATTTAGAATCTATTATAAAAGTACAAAAAGAAAAAGTACAAGAAGAATTAAATAAAAAATTATTAGAGAATTTTAGATCAGAATTAAAAGTTAATTTTGACCCTACAATTGGTAAATGTTTTGAGATTATTGCAAATAATACACAAGCAATGGTTGAAACTGTTTATGATATTAGTCAGGCAGCGGAACAGAAATCTATTTCTAGTAATAGACAGAGTGTATTAAAAACTTATGAAACTGACGTTCCAACAGGAATAGATGGGGTTGCTTGGCCTTCAATATACCAAAAAAATGATAAGGGGGACATTCAAGAAATATATGTGGGTGAAATAACTGGTGTTAATACATCAGATTTCCCTGAATGGGATTTTGTTGAAAGGGTTTTTGAAAACTTAGTGGGTAAAACTAAACAATTAGAAGATGTTAGTAAATCTTCTATATTAAAAAATGGTTTAGATACTGACAATTGGTTTCCTATTAACCCTATTGATTATAGTATAAATCCTTGGATAAAATTAAATTCTTTAAATGACGTTAAAAAAATAGGTAATGAATTAGTTGAAAAATTTTTTACTAGAATTGCGTTATTAGATAACTATACAAGATATTCCCCTAATACTGGATTAAAAGACATTGATAGTTACGCTAGATTAGAATCTATTGCGGCAAATAAAACAATTTTTTCAGAAAAGGCTAGACAAATAATATCTAATATATTGATAGATATAGACACTCAAATTAATGCAACTGGTTCTATTTTTGTTCCTGATGATAAATTTGATTTAAAAAAATGTAAGTTCTATACCGATTTTATTTTAGAAGAACCTAATAACTATATTATTAGTGAAGAGAATAGTTTTCAAAAAATAGGGAATTTTAAAATAAGTGGTACGTTTTCTGATAAAGTAGATTATATTTTATTTGATGATCCGTCTATCATTAATAATAGTAAAAAATTATTTCAAGAAATAAAAGACGATGAAACATATAGAAAATTTGCAGATAAAAAATCTAGTCCACCAAGTAAAGAATTTAAAACCAATCTATTCTTTAAAAATTTTATTTCTAGTGCAAATAATCTAACAACATATAATTCTTTTAATGTTTGGTTTGATGATGTTTGTAATAACATTCTTAAATCTAGTGATAATGAAATATTAGGTAATTTAAATAAATGTAAAATAATTGATTTTAATCCAGGTCTTTCTACATTAAATAATTCGAGTGGTTCTACATATAATAGTAAATATATTAATATGACATATTTTAGACAGAATACTAATACTTCTGTTGATTATGAAGATATTATGACATATTCAGAACTATACGATAAACAAAGTTCTAATTACGCTAGGGCATTATTATTGTTATCTACATTCCCGTTCAAAAATTTTAAAAAAGGGTTTTTAGAGTCTGTTTTTGATACCAAAGTATTTGATGGGGCGAGAGTAATTAATTTACCTAAATTATATGTTTATTATATTGGGGCATTATTGTGGAGATATGAGGAATCTATAAATCTTGTGGATCCATTAAAATTCACTTTCTCAACAGGAAAAGATTATTCTAATTTTAGTTCTCCCGCAAATTCTTATTTATATAAGGTAGGACATAGATTAACCACAAATGTTACAACAGAACCATTAGAAGATGAATTAATTAATTTACCTAAATCGGTTAAAGATAAACTTATTAATAAATTTAAGAGTTGGGTGGATAGTGATAATTTTAACAATAGTAAAAATGGTTTTTTTGAAAGATCAGTAAAATTATATGTACCTGATTTAATTACCCAAACTACCCTAACTACACAAGAACAAGATTTAGCTCAAAATAATATTTTTACTAAATTAAAAGAAACTACAGATTTAATTTTATTGAATCCTGATATTTTTGATAATGTTAAGATTGCACAACTAAGTCAAAATAAAGGATTGATTGTAGATAAATCATTATTGAAAAAATATGTTAGTAATTTTAAACAAAAGTTTAATGAGGTAGGTAAAGAAAATGATAATGGTAAAAAAGAAGGTAATGAAGAAAAAAAAGATGATAATAAAAGTACAAATATTATAAAATTACAACTTTATAATTATTTTAAAAATATAAGTAATAAATGGATAGGTAATAGCGGTTCTTTTAGTATATGTGGAGATTCTTCTGATAAAAATTTATTTGAATATTTTAAATTTATAGATAGAGGTTGGAGATTTATTGGGGATGAAGCAACATTTAATTTAAAAAGTTTTCTTTCTTTAGGTAGTAATTTAAATACTAGTGTTTATTTCTTTATGTCTAAACTTTTAAGAGACAGTAATTTTCTTTTCCAAATATTACCTACATATATTAATTTTAAAAGTGCTACTGAAGTCGCTAAGATATTCCAACCACAAACGGTATTAGAAAATAATGATTCTTCAGGACCTATATTTTGTTGTATTTGGGTTGGTGGGGCATCACAAGCGTTAGATATTGGTGAGAGAAGTAATTATTATTTTAAAGATGACGGATTTAGTTTAACTACAGGTAATATTCCTTCAGATATTGTTGATGAAAATAAATCAGATACTATTAATAATCAAGGTGATATTGATTTAGGTGATTCTTCTTTAGTCGCATTTAGAGTTTCATTTGGGGCACAAAATCAGACAGTTTTTAAAAATGTTTCATTAAGTCAACAGGAACATAGAGAGACAGGGGAATATTTTAAAGCATTATCTGATTTAGTAGATAAAAGAGGTGGTACCCAAAAAGCATATGTAGGTACAGATTTATTAAGATTATTTAAAACTAGATCATATACTTGTAAAGTTGAGGCTATGGGATGTATGAATATACAACCATTAATGTATTTCGATTTACAAAATGTTCCATTTTTTAATGGTGCATATCTTATAACTAGTGTTAGCCATAACATAACACCAAACCAAATGTCTACTAGTTTTGAGGGGTTAAGACAATCAAAATATATAACATCACCTTCAAAACAGATTACTGCGGATTTAGATATAGATTTAAATGAAAGTAGTGAGACACCAAAAATAGAGTTCACTAATCTTAATAATAAAAATGAAATATTTAGTATAGGTGTTTTAAACCCTACAGATTTATTTGATTATCAGAAAAACTTTGGTGTTGGTACTGTAGCAAATGTGGATGAGGGTGTTAATAAATTTAAAAATATTGGTGTTACTACTTTTACTGATCAAAAATTAAGAGAAGTAATAAATGATTTAGAAAGTAAAATGAAATTCAATAACATTTTGACTAATTCACAAGTTACTATGTTTTTATCTGCAATTCTTTCTAATTCAGAAAATTTATCCAAAAGTGAAATTTCTTGGGATGTGGAAAACAAAGAGACATATGTAGATAAATTCCCTAGTACTGATCCTATAAATCCTGATAAAATTAAATATTACGGAAAATCAAATTCTTCAGATAAATATTTGTCATATTTACCTATTTTTACGGGTGGGTCAGTTAACAATATTGCTTATGACGGTAAATTTCCTGGTAACGATACATTAAAAGAGTATTCAATAAATGATCAGATTGAAGGAAGAAAACAAGATATAAATAATAGGATATCTAAATTAGATGTTAATGACCCAAAACAAAAATCTGAAAAAGATACTTTAGAAAAAGAATTAAAAGATTTAACTAAACAGGAAGAAAATTTAATTAAGACTACTAAATATTATAACATATTTGAGGGTGATGCCTATAGATATAAACCTAGAGGTTATTTATATGTTATTGGTAGAAAACAATACTATGATATATATGGTGACTCAGGTTTGGCAGAACCTACAATTGCATCATCAGGAGAACCTTCTACTATATTGACTAGTTTAAAAGTTTGGAATTATTTAAAAGATGGTGATAAAAATGCGTATGATTATTCTTCATTACCATCTGGTTCGGCATCAATATATAGTAAGTGTATAAATTTAACACATCAATATAGTCCAAAGGGGTTAGAAAATGCCTTTACTACTTTTGAAAAAGTATTGACTACCTTTGTTGATAAAAATAATCAACCACTTATTAATTATTTTAATCCAGGACCTTAACATTTTAAAAAAATATTATTATATTTGCACTATGTATTTTGGAAATATAATATCTAATTCCCCTATTAGTATAGAAGGGTTCAAAAATTATGGTAAGGATGATTTAATTAATAACGATTTACCTATTTTAATTATTGGTTGGGATTTAGTTAAAGAAATGTATGGTAATAAAGTTTCCATTTTACATAAATCTATTAATTTAAAAACATATTGGACATTTAATTCTAAAGAGAGGAAGGCAGATTTTGAAACAGATATAGAATCTTTTAAGGAATTTTGTTACAATAGTTTTGGTGATAACATACCTTATGTTTATTTAGATATTTTATATGGTAAAAAAAACGTTAATAAAAAAATAATTAAAAAAATTTTAACGTTAGTAAAACCATATGTGTATGTATCAGATAATAATATGGTTTATATATTCGGTGATAATATAATTTTTGGAATTGATTTAAACATTTTAGATTATTTTGACGGTAAAAAAGAAAAAACGTTAAGGGTGATAAATAATTTAAATTCTGCCGTTTTGATAGATTCTGAGATATTTAATAAATACAGGGATTTTTTATATAAAATAAAAAATAAAAACAGATTAATCCCGTATATTATTAAAAATGGAAACGACTAAAATTATAACATTAGCATCTTTTGTATATATAGATAAAATCGAATCATTCAAAAAGTATCTACAAAAAAGATTTAAAATAAATTACGAAAACATATTTCAGTATTCATTCTATGATGATAGTAAAAAAATACTAACATATAGAATACCTTTAAAGAATGAAAATAAAATAGACATATCTAGTCTAATACCACCCACAATTATTGTACACAAAAAGGGTGAATGTTTTTACACTATTAACGCTCTGAATAAACTTATTGAATTTATTTACAATTTAGATAGTGGTAATATAAATCACTTAGAGTATAAAATAGAATGGGATAACTATCAAAATAAAATAATTCTTATTAAGAACGATGAATTAAAAATAATAGACATTATTAAAGATTTTTCTGAAAAATAAGATATTTATTAATAAAAATAAAGTTATGGAAGATAATAAAAATAAAAAATCTACAGAAAACTTAGGGAAAAAATTAGATGATTTTTTAACTAATAAAAAAACACAATCTAAAGAGTGTGTAGGTGATGAATGTCTGATTAATGACGGAAAAGAAATTGTTGAAAGAGTAAATAAAGTTTACAAAACTAATGATGGTAGACAACTTTTAATGTAATATATATATGAACAATAAAAAAAAATTTATTTTAGAGGATTTAAAAAGATATAAACAACTTTTGGAATACACTTTTTATGTTCCAGAAGAAAAAGAAGATGATTTAGATGGTGATTTACTATTAGATGATTCTTTTTTAACGGAACAAGATCCTGCAGGTGACGATCCTTTTATGGATGTTGCCGATCCTGAAGCTGGTGATACAGAAAAAGAAGAACCTGCTGGACAAGCACCTGCTGGAGATACAGAAAAAGAAGAACCTGAGGGACAAGCACCTGCTGGTGATGAACCTGTTGAAGATGAAGAACCAGAAATAGAAGATGAATTTGCCGATACTGAAGGTGTAGGGGACACTTCCGAAGATGAGGATACTGTTGAAGTTGATGTAACTGATTTGGTTGATAATACTGAAGAAACTAAAAAATCGGTTTCAGATGTTAGCGATAAAATGGAAGAATTACTTTCTAAATTATCAGAATTGGAAAATCAAATATCTGGTATGGATGAAGTCATTAGTAAAATTGATTCGTTAGAAAAAGAAATAGAAAAAAGAAACCCAACACCTGTTGAAAAATTAGAAATGAGATCGATGCAAGATTTTAACTTCCCATATAGTGTTAAGTTAAAAGATTTTTGGTCAGATAAAGAAGGTTATGAAGCAACTAATGATTCAGAAGAAGAATTTATTTTAAGACAAAGTGATGTTGAGAATTTTGACAGAAATGAAATAAAAGCCTCTTTTGATTACCCTAAAAAATAAAAAAATATCTGTTTTAAAAGAACCTCACTAACAAAGTGGGGTTTTTTTTTCTAAAATAATTTGACTTTAGTACAATTTATTCGTAATATTGTCTATTATTAATCATTAAAAAAAATAAAAATGAGTAAAACTTTAGATGCAATTTTATCCCAGTATGAAAAAAATACTGAAGATAAGAAAACTACTACTAAGTTGTCTAATGAAGACAGACTGAAAAAGTATTTTAGTGAAAAGTTACCTAAAGGTGTAAAATCACAAACTAAAAGATTTAGGATTTTACCTAAAAAAGATGGGACTTCCCCATTTACTGAGGTATACTATCACGAAAAACTTGTTAATGGTAAGTGGGATAAAATTTATTGTAACCATTTAAATGATGGGGATCATTGTCCTTTATGTGAGGCAAAGGATGCACTTTATGAAGATGGTTCTGAGAGAGCTAAAAAATTGGCAAAAGAATTTATTGCTAGAAAATTCTATGTTGTTAAAGGTATTGACAGAGACAACGAAGAAGATGGTGTTAAATTTTGGAGATTTAAACATAAATATACTGGTGACGGTATTATGGATAAAATCATTCCATTATTTAAATTAAAAGGTGACATTAGTGATCCTAGAGAAGGTAGAGATATTATTATCACTACAGGTAAAAACGATAAAGGACATAGTGTGGTTAATTCTATTATGGCTGATGATGCTACTATCTTAACAAAAGATAAGGAAAAGGCAAATGAGTGGTTTAATAACGAAGAAACACACAAAGATGTTTACTCTAAAAAATCTCAAGAGTATTTGGATATTGTAGCAACAAATAAGACACCTATTTGGGATTCTGAACAAAAGAAATTTGTTGCTGAAGAAGACAAAGAAGAAAAAGAAACTGCATCATTGAGTGAAGAAATCAATATGATGAAATCTGAAACATTAAAACCAAAAGAATTAAATATTACTGATAATTCTGATGACGATGATGACGATGACACAACTTCATTCAGTTTAGAAAGTGATGATGACGATGAATTACCATTTTAATTTATAGTTATGGCTAAGACACCATTAAAGAAAAAGGCATCTGATTTTTCGTCAATAAGAAAAAAGTTCTCTTCTAGTGATAAGTATAAAGAACAAAAATACTTTGATCTAGGAGAAGCTTTCCAAAAATCTACAGGATTACCAGGTCCTGCTATGGGTCAGATTAACATGCTTTTAGGTCACTCGGATACTGGTAAAACAACTGCATTAATTAAAACTGCGGTAGATGCTCAGAAAAAAAATATATTACCTGTTTTTATTATTACTGAACAAAAATTTAGTTTTGAACACGCTAAACAAATGGGTTTAGAAACTGAATATATTGAAGAAGTAGATGAAAAAACTGGTGAGGTTAGTGCATATTGGGATGGTTTTTTACTTTATAGATTAGGGTTTGATTATATTGAACAAGCGTTTGATTATGTAACAGAAGTATTAGACGCTCAAAAAAGTGGTGAAATTCCATACGACATAGTATTCTTATGGGACTCAATCGGTACAATACCTTGTCAAATGAGTTTTGAGGGTAAAGGTGGTAATCAACATACTGCGAGAGTTATTTCAGAAAAATGGGGTATGGGGTTGGCTCAAAGAATTACATCTTCGAGAAAAGAAAGTTTCCCATATACTAATACTATGATTTTTGTAAACCAACCTTGGGTAGCGTTGCCAGACAATCCATTTGGACAACCTACTATACAACCTAAAGGTGGTAACTCAATTTACCTATCTTGTGCCTTAGTATTCTTATTCGGTAATCAAAAGAGTTCTGGTGTGTCTAAACTTTCTGCAACGAATAAAGGTAGAAAAGTTAACTTTGCAATTAGAACTAAGGTTGGTATCCATAAAAACCATATGAATGGTTTAGGTTATGCTGATAATAAGATATTGGCAACTACACACGGATTCATCGAAGATGATAAGAAGGCAATTGATGATTATAAATCCGATAACAAAGATTATTGGGCAGAAGTGTTCGATACTGTTGGGGATGAAGAATCATTTGATGTTGTAGAGGAGAATTTTATTGAATCTCCTGTTGATTATTCAGATGATTGATTGTTTAACCATTAAATAATGGTTTTGTGAAAATACCAAATAGAAAAACTAAAACATTTCAAAAAACACTTATTGTTGATGGAGACTCTCTGATTAAAACCGCCTATCATGGGGCTAAAGATCTTTACTACAAAGATACTCATATAGGCGGAATTTTTCAGTTCCTAACAATGGTTAGGAAACTTATAAATGAGTATAAGTTTGACAAAGTATATGTGTTTTGGGATGGACAATTTAGTGGTAGGTTAAGGTATGAAATTTATGAAGATTATAAATCTAACAGAGACAAAGATTTTTATAACGATCAACCACCTTCAGAAATTGAATTGTATCTACAAAAAGAAAGAGTTAAATTTTATTGTGAAGAATTGTTTATAAGACAATATAGTGATGATATTATTGAGGCGGATGATTTAATTGGTTATTACGTAAAGAACATTTCAGAGGACGAAAAAGTTGTGATAATGACTAATGATAGAGATATGTGTCAATTAATCAATGAGAGAGTCGGAATTTATGTTATAAACTTAAAAAAGATAATCACTAAAGATAATTATTTGGACCACTTTAATCATCATTATAGTAATCTAAAATTAATCAAAATTATATCTGGTGACGTTAGTGATAATATAAAAGGTATCACAGGTGTAAGTGAAAAAACTTTATTGAAATTTTTTCCCGAAATTAAAGAAAAAACTTTGACATTGGAATATATTTTTAGTAAAATTAAAGATATACAAAAGGATAGAAAAAGTAATTTAAAATCGTTGGATAATATCATTAATAAAGTAACAAAGGGTAAACAAAAAGAAAAAATATTCGAAGTTAATGAAAAACTAATCGATTTAAGCAACCCTATTATTACAGAAAATATAAAATCAGATTTAGATTATTTAATGTCTACGACAATTGATCCTGAAGGTAGAGAAATTAAAAATGTAATTAAAATGATGATGGAAGATGGTTTAATGATGGCAATACCAGGAGGACAAGATGGGTATTTAAATTTTTTACAACCATTCCTTTCATTAATTAAAAAAGAAAAAAAATTTTATAACAGTTTAAAATGAGTACAAATATGAAAAAGAGTTATCAAAGTTACCCGTATGAATTCTTATTTATGATTAACGGTAATCCTATTGTTGGAAGAAATTTCCCAATAAAAAATTTTAATAGAGATAGTTTAAATTCTTTAGATTTAAAATATGTTATAGACGATGTAGTAGATGTAATTAAACTACACTTTAAGAACAATACTTATGAATATCTTTATAAATATTATAGTTATTTTGCAGAAAATATTAATAATGAAGAATATGAAACAAAGGATATCTATGAAAATGAAGATTTCTTCACATTCCAAATTAAAGTTAATGGAAAAGTAGTTATTGAGAAAATTTTCACTGGAAATGACTTCCCACCAAAGGTAAGATATGATGTGGATATAAGAAAAATTATACCTAAAATCATCGAAATCATACAATATGGATTGAGTGAAAAAAATTATATAAAAAATTATGGCGATTATGATTTAAACAAGATATTTATTAATAACCAAATCTAAAAACGTTATGGCAAAAAATGAAAGTTCTAATTTAGGGTATTTAGGATATAGTTTTCAAGTAAAACTAGTTAAGCAATTAATTGAAGATCAAAAATTTTCGGAAAGTATTATCACTATAATCGATCCAAATTATTTTGATAATGAGTATATGAGGTTAGTTGTTGCTAGTGTCAAAAATTATTATGAGAAATATGAAACCATACCGTCTTATGATACCATCTTTAACCTTATTAAAACTGAAGTAAGAAGAGAAATTGCAAGAGAATCAGCAAATGAGTTAATTAAAGAAGTTAAAGATTCAGATAATAAGGATTGTTTACACACACAAGACGTTGCCATTAAGTTTTGCAAACAACAAGAGCTTAAGAAGGCTACTTTAAAAATTCAGAAGATTTTAGATACAGGAGATTTTGATAGATACGATGAGTGTGAAGAAATAGTTAAACAAGCCATAACTGTTGGTACAGAAAAAGACGATGGTATAGATGTTTTTCATAATATTAAAAATGTTTTATCAGCGGATTTTAGAAGCCCAATCCCTACAGGTTTAATTGGAATAGATAACCTAATGGGTGGTGGACTATCAAAAGGTGAGTTAGGAGTTATTTTGGCGGCGTTTGGTGTAGGTAAAACTACATTAATCACTAGAATGGCGAATACTGCCTATAAGATGGGTAAAAATGTAGTACAAATCTTCTTTGAAGATAATGCAGAAGTAATACAAAGAAAACACTACACATGTTTTACTGAAATCCCTTTAAATGAATTAGAGGAAAGAAGTGATGAGGTAGAACAAAAGTTAACTAATTTTCAAGACTTAACAGGGAATTTAATATTGAAAAGAATGCCTAGTGATGGTACTACAATACCACACATTAGACAATATCTAAAAAAATTAATTTCTAATGGTGTAAAACCTGATGTTATTTTCTTAGACTACATAGACTGTGTACAACCTACGAAACAATTTAAAGATGAGTTTAGTGGTGAAGGTAATGTAATGAGACAGTTTGAAACTATGTTATCTGAATTAGGTGTTGCTGGGTGGACTGCGGTACAAGGAAATAGAAGTGCGATTGGTGCTGAATTAGTGGAGGCTAATATGATGGGTGGATCCATTAAAAAAGGGCAAATTGGGCATTTCATTTTATCTGCAGCTAAAACATTAGAACAAAAAGAAGAAGGTAGGGCAACTTTAGCGATACTTAAATCTAGGTTTGGTAAAGATGGTGTTGTATTTGAGGATATTTTATTCGATAATGGTACGTTAGTTATTGATACTAGTGATAGTAGAGATGTTACTTTATTAGAACATGATAAAATATCAAAACAAAAAGATTCTAAATTTATTCAAGAAACATTAAACAAAAAAAGGGAATCATTTAATTAATGTGATTTTTTTGAAAAAAAATGAGTTATTTTATAGGTCATATAGGAATCTACACACTAATAAATAATTAATAATAAAAATTAAAAAAAGTATTAAAAAATGGAATTATCAAATAAAATTTTGTCTGACATTACGGTTTATATGAAGTATGCTAAATTCTTACCAGAAATGAATAGAAGAGAAACTTGGGAAGAATTAGTTACTAGAAACAAAGAAATGCATCAAAAAAAATACCCCAATATTAAAGATGAAATTGAAGAAGTTTATAAATTAGTTTATGATAAAAAAATACTACCTTCAATGAGAAGTTTACAATTTGGTGGTAAACCTATTGAAATATCTCCTAATAGAGTTTATAACTGTGCATATTTACCTATCGATCATACGGATGCCTTTTCAGAAACAATGTTTTTATTGTTAGGTGGGACAGGTGTAGGTTATTCGGTACAAAAACATCACGTAGATAAACTACCAGAAATTAGAAAACCTAATCCTGATAGAAAAAGAAGATATTTAATAGGGGATTCAATAGAAGGATGGGCAGACGCAATTAAATTATTAGTAGAATCTTATTTTGGTGTAAAGTCATCTACTCCGATATTTGATTATTCAGACATTAGACATAAAGGGGCATTATTAGTGACATCGGGTGGTAAAGCACCAGGTCCACAACCATTAAAAGACTGTATACATAATATTAAAAAAGTATTGGACTCTAAAACTGATGGAGAAAAATTAACACCTATTGAAACACATGATATCGTATGTCATATTGCAGATGCAGTTTTAGCGGGTGGTATTCGTAGAGCAGCATTAATTAGTTTATTTTCTGCGGATGACAATGAAATGATTTCTTGTAAAGCAGGAAACTGGTGGGAATTAAATCCTCAGAGAGGTAGAGCAAATAATTCGGCAGTATTATTAAGACATAAAGTTACTAAAGAATTCTTTTTAGATTTATGGAAAAGAATTGAGTTGAGTGGTGCTGGTGAACCAGGAATCTACTTCTCAAATGACAAAGATTGGGGTACAAACCCTTGTTGTGAGATAGGTCTTAGACCTTATCAGTTCTGTAATTTATGTGAAGTGAACGCATCGGACATCGAATCGCAAGAAGACTTTGAAAAAAGAGTTAGAGGTGCAGCGTTTATTGGGACATTACAGGCTGGTTATACAGACTTCCATTATTTAAGAGATGTATGGAAAAGAACTACTGAAAAAGATGCACTTATTGGTGTAGGTATGACAGGTATTGGATCTGGAGTTGTTTTAGGTTATGATATGAAAGCAGCTTCTGAAGCAGTTAAAGATGAAAATGAAAGAGTTGCGACATTAATCGGTATCAATTCTGCCGCTAGAACTACTACTGTTAAACCATCAGGTACCTCATCATTAGTTTTGGGTACATCATCAGGGATTCATGCTTGGCATAATGACTACTATATTAGAAGAATCAGAGTTGGTAAAAATGAAGCAATATATACTTACTTATCTATAAACCATCCTGAATTAGTAGAAGATGAAATTTTTAGACCACACGATACTGCAGTGATATCTATCCCACAAAAATCACCAGAAGGTTCTATATTAAGATATGAATCTCCTTTTGATTTATTAGAAAGAGTTAAAAAGGTATCACAAGAATGGATTAAACCAGGACACAGAAGTGGGCAAAATACACATAATGTATCTGCGACAATATCTTTGAAAGAAGAAGATTGGGAATTGGCTGGTGAATGGATGTGGACGAATAGAAAATTCTATAATGGATTATCAGTTCTACCTTATAATGGAGGCACATACCAACAAGCACCTTTTGAGGATTGTAATATCGAAACATACGAAACTATGATGAAGTCTTTATCTTCAGTTGATTTAACTAAAGTTATAGAATTACAAGATAATACTAATCTTTCAGGTGAAGTTGCTTGTGCTGGAGGAGCTTGTGAAATTATATAAGTTGTGAACGTAAAATGGGGTAACGATATAACGCTAACATATCAAATTATGTTAGCGTTTTATAATCAAAGAAAAAAGAATTAAAAAAAATGAATGTAGGGGCATCAAAAGATTGGGTACAACAACTATACATAAGGGAATTCGGTCCTAAACTACAACCAAATGAGTTCTATTATGATAATGATGGTAGAATAGTTATGAATGAACAATATCATAAACGAAGAGGATCTTGTTGTGGTAATGGATGTTTACATTGTCCTTATGAACCCAAACATATAAAAGGTAATACAGAAATAAAAAAATCACTACAATCGTAGTGATTTTTTTTATGTATTAAATTTTTTAGAATAAAGATATTTTATCATTTCAATATCCTTTTCAGTAAAATTATTATTGTGATCTAAAATAGAATTATTTTCTTTTTCATAATGAGAAAAACCTAACATATGAAACATTTCGTGTCTAATTGTATTAGAAAATGATTTAAATTCTTTATTTTCTACAATATCTATATGTATGTAAACACTTTTAATTTTATGGTTTATAGGTTCTGTAAAAGTTATACCTATATTAACTAAATCGTATTTTGACCATTTAAACATATTGGCAAACTCTGTATCGGATAAGAAATATATAACCACATTAGCAGAATCTTTATTTTTAACCATACTTATATTAATAGGTTTAATAAGTGGTTTAAAAATTTTAATAGTTTCAACAACATCCAATGAGTCTTTTTTGGTGTACTTACCGTATAAACATATTTTAATATCTTTATACCATCTATCCCCACCTTCTGTTGCTAATAAAAGTTCTTCTTTAGTAAAAAGACTTTGAGAAAAAAACCAAATAGGGTTTAAAATTAATAGTGCAATTATTAAATTTTTCATAGTTGTTTTGTATTTATAATAAAACAAATATATAATTTTTTCTTAAATAAACAAAAATTATTAAAAAATATGAAGAATCTTTTTGAGGAGTTACAAAGAATAAAGTCTTTAATGGTTTACGAACAAGGTGTAAAGATTAATGAAGTTAGTACTGCATCCGTTGAAGGTGGTGATACTGATGAAGGTGATGGTGGTAGTGAAAATCAAAATAAACCTGCGGATAGTGAAAACGAAAAAAATAATGTAGAACAAGAATCAAAAACTGAAGGTGGTAAAGAACCAAGTAAAAAGAATTGTGTGTCTATTACAAATACTGAGGTATATAAAACTGAAAGTGATGTAAATAAAGAAGTACCTGAAAAGTTCTTTCAGAAGTTTAAACAAAAAGTGGAAGAACAGTTTGGTTTATTCGCGGATGGTGAATTTACTATTGAAGATATCAATGTATTTGGAGGTGCTAGTAACTATTGGAAGGGTAGTAATAGTAATAAATTTCCTGCGGTAGAACCTAAGTATTGTAATGAATATGATGTTAACGTTGGTATAACTTCATTAAAAACTTGGTCGTCTGGTTGTAAAGGTTTTGGTAAAACCGAAAAAAAAGTTTATGATAAAAATTCTTCAGGTAAAAAAAGTAATGAAGATTTAGCAAAAAGAAGGGCACAAAAAGTTTTAGATGAATTAACTAAAAAAATTGTGACTTTTGCTCAACAAAATAATATTAAAGTTCCAGCCGATTTCAAAAAAGAAATAAAAAATATTACTTCTGGTTCCATTTATACTGAAGATAAAACAGATACTCATTCAGTAGTAGCAGCAGCAATTAAAAGTGGTGAATTAAATGCGGGTCAATTAGTAATGATAGACGCAGTTTTATGTTTTACACCATACAACCCATGTCCTAATTGTATGATTAGAGATCCAAAAACTAAACAATGTAAATGTAAAGAAGGGTTAACAGAAAAAGATGGTAAATGTTTTTGCCCTAATGGAAAAGAGGTGGATGAAAATTGTGAATGTAACAATTGTCCAGATCCTTGTATGACATTTAATAAAGAAACAAAAAAATGTGATTGCCCTGAAGGTATGACATTTAATGAATCTACAAAACAATGTGAATGTCCTAAAGGTTTCAAAAAGACAGATGATTGTGAATGTTTGAAAGAAAAAGAAAGAGAATGTCCTGATAAATGTCAAAAACGTGATGAAAATGGTGATTGTAAATGTCCTAATGGTATGACATTTAATGAAGAGACACAAAAATGTGATTGTCCTGAAGGTAAAATTAAACCTACTGTAGATGCGTGTAATTGTGTAACACCAAAACCACCATTAAAATGTGGGTATAATGAGAAAAAAGAAGGGGGTAGAGGTACTAAACAAAATAACTTTGTTGCAGCAACAGTTAAAAGTGGATTCCCTGTTGGGGAAGGGGATACGGTAACTATTTCATTTGATTCATTGGTTGTTCCTGACGCATTTTATGTTAAGTATGGTGATCAAGAGTTCTTTAGCGGATTTATGGGAGATGTCTATAATGATGAATATAGACAAGTTGCTTTAAGTGTTAAAGAAAAGAAAAAAATGTTACCATTACAGTCTAAATATGTTAAAGATATTGTTAAAGATGAATTAAATGCTGGTGATAACGATTATAGTGGGATGGATAATGTTGTAAGGAATTTTGTTGGTGAGTTAGTAATGTATAAACGACAAGATGGTTTATTAGAGAGTATAAATGAAGCAATTAAATCTGAAGGGGGAAAATTGACAGTTAAAGATATCTTTAAAAATGGTGATGCTGAGGCAGAAAAAATAACTGATGATATTATTAATAGTGGTAGTATAAAAGATAACATTGTTAGATATAAACAAATAATGAAATCTGGTACATCATTTAAAATTACCAAAGAAGAAGAGAATTTCCAACTGATAATAATGGTATTTTCACCATTAGATAGAACAATATTTACGATGGAAGTTAAATGTGAATAATAATATTTATTATTTTAATATTTCTTTTCAAAAATTTTATAGTATAATATTTATATACATATGGCAAAGACTAGGTATATAAATATTGATTTCCCTTTTAGGGATGGTGATAATGGGTTTTATTTTCAGATGAATAAAACAGATAAAGACGCTATTAGGGCGGATTTATTACATCTACTTTTAACTAATAAAGGTGAAAGGTTATATCTCCCTGATTTTGGTAGTGATTTAAAAAAATACATTTTTGAACCAAATGATTCAATCACACATGAACAAATTAGAGATAATTTAAATGATACAATTAAATTATATATACCTAATTTAATCATAAATGACATATCATTTAGAAATGATGATATCGAAGAATTAATAATTGTGGAATTAACCTATACTGTTACAGAAGGAACTTTCACTAGTACAGATACAATAACTTTAACATTCTAATTATGGCAAAGAAAATAGATTATAATGCACGTAATTTCTCAGATGTAAGATTACAACTTATAGAATTCATACAAAAATATTATCCAGAAATATTTTCAGATTTTAATGACGCTTCTGTCGGTATGATGTTATTAGAGTTAAACGCTGCGGTTGGGGATATGTTATCATTCCATACCGATAGAATGTTTAATGAGACTCAAATAAATTACGCACAAGAAAGATCTTCATTATTAGAACTGGCAAGAACATTCGGTTTAAATGTACCAGGTAAAAGACCTAGTATAACTATCGTTGATTGGACAGTAACTAATATACCTGTAAATGGTGATACATTTGATATAAGTTATGCTCCAAAAATACTAAAAGGGTCACAAGCAACTGGTGCGGGTAAAATATTTGAATTACAGGAAGACTGTGATTTCGCATCTCCGTTTACGACAGGAGGTATCCCTAATAGATTGGTGATTCCAAACATAGATGGGAGTGGTATTATACAAAATTATTCTCTTACTAAAAGAGAAATTATGTTAAATGGTATCACAAAAATATATAAAAAAGTATTGGGTAGAGAAGATTATAGACCATTTTTAGAAATAATCTTACCAGAAGATAACGTATTGTCGATAGAAAATATTATAACTAAGGAAGGTACAAATTTTGTAAATAACCCAACAGAAGACGAATTTTCTAATTTTGATTTAAGTTGGTATGAAGTTCCTGCATTGGCACAAGGTGAAATATATATTGAGGATGAAAATGCCGTTTCAGATAGATCTGGTGTAGTAGTCGGTAAATGGAAAAATGCTCCAAAAAGATTTATACAAGAATATACTGATAATGGTTTCTGTAAAATCATATTTGGTGCTGGTGATACAGATATTTCCGAATTAAATGATTTTGTTGGTTGTAGAGGACAAATTGAAAGAATAGGTAAAGTAGTAAATAATTTATCTTTGGGTGAGATTCCACAAACTAATAATACAATGTATGTTAGATATAGAATAGGTGGTGGAGAAGATTCTAATATTGGACCTAATACCATCACATCTTTGGGGACTACAGGTGTAATCGTCAATGGTGATGATAATAATTTAAATAGAATTATAAAAAATAGTATTACAGTTAATAATCCTATTCCTGCTTTAGGTGGTAAAGAAGAACCATCAGTAGAAGAAATAAGAAATTTAGTTAGATATAATTTTTCTGCACAAAATAGGTGTGTAACAATCAAAGATTACCAAAGTAGAATACCACTTATGCCAGGTAAATTTGGTGTACCTTTTAGAACTGGTGTGTGGGAAGAAAGAAATAAAATCAATGTTTACATTTTAGCGTTAGATTCTAGTAGTAAACTTACAACAGAATCCACATCAACACTAAAACAGAATATTGCAGATTATTTAGCGGATTTTAGGATGATAAATGATTATGTTACTGTGAAAAATGGTAGGGTAATTAATTTAGGTTTTGAAATAGATGTTTTCGCAGATAAAGCGGTACCAAAAGGTGAGGTGATATCAGGTGTAATTTCATCAGTAACACAATATTTTGATATAAATAAGTGGCATATGGGTGATAATGTATATCTATCACAATTAGTTGAAAATATCAATAATGTTGCAGGTGTATTAAATGTTACTGATCTTAGAGTTTATAATAAAGTAAATGAAAATGGTAAATATTCATTAAACGAGATTGCTCAACCATATATCGATGATACAACTAGACAAATAGATTTGTTAGGTAGATATACTTTATTTGGTGCTCCAAATGCGATGTTCGAAATTAAATATCCAAATAAAGATATTAAAATCACTATTTCTACTTCATAGTAATTACTTTTTTAAAAATATAATTAGTTTTAATAAAAAAATAAAATTATGGAATGTAAAACGTGTAAACAAAAAAATCAAAAATCTAACAACAGTGAAAAACAAAATAAAGGAAATGGTTTTAGTATGAATTTAATTTCTGAGGAAATTCAAAAAGGGGATTATAATGGCAATTTCTTTTTTAAAGTTATTGCATTTTTTGTAATCAGTATTGCATTACCACTTATTCTTTTAGTTTTAATTGGTCAGGTTTTTCTAACTTTCTTTTTACCTAAATCTTTACCGAAAGTCAGAAAAAAGTTTTTTAACTTTTTTACTGGAATCTTAAATGTGTATGGAAAATTTAAGTATAATAAAGAAATAAAAAAACGTGAAAAACAATTTGGTGAAAATATTTCATATGATGAAAAATCTGAAGATGATGTGAATTTTAATGATATAGAAATTTTTAATGGTAAGGAAAATAAAAAATAATAAAAATAAAATGATACTAATATGTCTAAATCATTTAGAATTAGGACAACACCAGGTAATGATAATGGATATTTAAAAGTTAATGTTGATCTTAATCAGAACTACGATCATTTAGAAATATTAAGTTTAAAAATATCTCAAAACGATGACTACCAAAGTTTTTGTGCTGAATATGGTGTAATTGCGGGTAGAGTCATTATAAATAATGGGTTTGGTGTACCAAATGTTAGGGTATCTATATTTGTACCTGTAGATGAAGTCGATTTGAGTGATCCAGTTAAATCTGCAATATATCCATATACAGAACCATTTCCTGATCAAAAAAACAAAAATGGTATACGATATAATGTATTACCAAAAAACCAACAAACATTAGATCATACTCCTGTTGGGACTTTTCCAAAGAAAAGAGAAGTATTAGATAATAATACTACTTTAGAAATTTATGAAAAGTATTATAAATATACTACTACAACCAATGAGGCAGGTGATTATATTTTATTTGGTGTACCTGTAGGGGATCATTTCTTACATTATGATATGGATGTAAGTGATATTGGTTTTTTATCGGTTAGACCATTTGAATTGATTGAACAAGGATATAGTGATGACTTATTTAAAGATAGGTTTAAATTTAAATCGTCTAATAATTTAGATAGTTTACCACAAATTTTTTCTGAAAATATACCTGTTAGAGTTGAACCTTACTGGTGTGATAGTTTAAGTGTGGGTAATGCGTTAGGTATTAATAGATATGATATTTCTATTAATAATTTAGAATTAACCCCTACTGCAATTTTTATGGGTAGTGTTTTTACTGATGACGAAAAAGATTCTTTAAATAAGAATTGTAAACCTGCCAGAGAAATGGGTAAAATGAATGAAGTTGTCACAGGTCCTGGTAATGTAGAAGCAATTAGAAGAACCGTAGATGGTACAATAGAAAGATATAGTTTTAAGGGTAATGGAATAGATGAAAATGGTAACTGGTCTTTATTAGTTCCTATGAATATAAGAAAAGTTGTTACTGACGAATTTGGTAATTTAGTTCCTTCTCCTGATGGTATAAAAGGTGTTGCAACTGAAGGTGATTATAGATTCAGAATATCTATGGATGCAACAACAAATGACCAAAGATTAAGACAAAGGGCGAAATTCTTAGTTCCAAATACAAACAACAACTTCAATTTTGGTGAATATAGTTCAAAAGATTTAAAAAATAGTCAAGATTTTACAATAAATAAACAATTATCTACTATAACGACAGGAACACCTTATGCGACTGATTTAAGAAATCAATATAACTACTTAGAAGAATTTTATCCATTTAGATGGAAAAAAGTGTATACCGTTAAACAGTATATCGGTAGAATGCAAAAAATACAAAATGATGAGGCTAGAGGATTTATTGGTATTAAAGATATATTAAATGCTGAAGGTGTAAATAAATTTCCAACAAATAGAATAGATATAAATCTAAATCCGATATATACTATAATATGTTTATTATTAACATTATTTGGGCATGTTGTGGGTTTCTTAAATGGTATTCTTAATATTATTAATGGTTTAATTACTGCAATATGTTCTATAAAAATACCTGTCGGATTTGGTCTTGATTGGAATATCGATTTTGTTGCCTTCACCTTTAAAGTTTGGATAACAATCGATTATAAATGTATTTTTAGTCCTCTCTTATGTAGATTTTGTAAAAATATTTGTACAAATGATAAACATAGTTGTTGTCCGTATAATTGGGCAGAAGGTTGTTATAGTAATAATGCAATTGAAAACATACCTGCAAAAGATGGTCCACCTGACTATATACCTTGTTGTCGTACGTGTTGTGTTAAAGTGCCTTTAATACCTTTAAAATGTTCTGATGAAGGCAAAAATTATATAATAACTTTAATAAAAACACCATTTGGTGACAACAGTGGGTGTAATTCACCATATGTAAGACCTTTCTCTTGTAAAAATTGTGGTGGTATACAAACACCAGGTATAAAAGATTGGGTATCATGTGTCATGGAACCAGTTGCAGTATTTTTAAGGATGCTTAAGTTTGATTTTTATAATGATTGGGTTGGTGGTTCACTTTATTTCCCATTAATTAAAAGAAAATATAAATTAAAAAAATCTAAAAGAAAATTTGGACAAATTAAAAAAGATAAATTTTGTGATTTCGATTGTAGAGAAAGAGGTAATAGTAGTAATTTTCAAGGTAATCCTACTTTTAATCAGTGGAGAATTAAAATAAAATCCATTGTGTTCGCAAATCCTAGAATAACAGTAAATGGGTGTACTGCAAAAATAAAAGGTAGAAGAGTTACTGATTGGTATGGGACAGAAGAAAATGATCTCCAAACACCTAACTTAAATTTGGCAGTTAAAGAATTAGAATTTAAAGGTAATACTAGTTCTTTTGATGGGTGTGTGATAAAATTTGATACGTTTGCGTCATTTCAAAATACGTTTAATAGTCAAGGTATTCCTTACGAAATAAAAGATAGAGAAGTTCCAGGGGAACATGGTAAACCAGAATATGTAGAAAGTGTTGATCCTAACGGAACAACTTCTTGGGAAAACATTGGTGGTCATGGTCACCATAGAAATATATGTGACAACACTAGAATGATAGAAAGAAAAGAATATTTTAAAACTTCTTTAGATTGTACAACGGTTAGTGTGGGAGGTGTGAAAGACGAGTTTGTGCCAGAAACGAGTGGTTTCGACAAGTTCAACGAACCTACAAGTGAAGGTGGTACTGGTGGAGAAAGCAACGTTTGTCCAGAATATACTTGTGAACCTGATTGTGGTTCTAATGGTATTGCACCTTGTGTATATGATAAAGCAAAATATGAACAATATACTCAAATTGTTAAACATGGTTTAATTAGTTGGTCAGAAAATGAAATATATTATACCCCATACATTTCTAATTCAGATGTTAAATTTAATAAAATAGAATATAAGGCAAATTTGATGTTACCTACAACTATAATGGAATTGGGTAGTAGTGTTTATTGTGATATAGATGATGTCCCATTTATTTTAGAATCCATACCAACCACAACATTTAATGTGAGTTATGAAGAAATTAAATATAGTATTGGTCAAAAACAATCATACACTAATGGTAGTACATATAAACCTATTTTAAAATTTGATGATAGAAAAGACATTTCATTAAATCTTAGAGCTTATGTAGAATTCTCTTGTTTTAGTACAGTATGTAGTAATATTGCGGCAACTGTTAATCAGTCGCAATTAGGTGTGAGTATGATAGATACTAATGATATTGGTATCGAAATAGGTAATTGTTTTTTAAGATTTGAACATGATGAAGAAGTTAGACAATATTTTTGTAAACGTTTTAACGGATATAAATCACCTAATTTAAATTTTCATCACAGTAGACCAGGATCAATCGAATTCGATAACAATTATCAAACTTACCCATCAATATCCTTATCTGATGGTGCACCACTTTATTATAAATTAGATGGTGAATATATATTATCAGAATATAATGATGGTGATTCATTTATACCTGGAGACGCTTGTGGATATAGAAACACAAATAATACTTCAGACTATTTTTATGGTTTAGCACCTGGTCAAACATCAACATTTATTAATTACCCTAATGGATCACAAACAATTAATTTTGGTCAAACCGCTTACGGTAATGGTGTTGATTTAGTAAATGATGATGTAAATGGTGATGAAGATATTTATGGTATTACATTTAATAGGATACAAACACCATATTACCTTTATTTTGGATTAGTACCCGGAAAAACTACTTTACATAAAACAGTTTCTTTATTCTTTGCGGATAAAATAAGTGCGACTACACTTAAAGGTATAGGGGCATCAAATAATAAAGTAGATAGTAATGTTAATAATACACCTAATATTAATAGTGGTACTGAAAATAATTTCACTGTTTATAAAACTTGTTTAGGTGAGACTTTAGTAAAACAAATTAAAAAATAATTATATTTTAGATATATGGAAGAAACTAAAAAAATATTATTAAATAGCTCTAGATTACCAAATAACGTTAATGTAGACACACAAATTCAATTAGGTATAGAAAATATTACTAAACCTATACCATTGAATGATGTAGATACTACAGTAAGTCAATATGAACAATTTGAAAAGGAACGAAAAGAAAGTAATATATACAGATTTTATGGTGTAGTAAAACCCGTAATAAGTAATCCTTTGTTTAATAAAAATGTTAAGATATATAAAGATGATAAAAATAATGTTGTTAGTAAGACAATATTAAGTAGTAGTATTTTTGAAAAGAATGGTTGGGTAGGGTATTTTAATGATGAACTTGATCAGACTGCATTACAGTTTAATGATAATAAAAGTGCATTGTGTGAATTTTTCCCATTTGATCCGGGATATGATAGATTAAATTTTTTAGATAGTGATGGTACACAAAATTTTTTGATTAAAATAACATACCCATTTAAAACTAAAGATATTGTTTTAGTAAAAAATAATACAAATGTTTCATTAAAAGATGGTATCCCTATTATTGAAAAATTTTTAATTAAATTAAATGGTAGAAATTATACGGGATTTAGAACTGCGATGAATCATGGGTTAATTGAGGGAGATAGGATTAGTTTATTAAAATTTACTGATAATACATCAAATAATACATTAAACCTTAACTCAAAATTCTATAGAGTATTTAAATTAGGTAACGAAACTAATGATAATAAACTTAGAAATTTTGTAATTGATGTTGATCCTAACGATATAAGTTTTACGATTGGTGTAAGTACAGTAAAAAGGGTAGTTAAAGATAAACCTTCGTCATATTATGTTAGACAATTTAAATCATTAACTAGTTCAGACTATAAAGATTATGATTTATATCCTGCAGCGTATGGAGTTACCTATTTTGATGATAATGTTGCGGCGTTTAACTTTAAAAAAGATATTAATATTACTGGTTTAGTCGATAATTTAAATAGACCTTTAACAGAATTATATCTTACAATTATAAAAAATGATAATGACACATCTTCAGGAAATATATCAACACAGTATTGGTTAAATAAACAAAAAAATTTACAAATTCCTTTTAACACTAGATTTTGGACTAAAATTTCTGCAGGTTATCTTTTAGAGAATAATACTAATATAAATTATAATATTAGATCTTACGGAGATACGAATTATAATGGTTCAACATATTTTGAAAACATTGATGAATCAGATGATGTATTTGATGGGGATATTGTTGAATATAATGAGTCTGAATTACTAGAAAGAAGATTAGAAATCATATATCATAGAGTCAATACAGTTTATAGAGAGAAATTAAATAGTATTGATTCTACACAAGAAAATAAAAAAGAGGGTTACATTTATTCACCATTTAATTTAATTCAAATTAAAGAATTTATGAACTATATAAATCCAATAGTAGATTTACAATCTATTGTGGATAAATATAATATAACTAATCCTATAGAAATTGACGATTTAAGGAAGGCATTTAAAATACCTGATTACGCCACACAAATAGCACCAAATATATATAAGTGGAGAGATATTATGGAAATTGGTGAATTTGATAGTACGGGTAATGGTGTTGATTATCCTTTTGAGGATGGGGCACATTACATATATTTAGATAAAAGATTCTACTTCCAAAGACAAGACCCTCCTTGTGAATTTGTTTTAATATCGGAAGACATTACATTAGGTTCATCGGATGTTGGAAACGTACAACAGAATAAATTTTTAAAATTATTGGAGGATCCTACATTTTTACAATATAGATTTAAATCAGGAAGTGCAATATCTGGTGTAATAAACAGTAGTGGCTCAAACGGTGTATTAAATTTAGTGAACTATAATGGTGTTACTCCTTTAGAATTAGAGGTTACTTTGGCAGATTATATAGGTGAATATGAATTAGGTAAAAGAGATGTTGGGGGATCTTGTATTGACTTATCACTAATAAAAGAAAAAGATATTGATGATGTTTGTTGATAAAAGAAAAATATTAATTGATAATATTGGTAGTGGGACTACTATTGATATAGTATTGGGAACTAACTTTTTCCCTGTTGATAATTCAGAATTGATACAAGTTAAATTTGTAGATGAAGAAGTAAAAAAATCTATAAACCCAATAGTAGACTATAAAAAGGTAATTTTTAAACCTGCTAGAATTAATCCACAGACAGGTGCTTGGGATTTGATTGAATCGTTTAAAATTAATTTAAATTTTTATACTCCTGAATCAATAGAAAATGGTTCACCTATACATAGGGGAACGGGTGCAGAACCTGGAGTATATAAAGATTTAGGGTTTTTATTTGATGATGTTTTTTGTAGGACAAATAGGTTTATAAATAGTTTTTTCAGAATATCTTTATACGATAAACCTTATAGTGGGCAAAATAAACTATTAAGTTTTTATGATGTCTATACTCAGGTAGGTAATGATCAGGAAAATTCTTTTGGGTTTACATTACCTATAGAATCTTGTCCGATAACATTCACTTTGGGTGATCCTGTCACACAACCTGATAAAGTTAATGAAGGATTTCAAATATATTGGTTTAAAGATTTAGTTGATAATGCTCCTAATAAAGAATATGACCTTTATGCCGTTTTACAGTTTAATAATGCAGGTAATGGTAAGACATATGATATGGCGGCATCAAAAGCCATTAACCCTAATAATATAACAGTTTCTAATTTAGAAGGTAATCAAGGATTATTATATTTAAGAATAACTTTAAAAAATGATAATGGTGTTTACAAATATATGTTTAAACCAAATTCAAAACAGATTCAATTACCACCAGGGGTTAATTTAAATCCTTCAAACGGAGGGATACCTACATTAACTTTTTGGCAAATAACTCCTTAGAATATTTATTAATATGGAAATAATTAGAAAAAAAAGGAATTTAGAGAATTATACTGTAAGAAGTATACCTAAAAGTGTTTTAAAAAAAGACGCTGATGGTAAAACTGTTATAGATGAAACAAACCCTAAATATTATTATGGTAAAATTCCTGATTATAAAATAGATAAAGAAGGTAATTTTATTTTAAATTCTTTTGGGCAAAAAATTGTTAATACTATTGATGTCGACTTGTTTTTGACACAAGATATTGATGATATGGGATTATTTAGTGATCAAAGTTATATACCTAAAACACCACTTTTAAATAATAAACCTTTAGGGTTTAATTCTTTTGAGTATGGTAGATTGGCTGGTGCACCACTTAACTTCTATTTTAGTAATGTAGCAACAATTACGGGGACTACCGATGATGGTTTTTTAAAACAGGTTAAATCTTATAGAAAAGATTCATCTGGTAATGATATATACGTTCCTAATTTAAATGTATCACAAGACCCTAAAAATATTTTTGATGGGGTTTTAACGGATAGTTCTACATTCACAACTTATAAAATTGGTGCGAATGTAAATAACATCCCAAATACAGGGGTTTTATTCACTACATATAAAAATGATTTTGTGAAAACAATTGACGAATTTGGTAAATCTATTACATATAATAAGACAGAATTTAAGGCATCAAACGGTGGATGGAATCAATATAACACATCTTTAAGTGCGAATATAAAAAAAGAAGAATTTTTAGGTGTAGTTTTTAAACCAGAAGTTAAGAGTGTAGTATTTATAAATAGAGGTATTGCTGATATATTTGAAAGACACGCAATATTATCTGAAATAAAAACAACTAATGATATTGACACAAATAGGGGTGGATTTATAAGAATATAAAAATAAAGTTATGGCAACAGGAAATTACGGAACAATAAGACCAGCAGATGTATCAACACAGGATATAGAAATTTTTTACAGTTTCACACCAAATAGAGAATCGGTAACTGAAGTAGATTTACAACCTTTAGATCCTGCTCAAGTTTTGGTACCAGCAGCTAATCCTGATAATGTGAATGAAATATTTGGTGGTTTATATACGTTAAAATTACCTACTTCAGTATTTGGAACAAAGGGATTTTATAGTATAATAATTAGACCAAAACAAATAAGAGCGACAATTCAAGATTGTTCGATTTTAATTGATAATCAAGATGTAAAAGGTATTGTTTTCGATATCAATCAGATTCCTTTAGAATTACAAAATAGATTTGAAAATGGTAATCTTGTTGGTTATAGGATTGAATATTTAAAAGAACAAAGTGGTACTGGACAGGATAAAATACAAAATTTATTTAGAATTATAACATCAAATAACAGGGCATTACCAATAACTCAAAATCAAGGTAATTCTAATGCGTCGCAAGCGTATACGTTTAATGATAATTCTACAAGTGTTTTTTGTACGGTTACACCCGCATCAGCACCTTCATTTAAACCTAACGCAACACCGTTTATTGGTAACCCACAACAAGAAGTTATAATAACAAATACGTTTTTTAATCCAGTTATGTTGGAAATAGAAATGGTAGAGTATGATGAAGAAACTTTAGCATATGCATTATTCTCCAACCAAACAAAATCTTTAGAAGATGGTATTTATACTATATACAATTTCGGTAATGAAATTTATAGACAATACAATTTATATGAAGTTAAAGATCAATTTAGTGGTAAACCATTGTTTGAAGTTAGGGAACAAAAATTTACTATTGATCCTACAAAAGATTTTGATGACATAACTAATTTTTAAAACGTAAATGGCAAATAAAAGAATAAAAGTAGCAGGTTACGCCCAAAGAATATTTTTCAATGATAACATTGAATATAGGGATTTTAGTCCTGATTTAGTAGGATTACAACTTACTAGTGATGGAGGGACTACTCTATTTACTAATGGTAACTTTACAATATCGACAAATTTAGATCCTAAACCTGATACGTTATTTATACAGGGTAAGAAATCTAAATTTTTTACGTTAGAAGATATTGTAGAGTCTGATACACCACAGTTAGAGATTCAAAAAAATATAAAAACTAAATTAAATATAGATTTAACAAATCCGTTAAGTTATATTTGGTATGGTTCTGCGAAAGAAATGGTAAAGGCTTCTTTAATTGAAATACAAGAAAAATGGCCTGCAGCGATTTATGTGGATAATAAAGTAGGTAGTGTTACTGGAAACAATATCACTAACTATGTTTATGATATAGAATCCGATGAATCTACATTTACGGTTAATAGTAATTACTTTATTAACCCTTACGGTATTAAATACACTATTGATGCTCAATATGTGGGTAATAACGATAGTGCAAATCCTTTAAGAAATTTTACTTTAAATTATGGTTCATATTTAATTGAACATAATGGAATTAGTAAAAAAATTAAAAGTATAACGCCTTCCACTCAAAAAACTAATTCTACTATTGAATTAGTGGTAGAAGGTAACCCATTTCCTGAATTGACAGGTATATACATACCTCAGTTATCATTTTTATTTAATAATGTAGATGGTTCAATACCATATTTTATTAAACCTAATGAATCGGAAATAGAAAAATTTTTTAGTGGATTAAATGAATTACAGAGTAATTTATTAAATAGAAACATATACCCAAAATATAAATCTGAAGTTATTAGTACAAATTATACTGATGATGGTGTATTATTAACATCTAAATCAGTTTTAACTTTTCCTGTTTTAGATGATGGATACAATTTAAACTTTTTTGATAGTTTTTATATTGCCTATATCGATCAATTAAATGATTTAGGTAAAGGTTTAGATGATACAAAAACTGATATCATAGTAAGAAAATATACTACTGAAGCGATATCTAGTTTTGATACTGTCCCTAGAGCGGATGGAAACGACTTAGTTTTAAACGGTGAGAAAGCAACTAAACTATTAAGAATTTATGGTGTTGAGTTTGATTACGTTAAAAAATATATAAATGCAATTAAATTTGCACATGTTGTAACATACGATAAGAAGAATAATGTTCCAGATACTTTGATAAAAGATTTGGCATTAATGTTAGGTTTTGAACCTATTAATTTTATTGATAGTTCATCTTTAAGTAAATTATTTTTACCTAGTAATGGGTCAGGTTTATTTAGCGGGACTTCAACAAATCTAACTGAATCAGAGATTGATGTTGAATTATATAGGAGAATAATTTTAAATATTGCTTGGTTATGGAAAAGTAAAGGTTCTAGAAAAGCAGTAGAATTTTTATTTAGATTTATTGGGGCACCAGAGTCTTTGGCAAATTTCAATGAATATGTGGTAATTGTCGATAAACCATTAGATATGGTAGAGATTAAAAAACTTTTATATCTATATACTGGTGACGTAAATTTAGATAATATACCATACGATGAAAACGGTTTTCCGTTACCACCTATTAATGGAGATATTGTAATATCAAATTATATTGATCCAGAAACTGGAGAAATAGTAGAGAATGATTTTACAGAAATGTACTTCCAAAAAGGGGGTGGTTGGTATAGAGAGACTTATGGGTCTAATAGTCCTATTGTTTTAAATGGTAATAATCCACATGTGGGAAAATATGATGGCGGTAATGAATATTTACAATACTTTAGTAGGTGTTTCATACCTAATTTTGATAATGAACCTACAGTAACTTTAACTGCAAAAACATTAGTACAAAATTATTTTATTAATTATAATTATGGTATTTTTAATGGTATTAATGATAATTCTGAGATATTTACTAACCAATTAACATTTAACGCACTTACCAATAGTTATCAACCAATTAATGAATGTTTAAACGTTAATTATTCGATAATAGAAACACCATTACAAAATGATGGTAAAACTACATTACAACAAGCGTTTTCTGGGGCACAGGCAGAGTATAATAGATACTTACAACTGATTAAAGAAAATAGTTATTTACAATATTCACCTGAATGGGAAACAATAAAAAATAATTATGAATTATCTTTAAAAAATTGTTTAAATGAAATATCAACAGAAAACTGTGATATTAACAAAACATTAGAAATATGTTTATCTGAGAACCCAAAAGATCTTGTGGTATATAGTTGTAATAATTTAAATTTAGAAAATGCTTCCCCTTTTATATATTACACTAATAGTGATGGTGTAAAAGTATCTTTTGACGAATTCCCATCATGTTGTGCATCACAGGACGCAAAATATGTTTCATATGTAAATGAATATGGTAGACAAACAGAATATTGTTCTAGTTTAGCACCTTGTGTTGGTAACCCTATTTCAACTTTACCTAACGGTGTTATAGAATTTGAAATGGTTAACAACACCACACCAAAAGATATAATACAAATAGAAACTAGGTGTTTTCAATATATTAATACTACCATTAGTTTTGAAGATTTTAGTGCTCGAGTTGATGCAACATCATATGTTAGCGATTTTTGTTTAGGCTTTGTTGATAGGGAGTTTACTTACCAATATGGTTATGGTCGCACTAATTGTGGAACATATTTTAAAGAAGTTACTTGTAATAGTACATCGATTGTTAGTAGTCCTGAATGTTGTGCTTGGTATGGGTATGGTTTTGAAATAATTGAACAAGGGGATTATAAATTTATTGTTTGTAAAGAAAAAAATCAACTTACTACCCCTGGACCTAGAAGAACAGGTATTGGTACAAAATATTATAATGAATATACCCTACCTATAATAGATTTTTCAGTAAATAGTAGTTATTATAATTTACAAAACCCAATAGGGGATGTATACAATTATTACTCAACGGAGATTTTTTGGGACAATTTTAATAAGGCAAGAATAGTTAAGGAAGTTGTTCCAGGATCAAAATCATTATCTCTGCAACCATCATCTGTATTACAGGATCCTTCCCTTATGACACCATCAAATTGGAAGGTAGATTCTATTGATGAATATGGTAGAGTTAGTTTTACACCAAAAACTTTTACTGATAATTTTATATTAGATTGGTATAGTTCTGACTTATTAAGTGATTTATATAAGACAGTTGCCACATATTATGGTTATAAGTTTAGTAAATTTACTTTTGATTATAATAATAATGTTTTAGTGCCTTTTGTGGGTGATAATTTATATAGTGATAGACCTAATTCTGTAATCACTGCGGCAGTGGATTCTAATAGAGTAGCTTGTGGTGATGTAAATAGTGTTGCGGTAGTATTCGCTAGTGAAAAATGGAAAGGGTTTAATTTACCTAAATTAGATGATTGTAGTTGCACTATAGACTTCTCTTTTGATTACATGTTAAAATATGATGTGAATAACTTAACTAGATGTGCTAGTGGAATAAGTTGTTATCCTGCATTTATTTACGACAATACTATTGATAACATCAATTGCCTAAATTTTGTTGCATTTACTAATAACGCTAATACGTCAGTTAATTTACAAAGAAATTTTAATGATTCAACCTTTGTTACCGAAGAATATGTTTTATGGCAAAATTCTACTATATTAGAACCTAATGTAGAGTGTTGTAAGGCAGTTACAGGTAATGTGGTTGCGTTTAGAGAATGGGCTGAGTCTAATCAGACATGGGTTAAAAAAATAGAGGATACATACATTGCGATTTATCAACGAAATACTTCTGTTTTAAATTCTTTAGATTTTGACTATACACCTATATATAATCAGGCAATTAAATATTTTGATTTAAAAAGTATATTTTATGATTCGTTACCTTATGCGGTAATTTCAGAAGGTGTAGGTGGTTTTGACGGTTCAGGAAAAGAATGTTTTACTCCTGATTTTACGGAAGAACCTTGTAATATACTATATGAGAATTATATAACTACACAAAATGTATGTTCATTAAATATGCCATTAGAATGTGGTTTATGGAGTAAATTATATGGTGATTATGAAAAATTATCTAGTGAGGTAACTAGATTAATTGAAGAGTATAATACTAACATTGCAGATTGTGGTGGTACCACTTACAATCAAGTTGTACCTTATTCCTATGAATCTGTTTCACCATCTGAAAGTAATTACGTTCCCCCAATGGCAGAAATGGTTGTGGTTGATAAAGAAAGGACTTTAAATAGTTTAGAAACTCAGAAAGTAGAACAAATTGCAATTTTAAGGGCGGATGAAGTAACTTTGACTTCTAATATAAATGATCTTAAAAATACTATTGGGGAAAAAGAATCTACCAACATTGTAATAAGAAAAGCATTAACAAGTGTTAATTCGGATTTAGATTGTAGCATATATGAAGTTAGTATAAAAGAGATTGATAATTTTAATTATAAAGAATATTGTAACACTATTATTTATAACGGAGGTATTAATGATGGATCTAAAAATGTAGATTATAATAATTGTGTTTCTACTAAAACTATTGAAAATAGTGAACAAAAATTAGTATATTCTGAGTTATTAAATTCTTGTATTTTAAAAAACCAACTTAATAGTCAATTAGTAAATTCTAAATTTGAAAATAATCAAGTATTAACTACGACATTAGAAAATCAAATTCAACAATTAAATGTAAAAATTAATGAATTAACTACTAATGCTAATAGTGTTATCGCAGTAAATGAGTCTTACCAAAATTCTAAATTATTAGAAAATGATACTCAAAATACTATTAACGTTGTTTCAGAAATATTGAACGTAAGTCCTCAAAGTATAACAGACAGTAGTGGTAATTTAGTTATTTCTGATTCACAAAAATTAAAATTAAATGTAGAATTAACTAAAAATGAGTCACAAATATCTGGATTAAATAGAGATGTTCAAAATTATTTTGATTCTTTAAATGAAAATATACAGAATCAAAAATATATAGAGTATGGTACTAATTTTATTCAAAACGATTTAAAGACTAATATTAATAATATTAATTTGGTTGATCCACCAATAACTCAACCAACTACTCAAAGAATAGGTATATCTCCTACCACAGATAATAAAATCTCGAATATGGATTATAATCAATATACGGGAGAGTTTAACAATCTTACTTGGGTTAAACCTGATTATAACCCAATAACGGAAGAGTTTATTCCAGTTAGAACGGATTATAATCAATTTATTACTGAAGATTTAATTCCGACTAAACCTATTAATAATGGGTTTGACGCCTCTATAGGGGGAGAGTACAATAAAACTGAAGAAGTTGCTCAAGTAGTTAATGTTGGTACAGGTAATTTTTCAGATTGTTGTTTAGCATACTTAAAACTTAAAGAAAACAATACAATACAGGTTTTAAATGATATTTTACTTGATGTACAAGAAAGTATTAATTTTATTAAAACAAATGTGTATAATGCGTATAATAGATGGAATGATACCTTAGAAAATAGTTATGAAAATTATATTGAAAGTAGTACAAATTATTTAAAATATATCGATGATTTAAAAATCAATTTTAAATTATTTGTTGATAATAATAATATTGATGTGAATAATAGTATAGACACATCTTTAACTTATTTACCATACACTCAATCAATAAATCCTATATGGGAATTTAATCCATCAGAAGGATATAGTGGTATTTTATTAGAAGGTGATGAACAAAGTTTGGCGTTAGTTGAAGAATCTATTTTTGATACGTTATCGTCTAAAAATATTAATTACAATTCTAATTTGTTTGAACCAGATTGGAAGACGTTTAATTTTACTATACCTGAATGTGTGTGTGACGATTTAAGAAGATTATATCCTAACAAAGATTTTTATTTTAGTATTGAGATAGAAAATTATGAATGTGATGTGTGTTTATTAGTTGACAATATAATGGTAAACGTATCTGATTGTAAAACAGATAGGATAGTTTCGATTAATAATTGTTTAATACCACAATTAAGTTGTGTAATAGATAACAAAAAATCTTGGGTGTATTATGAAGATGGTGTAGTTAAAGAAACCGTTTATCCTAATGGTGAATGTAATGGTGAATCCATTACTAATTTTGAGGTGGTTAAAATAAATGCACCACAAGAAAGACTATGGACAGATTTAGAATATAGATATACTAATTATGATAACTATCATTCAGATTTATTATTAAATGTTAAAAATACAACTTTTAGTATTGATCCTGCAAAATCTATAGAATGTGACGTATTTAATTTTTGGAGAAATATTGATTGTGATAATTGTCCTACATCTAATAATTGCGATTCAGACAATTATATATTCCAAACCGCTGAAGATTATTTGTTTATGGAAGGTGACGATTACATCTTTCAAGATCAAATTATAACATATAGTAATTTTAATGATACATTAGATGTAACAGGAACTTCATTTAATTATAATTTAAATTTAGGTAATGCAACATTTAATAGTTTATCATTTAGTTGTGAAACATATACAAACACATTACAAAATCAAGTAATAGAACTTAAAAATAAGTATTATACATTAACTTCTAATTATTCAGATTCATTAAATTCAACTTATTACGATTTATTAGAAAAAGGTGAAACACTTTCTAATTTTTATATAAATAAAAATAATTGTGGTGGGGATACTTTGGTTCTTAATAACAATAACCAAATTGGTAGTTTGTTTAATCTAATAGTAGAAGATAGTGATGGTACTTTAGGGTTATTTGATGTTTATACATATTCAGGTACACCTACATATAGTGGTGGTTATATACAAGAAATTTTATCTGGTGTAACTGCACAAACATTCAACCAAACAAATAATTTGACTAAAGAATGTTGTGAATCTATTAACACTTTATTAAATGTTAATGGTATTAATGGTTTAGGATTAGGTAAAAATTATCAATGGGACGAAGAAAATAATTCTTGTAATTGGTACAAAAATGACGATTGTTCTGATTGTAAAGGGGATTGTGAGTATTGTTCTAAAAGTAAAAGTTGTGTAAGTGGGGTAACTTCTGGTGATACATATAGTGTTTGTATTAACCCATTAGACTTTTTGGATATCGATACATCAAACATCAACATTAAAGATATTTTTGATGATTTAGTTTTAAGTAATTTGATAGATGCGAAAAGTAGACAAACAATTAGCGATTACCCATTATTAAGATTATTCTACGAACTTTATTTAAAGGCTAATAATTGTGGTAAAAATTTATCAAATAAATTTACATATGACAGTATGTTTGAATTTATGGATAAAATAGGTGACTACTGGTTAGATTTAATTGAACAAGTAGTTCCTGCAACTACAATATGGGAAGGTTGTGATAATTCAGGTAAAATTTATAGGAATACTATATTCGATCAAAATAAATTTAAATATAAAAAATCTAGTTTAAATTTTGTAGATGCCACAGTAGTTTGTCCTTTAAGTGCACAAACAGAATATAGTATTGGTTCAAAAACTATTCATTCTTTAGTTGAACAAAAACCAATATACCCTACTAATCCTGAAATTGAGAATTTAAAAAAACGAATAAAATTTGAAAATATTCGTATCAATAATAATATTAGGGCGTTAAAAAACTATGAAAAAGTATTATGTTCGTTAAAATTAAAAGATGTTGACACACCAAATTTAAATAATCAAATACGACTATTAAATAATCAAATACAACTATTAAATAATTCGATAAAAGCTTTAAATAGTAAAGTACTTGGGTTGACATCTCAATTGGGTACTTTGGAAACAAAATATAAAGAACAACAAAATAATTTTGATAAAAATTTTATGAGTTGTAGTGGTTTATCAGAAACTTTAAAAACTGCGGAAGATAATTTAACTAATTATGTCCCTGGCACAACATCGTATGAAAGACAAAGAAATTTTATAGCATCGATTAAGGATAAATATTATAGATGTGTTAGAAAATCAAATGTATTAGTAACTGATTATAACACTGTTTTTATAACTCAAATTTATGATACTAATGAATATGAAGGTAATGTTACTATAATAGGTGATGATGATTGGGTTGACGGTGGACCTTTTAATAATAAAGAGTTAATTCATAACTGTGAGTCGTCTTGGGAAAGAGCTAGAAACTATTGGGATTACTTTTACAACAGATCTTAAATAATTATTGGTATCAAAATCAATAAAGAGTAATATTTATTAATAATGGCAAAAATAAGTGGTAAAATAATAAATCCTATAAAAAGTGGTGGTGAGGTTATTAGAGAAATTGAGACACCTGTTGTTTTAAGAGTTGGTACAGACATTAACTATCAAGCATCATCTCTGTCTTCTTTTTTAGAAACCGAATCAGCATTGTTTTTACCAACAAATTTATCTATGATAGATAATATTTTTGTATTATCTAAACCAGAAAAATATGGGCAGTCTATTTTTAGAGATAAATTAATTGAAAAAACTATTCCATTATATTTTTCTGGTAATAGTAGTGATAGTATTTTAACTACCCCAATAATACCTAATAATCAAATTAGATATATTGATGGGGGTAGAAAATATCAATTATTGGCTAGTAGGGGAGAAAGTTTACATATTGAAGTGGATATAAGTAATACTGAACCTTATATTCATGTGGAGAGGTCAGATTTTGATAGTTTTGATTTTCCTCAAATTACGATGAGATCTGTTCGTAAAATTCCTACATCTAGTGCGGAAACTTTATGTGGTCCTGTATCTTATACTGGGTATACATATGATAGATTAAACTATAATTGGTTTTTTGGGCAAAATGTGGGTATAAGTTTTAACCCAATACAAAATGGTAATAATCCAATTACGATAAGTGGTGCGATGGTAACGCAGGAAGGATGCTCATCAATATCTAACGAAGAAGGTAAGTTATTGTTTTACACTAATGGTGAAACAGTATTTACTAGTGCTAATACTATTATGCTTAGTGGTGATAGTTTATCTAGTTCAGGAACATCAACACAATCGTCAATTATTGTCCCTAGACCGAATACGGATAAATATTATATATTTACTACTAACTATAATGGTTTAACAAATGGGTTTAATTATTCTATAGTAGACATGAGTTTACAAAATGGTGACGGTCAAGTTACTACAAAAAATATACAACTAATTAGTAACCCTTTAACTGAAAAAGTTACTGCTTGTAGCCATAGTAATGGTGAAGATTATTGGGTAATAACACACACAAGTGGTGATAGTACATATTATAGTTATTACGTTTCGTCTATAGGTTTAACTGCACCAGTAACTACAAATATTGGTAGTGTTCACAATACTGTTAGGGGGTATATGAAAACATCTCCAGATGGTAATAAATTAATTTCTTTACTATATGATGAAGACATTATAGATATTTTAGATTTTGAAAGTTCTGCAGGTACACTATCTAATTTGATTAGTATTACGGGAATGACATTTAATGTTGGTCCGTATGGTTTAGAATTTTCTTCAGATTCGTCTAAGTTCTATGTTTCTGATGGTGCAGGCGAAAAAATCTACCAATTTGATTTATCATATACATCGGCAACGGAAATGGTTAATAATGTAATAGAGGTGGCAGATATTAGTGGGGCTACTTTAGGTGCATTACAAATGGGTCCTGATGAGAGAATTTATGTGGCAGATTATAATAGTGATAAATTACATATAATACATAGGCCAAATGGTTTAGGTGTTCAATGTAATTTTCAGGAAGATGGATTCACATTAACATCGTCTACAGTGACAGGTACAACATCATTGTGGGGATTACCAAACGTCATCACTTCTAAAAGTATTTCTTGTGATAGATGTGTGTTTATAACCCCAAAAACTCAATCAGGTTTTCAGTTTGATTTATTGGTTAATAACATAAATGGAGTTATTGAAACAAATAAGTTATCGTATTATGGTGAGATTTATAAATACAATAGTAATACACAAGTTTTTAATAATTCTGCATTGTATAATTTTTCACTACCATATGAAACTTTAACTGCAAATACAGGTAACACAATTTTTATACCTTCTTTGAACATAGGTGAAGGGGAATTTTTATTAAAATCTTATTGGAATTATGATGTCAATACACTTTTGGCTAAACAACAATTAGTAAGAAAGAATAGTTTAGACACATATAAAAGAGGTAATTTATATGGTATCTACTATCCTGAAACAGATTGGTATTTTATTAATATTTTTTCTGCGGATAAACCACTATTTAATAATAGTGTTGCACCATCTCCACCATCTTTAAACACATTTACCGTTTCGACACAATTTACTAATTCAGGACAAACTGATTATTTTATAGATGGGTTATCTGACCCAATAGTAAGTTATAATGGTTCTGTATTGGCAAAGGATATTGAGTATAGTGCTATAACAACAGGTGCAACACCATTTATAAGACTTTCATTTAGTCCATTAGATAATCAAATATTAACATACGCATTTATTTCAAACGGTAAAACAAATGATTTATTGGCAGACACATATCCGATAACGTCACCAATCAGTAGTGGGGTAACTCAATCTACGTCAGATAGAGTATTTTTTAATACAACTACTTTAAAATATGAATTTTATTTAACTAGTTCTCCAGCAACTGATGTAGTTTTATCTTTAAATGGATCAATTTTGTCTAAAGATATCGAATATTATAGATCAATTAGTGACAATAGAAGAATAATTTTAGAAAATAATTTAAATGTTGGAGATGTATTAGAGGCGTTTTATGTTCCTAACGCAGCGATTAATGGTGGAATAAGTACAAACACACCAATAATAAGTTGGTCAATAAATAGTGCACCATCTACCGAAATATATGGTCGTTTTACTGTTGAGATTACTTCTTCAACAGACATAGAGTTCCAAAGTGTCATATATAGTGAAATAGTAGACTATGAATTAAATCAAAAAACTTATAGTAAGATGATAACGTTGACAAATGCGGTGGCAGGAGATAAATTTATATATAGAGTTAAAAATGAAAAATTTTATACACCAATTATAGGTGAAACTATTTATGATGTGTCATATAGTGATGTAAATAAAATACAAATATTGACAAATGCTGGTAATGCATATTAATAATTAAAAATTAGAATATTTATTTAAAAATAAAGGGAAATGAGTTACATAAATAAACAAAGTACTACGTTAGTAAGAGTAAAACTAACAGATATAGGTAGAGAACAATTAGCAAAAGGACAATTAACCTTCACCAACTACATTATAGGTGATTCTGAGGTTGATTATAATTACGTAAAGGGTTGGAAAGAATTTGTCCCATCTGCTGGGGCAGCAACAGGACAATTTTATTTTACTAATCCTGATGGTAACATTCAAAAAAATATATTCTCTAAAGTACTGAGACCAAAAGATGATAATCCATTTTTCTCTACTTTTCTACTTAATCAAAGTAACCAGTTTTTATTTCCTTTAAATCAACAAAGTAATATACAATTAATTAAAGGTTTAGTGTCTAATAAGGCAGAAGATAGAGGTTTCTTTTCTGGATCAACAGTAGACACAGGATTAATTGCTCAATCAGATACTAAATTTATAAAAGAGAGTGGTACTATAGATTTAGGTAAATTTAATGGTAATATTAATTTAAGTACATATACACAAGGGGTTTTAGTTTTAGATACTCCATTAACTGCAACTAGCGTAAACGATTATATAGTATTTAGATTTAGTAATCCAACATTAGGTAACGTTACTGGAGACACTATGACTGCAGCGACAATAAATACTACTTATAGTATCACATATTTAAGTGGTTCGACAATAAGGGTAGATAGAACATTACCTACATTAAGTGCATACTCAGGCACAATTATTAGTTATTATACAATACCTGGTGGTGATGATCCCACAGATAGTTATTATGGATTAAATTCACTTACTGCGTATTGGAATACAGGTACACTATCCTTCGAAAGTAGTTGTGATGTTTGTGTTGAGAACATACCTGTATGGAATATGAATAATGTTTGGACAGAAAACCCCGCAGGACTTTATAAAGATTCGCCAGTTAATTTTCACGAACATAATTTATTTGGTTCTGAAGAATACACTGGTACAAAACAATATTTAGGGTATAATGAAAATTTAGTTTGTGATACTAATGACGCTAATTCTATATGTGGTGTTAATGAGTCAATTAGTTATATTGACCCATATAGAAAATCTATTTCTATAATACATTATACGAATAGTTGTATTTCTAATTTTTATGGTGAACAATTTTACATTGATGCAGAAACTGGTAAACTTTTAAATTTAGATATACCTGTTATGTGGCATAGAAGAAATGATGTTGGTACATCAAGTGGTACGACATTAGGTATGAGATTTACATCTGATGGAGTTAAGAAAACATTGAGTTCTAATAATGATGTAGAATATTATGATTTAATAGAGTATAGTGGAATGTCAGTTACACCTACACTACCTTTAGTAGTTGGTAAAGTTTTCCCTCAATTACAAATAGTTGTTATCGATAATGAGGAATTAATTGCGGCTATGTCATATAGATCGAATAGAAATTATACATTACCTGATTTATCAGCGGAATTAATAACATCGGTTAGTGGTAATTGTACGGGAGTTCTTAAAGCTGGTGAGAGAATGTATTTAACTTATTGGTTAGAGAACGTAGGAACAGGTACGACTAATGTTACAACACCTATATTACCTTGCCAAAGATATTCGGTTATAGATAATAACACTAGTTCAGATAAAGACGTTCAGTTTAGAATTAACAATCTTGGTCAATTACCATATATGAGGAAAAAAGAAGATGCGTCTTATGACGGATATGGATTCTTTGCAGATACATTTAAAGTGTTGGCACAAGTGGTTAACCCAAATACTCAGTTAAGACCGATACCATCTAATTGGAAGGTTATGGACTTCACTAGTAATAAAATTACAGTCAATAGTGGTGAAACAATTAGTCCATCATTATTAGAAAACCAAAATCCTAATATTACTGGATTTATTATGACAGGTTCACTTTATAGTGGGTCGTCTACATTTAATTTAGGTGCAGAATTGGATATGCCTAACGCTAGTTACTATGGTAGATTAAACTTTGGTAAAGAAAGATTATTCTATGGTAACCTTAGAACATATATAGGGGCAACAATATACAAGTCACTATTCAATATAAATGTTGATGGGGCAACTATATCATCTAGTAGTAATCCAACATATGAGTTTGGTTATGACAGATATATAAGTGAGATTGGTATATTAGATAGTAGTCAAAATTTAGTTTTGGTGGGTAAATTATCCAGACCAATAAGATTGGCTGATTCTACAACCGCTTCAATAGAATTAACAATAGATTTTTAAATATAAAAAAATGGGATTTATAAATAGTGCAACAACAGTATCAATTAGAGCTAGATTAACTAATCTTGGAAGAGAAAGATTATTGACTGGTAATAATACAATATTCTCTCACTTTATTTTAGGTGATTCAGATGCAAATTACAATACAGAAACTCCATTACCTACTGGTAGAATACCTGTTGATAGTGGGGATTTAGGTAATGATAACGGAACAAACGATAATATTTCCGCAAATGTAGACATTAATAGTAAATTATTTGTCACTGTTGCACCTATTATTAAGAAAACTGTTGAACCTAATTCATCTTCGGTAAGTTTGATTGTTAGTGAAATAGGTGAGACTACATTAACTGGTTCTAATTTAACGTATTTACAAATGGATAAAACTAATACGACTAATATAAACACAAACTATTTTAAATCTTTATCCTTACCAATAAAATTAGATACGGTTAACATTTTTACAGGAACTACATCACAAAATGGTGGTTGGTCAGATACACCTTTTAGTGGATTAGGTGTGACAAAAGTGTTGATGGGTATTATTGATAATAGTAAATATGGTGAGATAATAGATGGTAAAAGTGTTAAAATTAATTTACCTGTTTATACTGGATTTACTAGTGGTGGGGTAGGTACAGGAATAACTACTTATAATATTTATAGTACATTTCCTAGAACAACTATTTCTAAGACAGAATTAGATAATCATTATATTGATGAGAGTAGTTATCCACAGTCTTTATTTGGTAGAAAAATTAATGTATCTTATTTAGTTTCCGATCAAATAAAAAAACCAAATAACGATTCAACAAAAAGTTGGTCGACAGGGTATGATACATTTAAACCATTTAGTTTAAATTCTAAGGAATTAATTAATGTTCAAACAGTATCATCTACAGGTATTAACGCTGATGAAATAGTGGGTGTTATTTATTTAGATAAAGGTATTTTTGCGATAACTAATCAAACAATAGTTAATAATATTGCAACTAATTTTAGTGGTGATACAGACACAAATACTATAAATACTGGTTTAAATCTTTACTATTATAGTGCGAGTACTTATAATACGGTAATCGATAGTGTACAAAAAGATTTAGTTCAGAATATTGTTTGTATCGCAGCAAGAGGTGAGTTTTACAATTCACAAAATGAAACATTAACAGTTTATGATGATGTTAGAATTAGTGAAGTGGCAATAACAGATACCGCAGGAAATATTTTAGCGATAGGTAAAACAGATAGACATATTGTGAAAAAGAAAAATGATTTTGTAGTATTCGATGTACAAATTATAATATAACATTTTTTATTAAAGTTTTTATGAGTAGAATATTAGGGTTGGATGTTTCCACCAAAACAATAGGTATATCTCTTTTTGAAGATAATGGGGATAATGGTAGGTTACAATTATTAACACACATTACACCTAAAGTTAAACCAAAACCTACTGATAGTATTGAATTACTAATTAAAAAAGCACAAATATTTCAGTTTGATTTTTTGGAAAAATATAGTGATATTGATATTAGTAGAGTTATCATTGAAGAACCTTTATTACAATCTAATAATGTTAATACTGTTTCTACTCTATTAAGATTTAATGGTATGATATGTCGATCAGTGTATGAAGTTTTAAATATTGTGCCAGAATTTATATCATCTTATGACGCTAGAAAATTTGCGTTTCCTGATTTAATGCAGATTAGAACTCACAATAAAAAAGGTGAACCATATAGTGATAAAGAAGTTGATAAGAAACAACCTGTATTGTTTGGTTCATATCCTTGGGATATAGATAAAAAAGTAGTTGTTTGGGAAAAAGTTAACGAAAGAGAACCTCAAATAGTATGGATGTATGATAAACATCAAAAGTTGGCTAAAGAAAATTATGATATGACAGATGCTTACGCTTGTGTTTTAGGACAAATGAGAAAAGAAGGTAAGTGGAAATAATATCGTTTATTTTACTGATAATTTGAAGTATCGTCTTTTTAGGCGATATTTTTTTTGCGTATTAAAAAAATATTATTACATTTGTAATCGATGTCTGAAATAATTGTAGAAATATTAGAAGGTATTTTGGGGCAACCCAGAAAACATTATAAAGATAAATCACAAATATCTTTTGATTGTCCTGTCTGCTCATACGATATAAAAGGTTTAGAAAAGGGTGACGGTAAAGGTAATTTAGAAATTAATTATGAAAGTAACGTCTATAAATGTTGGGCTTGTTCCGAAACAAATAATACACATGGTTCAGTCTATAAATTAGTTAAACAATACGGTACCAAATCGGATCTTAAAAAATATAAATTAGTTACACCTGAGTTAGTAGATAATTTTAAAAAGGAAGTTGAGGTAAAAACTTTAGAAGGTTTACCTAAAGAATTTATACCTTTATCTGTTGAATCTTTCACTACCGCATATAAAAAGTCTATGGAGTATCTTAAAAAGAGGAATATCGGTATAGACATTATTGAAAAATATAATATAGGTTATTGTGAAACTGGTGAATATGCGGGTAGGGTAATATTCCCTTCTTATGATATTCATAATGATATTAATTACTTTTTAGGTAGGAGTTATGATAAATATAGTAAACTAAAGTATAAGAATCCTGATATACCTAAATCTGAAATTATATTTAATGAGAATAAAATTGTATGGGATTCTAATATCTATATAGTAGAGGGTGTATTCGATCACATAGTAGTCCCTAATAGTATACCAATGTTAGGTAAAGTGATGAGTGAAAACTTATTCAGTAAATTAGTAAGGAAGGCGGAGTGTAAAGTTATTATTTTATTAGATTCGGATGCCTATAACGATTCAATCAAACTATACAAAAAATTAAATTCTACTAAATTAATGGGTAGAGTTATGATTATAAAATTACCAGAAGGTTATGATATATCTGATGTTAATCAGAGGTTAGGTAAAAAAGGTGTTATAGATGTATTAAGTACTGCAAAAAAGATAAAAGAAAGTTTGTTATATTAATATATTTGCATATATTTGTTTTTAAAATTAATAATTATGAAAAAGGGTGGTTTTAAAAGTAATTTTTTTATTTTTTTAAGAAAAATAAAGTTAATTCCTAAAAAACAAATGGAATTAAAACCTATGAAAGTTAGGACTGTTGTTGGTTATGATGACATATATACTGATTTAGAGGTTCAAAGACATGTCTTTATAATTAATAAACTAAGTGTTAGAAAAGGATGTAAGTTTAATCCAGACACAAAAAGTTGTGTTTGTGGTGCAAATCTCGATGAATTTTTAACTAAAAAATATTGTTAGTATGTTATTATTTCTAGACGATAAGAGAGTCCCTTATGATGTTTTTAGGGACACAATAAATCCGTTGTATGAGAAAAATGATGATTGGGTTATTGTACGTAATTATTATGAGTTTATAAATGTCATACAAAGAGTTGGTGTCCCTAAATTTATTTCATTTGATCACGATTTAGATTATGATCATTATTTAATGGAAAACCAAAAGGATATAAACTATGATGGTTTAAATAGTAAAACAGGATACGATGCAGCTATTTGGTTGTGTAAATATTGTTTAACTAACGATTTAGAATTACCTGAATATTATGTTCATTCGGCAAACTTAGAAGGTAAAAAGAATATTGTGGATTACTTAGAGACTTTTAGTAAATATGTTTAAAATTTTTTAGTGTCTTTAACAAAGGCTCTTATTTTAACCTTATTCCAATTCTTTAAATCTTCACCGTTATCCCCTAATAGTAATATAGACATAGTACGATGCCAACCTTCTATAAGTTCATATTTACCTTTAGGGTTTCTTACTACTATAATAGGCTCGTTCATACCACTAGATTTGGCGAGCCTTTTTTGTGTTCTCATTCTTTCTTCATCATTTGGGACTAGATAAGAATCTATGTTACCAAAATCTCTTTCTAAAAATGCGTTAACAGTATTATCATCAAAATCTTCTGGATTAACAGTTAACACTTCTAATTTCCAAGGACCTTTTAGGAAATTATCCCAATACCCCCCCTCAAATCTTGATAAAAATAAAATTGGATCACCATAATAGTTATTTTTTATATCTTTAACATTTTGTCTAATAACGTTATTAAAAATGTCTTTTAATACATATTCAGGTGTATTTTTATAATAATTTTTTATTTTTTCGTATGTTTTTTTTTCTATGGTAGGTTCATATTCACCATAGATAGGTATCGATTCTTTTATAATATTTAAAAATTTCATAATTGATATGTGTTTGAAATTATTTTACCAGCAACTGTAAGTGCACACCAGTGGTTTGGGCAATCTGTACTTCTACCTGCCACATTTTTACCTGTACAATCATTCAGACCACCTAAAACATTTATTCTCGGAACACCATTCGAAACGGCATCGTCTACAGATTTTTTAGTACTTTTTTCACAACTATAAGGTTCTACAATATACATTTTGTTTAGATTTCCACCATTTTCCTTTAAAAAAGATGAATAATCTTTTGAATAATGCCCTCCTCTACTAAATAAAACTAAAATTGTGTTGGGGTATGTTGAAATAGAATTTTTTATCTCAGACATACTGTCCCATGCGTGAGCAATTACGTTAAAATACCCTTTACCCAAACCTCTCTCCAAAAGAGACTTTTGTTCTTCCACCCCTTTATATTTACCATCATATAATCCACTAACTAAAATAACTGTAGGTGAAGTATTCGTATCTAAATTTTCTATTTCTTCCTTTATTATTTTTTTTATTAATTCTTTCATATTATGAATAAGTTTATATGATTAATCAATTTTTGTTATATCTACCTCATGATCCCAAGTGTCATGAATATCTGTTTTTACATCGTCTTCATCGATTTGAAATTCATGTATCATATATTCTAATATGATTGGTAGATAAGTGTCATGTATAAACTCCTCTTCAAAATGAACTGTGGCATAATAACTTTTATTTCCCCTATATTTATTTTTTATTGGTATTATTACATCATTTTCACTAAAACTACTTAAATTACCATTTAAATTTTTTAATGTTTCATAAAAAGAGGCATATATAAAATCTACTTCATCCGCATCACTAATACCTAAATCATTTTGAATAAAATAGAATACTTCTTCATATACCATTTTATTTGTGTAAAAGTCATGTACGGAATATGTTTGGTTAAATTCAGAAAACAATAGTTTAATGAATCTATATAGAATTTTTTTGTTCATAGTTTGTTTTCCAATAAAAAAATCATTATAATTATTATTTATAAATATAATCAAATATGCAAATTTTAAAAGAGTTATCAGTTTTTAATAATATAAAATACTATGATGAACCACACACCTATTATATTAATGGGGTTAAAGCGATATCGTGTACAGGACTAATCCATAAATTTGAAGAGGATTTTGAGGATGGTATTTTAAAACCCGATAGATGGGCGGAAAAACAAGGACATATATTCAATGCCAAAAGTATGGCGGATAGGTACGCTAATAAACAAAATTATTATCCTATGGAATCTGATCCTTATGGTAGACCAGATTACTCTAACCCTAAACCTAAATCGGAATGGATTACAGAAGAGCAAATTAAATCTGAGTGGAGATATAAAAATATACATGCAACGTATGAAGGTTCTACATTACACGATTATATAGAAAATTATATAAGTAATAAAATAAAACCTGAACCTAAGATAAGTCCTGAAGGTTTAATGTTTGAGGAAATAGAATCTACATACAATATAATGAAAGGGTATTTTCATAATTTTTATAATGATACTATCGCACAAGGTAAATTAATTCCTGTTAAATCAGAATTAGTGGTTGGAGATGAGGAATTGATGTTATGTGGGATGGTGGATCAAATTTTTTGGAATGTTAAATACCAGTGTTTACAAATATGGGATTGGAAAACAAATACCTTATTGAAGATGTATAATGAATATGGTAATAAAATGAAACATTGTTTAAAAGATTTGGATGTTTGTGAATTTAATACATATTCATTACAATTAAATGTCTATAAAAAAATAATAGAGAGAAATACTAATTTAAGATTTGGTGATTGTTATTTAGTTTGGTATAATGAAGAAAATTCTAATTATGAAATTATTAAATGTGAAGAATATTCACATTATGTAGATGATATGTTTCATATGTTACAAACAGAAAGAGAATTATTATTTAAATAATACTTTGAATCGGTTAAATAAATTAATATATTTGTATTATGGTAAAAAAATTATTTCACATTGCGGATTTACACTTCAGAACATACAAAAGATTAGATGAGTCTGAAGAAGTCTGTAAACTATTTATAGAAGAAGTTTCTGAATATTTTAAGGAACATAATCTTTCTTATAATGAGGCTAGAATTGTTATAGTTGGGGATATAGTCCACCAAAAAATAACTATTTCAAATGAACTATTTGCACTCATAACTTGGTTTTTTAATGAATGTAGTAAATTATGTCCTGTAGTTATTATTGCTGGAAATCATGATTTGTTAGAGAATAATAAAGATAGGTTAGATAGTATTACTCCAATAGTTAATGCAATTAATAATGATAATGTTAGATACTATAAAGATAGCATATGTTATGAGGATGATAATATAGTTTGGTGCGTTTATTCTATATTTGAAGAGAATCATAGACCTAATATAGAAGAATTTAAAAAATTAATTGGTAACGATAAAAAATATATTGGACTTTATCATGCACCTGTTACAGGTGCCATTACTTCTATTGGTTTTGAATTTGAAGAAAGTGTAGAATTATCTCAGTTTGATGGATGTGACGCAGTTCTAATGGGTGATATTCACCATAGACAAAATTTTACTTACAAAGGAATTAACATTGCCTATTGTGGGAGTTTAATCCAACAAGATTTTGGAGAAAGAGTTGACAATCATGGTTACTTAATTTGGGACGTTAATGATTTAACTTATACAGAACATAATATAAAAAATAATTACGGTTATTATGTTTTTAGAATAAATTCTTTGGATGATATTGAAGAAGAAAGAGAATATATAACAAATTACTAATGGAAATACCTAAAAAAATAAAAGACGATATTTGGGAATATTGTAAAATAAACGATATATCAAACATAGATGAGTTTATCATAAAAATGGTTAAACTAGGGTTTACTTCAGAAAAATATGGATCAACACCTTTAGGTACTACACAAACTGTGGAGGTAGAAAAAATTGTAGAAGTACCTGTTGATGTAATAAAGGAGGTTATTGTTGAAAAAGAGGTAATTAAAGAAGTCCCAGTAGAAAAAATTATCACAAAAATAGAATATGTTAGTGATAAACAAAGTGAAAATGAACTGTTCGGAAAAATCGAACAGTTGGAACAAGATATTTTCCAATTAAATGAACAAATGGGTTTAGAAAGTAAAAATTTTTCCACTAAAACCAAAGAAATGGAAAAAAATTTCCAAAAAGAGATAGATAAAAAAAATAAAGAAATTAAAAATTTATCCTCATCATTAGAAAAGATAAAAGATGATAGTTTAAAAAAAGATATGGAAATTGACGAATTAAAAAAATCGATTGAGGAGGGGAATAAAAAGATAAATAATAAACCAGATATCTATGGTGAAGATAGTAAAGGTGGTTGGTTCGGTTCAAATTTATTAAAAAAGTAATATGAGTGTTATAAAAAAAGAAAACAAAATTAAATTACCTGAAAAGGCTCAAATAAGAATTGATTGGAAGGGTTATCCTGAAGAAAGGACTTTAGAGAGTGTAAATAGAGTTAAAACCTATTTTTCTGAAAAATATGGTGTACCTAAAGGATCAATCAAAATTAACTTTATTCCTATATTAAAAAATAGTGTTGGTAAAGTAATTGATATTACTGATGGTTTAATTGATAATATAATGGATACCGCATACCAAAGAAATTTATTTGTGGAGTGGTTAAAATTAAATGAAGTAAGTATCGAATATGATAGATTGTGTAGATTAGACGATAAGGTTAATGAGGTTTTGATAAACAATGAAGAAGAAGATGTTAGGTATAGAAGATGGAGTATTAAAAATATATGGTTAGATAATTTTTTATCTTTTGGTAATAATAATAATATAACATACAAAAATCTTAACGGGTTAACAGTAGTAAACTCAATACCTGCAAATCAAGGGGGTAAAACTATTTTTACTATTGATTCACTTTTATTTTTATTTTTTGGAAAAACTACTAAAACAGAAGTCGCTTCAGAAATTTTTAATACTTTTTCTAATAAAGATACTGTTACTGTTGGTGGGCAAATAGAAATTGATGGTGATGAGTATATAATAGAAAGAGGTTTAAGTAGAAAACTATCTAAAACTGGTGAATATAAAGTGTCTTCATCATTAGATTTTTATAAAATTTTATCTGATGGTTCAAAAGAAAACTTAGAGGGTGAACAAAGAAGGGAAACCGATAAGTTAATTGCAGAAACTATTGGTAGTTATGATGATTTTATGTTGACTATAGTTGCCACTGCAAAAAATTTAGAGGACTTAATTGAAACCAAACCGACACAAAGGGGTAGGTTATTAACTAAATTTATCGGTTTAGAAGTTATAGAGAAAAAAGAAGATATTAATAAGACACTAATGTCAGATTTCAAAAGTAAGATGAAATCAAATCACTATAACACAAAACAATTAGAAATTGATAATGAAGAATATGGTAGAATTATTAGTGAAAATAGAATAGACATTAAAGAATATGAAAAAACTTTAGAGTCTACTATTGAAAAAATAAAAGATTCTACAGTTAAAAAAGAAGAAGTGTTGGGTAAGAGATACATTATTGATGAAGAAATTATTAAAGTCAATCCCATCACACTTAATAAAGAAATAGAAGATTTAAAAAACACAGGTGTATCATTAAATCAAAAATTAGTTGGTATTGAAAATGATATAAAAAAAATACCTAAATTTTCTTATGATGAACAGGTTCACGATGAACTTAGAGAAGAAGAGAAAAAAATAATGTTAGATAAAAATAATATAGAAAATGTTATTAAGAATTTAGAAAAAACTATATTAGATTTAAAAAATGGTGAGATTTGCCCTACCTGTAAAAGATCTTTAGAAGAAGTTGATCACACATCTGAGATACTTGAAAATGAAAAAAATGTTGAAGATAAGAAAAAAGAATTAGAAAATGTTTCAGAAACATTAGACTCTATACTGAAAAAATTAACAGATATTTCAGAAGAGAAAAAAAATTCAGACTTATTTGATAGATTGAGTATGTCTAAAGATAAGACAGATATTGAAATTGAAAAAATGAGAGTAGAATATAAAGAAAAAAATAATTTATTAAAAAATTATGAAAAAAATTCTACTTTTATTGAAGAAAATAGAAAATTAGAAAGTACTATTTTAGGGTATAACCAATTAATTGAAACTTTAGAAGTTGAGAAAGATAGTATTAAAAATAAGATACAAACATTATCTACCGATATTACATTAAAAGAAAATTCAATTACCGAAAATAAAAAAATTATAGAGATAATTAAAAAGGAAGAAGATGTTCTTAAAATTTTTGAAGTCTATGGTAAAATGATTGGTAAGAATGGTATATCTAAATTAGTTTTATCTTCTGTAATACCTATCATAAATTACGAACTAACTAGATTATTAGATGAAGTGTGTGATTTCGAAGTCCAGTTAGAAATAAATGATAAAAATGAAGTAGATTTTCTTATAATAAAGAATGATGTTATTAAAAAACTTAGGACTGGATCTGGTTTAGAGACAACATTAGCGTCATTAGCCTTACGTTCAGTATTAGGTAGAGTCTCAACGTTACCAAAACCAAATGTGATAGTATTTGATGAGGTGTTAGGTAAGGTAGCAAACATTAATTTGGATCAGGTAAAAATATTTTTTGATAAGATTAAAAAAATGTATGATACTATTTTATTGATAAGTCATAACCCATTAGTTCAAGATTGGGCTGACAAAATTATCACTGTAGAGAAAATAGATGACATTTCTACTTTGCAAATTAAATAATAATTAGTATTTTTGACAGTAAATAATTTAATGTATGATTTTTGTTAATATTTATAGGTATGGAAAATAATTTTTTAAAGTCTTACTGTTTAGTTGTGTTAGATGGTAAAGAAAGTTTGATGGACGTTTTAAGTCATATATCAGAAACTAATGTAAATTTTGTTAGTGGCAAATTTGTCGGTGGTGAGAAATTAGTTATTGCGACATTAAAAAGTTCGTTTAACATCTTAGAAATTGAAGAATTACTTAATATGGTTATTAAATCTTATGTGATATTTGAAATGACACCAGGATTTTATGGTGCAAAATTAGAGAATGAATCATATCAAGAGGCTTTATTTGGTAAAGAAATGAATAAATTACCTTTTATTAAGATACAGGAGGCGTTAAAGAAAATTAATGATGAAATGATTGACACCTTTACTGATTTTACTAAAAAAGAATACCCATCTAAAAGTTTAGAGGAAGAATTAAAACATGCGTTAGACAATGAAGATTATGAAACTGCCGCAAAATTACGTGATAAATTAAAAAATAAATAAAGTTTACATATGACAAATAAGTATATTGACTTATCAGAAGACTCATTAAATTTGTATTTAAAAGACGTTAGAAAAAACGAAATAATTACGATTGATGAAGAAGTAGAATTAGCGAAAAGAATAAAAGATGGTGATGAAGTAGCGTTAAACAAATTAGTTACTGCCAATCTTAGATTTGTTATTAAAATTGCCAAAGAGTATCAAAATCAAGGGTTACCTGTGGCAGATTTAATATCTGAAGGTAATTACGGTTTAATAACTGCAGCGAAAAAATTTGATCACACTAAAGGGTTTAGATTTATATCTTATGCAATATGGTGGATTAAACAATCTATTCTACAATCATTAAATGATAATTCTAGGACAGTTAGATTACCTGGTAATATAATTAACAAATTATCTAAGATAAAAAAACAAATTGAGTTTTTTGAAAAACAAAATCATAGAGGTCCACAGAATGATGAGGTAGAACAGATTAGTACACCCACTTGTATATCTTATAATGTGACAATAAATGAGGATGGTGATGAAATGATTAATTTAATTGAAGATAAATTCTTTAATAGTCCTGATACATTTCACGATGAAGAAGAATACCTTAAAGCAAGAGAAATGTCTAAGGCAATAAGAGGGTTATCATCTAGAGAAATTGAAATTGTTAATTGTTATTATGGTATTAATGGAGAACCTATGACATTAGAAATGATTGGGGATGAAGTAGGTTTAACAAAAGAAAGGGTTAGACAAATTAAAGAAGGGGCAATAAGGAAAATAAGGAATAATATAGGTGGGGTATTTAATATCTAACAGTAAATGAGGGGGTTCTATACCCCCTTTTCTATTTACTTTAAAATTTAAAATTATTATATTTATAAATAAAAATTAGTTATGAAAAAAATTATTGAGTTTGTTAAAAATTATAAGATTTATATCTTATCTACGTTATTGTTCATTTTCTTACTTCGATCTTGTGTAAAATCTGGTGAGGTTAGAAAATTAGAAAAAGAAAACATCAAAACAGAAAAAGTTATAGATAGTTTAAATTTATTGGTTAACGGTCAAAGTGATACAATTAAAAATATAACTGAGGTTATTAGAGTTGAAAAATTAAAGGTTCATAGAGATTATGATAATTTTATTTCTAAAAAAGATAGAGGTGAACAATTAATGGAACTTCATATGGTTGTTAAAGAAAACATTAAGAAACTTGAAAAATAAATTAATATGATTGGTATTTGGAATTGGATAAAAAATAATCCTAATAGGGCTATGTTTTTAGTACCTATTTTATTAGTTGCTGGTATATCTATTTCTCACGTAGTTACTTGGTATGATATTGCAAACCCATTAAATTGGGCGATTTATTTATCTATTGCAATTGAAGTTGGTGCGATGACTGCGTTAGTTGCTGCAACTAATAAGATTAAAGGGGGTGTTTGGTTTATGTTTGGGTTAGTTACATTAATTCAAATGATAGGAAATATATTTTTCTCATTTAAAGAGATAGACAGTAATGGTGATTTATTTAAATCATGGGTTGAATTAACTGGTCCATTATGGGAAATGGTTGGTTCTGACCCTACTGACTCTATTTCTATGAAAAGATGGTTATCATTCTTAGAAGGTGGTTTATTACCTATCATTTCATTAACATCATTACATTTCTTTGTTAAATATGACACTGTAAATGACACTGTAAATGATGATACGAAATCGATTATTGAAACTACTGAAACAATTAATGACAATATCAGAGTTATATTGGAAGACATTGGTGATGAGGGAATGGGTGAGGGTGTGTCTGAAACTGTAAATGATGAAGTTGTTGATAAACTAACAAAATTACAAGGTGATAATATAAGGGTAAAGGGAGAAGAGACTGAAGATGTACCTCATACTGACTCAATTGAAAACGGAACATACGAAACAACTAAATTGGTTAATGAATATAATGAAGAATCCAAAAAAGTTTGGGATAAAGTTCGTGAATTAAGAGAAGAAGGTAAATTACCAACTCAGGAAGAAATTGAGGATGAACCAACGGCATTAGCGTTCACACCATATGAAAATGAGGAAGATGATTTTTCTGATTTAGACAATACATTATTAGATGGGATAGAAGAAGAAAATATTATCTCATTGAGTGAAGAAGATACTAATGTTTTTGTGGAAGAAGTTACTAAAGAACCTGAATCACCGAATGAAGTTTTAGAAAATGCCTTAAAAAAGTATAAAGAATCTAAAGGTATTTTCGAATCACCAATTAAAAATAAAAAAACTAATATTAAAAGGATTGATTAATGGACATCAACTTAGAAAAGTATAAGTTAGATGATAAAAATTATTATTTAACTGAATTTAATAAAAGACAGATTGTTATAGGTAATAGTTTTTCAGAAAAAGATTATCACATAAAAGGATGGCAAAATAGAATGGGTGGAGATTATAAAAAAACCTCCACCTTTACTATTTTTAAAAATGGGGAAATACACCAACACTTTGAACCGTCTATGTATTCTGATTTTTTAGATAATAAGTCTATCGATAAAAAGATAATTTCAATATCAATAGAAAATCAAGGTTGGTTACAAAAAGATTTAACCAGTAATGAGTATTTTAATTGGGTTGGTAATATTTATAAAAAGAATAAAGTTGTATTTGAAAAAAGATGGCGTGGTTATACCTATTGGGATAATTACACTAAAAAACAAATTACTGCTTGTTCAGAATTAGTAAGATATCTTTGTGATAAGTATGATATACCAAAGAATTGTGTCGGACATAATACATATATTGATGGTATAGAATATTTTGAAGGTGTGACATACAGAAGTAATTATTATAAAGATAGTACAGATTTAAATCCTAGTTGGGATTTTAAAAAATTTAAAGAATTAATTGAAAAATAAAAAATAGAGATATGAGTGAACATGATGTAACTAAAAAAATGTTAGATATCATAAGAGAATCTAAAGAAAATAGAAAAAATGTAATCAATGAAAGTTTAAAAAGAAAAAGATTTTTATTTGAGGCAGACAATAAAGAAGATAGAGATTTAGATACTAGCGAACTTACTGAAGAAGAAAAAAAATTTAGAGACACTGTTTCACCTAGAGTTAAATTTAATAGATTTAAATTATATCCTAAAGCTCAGAATGTGGAATTTAGTGGTAAATTTACTGATAGTAACATTGAGTGGTTTTATTCTTTAGACGATACTAGAGGTGTTTATATTACTGCAGATTTATTACAGTTAAATGATCAAACATTACAACAAATACAAAAATTAGTTGCGTATTACGAATCTTGGTCAAATGAATGGGCAACTAAAATTGCAGAAGAATATAAAAACGACAATAAAGACGAAGAAAACGCTGAGAAGGGTCCTGAAAATTTAGAAAATACTGAAGAGACTGAAGACGAAGAAGGTGGTGCGCTATAATGAAAAATTTTAAAGATATATTATTAATATCATTATCTATTGTTATAATAGTTTTATTGTTATTTGGTTGGGTAAAATATAATCAGATGCAAAAAGATTTGCGTGATGAGATAGATGGGGCAAATAAAGCCATATTAAGTATGGATAAAACCACAAAAGAATCACAAGGACAATATGCAAAACTAATTAATTATTTTAATACTGAAAAAGATTTAAACCAACAGTTAAAAGAACAAAATGAGGGTTTATATAAGTTAATTAAAAAACAAGACGAAAGACTTCTAATGATAAATAATACAATAGTTACATTAGAAGATAAAATGATGGAAGGTTTTGGTAGTGTTAATAAAAATGATACAAATAAAATAGATTTAAAATTAACTTACCCTTCTAAAGAAAATAGTTTTATCACTTGGAATGGTTACGTCAATAAAAAAACTGCCTTTTATAAGGGTGAATTTTCTTTTGGAAAATTACCATTACAAATTGTTTTAACTGAAACCCAAAGAGGAATATGGAAATCTAGATTAATCGGTCCTGAATGGTTAATTGTAGATTCTATGGATATAAATAGTCTACCGTTACCTACACCAGAAAAAGTAAGTAATTGGGGATTATTTTTTGGTGGAGGATACCAAAAAAGTTTTAGTGTTAATATATCTAACGCATTTTCTTTATCGTTGGCTGCACAATATAGAAGACATATGTTAGTCTTTGATGCAACAACAAATATGCAATTAGGTTTAAGATATCTATATAAAATAGAAAATTTTAAAAATAAATAATCATAACTTTTAATTTTTTATAATATTTATATAAAAACATTTTATATGGATAAAAATCGCTTGAGATATATTATTGAAGAATCGTTAACACAGACAGACGAAAATCAAATAGGGGTTTTGATAAGAAAAGAAATTAAAAAAGCTTTTGGGGATGATCTTGAAAAAAAAGTGATACAAATAATAAAAAAAGAACTAAAAGGTAAAGATCTAAGAAAAGATATTACTGATATTAACAAAGATGTTTTAGTTCAACTATACAAAGAATTGTGGACTAAAAGACAATTCTGGATAAGCTCAATAAAATAAAAGGTATGGATAAAATGATGAGTGATTATGAAAGGACTAAGAATGTTATTCTTTCGTGTAACAATTTAGACCAATTAAAAGTTGCAGTTAAAATGTATAACCAATTAAATAAAAAACATTCATTATCGGATGATAAATTAGATAAATTAGAAAATCTAATTGGGTTAATGAGGATTAAATTTGGGGAACAAAATGTCGATGAAGGTATTTCTAATATTGGTAAGGAATTTAATAAGGCGGCAATGTCTACAGGTGTGCCAGAGTTAAAAAAAATTAGATTTAGTGAGTCAACTAAAAAACTTACCGAAAAAGATATTGCAGATTTACATAATAAAGATATAAAAGATATTAAGAGAGAAATATCTATAGGTACTACTATTGAGATGGAACATACTGATGATAAAGAAGAGGCTAAAAAAATAGCGATGGAACATATAAAAGAAGTTCCTGACTATTACACCGATTCTGAATATGGTATAATAGCGATAGAAGATAAACAAAAACAAAAAAGAAAAACTGTTAGAGTATCTAAAAAAGAAATGGATAGATTACATGATAAAGGTAAAATTACTGTAGATGGTGTTGAAATACGTTTTAATGAAAAAATAAATGAGGATTTGGATTTAAATGATATATCAAAAACATTAAGAGATCAATTAAGAAAAAAATCTGAAAAAAGATTTAGTAAAGATCAAATCTTTGATGTAATTAGACAAAGAAGAGAAGAAGAAGAACTAAGGAGAAAAAAGGAAATTGAAGACTTTAATAAATTTAAAGATGAAGAGTTTGAAGAAGTTGATGATGAAGATGAAAATGTAGATGAAGCAACAGGGGCATCCTCATCAGGATCTTTTGTTGGTAAAGCTGGTGGACCAATTAATAGGTTATTTAGTAAACAATCTGAAATGATTTCCGAAGATGAAGTAGTAAATTATTGTGATGAGTGTGATAGACTTAAAGAACATTGTATTTGTGATGATAGTTCAGTTGATGAAGCGACAGGGGCATCTTCAAATGCGACATATGCGACATCACCTTGGGGAAAAAGTAAATTTATGTTGACAGATAAAGGTCCTGGTAAAGTGCCAGTTAAAACAACACAACCAGATATGTCAAATTTAGGGTATCAAAAAGTTAGGGTAAAGGAAAAATGTAAAACCTTTCCTTACTGTAACGAAGATCCTAATGCGATAGGATTTTACAATGAAAGTAGAGTAATTAAAAAAATAAAAAAAGGTAATTTAAAATTAAAGTAAAATGGGAAGAATTGGTAAAATAAAAAGAGATTTAATAATGGAAGCTAATAAAAAATTATTAAATGAGTCAGAAGTGGGCATAGATTTATCTACATGTCATTGGTTTTTTATGAATGTAACTTTTTTAGACGGTAAATTAGGTGAATTACATTTAACTCAAAAAGATAAAGGATTTTGGTATCTAAAAAAATACACTAATCAAAAAAATGTTAATGATTTTACTCAAGATACCATAGAAGTACCTCAAGAAAGTGAAATTGAGGTATATTGGGATAAAGATAAAGGAAGAATAGAATTAGTAGGTAAAAGTTTAGATGGTTTAGACGCATACAATAAAATACTTCGAGGGAATAATGACAAATATTCGGGTAAATTAATTTATGCTACTGAACAACCATCTGATAAATATGGTTTTAATAAAGATTATCAGTATTTACGTTTTGCTAATGTTAAATTAGTTGAGTCTAGTAAATTGCTAGCTTGGAAAAAAGATGAAGTTAAAATGGAAAACGGCGCAATACTTAATGATAGTAGTTATTTTGTTAAAAACAATTTATTCGGTAAACCAACATATTATTATATTACGATAAATCAAGAGGATCAATATAATGATTTGTTAAAACCGTGTGAAAATTATAAATAAAAGTTAATAATATTCAACTAGAACTAACGTTGTAACACCATCTTTATAGAAGTACTCTAAGTCAAATAGACTATGAGGTAGTTTGTTTTTACTAATATTTTTTTGCATACATTCTATTTGCTTGTCTCTATCATTTACAAAGTAAACTTTTCGTGAATAGTAATCCCATCCGTTCTTATGACAAACATAAATTAAGTCAGTAGGGTACATCCATTGGATACTATCCGTATTTACGCCTATAGAACTGAATAATTCATTTACCAGAGAGTCACAAGTGTCATCCAAATGATCGATATACCATTCATAAACTCCTTCATTGGATTTTGCCCTAAGAGGAACGTCAAAGTCATATTGTCTTTGAGAAAATACACTTAAAGTTGTAAGTGTTAATAGTGAAGTTAAAATTAAAGTTTTCATAGTGTTTGATTTTATATAAACAAATATAATACAAATATTTTTATCTGCCAAAATTTTATATGGAAAAGTGATATTTATTAATAAAAAACTAAAATTAAGATATTATGGGTAGAATTGAAAAACAAAAAAGAGAAATGATAATGGAGGCGAATATGAGATTATTAAATGAGAGTGACATATCAATAGCCGAACCTGAAATGAATAATGCAACAGTTTCTAAAACTAGTGTAGGAGGATTATCTTTAGAATGTGTTAAAATAAATGAAACAGATCCTAGAAATTCAGAATTTTCATACGCAGGACCATATCCTTGGGATTTAGTAGAATATAGTAAAGATTCTAGACCAGTTAAAATTTTTCTTTATAGAGATAAACCTAGAGATGTAGTGTATGGTGGATCGAATGAGGCAGAAATGACTCTTCACTTTGAAGAGATTACTGATAGGGTACTTAGAAATTTTTTAGGTATGAATAAAAAATATATTATGGCAACAAATAATGCGCCTGGAGTCACTGGACCACAATATTGTAGAGTAGACGGTAATATGGATAAAGATTGGGATGAAAACTTCTTTAGTTATCAGAATAATGGTAATGTTATAGAACCATATCCTGATTTTTCACAATTTAAATAAAATGGATATAAAATAAAAAAGGGGTTTTAAACCCCTTTTTTTAATTTGTCTTTTTATAATCGATAGTATCTACTAAATTCTTTACTTCTTTTTCAGAGAAAGAACCACTGGATCTCCATTTTTGTTGTTCTTCTTCAGGTAGACTCATTAAAAAATATGCAAATGCCCTTTGTCTTGGGTTGTAGCCTGGTTCTTGTGTACTATCAGCGACAACAACATTGTTACTGATTTCGTAATTCTTATTAGTATTAGATAAAACTTTTTTAGAATTTCCACAACTAACGAGTAGAATAGTTATATAAACGACTCCGATAATTAAAATTAAATTTTTCATAGTGTTTGATTTTATATATACGAATATAATATAAATATTTTTGTCTACCAAAATTTTTTAAAAAAAAGTGATATTTATTAATAAAAAAGAAAATGGAAAGAAGATTCTTAACTAAAAAAACCAAAATTACTATAACAGAAAATAAAAGTGTTCCTGGTTTAAACACTGCGATGGATAATAGATCTAAAAGTGGTGAATTTAATTCTGACTCATTAAAAGATTTTAATAAAAAAATATCTGATTATTATCAATTCGATAATAAAGATGATTTTAAAACACCTAAATATAATAGATCTGAATACGAAGAGGCTTACGAAATAGAAGATTTAGGTGCTGGTAAAATGTCTGGTTTAAAATATGATAATGAAGAAACAGAAGTATTTAAATCCTTTACTGAAAGAATGAATAAATTAAATGATAATTCAGAATACGATAAAGAATTTGGTACGTATGATGGTTTTGGTGAAGGGGAAAAAGAAGATGATACGTATGATACATTAAAAGATAATAGTGAAAAATATATTAAACATAAGTACGAAAAACCAGAGGAGTATCACTATACACCAAAAGTTAGAGTAACAAACGAATCTAAAACAAATAAAATGAAAAGATTAAATTTTAAAAATGAGTTTACATCTGAATATGATATGAAAAAACTTATTCCTGAACATTATAAATATGATGGTCACGTATTTTTAATGGATGACGGTAACCAAACTTATAAAGTTAGATGGGACGATTCAATTAATGAAGGTACGGTTATGTCTTATAAAAATAAGACTATGATTAATGAAGATATGAATAAGATGAAAAAATTATTCAGTTATTCTTATGAAGATTCTATGGGTAAAACAAATAACTATAGTGAAGAAACTAATAAGTTTAAAACTTTATTTGAATCAACAAAAAAGGGTAAAAATATCATTTAAATATAAAAAATTAAATATAGAAAAGGTGTCTAATGTGGACACCTTTTTTGTTTTATATAATATTTATTATTATGAAGTTTAAAAATTTAATAACGGAATCTATTATAGATACATTAAAATTATCTAAAGAAGAAAAGGCAATTCTAAAAACTTTTAATATTGTTGACGGTGATAAAAACACTTACTCATCAGGAACTTTTGATTTGACTGACGGAGAAAAAATAATTAAAGTTTCTGATATGACAGGTGTAAATGATTTAGATAAATTATATACTTTATATAAATTTTTTAAAAAATATAAAGATATTTTGTTTAAAGATGAGGTGGGAGGAATCCAGTATGGTAGTATAGATACAAAAGATTATGAGATATTATCTCCACTATTTTTAAAATATTTTTATGATAATTTTAATGGTAATACACTATTAAATGTTGATGGTGGTGAGTGGAAAGTGACTACTATGTATGATATGGAGGAACAAATGGCAGAAGAAGATTATTCGATATTTGTTTATCTATCCTCTGAAACTTTACCACAAGTATCATTATTTAGTGGTATTTATAAAGGAGATAAAGAAGGTATAGGTTGGGACTTAATAGCTCAAGATGAAGATCTATCAGTTTTTAACGCAGAAAAGATAAAAAAGAAAGGTAAGTATGAAGAAATATTAGGTGGTGGGATTATTGACATACCCACACCAAAAAACCTTTCAAAAACAGAGATGGATAAGTACTTCCGTTTATTATTTTTAAATTTAGAAGATGGTATTTTAGATCAAATGTGGATAATTGAGGATTTTATGGAATATAAGACAAATAATTAAAATTAATAATAAATTTATGTACACAAGAGAACAAATAAAATCAGCCGTTGAAAAGAAAGGCTACAAATGGTTTAATGACGATGCAAATAAATCCTATGATGTAAATATCGTAGGTATTAGAAATAGTTCCCCATCAGTTTACAAAAAAGTGACTAACGTATTTGACGATTATATTACTATATCTTTTAAAGATGAAAAAGGTGTGTGGCAATTTTATTGTTGGCAAGCAACTTGTGATCCAGGAAAAAAAGGTGTACAACAATTCCATAATAAAAAAGGTGTTGCTAGATTAGTTACTGGACAATATAGAACTGTGTGGGCGGTAGATAAACATCAGGGTAAATATGATGCACTATGTCAAAGATTGGGTAATGTTACAGTTTGGAGAGATGGTAACAAAGATCTTGTTTTTGATGAGGTGGTAAAAGATACTGGTATGTTTGGTATTAATATACACAAAGCGGGACAAGATTCTACTTGGGTAGAAAATTGGTCGGAAGGGTGTCAAGTGTTTAAAAGAGTAAAAGATTTTGATGAGTTTATGAAAATATGTAAGAAGGCGGTTAAAATTTATGGTAATAAATTTTCTTACACTTTATTAGAATCTACTGATATAAAATAAAAATAAAAAGTTATGTTATTAAAATTAGGTAGTAAAAGTGAGGATGTTAAAATCCTACAAAGATTTTTAAAATTAAAAGATGATGGTTCTTTTGGGTCAAAAACTGAATCTGCAGTTAAAAAGTGGCAAAAAGAAAATAAGTTAAAAGATGATGGTATTGTTGGACCTAAAACTTGGGTCGCAATGGGATTAGATCAATTAGTAACTACAGATAATAGCGAAAGATTAAATGAATCTACAAATGGTTTAGTGGTTGAGCAATATTTTTTACCTAAAGGAGAATATTTGGTTGGCCCAACTAACAAAGAATATGTTTTTTTACACCATACTGCTGGTGGACATAATCCTTATCAAGTTGTTGATATGTGGGGAAGAGATACTAGAGGTAAAATTGCTACTGAATTTATTTTAGGTGGACAAAGTGCTGCGGGTAATAATACTAAATTTGATGGTAAGTTAATCCAATGTATGCCGACTGGTTCATATGGATGGCATTTAGGTGATAATGGATCACAACATATGCATTCACATTCAGTAGGTATTGAAGTTTGTAATTTTGGTTATGTAGTAAATGGGAAGACATATGCTAACACAATTGTTGATAAATCACAAATAGTCACATTATCTCAACCATTTAGAGGACATAAAGATTGGCAACGATATTCAGATAAACAAATTGAAGTTTTAAAACAATGGATTCTTTTTGTTGCGGATAGAGATAATATTGACGTAAGAAAAGGTTTGGTTGAGGAAATTAGAAAAAATGGTGCTAAAGGTTTTGAATTTAACGATAACGCTTATTATGGTAGAGTAAAAGGTATGTGGACGCATACAAATACTAGAAAAGATAAAGTGGATATGTTTCCACAACAGGAATTAATTGATATGTTATTATCTTTATAATTTCTTAAATTACATTATTATTGTTTTATGGATAGTTTTGAATTTATTAGTTATATGATTGATCCTCTAACAAACGAGCAAATGAATCTTTTGTATAAAGCAAATGACGTAAAATATGATAAATGTAATTTGTATTACGATGTAATTAAAACATTGAACAAATTAATTGTTGACACATACTTAGGTGATGAATACATTACCAATGAGGAACAAAAAATAGAACACTATAATTGGTGTTTTAATACGGTTATAGAAAATTTTAAGAAGGAAAAGATAATCTTTGGGAATATTAATGATTTAAAAGAATATTTTTTCTTTTTTTATGATGAGTTGTTTTATAAAGATAAACATAAGAATATAGAAAAAATTGATAATCTACCAGAACTTTCTTTTAAATTTTATAGGTTGAAGTCTAGATCAGATATGGATATTATGATAGAACTTTACAAATTATTTGAAAAAAGTTTAAACGAAAAAATAAAAAATAAGGTTTAGTATTGATTTTTTTACTTTTTTTCATTATATTGGTTCATATGAATACAAAAATAAAGTTTTTGGAGATAGTTTTATCTGACTTAGTTTCACAAAGAGACACTTTTGAACTAGAACTTAACAGAATTATTAATAATGATGAAAAAATATCTGTTAAGAAAGTTGATTTCGAAAGTGTGTTAACACAAATCACTATTACAAATAGTAAAATACAAACGTTAAGTGATTATTTAACTACTTTGAGTAATTTAGAAAGTAAAACTGAAAATAATAACAATGATTAAAATAAATTAAAAATGGAATTGTACGAACAATTAGTTAAATTAGTAGGTGAACTTAATGAAAATGTCACTAAATTTTATGACAAAGGTAATAAAGCTGCAGGTACTAGAGTAAGAAAAACTTGTCAAGACATTAAAAATCTTTGTCAAGACATTAGAGTTGATGTTTCTAATAAAAAAACAGAAGTTAACGCTTAATTTGATATGGATATACTTAATAGCATATATATGTTTCTTTTCGTATTCTCAACATTGAATATACTAAGAAATTTATTTTTCTTAATAAAAAATGTTAGAGATGAAGAAAGATTTACTATGGGTAAATTACCATTATTTGTTTTAGGTATATCCATTTCATACTTTATCACTTCAATAATAACAGTATTAATAAATTGATAAATGTTTCACGAAAAATTAAATGAAATGAGACCTTATGTGACGGGTATTAGATTTGTAAAAGATCTACCTGTTGTAGATGTTGTCTTATTAGATGGTTGGGATATGTTTGAATCTGATACTGTTTCATATAAGCTTGGTAGTAGTAACAAAAATTATTTTATGGTATTCCCACAACAAAATGGGGGTACTATTGATAGTGTTATGGAACACGTACAATTCGTGATCGAATTTAACATTGAAAAAGAAAATAAGTTGTCATTACTAAAGGCTAAGATAGAAGAACTTAAAAATTTGTTTAGTGAGAAATCTCTATCTGAATTAGAAAAATTAAAGTTTGTTATAGAAACAGTCAATGAACCAACATTAAAAGATATTTCCAAAGTACCAAAAATACACAACGGGGTGGAGTTACCACCTACGAATGGTAGTATGGTTATGGTAGAAGAAGAAAAAGAGGGTTAAACCCTCTTTTTTTATACTTCTAATTTTTCTTGAATTGTATGGATTAACCAAGTGGTACCTGATATTAAACAGGCATCTAAGAAAATCGATACTGGTGCAAATTCTAAACCATAATGGTAGAATGGTGAAAATTGAGTGAATCCACTAATTTGTGATCCTAAAGATAGGAAAAACCCTACCCACCAAGGTGTACACATCATACAACCCAAAAGTTTACCAAAAAAGTTTGGGCTATAGACTTCGGCAGTCTCTCTCAAACCATCAAAAATTGCCCCGTAAACGATAATGTTAGAAATTCCATAACTAACTAAAATAACTAATAATAATTCCATAATGATTACTTTTTTATTAAAAAAATTGATATTTATTATTAAAGTATACTAAATATGAAGGTAATTGTAAATAGAAGACAATACAATAAAGTTATTAATGAAACAAGAGGGTATTCTAAAAATGTTGAAGAATGGGCTGATTATGTTGCAGATGAGTTATTACCGTTAATTATTAAACAAGATGTGGAAGAAGATGTATATACTCTAAAAAAATTGTCTTTAAAACTTAAAAATAAAAAATTTTATGAGGATATCCCTATTGATAGTATTATTATGACAGTTATAATAAATGATGTTGAAGGCGATTCTGCGGATATTAGTATAGGGTATAATCCATTTTACACACAAATTGTAGATAACGATGATAATAGTTATAACATTTTAGATGTTGAGTTTGATGTTGTGATGAATTTACCTTCAAATAGAGAGGATATTGATTATAATACTTTACAATATTATTTTTCTTCATTCTTATCGCATGAATTTATGCATGTATATGAATGGGTTAGTAGAAATTTAGAAACCCCTAGTTCAATAAAAGGGTGTGAGGACTTTTATAAAAATGGAGATATTAGTGGGGATGCGATAGAAAGAATTGCATATATGTTATATGTAACACAGTCTTTTGAGATAAACGCTTTTGTTCAACAAGCGGCGACTATGTTATCTAAAATAAATCCAAAAAATAACGATGATTTTATGGTTCATTTAAAGAGTTTACCTATGTATTTATTTGCGGAAACTATGATAAATTTTAATTCGGAAGAATATTTAAATGAAATAAATGAATTATCTAACGATAAAAAAAGTGAACTTTACAATATTATTATGTGCTTTTATTATGTTGATGGGAGTTTACCAAAAATAAAATCTGTTGATAGATTTTTATATGATTTAGAAAAGAAATTTAAAATTGTTGGTGAATCATTTAAAAGAAAATTATTAAGATTAATAACCGTAATATGAAAAGAATATTAATTACTGAAAAACAATATAAAAATTTATTAAATTTAGTTAATGAACAATTTGTTAAATATAATAATCCTGAAGATGAAAAAGATCTTAGTCACGATATTGTAGATACTTTAACATATTTAACTGTTGTATTTAGAGAAAACAACATCAATAAAGATGTCTTTGTTGATAAAATAGAGGATGGTGTGGTTTATTTGGATCCGACTAAATATACTCAAGAAGAAAAAGACATAATTGAAAAAAGATTACAAACTTATGTGGATTACCAAAAAAATCCTAGAGATAAAGTTTTAACAAATGCTTTAGGATTCGATAGTGGATTTGATAGTGATTGGACAGGTGGGGATATTGCGGATGTAGAAGATAATAGTGATGTTGCGGATGTAGAAGATAATAGTGATGTTGCGGATGTGGAAGATGACAGTGATGTTGCGGTTATTGAAGATGAAGCGGAAAAAATATATAAACAAATAGAGGCTTGTGATTTTGGAAGAAATTCTAAAGGTAATAAAAGAAAAGTTATATTACCACCTACAATGGATATTAGATTTTATCAGGATTTACTTAAAAAGTTAGGTGCAAATTTTACTTGTCAAAAGATGTTATTCTTTTTTGCGTGGAGAGATGGGGAAAGTTCTAAATCAACATATAACCCTTTTGCGACAACATATAGAGATGAGAAAAACGAAGGTTGTTATTACAATTGTTTAAAAAGTGGTAAGGGATATAAACCTACTGGTTGTAGGACATGTCCTCCAGGTACAAATCCTGGTGTTAGGAATTATAAAACTTATAGTTCTGGATTAGATGCGACATATAAAACACTAACTAATGGATTGTATCAGAATGTAATTAAAAAATTAAAAAATGATAATATTACTGCGGTAGAAATTGCTTCAGAAAAGTCTGAGTTAAAGACTTGGGGAACAGGAGGATTAGTTCTGGATATACTTAAATATACTAATACTATTAGGGTTAATAGAATAGAAAAATATGGAGGAGGTTCGATAGTTGATGATGAGTGTGTTTTAACTACTGCAGAATACAACTTTTATAAACAACATATAAAAAATAAAAGTGATGGTGACGCATTTAGAGGGTGGGTTAATTCAGATAGTAGTAGATTAAATTATGTGAATAGAAAATTATCTGATTGTTCTTTATTTACTGGTTTAGAAAAGACAGGTGAACTTAATGACTATGTTGAAATCGCCTTCAAACATAAGGGTAAAGAATGGGTTAAATTAGGTAAACCAGGTAAAGAAAGTGAAAATGTAGTAGTTGATAGTAAAAAAGATGAGGAAATAAGAAATAGAATTATAAAATATGCAGAAACTAAATTAGGGCAACCATATATTTGGGGTAAAGAATTTGATGGTGTAGGTGGAGATTGTTCTGGTTTTATTGATAATGTTTTAAGAAATGTAAATGGTATTACCTCACCTTATGATGGTAGAGAAACGTCAGCAGTTTTAAAGAAATTAGTTTTAGGGAAAAATGTGGGTAAGAAATCTGGACTTAAAAGGGGTGACATCTTAGTGTTTAACCCTAGAGCTGGTGGAAGTATAGGTCATGTTGGGTTTGTCCATAACGTAAATAGTGATGGGACAGTAGATATGATACACTCCTCTTCATCAAAAGGGGTAATAATCCAAAAAGATATATTAAATAGTGGTATAGGTAAAAGGTATTATGGGGCACTACCAATCGTAAACGGTAGGTATGAGTCATCGAGTACTGGTGAAATTAGTAGTAACGTTAATGTTAATAATTCTAGGAAAGATGAAGATGATTGTCCTAACTATGATTGTTGGTCATATTTTGGTAAAGAAAGTTTTTGGAATGGTACAAGTAAAATAAATAATAAAACTGTACCTAAAATTACAATAGAAAAATCTAATAGTTTATTTAAAATAACTTATAAGGGTACATCATCAGGATTTTTACTTAAACATAGTAAAGGTGGTAAAAATGATACCATTCATCAGTTGTTAAATGTTCTTACATTAGAATTGAATGATTATTTAAAAACCCGTTATTTAAAACCTGTTATTAAATCTATTAAAATGGATTTGGTTGGTAATAGTTTAACTGTTGAAGTCCCTTTAATTGATAGTGGTAATAAAAAATATATTATAAATAGGAGAGGTAGATTAGGTGGTGGATCAATAGATGAAAGTGGGTTAGTTAAATATGAAGATATGGATGGGTATGAAGAGGTATACCATACTTCTGGCTCACTTAGAGAGAAATTTATAACAGTAATTGACACAAACGTTGGTTTTGGTAATAAAAATGAAGGAATAGAACAACCTAAAAAGGGAACTGATATCACTAAACCTAGTGATGCTAGATTAACATCTCTACCACAAAGTAGTAGATGGGGTAGACCACATCATGGGTATGATATAGTGGGTCCTTATAGTGGTAAAAAATGTTTAATAGTTTGTAATAATCCAGGAATAGTTACACATGCTGGTAGATGTGGAGGTTATGGTAACCTAGTTGAGATTGATCATGGTATGGGGAAATTTTCAGCATACGCACATCTTCATAAAATATTTGTTACTGAAGGTCAACAAATAAATGTAGGTGATGTTATAGGTATTGAAGGAAATACTGGTGGTTCTATGGGTAGACATTTACATTTTGAAGAAAGGGTAAGAAGACCTAAAAATTTAAAGAATAGATGTGGAAATGGGTCACCATATAATGAAGCTTATGGTTACGATACCGTAAAACCATTAAGTAATTTAGATAACTACTTTTATTTTCAACAAGGTATATGAGAAAAAAAATATATGGTGGAGTTTTATTAATTGATATTAATAGTAATGAATTTTTATTAGGGCAGAGGGGTAAAAATACTACCTTTGCCAATTCTTGGTCACTATTTGGGGGTAAAATAGAAGAAGGTGAAGATGTTTTAGATGGGATAAAAAGAGAGTTATTGGAAGAAACAGGTATTAGTTCTAAAGGTATAACGTTCAAACCATTTGAGGTTCAGTATACTATGGGGTATCCTTACCATTTTTTTATTGGTTATTGTGACGGACAGAAAAAATGTATATTAAATGATGAGAATCAAGATTGGGGATGGTTTAATTTAGATAATTTACCTAAACCATTATTTCCTACACTTTATTCTTCACTAGTTAGAATTTTTTAATTATAATTATCTTATGAATGAATTAAAAAAAATAGAATCTGACATACAGTTAGAAAAATTAAAAACAGAACTTAAAAAAGAAAAATTTATAAAAGATATTAAAAATGGGTTAGGTGATCATATTAAAGTTAATGGTGGTTCAGTTAAAAAAATAAAAAAATCATTTATTAAACGTATTTGGGAAAAAGTTTTAAAAATATTTTAATATGAATTTAGAAAAAGTTTTAGAAATTGCGAATGAATGTATTGGGAATGAATTAATCCCTACAGAAAATCTAACTATAACATATAAGTTAGATAAAGAAATACATAAAAAATTAGATGAGGAATTGTTTTATAATACAAACAATAACTTAAATAATTTTATCCATAATGATTTAATCGAAATTAATATTGCGGGAATTACATTTATCTTCGAAATAAAGTAATTTGACATTTGATAAAAAAATCTATAACATTAGAAAAAAATAATGTATGGAAGAAAATAATACGCACAAAGATTTTATGGATTATCTATTAAATGATGATAAAGAAACTTACGACAATGGTTTATCTCATCCTAGTGTTGAATCTGAAGAAAATGAACGTAAAGTGGTTGATGAAATTCTCGAAAGTAGAATGATAGAATATTATTGTTGTGATAGATTTTATGGTAATGAAAAATTAGTATGTGATAATATAAAAAAATTAAGTAGTTGGGTGTGTGATGAGGATGGACTTAATATGAAAGAAAATATTAACTTTATATTACAGGACATTGTAGAATGTGAAAACCTAAACGAAATGTATCAAAAACCATTAGAATATCTACATAGGACAGGAATCGTAAACGATATTATAAAAAAATCGGATGGTAGTTATTATACTAAAAAACTAAATAATTGTTGTTTAGTTAAAAACTCTAATGGTGAATGGAGTTATGTTAATAAATTAAATACCAACTACAGTGATTTATCAGAATTACTTACCACACTATTCATAAAAGGTGGACAGATAGAAAAACTATCTAAAATGAATAGTTCTGAAATAAAAAAGTTTTTACTTACAATTAAAGGTGGTACATTGACTAAACTATTGCAGAAATATTTTACGTTAGATGATTATGAAGATTATACTTATAACACTAAGAATAATACTAAGGTTGGTGATTATGTAGAAAATCTAACTAAAGAATTGTTACAAGAAGATGGATTTACTTTATTATATGAAGGGTGTAACGGTAATTTTATTGATATGATTTATGGTGTGGATCTTATTATGGAAAAAGAAGGTGAAATATATTTGGTGCAAGTTAAAAGGAGATCATCCGTTGCAAAACAAAGTACTACTAATGTGAAGTATAGATATATTGATATTTTTGCAGGAGAATCACCTGACTATAATGGTATTATGTTATATAATAGACATGAAAAATTCGTAGAAAAATTTATGGGTAGAAATGTTTTAAAAAAGAATATGAATTATTTAAAAGAAATATATAAATAATTTTGTTTTTTAAAAAGATATATCATATATTTGTAGAAAATATTATTATGGGTTGCGATGTTCATATGTTTGTTGAAAGGAAAAATTCTGAAACTAATAGTTGGGAAAAAGTAAATGATGAATTTTTTTGTGATTATAGTCTAAAAAGTGCGGAGGATTATATAATACATAATTTAGGTTTAACTAGAGAAGAATCTAATCATATGTTAAAGAAATTTTTTAAAGGGGATAAACCTAACTCTAAATTAGAGGAGTACGTCATCAATAAGTTTTTGGTAGATGTGTTTTCTGATAATTGGACTGAAATAAATGGGTTAGGTAAATTACCTGATCCTAGAACTGATCAACCTTATAACGGTAGAAATTATACATTGTTTGGTGTATTGGCTGGAGTAAGAGACACTTATATGCATATGATTAGTGATGAACTTAGAGGGTTACCTATTGATGTGTCTAAAGAAATTTCTGATTTAAGTGATGATTGGGATGTGGACGGACATTCACACAATCACTTATATTTGGATGAAATAATAAATAGTGAATATTATGAAATGAGTGATGACGAATTAGATGATATAGGTTTAGGTACTCATTTTTTTAGATATACAGTTAATTCACTTTTAGAAATAGGTGATACTAAGGACATTAGAATAGTATTTTGGTTCGACAATTAAAAAAAATAATTTTTTTTTAAAAAACATTTGACTTTTTAGAAAATAGTATATAAATTTGTATTCAGAAATAAAAAAAGATATGGAAACACAGTTGACTAATATTGAGAAAGAGAACGTAACATTAACTAAAAACGGTATGGTTACTAACCCAACAACACTTAATAAGTGTGTTGACTTATTCTTCTCTATTGGTTCAATGAGAGGTAAGTCAAAAGATAAATTAATTAAAATGTTTAATGAGGCATTTGAAGAAAATCCTTTGATTACGACAAAAATTCTTTTTTGGGTTAGAGATATTAGAGGTGGTGCGGGTGAAAGAAAAGTGTTCAGAGATATTATTGAATACTTGGTAACTAACTCACCAGAAACAGTTAGAAAAAATATTAATCTAATACCTGAGTTCGGAAGATGGGATGACATATTGATTCTTTTGGGTACAGAATTAGAAGAAGATATGTTTTACCATATCAGAGCAGCGTTAATCAACCGTACCGATGGTTTATGTGCTAAATGGATGCCTAGAAAAGGTGAGTTGGCAAACAAACTTAGAAAATTGTTTAAGATGACACCTAAACAATATAGAAAAATGTTAGTTGAATTAACTAATGTTGTTGAAACTAAGATGTGTGATAAGGATTGGGAATCTATTGATTATTCTAAATTACCTTCTTTAGCGTCATCTAGATATCAAAAATCTTTTAAGAGAAACGATACTGTTAGATATGAGGATTATAAAAATGCGTTGGTTGATGGTACCGCTAAGGTAAATGCTGGGGCAGTATATCCATATGATATCATTAAATCTATGAGATATGGTGGTGACGATGTTGTCAACAATAAACAATGGGAATCCCTACCAAATTTTATGGAAGGATCCACTGAAAGAATATTACCAGTGGTAGACGTTTCTGGATCTATGACTTGTTCAGCAGGAGGAAATCCAAACCTAACATGTATAGATGTGGCAATATCATTAGGTATGTATATATCTGAAAGAAGTGAAGGTAATTTTAAAGATGCGTTTATCACATTCTCTGAGAATCCACAACTACAGTATTTAAAAGGTGATTTAAAACAAAGATTGAACCAGTTACTTAGTGCGGAGTGGGGTATGACTACTAATTTAGAAAAAGTATTTAAATTAATACTTACACAGGCTAAGAACAACAAAATATCTGAAGATATGATGCCGACTAAAATAATTATTTTATCGGATATGGAGTTCAACGAAGCAACTCGTAAAGATAGTAGTTCACAATCTATGATTGAAGCTATGTATGAGGAGGCAGGGTATAAAAAACCTGATATCATCTACTGGAATTTAAATGCGACTGGAGGTAACTTTCCTGTTGAGTTTGATGAAAACGGAACTGCGTTAGTTTCAGGATTTAGTCCGTCAATTCTTAAATCTTTATTAGGTGGTAAGAATATGACACCAGAATCCATATTGTTGGATACTGTGAATAGTGAAAGATATGGTGTTATAACCGTATAAAAAGTTCTTTGAAAAAAAATATTTGTGATAGTTAAGGAATAATTGCAGCAAAATTTAAAACTAAAATTTATAGCTACATACAAAGGGCTTGATAACCCTCCTAACTATAAGGGTGTAAACCACGAAAGTGGGGGACCACTCACGGTTAGGTAAAGTGTCAAACTATTCCGATATCACAATCATATTAGGTGTAATGGATTGGAGGTTAACGAACCTCCTTTAAGTCCGATAAACGAATGGTTTCTGCAACTCTTATTCTAGGAACTATGTAGATCAGAAGTTTTACCACTTTACTTCAAAAAAAATATAAAGTGGCGACCATAGGTGAGTTTAAACGTGGGAAATTCCCACACTTTAGGTCGTAAAACATACCTCTTGTTTATCTCAAGTTAAAAAGGTAGTTGGATTTGTCTCAATTAAAAAAAAGACACCCGAACCAGAATGGGCCAATAATATTGGGGTGGGTACTCTACCACCTAAAATAAAAACAGGACCACCATTCCGACACCGACATTTAAAAGGGAAGAGAAATCTTCCCTTTTTTATTTTATAACATTTACAGTTTAAATTATTTTCAGTAACATTGTTTATAATAACAAAGTTAAGAAATTATATATATGAAAATTGTTACAAAAAACATTAAATTAGAAAAAGGGGATAGACATTATTTAATTTATCTAATGGATCATAACAATAACCCTATTGAATGTAAAGAGGCTATCGGAGAAGAGGATAGATTAGGTAAGGAAAATGAATTAAGTAAACAATATAGTATTACTACTGAAAACATTGAGTTTGTGTCCTTAGATAAATTTAAAAGTCAAAATAGTGATTATACCCCACTAATTCTTGTATTTTATTTAGAAAGACACTTATTCTCTAATAGAGATATGATCCAAACCTATGGAGATAGTGTGAGAAAGTATTTGGAGGATAAAGGTGATGACGTAAGATTATTCTTTTTACCAACGGATGATAAAGAAGAAATAAAATGTATTAATCCTGTTTATATAGAAGATAATGATGAGTTGGAAAAATTAAATGATCTGATTGAAGATCTTAATGATAAATTTCAAGTTGGTGTTGAATAGTTAAGGGCGGGTGGATGATCTATATGTTTTATTTATTGTCCACCCAGTCTTTTCCACAATTCTTTTATATGTTTTAGTTCTATTCTTTCTATTTATTGGACCTGTGAATAAGATATTTTTAACTTTATTAGTTTCACAAAATTCTAATAAAACCCTATATAATCTTTTAGTATCATAAGGGTTTTTACAAACTATAATATTAAAATCGTAATTTTGATGTATTAATAGTTTATTATTAATATAATTAATTTGTTTGATGTTGTCTTCTTTAGATTTATTTAGTATGAACAACCGTAACAATTTTTTAGTATCCATTCTTTCTTTAAACCCATATACAGTAAATTTCTCCTCATAAAAATATTCTGATTTATGTATCAGACTCCATTTTTCACTATTTAATTTTACTGGTATAGTTCTACCTAATTCATCTCTATCATAATAATCTATATCAGTCTCCTCCTTTTCTTTCAGTAAAAGTAGTTCGTATAAAACTGGTTTTATTTTCTTATAGGCATTATTTTTTTTAGGTAATAGTACAATATTTTTATCCCTAGTTTTGAAGTATTTTTCTTTCGCATTGTTTTCATTACTACCTTCGTATACTATTTTTCTTTTTTTACCGTTCTGAGTAATAATAATTCTGTAACGCATATCTTTATTTTCTATTTAAGTATAGTTATACTTTATAAAAAATAAATATAAAATAATGAATAAAGATTATTACCAAATTTTAGGAGTAGATAGAAGTGCGAATGAATCCGACATAAAAAAAGCATATAGAAAATTATCTAAAGAGTATCATCCAGATCTAAACCCAAATAATAAAGAGGCAGAAGAAAAGTTTAAAAGTATTGCCGAAGCGTATTCTGTGTTGTCAGACAAAGAAAAAAAAATAAATTATGATAGATTTGGGACTGCGGATGGTAGAACAAATCCTTTTGGTGGTATGAATATGGATGACATATTTTCTTCTTTTTATGGTAATATGAAATATGGAAGAAATATGAAAGGTGGAGACATTAGAATTAATGTAAAACTTACATTAGAAGAAATGTATAATGGAGTCCAAAAGAAAATAATATATAGAAAATTATCTAAATGTGAACCTTGTATTGGTAGAGGTGGAGAAACAATTAGTTGCGTTACTTGTAATGGTATTGGTGTGGTAAATAATATTCAAAACACACCATTCGGTAAAATACAAACTACTACACATTGTCCTAACTGTTCTGGTAGTGGGCAAATCATTACTAAAAAATGTGGTATTTGTTCAGGTAATGGAGTTAGTCAACAAGAAATTCCTTTTGAGTTTGATTTACCTAGAGGAGTTATGGATGGTGAAATGTTAAGAGTTTTTGGTATGGGTAATTCAGTTAGAAATGGGGTGGAAGGAGATTTATTAATTAATATTATAGAAATACCACATGAAAAATTTAAGAGGGTAGGTTTAGATATACACCAAAAGATTAATTTAACGTATAAAGATTTAGTTTTAGGTAATGATTCTGTTGAGATAGATACTATAGACAATAAAATAAGGTTTAAAATACATCCTGGGACTAAGATTGGAACAATGTTAAGGGTACCTAATAAAGGGTTCATTAGAGAAAATTTAAACGGTGATATGTTATTGGAGATATGGTTAGATATACCAACAAATATCGATGAAGAAGAAAAAGAAAAAATTAATTTATTAAAAATTTGATTTTTCGGAAATTAATAGATAAATTTGTGTATTATTAATTAAAAAATATAAAAATTATGGCAAAATTTGAAGAAGTCTTTGAAGACACATTAGAATTGTTTCAAAAACACATTGATGAAAGTTCTATCCCTAAATTCCTTAAAATTAAAATTTTATCGAATAACAATCTTAAAAAAGATTTTGGTGTAGTTAGTAAATCACAAGATATTGTGAAATATATGACTGACTATGATATCATCATTCAAGTTAATGAACCAATATTCGATCAATTAGAAAATACTCAAAAAGAGTATATCGTTAGTGATCTTTTGGCTCAGATTGTATATGATATGGATAAGGATAAAGTTAGTATTGTGAAACCTGATGTTAACACATTTAGTGGTGTATTAAGAAAATATGGTATCGATACATATTTATCAATTAAAGAAAGTATTTCAGTACTTTTAGAACAAAAACAAATTGAAGAAGATGCAGTTAGATAATAGTAATGGTATAAATAAAATTGCCACCGATCCAACCCTATCTAAACAAGAAAAGAATTGGGAGTTGATGAGTGTTTTAGGAATGAAATGGTCAGAAACAGTTTCTCTTACTGATGAAGACAGAGATTTTTTATTAACTAAGGTGGAGAAGATTAAAATTCATATTGAAAAAAGTAGAAAATTACAATGATAAGTTATATTGGTGGCAAGGCTAGGATTTCTAAATGGATAGTACCATTTATATCCGAAGATATAGAAACATACGTAGAACCTTTTAGTGGTATGTTTTGGGTATTTTTTAGAATGGATTTAAAAAAATATCCTAATTTGAAGACTGTGGTTTATAACGACTTCAACGGGTTAAACGCAAATTTATTTTCTTGTTGTAAGGAGTATGATAAATTATGGGATGAAATAATTAAATATCCTTGTCAACAATTAGGGGTGACAGATACACCTCAGATTTATTCAGAAATGTTTAAACAATACCAGAATGAGTTATTCAGCTCGTCTGGTATTGTTATTACGGAAGAAAATAAATATGATATTGCAGCAAAATATGTGTACGTATTAACTCAAATATTTTCTGGTTCTAAACCTGAGACATCTAATTATATGGATTATAAAGGTAAATACAGATGTAAAGTATTAATATTTTTAGATAAACTTAAAGATAAAAAATATAGAGAACATTTTGATAAAATCACATTTATAGAAAATTTAGATTTTAGTGATGTTATACAGAAATATGATTCCGAAAAAACTTATTTTTATGTCGATCCACCGTATTGGAAAACAGAAAATTACTATTCCAATCATGACTTTGATAGAAACGATCACGAAAGATTGGCAATCGTATTAAAAAACATTAAAGGTAGATTTTCTTTAAGTTATTATGATTTTCCATTACTTAAAGAATGGTTTCCTAAAACAGAATATGTTTGGGAAATGAAAGAGTTTGCTAAAGCAGCAGCCGCTAAAAGTGGTGTAAAACAAAATATGGGTGAAGAATTACTCATTATGAATTATGGTGAGAACAAATACGTATTACCATCTGAAGGGACTCAGTTAGATTTATTTAATCATACATTTTTATAGACATGGGAAGAATACCTAAGAAAAGAAAAATTGAACAATTAGCATTGTTTAGTGCAGAAACTATGGAGGAAATAACAATATTTAAAGGGGAAGAAACTATAGATGATGTAGTTTTGATAGACGTAGTAGAATCCAAAGAGGTTGGGTTAGTAACCAATCAAATTTATTGTGGGGATACTGTTGAAACTATGAAAAAAATTAAAGACAAAAGTATTAATTTAATTTTAACTTCTCCACCATATTTGGCATCGATAAGAAAAGATAATCATAAATATCCAGGTGCTAAAGACCTAATTAAAGATAACCAACCAGTAAAAGAATATATTAGTTGGTTAATAGAAGTGTTTAAACAATATGAAAGAATTTTGACAGATGAGGGTGTAATTGTATTTAATTATAGTTATACCACATTTAATCCATCTTTACCGTATATGTTAATTAATGAGGTGTTTGAAAATACATCATTAGAGATATATGATACGGCATCTTGGAAAAAGAAATCTTGTGTACCTTTAAGTGGGCATCCAAATAGAATGACTAGAATTGTTGAAATGGTTTATATTTTTGCGAAAACACCTAACTTTAGTGCAAATAAAATAGTATCTTCAGTATCTAAAACTGGACAGAAGTATTTCAATACGTATTATAATTTTATTGAGGCAAAAAATAATGATGGTAAAGTGGAAGGACATGAGGCAACATTTTCTACAGAGTTTGCAAATTACTTTATAGATTTATACTCAAAACCGAATGACATTGTATTAGATAACTTTTCTGGTACGGGTACAACACCCTACGCCGCATCCAAAATGGGTAGACAGTATATTGGGATAGATTTAGTCGAAGATTACTGTGACTACGCTAAGGAAAGACTTTCTAAACTATATAAATAAAATAGTAAATAATTTAGGATGGACTGGTTAAAAAAATATTTAAAATATAAATTTAAACGATTTATAGTAAAATATAAATTATTTGAAGGTCATTTTTTAAAAGAAAATTTTGAGTATACTGGTTATGAAAGAATATGTACCGCAATAGTTCGTAAAACAATAAATCATACAGATACTAAATATACCATCGCACCACTTTCAAATAAAAGATACCTAATCAACAAAACTTTAGATATTTTTATTATTATGGAAGATAGTAAAGTAGAGATAACTAATCATGTGTATCATTATGTCATTACTTTACCAAAAAAAGAAATGATTAAATTAATTAATAGATTTGATAAAAAGGTTGATGAGGAAAGGATCATGTATGAAAATCAAATTAAATCTCAGATAGATTATACCCTACATAAAATTTATGACAAAATAAATTTTTTTAATTGAATTTTTATTATATATTTGTACAATAATTTATTTTTATGGAAAAAGTGGAAGAAAAGTTATTAGAGTATTTAAATGATAAACCTAATTACGAAAAATTTAAAATACTACATAATGAGATGGGTTACGATTTCGATTTCATTAAAAAATTATACCCAAAAGAACTTAAAACCTTTTCAGATTTAAAATTTGGAAAGCATGGTAATAGTTGGATGGTAGGTGCGATTCAAGCAATTTTAAATTTCGATAATGGACACTTTGTTTCAGTAGTTGGTGGGGGTAATGGTTTATATGGTGATGGGGTTAAAACCTTTGAAGTAGGGTTTCCGTTACCTGGTGATAGTATAGATGTTGAGGGTTGGTTGTCACCTGAAGAAGTAACAACGTTAATGATTAACATTCAAATGAAAGAACCATATGGGACAAACCGAATATAAGAGAAGGTTAGAATTTATTAATGAAGACGTAAAAATATTATACGGATCATTAACAGACGAAGTAATTAATACACCTGTCCCTAATTATGAAAGTGTAGGTGTTCTTTTAAGTAATATAGAAATCGCCTCTAATTTAAATGATGATGAATCTTTGGGTTGGAAAACTAAATTTAACATCCCTACTCATGATCCACAAACAGGTGACATTAACCCTTATTATGAAGAACTAACTGGTAGTAAAAACCCATTGGTTGTCTCTAATATAGATAAGATGCCCAATCAAAAGTGGCATCAGATAATATCATTTATTAAATCTGGAGTTAGAATAGTTGGTTATTGTTTTATACCATTTAATTTAGTTTTGGCAACAGTTTTATTGGTATTAAGTGAAGTTATTGGTATCGTAGAAGAATTAGTATAGTATGGAAGGGAAAAAAATTATTACTATCGTATCAGAAGTGAAAGAAGACGGTAGACTTTATTTAGATTTTGGAATAGATAAAATAAGTGGTATAACAAAGTTAGAATTATTGTCTATAATGACTAATAGTCTGGTTATGTCAACAAAAATGGTTTGTGAGGATTTAGATTATGAATCTCAAGGTAAACTAATAACTGATGTACTTGATTTACTTAAAAATAACTTATTTGATGGTGATTCTTTTAAAGATTTAGATGTAAAAATAAAAGAATTGTAAAAAAATATTTGTTTTTAAGTAAATTATATATATATTTGTAGATATAATAATAACACTAATGAGTTTATCTAAAAAAATATACGAAGAAATCAAGTATGAGGAAGAAAATATTTCTTACGATGAGAGTGGTTGGGTTGATAGAGTATTGTATACTAAAGATAAATTAAAAGAAAGTTCTTTGAAAAATGGGGATGGTTTTGGATTTGACAATCAAAGGTTGAGTTCGGAATGATGCAAGCAGGGTTAGATGGAAACCCTTAAACACCTATCAAAACATAAATGCAAACGCATACAACGTAGAGGATATCATGAGTATCCCAACTTCTATTACTCGCTCAGCGGTAGTTGAAGAGATTGAATTAATGGAATTAGTTTAATCGGTGGGTCACACTTACCTAGAAACAGAAAGGTGTAAAAAATAGAGTTGATCGTCAATACTCTATAAACAATTGACGAAAACAGGGTTGTTGGATAACCATGTTATAAATAAAACCAAATATTTTGTTTATTTAGAAAAATAAACTAAGCTTGTGAATGATTTTCTTATGGCGATTTGATTGGACGAGGGTTCGACTCCCTCCATCTCCACTAGTGTTGTCGGTTTCTTTGTTCCCTAAAAACAAAGTGGTGGAAGTTGATAGTAATCCTATCGGCCCTTTAACCCCTCAGAGTGAGGGGTTATTTTTTTTATAATTTTAATATTTTGGGAAGGTACAAATTTGAAAATAAAATGGATAAGGTATTAGTTTTAAATAATGACTATACTCCATTAAACTTGACTACACTTAAAAGGGGGTTTAAATTAGTATATAAAGGTAAGGCAGAAATAATTTATTATGATGAGTCAAATCCTATTATATCTAGTTTTAAAAATTTTAATAGACCTTCTGTAATTAGATTACACAGATTTATTTATACACCTTATAAAAAAGTACCTTTAAGTAGATATAATGTTTTTAGGAGGGATGATCATAAATGTGTATATTGTGGGACAAATAAAAATTTAACTATTGATCACGTAATACCTAAATCTAGGGGTGGTGATAATACTTGGAAAAATTTAGTTACGTGTTGTGGTGTATGTAACCTTAAAAAAGATGATAGAACACCAGAAGAGGCTGGTATGTTGTTATTAAGAAAACCATATACTCCTACATATATTCAGTTTATTGAAAGAATGAATGGTGTAATTAAAGAAGAGTGGAAACAATTTTTAATGGTATGAAAAAATTTTTTAGTTATCATAAACAAAAAGGGTATTTTAGGTTCAGAATATTTGGATATGGTTTAACAATTTCCGATAGATTTACACTTAATCAAAAAAGAGGGCATGTGAAATACATTTACTTTTATGGATATGTAATTACTTTTTTAAAACCTAATAAATTTTAATATGATAGAAAGAATAAAATTGTGGTGGGACTTTGATGGTAGATACTACCATAAAGATTTCATTCAAGGAGTAAAAAATCTTTGGAAATGGTTTCCTACAATATGGAGAGATCGTGATTGGGACACCAACTTTATCTATGAAATAATTAAAGTAAAATTAAATAACCAATCGGATTATATTGGGGGTAAAAATAGACACACAAGAGCAAAACGTGATGCCGAATTAATGAAATTATGTTCTCGTTTAATCCAACGTTGTCAAGATGACCACTATGATATGGAATATATGGATTATCACGAATCAAATTACAATTTTTTAGATATCACCGATGAAGATGATATTCCTGAAAAATACAGAAAAGGTAAAAAATTGGATATTGAATTAGTTAGTGAAAACTTTGACGACTACTTTAAAAAATACTCGCGTCAATACAAACGTGTAATGTCAGGTGAGGTTAGTAGATTCAGAAGACCAATTGAAGAAAAAGACAAACAACTAATCGCAATGGAGATTGCACATGAGAATCAGTATAGATGTCGTAAGTTACTTTTTAAAATAATGGAAAGATATATTGAAGGATGGTGGGATTAGTTTATAAAATTAATTTGTTTTTTTAAAAAAAAGTATTTACATTTGTTTTAAATTAGAAAATTATGAAATCAGGTGCAAGTGGTAAAACTACTCATAGTAGAGTATCAGCAAAAGAACAATTGAGAGAAATAGAATTGAAAAGGGCATTAAAAATTTTGTCCCAATCTATGTTGAATTATATTAAGAATAATCCTAATTAAGATGGTAAGGGTTAGATTTCCAAATGAGACTTATTACGATGTTATCCCAAACTTCAATTGGAATGAATTCAAACCTGGTAAAATTAATAGTGAATTCGTTTTTGGGTGGTATCAAGATGTTTATATATCTGTCGATAGAGAAGATTACGATGAATATGTTACTAAAAAAAATAATTAATTAATATGAAAAAAATTTTATTAGATACCTTAATTATGTTATCAACAGGAATTGTTTCAGGAATTGGTTTTACTGCATTAACTATTGCATTGGATATGGGTATAAATAATTATTTTATATTTATTCCTTCTATTATAGTTAGTTGGTTAATACTTTACCCTTCATATAAATTTTGGTCGGATATCTTTAAAAAAATGTTAAATTATGAAAAATATAATCAAAAAGATTAAAGATCATATTTCATTGTGGTGGAGAAGAAATATTGTGGATTACTGCCCACCAGAATTAGAAGACGAGGAATTTTCAGAAAAATATAGATAAAAAATATAATTATGTCGAATTTTATTTATTCTAGAGTTACAATTGAGCCTTTAGGGGCTATGGACAAAATTTGCAACTTAATAATGGGTATGCCTGAATATGAGTATGGAAAAGAAACTACAACGGTAGTAAAAACATTTTATACAGAAGAAGAAATAAGAAAACCTTATAAAGGAGAAGAAACTGAATACCCAATAACTGAAGAGGGAGTTAATCACGGTTGGTTGTATGATAATGTAGGGACTAAATGGATTATAGTGAGTATTGATGATGATATTAGAATTGAATCACCATACTATATACCTGATGGTTTTCTTATTAAACTATATAGTTTATGTGTTGATGAATTTGAGGGTGTTAGTATAACATGTAAGTGGTATGACGAAACAGAAACTCAGTGTGGTACTGCATTAATTTGGAATGGTATCTATACAGAAGATGAAGAAAATTTAATCGGTGAAGAAATTTCTGATCCTGTTTATGAAGTTACTGGAGAAGAAAACATTGATGAAGTTAAAAAATGGATTTTAAGTGAAATTTCTGAAAACTCTTATATTAAATCTGAAGAAGTTGAGGAAATGGATGAGGAAAGACTTCGTGAGTTATTTGAAGATTGGAAAAGACAAGGTAAATGGGATCATATTGTTGAACGTCAGGAATCTATGTATTATTCTTGTGAAGAAGCAATAGAAACAGAGGACTTCAATTTCCCTATAACAAAAGTTAAAAAGATTGCAAATAGAAAGTATGAAATGATAACAAATTGTTACCCATTTCAATAAATAAGAAATAAATGAAAGTAAAGTTATTAATAAAATATTAGTTAGAGATTGATTATGTTTGAGATTATTGGTATTGTGTCTTTATTTGCGGTAGTATCTTTTTTACTGTTTATACAATATAGTTTAGTTGGTGCAGGTGTAATGAAAGAAAGTTTAAAGTGGTATGGGAAAGTTATTAGTTGGATCCCATTATTACCTTTTATTATATTTATTTTATTTTTTTTAAATTTTATGGTTATGATAGTGTTAAATAAATTAGTTAAGTGGTTTGAATTAAATTGGGGATGGTTTTTTATAAATGGTAGAAATCAAGCGGTTTGGGCAGAATATTTAAGAAAAAAATATGGTGAAGAATAAAAAATAAAAAAATATTTTTAAAATATTGACTTTTTAGATAAACTTTTGTATAATTGGTTATATTTAATTAAAACAGTGAAAATGAAAATACATAATATACATATTAATTTTAGCCAATGGTGTCAACCGTATATCGGCGGATTGGGGTATATTATGGATATAATTTAATTGATAGTTAAATAAAATCAAAGTGAAACCCCAATTCAGAAATGATTTGGGGTTTTTTAATTTATTACGGTATGTGGCCAAGTAGGTTTAAGGCATCTCGCTGATATCGAGAAGATTCGTAGGTTCGATCCCTACCATACCGACAGAACAAAAGTTCTTTGACATATTGTTATAAAAGTGAATGACTCAGTAGCTCAGTTGGTAGAGCAATTGACTGTTAATCAATCGGTCGCAGGTTCGAATCCTGCCTGAGTCGCAAACTAACACAGAATGAATGATACGAGCCTCACAAGTTCGAAAGGAGTCAGGGTGTTAGTTTAAATGGGAATACGCCAAAGTTGGAGAGTTGGGGCAGACTGTAAATCTGTTGTCTTATGATTGAGTAGGTTCGAATCCTACTATTCTCACAAAATATTAAAAGGAAGATTTCAGCAAAAATAACTACGAACTGCAAATTTGGATATGTAAAAACATTTTCCTGAATATTTTATTAGCGTCTCTGGTGTAACGGTAGCACCAACGGCTCCAACCCGTTAAGTAAGAGTTCGAATCTTTTGGGGCGCGCAAATGGTGATGTAGCTCAGTTGGTAGAGCAATGGACTGAAAATCCTTGTGTCGGTGGTTCGATTCCGTCCATCACCACCAAATTTTAACTGGGTATTGGCTAATTGGTAAGCCGCCACATTTGGGATGTGGACATAGTGTGAGTTCGAGTCTCGCTACCCAGACTAATATTGTCCTGTAGACGAATTGGCAAAGTCATCACGCTTTGAACGTGAAGTTTGGAAGTTCGAGCCTTCCCAGGACAACTGTGTATGAAGCTAAAGAGGTCGAGGCGTCGGGTTGTGATTCCGATAATAGTGGGTTCGAGTCCCATCGTACACCTAATGGAAAGATGACAGAGTGGTTTATTGTGGCACCCTGCTAAGGTGTTGTACTCGAAAGGGTACCATAGGTTCAAATCCTATTCTTTCCGCAATATGGGGATGTGATGTAACGGTGAACATGCTACTCTTATACAGTAGTCTCGGTGGTTCGACTCCACCCATCCCTACAACACACTCTTAGTTCAATGGATTAGAACCTATGACTACGGATCATAAAATGGGAGTTCGAATCTCTCAGAGTGTACAATAAACTTATTTTTGCTACAATAAACAGATAAAGTTTATCATGCAAAATCTAGTTTAGTGAACTAATGGTCAGATGCCTGAGTGGTTTAAAGGGGTAGTCTGCAAAACTATTTTTCGGGGGTTCGAATCCCTCTCTGACCTCATAAATAAAAAAAATTAAAAAAATATTTTTAAAATATTGACTTTTTAGATAAACTTTTGTAACTTTGTGTATATTTAATTAAAAACGAAATAAAATTCAGTGAAAACTACAATGACATACAGATTAGAGGTTGCTAAGGCAAAAATGGATGGGGCGGATTCGCTTCTACCAAATCTTAGGGTATATCATTATAGTTAATCAAAAAAATTTAAAATACTATATTATGGAAACCCTAAGTGAAAACTTAGGGTTTTTTGTTTTTAGTTCTTTGACATATTAAAAAAAATGGAAGAGTGGCAGAGTTGGTTTATTGCACCTGTCTTGAAAATAGGAGTACTTAACGGTACCGTAGGTTCGAATCCTACCTCTTCCTCAAAATGATAATAAAGGGATTGTTTCTGCAACAATTATTTTAGCCTTTTAAGCTCGGGGTCGTAGGTTCGAATCCTACCTGAGGACATTTATTGTCTTCAGTAGCTTAGTGGTAGAGCACGTATACAACCCAATCCTGATTATCATTTATTAGGTCCATTGGTGTAATGGTTTAACATACATCACTGTCTATGATGTGCTGAGAGTTCGATTCTCTCATGGACCGCCACAGTCTCTTAACTCAGTTGGTAGAGTGCTTGTTTTACATGCAAGATGTCGTAGGTTCGAATCCTACAGAGACTACTAAATACCGCCCGTTGGACAAGTGGTTTAAGTCGTTTCCCTTTCACGGAAAAGATCATGGGTTCGAATCCCATACGGGTGACTATTAGGTTTTGTAGTTTAGTCGGTAAAACTCTTGATTTGTAATCAAGTGTCCTCAGTTCGAATCTGAGCGAAACCTCAACAATCCTTCGTAGCTCAGTTGGTTTAGAGCAGTACACTTTTAATGTACGGGTCACAGGTTCGATTCCTGTCGGGGGAACTTAAATATACCGAATTCGGTGTAATTAAAAAATAGCGGGGTAGACTGGAGGTGGTTCCAGCTCGGTCTCATAAGCCGAATTACGTGGGTTCGAGTCCCATCCCCGCAACCAATTGGGTCATTGGTGAAGATGGCTATCACACCTGATTTGCACTCAGGAGTCCTCGGTTCGATGCCGAGATGTATCCACTAATAATAAAAATAAAAATAAAAAGTATGAAAGAAGTAATGTCTGGGACAATTAAGTCCTCAAAGGAAAATTTTAATATGTTGAGACATAGAAAAAATTCAATCGATTTAAGTAAGTTGGTAGAATTTATTAAATTTAAAAAGATTAGGAAAAAATAATCTTAATGCAGGTATCGTATAGTGGTTTATTATGTCTGACTTCCAATCAGAGGACGAGAGTTCGATTCTCTCTACCTGCTCAAAATGCCAAAGTGACGGGAAATGGTATACCTCTTTGTCTTAGAAACAAAGGTTTGTGAGTTCGAATCTCACCTTTGGTACAATTATTATTAAAATATTTGTTTTTTAATTTAATAGTTTTTATATTTGTTAAAAAAATATTATGGGAATACCTCAAATCACTTTAATTTTATTATTTTCTTTAAGTTTATTAGCTGCAGCTCATTTGCACGGTAAAGAAAGAACCCCACATAACTTTTGGGTTACATTTATTGCAGTCATCATCGAAGTATCTATTTTAATATGGGGTGGGTTTTTTTAAATTAGTATTATGAGTAAAAGAACTATAGAGGATGTAGAAAGAGAACTTTATATGGCACAATTCAGAGTTAAAAAATGTCAATATAATGATCACCTTTATGATATGGAAAAATGGGAATATGAAGTTGAAATTCTTAAAGATGAATTAAAAAATATGAAAATGGAACAAACACCAGTAGAATGGTTTTTTAAACAACTTACAGAGGTTGATTATGGATGTATAAACAAAACATTCTTACAAAACAATAACAGTTTAGCGGGCCATAAGTTGAGAGAACTTCTTGAACAAGCCAAAGAAATGGAAAAAGAAAGATTAGAATCTCTTAAAGATTTTGATAATTGGAAAGAATGGAAAAACTCATAATAATATGTCATACTATAGAATCAAAATTAGAATGGATTAAAGAAGATGGTAAAGATTGGTTAGAACCATTTGTTGAAGCGGTATATAAAGTTTGGGACAAATTTAACATCCAATATGTGAGATATTCTTGGTGATATTAAAAACTTTTAGTATATTTGTATTATGAAAAATTGAAACCAATGGCAAAAATAAGTAAATTAGCACAAAGACAAGTTGTATCAAATCATCACGATATTCATGTTGGATTGACTGGTGACATCGGTTACATATCAATAACTGATAACGGATTGTACCCAGATAATGATAGCAGAACACATAGACGTGATTTGAACTTTCATACAATGATGGTTCCTCTCATGACCAGACAACAACTCAAAGATTTGAAAATAGCAATTGAAGAAGTCTTAAAAAATTCTAAATGATTATGAGTACGAATAAACGAATAAAAGAAACTTTTGAAAAGTTAGGTAAAGATTTGATTATATCTAAACAAGGATGTGATACAAAAAAGATGTTGGAGAACATCAAAAATAAAGTAGAGATAAAAAAAATTGTTGCAGAAATAATTGACACACTAACAGTATCTTCTATTATGGTAGATGCGTGGTGGATGGATTTAAGTGATGAACAAGAACAAGAAGTTTACAACAAATTAGAAGAAATTATTACTAGAAGAATTGGTAAAATGAAGATTTAATAATAATTTTATTAAAAAATAAATTTAAATGAAGAAAAAAATTACTTTTATTAGCGATACCCACACCAAACACGAAAAACTAAATAGTTTTTTACCTGGTGGAGACATCCTTATTTGTGGGGGTGATATTAGTAGTAGAGGTTATGTCTCAGAAATAGAAAACTTTTTAAAATGGTTTGATAATATAGATAATTACGATTTTAAAATTTTTATCGCAGGAAATCACGATTTTGGGTTTCAAGATGATTATGAAAAAATTATGGGGTTATTAACTGGTTACAAAAATATCGATTATCTTCAGGATGAAAAAATGGAACTTTGGGACGATGAAGATATGCAGTTGATTGTATATGGATCCCCTTGGCAACCTGAATTTCATAATTGGGCATTTAATTTACCTAGAGGTGAGAAAATAAAAGAAAAATGGGATATGATTCCACACAATACAGATATTTTAATTACTCACGGCCCACCATACGGTAAATTAGACTATGTAAATTATGACAACATCAATGTTGGTTGCGAAGAACTATTAAAAGTTGTGGAGGATATAAAACCTAAAATACATGTGTTTGGACATATTCATGAAGGGTTTGGTTATGTTTTTGACGGTAACACACATTATATTAATGCGGCAGTATTAAATGGTAGATATGAATTTAGAAATAAACCAGTAAATGTTGAGTGGGACATGATAACTAACGAAATACAATTTTTATGAAATCCATAAGACAAATTTTTAAAACTAACGATTCACTTATGGAAGAACCTGAGGTTTCAGAATTAATTGATTATTGTAAAGATTTAGAAGATGAAGTTGTAGAATGTATCCAAAAAAATGATCAGACAATAGTTTTAAAACAACTAATTTCAGAAATTAGTAAAAGTTGTTATGAATTAATTGAGGAAGATAAAAAGTCTGAACGATGGGAACATGATTTTGAAAAGATTGACTTTAAAAAATCTATAATTAATTTAAGAGAATATATAATAAAATATTGTTTAGATAATAAAATAAAATTATGATAAAGTATAGAATATATTTGGATGACATAAGAACTCCAGTGAGTCCTAATAACGAATGGGTTGAAGGTGTTGAAGAATGGACAGTTGTTCGTTCATATGATGAATTCGTTCAAAAAGTAAATTCGGTAGGGTTAGAAAATATTGAAATAATTTCGTTGGATCACGATTTGGGTGATACTGCGATGAACGAGTGGTTATATGGTGTAACTAAAAACTACTCAATTAATTATGATAATATTACCGAAAAGACTGGTTACGACTGTGCTAAATGGTTAGTTAATGAGTGGATGGATGGTAAACCAGTTGTTAGGGTAGTAACACATTCGGCAAATGCAATCGGTAGTGCCAACATTATGGGTTATGTAAATAATTATTTACACTTAAATCGTTTACCGCAAAATTGTGTAAGAGTACAAATAGAACATACAGTTTAATATGAAAGTAATATTTTTAGATCACGATGGTGTGATATGTTTATCTGATCAGTGGGGTGGTCGTTATAAGAAAAAAGGATTTAACTCTAATCCTGAAACCCCTTTAGATATTAGAATGGATAATTTTGACACTAAGGCAGTTAAAGTTCTTAATAAAATTATTGAGGAAACTGGTTGTGAGTTGGTTATTAGTTCAGATTGGAAGAGATGGGGAACGTTAGAACAAATGAAGGAAATGTATGTGACTAGAGGTATTAAACCACCGATAGATCTAACACCAATGATACAAGAATGTACGGTACATAGTGATACATTTATATGGTCACCTATGTGGGAGTTGGAACAAACCAGATCA